>Ga0209475_10000025_pt1 | contig 651238 bp, 554 predicted proteins | sample tdDd471_FD_187128 | JGI IMG/M metagenome (GOLD analysis project Ga0209475, IMG submission 187128) | Marine sediment microbial communities from the Atlantic coast under amendment with organic carbon and nitrate - tdDd47.1 (SPAdes)... | ecosystem: Environmental > Aquatic > Marine > Coastal >...
ACCAGTTGGAGATTTAACGGCTTTCTCAATACTGTTAATCCTACTATATTAGTATTGAAATCATCTAGTATTTGCTTAGCAGTGTCGAAATATGCTGCTGTTAATCCTACTATATTAGTATTGAAATTGATAGAGGTGATGCAATTGACTTTGAAGATTTATTCTGTTAATCCTACTATATTAGTATTGAAATATTACAAAAAGCAGTAGAATTGACTACCAAAGCCGTCTGTTAATCCTACTATATTAGTATTGAAATTCTCTTTCAAAACAATATACTCCTTTTTTATAGTCGCTGTTAATCCTACTATATTAGTATTGAAATATTACAAAAAGCAGTAGAATTGACTACCAAAGCCGTCTGTTAATCCTACTATATTAGTATTGAAATTCTCTTTCAAAACAATATACTCCTTTTTTATAGTCGCTGTTAATCCTACTATATTAGTATTGAAATCTTTAATATTAATAATGTTCTCTTTGTACTGTTGCCTGTTAATCCTACTATATTAGTATTGAAATTAAATTTACAAGGTCTAAGCCCGTATATTTTTCATTCTGTTAATCCTACTATATTAGTATTGAAATTTGATTTTCTGTTGAATCTTCAATCGCTCATTCAATCTGTTAATCCTACTATATTAGTATTGAAATATATTATAAATCGTTCTGTTAAAGGAAAGGGAGGGGCTGTTAATCCTACTATATTAGTATTGAAATTAACTCTGGATACATCTGTTTAATAGCATCTAGTACCTGTTAATTCTACTATATTAGTATTGAAATTAAATTTACAAGGTCTAAGCCCGTATATTTTTCATTCTGTTAATCCTACTATATTAGTATTGAAATGACGCTCTGACAAGGGAAAAAGTAGAGGGATTGGCCTGTTAATTCAACTATACTAGTTTTGAAATGCGTTGGCTCTATCCCCTATCAATTTCATAAATATCTGTAAATCCAACTATACTAGTATTGAAATCAATGTGGCGGGTGTGATGATGAATGTGATTGTTATCTGTTAATCCTTCTATATAAGTATTAAAATATATTCTATACTATTACCTATCTATCCTTTCTATGATTGATAATTCTTTCTTTGAAGCTAATTCTGTTTGAAGTAGGATATCTACTAATTTAGGATTCACCCACTCTATATTCATATAATAACCTCCATTTAACACTAATAAATTAATAGCTTTATTTAATTTGTTACTTGTGTTCAAAAGCATATCTCTAGTCCAACCATATTTGTTAATAGCCGCCATCCAATTTTTGAAAAGATCAATTACTTATTTATTAAGCTTCTTTCTTTTTAGATATCTATATGCTTGAAAATCTAAATGTTTTGGGTTTTCCTTTTCTAATCGGTTTAATCTACTTTGTTCTTCTTTAGTTTTTTTTAGCTAGTTTAACTACTTTAAAGTCTAATGGTATTCTCCAATTTGTGTCAATCAGATTTATAGTAATATCACAATTATTCAATGTAAATAGTTCATACAAATCTTTAACTAAATCTAAATACTTAGGTTGTGTCTTATCGTCTATCAACCAACCATTCTTTTCCCAAACAAACATCTTGTTCAAACAAACATCCACTACTTCTTTGGAATCAGAATTAACTTTAATATTTTTATATCCCAATTTGATTGCATTTTCAATACCTTCTTTAACTACAATAAGTCCAATCTGGTATTCTGTTACCATAGCGTATGAACCAGAGTAAACCAATTCTGTATTTTGAATATCAGCTAATACTAATATATGTGCCCATCCACCTGGATTTGCTCCATCATTAATTTCACAACTACCCGATGTCCAAATTTCTACTCTACTTCTTAATGATTCTAATTCTGATAACCCAAAATTAGCTAGCTCAGTCATTCTATTAATAGATTTCAAAACACTATGTTTGAATCTCTTTTGGTTAGCCTCTTTAATAGTTTGTTCTAATATCATTAATATTCTTTGGTAGTCTACATTAGTAAATTGGTTTTTATAACCATTGTATTTCTCATGATTAAATTTAATATTATTCAAGCCTTTAGTTATTTCGTCACTTATTATAATACTATTACCTTTTCTTATATCTAAAAGCAATCTTATATTTTTTATACTCAATTTATTAGCTGACTCTATTAACTTTTTTAGTTCCATCCCATTTGAATTATATAGTTTTATATCTGCTTCAAATGCAAGTTTTAACTTCTTTAAAATTCTAATGAGTTTTTCATTATTATTAATATTAAGAAGCCAATTCAAAACATTTACATGCCCTTTTAACGTCGTTACACCAATAACTTTTATTAAGAAGTAGTAAAATCCTTTAAAGATATTATTATGTAATTGTATTTTTTTCTTGTTCATTTTCTTTTTCATCTTTATCTTTTTCATCTTTTTCATCTTTTAATTTCAGTTTTATGATTTATTACTTTCGGTTACTTCTTTTTGATATAAAGAACCAAATACCCTATAAAATGAAAGCATCTAATTAAAGATTTAAACCTATAAGTAGATGCTTCTGTAATTATTATAATTTTATTTAAATATTCTAATGATTTTTATTTGTTTGTTCTTATAACAATTTCTTTTGCTATCTCTGCACTACGTTTTTTTTAAATTCTCCAGTTCAGGCAGATCGTAAGTAACTAAATGCTTTATTCTATTAATCACTTCATTTATATTTTCATCAAATCTATCTTGTTTAGCTTCTTTAGTAATTATTTTAATTATCATATTTAACTTGATATAATCAAATACTGAAAATTTTTTGTTATATTCATTATATAATTCCGCACGAAATATTTCATCAGGCAAATTGTTAAGTATTAACAAGAGTTTCTCATCAGTACTTACTATTCTTAAAACATGTATTTTGACAGCATTCTCTAGATTCCTATTTAGTGAAATATTATTAATTCTGTCAAATTCTTTGCCCTCAGCAACATACAGACATTTGTCTTCTTCAAAAGCATGATTTAAACCTTCTAAAATTTCTATAAGGTCCATCTCTTCATTTATTTTTAGAAGCCAATTCAGTACATTTATATAACCTAACAACATTCTTTTATCAATCAGAATTGTTAATAAATGATAACAATCAATAATCTTTTTACTCTTTACACTCATTTTATCTTCTCCTGAATTATTTTAGTATTTAAGATATTGCCTTACGTTTAATTTTCAATATCAATTACAAATTCAAAATCTTTAACAATTGTGTTTAATACTTCAAGATCTATTTCATACTGATAATACTTTAAGTCGACATCTCCACAAAGAAATATTATCAGTTCTTCAACGCTTTTCTTCAAACTTTCAACAGATTCAGGTATTTTAATTCCAGATTTAATACTTTTCGGAACAAAGCTAAAAAATGTTGCTTTAGCCGCAAGATATTCTAATTGAAACATAAAGCCATGGTATCTATAAATTCCACTATATACTTGGTTACTAATCGTTATTTTTTTTAGTACATCAAAAACTTCGTTATAATCTTCCTGATATTTCTGCATTCTTTCTTCTTGATATGCTTTTCTTTTCGCTTTCAGTCTCTCTGCTTCTTGAAATGCTGCTTTTTGAGCTTCTTCCTTTTCAGCTTTTTTGGTAGGTTTCTTTAGTGGTTTTTTCCCTGACTTGCTCATAGCTAACTCTCCTAATTTTTTATTTTAAACAATAATTCTTTTTGAATTATCTTAAATGCAAATTAGGATAACTAGGTACGAGAGTCCATACTAAGAAATTAGTATTTTTAAATTATTTTTAGGGGAAGTAGATAATGACTTTGGTTCCATTGTCGACAGAACTTTCTATGAATAGTTTACAATCTAATTGGTCGATGTAATCTTTAACAGCTCTTAATCCAAGGCTATTGCCTGTTTGGATATCATCAAAATTTATGGTGTAATAATTATTGGTAAGTATAGCATCTATTTGTTCCTTTGACATACCTTGACCAGTATCAGTTATAGATAAGATATTAAAGCCATCTTCTTCATAAGTAGAGATTCTTATAGACCCACCCTTTGGTGTGAATTTGATGCTGTTTTGTATGATATTGCGGATTATAATTTGAAATATATTGGGGTCAGTATTTAAATGAGTTAGTTCTAATTCTTTTTCTATAATTAATTGCTTGTGTTCTATGGTTGATTTATTAAGTAAGAGAACTCTTCTAATGGCTTCATCTATATTTACGTTTGCTTTCTCAATTCGGATTTCATCAAACTGGGATTCTGCCCAATTCAATAGTGAGTTAAGCAAGTTATAGATACTTGATACACTTTCACCCAATGCATTAACTTTGAAAATAATATTCTGATTATCATCTTTACTTATATCTTCTTTTAGTTGAGTTACTCTTGCATCAAATTCCTTTATAGGATTCGAGAGGTCATGTGATATAATCCTAAATAGCTTTGTTTTAGTTTCGTTCAAAACTGTTAGCTGTGTATTAGCTATCTCTAACTCATCATTTGCTTTTGTCAGTTGGTTATTTAGTGTTTTGTTCTTTCGTGCATAGTTAAATATAATAATAGCTACAATTATCAACATTAGAGTTATTGCTATTGTAAAATACAATTGCGTTGTTAATCGCTTTTCTTCTTCTTTACTTTTTATAGAATCCAATTCTAAATCAAATAATTGTTTCTGATATTTAATACCAGCTTCTATTTGACCAAATTTTCTAGATTGATTTTCATCTGCTAACCGTTCACTTATTTTATTTACTAACTCTAATTCTTTATATGCTTCTTTAGGTTTACCTATTACGAACAGGTATTCTGAATACATTTGATGTGTTTTAACTTTCTCTTTTTGCATATTCATATCTACAGTAAGCTTCAATAGTAATGAATATATGCCTTCTATTTCTTTATAATTACCTTGTGCTAAATAGATTTCCATCAGCTTTAGGTAATTGTAAATACGAAATTCGTTTAAATTTACAGTTCCTAATAGTTCCAGTGACTTGTTTATTCTTTCTGTTGCAGATGCTGTATCTTTTAAAGCTAGTTCTAATTCTGATTGTGAATAGTAGATGCGAGATTGTAATCTTACAAATGAAGTTTTTTCTGCTATCTCAAATGCTTTATCTAGATATATTCTAGCTTTATCTAAAGCACCTAGTTTTATAAATGTCTTTCCAACACTGTATATAGCATATGCACGATCCTCTCGAATAGTTGTAAAGGCAATAGCTGTTAATGTAAAATTTAAATCCTCTTCAAGTAGTTCAGTTTCACTATAACTATCAAACACAGCCATAGATTTTTTATAATAATCAAGTGCTATTTTATAGTCCTTCCTTTTAAAATACAAGTCACCCAAGTAATACAGACTACAGCCATACTTATCTTTAATATCTTGAGAAGTATTGCCTTCATTTCTCTGCCCTATCTTAATGGCTTCCTTCAAATTGGTAACAGCCATTACGTAATCATCTTGATATGTATATATTATACCAAGCAAATTATAACCACTTATGATACCTCTTGTATAACCATCTCGTTTTGATTGTTCTAAAATAGAATCTGCAATTGCAAAAGATAACCTAGGTTTTAACTGAGCAAGATCACGCCCCATGCAATACAAATGAAAATATTTCAAAGTATCTTTTCTAGCAAGAAGTGAATCAAAGATATAGAAATTATCCATATTTTCTAATGAATCAGATATGGCTTTGACTTTATTAGTTGATACTTCAGAAGTAACTTTACTTCTCTGTAAAGATATGATTTCAGTTGAAGTAAAAATACTCATAAAGAAGTATAGACATAAATATGTAGGTAGATTAAATTGCATATACTAATTTAATTAAAACTAACAAAAATCTAAGGTATTTATGAAAAGAGTTGTATTAATAGACGACCACGTATTTTTACTAAAGCCAATTTCAGATTACATAAAAAACAATTCTGATTTTGAAATAGTTGGCGAATATAGTTGTGGGGACGAGTTTATTGATTTTTACAAAAATAAAGATTTAGATTTTGAATTTGTAGCAGCAGATTTAATGATGGAAAATGGGGATGGGTATTCAATTCTGGAATTTGTAAAGAATATGAATCCAGATATAAAAGTTATTATTATGACCTTCCAAAAACAACCTGGACTTCTAGAATCAGTTTTGAAATCAGGAGCTAATGGTATTATAAACAAAACATCTAATGCGAAAGAATTGCTTAATGCCTTGATAGAAACAAGTAACAATAAGGAATATCTTTGCCCAGAGATAGAAAGAATTTTAAATGATAAAAGAGATAAAGTAAAAAAACAAGAAGAAGTTAAAGCATTAACAAAACGTGAAAGAGAAATTCTTTTGCTAATCTGTAAAGATGAATTAAAAGACAGAGAAATAGCAGATAAACTACATATAGCAGAAACAACGGTTAAGGCTCATAGAAGCAATATCAATACTAAGTTAAAAGTTGATTCTGGGGTCAAGTTGGTTAGAGCAGCTATTAATTTAGGTTATTTAAATATTGGGAAATAAATATTACGTGAATGTATATATACATTTTGGCTTGGAATAAGCAGCACACAACCAGCTATAAGGACACCCAGAGGACCCATGCTGAGTTATTATGATTACTTTGTTTACATGCATTATCGTTTAACCTAGGTCCATTATGTCCGTTTTTTAATAATACTTTCTAATAATAACGAATTTTACTCTATTCTAAATACAACCAAACCCTCTTTAAGATTTGTTATATGATACAATACCAAGTAGTTATATGCATATTCTTTCAAATAGTCCTAATAACTGGATCCTTATTAAACTAAATATTAAGAAAATAAAAGAGAAATACATTATGGTAGATTATGTTTATATGAGAGCTTTCAATGTAGATTTAATTCAAGATGAAAGATTAAACAAAGTAGAAACAAATGATGATAGATATGGAATATATCACAAATATTTGATGGGTAATCTGGTAATGAAATATTACGAAAAATCTGGTTACTTGTCTATATGGGGTTCTATTCGAGAGTACTACTTTAAAAAGAAACTAGAACATCCTGATTACTGGAAATACAATCTAAGCATAGATAATATTTATGAAATTGGTAATGACTTATCTAGTATCGGAATTAATATAGACAAGCTTCACTTGGTTAGCTATGAATATGGTCCTACTCTAAAAATTTCAAATATAGTCCAAAACATAGAGATATTTAAGAATGGGCTTTCTAATACATATGGTATAAGCTCTTTTAAAGGTATTAGTAAATACAAAATAAACAAAGGTGGTAATATTAGAAAATCACCATTACTACGTATTTATAGCCCAGAATTATTAATAAGAAGTAAAGCAATTGATGATGAACTAGAGTACACTAGATTAGAAATTTACGTACCAAAAGGTATAAAGAAACTTCATGGATTAGATGATAGAGCTGTATTTAGTTTACTTCTTGATAAAGGATTCCATATTAAAATGAAGAACCATCTACTAGGACAACTAAAACGTGTACTATTTATTTCTAAAGTAAAACAGGACGAAATGGATATTATTAAGAAGAATGAGTTGTTTAATAAATCTATGTCGTTAAAAAGAAATAGAATGCTAGCTGAAGAACTAGCTAAAAAGTATAATAATAGTCAATTAGCAAATGCACTTTACAGATTTAGAAAAGAACGAGAAGATAAAAGCATTTATAATATCATAGAAGTAGAAATAGATATCGTTTTTAATAATACTGTTATTAGAGTTGATTATGTTTAAGAAAGTTGAGATTAGTGGAAATGAAAAAGAAATTGGTAAAGTATTTAGTAAGGCTTTTGATAAACAATATCCTAAAGGTACTTCCTATAATGAGTTGTATTATTTAGAATATGATATTAATAAATATAAATTAATTTTTAAACCTGAGTATATTATTAAGAAGGATAGAATTTTAATTAACCCTTTAGACAAGAATATTAAACCATATTATGATTACCCACTACAAACACATTCATTCGTTATAAATGATACATCTAGAATAGAAAAGAAATTAAATGTAAATTTTGATATAAATGCAAATAGAGTAAATAGCTTTAGATTTAGCTATAAAGTAAATGTAGGTTATGGTTATTTAACCTTGCTGTATTCTTTATTAGCTCGTAGAAACAAGATGAATTTAACAAGAAGAAATAATATTCTAAATCTTTCTAATTCTGCTTACTTACAATTAAAGAAAGATAATTCAGTAGAATTTAATTTTAAATACGAAGATGACTTCATTGTAGAAATTACATTTAACTATTATAATATTAGCAAAGATTTTATAAAAGAATTATATGGGTATACAGAAAAGATAACAAAATGGGAAGCTAAACTAAAGTTACCAAAAGAAAAGGTTAAAGATAATAAAACTACCAAGACATATTTAACTTTAGCTGATATTACCAACAATGGATTCCCTAGTTTACTATTAAAATATAATATTAACTTTCTAAAAAACTTCTATTTTGGTAATAGCTATAACCTTGATAGAATAGAACTAGACCCAAAAGATATTGTTAATGTTTTATGTTTAGTAAATAATAATTTTCTTGTAGAACAAAAGAAAACCCTAGAAGATAAATTCAACAGGAAAGAATTACAAGAGAAGACCTATAATGATAAACTAAACCTGATAGAGGAATGTGAATATACTTTAGAATGGTTAGAAGAAAATAAAGTTTATGGAAAGGATATACTAAATTCTATTTTAGATGGTATGTTTTATTATAATGATGAATATACTAGACAAATTGTATTTGAATCTGATTCTAAAATTCTAGATATATTATTAACGAAGGAATTATAGTAATTGATTGTTTTTTGTTTTGGATTAAAATTTATATTGTTTTTTATTAGGTAAGTAATAGTTATTGTAATATTGATATTTTGTTGTTTTAGTGATAAGATATAATAGAAATTTAATAAGATTATGTATTTATTTTTTTTAACGAAGTTTATCTTATATATATAGTGAAGCAGAATTTCAGGGCATACACTAAAATACACTTCTTATGGTTTGTTAAATATGTGATATTACGCACACAACCAACCCAGATTTGATCTGAACCTTGAAAACGACACATAACATAGATTGGCTTTTTAAACGGGACTGGGCTGGTTTATGGAGAGATAACCGTCATAGAAGTTTTGTTATTTGAAACGATAGAGCTATTTTGGTTTTTAAAGAAGTGATTGTATTGCTAAATTAAGTTTCAAATTAATAAAAAAAAGAATATTATGATAAGGTTGTTTCTAAAGATATTGGTTCTAATTCTTTTAGCTACTTTTACTTTAGTAGCACAAACCAAACCTGAAGCATCTCAGAAGCCGATATTAATAAAAAATGTTAATATTATACCTATGACTGAAGATAACAGAATTATCAGAAATGCTAATGTTGTTATTAAAGATAATAAAATTCTTTCTATAAATAAACCCATTCCTAAAGACGTAGAAATTATAGATGGAGATGGTAAATGGCTGATACCTGGTTTGATTGATATACATGTTCATGGATTTGCAGATATTGATTTTGGAGAATCTTATCCAACTAAAGGAAATACCTTCTTTGTAGATAACCAAAATATAATGACATTATATGTAACGAATGGTGTTACAACAATACTTGATTTGAATGCTAGGATAGATAATTTTGCACAAAGAAATGAAATTATAAGAGGAAATGTAATAGGTCCACGAATAGCATTGGCTGCTTTGATTAATGGTGGAAACGAATCAGGAAGAATAGCTAATACTCCTGAAGATGGGAGACAAACTGTTCGACTAGCAAAGACAGAAGGATATGAATTTATAAAAGTATATTCCCAACTAAATAAAGAAACATATACTGCTATAGTAGATGAAGCTGAAAAAGTAGGAATGAAAGTGGTAGGACATATACCAAATGATTTTCAAGGTAGATTAGAAGAAGCATTTATACCTAATTTTGGAATGGTTGCTCATGCAGAAGAATTTGCAAAACAATCAAAAGATTTTAGTGATGAAGACATTAACCGTTTCGTAAATCTAGCAAAGAAAAATAACACATGGCTATCACCTACATTAACTGTAATTAAAAGAATACTTGACCAAGCTAAATCATTAGAAATAATAAAAAGTTTAGAAGGGTTTGAATAAATTCATCCATTGATGCAGGATAAGTGGTTAACATCTAATCAATATAACAAAGGTACTAATGATGAACGGATCAAACGATTAGAAAGGCTAGTTGATTTTAATAACCGTCTAGTAAAAGCATTTAATAAAGCAGATATACCTATTGTGTCAGGAACAGATGCAGGTAGTTCAGGAGTAATATGGGGATATTCTCTTCATGATGAAATAGAGAATCTTACGCTTGCAGGACTAACTAATGAAGAAGCACTTGTTTCTACTACAAGATATTCAGCTACTTGGTTAGGTATTGAAGATTTGATAGGAACAGTAGAAGAAGGTAAATTTGCAGATTTAATATTACTTGATGCCAACCCTTTAGATGATATTAGAAATACAAGAGTGATTTCAGGAGTATTTGTTAATGGAAAATGGATAGATAAAGAAGATATAAACCAAATGATGATGAAAGTAAAGAAATGGAATGAAGAGAATATAGAGAAATACAAATGGAAAGACAGAAAGAAATTCTAGTTTGTAAGACACTACATTTTTAATTAATTTTGAATCAGTATCAAGAACACTTGAATGTGTACCAACCGAGAAAAGTTCTACGGTGGTAAGATGATGCGACAGTAGTATTACTGTAAAAAATCTGTCTTGGTACTCACGTTTGTTACATTAACATCGGAGTACGTTATGTCTGTATATGCTTATTGGATCTCACCAGATGATGATCACTACCAATTTACAACCGCACATTTTAATTACGTAATAGATAATACTAGTTTATTCGGATTAACTTTGACTTCTATAAAAGCCGAATTTGATAAGTATGAAGAGATCAATAATGCTGTACCCAAAGCAGAAGGCGTGATAATAAAATCATTACTCAGAAAAGGATGGGTTAAGATACAACTTGATCCAAATTCAAATTCTTGGACTATCAAATACTCTGTGCGTATAAAGAATATTAAAAAGAAAGTTCATAGTTGGATACAGCAGAATGATATATTAGCTTATGGTGCTAATTTTAATTTCGTACATTCGAATATCAAACCAATATTTGTTTATAATAGAGAAATTGAGAAATATCTTACGGCCGAGAATTACACTATAGAAGAGAGGTGCTTGAACTGCAAACATTCAGTTTGGGCTGTTGGGATTGGCCAGGGTTTCTTTTGTAGAAATAAAGACAAAATTAGGCAAGATGGTAATAGAGTGGTAGGAACTGAATTCAGAAGGTTTTTAATCCCCAATAAGAACTATGTTTGTGAATTGTTTGAAAAATTGTGATTATGATTGAAAAAACAAGATCTGTTAGATGATTTCAGATGGAAAACACAAATTAATGGAATAGAATCTTCTGATTTAAAGAAAGTTCTTTATAGAATTCAAGATTGCACTATAATTTATTATTTTTAAAAACAAATATTATTAAAACAGTTACGAGCAATATAATGCCTGCAATAATAAAAGGATAATAGAACCCACCAACAATCAACCAAGTTCCTATTACAGGACCCAAAATTTGACCGACACTATTTGCCGAACTTTGTATCGATATATTTCTGCCAGTGTTTTCATTGGAGATTAATGAAACGGCTGAAAGCAAATTAGGTATTACCATAGCACCACCAATTGCAAATATTATTATAGTAATATAAATGTATAACTCATTGCGTACGAATGGGAACGCTATTAGTGAAACTCCTGATATTAATAATCCTAACCATATTTGCTGTTTTGAAGTCATTATTTTTTTTCCATAGGTTGCAAAAACTGGTTGCAAAACTGCCATTACACTACCACAAAGCATAAAACCAATACCTACCTGATTGCTGTTAAACGACAGTCCATCTTTACCATAAATTGAAAATACGGTCTCAAACAAGGTAATCACAAACTGCAAGACAAAAGATAATAGTAACAAAGCGATAAAAGTTTTGCTCAAAGAAAAACTAAATTTAACCACCCTCGTTACAGTTTGACTTAATATTTCAGTATTCTTCAACCATTTTATGATTATCAGTATTACGACAAACCCCAAAAAGGCGGCTAAAATAAAGGGAACTGAAAAGCGATCTAAATGAAATATCCACACAGAGTATTCAAAGTGTAGATTTGTTTGTGAAAGGAAGCTACCTAAAACTGGACCAAAAATAACACCTGAACTGATAGCCGCCCCAGACCAAGCCATTATTTTGGTTCTTCTTTTTTCGGAAGTAATGTCACTTAAATATGCATTACTGACTGGAATGACTGATGATGTAAATATTCCTCCGATTATTCGGGCTATATAAAGCGTAGTAAGTGAGGTAGCCATACCCGTCAATAAGTTCATAACGATAAATCCGATAAGACCAAATATGATTAGGGGCTTACGTCCATATTTATCAGATAGCTTGCCCCATAATACAACAAATAAGAGCTGGAACAAAGGATAAATACTGGTCAACAATCCAATATGAAAGTTAATCTGATTAGTATCCAAATTATCTTTTAATGCCAATCTTTCGGTATAATACGGAAGAGTTGGCAATAAAATACCATATCCTAACATTACCACAAATAAACACAACAGAACTAAAATAGTCCCATTAAGTTTTTCATTACCCACCATTATTTAATTCTAATTTTTTTCTTTAGTAGTTGAGCATTAAAAGCAACAATTATAGTACTTAGACTCATGAATACAGCTCCAACTGCTGGCCCAAGCACAAAACCACTCGAATAAAGTACTCCTGCCGCCAAAGGAATAGCAACGACATTATATCCAGTTGCCCAAATTATATTCTGAATCATTTTATTATATGTAGCTTTTCCAAACAATATCAAATTTGCAATATCTTGAGGGTTGCTATTAACTAAAATTATATCTGCCGTTTCAGCAGCCACATCTGTTCCAGACCCAACTGCAATACCAACATTTGCTTGAGCTAACGCTGGAGCATCATTTACACCATCGCCAGTCATTGCAACAAACTCATTATTGGCTTGAAATTCTTTGACAATATTTACTTTCTGATGTGGTAACACTTCTGAATAATAACCATCTAAACCTAATTTATCACTTACTGCCTTTGCTGTCTTTTCATTATCTCCAGTAGCCATATATACTTTTATATCATTACTTTTGAATGTTTTAATTGCTTCAGCAGATTCGGGTCTAATCTCATCAGCAAGGGCAATATATCCCGCCAGTTGCCCTTCAATTAACACAAATACTACAGTCTCAGCAGCATCACTATATGCATCTTCAGGAATACTTATTTTCTCATCTCTTAAATAACCAGGGCTTACTACTTTTACTTGCTTACCTTCTACATTTGCCTCAACACCTTTGCCAATAATCGCATTAAAGTTTTCAGGAGTTGGGATACTTATTTTATCTTCTTTAACTTTTTTAATAATACCAACAGCAATTGGATGTTCCGAGCTTTGTTCTAATGCACTTGCAAGTCGCAATACTTCCTCGGCAGCATATTTTTTATCTACCGATTCAATACGAGTTACTCCAAAATCCCCTTTAGTCAGGGTTCCTGTTTTGTCAAAAAGTAGAACAGATATTTTACGAGATTCTTCAAACGCAGTTCTATTACGAATCAAAAGTCCGTTTTGGGCAGATACGGCGGTAGATATAGCGACTACAAGTGGAATAGCAAGTCCCAAAGCATGAGGACATGCGATAACCATAACAGTAACCATTCTTTCTAACGCAAAGACGAATGGAAAACCTAAAATCAACCAAACTGCCAATGTTCCAAATCCAATTGCCAGAGCAATGTAAGTCAACCATTTTGCTGCTCTATCCGATAAATTTTGCATTTTGGATTTGGTCTTTTGTGCTTCCTCTACCATTTTTATAACTTTGTTGAGATAACTATCTTTTCCAGTATGTTCTACTTTTACTTTTATACTACCATTACCGTTTACAGAGCCACCAATTACTTTATCTGTTTCTTCTTTTTTTACAGGCTTCGACTCCCCAGTAAGCATAGATTCGTTCAAGTAGCTTGTGCCTTCAACAATAATCCCATCAGCAGGTACTTTCTCTCCAGGTTTTATAAGAATAATGTCATTTTTCTGTAATTCTTCTAACTTTATATCAATTATCTTATCTCCATCGACTCTGTGTGCATCAGCTGGCATCATACTTACTAATAGTTGAAGTGCTTTAGATGCACCTAATACGCTTTTCATTTCTATCCAGTGCCCTACAAGCATAATTGCAATTAAAGTTGCAAGTTCCCAAAAGAAATCTACGCCTCTAAGACCAAACACGGTGGCCGAACTATAGAAATAAGCAACACTTATTGCCATGGCTATTAGTGTCATCATTCCTGGGTTTCCTTTTCTAACTTCAGACCAAAATCCCTTTAGAAATGGTAAGCCACCATAGAAGTAAACTACCGAAGATAAAGCGAATAATATATACTGATTACCTGGAAATAAAAACTCCAATCCAAAGAAATCCTGAATCATTGGGGACAGAAATAAAATGGGTATAGTTAAAAATAATGTTACCCAGAAACGTTTTCTAAAATCTTCAATCATCATTTTATGGTGGTCGTGTCCAGCTACACCCATTGGTGCGTTACTATGGTCATGCTCCATTTTTGAGTGACTCATCTTGGAATGATCCATTTTAGAGTGGTCTTCTTTGTCGTGTTTCATTTTTGAGTGATCCATTTTAATATGGTCATGTTTTTTGTGATTCATTTCTGAATCATTTTGTTCCTTATTAGTTCCCATTTTCATTATTCCTTATTAATTAATGGATATTTTAAATCTAGTTTTTCAAGTTTATCATTTAGTACTTTTGCTACCAAATAGTTTCGATACCATTTTTTGTCAGATGGTATAATGTTCCACGAAGGTTCATCACAATTGTTAATCAACATATCATAAGCGCTTATATAACTATCCCATTTGCTAGCTGCTTTTTCATCTTCTGAGCTATACTTCCAACGTTTATGTGGCTTCATCAGCCGCTGCTTTATCCTTTTCTTCTGTTCTTCTTGCGAAATATTAAGGTAAAATTTAAGAACTATAATTTTATTCAATTCGAAATGATGTTCCAAGTTTTCAATAAAATTGCAACGATGTATCAACGATTCATTATTTATTGAACCCTCAACTTTTGGTATTAGTATATCTTCATAATATGAACGATTAAAAATTTGAATCATCCCTTTAGCAGGAATATGAGGATATACTCTCCATAAAAAATCATGTTTCAACTCTTCTTCAGTCGGTTTTTTGAATGATTTAACTTGGACACCTTGTGGATTCATACTACTAAAGACATGGCGAATGGTACTATCTTTTCCAGAAGTATCCATACCTTGTAGTATGACTAATAACCCAAATCTGCCATCAGCATAAAATTTAATTTGAAGCTCAAAAAGATTCTTTCGTAGTTCAACTAATTCTTTTTTAGTCTCCTTTTTAGAAATACTACTATTTGGCGTTGTTAATTTTGAATATATATTTTGCATTTTATTATTGCTATTTGAGTTGTAAAAATTTACTAAGAATCTGAACTTGTTCTCAAAAACCACCTTTCTCCTGCAAATACTAAAAATATCAGTACTATAGAAACCTCAATCACCAAAAGATCACTAGATGCCTTTATCCAGAGAAATGCCCCCAGTACAATTAGGTCGAGTAGAATGGCTGTAATAATAATTTTGATATTGGCATTTATATTTTTTCTGAGATTTTTTAGTACGCCCCATTGAAGTATTATGTCCATTGTTAAGTAAAATATAGCTCCAAGTGAAGCAATACGAGACAAATCAAAAAACGCCGTTAGGGTAATAGCAATAACTACTGTATAAACCAACATGTGTTTTTGCAATCTACCTGACATTCCGAAATGTTTATGTGGTATTAGTTCAGATTCAGTAAGCATAGCAGTCATCCTTGAAACGGCAAATATACTGGCAATGACTCCTGAAATAGTAGCAACAATAGCGATACCCACAGTAAACCACAAACCATACTTACCAAATGCTGGCTTAGATGCTTCTGCCAACGAAAAATCTTTAGCAGCTATAATTTCTGGTATTGATAAATTCGCTGAAACTGCCAATGCCACGAGCAAATAAACGACAGTACAAATAAAAAGGGAAATCATAATGGCACGACCAACATTTTTATTGGGGTTCACGATTTCGCCACCGCTGTTGGTAATAGTTGTAAATCCCTTAAAAGCTAAGATGGTAAAAGCCAAAGCACCAATATAACTTGTTGTCGTATGATCTCCAGAAATGGAGGAAGGTATGACCTCTGAAAATGAAAAGCCCGCTGCCCACAATCCACCGATGGCGAAAATAGCCAAACCACCTATTTTGATGATAGCCATCATCAGAGAAGAGCGTCCAATTACCTTATTACCAGAAATATTAACTAAAAAAGCAACAACTAATAATAAAACACCCAAAATAGGTATCCAAATACTATTATCTTGCACATCAAAAAGCTGTAATGTATAGGATCCAAATGTGCGAGCAACTAAACTCTCACCAATTACCATTGAAAAAGCCATTAAAAGTGATCCCGCAGCAGTGATTGTCCCAGGGCCATAGGCCTTTTTGAGATACATTGCAATGCCACCTGCTGATGGATAAGCATTAGACAATTTAATGTAAGAGTAAGCACTAAAGCCAGATATAATGGCGCCAATAAGAAAAGCAGTTGGAAACAATTCACCTGCAAGTTCAGCGACCTGACCCAATAACGCAAATATTCCAGCACCAATCATCACGCCAGTACCTAATGCTATTGCTCCAATAAGAGTTAAACTATTTTTTTTATATTCACTTTTTGTATTGTCCATTAACTTTTCAGTTATCCCAACTTTATTATTCTAAAGAATATTATCAAGATCTTCATCTCATATTAGATTATTTGTTCAACTTATAAGACATAGTAAAATAACTTCCATCTGTCTCAGTAAATTTTTGAAAGGTTAATGAACCATTATCATCTAATTCTTCGGTAATAATATAATTCAATTGTTTAATTCTAATACCAAACATATAGGCTTTGATATTTAATTTTGAAGTGATAATTTGTTCATTTTTATTAGATTTTAGTTCTCTATCATAGATTTTTATATTGCTTTTAGTACCCAAAAAATTCAATAGACCTGATTCAAAATTTAATTCCAAATTGATAGATTCCATATTATTCAAATCATATAAATATTTAAATTTTTTTGATTGAGTACTAATCTTTGTTTCTAGAGATTTAGGATCTGAAAAAGGAAAAGCCATTACTATAAGACTTGATTCTTTTGGATTACATTTATAGATTGTGTTATAAATATCCGTAGATACTCCATCTTCATCAAATAATTCAGTAACAACATTTAACTCAAAAGTACCATTTTTAGATGTTATTTTTCCAATTTTAAAAGTTTGTTTATCAATAAAACTACCGTCTTCATCAAAATTTTTCCTAATAATAAATTTATTTGATAATTGATCTTTAAGCATATTATTTTGGCAAATAACTGTTGATATAGCAAATAAAAATATTAATTGTATTAAGAGTAGTATTCTCATATTTTATGCATCAATTTTATTTCTTCGACTAATAAATCACTTATATCTATTTTATTAGTTGGGTGAGGAATAGTGTTACATGTTACAATATTTTCAACTCCAGTTTCCATTAACTCTTGATAAGCATTACCTGCAAAAACACCATGAATACCTATACATATAGGAGGTTTCATTCCAAATTTCTTCAAATGCCCTATAGTTTCAATCATAGTTCGAGCAGTAGAGATAATATCATCGACTAATACAGGAGTTGAGTCTTTATATCTATCAACGTCAGGAATAGATACCTCTACATCTCTATCACCATGCCTTACTTTATTAAGTACTGTGTAAGGTACATCTGCCTTATTTGCTACATCAGAAACCCACTGCTCACTTTCAGAATCGGGGCCAATTAGAACAGGATTATTTATATTATCCTTTATCCAATTTGAAATATAATCAGCTACATGAATTACTTTGTTAGGTATATGATAAACTTCGCTCAAATTTTTGATTCTATGCAAATGTGGATCAACTGTGATTAAACTATCTGCAAATTCCGATATTAAAGTACCAAAATATTCAGATGTTATTGCTTCTCCTTCTTGAAATATTTTATCTTGTCTCATATACGCTAAATAGGGTGCTACCAAACAAGTACACATTGCACCTTGTGTTTTTGCTGCCTTGCCTAAAAAGTAAAGAGGCAATAATTTTTCGTCTGGTTGGTGTAAAGTACATACAAGTACTACACATTTATCTTTAACATCTGATAATATTCGTGTATAAGATTCACCATCAGGGAATTTACGTAAAGTTGTTTTTCCTATTTCGGCGTTCAATTTCATCGCCAATAATTCAGTTAGTGTTTCATTTCCAGGTAATGCAAATAATATTGTTTTCATATTCTAATTCTACTTAATTGTGATTATATCATTATGTTTGGTTTTATATTGCATAGCATAGTTAAGTTCACCTTTCGATTCAGCATACAAAGTATAAAGTATTTGATCCATTTCAATATTTTGACCTAATTGCAAGTTTAGTAATATTCCAGCTGACTTAGATTTAGGTGCACCTGATAATTTTGCTAGTTTTGCTAACTTTCTATTGTCTATTCTAATTAACTTGCCAGATTTCTCAGCTTTGACTTCAAATTTATATTGAGCTAAAACAGGTTGAGTAAATCTCCCTTGTGCTTCACATATTGCAATAAATTTTTTGTATGCCAAACCAGATTCTAATAAATGTTTTGCCGTTATATACCCCTTACCTAAATCTACTTTACCTGAAATTTCGAGTAATTCACCAGCTAAAAGTAATGATCTTTCTTTCAAATCAGTTGGGGCATTAGCTTCATTTTTCAAAACACTTAATATATCTAAAGCCTCTAATGTAGGTCCAATCCCTCTTCCGACTGGTTGATTCCCGTCTGTAACTATAACTTTTACAATGAGTCCTACTTCTTTTCCAACGATTTCTAAATGACTTTTTAGCTTTATTGCCATTTCATTATTTCTAACCTTAGCAGTTTCTCCAACTGGTATATCTATGATGACATGAGTAGAGCCAGCTGCCACTTTCTTTGACAGAACAGATGCTATTAATTGACCTTCACTATCAATATCTAATGCCTTTTCAATTTTAATAAGTACATCATCTGCAGGACTTAATTGTGCTGTACCACCCCATACAAAACAACCATTTTCCTTATTTACTACTGCTCTAATTTCTTCTATAGTTAGCATTACATTCGTTATAACTTCCATAGTATCAGCAGTTCCAGCTGGCGATGTAATAGCACGTGAAGATGTCTTTGGCATTTTAAGACCGAAAGCAGCCAATATAGATACTATGAGTGGAGTAGTCCTATTACCTGGTAACCCCCCAATACAATGTTTGTCAACTATGATTTCTGAATCCCAATTCAATAAACTACCTGATGAAATCATAGCTTTTGTTAAATCTGTAATTTCATCTATGTCCATTCTAATGCCTGCACAAGCAGTTATGAATGCTGATAAATGAATATTGGAATATTCCCCTTCTACTATATCTGTTATTATCTCTTTATATGAGTTATAGTCAAGTTTCTGATTATAAATTTTTGCTCTTACAAAACTTAAAGATTCTATTGGTTCCAAATGCGAAACTAATAATAGGTTTCCTTCTTGTACATTTAGTTTTGTAGTAGCGAATTCTGATAATCCAATTTCATCCATTTTCAACAATTCAGAATCTATAACATTTAGACTTGCTACTATTGATTTCCCATTGTTAATTATTCTTATTCGAGTTAATGCCTCAAAACCTTCAGATTTACATACAAGACAATCTTTATGCATATATGCTACACTCTCATTATGAGTCGAAATTCCCAGTCGCTTATATTTTAAATAATTTGAATTATGTTCCATTTTTACTCTAAATTTTATAAATCAATGGTAGAAAAAAGAGTAGGTATTTCACTATCCCAACTTCTTGTTTGCTGTAATTTTTCTTGGAATGCAATTGCCGATACTTTTTCCCCATGCATTATAAATACTTTCTGCGGTTGTTTTTTTATTTTGCTTAACCAATCTAGTAATTCAGTTTGGTCAGCATGGGCAGAAAGACCTTCTACTTCTTCTACTTTCATATTAAAAGGTATAAGTTGCCCATAAATTTTTATTTCTTTTTCTCCTTCCAATAATTTTCTTCCTCGTGTACCTTCGGCTTGGTAGCCAACAAAAATCAGTAAATTGTCTGGATTAGTGGCTTGTAGCTCCAGATAATTTAACATTCTGCCACCTGTCAGCATACCACTCCCAGCTATTACTATTTTGGGTTTATTGTTTTTCCTTAATTCCAAAGTTTCTTTATATTCACTTACAATAGTGAAACTTGAACACATATCATCACATTCGTCTTTTTCTAATTTGTGCCAATCCCTTGTTCTATGAAACAGATCCAAAACATTTGTTCCCATCGGACTATCCATTATCATCGGGACAGGAGGAATTTTCTTTTCCTTCAATAATCTCCACAACATTAGCATCATTAACTGAGCTCTTTCAACTGAAAAACTTGGTATAAAGACACTACCTCCTTGGGAAATTGTATCATTTATTAATTTTTCTATTTTGGGGACTGCTTCAATTTCTTCTGGGTGCAATTTCCCACCATACGTGGATTCAATAAATAGAACATCAGCTTTTTTGGGTTTCAAAGGAGGGAATAATAATAAATCATTAGTCCTACCAATATCACCAGAAAATAATAATCTTTTACCTTGTATATCTAATTCAATATATGTTGCACCTAATATGTGTCCATTATATTGAAATCTTGCTTTGATATTATCATACAAATTAATCCATTGTGAAGGTGGCACTCCTCTGAAATGTTTGATTGTTCTTTCGACATCTCTCAAGTCATATAAAGGTAATGCAGGACGATGTTTCGAATATTTATCTTCATTTGCTCTTTTTGCTTCTTGCTCTTGAATTTTAGCACTATCTTTTAGAATTATTTCGGCTATATCTAATGTTGGATAGGTTCCATAAATCGACCCTCTAAAACCTTGTTTAATTAATCTCGGAAGATATCCAGTATGATCCAAGTGTCCATGAGTCAATAAAACAATATCAATTTCTGATACATCAATCGGCAAATTTTCCCAATTTAATTGTCTTAATTCTTTTAAGCCCTGAAATAAACCACAATCGATTAAAATATTATAATCGTTTGTTTCTACCAGATATTTAGAACCCGTTACTGTCCCTGCGGCACCTAAGAAATGTACTTTTATATTTGACTTTTTCATATATCTAAAACTCTATTTTATATTTTGCTTTCACATAATTTTTTGGAATCATCAAGTATCTTTTTTTGTCTTATCTTACTTATACCAATTTCATTAAGTAAATCTGGGTTTTCATGGATTTCTTTGCACAACACGATATTATTATTCAACAGCATTGTTTTTTCGGCTCTACTCAAAGACATTAGCGATGTCAAGGGATGAAGACCTAGTAGATCTATTCTAAATTTCAAACTATTATCTTTGGGGTAATCCCAACTAGTTAATTTCAATCCAGCACATTCGCCATATTGTAAAGCATCTTTTGTAAACCTTGTATTCGTATATATACATCCATAATGAAATTTCGATCCATGGCCTTTATTCTTTTTCCATTCTTCTTCAATATCTTTGAATCTTGAATTAATATATAATGGAATCTTGACATCGCAATTTTGATTTTGTGTATTATGGTATTTGCATTCAACCATTAAGTGTACGTTATCTTTTATTGCAACTACATCAACTTCGTGTGTAACGCAATGTCCTTGGACTATTACTCCTACATCGGTTCTATATCCTTCGTGTTTCAATATTGTGCCAATAAAATTTTCAAAAGGAAACCCACTCGGGCCTAATTCCATGATGGCTCTTTTCAATTTGTATCTTGAAGCATTCACCCTAGATTTGTTTTTTAATATTTTAAATGCCATTTGATAAATTTCCTTAGTAGTCATCCCATTTTTTAAACGATGCCTAACCTCATCCAGTATCTTTAACTTAATACTTTCACTTGAATGAGTTTTTGATAATGAACTGTAAAGTTTTTTTTCATCGTAATATTGGGTCTGTCCCGAGTTTTTTATAATTTCTATTTTATTTTTCATAACATTTTCTATTCACTCTAAATTAAATTTCCAAATAGATTTAGTAGTTTTCGCAATTCTTTATCTACTATATGCAGTTTAACCACTTGTTTGAAAGGTGTGTTCACAATCTTATTATTTTGAAGTCCTACCATAACGTTTGTTAATTTGTTTTGTAATGAATCAATTGAGGAAACGCCCAATCGGATACCTAACATTCTATCAAATGCCGAAGGATTTCCTCCTCGTTGGACATGACCTAATTTTGTTATTCTAATATCTACATTCTGGTTTATTTTTTTTATATTAGCCACAGTCTTATCTATTCCTACTTCGTCCCCTTCTGAAATAATTATAATAAAAGCATCATCACTCTTATAATTACTAATTTTTTCTAATAATAAATTAATATCATCCTTTTTTTCGGGGATTAATATTGCATCTGCACCAGTTCCTAAGCCCGAATTAATAGCTATATAACCAGAATCTCTACCCATAACTTCTACTATGAATACTCGATTATGGGATTCGGCTGTATCTCTTATTTTATCTATATTTTGTATTGCTGTATTAACTGCCGTGTCAAAACCAAGAGTATAATCAGTACCTGCCAAATCATTGTCTATTGTGCCAGGAATTCCAATTAATGGTATTTCTATTATCTTAGAAAATTCTAACAAACCTTTGAAAGTACCATCACCACCAATAGCTATTAGTGCATCAATATTATTTTCTTCCAACATTTTCTTAGCTGTCTTTCTGCCTTCTTCTGTTCTGAATCTTTCACTTCGAGCGGTTTTAAGTATTGTACCGCCTCTGTGTACATCTTTTTGTAATTGATTTATATCCAATTCTACAAAATTTCCAGATATCATACCTTCAAAACCTTTTTGGATTCCTACTAATCTTATTTGATTGGATTGGGCTGCTTTAGCTATACCGTATATGGCAGCATTCATCCCAGGTGAATCTCCACCTGATGTAAATACACCAATTTGCCGTATCGAATCCCTTTTTATCAATTATAATTTCTCCTCTATTTCCCCACAATCAGGCATCTCATTGCCAAAGTAAGGATTTTGTATTTGCTTATTCTCATTTACCCAGTATGCTCCTTTCTTGTCAAAAGCCATTGGACAATAAACTGTATATAGTTCCATACCCTTCAAGTCAAAACTCTTTACTGTGCAATACACTATTTCTGAGATATGACTTAAATATGATCTTTTTCCATCTATTCCTTTTATATGCTTCGTCTCTTTTAATTTATCACTATACAATTCATAGTGCTGCTCCCAAACTCTTTTACCATCTTCATTAAGTAAACTCAAATCAACACTATCTAATTTTGTTTGCATATTAGTTATATTTGCATCTATTTTAGTAATGTCTCCATCGAAAAATGAATCTTTTACCTTTAAGTACGATTTTATTACTTCTTTAATTTGGTTAATACTTGTTTCGTTTTCAGAATATTTATTTTCTAATATTATAATATTTTTATGAGCGAAGTCATTTTGCAATGATTGATGTTTCTGATGTATATTTACATCTGTATCTAATTCTTCCGAATTAGTAGTCTCTTGGCTTAATTTTTCTATTTCTTGTTTTTTATTTTCAGAATTACTACAACCCAAACTGATGAACAAGAGTGCTATAAAAATAATAAATAATTTCATTTTAAAATTCCTAGACTTAAATTTGTTTTTCTAATCGATTCTTCGGCATTTATCTCTAATTTGGATAAAGCACGGATTGCATCAATTGTTTCAGGGATTACTATTGCTTGGTTATCCACTACATAAGCATAAAATAATTCATCCTCTATAACTTTCAGCATATCCCGCCAAAGTGCAACTTCGTACATATCTCCATAAGGTCTTCCTTTATCTAACATCCATTCTTTGATCGTATTATTAGATTCAAGTCCGTCACTATAATTAATCAATAATATTCTTGAAGATCTATTTGCGAAAGCGTCTAAAATCTCTTCTTTATCAGATTTTTTATTTAATTGTATATTCCAATAGTGAAGGTGACTCAAAGTCTCTGGGACTTTAACAGCAGAAGTAATAACATCTAATTCAGAATCCACAGTTTGTGCATCTGGTCCCTGATGGCTTGGTATATCCTTTTCTGGAACTAATGTGTTCATAATACCACCTAAGTGACTCTCCCATGGGTCAGTAGCTCTTCTAAGTAATGTACCTCTTGCCTTTTTTAGTAACCCCTCTTTTTTCAATACTGTTAAAGTACGTAGAATTGATGTGGTATTACAAGAAACAACTCTTGTAGAATTGAGACCTAAGGCGGAAGTATAATTATTTTCGGCACTGAATGAGTGTCCTGTTACTTCATGCTTTTCTCCACCTTGTACTATAAACTTTATACCGTATTCTTTATACATTTCGATGTTAAAAGCAGCCACATTTTTTGGAGTACAATCTACTATAATATCTGAGGAATGTAGTAAATCCTTTAAAGTTCCATTTATAGGAATTCCAAATTCTTTCATATTGTTTTTATTATCTTCATCAAAAGCAAATATGGGATAATTTTTTTCAACGGCAATTTTGATACGCCAATCTTTGGTTATATCACATACACCTGATAATTCCATATCTTCTTGCAAGGCGACGGCATCGGCAACTCGTTTTCCGATTACGCCATATCCATTTACTGCTACTTTAATTTTTTTCATATTCTTCGATTTTTATTGTTAATATTAATATTATTTATATTAGAAAGCCCAAAAATGACCAACACAAAACTTTGACTTATCTCTATTATTATAGTAATAAATTGTGCGGAGATAGTCTGTGGTGTAATATCGCCATAACCCACAGAAGCAAAGGTTACAACACTAAAGTAAAACATTTTAAAAAGATTGTTAAAATAATTTAAGTCTGTTGAGACTTCCAAACCTCTGAATGAAGCATTATTGACTTCATAAAGACAGGTATAGTCGGCAGTAAAAGAAAAAATCATCAGAACAATAATAACTCCGAAAACCAAAAGCAATTGCCAAAAAGAATGACAAAATCTGATGGATTTATTGACCTTTTTGAACGTGTAGAAGGTGAAATATATAGCTTTGAATAATGCTAATAACACCACCAAATATGGTATCCAACTATAACTATGATCAATAAATGACATCAAATACGCATATATGATTGCTACAGCTATCAGCAATAATAAAGTTGGGCTGATCTGTTTGAAAAATAGTTTTAGAAAACGGACTGACTTTTGCATTATCATACTACTTTTATTTCCCTTTTCATATTTATATTTCCAACTACAATATTATTACGCTGATCTTTTGAAATATTACAAACGCCCTAATATTCCACAAAACTTGTGATGACACCCACAACTTGTTATTATAGTACTCAATATTTGCTTATTACTTTTCTTCTTTTAAATTTGCATTATAAAATCCAGCTATGCATGCTCCAATTAACCATCCAAGAATAAATATTTCTATTATGCCTAATAGTGCTTCCCACAATGGCATATCCATCCTGACTATAGGGCTTACGTCTATGCCGTGCATCAATGTATTAAAAAAGCTGATTGATGCTTCGTGTCCTGCAATTATTATTACCAACGCACACCCCAAATAAACCAAAGCAAATGTCAATCCTAAAGACATCCCAAATTTCTTAACATTTAGTTTCATTGTACTATCCTCATAATTAATAAATTTTTCTTACATATTCAAATAATCAATTGCTTGCTTAACACTTAATGGTTTCGTTGAGTTACCTATTCTCAGAAAAAATACTAAGTCTTTGTTTTGTGTCAAATATGCAGGCACTTTAGAATTTTCTATTTCTATTACACATATTTCTTTTTCTTCAATTGTATAAAAGTAGACTTGAATAAAAGTACAAAATTCAGGTCCAATTTGATTTGTAATAAGCTCAAATAGCTTTAACTCAAAACCATCTTTATCTTTTTTCTTCAATGAGATATAGTCATATTCTAATCCTATTATCTTAGATTCATCGTCAACTCCGATTATCAATCTGCCACCTGTTGCATTCAAAAAACCTGCTATTGTTTTGAGTACAACTGTTTCCAAATCGATATTGGCACTTTTTCTATAGAAGTCATATCTTAATGATGATTTGAATTCAACTCTATCATTTTCTCCATTCTTTATAACTGAGATTATATCTTTTTGTAATTGACCTTCCTGTCGCTTTATTTCATTATTCTTTCTACTTAATCTTAAATAATATACTCCTAAGACTAACCCTGTTATTAAACCAAGTAGGATAAAAATAATTGCCATTCCTACCATCTCAAAAGTAAAAGAATGTGCTAATCTATGGAACAATGCATCTTTGAAAGTAGTATATGTAAATTCTGTTTTCGTGAATTCATACCAATATACAACCATCGTTAGTGGATGAAAAATAAAATAGAATATTCCAATACTTATTGAAATATGAATGGACATTGTTTTTATAATTTCCCATTTATTATCTGTAAATTTTTTCTTCATCTATCTTCATCATTAATGTTTATGATGTTTACTATTTATCGTTCCTGAATTTGCTTCTTTTCCATCATTATGATTATGCATAGGCATAAGCAAATGAACTAAAAACATAGCCAGAATAAATACAAATAGCGATACATCACCGCTTATACCAAAAGCAGGTGCGAAAAAAATTAGTAATAATGGAATACCACATCCTATTATCATCCAAAAAGTATGTTTACTCATTTTGCCTAAGTTGATTTAATTATATTGTAGGAATAAACAATCATTTACTTTTGAATAGTTTTTTTCATTTCTTCGAATTCTTGCTTATTGATTTCACCAGCCGCATATCTTTTCTTTAGTATTTCGAGTGGTGAGTTACTATTTTTCCTCTGCCCAGGTACGTCCCAAGGAGTTAAAAATATCCAACTAATAAACCCTAACCATAGAATCCACCATATCCAATGCATACCCCAAAAATGTTCTTCTCCATGACTCCACATATTATTGCCTTTATTTTATTTATTAAAAAATCTTTAAATATATAATAACTTTTTATTTTTAATTAAATCATCATTAACATACGGCTACTTAACTAATTAGATTTACCATATTTCAAATAATATTTATCTTATCTATTGATATCTGAGATAAACTTTAAGATTCCAATATTAAAGCACCAATAAACTAATTTCTTAAGCCGTTAAAAGATAATCAGTAAAGTCTATGTGTTCGATGATGATTTCATAGTTCAATTTTTTTAATGATGTAATATTTCTTTCCCTTTCTGTCCATCTCTAATTCTAACAGCTTCGTTCACATCTGAAATGTATATTAAACCATCTCCACTTCTACCAGTACTGCCATTTTCAAGAATAATATCAATTATATTCCCCACATCCTCATCCCTATAAACTAATTCTAATTTTATTACTTTACTGTGCATTTGTGGAAATTTAAATGATGGCCAATCTTTTTCAGGATCTGTATATTTACCTGTTCCTTCTCCCTCGAACACAGTTAAACAACAATGTCCTTTGTCATTAAGTTTTGTAGATATGTCGCTTAGTTTTTCTGGTCTTATAAATGCTTTTATTACTTTCATTGTACTATTTCCTTATTAATAAGACCAATTTGCTTCTTGATGCTATTCATATTTTTCTATCGTTCAAATAGTTACTTCATTTTCATTATGTATATCATCAGCAAAGCAATCTAAGTTATAAATGGTAGTCTCCGCTATATTTCTCAATGCGGTTTCTGTCAAAAATGCCTGATGGCTGGTAATGAGTACATTCTTGAAAGTCATTAACCTAGCAATAGTATCGTCTTGTAAAATATCTTCGGAATGGTCTTCAAAGAACAACCCTTCTTCTTCCTCATACACATCCAACCCAATAGAGCCAATATGTTTTGTTTTCAGTGCATTGATAACTGCTTTTGTATTTACTAGTCCACCCCTGCTGGTATTGATGAGCATTACCCCTGGCTTCATTTTGTCAATACAATGCTTATCAATAATGTAATGTGTACTTTCGGTTAAAGGAACGTGCAGGGTAATAATGTCAGACTTCGTACAAAGTGTTTCACAGCTTGTATATTCTACCTGGTATTGTTCTATCAAGTCCTTGTTTTCTTCCTTATCATAAGCCAAGATGCGACATCCAAAGCCGTGAAGGATACGAGCCAGTACGCTTCCTATTCTACCAGTTCCAATAATCCCTACGGTTTTCCCATTCATATCAAATCCCACCAGTCCATCTAATGAGAAATTCAAATCCATTATCCGTTGATGTGCACGGATAAGTTTTCGGTTTAGAGCAAGCATCAGTGCAACCGCATGCTCCGCAATAGCATAAGGTGAATAGGAAGGTACTCGTGCAACTTTTATATTAAGCATTTTTGCCTTTAATAAATCCACATGATTAAATCCTGCAGAACGAAGAGCTATGTATTTTATATCTAATTTATGTACTATTTCCAATACAGGTGCAGTAGCTTTATCTCCAGTAAATATACTGATAGCTTCACATCCTTCAGCGAGGGCAGCAGAAGTCTCGGAAAGCCTTGCTTCAATCAAAACAAGGTTATGCTTTTCTGCATTTGCTTGCATCAAGTATTCTTTTTCAAATTTGTGTATGCTAAATACGGCTGTTTTCATTTTATACTTTAGTTTATTATATATGATTATTGTTGTTTAATGCCAGTTTCAGTTATTCAGCCCAGAATATAATTTCTACGACAACAGTATTGATGATATACTGTTTGACAATGCCAAAAGCTATTGGTCATTTTCTTTTTTTGGAATTATAAAATAACACTATCAGTATTATTACAATCAGAAGTAAGAAAAACCACCAACCCATGTGCATTCCCCAGTTATAATAATCTCCATTATTGTGCATCATTGTGTTTAAATCTGTATCTTGTTTACAACTAATTAATGTAAAAAGTCCAACTAACACTACCGTAAAAAGTGTTTTGAATGTTTTCATAATATTTATTTTTAATTATTAAAAATTAGTGATGTTCTTTATGGTCATTTTTGGTGGATGCCTCCATATTGTCCGACTTAATTCCATTCATATCCATTCCTTTATCACCCATCATATTCATACAGGACTGCATACAATCTTCGCTCATCATCCCTTCTTTATGCATCTTCTGCATCATTGCACCCATCATCTTTCCATCTTTCATCATTCCTTGCATCATATTCTTGGCCATCATGCTGTCTTTCATCATCATCATTTGCATTCCATCACCTTTCATCATATTACTCATCATTTGTTTGTTGCCCTGCATCATTTGCATTGCATGATCGCTACTCTTCATCTCATCCATAAACTCAGTCATATAATCGTGATTGTCCAAGATGGAGGTAATAATTTCATTTCGTGTTTCGGCATTATCCAATAATGATTGTGTACTTTCTTCTTGACTACAACTGTTCAGGCTTACTAGCCCAAGTATTGTGAAAATAATTACTAGTGTTTTCATATTCTTACTCTTTTATTTAGTTATTAAAATAATTTTGTCCAAAACAAGTTGTATTAATAGGATTTAGTGTTACACAATTCTATATAATAGTTACACTACTCGTTGAATTTAACTTACCATTATATAGTTAACTGTATTTACCATCTTCTTTATAATCTTTATCATATTCCGTCTATTGGTACTCTCGTATTCATTTTTAAATGTTGATATTCTTTCATAGTTAGCCCAGTTTCTTTTTTAAATTGTCTCGATAAAGCAGATAAATTACTATATCCTAATAGGTAGGAAATTTCACTGTAATTTCTTTCACCATTTTCTATTAGTTCTTTTGTGCGTTCAATTTTAATAATAATAAAATATCTTTCGACGGTATAATGAAACACTTCTGAAAAGTTTTTACTAATTAAATTATAACTCAATTCCATTTTATTAGAAAGATATTCGGACAGATTTAATTGAGCATCTTCTTCCCATACATAGTTAATTATATTTATTTTAGTTTGTTCAGCTAATATTTCTTCCTTTCTAATTAGAATTTCAAAGTCATTGTTTATAATTACTCTTTTTAAAAATGAAGAGTCAACAAAGTTAGGATTAAACCTAACAATTACTTTCCCGAGTTTAATCTCAATAACTTCAGCACCAGTTTCCTTTAACTCATTTTTCAAAACTTTGATGCATCTTGAGCAAATCATTCCTTTGATTTGATATTCCTTTATAGTTATTTCAGTTCTCATTCTTGTGTATCCTTTAAAAATTGTAATGGATTAATTTATCATTTTCCAAGTGAAGTGTTCATATATACTAGACCATAGCATACCAAATGTAAATGAAAAAAGGTACTCTTCAAGTGGTACACCAATTATGATAATACCAGATATATTTTTAAAATTCCAAACCAAATCTACATAATTTGGATAGGTGAGAGTAAGAGAGGTAAAGAAAATAAAATAAAGTGAAGTGAATAAAAAGCCACCTACCCACACTTTTTTTGTTAAATCAGGTCTGCACCATAAAGCTCCTAAAGCTCCAACAAACATTGCGATTACCCCACAATAAATATGGTTCCAATTAGTTATTAAAGCTATTCCGAAAAAGACTATAACAGGTAAGAAAAGAATATACTTATGGTATATGTGCCGATGTTTAAATTTTAGGTCTAGTGTGAAAGTTTGATATTTTTTTCTAAATATTAAGTTATAAAGTACTGATCCAATCCCCCCTATTGCAAAGCAAAAAATAAGACTTTCTATATCAAAACCAGTATTTTGAGCAAGATTAAACAAAGTAGGTGGATTCCAATAATCTGGTACAAAAAAGGGTTCTGTCAATCCTAAAGGTGAAGTCCAAAGACTGACAAGAAGCATTTCTCTCCGAGAATCTTTCTTAGCTAAATAAATAATTAGCCAAACAAGAAGAATTAATAATGACCAATAAAACCATACATATTGCATTTTATAACCTCTAATTAAATATTCTACTAAAAACTAATCTCATTCTACTACGAATTTTCTAACAGATGTACTTCCATATAAAGTAGTTATATAACAAAAATACATACCTCTTGGAAATTTATTTATTTTTATAGAATTGGAGTCTGATGAAATAACCTTTGATAAAATTAATTTTCCAGCTTCATTATACAATTCTAATTCAATGGGACTTGATAAGTCACCATCTACCCTAATTTCTTGATTTGTGGGGTTTGGGTAAATATTAAAACTTGAAGTTGATGGTAAAAAGCTTCTATTAATAGATGTAATATTTGGTTCTGAAATAAAAGTTGTTACACTATTATTCATAATAGTGGTAGTAAAACCATTATTATTTGACTTAATAGAAGGTAAATTACTCCAATTCTCATTTTCACTCGTTCTAATTAGTTTAAAATAATCATCAATTTTAGTACCCTTAAAATTAAAATCCACTATCTTTGAATTATTACTTTTATTATAAACGACAATTATTATATTAGCTCCATCTATAAATGCAGTTACATTGATATCTGTTGAAGATGAAGTAGTTGTTACTCTAATTGAACCAGGTTTAATAAATTTTGAATATTGCCCCATAACATAAAATTGTTTATTTAGCTCATAACCAACATAAGTTGTTCCTTCATACTTAATACTTACTAATGTAGCATTTCCACCAGAAAATCCCCACATATAATCTATGGCAGAGACATTATACAATTCAATTAATTGATGTATATCATTAGCCCAATCAAAAGCATTAGTTTCAGAATATTCTGTCATCCACACTGGAATATTATACAGTTTACTCAACTCTGCCATTTCTAATTTATTTTTATTACCCCCTCCGTATAAATGATATGCCAAGGCACCTACATATTTTCTTGCTTTAACATCTTCAAGTATTATTTTAGCTCTTTTATAAGCCTCATCTGCATTAAGATCATCTGGAATTACAAATTTTGTATTAAATCCAGCACTATCTAATTTAGGACCCAATAACTTAATACAATCCCTTATATAATGACCAGACCAATAACCACCTCTCTTATATCCAGGTTCATTCATTATTGCAAAAAATGGTATATTTAAACCTTTGCTATACCACCTATTTATCATAGTGAAGGCCCATTCTACATATTCTTCAGGATTAGATTCTGTCATCCAATCTTCCAATTTAATAGTAGAAGGGAAATAAGTATTTACCCCCCTCTGAATTAATCTTTTCACTAAATCTATATGCCCATCTGTTTTTTTCCAAGAGAAATCAAATTTATCAAGTTCTGTAATATAAGGATTACTATTATCATTTGGATCTTCAATAGGGCCATCTTCCCCAATAGCTGGTCTTACTCTTGTTAATCCTAAATCTTTATACAGCAAATCTAATATTTCATCTTCATCCTCTTTGCTAATATTTAGTCCTTTAGACATTGGATCTAAAGTACTCCCTCCAATTAAGTGAGGATCATTGAATAATCTCTCGGATGAACCAAACCCCTGCATAACTTGTTGTTTTTCAAGGGTGTTTATTTCAATTATGATATCTTGAGACAACAATGGTAAATATCCAATTAAATAGAAAATAGTAATTAAATTAATTTTAGTAAACATTATTCTTACCTATTGATTCGTTAGTTAATAATAAAAAATTAACATATATTTTACAAAATGATTACATAATTAGATTCAATAACTAATAGTTAAGCCAGCACCAAAATTCATATCACTATCATAGTGTGCAGACAATCCAATATTACGTGTTATGATATAATTCAAACCTGCCATATATTCTCTATCTGTATTTATCATAAATGCCATTCTTAGTCTTGCAGTTAGGGGTATATCCTCCCTCATTAATTGTAATCTGACTTTCCCATCATGGAATGCTTCAGCTTGCAGAATTAATAGCATTGGTAGAGTGTATTCCGCTCCTAAACTAAAAGCAATTCTTTTGTCTTTCGTGCTTGTTTGACCAAATATATTTTTTTCTGATTCACCATCAGTCTTCCGATACCTAGCATCAACTCCAATAAAAGGCATAAACCATTGCATTTGGCCTATGTATCTACCAAAATGAGTTTCCAATTCATATCCATGATGATCATTATATCCAAGTCGCCATTCAGTACTTAATCTCCATCTAGTATTTTGATACATTAACATACCATCATTACCATTAGAAGCAAAATCATTTTGAGCCATAAAGTGAAATTCCTGGTCATCTGCTCTAACCTTATCATAAGCTGCTTCTTTGTCTGGTAATTGCGGGTTAGGTGGTGAATTTTCATAAGAGAAAACTCTACCCATACCACTCATCATGTGATAGAGTATATGACAATGAAAGAACCAATCTCCATATTCTTCAGAAGCCAAAAATTCGATTGTGTCCCTTTCCATTGGCATTATATCTAATACATTTTTCAAGGGAGCATAATCGCCCTGCCCATTTATCACTCTGAAAAAATGACCATGCAAATGCATAGGGTGTCGCATCATAGTATTATTATAAAGTATAATCCTAACAACTTCCCCTGATTTTATTAATATCTTATCGGTTTCAGACAGAGTTTTATTATCTAGACTCCAAACATATCTATTCATATTCCCAGTCAATTCAAATTCTAAGGTCTTCACATTAGCTTCTTTAGGATATACAGTTTTTGTTGGAGATTTTAGCATTTTGTAATTAAGCGTTACAATACTTTTTTCTTCTTCCATCTTATGATTTGAATGATCCATTTCTTTTGAATCCATATTCATCTTTTTACTTTTCTTTTTAATTTCAGGATACATAACGCTGTTCATATCCATCTTTTGCAATTCCATATTCATTCCCATATCGTCCATACTGCCATCCATATTCATCATATTATTCATCATTTTCATCCCTTCAAAATATTTAAGTCTGGGAAGTGGTGATTGTGAAACTAATTCACCCTCTCCAAATATTATACTTGCTGATCCAGTTCTATCTTCCGAAGTAGCCATAAATTGATATTTTTTTCCATCTTCTGGAATAGTTATTACTACATCGTAAGTTTCTGAGACACCTATTATTAGTCTATCTACCTCTACTGGTTCAACATCAGCACCATCACTTGCTATAACTGTCATTTTGCCACCAGAATAATTCAACCAAAAATAAGTTGATGCACTCCCATTTGCTATACGCAATCTGACTTTGTCACCTGCTTTGAAATTAGAATTGTTTAAATCGGGGATATTGATTTCGCTTTTACCATTAATAAGGAATTTTTCGTAGTAAACATCACTTACATCCATTGCTAACATTCTCTTCCACTCATTTCCTATTTTGGTCCAGAAATGCCCTTCTACTAAAGCCTCTCCATAGCTTTGAACTGTCCCTTTTTTGATGGAAAACCAATCATTCTCATTATGCAAGTATCTATCAACAGTACTTGGATTCATATTTGTCCAATCACTCAAGAGTACATTATAACTTGTTATTTTATCAAACTCTCTGAATGTTGAGTCTTCTTTCCTTTTATTTATTGTTAATGAACCATACATACCAATTTGCTCTTGGAGACCTGTATGAGAGTGATACCAATAAGTACCACTCTGCCTTAATCTAAATGTAAATGTATGTACCGTATTGGGCTTTATGGGTGCTGTTGTTAGATTAGGTACGCCGTCTTGTTCATTAGGGACTAATAATCCATGCCAATGAAATGAGGTCGATTCGTAAAGCAAATTGTGAACACTAATTATCACACTATCTCCATCAGTAAATGTTAAAGTAGGCATAGGAATCTGACCATTAACGGCTATTGCTCTTTTATCTTCACCCGCAAAATTGACAATTGTATCTCTAACAAATAAATCATATTCAACTATATTTATTTCTTTTGCTATTGATTCGGTTAATGAGAGGATTAGAATCATAAAATAAGTAATTAAAATTTTATTCTTTTTCATTATGTATTTCTTCCTTAATTTCATTTGCAGTATATCCTGCATTCTTTACTATTTTTTTGATTTCTTCAGAATTTAATTCTTCCGTTTTGATAGTAAGTATTCTATCTGGACTTTCTAAATCTACTTCCCAGTGAACTATCTTCGACTCTTTATCAAGTATTGGTTTCACCTTTGATATACATCCCATACATTTAATATTTGTATTAAATTTTAACTCTCTCATCTTAAACTCCCTTATTTTATTTTACACTCAATTTATATTTTACTTAATAACTTATCTAAATAAATCAGAATATCTTTTTTGTCGTTTTCTGAAAGCGAAGCGTCCCAATGCAATAACGTATAACTAGAAAGTGGCATTTCATCATCCTTAATCTGACTAATCATTGATTTCAGTTTACTTTTCTTTCTTCTATCAGAATATTCGCCAAATTCACTCAAATTCAGCTTATCTTTACCTTCTTCAATGTGCTGACTCATAAACATATTCATTGGTTGGAATTTACTGTACCATGGATAAACCGTATTATTACTATGACAATCATAACAAGAGGTCTTTAGTAGAGCACTAATTTCCTTCGGAACTTGATAGATAGTAACAAAATCTTTTGAATTATCAATTGATTGTTTATTAATTATAGTGGGAATAAATTGAATTCCCACCATAATAATTAAAATAATAAACACAATTATTTTTATTGTTTTCTTCATTTTATAGTTGAAATAATACTACCACATTTTGGCATTTCACCACCTAAAAATGGATTTTTTATATCTTTGGTTTCACTAATCCATTTACCGCCTTTACCATCATTGTACATAGGGCATTTATCAACAAACAAAGTTCGGTCTGTGCCTATTAATTTAATTAGATCAACAATGTCAGTAGATAATATTTCAAAATGTTCTCTTTGATGTTCTATATTATCAGCATTTGTGCTTATATGTTCGGCATGTTCCATAGCATCTTCTACTATTTCATTATACTCTTTTAATTTTGATTCCTCAATTTTTGATTTATCCAAATTTTTAAAAGCATCAAATAACATTTTTCCAGCTTTTGCCGCTGATTTGCTATTATCTTGAACTAATGAATTTTTTAATATTATATACTTATCAATAATAGGAGTTATGATAGAACTTTTTGAAACATGATTGGCATCACCCATTTCCATATTACTTGACTCAACTTTGTCGTTGTTTTCATGTGCATGATGATCTTCAGACATTGAACCAGAATTGTGATGATTTTCAGAGTGTGATTCTTTTTCAGAATTACATGACATCAATAGTAAAGATACTACTGCTACAGAAATAATTGATTTAAACATATTTATACCTTTTGATTAATATTAAAAATTAAAATACTTTCTTTATTATTGTACCATTTTAGCGATAAGTACTTATCTGATTCTTACCAATACAATTATTGTTATTTCATAAACAAGTTTATATATGATAAGTCTAATATATTATACGCTTGAAGCTTATTATTTAAAAAATCTCAAAGCTAGTTACTTAAGTAAATTTTCCTAGTTGTAGTTCTATCTTTAAATTTAAATATTAGTGTATATAGTCCATTTCGTACACCTTCAAAACGAAAATAATTATTAATTATAGTTGATCTCTCGATAAATGTTCTTCCTAAATAATCAGTTATTAAAATAGAAGCAGGAGTATTATTAAACATCAAAGTTAAAGCATCGTTTTTATAGTTGTAAGTAAAGTTATCATCTCCAGTGATAGAAGCAACATCAACTTTAGACTGAGTATTTGATACTATAAATTGTCCCATCATTCCATTATCTTCGTGAGTTAATAGATGGCAATGATACATATATGGTACATAGGGGTTACTGAAATCTTCAAATTTTGCAATGAGTCTTACCACTTCTTGCGGTCGGACTAGAACAACATCCTTTCTTCCTCTTTCGTTTGCTGGTGGGGAGGCACCTCCCCTTGTAAGAATATTAAATTGAACATCGTGTATATGAAATGGATGAGCTATGGCTGTTTGATTCCTTAACTCCCAAATTTCAATATTATTCAACGGTATATTAAAATCTATTGTATTCATATTAAATGTAGAATTATTAATAAAAAATTTCCCATTTAATTGATTCATTCCCATTGAAGCAGGAGAAAATGTTATACTTCTTGTAGTGTTTGAATTCGATGGATTTAAACTTGAATATTGAACTAATTGTGAAGGTATACTTGTAATTGGGTTAGAATTTAACTCTTTTACATTTATCTCTAATACTATAAAGTCATAGCCGTTTAATGGGTTTGGGTTGTATCCATTTAGAGACATAGGTGGAGCCATACCTGGATATTTAGCTCCATATATACCATTCGGTAATTCTGAAGCAAAGCTTATCAACTGTATAGATTCACCTTCTAACCCTATTAAATCAATCAATATTTCTGCACGCTCGCCTGGAGATAAAATCAATCTATTTAATTTAATTACATCCTCTAATAGTCCGCCATCAGAAGAGATTTGATAAATAGGTTGATTGTTATTTAACCCAAGATAGAATGATCTTTGAGAAGCCCCATTTAATAGTCTCAAACGGATTATCTGGGCTGGTAAATCTATAAACGCATTTATAGTTGCATTTGCCATTACCACATCATCTGAATTTGAATTCGTTACAACTTGGTTTGTCAAATCAAAATCTTTTGTTTGTATTACAACTGGAATATCATCAATACCATATGTTCTAGGTAAATTTAATTTAGATTCCTCTTCATCTTTGACAATTATAAAACCAGCAATTCCCTTTGAAACGTGTTCATTTGTTTTACTATGTAAGTGAGGGTGATACCAATAAGTAGATGCTTTATCCATAACTGTAAACCTTGGTTTCCAAGTGGTATTTGGTAAAATAAATGTGTGAGGACCACCATCATTTTCTGGAGCTACATGTAATCCGTGCCAGTGTATTGTAGTTGTATCTGATAGATTATTCTTCACGTTGAATTTATATTCAGACCCATTATTTAAAAAGATTGTTGGGCCAAGAATATTACCATTTACACCCATGGTATTTGTAATCGGACCACTTTTAAATTGGTGTTTGCCATTGTCAATAGTTAAATATATTTCTGAACCACTTAATGTATCGGGTATAATTAATTGGTTCTTAGGTAAACAATAATTTGTATTCATGATACTCAGCAATACGGCTATGATAATTTTCATTTAAAACCTCTCTATTTAGTAAAAATAATTTGTATATTTCCCAGCCATGGGTTTTCTTTTAGTCTAGAATCTTTTTATAAAAAGTATTAATCCTATTTTTTCATTTCCCGTAATACGAATCCACATTTTAGCATCTTATCTCCGTAGTAGGGATTTTGTACTTTCTTATCGTAACTCATCCAAACGGCACTATCACCGACTGTAGCCATTGGGCATTTGTAGACATAGATGTTTTTATCATAAGAATTGGTAGAGCTTATCAAATCAATTAGTAGTACAGAAATACTACTATAATCTGACCTTGATTTCTCTATATCGCTCTCACTTGCTATCTGATTTGCTAATTTGTAAACAGAAGCAATTTTCTTTTCATAAGGAGAATTTTTGATTCCGTCTTTGTTTAGTATCTGATTCTTGATATAATTAGATAAACCTTTTGAAGTTCTTTTAACCTTTACAATATCGGTTTGAACAAAAGATTCGTTCAGATCCATATACAGAGGTAGTAATGGCGAAAAATCTATTTTAGTTTTTTCTGGGGTTGATTTTGGAATACTCATTTCTCCTGCACCGTGGTCATGCCCTTTCATTGGTTCAACATCATCTTTATCCATATTCATCATGTTTGGCTTACCTGCTATTTGAGCAGCTGCGTCAATAGTGAAAGCCCCATTGACAGTTATTTCTTCTCCAGATTTTAGACCACTCATAACTGGATACATTGAATTAGAAAGTTGCCCGATTTCTATTTCTCTTGCTTCGAATATATATTCTTCAGAGTTAGGTAGTTTTACGTATATAACAGAACGTTTACCAGTCCATAACACCGCTGAAGAGGGTATGACAAGTTGTTGGCTACTACTCTTTCCGACTATATTGCCAACAGCAAGCATCTCTGGTTTCAATTTACCTGCACTATTATTTATTGAACCTCTTATTTGGGCAGTACGTGTTTCATTATTAATAATGGGGTCAATGAAGTTGATGGTACTTTGGAACACTTCCCCAGGGTATGACGGAACAGTAAATTTGATTATATCACCTGTGTGGATATTAGATAAATCTCCTTCATAAGCCTCAAATATAGTCCAGAGTTGGGTCAGATTTGCTAACTCTACAATAGGGTCACCAGTTGTAACATGGTCACCAGAATTGATGAATAATTTAGTAACTACACCCGATTGATGAGCATATACATCAAAGTTATCGATTACATCGCCTTTAGCTATTATCTTATCTATCTGATCCTGATGGATTTTCTTTCTCAACAACTTACTTTTGATTGATTGAAATAGCTCTGGTTGTTTGTCTTTCATCTTGTAAGCACTTAGCAGCTCCTTCTGCATTAGTACTAGTTCAGGAGAATAAATAGTAGCCAACTTCTGACCTGCTGATACTTTAGCTCCAGTATAGTTGATATATAACTTTTCTATTCGACCTGTAAAGTGAGCTGGCTGAGTATATACTTTACGTTCATCAAAATCAATTTTTCCATTTAGTCTAGTATTACTACTTGTGTTTCCTTTCCCCACAATCATAGTTCTGATATTTGCTATGCGTATTTGATTTTCGGTAAGAGTAATCGCAGAATTATCAACTTCCGAACCACCCGATTTAGCGGGTATCAAATCCATACCACAAATAGGACAATCTCCAGGTTCTTGGCTACGAACATTTGGGTGCATAGAGCAAGTCCAATACTCTACCGATTCTTGCGAATGATTATGATTATCCTCGGCATTGCTTCCTGCAAAAAACAACCACCCAAGTGCGATACCAATGACTAATGTTACAATTGCTATAATATACTTTTTCATTTTTTTACTCTCCCACAATACTGATTAATTGTGCTTTTTGATTTAAAATTGATACTTCCGCATCTAATTTCATTTTTTTATATTGAATTATCTTTTCTTCTGTTCTAATTACTTCCAGTATATCTTCATTTGCAATTGCACTGTACTCTTCATAAAGTAAATCACGTATGTTATTCAACGTCTCTATTTGGTTGTTGTATAAGATTACTCTTTCTTCTTCTGATTTGATATTAAATAGAATGCTTTCGAACTTTGACTTGAGTTTACTTAACAGATTCTCTCGCTCATATTTATATTGATTTATCATTGCCGTTGCCTGCTTTTCTTTAGCAGAATATTTCCCACTAAAAAATGGTATTGATATTCCTACCATTGGCATTATAATATCTAATCCGTTATTTTGAAGAGACATATCGCTCATCTCACTGACGTTAATATAGTCTAGACCTAGAGTAATTGAAGGGTTTGATTCTGAACTCGCTGACGATACTCTATACTTTGATGCCTTTTGTAAAATCTCCAGTCTTTCTACTGAAGGGTTATTCATAATACTAACTCTCATTTCAGAAATACTTATTATCTCTTCTAACACAGATGGTATTGCTATTTTAGAATCTTCATTTCTATTAAGTAATTGCTTCAATTCCTCTCGATATGGATTAGCTTCTATTTCAAGTATATTTATCTTTGTTCCTAATTCACTAATCATCAACTCCAAAGTCAAAAGATCACTTAATCTTGCGGAACTTGTTTCCACTTTGGTCTTAACGATAGGATAAATATAATTCAGTAATTCTGATGATTGCTTCAAATATTCCTTTTCTTCCTCTATTCTGTATAACTCATATAGATTAGCTCTTACAGCAAAGAATACTTCATCCTTTTTTTGTTCGAAGTCTTTTCTTTTTGCCTCTGCTAATTCTAAACTCTCTTGTTCGTAATCAGTAAGAGTACCAAACCATGGAAGTTTTTGTACTAATGATAACTTAAAATTCTGTGGACCGACTCGAGTATATGGTCGGGTAACAAAGTAACCTAAACTAATAGTAGGATCAGGCACTGCTGAGACTTGTGGTGCATTGAGCAACTGCTGTTCATATTCAATATACTTTGCCTTTAGCAAAGGGTTATTATTCTCAGCTTCTTTCAAATAGTCTTGTATAGTCTGAGAACTCAAACTGTTCACTGTTAATAGTAATAATATTATTAGCGTTTTCATTTTACTAACTCCAATTGTTTTTCTCTCCAAAGCGAGTATAATACAGGTACTACGAATATGGTAATTATAGCAATTAACATCCCACCAAACGCAGGTATGGCCATAGGTAACATAATATCTGATCCACGTCCTGTACTCGTCAATATGGGAATCAAAGCTATTAGAGTAGTTGCCGTAGTCATTAGACAAGGTCGTACCCTTCTCTTACCTGCTTCTAAAGTTAGACTTCTAATCTCTGTTACAGATTTCATCTCTTTATCTTTGAAATTATCTCTCAAATAAGTTGCCATTACTACTCCATCATCGGTTGCTATACCGAAGAGAGCTATAAATCCTACCCAAACAGCAACACTTATATTTATATTATCCATCTGGAACAGACCCCTCATACTAGCACCAAGGAAACTAAAATCTGCAAACCAAGTCTGTCCGTAAAGCCAAAGCATAGTAAATCCACCTGCTAATGCTACTGCTATTCCTGTGAAGATAATAAGACTAGTTATAACTGATCGAAATTGGAAATACAAGATTAAAAATATTGCAAATAAAACTACTGGAATTATTATTGATAGTCTTTTCGATGCTCTGAGTTGATTTTCATAATTACCAGAGAATTTATAGCTTACGCCCGCTGGTATAGTTAATTCTCCAGCATCAATAGCTGTTCTAATATAACTATCTGCATCCTCTACTACATTCACTTCTGCATAGCCATCACGCTTGTCAAATAGGACATAACTAGTAAGAAATGTATTTTCACTTTTGATTAGCTGAGGGCCTTTTACATACTCAAGAGTGGCTAATTGACTAAGTGGAAGCTGATTTCCTCCAGGAGTTGGAACTAGCGTTCGCATAAGTTTGTCTGGTTCATCTCGCAATTCTCGTGGATAGCGAACTCTTACCTTGTATCTTTCTCTTCCTTCTACAGTAGTGGTTAATGGCATACCGCCAATAGCTGTTTCTATCACATTTTGAATATCCGTTATATTCAGCCCATAGCGTGCTATTTCATTTCTGTTAATATTGATATGTATATACGGCTTACCAACGACTCTATCGGCAAATACAGCTTCAGATTTGACTGAGGGTACTCTCTTTAGTATTTCTTCTAGCTTCATCCCAAATTGTTCAATTGTTTTTAAGTCAGGGCCAAATACTTTTAATCCCATTGGTGCTCTCATACCAGTTTGGAGCATTATTAAACGTGTTTCAATTGGCTGCAATTTTGGTGCAGATGTTATCTCTGGGAAATCACTATGAATAACAATCTCATTCCAAATGTCATCCGTGGATTTAATAGCTTTACGCCATTGTCTATAATTTTCTCCATCTTCGTCAGCTATTAACTCTCCTTTTTCTATTCCGTTTAGAATAGCATTCTCGTTAGACAGAGTATCTCCTGATTTGGTAATGAAGTTACCATCATCATCTACCTTAAACCTAATTCGATGTCCATCTGTATCATTTATGTATTCAGATTTGTAATTTAAAATGTTCTCGAACATTGAGAGTGGTGCAGGGTCTAAAGCACTTTCTATTCTACCAGCTTTACCAACTACTATCTCTACTTCTGGAATTTGCTGAACTGCCAAGTCTAAATTTTGAAGCAGTTCTCTATTTTTAGCAACACCAGTATAAGGCATCGATGTAGGCATTAATAAGAATGAACCCTCATCCAATGAAGGCATAAATTCTGAACCTAATCCTGGAAATGCCTCTGACATGTTCTTCCAAGGTCTCGTATTCGAAATATCTATACCAATGGAATTAAACCCAGTATTAACTATTCCAAATACTTTAGGGAATCCAATCCAAGTCATAATCCCGATTATTACTATGAATGAAGGTAGTAATAGAAAAGTGGTCTTATGTTCTAAACACCAAAAAAGGATTGGCTCATAGTAATGTATTATCAATTTGAAAGACCCAAGAACTGCTATCAATAGTATGAATACAAAAAAGAAATTTAGGAATAAAGATTCCGATGGACCTAATGGCATCCAATACTTTGTGAGTATTATTGTAACAAGGAGTGTCGCAAGAAACACATTGATTGTAGAAATTTTACTTTTCAAATCTGGTTTCTTAGCTGCTATTCCTAATAGAATACCGATTGTAATTATAGTAAGTCCAAATACAATGGACACAACAAACATTCCGAATATGCCTGCAAATACTACTATTCCAGCAAAAAGATAGCTGCTAATTGACTTCTTACTACGAATTGAGAAAAGTAAGTAGGTGATAGTTGGCAAAATAAATAGGGTTATAATCAATGCTGAAATCAGTGCAAATGTCTTAGTAAAAGCTAATGGTATAAACAATTTACCTTCCGCTCCTTGTAACATAAATACTGGGATAAAACTGACAATAGTAGTAGAAACAGCTGTGATAATAGCCGAGCTTACTTCCGCTGATGCTTGATAAATCAATGGGAGTAATTTTTTATTGGGGTATAGTGTTCTGTATTCTATCACATTCTCGACAAGTATAATCGCAAGATCTACCATAGTCCCAATAGCGATGGCAATCCCCGATAATGCGACTATGTTTGCTGCAACTCCAGCGTATTTCATAGCAATGAATACCATCAAAATAGCAACTGGTAACAATACAGCAATTACTATAGACGCACGTATGTTCCCTACCATAAGTAGTATAACTATAATTGTAATTAGGACTTCTAGTGAAAGGGCTTCTTCAAGCGTTCCTAATGTCTCTTGTATGAGCTGAGATCGATCATAGAAGGGGACAATCTCTAATTTAGAAATAGTTCCATCTTCTAGGGTTTTTTGAGGTAATCCTTTTGATATATCAGCTATCTTTTCTTTAACATTCTCTAATACTTCCATAGGATTAGAGCCATATCGTGCAATAACAACTCCACCTACTGCTTCATATCCATTCTTGTCTAGCATCCCTCTTCTGTCAGAAGGGCCGAGCTTCACTAATGCAATATCTTTTATTGTTAAAGGTGTATTGTCACTAGCTTTAATAACGGCATTCTCTAGATCGCTTATCTCTTTTATATAGCCAAGTCCACGAATTAGATATTCTACTTTATTGAATTCTAATGTCTTAGCTCCAACATCTTTATTAGCATTTCGTACCGCATTAATAACTTGACTAATATTAACTCCGTAAGTCTTCATTGCATCTGGGTTGATGTCAACTTGATACTCCTTTACAAAACCACCAATTGAAGCCACTTCTGATACACCAGATGCAGCATTTAAGCCATACTTCACATAGAAGTCTTGTATAGAGCGTAGCTCATCTAAATCCCAACCTCCAGCAGGCTTACCGTTCTCATCTCTGCCTTCGATAGTGTACCAATATACTTGTCCAAGAGCTGTTGCATCGGGTCCAAGTGCAGGTGATACGCTTTCAGGTAGCAACCCACTTGGTAAGGAATTGAGTTTTTCTAATATTCTGGAACGACTCCAATAATATTCTATATCTTCTTCAAATATTATATATATACTAGAAATCCCAAACATTGAAGAACTACGAATAGATTTAACGCCAGGGATACCTAGCAAGTATGTTGTTAGTGGATATGTTATTTGATTATCTATATCCTGTGGTGAACGCCCGATCCAGTTAGTGAAAACAATCTGTTGATTTTCACCAATATCGGGTATAGCATCTACTGCCACAGGGTCATTTATAGCACTTGTTATGTCCCATTTGAAGGGAGAAACAGCAGTACCCCAAACAACTAATAATGAAAGTAATAGAATAGTTACTAATCTATTCTCTAGAAAAAATTTGATGATCGAATTGACCACGATAAATACTCCAATGATTTTCAAAAAAGATAAAGACTTCAGAGAAAATCGGAGTTTAGATTAGGAATTGCTCGTGTATTTTGTGTAGGGATTGCCTCATGGCAATAGGCGGAGGCGATTCATATATTGCTGGCTTGTTGTTTGCAATCTGTAAATCTTCAGCAATGTATATTGATGATATTACGGCTTGTAATACAGAGAATTGTTCAATATCAAGCTTGTTATATGTTAATGATTGTTCTTTATTCTTAAATTCTTCTGTATCGTTTTTACAGCAATCTTTCTTTTCAGTGGACTTCTGCTGATGACATTTAGGAACTTCTTTTTCTTCTTTATTCGCATGGTCACATTGCGTTGCTTTTACAAATGCCGATACATTTTTAACATTTCCACTACATACGTGCTTATTCATAACAATACCAGTAGTTGATAATGTAAAAGCAAATAATAATAAAGCGGATAATATTTTCATACGTATGTGCATGACCAAATATACGAATTAGTTTATTACTTGTTGTAATCTAAAATCTCATTATATATTTTGAAATTTCAGTAGAAAGGTGTTATATTGTTCTTAATGAATCTGTTACAAAACATATTATCTATATTAATCTCAATACTTATATTGTTACCTACCTTAGGAATCAATATAAATACACATATCTGTGGACAAACAGAAGATGTATCAAAATCATTGATTATTCCAGGTGTCCTTAGTCCAATGGAATGTGATAAATGCCACAAGGTAGTTATCGTTAAATCATGTTGTAGTAACAAAGAAGTTGAAGTAGAGGAAACAACTGGTGAAGATAAGAATGAAAAAGGTTGCTGCCAAGATATATTAGAATATAACGACTTTGATTATTTGACAATCGCACCTTATGTTCAGAACATTGATTTCTCTTCCGTCTCTTTCATTGTAAGTGAGACTTATTCAACTCTCAAAACTGAAGACCCTACCTTTAAAACAATAAACCTTCAAACAAGGCGAAGGCCTTATATTGTTGACATACACTCCTTTAATTGCTCATATTTGCTTTAGATAATTACTTATTCTAACTAAGTAATTATTATAAATTAAATATGAGAATAAATATATGAACAAGTATATTACAGCTATGGTAATTAGTTTCGCATTACTATTAGTTAGTTGCGAAAGTAATACTACTAGTAGCGAACCAACTAATGAAAAAGTGACTTTATCTGTCACTATAAATCATAGCTTCGGTCAAGAAACGGTTGACCCCGAAGTATCTATGCATACTAATTCATCTGGGAATGAGATAAAGTTCTCAAAGCTCCATTACTTATTGACTAATTTTGTATTAGTAAATAGTAATGGCAAGGAAATAATAATGGATTCATCAGCAGCCTATATAAATTTGGCTGATGGAAGAGTAACTTTCGAACTACCAGATATACCTGAAGATGAATATACGGAACTAAGATTTTTATTAGGTGTAGATTCTTCAACGAATCATCAAAATCCTAATCTCTTTGCTGCATCAAGTCCACTTAACCCAATTATAAATAATCTATATTGGGATTGGATGGATGGTTTTATATTCTGCTCTGTAGAAGGTTACCATTTTAAGGATGGTCAGATGAAAGGAGCTTTTGCATATCACATTGGGTTAGATGAGAACCTAATGAAGATCAATATCAAGAATAAATTCAAAGTGAAAAAAGGTACACCACTTGAACTTAACTTTGATCTTGCTACTTACTTTGAATCTCCGAATGTTATAAATATAACAGAAAACGCACCTATCACACATTCTGATAAAGCCGCCGACTTCGGTTTGAGTAGTAAATTGAGTGAGAATCTGCTAAATGCTTTTGCAATAAAAGGAGATAAGTAAAATGAAAAACCATTTATTAATTTTACTAGCTGCTCTTGTTATTATATTAATCTCTCTTACTTCATGTAATGAAGATGATACGACAACAGGCCCAAAATCTGAATTCAAGACAACACCTTATACTCTTGTATTGCCGAGTAATCTACCGCCAGCTATTTTACCAACTGACAACCCACTTACTTATGAGGGAATCGCTTTAGGTAAGGCACTCTTCTTCGAGAAAATGATGTCAAAAGATGGAACTGTTTCTTGTGGTAGTTGCCATAATCAAAGCAATGCATTTACTGATAATGATAAGAAATTCTCTGAAGGAATAGAAGGGAAGGTAGGAGATAGGAATTCGATGCCTATATTTAATATGTTCTATCACACTAAGGGGTTTTTCTGGGATGGACGTGCAAAGTTACTCAGAGACCAATCTTTAGGTCCTATTGAAAATCCATTAGAGATGGGGGAAACATTAGAAAATGTTGTAAGTAAATTACAAGCAGAATCTAACTATCGCAACCTATTTTATAAAGCTTTTGGTGACTCCACTGTCGACAGTATGAAAATGAGTTTAGCAATGGAACAATTTATGTTGACCTTTGTTTCTGGTGATTCCAAATTCGACAAAGTCGAAAGAGGTGAGGCCACTTATACGGACTCTGAACAAAGAGGGAAAGACTTATTTTTCACTGAGTTTGAAGCAAGTGGCGACGCAAGAGGTGCTGATTGTTTTCACTGTCACGCTAATGCTGATTTCTCAAATCACGAATTCATGAATAATGGACTAGATGCCGAATCAGAATTTACAGATTTAGGCAGAGCTAAATTTACTGAAAAACCAACAGATAATGCGAAATTTAAAACGCCTTCGCTGAGGAATATAGCCGTTTCTGGACCCTATATGCACGATGGACGTTTTGCAACTTTGACAGAGGTAATAGAACACTATAACAGTGGAATAAAAGAATCTGCAACTTTGGATGTGAATATACATGGAATCAAAGATGGTATGAATCTAACAGAACAAGAAAAGCAAGACTTAATAGCTTTTCTAAATACTTTAACTGACGAAGTCTATCTAAACAATCAAGAATATAAAGAAATTAAATAACATTATAATAATATAAATGAGATAAATATGAAAGCTTTATTAATCGCAATGATACTAATATTGACAACTAGTGCTAGCATGTCAACAGAGATAAACTTAAATTTTGATTTCAATGTAGATGGAAAAGAATTCAAAAAGAATGAAGTATACACTAATACTAAAGGTATAAAATTTAAAGTTACAAGATTCGAATTCTATATGTGTGGTTTCGAATTAAATGAGAAATCATTAGAAAACTATTTACTTGTTGATGGAGATTACAAGATTTACACTCTTGGTGAACATGATATCAAGGAATTAAATAATATCAGAATGTCATTTGGAGTGAAGATAGAAGATAACTTAGGAAAAGATCCAAATTTCTATGGTATTTTCCACCCACTTGGACCTAAGGATCCATCAATGCATTGGGGTTGGAATGCAGGTTATAGATTTTGGGCTATTGAAGGTTTATCAGATCCTGATGGAGATGGGCAATTCGATAAATCATTCCAGTATCATGTGCTTGGAGACGAATCATTTAGAACCTTATCATTTGATATCAATGCTATTGAAAATGATGGTAAAGTAGATATAGATATTGATTTTAATCTTCAAAAATTATTAGTTCCTGTTGATATGACTCAATTCGGTATATTCCATGACTTTTATAATAACTCAAAAGAGATTAGAGATTTAGTAGATAATATAATCCCATCTGGTGCTATATCAATCAAGTCTACTAGTTCTGTTGAATCTAATGAGAACAATATTGAGTTATATCCTAATCCAACAACTAATTATTTAAAAGTGGGACAAGAATACCTTAACTCAAATTATAGTATAATTGCTTTAGATGGTAATCTAGTTCAAGCGGGGACTATTAATAATTCTCAAATAAATCTGGAAAATCTGATTAGTGGGACTTATTTGATTAGAATTAGTGATAGTAAGGGTAAAATAAATATGGCTAAGTTTGTTAAAAAATAAACTCAAATTTTCTGTCCTACTTCTGCTGTTTTTATTCTCTTGCTCTGATGAAAAAGAGATAACAAAGCCAGATGATGAAACTAAAGAATACACATATCTTGATGATTTTCCTCGGGAACTACCCAAAGTAGAATATCCCGAGGACAATTACCCCGATGAATATCGTATCAAATTAGGCAAGCTACTATTTTCAGACAAAAGATTATCGAGAACTGATGAAGTCTCTTGTGCTTCTTGCCACAAATCCGAATTTGCATTCGCCGACAGTACTCCAACTACAAAAGGAGTCGAGGGACTCGACGGAACCCGAAATAGCATTTCATTAATGAATGTAGCTTATCAAAAAAGGTTACTTCGAGAAGGAGGTGTACCTACATTAGAAATGCAGATTTTAGTCCCTTTCCAAGAGCATAATGAATTTGATTTGAATATACTGGCTGCAGCATCGAAACTTAGCAAAGATTCTATATATCAGTACTTATCACAATTAGCATACAAAAGAGATTTAGATCCATTTGTTATTACTCGTTCTATCTCTGCTTTCGAACGTACATTGATAGGAGGGAACTCAAAGTTCGATGATTATCTGAATGATAAAGCTAAATTAACTACAGAAGAAGAAAGAGGTATGGTACTCTTTTTCTCAGATTCTCTCGCTTGTGCGAGTTGTCATTCTGGAATATTATTCACCTCACAAGAGTTCGCAAACAATGGTTTGTACGAGATCTACAAAGACAATGGTAAACAAAGATTAACTGGTCTTGACTCGGACAACGGAGTATTCAAAATACCATCACTCAGAAATGTAATCAGAACTGCACCTTATATGCACGACGGCAGTGTAGAAACTTTGGAAGCTGTTCTGGAGCATTACATTAGAGGTGGTATTCCTCATAGGAACAAAAGTAAGCTAATAAATGGCTTTTACATCACTGACTCACAGAAGCGTGACATCATAGCTTTTCTTAATATATTAACAGACGAAGTCTACCTAAACAAACTAGAATACAAAGAAAATTAAAAAATTATTAAAAGAGAAAATTATGAAAAAAATAATAATTGCATTGATATTATTACTTAGCGTGAGTACGAGTAAGTCAACAGAAGTAAACTTAATAATCGATTATAATGTTGATGGAACCCCATTTATGCTCAATACAGAATATGTAAACGCTGATGATATTAAATACAAAATCTCAAGATTCGAGTATTATATGCGCCAATTTGAATTGGACGGTCAATCGCTTGATGGTATATATGTCCTAGCTAATGGTAAGATTAGTAATTATAATCTTGGTGATTTAGATATTGAGTCTGTACATAAAATGAAGTTATCATTTGGGGTAGAAAAAAAAAGAAAATATTGGAAAGGATCCAAACCGATTTGATCTCTTCCATCCTTTAGCTCCTAAGAATCCATCTATGCACTGGGGTTGGAATGCTGGCTAAAGATTCTGGGCAGTAGAAGGTCTGGCTGACCCAGATGGCGATGGCCAATATGATAAATCATTCCAGTATCATATTCTTGGAGATGAATCATTCCGTACATTAACTTTCGATGTAGACGCTAGTGTAAAAATTGGGAAAATAGATATCATGGTTGATTTTAATATTCAAAAAATATTAGCTCCAGTTGATATGACTCAATTTGGAATATTCCATGATTTTTATAATAATTCACAAGAAGTTAGAGCTTTAGTAGATAATATAATACCGTCAGGAGCCATAACTAGTAAAACTACAAGTTCAGTTGAAACTGTAAATAAGAGTATTGAATTATCTCCAAACCCGTCATCAAATCATCTGAATGTTGATTCAAAATTCATGAATTCTGATTATGATATTATTTCAATAGACGGTTCAACAGTACAATCGGGTATTATTTATAACAGTAGAATTGGAATAAATGACCTAACAACTGGTACATACTTAATTATGATAAAGGATAGTATGGGAAATATTAATACAGCAAAGTTTGTAAAACAGTAAATAAACCGCTTGATATAAAATGTGAATACCGTTGTCAAGCCATATCCTCATCTTTAATTAGGTGGGGATTATTATTTGTTACTAATGCCGATATTTCTTTCATCTGTTGATAAATAGAGTTCGATAGTAGTATCCTAGGGTGTACCGCCCACTTTACGATAGATTCAAACGACATTTTGATTATAATAATACTGGATGGAAAGGCGATAACTACGAAGTGTTCGCATACAACGGTGGCTTATTCCTACCCGATGAGATATTAGATAATATCACTATCTCCGATGAAGCACTATATGAGCAAACCAAAATCCTAACCAAATACGATTTTAATTCGGAAGTAGATGTTAATATTCTTGGTCACATATTCGAACATTCGCTCAACGAAATAGAGACTATGAATGCCGAGTTAGAAGGTCAGCAAATAGACCTAAAGAAAACGAAGCAAAAGAAAGACACAGTAAAGAAACTAGAAACGAAGTTAATAGACTACCGTAATTGGCTATTGGAAATAACAGTAGTTGACCCTGCTTGTGGCTCGGGTGCGTTCCTAAATCAAGCGTTGGAGTTCCTATCCGTGAGCATAGATGGATAGACGAAATGACTACTAAGCTATTCGGTGGTGGGTTGGTATTCCAAGATGTAGAAAATAGCATACTCGAAAACAACCTATATAGTGTAGATATAAACGAAGAATCCGTAGAAATAGCGAAGTTATCGCTATGGTTACGGACAGCACAGAAAGGTAGAAAACTAACATTTCTGAACAATAACATAAAATGTGGTAACTCACTAATAGACGACCCCGAAGTAGCAGGTGACAAAGCATTCAAATGGGAGGAAGAGTTCCCGAAAGTCTTTGCCAAAATTGGTTTTGATGTTGTGATTGGGAATCTGCCTTATGTTTCAAAATTGGACTTTGTCGAGTTATGATAAGTCAATGGTAAGTTGGTTAGATAATAAGTATAATGATGTACTTACTGGACATTGGGATCTCTTTGTATGCTTTATTTCTTTAAGCCTCGATATTATCAAACATAATGGGTTTAATTCATTTATACTCCCAACTTCCTTCCTCAATTAAAAGTAGGCAAGTTAATGAGGGAAAAAATAATAAGTGAATATGAAATCTAAAGAATCATCGATTTTGGGGAAAAAGTAATATTTGATAATGTAACAAGACAAACACATATCTATATCATCCGGAAAAGAAATAATTCAAAATTATTAGAAATAGATTGATAAAACAATGAACCTTAAAGTGGAAGCAGTGAAAGATATTGTAGCAAACACTTACCGAAATATAACAGGAGCGATAGAGTTTCTGTTGTTAAAGGGGTACGAAAGGTTCAAACAAGAACAATCCATTATTAACGGATGTGAAGGTGTTGGTATAGAGAAGAAAGATGGATGTGGTGAAGACGGCACTCATTCATTCATTTTATTATTCACAATTTAACAATAGTCTTAATAATCTTTCGTAATATTGCTGGTAATGAAAATACTATCAACTATATTAATTATAATTATAACATCTTTGATTGTCAACCCAAGTGATTATTTTAGAATTGCAGATTCAATCATAGATAGTACTACGTCTTGTATTAAAAACAATTATGATTATAATATAAAAGATTTTGAAGCTGAAAATAAAGTCAATGACATTAAAAAATGTGACAACCCTTTTATGTGCTGTTGTCATAGTGGCTTCATTATCATATCTCCTCTTGACTCAATGTTGGCAGTCAGAATCGAGACGTATGAGAATAATTTCTATATTCAACCCAAAATTCAGAATTCGAACAATTCTATATGGCGACCGCCAAAATTATTTTAACTTCTATCTGTAATAAGATGATATAACTATATCTAATCAAAATATTAGATAATAGCTAGTAATGTTAAACTAAAAATAAAAACCAAAAAGATAGTTAAATTATTCTCTATTCGTTTACTGTTCCCAGTGATTATGATATCTCTATAAATCAAAGGGAAAGAACTGAATAAATAAGAATAAAACTTAGAAAAGTACAATTGTGTCTTGGGTCGATTCCCAGTTAGGTATCATCTCCAATATTGATTGGAAATTTGAAATCCCAATAAAAGGCATTACTAATACTCTTTTAGTGGAAAGTTATGTAAGTCATATCTATTAATACAATAGAGGAATCAAAGCTCTAAAACCATACTTTGTAGAGCTTACAGATTTAAATTATTTTCTTTAGTCTGTTTTTGACATTTTTTCAACCTTAAATCTAATAATAATAATATGTTTATTTTCGATTACATAATTGCTTATTCAGTAAAGAATAAGTTTGTTATAGGCTTATTTGTGGCTTCACTAACAATTTGGGGTGTATTTTCATTACGCCAAATACCCATTGATGCTGTTCCTGACATCACAAATAATCAGGTTCAAATTATTACCATTTCTCCAACTCTAGCTACACAGGAGATAGAGCAGTTTATAACTACACCAATAGAACTTGCACTACAAAGCCTTCAAAATGTAGAAGAGATTAGGTCAATTTCACGTTTTGGACTTTCAGTAGTTACCATTGTATTTGAAGAACACTATGATATTTACTTGGCAAGACAGTTGGTTACGGAACGTATCAAAGAAGCTGAAAATGCCATTCCAAAAGATTTAGGTACACCCGAAATGTCTCCAATTTCAACAGGATTAGGAGAAATATATCAATATGTAGTTAGACCAAAAAAAGGTTTTGAAGACAAATATTCTGCCACAGAGCTAAGAACAATTCAAGACTGGATTGTAAAAAGGCAATTATTAGGTATCGAAGGTGTCGCAGAAATTAATTCAATGGGTGGTTACTTAAAACAATATGAAGTCGCCGTTAATCCTAACTTACTGAAATCTGTAGGTATAAGCATTACGGATGTTTTTAATGCTCTTGAAATGAGTAATGAGAATACAGGAGGTACCTATATTGAGAAAAACTCAAATGCCTATTATATACGTTCAGAAGGTCTTGCAAAATCATTAGATGATATAGGTAATATCGTAGTTAATGAAACTGGAAATATACCCGTTCTGATAAAGGATGTAGCAACCTTACAATATGGTAAAACACCCCGCTACGGGGCATTAGTTCGTGATGGTGAAGAAGTAGTAGGCGGCAAAGTAATGATGTTTAAAGGTGCTAATTCTTCGGAAGTAACAGAATTAGTTAAAGAAAGAGTCATTCAAATTCAAAAATCTTTGCCAGAAGGAGTAGTAATACAACCTTACTTGGTAAGAGATAAATTGGTTGAAACTGCTATTGGTACGGTAGAAAAAAATCTTATTGAAGGGGGATTAATAGTTGTTTTCATTTTAGTACTATTATTAGGTAATTGGAGAGCAGGGTTAATAGTAGCTTCAGTAATCCCTTTTGCAATGTTATTTGCAGTTTCAATGATGAACTTACTGGGCATCTCAGCTAACTTGATGAGTTTGGGAGCAATAGACTTTGGTTTAATTGTAGATGGGGCGGTCATAATTGTAGAAGCTATAGTTCACAAACTACAGGTAAAACATTCAGGCAAGTTACTTAGCCAATCAGAAATAGATGGAGAAGTAATTTCAGCTTCTCAAAAAATTAGAAATTCAGCATCATTTGGAGAAATTATTATATTAATGGTGTACATCCCTATTCTTGCATTGGTTGGAATTGAAGGTAAAATGTTTAAACCTATGGCTCAAACAGTTATGCTCGCTATTACTGGAGCATTAATACTTTCTCTAACATATGTACCAATGATGGTAGCTCTATTTCTAAATAAGAAAATTTCCAATAAAAGAACAATCGCAGATAGAATTATAGACTTTTTTCAAAGTGGTTACACTCCTATTTTGAACAAAGCAATGCAATTCAAGCACCTTTTTGTTGGAGGAACTATACTACTGTTCTTTGTAAGTGTTTTTGTTTTTAGTAGAATGGGTGGCGAATTTATTCCTACTTTAGAAGAAGGTGATTTAGCTATGCAGCATATCTTACCTCCAGGAAGTTCGCTTTCTCAGAGTGTTGAAACTGCCAAAATGATTCAAATCAAACTTTTAAAAGAGTTCCCAGAAATCACAGATGTTGTAGCAAATATTGGTTCTGCTGAAATCCCCACTGATCCAATGCCTGTTGAAATTGCAGATTATGTTTTGGTGATGAAGCCAAAATCCGAATGGACTTCGGCTGATAATCGTCAAGAAATGTTTGAAAAAATAGAAAAATCTCTAGAAGCTATCCCAGGTGTTGGCTATGAATTTTCACAACCAATACAAATGCGTTTTAATGAATTAATGACTGGAACTAAGGCAGATATTGCTATTAAACTCTACGGAGACGACTTAGACATAATGTTTCAAAAAGCAACAGAGGCAGAGAAAATAATTAATAAAATTGAAGGTGTTGGAACTGTAAATGTTGAACAAACAATAGGGATGCCTCAGATCATTATTAATTACAATTATGATAAAATGGCACAATATGGATTGCATATAAAAGAAGTGAACCAAGTCATTCGGTCTGCCTTTGCTGGAGAAAAAGCAGGTGTTATATATGAAGGAGAAAAGCGATTTGATTTGGTTATTCGATTAGACGAACAAAACAGAATAGGCATGGAAGATGTAGAAAATCTCTATATCACATTAAGCAATGGTACACAAGTCCCATTAAGTACTGTAGCTAATATTAATTTGGTAAATGCCCCTATGCAGGTATCAAGAGAAAACACAAATAGAAGGATTGTGATAGGTGTAAATGTAGCAGATACAGATGTTGAAACATTGGTAGAGAATATTCAAACAGAATTAGATGCCAATTTAAAACTGCCTATTGGTTATTATTTTACTTATGGTGGTCAGTTTGAAAACTTAAAAGCAGCCAATGCAAGATTATCAGTTGCTCTTCCTATAGCATTAGCTTTAATATTCATACTTCTATACTTCACTTTTGGTTCAGTATCACAAGCAGCTTTAATTTTTACAGCAATTCCATTATCAGCAATTGGAGGTATTTGGGCATTGGAATTAAGAGGTTTACCTTTCAGTATTTCTGCAGGTATTGGTTTTATTGCTTTATTTGGTGTAGCTGTATTAAATGGTATTGTACTTATCGGTTATTTCAATCAACTTAAAAAAGAAGGAATGACAGATATAAAAGAAAGAATACTAACAGGCACAAAAGTAAGGTTGCGACCTGTATTAATGACAGCAGCAGTAGCTTCATTTGGCTTTTTACCTATGGCTATTTCTACTTCTGGAGGTGCAGAAGTGCAGCGTCCATTAGCGACAGTAGTTATCGGTGGCTTACTTACGGCAACCTTTCTTACATTAGTAATACTACCTTTATTATACTATTGGTTAGAAAAGTGGAAGAATCATAAAATAAAATCCATATCTATATCAAAAGGTAGTGCATTAAGTATTTTATTACTAGTAGGGTTATCATACTCGGTACAGGCACAACAAACTCCTATAGACTTAGATAGTGCTATTACTATTGCAATAGCTAACCATCCCAATATCAAAGCTGCCAATTTAGAAGTGAAAAAAAACCAATCTCTTCAAAATTTAAAATACAACTTAGGTAGTACAGATATTACTTATCAAGGAGATGGCTTAGTGGACAAGCAATTTGGTCAACAGGTAAATCAAATTGGTATCGTTCAAAATTTTCCGAGTCCAAGTATTACTAAAGCCAATAACAAATTACAAGATGAATTAGCTATTCAGAGTAATTATTCTAATCAGCAAACTGTAAACGAATTAAAATGGAAAGTGAAACAACTTTACTTTGAAATTCAATACAAAAAGGAATTAGAAAAACTCTATATCAATCTTGCAGAGACCTATTCGAATTATTACAATAAGGCAAAAGTTAGAGTTGAAGTTGGGCAAGCAAATGCAATAGAAACATTGACTTTAAAAGCCAAATGGAATGAATATCAACTTTTATTAAGACAAGTTAAAATTCAGCTTGATAATCTCAATAGGAAATTTCAATTAACACTCAATTCCAAAGAACCAGTAACTACAAAAGAATCACTTGCTGTTTTGAACTACAGTAATTCTTTAAATACTAACTCAAATATATTTCTGCAACAAAGCAAACAAAACATTGCTATAGAATCCGCTAAAGTAAATGTGCTCGAATCCGATTTAAAACCAAGTTTTAATATCGGTTATGCAGCACAAAATTTTTATGATGGCGGTTGGTTAAATGCCGTACAAGCGGGTGTGTCTATTCCTCTTTTTAATGGTCAAACCAAAAAAAGAATAGAAGCACAAAAAATACAGATTGATATTGCTAATTATCAGTATCAAAGTAAAGTTTTAACTATAAATCAAGAGTTAAGTGAAGCTGAAAGCACCATTTTGTTATATAACGAAGGTGTACAGTTTTATAAGGAGCAGCTACAAACAATCAACCCTGAAATAGTTAGGATTGCACAACTCAATTATCAAGCAGGAGAATTATCCTATCTCGAATTATTAAACACCTTACAGATTATGGCTACCAATAGCAAAAATTATTGGGAACAAATAAAAGCATACAATCAGGCAGTAGTAGATTATCAATTTCTTACAAATCAATAAAGGCATTAAAATGAAAAATAATATAAAATATATCTTAGTAATATGTGTATTCGCAACCTCCTCAATATTTACTTCTTGTGGTGATAAGCATAAAGAAGGTGATGGGCATAATAACGGAAATATAACTGAAAATCATAATGAAGATGATGGTCACGGTCACGAAGAAAATGCAGATAATGAAGGACACCACGAAGAAGGCTTACATCTAACCAAAGAACAAATAGAAACGATAGGTTTAGAGTTTGGGGAGTTTTCGTCCATCAAGGTAAATGATTATATAAAAACTACAGGTACATTGGGTTTACCACCAAATGCTTATGCTTCCGTTTCTGCAAAATCAGAAGGCATTATTAATGGAACTAAAAAGTTTGTAGAGGGAAATTATATAAAGAAAGGAGAACTTATTGGGTATGTAGAAAACCCTGATTTTATTTTAAAACAGCAAGAATATTTAGAATCTAAAGCACAACTGAAACTAAAGCGTTTAGATTTAGTTCGTCAACAATCTTTGGTTGATGCCAATGCAGGTGTATCGAAAAATCTTCAAAATACTGAAGCTGAAGTAGCAATTTTAGAAGCTAAATCAGTTGGGCTTTCAAAACAACTTTCTTATTTAGGTATATCAAGTGCCAATTTAACCCCCAATACTATTACTCAACGAATAGCAATCATAGCACCAATGAGTGGCTTTATCTCAAACATCAATATCCACAATGGTATGTATGCACAACCCACAGTTTCTTTAATGGAGATAATTTCTTCTGAGCATTTACATTTAGAATTAGATGTCTTTGAAAAAGATATTGAAGGTTTAAAGATTGGTCAAAAAATAAGTTACATCGTACCTGCTTTGGGTAATACTGTTTACAATGGTGAAATTAGTGTTATTGGCAAAGAATTCGATAACAAAACAAAAACCGTTCGTGTACACGGTCATTTAGAAGGCGAAAAACCATTGTTTCTAAAAGACCTTTTTATTAATGCCAAAATATGGCTCAATGACAACACAACCACAGCAGTACCTGAGAAAGCAATAATCAAGGATGGAGAAAACTCATTTATCTATGTAGCCAAAAAAGAGAATGATGACAAAGAAACAGAATTTACAACTATAAGAGTAATTCCAGGAGCAACCGACAATGGCTTTACAGCCATAAAAATATTAGAAGAAATACCTGAAGGAATGCAGATTGTTACCAAAGGAGCATACTATGTGTATGCACAATCTAAAGCAGGCGAATTAGAACACGAACATTAAATAAATATTTATCTAAATAATTAACGTTTTAAGAGATTAAAAAAGAAAGAAGTAAAAGCACTTATAAAACCCTTTGTAATTTCTAATGTAGTTGCAGAACTTGAATCAGCAGGCTACGATAGTTTAACTCTTTTAAAGGACAAGGTACTGGGAAATATGAAACAGCTGATGTATTGTATAATCTTGAAAAACTATCAAACAGTAATCCAATCATAAAACTGGAATTGGTGTGTCAAAATGAAGAAGCCGAAAATGTAATTCAAATAATTTGCATAAATGCTATGACAAGAGAACGAGGTGATGGGATTATTTATATTTCCAACATTGAAGATGCCTATCAAATCAAAACTGGAAATTCGTTGAAGCGGTATGATTTGTAATAAACCGTTTGATATTTAATGAAAAAATACGTAATATGTTTTGCACAATCTAAAGTAGTTGAATTAGAACAAGAACATTAAAATTATGAAAAATACAATAGAACAAAAACAAAAAAAAGCTATTCGTTATTATGACAATCTCTCTAAATTTTATGACTGGATAGCACCCAAATGGTACTATCACAAAGCACGAAATTTTGCTATAGAGAAAATGAATATTAGGAAAGGAGAAACTTTATTAAATCTACCTTGTGGTACTGGGCAAGATTTTGAATATTTTCAGGAATATTTACAAAACACGGGCTATGTTATAGGAATAGACCTATCAGAAGGGATGTTGGGACAAGCTAAGGTAAAAGTAAAAGAGAACAACTGGAATAATATACAAATCTTAAAAGGTAATGCTACGGAAATTAATTCGGAATGGTTAAAAGAAAACGAAGGTAAACCATTAGTTGTTGATGCTATTTTTTGTGATTTAGGGTTATCAGGATTTCCCAATTGGAAAGCTATAATTGATAATATGATTTCTGTTTTAAAGCCAACTGGTAAAATTGTAATATTGGATTGGTATATACCTAAACCTACTATTCGGGGAGCATTTATTAAATGGATCGGGAAGGGAGAAGTTGACCGACCAATTTATCAATATGTAGAAACCAAAACAACCGATTTTTCTGTTAGCTTTTTTAACAGAGGTGGTGTTTTTGTGGCAACTGGAATAAAAGAAAAATAAAATGACAAAAAAGAAACTAAATTTAAGAGATATTAAATCTAACCCTGAAACATCTCATAGTTCAAATGACGAACATAACCATAGCGGTCAATCAAAGAATATTAAGGAGTATGTTCCTGCTATTTTAAGTTTTACTATCCTAATAATCGGCATTGTTTTAGACTATTTTGATGTTTCTTTTTTTAAAGAATGGCTGCGGTTATTATGGTATTTAGCAGCTTATTTCCCTGTAGGGTTTCCAGTAATAAAAGAAGCATTTAATAACTTAAAAAGAGGAGAGATATTTACAGAGTTTTTCTTAATGAGTATTGCAACAATTGGTGCATTTGCAATTGGAGAATATCCAGAAGGTGTAGCAGTAATGCTATTTTACGCAGTTGGTGAATTATTTCAAGCAGCAGCAGTAAAAAGAGCTAAAAACAATATTACAGCATTACTTGATGTAAGACCAAAAATTGCCAATGTTTTTAGAGAGAATGTGTATCAAGTAGTAAACCCAACAGATGTTGCCATAGGAGAAACTATACAAATTAAAGTAGGTGAAAAAATACCCTTAGATGGAACGTTATTATCTGAAAAAGCAAGTTTAAACACAGCAGCAATCACAGGAGAAAGTAAGCCTCAAACTCTTTTAAAAGGAGATAATGTTTTAGCGGGTTCTATTAATATGGAATCAGTAATAAATGTCAAAGTATCAAAACTATTTAACGATAGTTCTGTAGCTCGTATTCTTCATTTAGTACAAAATGCAACTGCTAAAAAAGCAAAAACAGAATTACTAATAAGAAAGTTAGCCAAAGTCTATACTCCTATTGTAGTGTATTTAGCTATTGCGGTTTGTTTTCTTCCTTACTTTTTTATTGATGATTATATTTTTGCAGATTGGCTATATCGTGCATTAATTTTCTTAGTAATCTCTTGTCCTTGTGCTTTAGTAATCTCTATTCCTTTGGGTTATTTTGGAGGTTTAGGTGCAGCATCAAAGAATGGAATTTTATTTAAAGGTGCTATGTATTTAGACGAACTAACTAAGGTGAACACTATAGTTATGGATAAAACAGGTACTGTAACAAAAGGTGTATTTAAAATAAAAGACATAAAGATTTTCAATTCAATTTCAGAAAAGAAGTTTATGTCTCTATTATTAGCAATCGAATCAAAATCTACACACCCAATTGCTAAAGCAATTTTAGAATACCAATCAAGTATTCCAATCCAAGAAGCTACTGGAATCAGAGAAATAGCAGGGAAAGGGTTAACAGGCACAGTAAATGGTGAAACTATTATAGTAGGTAATAAAAAGCTATTAAATCAATTCAATATCGATACTCCTAAAGAAGTTGAAAGCATTGTAGAATCGATTGTTTTAGTAGGTATTGAAAACGAATTTGCTGGTTATGTAACTATTGCAGATGAATTAAAGGCTGATGCAAAAGAAACTATATCTGCATTCAAAAAAGCAGGCATTACATTTCTAATGATGCTTTCAGGTGATAAAGATAGTATCACTCAAAAAATAGCAAGTGAATTAGGTATTAATTCGGCTAAAGGTGGTTTATTACCAGAAGATAAATTAAATGAAGTTGAATTACTAAAACAGGACAGCAATAAAAAAATTGCTTTCATTGGTGATGGGATCAATGATGCTCCAGTTTTAGCAGCAAGTGATATTGGAATAGCAATGGGTGCAATGGGTAGTGATGTTGCAATTGAAACGGCAGACATTATTATTCAAACAGACGAACCTTCCAAAATTATCACAGGAATAAAAATTGCAAAATCAACACAAAAAATTATCTGGCAAAATATCATATTAGCTTTTGGTGTAAAAATTATAGTAATGGTTTTAGGCACATTCGGTATGGCAAATATGTGGGAAGCCGTATTCGCAGACGTAGGTGTAGCTTTATTAGCTATTTTGAATGCAGTTAGATTACAACGTATGAAATGGTATGGATAAAAAAAACAAAAAACCTACAGTCTTGAATTAGTATTGTCGGTTTATATTCTCCGCTGTAACTACGCTTTGTTTTATTAAATCAATGATTTTATAAGCTTATATTATAGGTTAGTTCAAGAGTTATTTTATAATCAATTGCTAACTGGACACTGTATGTCTTCAGAATTAATGAGACCATTTATTGAAAGAAGGTTGAAAATAATAGCTGCTATTGATGAAATGGACTTATATACAGAATTTGCAAATGGATTAGAAGGAAGTGGTGTCTATAAACCCAGTCCTTAGAATGATAGTTGGACAGCTCACAGAAATGTACTAAAAGAACTTTTCGAAACCGAGTCCTTGTTTGATTTATCTGAAAATGTTAAAAATGCTGGACTTAGATTACGAACTTTAAATAATCAAGAATTTTTAGATTTGAAAAAGAAAAAGTAATAATCTTCATACTAAAAGTAACTAGATATTCCTATTGTGATTGAACTTATCTCAGTAGGACTATTGCCCAAAAAATCAGTTGCCCAAGCATAACTATAATTGATTCTAATTACTGTATTTGGGTCTGGGCGTAAACTAAAACCAGGAGTTAGAGCAAAATACTCATCACCTACATTATTACCAGTCTCTATAAATTTTGCTACATTCCAATCAGCATAATCTACTCGGAATGCGATATTAGTTCCAATATCCTTAAAGGTCATAAAATTAAACTTACCAAGTGGCTTTACAATGTCCACATAACCACCAAATTGTTTTTCACCGTATTGAGATATGTACGTATTAGGTACTTCAAGATTGATCCAAGCTATTTCACCTATTATCTTAGTATCTATAACTGGAATAGTGTTATTATAATCAATGGCAAAAACCACAAGATTATTTGCTTCAGCTACGTCCAGCCCATCTAATTCATAAATATTATACTCACCTAACATAGTCGATAGACCTACCTCACCTAGGTATTGGTTCTTAACCGAAATTTTACCTGTAAACATTGGTCTTCCATTGCTACTTTCTTCGAATCGGTCGAAATTATCTTTTACAGCGGGTAAATATGTTTTAGATTGTTCGTTATCTATTATACCCTCGTCAAATCCGTTGGTTAAATACACCTCGTACCCAAAAGTCCAATTATCAATGTTAGACTTTCCATAAAGTCCAAAACCAACGGAGCTAAATGTAGCTGGTAATAGTTGAGTAGCATAAACTGGACGTCTAGCAAATTCCCACTTTGGGTCATCATGATTTTGATTGAAAGAGCCAATTGGATTCATCAATATACCTCCCCTCAAAGTAAGCATTTGGTCTAGTACAAAGTCAAGTGCTGCAAATTCGATTGCTATACTTTTGCCCCCTTCTTCTATTTCTAATTCTGTTAAAAAATTTATATTTGCTGAAATATTTGAATTAACAAACAATGTCAAACGTGGCATACTAAAGCTATTCCCTTCGGAAATTCCATCTTCTACATCTCTGAAATAATTTGCCGTTATATAGCCACCTATGGAAGTTGTTGAATTATTTACTATAAATGGTCTATCATATACTGCTTCCATATTTAATTTGGTTGGATTTGATATAGAGTCTTGTTGAGATTTAGCTACAATTGTGAATAGTAAAGCTAATATGAAGATATATTTCATTGTAATCCTATTATAATAGTAGTTGGTGTATTGTCGGTAGAGTATTTTTTTAAATCTTTTTTAGCTGGCCCAGTTAGAACTTTCCCTTCTTTATCAAATGTACTACCATGTGCTGAGCATTCTAGTTTATTACCTACCAAATCTAACCTTACTTTTTTGTGAGTGCATTCTAGTGAATATGCTTCATAGTTTCCATTGCTTTTTTTGAATAGTATTATTGGGGTTCTCAGATAGTTGGAAGTGACTATCAGAGAGTTATATTCTTCCTTAGTTTCTTGATTAGTAAACTCTGATTTTTCTACTATCAGGTTGCCATTTTCCTCAAATGCGTTTACAGTTTTTATAGAATTACACGATTGCAATAATGTAGAACCGACAGTAACAGCCAAACACGTCAAACAACTATTACCAATAAAAGTTCTTCTGTTCATCTATAAACTCTCCAAGAATAGTAACAACGCTTTTTTGTCTTCTTTGCTAAGTGAATTGAACATAGTACGACTCTGTTTGGATTCGCCACCGTGATAGCGGATTGCTTCCTCTATCGAATTTGCTCTACCGTCATGTAATAAATGATATTGACCTGCTTGAGATTCCTTAGACAAACCAAGCCCCCATAGTGGAGGTGTCTTCCATTCGTCTGTACTAGCACTACCTTCAGTATATTTGTCATCTAATTCTGGGCCCATATTGTGCAACAGTAAATCAGTATAAGCATAAAATTCTTTGTTAGAGAGTGCAGCCAAAGGGGATGGACCAGTATTTAATTTGGGCGTATGACAACTACCACATTTGATTTTTGTAAATAGATTCTCTCCCTTTATAACTTCAGCTTTATTTTTGTTTCGTCTAATAGGCGCCTTCAATGTTTCAAGATAAAATACAACATCTCGGATTTCATGTGTACTTATCTCGGGGTCTATTTCTTGTCCTGTGTAAGTATCGTGTGGCTCGAATATAGAAGTGATACCAATGTCTTGATTATAAGCGTTTGCCACTTGGTGTAACAAGTCAAATGCTGCACCTTTTTTGCCAAATCTGCCTATGTACTTACCATTCTTCTCAATTTGATTAGTTCTTAGTGGGGAATATTCAGGTTTTTCTATCCAGTTGGGACGACCTGATATGCCGTCTCCATTATTATCATTTTCATCGGCAAGTTCTAGTAGCGTTTCATCAGGTACAAATTGTAAATAGCCAAGCCCTGATACTGCAGATGCAATTAATTTACTGAAAGTAACTCCTGCTGGCATTGATTCGGGTTTATAGCCAGGCAAAGCCCTATCTTGTAATTGTGGACCTCCTTTGTCTAAGAATGTATTACCATTTTCGTCAGATTGACCATAACGGAAAAAGCTCATAAATGGATGACCTTTACCGTCAGAAAAGTGGCAACTTCCACAAGAATTTGCTGTAAATATAGGACCCAATCCATTCTTAGAAGTAAATACTTTGTTATTGAATACCTCGTCTCCTCGAACAAATTGTGAGTTCTCTACTAATGTTAATCCTTCAATTGGTCCATCAAGTGTCTTGTTATCCTCGATGGGTGTACTATCTATGACATTACAACTTGCTAAAATAGTACAAGATAATAAGAATATTAAATAATTGTTTTTCATCGTTTTAGTTATAATTAATTATAATTGTTAGGCAAAGCTAATAAATGTAATTGAGATAGCCAAAGATAAATAAAAAAATCGAACTAAAATTTAGCTCGATTTATATATTTTCTTAATATGATTAGTACCACTATTTTTTGCAATTAAGTGTAAATTGATGGGTCTTATCCTAATATTAGTTGACAGTTTATAATTTGCAATAATAATTATCATATACCTACTTTGGAGTTTTCACATACAGACTCATATGAGGTCTATCGTTATTATATATATCTATTGATTTATAATTAGTCTAACTTATTTCTATTAACTTTCAATAGTAAATATACGCAAGGTATAACTATTAAATTCAAAATTGTTGCTGTTAATAACCCTCCTAGAATAACTATAGCCATAGGGCTTTGAATCTCATTCCCAGCTTCACCTGATTTTAATGCTAAAGGAATTAGTGCTAGACCTGTAGTAAATGTTGTCATTAAAATTGGATTTAATCTATCTCTTGCTCCTGTTAACAACAAATTTCTACCACTTAATCCTGTTATTTTTAAGTCTTCATAACGAGAAATCAGCAAAATACCGTTTCTTGTAGCAATACCAAATAAACTAATGAAACCTATAGTAACAGCAATGTTAATGATTCCAGAAGTAAAATAGACTATAATAATACCTCCAATTAAAGCTAATGGTAAATTCAACAAAACTATAAAAGATAATTTCAAATCCTTAAATTCAAAATAAAGTAGGAATAATATTATAAGAATGGCAATAACAGCTGTTATGGTTAGTAATTTTGATGCTTTTTCTTCACTCTCAAACTGACCTCCATATTCAATTCTATAATTTTCTGGTAGTTGTAAGTTCAACTCGAGTTGTTTTTGAATATCATTAACAGCACTATTCAAATCTCGATCTTGAACATTTGCAGAAACAACAATTTTACGTTGAATATTCTCCCTACTTATAGTATTAGAACTACTTACAGAATTAATACTTGCTATTTCATTAATTGGTAGTTTAACACCGTTTGGTAATGTTACTAATAATCTTTTTATGGATTCAATTGAATTCCTTTTATCTTTTTGTAATCGTACTTTTAAATCAAAGTATTTCTGCCCTTCATAAACATCTCCTGCTTTCTCACCTGAAAATGCAATGTCTATTTGTGACATTAATGCTCCAACGCTCATTCCATACGCTGATAAAACTTGTCGATTAGGGATAATTCTAATCTGCGGTACTTCTATTTGTTGTTCAACTGAAACGTCTACAATTCCTTCTATATCTTTTATTTCTGAACTTACTCTAGTTCCAATTTTATATAAGTTTTGAAAATCTTGTCCAAATATTTTAATAGCTATATTTGCTCTAGTTCCTGAAAGCATGTGGTCTATTCTATGTCCTATTGGTTGCCCAATTGTAATATTAACTCCTGGAACTAAACTTAGTCTGTTACGAACTTCACTATAGAACTCTTCTTTACTTTTGCTGTTCAAGATAAATGGAACATCTATTTCAGCTACATTTACACCTTGTGCATGTTCATCTAATTCCGCTCTACCAGTACGACGAGTTACAACAGAAATTTCGGGGAATTCAAGTAATAATTCTTCAATCAGTTCCCCATTTTTATTACTTTCATCTAGTGACATACCTGGCATTCCTACTGCACTTATTACTAAGGAACCTTCACTAAATTCTGGTAAGAAGCTTCTTCCTAATTGAAGAAATATAACTATACTAAAGCAGAACAAAGAAAAAGTAAGAATAACTATTGATTTAGGGAATCTTAATGCATTTTCAAGTATAGTATTATATTTGTTTTGCAACCACTTCTCAACTGGAGTTCCATCAGCTTTTTTCTGAAGTAACTTTTCATTTTTCAAAAGATATGTGCATAACACAGGCGTTACTGTTATAGCTACAAAAAGTGATGTGATAATCGAAGTTATAAATGATATTCCGAGAGGTTGTAATAATCTGCCTTCCATACCACTCAAGAAAAATAATGGGATGAAGGAGACTATTATAATAAGTGTTGCTATTATAATTGAACTCCTAATCTCCATTGATGCTTCTTTTGTAACTTGTATTATACCCATCTGTTCTTCTTTAGGTTTTCTATAGTTTTCTCGTAGTCTTTTGAAAACATTTTCTACATCAATTATGGCATCATCAACTAATGCACCAATTGCTATTGCCATACCTCCTAAACTCATTGTATTCAGGGTATAGTCTAATAAATACAAGACTATAATTGAAATAAATAAAGATAATGGGATCGCAATTAATGAGATTATGGAAGTTCTCCAATTCATCAAAAATATGAATAGAATTAGAACAACAAAAAATGAGCCTTCTAACAATGTGCTTTGTAGATTTTCAATAGAAGCATCAATGAAATTTGATTGTTTGAAGATATTGTTCTTTATCACAACCCCTTGTGGAAGTGTTTTATTTAATTCTGATATAGCATTATCAAGTTTCTTTGTAAGATCTAATGTATTAACTTCAGGTTGCTTTGAAATAGTCATAATAACCGCAGGTGAAGCATTTAATGAGCCATCACCAATTTTATCTGAGGCACCTATTCTTACTGTAGCAACATCTTTAATCCTTACAGTTTGTCCATCTGTTTTTTTAAGTACTGACTCTTCTAAATCAATAAGGTTATTTAGTCTTCCACTACCTTTGATAATGTACTGTTTACCAAACTCGTTTAATATCCCACCAGACGAATTAATATTACTCTCCTTTACCTTCTCGAATAATTCATCTAAACTTATATTATAAAATTTAAGTTTATCTGGATTTGCTAATACCTGATATTCTTTAAACTCACCTCCTATGACTACAACGTTAGCAACTCCTGCTATTGATTTGAGTCTTGGTCGTATAGTCCAATCTGATATAGTTCTTAACTCCATTGGGGATAAGCTATCAGATGTTATACCTAGTAACATGATTTCACCCATTATAGAAGAGATTGGAGCCATAACAGGGGTACTTACACCAGTTGGTAAGTTTTCTTGTACTGTAGGTATTCGTTCACTTATTACTTGCCGTGCTCTATAAATATCAGTTCCCCATTCAAACTCAACCCATACTATTGATATTCCTGCCGCTGAGGATGATCTGATACGTCTTACATTAGAAGTACCATTCATAGCCGTTTCAATCTGATAAGTAACTAACTTTTCGACTTCTTCTGATTCTAGACCATGGGCTTCTGTTAGTATAGTTACAGTCGGAGCTGATAAATCTGGGAAAACATCGACATCCATATTCTTTGCTATATATATTCCTGCTAAACTAAGAAGCAAAGCTACAAATAACACGACAATACGGTTTTCTAATGAAAATGAAAGTATTTTATTTAACATTGTTAATCCTTTATTTAATGAGCATGACCATGTGCTGGTGCTTGATTAGACAATGAAGACATCTTTACTTGATACGCTCCTTTAGTAACTACCATTTCCCCGTCTTTCAATCCTCTTACAATCTCAATTTCATTTCCATATCTTTTGCCTATTGATACATTTCTTAATTCAAAACTTTCTCCAGAGATTTGAACAATTAGTGAATAGTTACCATAGTCCTCTAATAAAGCAGTATAAGGTATTGTTATTCCTTTCTTTGACTCTCCTACTTCTAAAACTACTTCTGTGAAACTACCCTCTGGTAGATTGATTATATCATTGACTTGTGAATAAACTGTTAACATCGGTTTAGCTGAAGATATATTTCTATCAACTGAGACTATAGTCCCTTTATTCTTTAAGAGATTTGACCAATTATCTTGATTTGTCTGATACCTAATATCATGTATATTATCTAACGAAGATAAATACTCAGGACTAACTTGTATTTCAAGAAAATCAGGTTTTGAATTAGTTAAAGTGATTAACTTCTCTCCTTCATTTATAAAATCACCATTTTCAACAGCTATAAACTTTACGTATCCATCATCTGGTGCTACGACAGATTTAGCATTTCCTTTGAAGCCATTTGACAAAGTTTGATAATTCCTTTGAGCTAATAAGTATTGCTTCTCCACTTTTTCAAGTTCAGATTTAGGTATAATTAGGTCTTCATTCAAACTCTTCTTTCGTAAGTATTCAGCCTTAATTTGATCAAGTGTTACTCTCGCATTTTCAATTTCAGTACTTAGGTTTCTAGTAGTAAAACCATTACTACTAATCTCAAATAATACTTCTCCTTTTTTTACTTTAGCTCCGTTAGTTAAGTTATTCTTTACAAAATTTACAATTCCAGTTGCTTTTGCAATCAAGTTTATCTGATTTTTTGGACTAACTTTCCATATTCCAAATGTATTTATAGTTTCGTATATTTCTTGTTCTTTTACATAGTTCGTTTGAAATTCCATTTTCCAAGCTTGTTCTTTTAGAAAAGAAATTGAACCATCATCGGAATGATCGTCTCCTAATATTCGTATTGCATCACTCTTTGTAGCAAATACTTGAACTTCGTCTATGACAATCTTATCTTTCAAAACATTGGAATTTAGGTCAAAAACAAGTTTGTATTTCCCTTCGTTCTTTGGTGTTATTTCTGGTAAAAAGATACCAGACCTTGATGGACTATTTACTGTAACACTAATAGTCTCGTTTGCATTGATTAAACTAACTGTCACTGTACCATTCTCGATTGCTTTGTGACCAATCAATTTAGTAAAATGTGAAACTAATCTACTCGATTTACCTTTTATTAAAGCTGGAAACTCAACGAAAAGTTCGGAGTCGTCTGTCCAAATAGTAAAATCTAATCTCGGTGTATCAGCAGATGATTCGATATGATTACCCTCCGAATCGTGGGCATGATTTTCATCACTATGTTGATTGCAGGACATTAATAATCCTAGCATTATTATCAGTATTTTTTTCATTTTTTCACTTTTATGTAATTTTTATATTTGATGTTTTAATAATTCAGCTTTCAAATGATTTAGTTCATTTTCCATATCTAACATCTTGTTTTGTGCGTTATGGTAAAATTCTAATTCCATGTTGTATTCAGTAAAGGGTATTTCTCCTGAGCTATAAGCTTTGAATAGTAACTCAGTACTATTAATCGCACCTAAAGTATTACTATATTCATTGTACTCTTCAAGTAATGATTTGAAGTGATAATAGTTATTCCTGTAAGACACGTTTTCTTTTTGAGTTTGGACTATAGTGCTCATTCTATTATACTCTAGCTTATTCTCTGAAGACTCCACTTTGTTGCTATTGTTCCAAAGAGGTATGCTTATACCCCCGTAAAAGCCATAGTTAGCATTCCCAGAAAAACCCTGATAGTTAGCACCTAGTTTTAAATCAGGATACCAAGAATTTTTATCCAAATTCAATTCCGCTTCAGCAATATTCTCTTGTAATGATAATATATTAAAAGTAGGATCCATTTGAATTTTATTCTCCCATAAAACTTCAAGTGGTTCAACTTCCAAATTGGTACTCAGATTTTCTAGTCCAAATTCTAATTCTTGGTTGCCATTTAGTGATGTAATTAATGAGATTAGGTTCTGCTTTTCACGTTCTAATTTTTGAATTTTGAATTTATGTTGTAGCCATTTGACTTTTGATTTGTTATAGTCTAAAATACCTATTTGTTCTTTTTCAAATAATGTTTTTGATTGTTCTAGAATGATCTTTGCCTTTTCCTGTCTTTCGCTTTCGATTGTTATCATTTTATTTATATGTAAAATGTCCAATATCTTATTATATATATAAAGCAGGGTTTCCTGTCTTCGAACCTTATATAGCATTGATAATTCATCGTATTTTACATCTAATAGCTTGTTCCTAGAACTATAAACTAATGGAAACTCGAAGGACTGACTTAATTGTAATTCCAAATAATCACCAGTACTATTATTGCCGTAAGGCAAATAATAAGATTCTAATTCTGGGTCACTATAGTTATTAGAACTGCTTAAAGAGTATTCTTTACTTTTAATATCTTTGAGTATAGATTTCAATTCGATGTTATTTTTTTCGAATGACTGTACTTTAGTTATTATATCATTTGGCTGACCCATTAGTTCTGATACAATAAGACATAAGCACAATACAATTGTGATTCTGAAATACATTTTAATTCTTTGTTTTTGATTAGTAAGTAGCTTTGTTCAAAGCCTTTAATAAGTTAGTACATTTGAAGATATAGACTTAGTTATAACACCGTTATTTACAAATGTGCTATTCTAAATCTATCATGTTATACTAATGTAGGAGGAGCTCGTAATAGGTACGAACTAATATCAAATTGATTATTTATAAACTGCCTGACGGTTCGATAATAAGTCAAACTTGAAGTTGTAAAATCACGTTTGAAGGGCTTTAAATAAATTATTTTATGAGGACTGTCTTGTAATACAAACTCTAATTTATTTTTAAGAGGTACCAGTACATGTTCAGGAAATACATTGTAATCATGTGAATGAGTATCTAATAGAAATGAAACTAAATCTTCATCGTTATGATTTCCACTATCATTGTGTTCATGATGGTGATTATCTGAGGATAAAGTACTATCTATATGCACATGATGAATATGAGGTATTAGATTATGGACTAAAAATGTGAAATTAAGTCCAAGTAATAGTACAGCTATTATGTATCTGATTCTTAACATATTCCAAATTATTAAATATTAACATCTGAACCAAACAGAAATTCTAGTATTGAATTATTTAATTACTTAATATTCGCATTTGTAATATGCGATTTTTCTCACTTCCTTGTTCAACAATATCCCAAAACTTAATATCTCTTCGTTGTAAATCTAAATGCTTTGGTACTATATAACCATTCTGTTTTGCAATGTATATTAGACTAGCAATTGTTTTACCTTTCAGATACTTATCGGCATGTTTTATCTTAAGGTCAACATCACCTAAATCTTTAAAATATTTAGACAACAATTCTTTAATAACATCAGGACTTAACTTACAATAAGCAAATAGTACTGTAATAACTACAAACCATTTGTAATTCTCTATTTTTCCATCTTTAAATATATAATCTAGGATTTCAACTATATCATCTAATGTCAGTTTAATATTCTTTAAATCAGAAGATTCAATTTCCTTTCTTTCATCTGATTCTTCAAATTCATATTCAGCAACCATTTCTTCTAAATCATTTCTATCAAATGTATTTCCAAAAAATTCTGATTTACTATTCGTGCAACCAAAGAATGATTGAGCATAACATGAAGCTGCTTTGTCACCATTAAATTTAGCAATTAGAGCATCAATCATTACCTTTAATACATCTCTATCAGTTACAGTATCAGGTAACTGAAACACTATCCTAAACCTATTTCTTTCCAAAGTACTAGATGGAGTACAATATATAAACGATGTATATTTAACTACAAACGGATCATTTACTGCTTCTTCATAAGACCAATAACTATCTTCAGAAGTATTATCTATATCAACAGCAATAACATCACAGCTTTTAAACCCAACTTTCACCCTATGACAGTATCCATATTCATCTTCTTCTAATCTAGCAATACAGAATGTGTATCCTTCAACAGCTACTGTTTCATAGAATTCTTCTTGAGTTATTTCATAGTTCTTGAAACAGGTATTGAACATACGCATATTATTAACCTTATTCTTCATTTCAACACTTGCTTTATTCAATGCTACTTTCATTGTCCACCTCCGTCACATTTGCAATTACTACATCCGTCTTTCCTCTCTATACCAACAGAATCTTCACATCCGTTAATAATGGATTGTTCTTGTTTGAACCGTTCGTACCCCTTCAATATCAGAAACTCTATCGCTCCTGTTATATTTCGGTAAGTGTTTGCTACTATATCTTTCACTGCATTCAGTGCAGGGCCTTGTCGTAGCTTGAACCCCTTTCGTATATCTTTGTACATAATATTTAATTATATTTGGTATACTATATATCTAAATTATTTTCCATTTGAATCCATTTGGGTTTTTTAGTAGAAACCACTGCACATTTCTCTCTTCTTTATCATCCTTTCTTTATCTGTGGATATTGCTGTTTTAGCTCGTATTTCAACACTTTCAGTAGTAAATATTGGTTCTATAAGCATTATTATGTTTGTTTGGTGTCTATAATTTGGCTTGTTATTATTGGTATTAGGTACATATCCATACTTATGAGCTGATTCCCATTGTTTCGCCCTTTCCCCTTCCAAGCACCTGCCTGTATAATTAGTTGGAATATAGTAAGTTAGAGGTATTAGCAACACTTTTCTCTTTTCTCCACACCCACTCAGCACTTCCTGATTAGCTGTATCTACTATGTACCAAGGGATTCCTGTCTTTTCTATACTTTATTTCCTTTTTTACTAAAAAGTAAAAAAAATAGAGTAGTAATAGTAGTGGTAGTATAGGAACACAGATGTTTTAGTATTTTCGTTAAAAACTGTGGATTTCGTTTATCTAGGTATTTTTAGTTGTTTTGGTAGTAGTTGGTTGTGCTGTTTATCTAGGTAACATATTCTATATAGTATTACTGATTACCGAGTTGAGTGTTATAGAGGAAGGGGGGCAGGCAAGCAGCATATACTAATCTTTAGATATAGAGAAGAAGAATAGCTTCTATAAAGGTAGCTATGTCCCGATTTTGATTGTAACTAGAATCAGGACACCATCATCACCAACATTTCCTATAATAGCAACAAACTCAGACACTTCCCGTACTGTTAAATATCACACATTCAAATAAAAACACCAAATGAACATAAAGTACCAACGAACATCTACTGATCAGCAACACGGTAATAGATTCAGTACTGATACTACCAAATATGATAAGATATTTTTTGATAAAGGTATATCAGGAACTAAACCATTCAAAGAAAGAACAGAAGCAGCTAAAGTTGTTGAATTAGTCGAGAATAGTAAAGTAGATACTCTAACGATAGAAGAAATCAGAGATATTGGAAGATCAACATCAGATTGTATTTCCGTGTTGACGTGGTTAGAACAGAAAGAAATTAATGTAGTAATAAAGTCGATGGGTATATCATCCAAGGTAAACGGTGAACCTAATCAGATTTGGAAGCTAATTACGTCTGTTATGTCTGCTCTCTACGAAATGGAATTAGATAATCTAAAGCTACGTACCAAAATGGGACGTGATGCTTATCTAAAAGCAGGTGGAAAATTAGGAAGGAAGAAAGGAGATACTGAATCAGTAGCCAAGTTTATGGAGAAGCCAAAGACGAAGAAGATTATATCATTAATAGACCAAGGTAAATCTGTTCGTGATATATCTGGTAGATTATCTGTTTCTTCTAGTTTAGTTGTGAAGGTAAGGAAACATTATCTGAAAGGTTAGGTGATGGAATGCCAAAAACCTTCGGATTGTTTCTTTTTTGAAAATTCCTACCATTCTCACCGATTCAAATTTACTACATACAATAGTTCGTAACTTAATCCAGAACAGCATCAAGTATACACCAAGCGGTGAGTTAATCACTATATAGACAAGAACAGAAGATGATTGTGAAATATTCGATATTTCAGATTCAGGTAAAGGAATGTCTCAAGTACAAAATAGATGCAATACTCCAATGTAGTCACTACCAAATCAACTTTGATGATTTAAAAACTGAATCAGGAGTTGACTTAAGTTTAGTTAAAGATTACTTTGACCAACTCGAGTGCAATATAATTATTGAAAGCACACTTGAAGTACGAACATCCATTACTTTTCACTTCAAGTATAAAATAGTTTAAAATCTACTCCTTTATGAGTATGGACTAGCACTTAAATTAAAATTAATTTGCCTTTGAAATAATTCACTAAGAATTATAATATATTTTAAATTAAACAATAGAGATAGAGATGGATAACGATACTATTATAATATCGATGGAAGAAGATAATTCAAGTGATTATCATTCGGATTATTTAGAATTACTACAGCATATTAAGAAAATTAGAATGAACAATAGATTTAATTGTAGTCGTGAAAACCTTCCAGTATATTGGCGGTCAGAGTATTTAGCAGCTAAAACGTTATTTTTCTTGTCTGTCCCAGGTAATATTATAGCTGGTGTAGTAAATTCTGAGAATACTTTCGAGTTGCTAGCTAATATAGATGATTTTGTTAATTATATATTTGGTATTTCTGACCCAAGTGATGGTCTTGATTTACATATTTCAGAATACGATTGTATTGCAAGAGATGTTTTTTATATGTTCATGTAATTTGTAAACACCTTCTGTTAAATTAAAAACAGAAGGTTGGAGTGTACCCCAATAAGTTGACAATAACTAAATAATTGTCAACTTATTGGGGTACACTCCATACTTCTCAGTAACGAACTTTCCAGTTTTAGCACTTCTGCTATTAGATGTTGTTTTAGCTTTAGCCATTTTACAACCTCAATATTTTAGTTAAACAATCGTTAATTTATATACTATAAACGAATGTAGAAGTACTCTATTTAAAGTGTGTTATCAACATTTGTGGATTGTTAAAATAATATGAAATATATGAATGTTCTTTTTTAAATAAACGCCATCGACAGAGTAGGAGACCCTCTTTCAATCTTCACTTTAGACTCTAATTATTTGGCTCTGACCTGAGCTTCCTCGTTAGTAATGATAAGTTCATTATTAATTGGGAAGACTCAGCTCAACCCAATAATTAACTATTGTGTCATTAAACAAGTGGAGGTTGCTATGAGTAAGACTCAACAACACCCCAACGCAAATAAGCAAGGATATGTCGAAGTATTCTGTGCTTACATTGTGAAAAATGGTAAAAGAATTTATCCTAAATCGGGTAGATTTTTTCACTTTTGGGCAAAAGAAAAAGCTAACTAACCATTAGTTTTTTACTCTTGTCGATGGTTTTTAATTTCAAATAACTACATTATTAAATATAAATGAGATTAACTAAAGTAAGGGTGTTTGGGGTGATTGTAGTATATTTAGTTGAAATAGATATATAGTTACTTAAATTTAAATTAGAAGGTATTAAAATAAATGATTATGAAATCCTTATATATGATAAGATAGGTAAGAAACATATTTCATATACAGGCGAAACTGTTAACGATGATATTATAGTTAAAACATATAATCAAAATGTAAAGAATCTTTTGATTTGGAATTTGGAAGATGAAAAAGGATTACGAATAAATTCAGGTGTCTATTATCTTAAAGTAGATAATGGAAGAAATACATCTGTTAGGAAGATTGTAGTATTGAAGTAATTCTAACATGAATGCACAGATACATTTTAATAAATTAAATGCTTGATATTTAATACAAATACCGTCTATCAAGTAAAATCCCTGCATGTTCAAATCATGTGGTTTTTTTAATTTCTTATACTTCTTAAGTATTATCTTCTTTCCTCTATGTAATCTTATCTCAAATCCAAGAACACTCCTATCAGCTAGATGTTTAGCCATTCTACCCATTGATTTTCTTAGGTCATGCTTCTCTCTTAACAGCTGTAGGTAGTAGCTTTTGTTAATGTAAACTATATCAGCTTCGAACCCATATTTATCATAAAAGACATCAGATGCTTTATCTATAAGTTGATGTACATCACGAGCTGTGTTTTTATTCATATTTATTTCTAACTAGTTTAATGTAATAGACATTCAATATAATGATTATAGATTTTAAAAAAAACGGCAATTACATTAATAATAATTGCGGTTCTAATATTAGGTTCTGCTTCCTAATCTTCAAGTAAACCTTGTTCTATTACTTGCTTGCACATAATATATTCAGGCAATGAACTTTGGTTCATTACAAAGTAAACTGGAAAACTGCCATCCATATAATTAAATACTATCTTTTTTTGTGCGTTCTGCAACAAATTCATTATAAGTTTGATTTCTATTTCTTCCATTAAATTCATTAAGATCTTTAACCTTATATCTTACCTTTCCGTTATTCGGTCTGTAGTATGGGATTTTATTATTGTAATTAAGTTGGTACATATATTTGGGTTCATAACCCAAATAATCAGCAGCATCTATTAGAGATACATACGCTTCAGTGCCTAATTCTTCTGATAGTTGAACTTCATTGTTAGATTTGCTCAATTCTTTCATAATTTCTTCAATTAATTGCGATATATTTTCATTTACATTCATTTTATTCTTCCTTTATAGTTTATTTATTGAATTGCTCTTTTCAAGATCTGTTGCATGAACATAACCTAAAGTTGTGTTTATATGCTTATGTCCCATCAAAGCACAAACTATTTTTAGATTAGGTTCTACATTAGATAATCTTTGAGCATATGTATTTCGGCTAGTCCTAAAAGTTATATGTTTTTTTATATCAACTCTTTCCACTAACTGTTTTAATTCATTATTCATACTCGAATTATAACCTAATTCAAATACTAATTCATCTTGACTAACTTTATCTTTATTTACTAAATCCCAAACTTTGGTATTTAAAGGATTATCTAATGGCGTGTTCGTTTTCCTCTGTACTTTTTTTAGCTTATCAGGAGTTAAATCTGTATATTTTAATTCTTTCGAATCAGAGAATCTCAGTCCAGTTAAAGTTGAAAACAAGTATGATTTTAGAACTTCTGGCTTATTCTCAATTGACATTAGTTTATCAATTTCCTCTTGTTCCAATGATACTGGTATTTTATATGGAACTTTCTTCTTTTTGATACCTAGAAATGGAACCCTATCTATATGTCCAGAATAGAACTCTTGGTAAAAAAAACTTTTTAATGAACCGAAGTAGTTATTAATGGTACGTGGCTTCTTGCCTTGTTCTTCTAGATAATCTAGATAACCAATTATTAATGATTTATCTAAATCAGACGTCGCAATATCTTTACCTATTCTATAATTAATATATTTTTTAATGGACTTATATGCCGAAATATGTAAATTTCCTTTTCGGTTTGAGAATTTCTGGTAGTTTTCAAGGAACATTTTCTTTTCAAATATTTCATTTATAAACTGACATTTTGCCAATTCTGATTCCTTTTTTACTTTAAGTTCTTCTATATACTTTAATGTTATTTTATTATGCTTTTTTTGAATGCTAGTGAATTCTTCACGATTAGTTTCGTCATAGATAAAAATACCTGGTGACCACCCTTTTCTATTTTGATTTTTCTTATAGAAAAAAAACTTTAGGTACTTTTGATTTTTTTTATTAGTTTTACTGTAATGAATAGAGATGCTCATAATGTATATTTTCCTTTAGTTGTAAATTAGTATTATGCTAACTTATGCATCTAAAGTAGTAACAAAATGAGTAACCAGTTACGTTTTTTATTTTTCAGATTTTTATTATACCTTTCTCTTTTAAAATGGTAATCAATGTTTTTTTAATTTCCTCATATTCACCATCATACAACTCCCTTATTGTTTTTTTACATTTTTCTGGATTTGACAAACCACCTTTTAAAGCATCTACAAGTTTTTCCTTCTTTACTCCTTTCTCTTTAAATGTATATAGGTTAAAGTTATGAGTACCTATATTATCAAAGATTGAAACAGTTTTACGTACAAATTCCATGTAAGAACTTTTCTGTTCGATTAGTTTTGGAGTTTTATATATATCATCTAACAGCATTCCAAGAACACACTGGGGTTTGTTGAATTCATATTGGCCATATTCATTTCTTATGATTGATGCTTTTTTTAATCTACTTCTAACCTCAATTAACAATTCATTTAAAACATAGCACGTCAAATAGAATTGATTTGATCTTATATTCTTTGAATCAATAAATGTCTCTTTAGAATCACTTAAGATGTCATAATATTCGTACAATTCTATATTTTTATCACTTGGATTTTGATATGTATTTTTATACTTATCATAGATTATTAATGCTTCATTGTATGAATTATATTCTTTTAGATAATTATTCAATTCATATACTAATGGTGAAAAATTATAATCATCCCCATATTCGCTATAATAGCAACTTTTTATTACAATTACCGAAATAATCACTTCTTCTGGCCAATAAAGAGTCAAATTACAGTAATCATTTTCAGTTATTCGAAAATTCTTTAATATTCTTTCATCTAAATCTTTTATTAGCGAAGAAGATAGTTCAAAATAATTTAGTAAACTGCTAAAATTTTTTTTTATATTACCACCAATCAACTTAGGGCTGTTATAATCACTAAATCTTTCTACTTTATCTTGAATAAGATCGTTCAAATCTATATTATGTATATTACTTAGAATATACAACTCTGTACATAACTTCTTTATATTCATAAAAATGGCATCCTATTTATTGCATCAGTTTTCATTTTGTCTACTATTTTAGCATATATCTGTGTTGTCTCCAAATTTCTATGACCCAGTAGTTTAGATACTGTATAAATATCTGTTCCTAAAGTAATTTGGATAGTTGCGAATGAATGTCTAGATACGTGAAACGTAGTATGCTTATTAATTCCTGCACTTTTAACCCATTCAATTAGGACTAGGTTAATCCATGTTTTTGAAGGTAATACAAATACGTTTTTCTCTTTTCCTACATCCGTTATATTAATTAACGAATATATGAATTGATTAATTGGTATATTTATGAAATCTTTCGTTTTAGTTTGATAAATAGATATCTGGTCATTTGAAATATCACTATATTTTAACTTTAACACATCTGATATTCTAAGTCCTGTAAAGCATGCGAATAAAAACGCAATTTTGACATTCTCATTTTTGCAAGGTGTGATGTACAGAATCTTTAACTCTTCTAATGTTAAATGTACTCTCCTAGTAATTTTAACAGTATTATCAGGTATATTCTTACAGGGATTATCTTTAATAATATCTTCTTTAATAGCATGGCTAAATAACATACGTATAGTGTTAAAATAGTTCTTAGCTGTAGTTGCTTTGTACTTATTCTCTAGGAATACTTTAAAACTACGAAGTGTATTTGGTTCTATCATATTAATAGGTTTGTCTTTACCGAGATGAAATTTCATATTTCGGTATGCTTGAATGTGATAGTTTCCTTTTTCAGTTGCGAATTCTTTTAGATATTCTAAAAAGTAAATATTAATTTTTCCTTTGGAACTTCTATAGACACCTTTATATATTTCAACTTCACGTTCTGATTTTAATATTTTTGCTTTCTTCAGTGCTTCTTTGTTATGATTTTTCTCATGTAGGGATAGTCTTTTTCCTGAATGGATATATATTTTAAGGAATTCAAAACTTCTTTTTCCTGAATTATAGTATTCCAAGTATAGTGAGCTACGGTTTTTTGAGATGGGTTTCTTTCTCAGATGTACTTTCATATTTTAATACCTTGTTAGTTTTCGAACTAAGTATTATTTATGAGTTACAAATAGGTTACAATAAAATATAAGAAGATATAAAAGGAAATAAAAGAATTTGTCTCTAAAAGCATGTTTTTAGTTGTTTAATCTTATTTTCTCTTATTATTATTTTAATTTACATATAAAAACATGACCAAATTTACTGATTTTATTAATAATACAATAACAAATTCTGGAATTATACTACGTAATGGATTCGGTAGTAAGTTTCAAATTGACAACAAAATTGGAAAAAATAATCTAGTAACTGAATACGATTATAAGAGTGAACAATTTATCATTGACGAGATTACTAAAGCATTTCCTACACACAATATAATATCTGAAGAAGAAGGGAGTGTAAACAATGGGAGTGAATACGATTGGATTATAGACCCATTAGATGGTACAGTTAATTATGCTAATAATATTCCTATATTTAGTGTTAGTATAGCTCTCAGAAAAGAAGGACAATTGTTAGCAGGTGCTGTTTACCAACCGATTTTAGATGAGCTTTTTAGTGCAGAAAAAGGAGGTGGAGCTAAGTTAAATGGTACCCCAATATACGTTTCTAATAAAAATGAAATGAATACATCATTATTAGTAACAGGTTTTCCATATGATATAAATAATGATCCTAAAAATGCTATTAAAAGTTTCACTAATATTGTAAAAAGAGGGATCCCAATTAGGAGATTAGGATCGGCAGCTTTGGATTTGGCTTATGTGGCATGCGGTAGATTCGAAGGTTTTTGGGAAGTTAATCTAAACAGTTGGGATGTAGCTGCCGGTATATTGATAGTAAATGAAGCCGGAGGAAAGTGCACGAATTATAAGGGTGATAATTCTAAAGTCGAGGATAAAGAAATATTAGCTACTAATGGACTAATACATGAAGAATCAATAAGAGTGATTAATGAAGATTAAAGTAACATATATGTCTGGAGCAGGTAATCTGTTCACAGTAATAGATAATACAGCCAATATATTGACTTTAGATCAAGGAAAGTCATTGGCTTCTATACTTTGTTCTGTAAATGATAAAAATAAGTTCGAAACTGAAGGATTAATGCTTTTAGAACAAAGTGCCGATTATAACTTCAAATGTGTTTTTTTTAATCCAGATGGTAGTACAGGGATGATGTGCGGCAATGGAGGTAGAGCAATTGTAAAGTTCGCTCTTTCTAAAGGAGTTATAAGCACTTCTCAAACCAAAGTACGATTTGAAATGGCTGGTGCAGTTTATTCGGCTGAAATAGTTGATGATTTAATTGACTTAGAAATGCCGAATATAATTGAATACAAAGAACGTACTCTCAAATTACAAGGCCGCTTTGTAAATACACATTATATTGACAACGGCAGTCAACATACTGTAATAAGAATTGATAAGATTGATTTACTAGACATAGCTAAACTAGATATCAATGGAGTTGGAAGAGAAGTAAGATATAATGAGGAATTTGGAAAAATTGGCTCAAACGCAAACTTCTATGATGTGAAAGGTAAAACTGTTTACCTGCGCACTTATGAACGAGGTGTAGAAAAAGAAACGGGTGCTTGTGGAACTGGTGCAGTTGCTACTGCGATTACAGCGGTTGAAGAATGTGGCTTAAAATTTCCCATCGATATTATTCCAACAAGTGGCGAAAAGTTAACAATAGATAAAAGAATAGACATTAAAAAAGGAACGAAGTTTCATCTTATCGGTCCTGCAGTTATATTAGAAGAAAAGGAAATTGAGGTATAAATTTTGACAGAAGAACAAGTACTAGAACAAGCAAAGAAATTGTTCCCTAAATTACAGAAAATACGTAGAGACATACATTCTAATCCAGAATTATCATTTAAAGAGTTTCAAACTTGTAAATATATTCAAACTAAATTGGAAGAATTAGGAATAGAGTCTAAAGTTATTGGAAACACCGGAGTAGTTGCTACGATTGGGAAAGGCGAAAAGTGTGTTGGTCTGAGGGCTGATATAGATGCCTTACCAATAAAAGAAGAAACAGGATTGGAATTTGCATCTGTAAATGATGGAGTTATGCATGCTTGTGGCCATGATATGCATACTACAATGTTAATTGGTGCTGCAGAGATTCTGAAAGGGATAGAAGACTCATTAGGTGGTATAGTGAAACTGATATTCCAACCAGGTGAAGAAAAACTACCAGGTGGGGCAAGTATTCTAATTGAAGAAGGGGTATTAGAAAATCCGAAAGTTGACGCTATATTTGGTCAACATATTTATCCAGGTGAAAGTGAAGGAATGATATCTTTGAATAGTGGTCCTGTTATGGGAGCTCCTGACGAATTATACTTTACTATCAAAGGAACTAGTACTCATGCGGCACAACCGCAGTTAGGACATGACCCGATTGTAGCAGCATCACAATTGATTATTCATTTTCAGACTTTGATGACCAAGTACAAAGACCCAATTGAAGCTGGTGTACTGAGTATAACGTCTATACAAGGTGGAAATGCTACGAATATAATACCCGATGAAGTTAAACTAATGGGAACATTGAGATCATTCAATGAAGAATGGAGAGTCCAGATGCATAAATTGATTGAAGAAAATTCAGTTGCATTGTGTAAATTGTATGGTTGTGAAATAGATGTTGAAATTAAAAAAGGTTATCCTCCTGTAATAAATGATGAGGAATTGACAAACCTTACTATTAGTAATGCTAATAGCTTGGTAGGTGTTGATAATACCATAGTTTTTGAACCTAAAATGTGGGGTGAAGATTTTGCTTTCTATGGGAAAAATATTCCAGCTACATTTTGGTTTGTAGGAGTTAGGCCAAAGAATATGAAATCTATGCCTGCATTGCATAATTCGAGACTTTCACCAAGTGAAAACGCTATGCCAATTGGAACAAGTATGTTAGTAACAGCAGCAATAAATTATTTAAAGGGGAACTAAAATGAATAGATTATTAGTAGTTGAAGACGATCCAGGACAACAAAATCTCTTACAGATGATATTTAAGTATTCTGTTAAACTAGATATAGTAACAGATAATACCTACAATTTGAAAGATGCTGTAGAGCAATTAGAAAAGAACGAATATGATATGGTTGTTTGTGATTTGAGATTACCTTATTCTTCGAATATAATGGATACTATAGAAACTATTGAGAAACATAAAAGAAATTCTAAAGTTGTTTATTGTACAGTAGAAGATATAGATGCAGAAACTATGAATTATATAAAAGATCACGATTCCCTATTTGTATCAAAGAATCTTGATTTTATGAATTATCTACAATTAGAACTAGAATCAAACCTGAGATCATCTTGAAATATGACTTGGAAGAAATAACGAAAGGTCTTTTAGAGGGAGATTTGAGCTATTTATCCAGGTCAATAACATTGATAGAAAGTACATCGAAAAAACACTTTTCACTTGGCCAAAATGTTCTTGAAAGTGTATTAGATAATACCGGTAATTCTTTGAGAATAGGTATCACTGGCCCTCCTGGCGTGGGTAAATCAACTTTAATCGACACTCTAGGATTACATTATTGTAACCAGGGTTATAAAACAGCTGTACTTGCTATAGACCCATCAAGTAAAGTTAGTGGTGGTTCAATCTTAGGTGATAAAACCAGGATGACTGCACTTGCCCAACATAAAAACTCATATATCAGACCAACTCCTTCTTCAGGAATGTTAGGAGGTACTGCTTCACGTACTAAAGAATCTATTTTATTATGTGAAGCTGCGGGTTTCGAAAGAATTATAGTAGAGACAGTAGGTGTAGGCCAAAATGAGATTAACATTGCGTCAATAGTTGATGTATTAGTAATGCTATTAAATCCTGGTTCAGGAGATGAGTTGCAAGGTATAAAACGCGGTATATTAGAAGTGTCTGATATACTAGCTATCAACAAAGCTGATACAAAAGATAGTTTGGTTAATGATACAGTCTTAGAATACAAGAATGCAGTAAGAATATTGAATTATGACAAAGAGTTTTGGCGTAGAAAAGTGATAAAAATCTCTGCTCTTGAAGGAACGAATATAGAACAATTGGCAAATGCAATTAATAGTTTTTATAAGGTTTCTAAAGAGATTGGATTCTTTGAAAAGAATAGAATAGACCAAGAAAGTGAAAGATTAATTGAGATTTTGAAAGAAGAAGTATTAAAAAAAGCATTTCAAAATAAAAGTTTTGAAGAGAAGTATAACCTAATAATTCAACGAATAAAGAATAAACAAACTACTGCCATCAAAGGCGTAATGGAACTTTTAGACGATGAGAATAGCGGCAGCAACTAACAATCAGAATAAAATAAATGAAATTAACCATATATTCACTTTGAGTGGACTAGATGATATAGAAATAGTTAGCCCGAAATCACTAAATATAGTAAGTGAGCCAGAAGAGGATTCAGACACTCTGGAAGGCAATGCTAGAATTAAGGCTTTGTCTTTATTTGAGAAAACTGGAATACCCTCATTTGCAGATGATACAGGACTTTTCGTAAAAGAACTTGGCGGAAAGCCAGGAGTTCGTTCTGCACGTTTCGCATCACACGACTCAAATGACAGTGAAAATAGAAAGCTTCTATTGGAGTTGCTAAAAGGTAAAAGCAATCGCGAAGCATATTTTGAAACAGTAATCTGTTATATCTCAAGCGATGAGGTAAAATACTTCAGTGGCAAATGTATCGGACGAATTAATATTTCCGAAAAAGGAAACAATGGATTCGGATATGATTCAATATTTATTCCAAATGGATACAACATTACATTTGCAGAAATTGAGCCTGAAATCAAAAATAAAATTAGTCATAGATACAATGCAATTATAAAATTTACCAACTGGTTAAAAGAGTAAATCAATTTAATATTCTTTGACTTCAAGTATCTTCATTTCAACTCTACGATTTAGAGCTCTTCCCTCTTCTGTAGTATTGTCTCCAACAGGAGATTCTTCGCCATAACCATTTGCTATTAATCTATCTGAACGTACTCCTTTGCTGATAAGATAGTCTCGAACTGCTTCAGCTCTTTTCATAGAAAGGTTTTTGTTATATTCATCACCCCCAATATCATCACTATAGCCAGCAATCTCTACTTGTGCTATTTTTGGATAATTGTTAAGTAGATATGCAACCCTTTCTAATTCAGGATAAGAGGAACTAAGAATTTCAGACTCTCTATACGCAAAGAATAGATTATTAATTCTAAGCTTTTTAGATGATTTATCAAAATCAGTACTATTAGCATTTGCTACTTCATTAGTTTTCGAATCAACATTAAGTAAATCACTAACTGGATAAAGTATAATGTCTTGAACTACTGTCATAGATGAGTCTTTTTTAGTTAAATCTATACTCTTCGAAATTGGGAAATACCCTTCTTTCTCTGCATAAAAACCATAGTTCTTTCCTAAAGGAAAGATAATAAAATACTCTCCGGTTTCAGGATTAGATCGCATCTCTCCCATTTTACGACCGTTGTCCAAATTCTCCCAAAGAATTTTTGCATCAATAGGATTACCATCTGTATCTTTTACAGTACCTTTTATTACAGCTACTGGATTGGGTCTAAGATGATCTGGTAAAGACATTGTAAAAATATCAGATTGCCCAAATGTAATAGGTCTTTCAGCAGTTGCAAAGTAAGCTAACTCCCCAAATGTATTGATAATTGCAGCTCTTTCGTTACCTGGAGAATTTATTTCCTTGCTCATATTTACAGGTTCTCCCCAATCAGTCCACGAGTCTTCATAGAGTCTTTTGGCCATATACAAATCCATTCTACCTAAACCAGCGTGACCATTGGAACTGAAATAAAGTGTCATTCCATCAGGATGTAAAAAAGGTTTTCTTTCTGCAAATTCTGTATTAATTGTTTCGCCTAAGTTAATCGGTTCTTGCCAGTTACCTTCTTCATCTTTTACAGAAACATAAATATCTGTATTTCCTTGCATACTACCTTTCCAATATTCACCATAATTGTGTGTTTCACCGATTCCACCGGGTCTATCAGATACGAATACTATAGAAGTACCATTATTGTTAATTTTTGCATCGCAATCAAAATACTCAGAATTAATTGGTCTAGGAAAATGTTGAACCTCACCAAATAACTTATCAGAAACTCTTTGAGAGTAAAATAAATCACCTCTGCCTAAACTAGAATCTAGATTTCCAAAGAATATCAGTGTATTATCATCAGTAGTTATACACTGTGGAGCTTCCATATTCTTTTCCGAATTTATTCCTTCTTGTAGTCGCACAGCAGGTTGCCAATATCCATCTTTGAATTCGGACATGAATATATCTTCAGTTTTATTATCGTTGGAACGCCCATAACCTGTAAAATATAACCGGTTACCACTACCATTTGGAGTTGGACTATACTCAGCAAATTCTGTATTTACATGACTACCTAGGTTTATCTCTTCTAATTTATAATCTTTATCAGATAGAATTGCTATTATTTTATCAATTTTTTCAGAATATTCGGGTAAATCTTTTTTAAACTCAATATATAAATCTTTCATAGCTTTGAAATCTTTTTTAGAATATTGCTTTGCTGTTAATCTTTGGAGAGCAATAAACGCATCATAGCTATTTTCGGTACCCATATTATCATAGATTATATCTAGATAAATATCTTCTTCACCTGGCAAAGGGTCATAGAGCAATTGATTCTCTACTGCATGAAGGCTCATACTAAGTAAAAGTAAAGTAAAAAGTAGAATATTTTTCATTTATAATTGTTTGTTTATTTATGTAATAATTCTTTTTTCGTTTTGTAAATCAAATATAGGATTATACCCTTTAGGTGGAATAGCATCTAAAACCTCCGATTCTTTATTAGGGTCAAAAAGACTGCAAGAATAAATAAATAATAAAATTAAAATACTTAGATACCCTAATTTTGAATTCATGTAATATTCCTTTTAATCATTAATAAAGAATGTTTTTAATTTACCTTTACCCTTAATTTCAATTTCACCTCTTTCTTCAATATTAATCTTACTGCCATTCATTTGACTAAGCAGTTCATCTCTAAACTTTTCGTTAATCTGGATTTTACCAACAACCCCACTACTTTCCATCCTACTTGCAGTATTAACAGCATCACCCCATAAATCATAGGCAAATTTTCTAGTACCAATTACTCCTGCTACAACATCCCCTGAGCCAATTCCTATCCTTGCTTTTATTGCATTGCCTTCGTCCGAGGTATTCTTATTAAAATAGTTATTAGCTTCAATCGCAAACATCGCAGCATTAATTGCATGTTTTTCATTCTTTTCAGGAATTCCTGAGGCAGCCATATAAGCATCACCAATAGTCTTAATCTTCTCAAGATGATATTTATCAGCTAAGGAATCTAAATGTTTAAATATAGCATCTAACATTTCTACAATCTCGCCTGGTTTCCTTGAACTTGAGTAATTTGTAAAGCCAGCTAAATCAATAAATACAATAGACGCTGTATCAAAATAGTCAGCAATAGAATGCTCGTTTTGCTTTAATCTATTAGCAATTTTCAAAGGTAAAATATTAAGCAGTAATCTTTCTGATTCTTTCTTCTCTGCATCGATTATATTTTTTAATCTTCGCTCCAATCTGAATCTGAAGTATAGAATAATAGCAAATAATAAGACTATTCCAGCAATCAGCATCAAAAAGTAAGTTAATTGCTTTTGTCTTTCAAGTTCAACTTTTATCAAATCTAAATCAGCAGTTAAAAGCTGTTTGTCCACAGCTAGAAGCTTAATCTCTTTTTCTAAATATCTGTTTTGAGCTTCTATCTTTTTTATTAATGTATTGTACTCCTCTTTTTTCCTTTTATCTTGGTCGCTATCTCCTAATTCTAATATTTTAATTTGAGTTTCTTTTATAATATCATTATTGTTTTGGATTTCTTGTTCTTTATCAGTGATTTGAGTGTCTATGTTTTTAATTTTTTCTTTTAAGGCAAGTTTTACATCTTCAAAATTTTCAACCTCGTTTATATCAGTTTTCTTTTTCTCGCTTGTTTCTTTTAATCTTTCATTAAATTTTTTGTCTTGCTCTATTATATCAAGAGAAGTTTTATTAGCTTGTCTTAATTCTTCAATTTGAAGTTCCAATTTTTTTAATTCTTCATCCGAAACAGAGCTACTAATTTCAGATGATTTAGAGCTACGAGAAGGCGGTTCATACTTAACTAATTCTAAAACAAACTCCCCTTCCTTTGCACTAGATTTTAACTGGATTCTAGTATTTTCAGGGTTTGCTTGCCCATAAATCATGTCAAAGTCTAAATCTTTAGTAATGACTTCTTTTTGTCCTACATTATTCCAGATAATAGTTTTTTTTGAAATTAGAGAATTGGGAAATAAGAATGCTCCAATTAATATAATAAGTAATAGATATTTCATAAAAGTCCTCTATTCACATTTAATTGATGGTAATAATTTATTGTTTGATTCGGCATTATATTCTACAAGCCTATATTTGAACTCTTTGAAAGAATTGTATGACTCAATACATTGAGTTGCTACTCTATAATAAGTAATCTTTTCTATTTCAGAGTAAAAAGGTACAATTCTCAAATTTTCAAAATAATTATTTTCTAATTCTATTAATAGTTTATCTGCATCATCTTTTGATGGTAAACTGTTTATAATTACATAGCAGCAAGTCCATTGAGTTAAATCTTCAAATAAACCTTCTCCTGCTAACTTAATAGCATCTTCATCTAAGTATTGATTTTCTGCTATAAGTTCATCAGGCACTACGTCATCTTCGGTATAAAGTACTAAGTCTTGATAAACAATCATTGTATCTTTTCTATCCGTAATATCCAAACTTTTGAACAATGGGAAATATCCTTCCTTAGATGCATAATACCTGTACTTTGTACCAACAGGAAATATAATTGAGTATTCCCCTGTTAGTGGATTAGATTTCATCTCACCAATCAATTTCCTTTTACGGAAATCTTCCCATAATACGTCTGCCCCTAATGGATTGCCTTGATAATCAGTAACTTTACCTCTAACCATTACCACTGGTTCTGGTCTAAGATGCTCAGGCACATCAAAACTGAAAATATCAGAGCCACCAAAAGTAATTTTTCTCTCGGCAGTAGCAAAGTAAGCAAGTTCGCCAAATGTGTTGATAATGGTTGCTCTTTCATTACCAGGTGAATTTATTTCTTTGCTCATGTTTATAGGTTCTGACCAATCAGTCCACGAATCTTCATATAATCTTTTCGCCATATACAAATCAAGACGACCCAATCCTGGATGTCCATTAGAGCTGAAATACAAAGTCATACCATCTGGATGTAAGAAAGGTTTTCTTTCAGCATGTTCAGTATTTATTGTGCTTCCTAAGTTAATCGGCTCTCCCCAATTCCCTGCATCATCTTTTACCGATACATATATATCAGTATTACCTTGCATACTTCCATGATAGTATTCGCCATATTTGTGCTCGTCACCAGTTGCTCCTGGTCTATCAGACACAAATACAATAGAGGTACCATTATTATTAATCTTAGCATCGCAATCAAAATATTCTGAATTAATTGGGCTAGGGAAATGCTGCACTTCTCCCCAAGTATCATCATTAACTTTCTCTGAATAGAATAAATCACCTCTACCTAAACTACCTTCAAGATTGCCAAAGAATATTAATGTATTATCATCTGTAGTAACACACTGAGGTGCTTCCATATTTTTATCAGTATTAATTTTACCTTTAATTTTTTCAGCTATTTGCCAAATACCATCTTTGAACTTTGACATAAATATGTCTTCTGTTTTATTATCATTAGAGCGACCATAACTAGTAAAATAAAGTTTATCGCCACTCCCATTAGGGGTGGGGCTATACTCTGGAAATTCAGTATTAACATAACTACCAAGGTTCATTTCTTCTAATTTATAGTCTTGATCAGACAGAATAGCAATTATTTTATCAATTTTATCCGAATATTCGGGCAAATCTTTCTTGAATTCTATATATAGCTCTTTCATAGCTTTGAAGTCTTTTTTAGCATATTGCTTTGCAGTCAATCTTTGTAATGCAATGAATGCGTCATAGCTATTTTCCGTACCCATATTATCATAAATAATATCAAGATAAATATCTTCTTCACCAGGTAATGGGTCATAAAGCAATTGATTTTCTATAGCGTGAAGACTCATACTAAGTAATAAAAAGGTAAGGACTAGAATATTTTTCATTAATTATGATTCTTAATTATTTTATAATTCGTCTCTTATCAAGTAAGTCAAAAACTGTTTTGACTGGATTGAAATACTCTGACGGCATCTCTACAAAAGCGGTATTCCATTTAGACATAGCTCCATTCCATAGACCTGGCAGCTCTAATGCTTTAATTGGTTTACCATTGTGAGTTTTTTGAGAAACAAAATAAGTATTTTCATCAACAAAATCTAATAGATTGAATTTTTTACCTTTATAATCTGTTATACCACAAATCATATCAACAGGGTTGAAATGTGTTGATTTTTTAATCTTCTCTATATTCTCAGGTTTAGACTTATCAATTTGTGAAGCTTCTAATATTTGAGTTGATATAACACCATCTTTTTCAACAAAATATGGACCACCACCAGGTTGACCTTCATTTTTAACCATAGCACAAACTCTAATTGGTCTATTGATATAATCTATAATTTTTTCACTTTCAATTTTTAGAAAAAATGTTTCTTTGTAGAATTTTACTACTTCTTTATGTAATATCTTATCGGACGGATTTTTTTCATACCTTTCAGCAAATTCGAATAATTGCTTTTGAATAGAGTAAAAATAACCTGCTAGAACTTGTTTAAATTGGTTTGACTCTCTATTATTAGGCACAGTGATTACGTTATCAATATTTTTGATGAATACAACATCTGTATCCAAATTATTCAAATTAAAAATTAATGCCCCATGACCACCTGGCCTAGTAAGAAATTTTCCATATTCATCTTTAAGAGCATTATTATCCAAATCGACTGCTATAGTATCAGTTTTTGATGATTGATGGCTTATAGAACTGTTAATATTAAAAACTTCATACTTAGATATTCTATTTATTCTCTTCTGAATCTGTTTCTGATGTTCCTGAGATACAGTAAAATGTATTGAGATTACTCCATTTGTTAGTATATACTCCTTTGCTTCTTGTATATGTTCGTAGATTGGCGATCTTAGCATTCCGAAGTAATTATGGAATGGTATAAGTGCTTTAGGTTTTGAAGCTAATCCGAGTTTTTCATCATCCAATATAGCGTTAATTATTTCAGTTAAATCAGTACTATTGTCTAAAAAAGTTAGTTTGAATTTCTCATTCAGATTTTTTTTCAGTTTTTTATAAAATGGTATTAGATTCAAATTTTTAAAGAAATGAATTAGTTGTTCTTTGTTTTCCAAATTCGATGTCTCTATAGCATCTATAGTTGGAAACTTCATCTCATTTCTTAACGCAATAAGATCACTAAACATACGAGTAGCTGCTCCTGAAGCAGGGACAAACTTAGTACAAGATTTCTCTATAAGTAATTTTTTAAATTCATCATAGTACTCATCTTTTTTAAAATCACTAAGTTTAGTTATACCATTACCTAGCAGACAAGGTGAAACCACATTAACGGGTTTGATTCCTTTTTTAAATATCTCTAGTTGTTCTTCTATTGTCAATTCTTTTGTTATACTCATTTCAATAATTCTTATTGGTGATTGTCAATGCTAAAATAAAGAAGTCTATTTTCTTTATTTATAGGGTAATTTCTTAATTTTGAACTAAATTCAATAACAAATATAGTAAATACATAAATGAATAACTTAGAAACATTTGAAAATCCAAGACCGGGCAGATATTTTTCAATAACTCATGAAAATCCAGAATTTACGTCTGTGTGTCCTATGACTGGTTTACCTGATTTTGGGAATATAATAGTTAATTACGTACCAGATAAACTTTGTGTAGAGTTAAAATCTTTGAAATATTACTTCTTGGCATATAGAGACAAAGGTATATTTTACGAAGAAATTACTAATCAGATATTAGATGATTTAGTCGCAGTTTGTGCTCCTTTAGAAATGGAAATAATAAGTGAATGGGGTACTCGCGGTGGTATGACTTCGACAATAGTAGCATCATACATCAAAGAATAATATGGTAAGAATAGGTAAAGAATTTATTTGGGAAATGAGCCACCGATTGCCATTCCACGAAGGTCCATGTAAAAATATTCACGGTCACACTTACAAAATGCTTTTGGAGCTAGTAGGTGAAGTTAACGAAAATAGAATGTTGATTGATTTCTATGATATCGAAAAAATAGTTAGACCTCTACTAGACAAAATAGATCACGCTTTTCTTGTCGATAGTAAAGATGATCTGATGATAAATTTTCTAAAAGAAAATCAGTTCAAGCATTATATTATTGATAATTTCTCTACTGCAGAAGATATGAGTGCTTATTTTTTAGAATTATTTAAACCAGAATTTCAGAAATTCGACAATCTAAAGGAATTGAAAATAAGAGTGTACGAAACAGCTGACGCATGGGCAGAGAGCGAATCAAGTTTATAAACGAAGAAAGAGAAAATGATATGAGTAAAACGCAAGAATTAATTGCAATAGAAGAAAAATACGGAGCACATAACTATCATCCATTAGATGTAGTTATCAGTAGAGCAGAAGGAGTATGGGTCTATGATGTAGATGATAATCGATATTTAGATTGTTTAGCTGCTTATTCGTCTGTAAACCAAGGTCACTGTAATCCTCATATACTAAAAGCTTTCAAAGAGCAGGCAGAGAAAGTCACTATTACAAGTAGAGCTTTCAGAAATGATCAATTACCAGCACTCTACAAAAAACTACATGACATGACTGGCTTCGATATGTCTTTGCCAATGAATAGTGGTGCCGAAGCTGTAGAAACTGCAATCAAAGCAGCTAGAAGATGGGGATATAGAAATAAAGGTATATCTAAAGACAAAGCTGAGATAATAGTTGCATCTGATAATTTCCACGGTAGAACTACTACTATAGTTGGGTTTTCGACTGATGAACAATACAAGAAAGAGTTTGGACCGTTCACACCTGGATTCGTTGTTTCGGAATATGGTAATATAGAATCTGTGAAATCATTGATCAATGAAAATACTTGTTGTATTATGGTAGAACCTATACAAGGTGAAGCAGGTATTATAATTCCACCAGATGGATATTTGAAGCAATTAAGAGAGCTTTGTGACCAACATAATATCTTATTAGCATTTGATGAGATTCAAGCAGGATTAGGACGTAGTGGTAAAATGTTTGCTTATCAATATGAAGATGTAATTCCAGATATGGTAATAATAGGTAAAGCATTATCAGGTGGGTTTTATCCTGTATCAGCTGTACTTTCGAACAATGAAGTATTAGGCGTATTTGGACCGGGAGATCATGGTTCTACTTTTGGTGGTAATCCTTTAGGTGCAGCTGTAGCAACTGCTGCTTTGGAAGTTATAGAAAATGAAAATCTAATCCAAAAGTCATTTGACAATGGCAATTACTTTATGGAGAAACTAAAATCTATAAAAAGTAGCAAAATCAAAGAAGTTAGAGGAAAAGGACTTTGGATAGGATTGGAGCTAACTGAACCAGCGAGAAAGTATTGCGAGGATTTGATGGGATTAGGAGTGCTTTGTAAAGAGACTCATGACTATGTAATTAGAATAGCTCCTCCTCTGGTAATTACTAGAGAAGAGATAGATTGGGCATTTGACAGAATCAAAGAAGTAGTTGAAAAATACGCATAAATGCTCCACAAAAAAAAATATAGAATGATAATAGACCCTCCTAGTGAGGGTCTTTTCAATATGAATAAAGATGTAGAATTGATGGAGTCTCTCTCCCCAACTGACAGTCCTATTTTTCGTCTATATAGCTGGAATCCATGGTGTTTGTCGCTTGGTTATAACCAAAAAGATGACGGTATATTAAAAGATAAGCTTTATAAAGACGGATATGATATCGTACGAAGACCGACTGGTGGTAGAGGAGTCTTTCACGCAAATGAGCTTACATACTCGATAGTCACTCATCTGGACAATACTCGCACTAAGGATTATGTGTATCAAGAAGTACATACACTAATAGCAGAAGTGCTTAATAGTATTGGATTAGAAGTTGATTTCGTGAAAACGAATCCTGACTTCAAGAATTTCTACAAATCTGACGAGAGGTCGGTCTCTTGCTTTGCTTCTTCTGCTCGTTATGAATTGACTCACGATAATAAGAAGATAGTTGGCTCTGCACAACGAATATTCGGCAATAAGCTGTTACAACACGGCTCGATACTTATAGATTATGGATTCGAACAGATAGCTGACTATACTACTGAAGACTCAGAAAAAGCTAATAGACTCAAAGATTTTACCCTTAAAACTGCCATTCCTATTAATGCTATAGCTCCTCAGATAATTAATGTAGAATCGCTAATTGACAGCTTTCAAACTACATTCGAACAGCTAAATATATTGGCATAAAGTTTGCTTTATTCTCTTTATAACTATAACAAAGAGAATACATTATGATTTACTTTTCATTTATATTGCTAACAGGAGCAGTTGCTCTATTACTTTCTTCAGCTAAGAATTTCTACAAGACTTACAAGACTACACCTATTCCAATACGAAGGGACAGATAGTTATGAAAAAGTTCCTATTTTCTTTATTGTTGATCGTTTTCTTATGGAGTTGTAGCTCTTATGTGAGGTTCACTTCGGATGATTTAGATGATATAAAGACTTATGGTAACTTAGTTTACGAGGGTAGTAAAAAAATAATAGAGCAATTAGAAGAAGAATTAGACGAAGATAATAAAGGCAACCATTTCGAAGGTCGCCTGCTCTCCTCTTCTAAAAAATGGCTCGGCACTCCCTACCAATATGGTGGTACTACGCAATCTGGTGTAGATTGCTCTGGGTTTGTACTCAATGTATATAATGACTTAGGTTACAAAGTACCACGAACATCAAGCGAACAATATGAGTTTACAAGAAAAGTTTCATCCAATGAAAGGCAAGTAGGCGATTTGGTCTTCTTCCGAAGAGGAAGCGATGTTGGTCATGTAGGTATATATGTAGGTAGTAATAAGATGATACACGCCTCTACTTCCAGAGGGGTAATAATCCAAGATTTGGACAATGAATATCTACAAAGAACCTTCGCAGGATTTGGAAGGGTGAAGAGGTAGAAACTAAAGTGAAAACCCAAATTTGAAACTAACTGGATAACTAGGTATATTCTGCTTAGAATAAGTTGGACAAATAGCACCACCAATGAACCAATCATCACCAATTGAATGCCTAAAGCCAACTGTAAAACTAATAGAGGTTGCAGTATTGAAATAGTGAAAATCCTTGTAGTTTTCATATACTATGGCTACACCTAAATCTAACTTTTTCTTATGACCAGAAATATAATGAATTCCTGCTAAGTAACTAGGACTCCAAGAGAAAAGCACTAAATTGAAAACAGAAACACCTGCTCGGAATCTCAAACTTCCTTCATTGATTGAATCTGTCGATGCCTCGTACAATTTAACTTCGAAGTTAGGAGCAAGTAACCCTTTTTGTGCCCCTTGAATTTCGTAGTAAAGAAAAGTACTTTCTTTGATATTAGAAAGTGCAAAAGTGGAAGATAATATAAACAATATTAAATATTTCAAAAGCTGTAACCTAAACTAACACTTATCATATATTGGAAATACTCTAAAAATTTTAAATTGACAGGAGGATTATCCAAACTATAAAATGGTGAAAACGTAAATCTAAAAACAGCGTTATCACTGAAGTAATCTCTATAACCAATTTCAAATCCTAAGAACTGTTCTGTCTCTTTAAAATGTGGTTCACTAGGTTCGCTGTCATATGAACTTACAATGTGTTTTCTAAAATAACTTGCACCTATATCAACCCCTTTATCTAATCCAAAATATTGGACGAATCCTATAATTGGGTAACTATTAACTACTGCAATACCTTGAAAACCAAATACTGAAGATCCATATTTTAAATAAGTTGTTGATTCTATGTCTAATATCTGGGTGTTGTAAATTGAATATTCAATATTAAATTCAACTGAAAAAGTGACACCAGGATAAGTTCCATAAATATTCAAATCTCTTGTTTCAGACTTAGCCTGTATATTAGTAATGAGTAACAATATAGTAATTATTAATTTCAAATAGATTCTATACTTTATTAGTTAAAATCATAACAGGCAAATCTTTCTTTTTGTCTATTTCAGCACAAGGACCACCTAATTTTGCTGCTAAAATTGTCCCACAAGGAGGCAATCCGCCACTTCCTTTCCCATAATTTTCTGGACAGTAATTATATTTGCTATTTAAATCAGGATTTGGAGTACCTTCACAACAAGGAACTCCCTTCATTCCAGTGCCTAAATATGTTGAATCTATTAAAACCCTACCATTGTTCCAAGACATTCCTTTCCCATTTGGATTTAGTTTACATGCATAATAACAGTTAAAACACTTTTCTGTACATTTTTCTGGTAAATTAACTGTGCAACAATCTGATTTATTTATAGTCTTTGTAGTGTCTCCTTCTGTATAATATTCTACATCTCCAGGCCACAATTTATAACTAGTTAACCTTTCAACATTAGGATTATAGGAGTTAGGATAAACAAAATATGCGCATTTTTTATCGCACTTAGGTTTTTTTCTACAACCAATTCCTCGTTCACTATTAAACTTTGTACTACATAGTTCAACTTTATTACAACATTCATCTTTACAAACTCCATCAAAACCACCACAACAAAAAGTTGGAATATCACCGCCACAAAGACAACTATTAGAATTTTTACCATCTTTATTTCTATATTCACCTTTGAGCCCCATTAAAGCTCCCATTAATCCACTCAAAGAAGTTGGTAAACCGATTAATACTAACCATAAAACTGGTAATTCAAAAAACTCACATAAAAATGGAGCTTTATATGTATATGCAGAAATGATTTTTTCCTCAAAACAATTAATTAAATCATTTCCTAAATGTGCTCCTTCGACTACACCACTTGTACACCATAACCCAATATCATGATTAAAACAACATTCTGATAAATCTGGTTCAAAGTGACCAACGCAAGGAGTTAATAAACTTATTTTACCAGTTTCACGAATAAAAGGTACAGAACATTTCATATCGTGATTGATACACATACAATCGCCTTCTATTCCATATTTCTCTTTGCAATCCGAGACTTCTGGCTCTAATGGTAAGGGTTTTGGAGTTTCTTCATCTTCTTGAGTCTTATTTCGTTTTTTATCACTTTTATAGTATAAATTTTGAATTGCTAACCATCTTGCTAGAATAATAATAGAAACCGATTCCTCATATTTTTTTAAATTTGTTTCTGTTCTTTTAAAATTTAATGTTTGATCTAGATATTTTCTATTTTTATCAACATCAATTATATTGATATTTATACTATTAGCTTTTTCATCAATTCTCGAAACAACATCCAATTTTAAATTAGGATTTAGCAGCTTTGCTTTTACTTCATTATCATTGTAATTTTGGTAGGTATTTTTTGAACCCTCTTCAAATATCTCTAAATATTCATTTAACCTTATTGTTCCATTAGATACAAGATTTTCAAATTCATTTTTAAATGAATTAATTTCAGTCTCAGTATATTTAGTTTTTTGAAGTGAATTATTTATCTGATTTGGTTTATACTTAGACTTTTTAGAAGTACATGATTTTTTACTACATGATTTTCCTTCTTGTTTATTATTTGAGCAACAAGAATTTTTAGTTGTGTTACTAATTCCATTCGATGAAGTAACTAAATTATAATTCCTTCTTTTAGTTTGGCAACACCCACGTTTATTAGGTGAGTCAATAACTATTGAATTAGGACTTACAGTTAAGTTATTATTACTTGTATAGGCAATATTTGATTGATAAGTTAACATTTATCTAATACTATTTGGTGGCAATATTACAAGTTTTAATTCAAAAATAGATGATTGATTAGTTGTACTCTCCAGTCTAATACCTAAATTAACTGGACCCATATTCTCAGAAAGCATAAGCTGTAATGTTTGTGGCCCTGTATGAGGTCCTGCTCCGAAGTCAACAACTTCAATATTTCCGTGCATATCTCCTTGAGTACCAACATTTTCTAAGACACTTACTTGAAATAAATCATAACTAGAACCACCTAAGTCTATAGGTAAATAGCACATATATCTCAATTGGTCGCTAAAATTTCCATACAAATAGACTAAATTCACTAAAGGAGGTGCAACACTACTAGCTAAATTCGCCATTTTTGTTTGCATATTCATTGAGTCTGCAATTATTTGTTGTGTCACATCATTAGGTGCATCAACTGCTATTACGGATGGTTCAGTTGAGATTGATATTGGGCTACTTACCCATGTGCCTCCAGTTGGAGTATTATATACATCAGACATTACTATTTGACCATCAGTAGTTGTAGAACCATTGAATAGTGCAGCGTAAGTAATAAAATCTGATATTGGCATCGGGTTAGAATTCTCTAATGATAGCCAGCCACCTGGAAATTTCATAATAAATACCTCTTTTTGTGATTGAGTAAAACAAATTTGAGGACTAATTTAATTTAATTTAATTTAATTTGCAAATGAAAAGTACAAAACAAGGTTTTTTTATTAACAATGGCTCCTCCCCCTATTTATTTTATCCTCAATCTCCTATTACTTTATAATATTTAGTAAATTTGTAATCGTATTAGAACATAACAATTATACAGTTCAATGAAGCAAATTACATTATTAGTCTTTCTCATTACACTTCTACTAGCGGCTTGTACAGATGAGAACACATTAGTTGACAATGAGACAGCAAAGATAACTGGTCTTTCAAGGTCCAACACTTTTCTATTTGACACGGTTTCTGTGAATGGGATAGCGTTGGGTAACTCAGCAGAATCAACAAAAGTACTGATAAATGACTCTGAGACAAACATAGATATAATCAGTGTTAACCCAACAGAGGTGATTTTCGTATCTAAGCAAGCAATAACAAATGGAAATATAAGCGTAGAAGTTCAAGGTGAGAAGACGAACTCTATTCCTATTAATATATCACTTACACCTGAATATGATACTGTAAGAGTAAGTGCAGGGAAGTTTATGATGGGTGCACTTAGTGGTTTTTCTGATGAGACACCTATACACGAAGTAACTCTTACAAGAGACTTATACGTATTCACTTATGAAGTAACCAAAGAACTATGGTCTCAAGTTATGGATACCTTGATTATCCCATCAGATGATTTTGGCTTCCCGGCTGATAGCGTTACTTGGCTACGAGCGATTGAGTTTTGCAATAAAATGTCTGATGTTTATGGACTTGTTAAAGCATATAACCTAGTAGGCCCTAATGTTACTTTCGATTACAATGCCAATGGATGGAGATTGCCAACGGAAGCCGAGTGGGAATATTTCTGCAAAGCGGGAACAGATGAGGATTTCTCCGGGAATGGTGATATTAACCAAATGGGTTATTTCGACAGTAATTCTGGACTAAACAGCCACAAAGTGGGTGAAAAACTAGTAAATCAGTATGGTTTATATGACGTTCACGGCAATATGTGGGAGTGGTGTTGGGATAAATACGAAGAAAACTATTATACTTCGAACCCAATCACTGACCCAACTGGTCCAATTACTGGTGGCAGACATGTAATGAGAGGCGGTTCTTACCAAGATGGATTCAACTTTGCACGGATTAGCAATAGATCCATTAACAAAATAGATTATAAATCAATAGGTCTAAGATTAGTTAGAAATGCGCAATAAAGTATTAATAATATTGATTTCTGTACTGATAGTATCTTGTAGTGAAACGGATACTCGAGAATATGGTAATATATTCGGTAATAAAGGAAGGAGCTGTTCATTCGAGAATTATAAAGATTTTCAGTATCAATTATATTCACAAAAAGAAATAGATAGCACTTCTGGAGCTACATCTGCTCCATTAATACTCAATAATCGACAATATATACTATCAACAGAAGACGGGAGAATAGTATCCACTCTTAACAATGATAAATTGTGGGAATATAATTTAGACTCAGGTTCATTTATAGGATCTGGATTTGCAGCCGATGGTAATAATAGCATATATACTATAGATAATTTAGGTAAAATTTATTCTTTAGATAGTGCTGGGAAACTAAGATTTAGTCATCAATTATTTGAACCTTCAAAATTAGAAATATTCAATACACCTCTTGCTTTGAAAAGTTCAATAATATTTAGCTCAACTGATGGCAACCTAGCAATTATCGACAATTCGGGTAAAATTAAATTTAAGAAAAAATTTGAGTCAAGTATTTTAGATTATGTTTCTGCCATTGATAATGAAAAGATACTAATAACTTTAACAAACAATCAGTTTGGCGTTACTGATACTTTATTATGCATTGGTACTGATGGAACTGAAAAGTGGCGATATTCATCAGAAGATTATAGATTTATAAAAGGAGCAATAAGTAACGGTAAAAGCATAGCCATCTCTGGCTCCTTACAAGGTGGTGATAATCCACTTTCTAAGATTTTCTATTTAGATAGTACTGGTAAATTGGTTTGGGATAAAGAAATAACCAATATACCTAGATTTCTGAGTCTGTCACTAAATGGTGAATTGTATTTAGTTTCTTATAGTTCAGCTATGGGACAAATGCTAAGTGGTATTTTCTCTTACAATACAAAGGGAGACTTAAATTGGAAAATATATTATGAATATAGTATCCCTATGCCAGTTTATATATCTCAAAATGAACTGATGTTTATAGCATCAAATCGTGAGACTTACGCGCTTTTTTATTTACAAAGATCTGATGGAAGACTCGTAAAATCACTTGAGATAGGTGAGGTACATCCTATTATATTCTATCCTGAAATTGATGCCGGAGGAACTATTACGTTTGCTGGTAAGGAAACATTGCGTATAATCAAAGTAGATGAAACAGCTATAAATAAGATATTACCATATTAGTAAGTGGAGAGATTATGAAATTAGAAAACGGTAAAAACGGTAGTATAATAACTTATAAAGGTATTACACCTAAGATTCACGAAAGTGCATTTCTATGCGAAGGAGTAAGAATAGTTGGTGATGTAGAAATAGGTAAGAATTGCTCAGTTTGGTATAATAGTGTAATTCGTGGAGATGTTCATTATATTCGTATTGGTGAAGGAACCAATATACAAGATTTAAGTATGCTTCATGTTACGAATAACAAGTACTCGCTAAATATAGGCGAATATGTAACCGTAGGGCATTCAGTAACTTTGCACGGATGTACAATAAAAGATCGTTGTTTGATAGGTATTGGTGCAACAGTTTTAGATAATGCAATTGTAAATTCTAATTCATTAGTAGGTGCAGGAGCTGTAGTAAGAGAAAATTTTGAAGTACCCGAAGGTGTATTAGTAGCAGGAGTTCCTGCTAAGATAGTTAGAGACCTAAGTGATGCAGAATTGACTTGGGTACGTAAAAACGCAGAAAATTATGTTGGCTATACGAAAGAGTACAGACAACAATTAGAAATTTAATAAAGGGTTTATATGATTTTAAGTATGACTGGCTTTAGTAAAGCTGAGATCAACAGAAAAGGAATGAAAGTAACAGTCGAAATCCGAACAGTTAATGGACGCGGTTTAGATGTGAATTTGCGTTCTCCTCGTAGTCTTGCAGACAAAGAGTTCGAGATAAGAGACAGAGTTAAAAAAATGCTGAAACGTGGTAGTGTTAATATTAATATATATACAGAAGCAGATGCTACTAGTAAAGAATTTAACATAAATACTGAATTAGCAAAAGGAGTCAAAGCCGAGTTAGACCAATGTAGAAAAGATTTGAAAATAAAAGAAGCAGTGAAATTTGAACATGTACTTCAGTTTTCTAATTTCTTTACACAAAAAGAAGCAGAAGTAGATGCAACCCTAGAGTGGACACTCACAAAAGATGCAATCAGTAAAGGTCTAAAATTATTAGTTGATATGCGTAAGAAAGAGGGTGCTAATATAGCCAGAGATATGAACGCGAGGATAGGTAACATACACAAGATATTGAAGACAATAGAAGATGATGAGATAGATAGAATACCTCGTGAAAGAGAGAAAATCAGACAGAGGGTTGCCCAAGTATTTGATAACGATGAGATAGATGAATCACGTTTACAGATGGAAATGGTTATCTTAGCTGATAAACTTGATATAAGTGAAGAGTGCGTACGATTACAATCGCATATCAAAGTATTCTATGATACTATGAAAGACAAAGAGTCTAATGGTCCGAAGCTAAACTTCCTATTGCAAGAAATGCTAAGAGAGACAAACACAATTGGCTCTAAATGCAATGACGCTAATATCGCTCACAAAGTAGTGAATATGAAAGAAGAACTAGAACGAATAAGAGAACAAGTACAGAACGTAGAGTAAAATTAAAGTACAAGATTTTTATATTAAAAAAGCTCCCTCAAGGGAGCTTTTTTAATGTCTAATTTTTCTTAATTTTCTTACACCCAACCACGCATTTTACATGCTTCAACAACTCTTTGAATAGATATTACATATGCAGCGTCACGCATTGATAATCCCTTACCATGTGCGACGTGTGCAACTGCTTTGTAAGCATCAGTCATCTTTTTATCTAATTTTTCTATAACTTCTTCTTTTGGCCAATAGTAATTAGTGTTGTTTTGTACTTGCTCAAAATATGAACAAGTAACACCACCAGCATTAGCTAAGAAATCAGGAATACAAAGTATGCCTTTTTCATTGATAACGACATCAGCCTCAGGAGTAGTTGGTCCATTTGCACCTTCTACAATTACCTTTACAGTATCTTGTATCTTGTTTACAGTTTCTTTGTTTATTTGGTTTTCTAAAGCCGCAGGAATAAGTATATCTACATTTTGCTCTATCCAAGCACCACCATCTAGTACTTCGTAGCCATTTTGTTTTGCTTTTTCAACATCAACTTCACCAAATTTATTTGTTATACTTTCTAAATCACGGAAAGCAATTCCTGTTTCCTTTTTGAAAGTATAAGCTTTTTGTTCAACATGATTCCAACTAGATACAGCTATAACTTTACCACCCATTTCTGTATAAAGTTCTATAGCGTATTTCGCTACATTTCCGAATCCTTGTACAGAGGCAGTCGTTTTATTTATATCTAATCCGATTTGGTCTAGTGCTTCTCTAAGTGTATATATAACTCCGTAACCTGTAGCTTCAGTTCTACCTAGAGAACCACCCATACCTACTGGTTTACCAGTTATAAATCCTGGATACTTCATACCAGTCATTTTTTCGTATTCATCTAACATCCATATCATGTGTTGGCCAGTTGTTAAAACATCAGGAGCTGGAACATCTTGTATAGGACCTACCATTCTTACCATTTGTCTAACCCAACCACGACAGATTTGTTCTTGTTCATTTGACGATAGATTTTGTGGGTCGCATATAACACCACCTTTACCGCCACCAAGAGGTATATCAACAACAGAAGTTTTCCAAGTCATCCACATAGCAAGAGCACGAACTGTATCTACTGTCTCTTGAGGATGGAATCTTATACCACCTTTACAAGGACCTCTAGCATCGTTGTGATGCACTCTGAATCCTCTAAATACTTTGTAAGTCCCGTCATCCATTCTAATAGGAATGTTAAATGAGAATTCTCTTTCGGTATTATTTAGCAAATCAATCGTTGCTTGATCCAATCCTAGTTTATTAGCAATATTAGTGAATTGCTCTTGTGCCATCTTATAGGCGTTAAATGACCCGTGCGACATAAAAAAACCTCTATTTAAAATAATCTTTTTATAAATTGAAACAAATAATTTGTTACATTGTTATTACTGTGACTTTCAAAGTTACGAAATGAATTACATCTAAACATATATATTCGGTGGTTTTTGAAACTTATTTACCTGATAACACTCTTAATAACAGTATTCTGTGCAAATATATTCGCACAAAATAGTACTGAATACCTAGATGTTAAAAAATATGCCATTGGAATTTACGGTAACACAAGTATAAATAGTCACTCACCTGACTTTGCAAAATTAATAGGAACTCCAAACTGTTGTAGTGGGTTCGAATCTGGTACTGGCATTGGTCTTAATATAGGTATGATATTTCAATATCCTATAACTGAAAATTTAGAGTTGGATTTAAGAGCAAGTGTTCTTGACCTAGGGGCAGATTTGATTTCAACTCAACAGATACCAATTAGCAATTTAGATAATAGTAATATTGGCGATATTGCTGAAACTGAACATTTAATATCAACTAGTATTAGTTCGTTCGGGGTGAATGCCGGTCTTAACTACTACCCTATTCAATACCTATATATACATGGAGGTGGATATCTTGGTTATCTTATCACAGGTCATTTTGAACAGGAAGAACGCTTGACATTACCAAGCAATCGTGGAGTATTCAAAGATACTGGAACTCGTAAACGTAACGAAATACAAGGGGACATACCTGAACTAAATAGTTTAAGCGCATTCTTAAACATTGGAATTGGGTATTCATTACTTTTAAATGAAAGAGGTACATTTCTTTTAGTACCTGAAATTGGGTTTAATATAGGCTTGAATAATATCAACTCACAACCTTGGAAGGTTAATCAAATTACATTTGGTCTAGCACTTATGTTCAATAGTCTATCTAGGGAATATGACAACCCTATAAATCCTGTGAAGTGAGAAAGATGATGAAAGAGAAAAAGTCCAAATAGTCTGAATCAGTATTTACAGAATTTAAATACTTCCAGAATATTATAACTGCTGCAACATCTTCTTAGCTTCTATCACATACTGAGTAGTTGCGTATTTATCCAATATAGTTTTATATGCTTTTTTCGCTTCTTCCCTATCACCTTTCTGAAGATGTATTTTAGCTATACCTGCCTGAGCTTCAGCTTTCTTTTCATAATCTATATTTGATGATAATACTTTTGAGAAATAATCTTGAGCCTGAGTATATCTGTTCAAATGTAAAAATGATTTCGCGATAAGATATCGACATTCTGCAAGTTCAGATGGGTTAGTTAATTTTTGTTCTTCTTTTAATAATTTGAGAATAGCACCATTATAATCTTGTTTATCAACCATATCAACTGCAGATTTGAATATTGAGCTTTCCTCTTTCTTAGTGTTGGGCTCAATCACAGGGGTTGACTTTCGTTTAGTAGCAGGCCTTTTCTTACCTTGCGCCTTGTGGTCTGGATAAAGCACAAAAGCTTCTTTGGGTTTTTCTTTCTCCTCTACTATGCCTGTTGAAGCTGTTTCAGTGTTGTTTTGATTTTTCGATTTTAGTAGTTCAGTTATTTCTTCTAATTTATTGCTTATTTTATTGTTCTGAGTTTCTATTTTTGTCAAACGACTATCAAAATCTTCTTGTCTATTCTCAAGCTTATTCATCTGCTCTTGCAAAGTAGGGATTCTCTTTATTGGAGTTTCTTCTATAACTTCAACAGGCTTTTCTTCGTAACCAGTAGAAGCAGTAATTTCTTTTTCATTATCATACATTGCAAGAAGTAACGAATCGGAGGGAGCGTTTTTTATTTCCTCTAATTTTTCGGATTTTGCTACTATATATTTTCCATTTCTCACACTACTCATATTGCCACAAGAGCCGAGAAATGCTAAAAGTGATGCTAATAGTAGCCAATGGATAATATTTGACAGTTTGATTTTCATAACGAAATCACTAATATATTAATATACCTACACTTAGGTGTTACCCACCTAAATGTACTAACTAAGAGACAAGATAAATGCCAAAATCTATAAAAATACTAATATTTAATTGGCAAGACATAAAAAACCCACTCGGTGGAGGAGCGGAAGTTCACCTACACGAGATATTCAAGCGTATAGCTGCAAAAGGACACGAAGTAACTCTAGTTTGTTGCGAGATACCCGGTGAACCAAAAGACGAAGTTATAGACGGTATAACTATCATGCGTCGTGGAAGCCGCAATACTTTTAATTTCATTGTACCTAAGCTCTACAAAAAGCTATTTATGAATAAGGGGTATGACGTAATTATAGATGATGTGAATAAAATACCTTTCTATCTTCCACTATTTATAGGTAAGAAATTGTTAGTACTTTCGCATCACTTTTTTGGGAAGAGTATATTCCACGAGACTAATGTGATAGCGGGACTATACGTAGTAATAGCCGAGAAATTAGTCGATTTTATATACAAAAAGCATCCAATTGTCACAGTATCGCAAAGTACAAAGGACGAGTTTATAAGACGTGGGTTTGATGAAGATAAAATCGCTATAGTCCACAATGCTATTGAACAAGAAATGTACCCGATGGCAGTAGTACCGAAAAACCCGAATTTCACTATCACATACTTCGGAAGATTGAAAAAATATAAGTCAGTTGATAATATGTTCGATGCATTTGAGAAACTGCATAAGAAATATCCAGACATAAGATTAGAGATAATTGGTAGAGGCGATTACAGACCCAAGCTAGAAGAGCTAGCTAGCAAAGGTGGATATTCAGACAAAGTAAAATTTCACGGATTCGTGACTGACGAGGAGAAAGTAAAACTACTAGGTAAATCGCATGTAGTAGTGAATACCTCGATGAAAGAGGGCTGGGGAATAACCAACATAGAAGCAAACGCCTGCGGTACACCGATAATTTCAGCAGACTCACCCGGTTTGCGTGACTCAGTGAAAGTTGGCCTATCTGGCGATTTGTATGAATATGGAAACGTACCAGAATTAACCCAAAAGCTAGAAGAGTTAATAACCAATCCCAAATTGCTCAATCAACTCTCTACTGGAGCTGTAGATTGGGCGAAAGAATTCTCGTGGGATAAATCAGCCAACGAAATGATGCGTGAGATAGATAAGATAGTTTATAGGTAACAAAGGAGCAAATAACATTGCAAACAATACTCGGTTCAAGTGGGATAATTGGTATAGAGTTAGCCAAAGAGCTTCCCAAATATACAGACAAGGTGAGATTAGTAGCTAGAAACCCGAAAAAAGTAAATGATTCCGATGAGTTGGTAAAAGCTGATTTACTGGATTACGAACAACTCAAAAATGCAATTTCAATGTCTGAAATTGTGTACGTAACCATCGGATTTGAGTATAGCACAAAAGTATGGCAAGAAACATGGCCTAAGTTCATGAAAAACGTGATAGAGATTTGCAAAGATGATGGATGCAAGCTAGTATTTTTCGATAATGTCTATATGTATGACGAGAATTATTTGGGTAAAATGACTGAAAGTACCCCAATCAATCCACCGAGTAAAAAAGGCAAGGTTAGAACCGAAGTTGCTAATATGATTTTGGAAGCCGTGAAGAATGATGGTCTGAAAGCACTGATTGCACGTTCCGCAGATTTCTATGGGCCGGGCATTCCTAAAAGTACAAGTTTGCTAAATGAAACAGTATTCAAACCACTCAATAGTGGAAAAAAAGCGAACTGGCTTTGTAGTACCGAATATAAACATTCGTTCACTTATACAGCTGATGCCGGCAAGGCAACAGCTCTACTTGGCAACTCAGATAAGGCATACGGTCAAGTTTGGCATTTACCAACTGCCGCAAATCCACTGACAGGAAAAGAATTAATTACTTTTGCTGCTGATAAACTCGGAGCAACTCCTAAAATTCAATTAGCGTCTCGTTTTATAGTAAAGATTATGGGGCTGTTCATGCCAATTATGCGAGAGTCAGTAGAGATGCTATATCAGTATGATAGAGACTATGTATTCGATAGCTCGAAATTCGAGAATGAATTTGGGATAACACCCACAAGTTACGAAGATGGTATAAGCGAAGTAATAAGAATAGATTATGGGAAATAATTGATGCCAATCGGAATAATGAGTGCAATGCACGAGGAGATACACCTACTTCATGAGCAGATGGAAGTAGAAAGCGAAATAGTATTAGGAATGCGAACATATTTCGTAGGGAAATTATACGGTAAGGAAGTCGTGGTAGTGTTCTCTCGCTGGGGGAAAGTCGCAGCTGCCTCCACTGCAACAGCACTAATAGTAAAATTCGGGGTTGATGAGATCATTTTCTCAGGGGTTGCCGGTGGATTGGATAAGCGGTTGAATATCGGTGATATAGTAATCGGCGAAAGTCTAATACAGCATGATATGGATGCTACTCCAATCTTTTCGAAATACGAAATTCCACTGATGGACAAGACTTATTTCGATTCGGATAAAACGATAAGTCAACGATTAACATTTGCCGCCAATAAATACTTAGCTGAGAACAAATTAGACAATGAGCTGACAGAAGAATTTGGGTTGCACTCCCCTACTATTTATAGTGGGAATATAGCGAGTGGCGATAGATTCATCTCCGATAATGCCGAGATAGAGAGATTCCGTACAGATCTACCTGATGTACTATGTGTAGAGATGGAAGGAGCTGCAGTCGCTCAAATCTGCTATGAGTATGGCGTTCCATTTGGGATAGTACGAACAATCTCCGATTCAGCTAATGATGATGCTCATATAGATTTTATCCGCTTCGTTGATAAAGTTGCCAGCCACTATACTAGTGGGATAATTGAAGGGTATTTGGGATTCGGGTTTGATGGTTTAGTTGAGCAACCTTAACCCACCTAAATCCTCCCTTGACAAGGAGGACTTAAAGAAAGATTTACAAGATGTGTTGGTGATGAAATGTATAAATATTCTGAAAGACAATTGGATTTAGGTGAATCCTCGTCACTCAGAGGACACGCAATGTCCGAAGAGTCTAGGCTTTCTATAAAAGATTTATTTTGCTCTTAGTTATTTGTTTTTATCATTGTCTTTATTCTTCCTGGATTCTTCACTATATTTCGCTTCACTCCATTTCGTTCAGAATGACCTGGACTAAACCCTACTGATAAAGAAGGGTTTAGGGAGTAGAGACTGCCACGTCCTTACAGTCCTCGCAGTGACACATTTTTTAGGACAAGACATAATTAATTTGCTTCATCTCATCATTTGACACTGAATTAAATAAACATAGAGTATTTGAGACGTAAACATTACGTCTCTACGGCTCATTCGTAAATAATCAAAAAAAAAGACGCTTATGAAAAGCGTCTTTGATTAAATCTATTATATAGTTTTATTAACTATTTCTTATCCATTATACTCGGAAGAGCACCTTCGTAAGCTGCTAATAGCTTTTCTACTGGCTCATTAATAGAATCGTTAATAACGAAATCATCTTCGATTACTGTACCCATTTTCAGAAGACCAAGATTGTACTCAACAGCTATTTCAGATATGCGAGTAGCTTGCTCAGGTGAAGCAGAAATTATAATACGAGAGTGAGATTCACCAAATAGAGATGCATTGTCACCATCTATAGTCACTTGGCACCCAAGTCCATCTGAAGACATAGCTTTTTCAGCTAAACAAACTGCTATACCACCTTCCGAAGTATCGTGAGCAGAGTTGATTACTCCTTCACCAATTAGTTCTAGGATAGCGTCTATTAGGTTTGCTTCTTCCTCTATGTCGATATCTGGTGCATCGCCTACTACTTTATCAAAAATAGTTTTTAAATACTGGCTACCGCCTATTTCCTTCCTATCAGAACCTAGTAAGTAAATATCGTCGCCTTCATTTTTGAATTCAGATGACATTACTTTAGTCAAATCATCAATCAGACCTAACATACCGATAGTTGGAGTTGGGTTAATAGCACTAGTTTTAGTTTCATTATGGAATGATACATTACCACCTGTAACAGGTGTCTCCAATCTACGGCAAGCGTCGCCCATTCCTTTGATTGCTTCTGAGAATTGGAAGTAAACTTCTGGATCATAAGGATTACCGAAGTTCAAGCAATTCGTAATTGCTACTGGTCTAGCACCTACGCATGCCACGTTACGAGCAGATTCGCATACAGCACCCATTGCCCCTTTGTAAGGGTTCAGGTAAACGTGTGTGCTATTACAATCAGTTTTAACAGCTATCCCCTTACCTGGAATCTCTTTCAAACGTAGAACGGCAGCATCGCCTTTGATGTTGACAGTATTAGTTCTAACTTGTGAGTCATATTGCTCATATACCCATCTTTTCGATGCAATAGTCGGGTCAGTCAATAATTTATATAGAACTTCCGTTTGTGATAATTCTGTTTTCAAACTATCTAAATCGAAGTTTCTTGTTTCTTGCATATATTTTGGTTCTACAGCTTCACGAACATAAACAGGAGCACCACCACCAAGTACAAGTGAATGTGCATCTAGTGCAGCCACTTTCTTACCTTGATAATTTAGGTTTATTCTGTTTTGGTCAGTTACAACCGCTACTTTCTTCATCGTTATATCCCATTTCGCAGCTATATCAATTGCTTCTTGTTCGCGACCTTTTTCTACTACAGCTAACATACGTTCTTGTGATTCCGAAAGCATAATTTCATAAGCACTCATATCAGTCTCACGAAGTGGGATATCATCTAGTTCCACATCCATTCCTAGACCGTTAGTAGCACTCATCTCAGATGTAGAACAAGAAATACCAGCAGCACCCATATCTTGTACGCTGACTATTAGTCCTTTGTCTATCATTTCTAAAGTTGCTTCTAATAATTTTTTCTCTTCGAAAGGGTCACCAACTTGTACTGTCGGTCTCATATCTTCCGTATGCTCATCGAATTCACGAGAAGCGAGTAACGAAGCACCGTGAATACCATCACGGCCAGTGCTACTTCCAAATATAAATACTGGATTGCCAACACCTTGAGCCGCAGCAGAAGCAGTTTTACCAACTTCTACAATACCTACTGCCATTGCGTTAACTAGTGGATTTCCTTTATAACTATTATCGAAATAAATCTCACCTCCAACTGTAGGAACACCAAAGCAATTACCATAGTGGCTAATTCCTTTGACTACTCCACGAAGTAGATATTTAGTTCTTTCATCATCTAATTTACCGAAACGTAGTGAGTTAAGAGCTGCTATTGGGCGAGCACCCATAGAGAAAATATCTCTAAGAATACCACCAACACCTGTTGCTGCACCTTGGAATGGTTCGATAGCCGAAGGGTGGTTATGACTTTCAATTTTGAAAGCTATACCATAGCCATCACCTATGTCTATTAGACCAGCATTTTCTTCGCCGGCTTCTACTAACAAATTCTTACCAGAGCGAGGTAGTGTTTTTAGTTGAAGTATAGAGTTTTTGTAAGAGCAATGTTCACTCCACATTACGGAATATACACCTAATTCAGTGTATGTCGGTACTCTACCTAGTACTTCTAATATTTTTTCATACTCTGCTTCTGTAAGCCCAAGTTCTTTTGCGACGTTAACATTTACGTCTATTTCTGAATATAATTCTTGATTGCTCATGAAATGCTTTTATATTTGGATGAAAGATAATTTTCAAATTTACAATTTTTATATAATTTTTACTACATAGATAATTTATAAGGCAACATTATGATGCAATTAAATCCAGATGTAAAGTCAGTTTGGACTATTTATTACATAAGGCGAACTCTCTTCTTCATAGTTATAACACTGTGTTTGGACTATTTCGCTTTATCAGAAATACCAAAATGGCCCTTTTTTATAGGTTTTACACCACTTGTAGTTTTTTTCATCGGATTAATCACAACTATCGTAATGCCTCGATTAAAATATAAAAATTGGTTTTTTGAATTACGTGACGATGAATTATATCTTAAACGTGGAGTCCTGACAAAAATTGATTCTACTGCCCCATATTGTCGAATACAACACATAGATATATCGCAAAATATAGTTGAAAGACTTTTTAATTTATCTCGATTGGTTATATATACAGCAGGAACTAAAGGAGCTGATTTGATAATACCAGGTCTTCCCCATTATTATGCACAAGAATTACAAAATAAGCTTAAAGAATATACTGTTGAGGATGCAGTATGAGCCAAATGGCTGAACAAATATCCGAAAAAAGGCTTCATCCATTTACTTTGCTATACAGATTGGTAGTAGCGTTACCGAATGCAGCTTTGCCAATTATATTCGTTTTATATAGTGGTAGTACTGGTGAATGGGCATATATTTTCATCTCGCTATTCCTTGGATTCTTCATCCTTCCAGGAATTTTGCTTAATTATTTTTATTTCGATTATACTATAACCGAGCAAGAAGTAGTAATTAGATCAGGAGTATTAAGCAAGAAAGAAAGACATATAAAAATAGATAGAATACAGAACGTAACTATAACACAGAATTTCCTCCATAAGCTTATGCGGATTGCAAAAGTGCAATTGGAAACCGCTGGTGATGCTACTACTGAAGGCAACCTAGATAGCGTATCTATTGCAGATAGCGAAAGAATAAGAGAAATAATACGTAATCATCAACACGAGAAATCATCAACTACTATAGTAAACGAAGAAGGTGAACAAGTTGAAGTTAAACAAATAGAAGAAGAGGAAAATGTTATCTTCTCTATGAGTCTATGGGATACAATCAAGTATGGAGCTGTTAGATTTAGACCTATTGTACTAGTTGCATCAGCTTGGATTTTTTCAATGTTTTCTCAGTTAAACCCCAATTGGACAGAAGAGCTAGAAGTAATACTTGAATCTGGTTACAAGGAGTATATCAAACAGCTTGATATTTTTTCGATGATTCTTTATGCTATAGCAGGAGTATTACTAGTATTATTATTCTCATGGATATTAGATATATTACTTACTGTAAACACTTACCATAAATTTAAGTTAGTAAGTGAGAAAGGAAAATTACTTACATCTCAGGGATTATTTTCGAGTCAGAAAGGAGCTATTCCTCTCAAAAAATTACAGATGATGGTGATAAAATCTAATCCTATTACAAGAAAACTGAACTTTTATAGATTAGATTTACAGACTGCCGGCTTTGGTGGTGGTGATGGAACTAAGGCAAAGTCTGAAACAGCAATTCCATTCGCTAAGTTTTCACAAGTAAAAGAGATAATTAACAAGATTAGAGCTGTTGAATTACCAGAAGTATTTACTAAAGTTAGTCCTAAGTCCATAAGACGAGCAGTAGTAAAGTATTTAGTATTCTCTATTCCATTCGGAATTGCACTATATTTTACATTTGATAGTTTTTGGATACTATTAATACTACTACCAATTATAGGGTTTGCCGCTTATATCAGATACCAGTATCGTGGCTATCACGTTGAGAACAATCAGATAATAGTAAAACAAGGATTCTGGTTCCAAAAAATTTCGATAATCCCAATAGAAAAGATACAGACACTTCATAAGAGATCATCATATTTCCAAAGAAGACTAGGGTTAGCTACGGTTGAGATAGATACTGCAGCTACCGTATATGGTAATGACGCATCGATAATTGATATTGATAATGACATAGCAACAGAAATTTTTGAAGAACTAAATAGATTATTTATAGAAGATAAAAATAAGGGTAAAGTGATTAATTAAATTACTACAAACATAATAGTACGAAAACAAGTTTTTACGAATTGATAGAAATTTCCTTGATAGTTTAGTTATCAATTAATAATTTTAACGAAATAAATGAGTTTTGAAACATTCACTTTAGCTCGAGTTATACATATACTTTCCGTTGTTATTTGGATTGGAGGTGTTTCTATGGTAACAACCATAATCATACCGTCTATAAAGAAGTTAGAGAGTAAAGATGACAAAATAAGTACTTTCGAAAGAATTGAAGGAAGATTTGCAATCCAAGCTAAGATGACTACCCTTCTTACCGCTATAACTGGATTCTATATGCTTTTTGAATTAAATGCTTGGGATAGATATTTGGATTTAAGTTATTGGTGGTTGCATGCTATGACATTAGTCTGGCTAATATTTACAGTAATTCTATTTATTCTTGAGCCTTACTTTTTGCATAAAATTTTTAGGAAGTTCGCAACTGATAACCCAGATAAAGCATTCAAAATAATACAAAGGGCGCATTGGGTATTATTAACTGTCAGCTTATTAACAATTTTCGGTAGTGTAGCAGGTAGTCATGGTTGGCTTTTGTTCTAGAATTTGAATCCGTTCTCTTTCCAATTCTTCAGTGAACCAGCGTTCGTATCCCTTTCACTAATAATAGGGTTATCCGATTGCCATTCAATTCCAATATCAGGATCATCAAACTTAATATTTGATTCACCATCAGCATTCCAATAGTTAGTGACTTTGTATTGCATTTCGACTACATCAGAAATAGTCAAAAAACCATTAGCAAAACCCGCTGGAACCCATAGAATACGCATATTCTCTTCGCTTAGTTCATAGCTAACCCATTGACCAAATGTTGGAGAATCTAAGCGTATATCAACCTCTACGACTTGTGCAATACCTTTTGTTACTCGTATGAGCTTGTCTTGTGGTGGTGAATGTTGGAAATGCATACCTCTAAGTACACCCTTAGTTGACATAGAATGATTATCTTGAATAAATTCTACACTGATTCCATGTTTTTCCAAATCGTCTTTTCTATAGCTTTCCGTAAACCATCCTCTATTATCTCCAAATACTTTGGGAGCAAATAGTTTGACACCGTTTAGCTTTTCTTCGATTAGTTCAAGTGGCATTAATCTTTCTTAGGTGTTGTTTTTACAAATGCTTTTAAGAGTTTTTCTACTTCACGGCTATTACCAATATCAGCGATATCAGAACCATTACCATTTGATTGAGAACTAACTAGATGCTGATCATCACTTTCAGTCCTAGAATACATAAGTGTAAATGCATATATCATTAATAATGTGAACTCTAACCCAAGTGCAAATAATACTAACGAAGGTTCATTAGCAGGTATAAATTTCAAACCTCTAAGTCCAATTATAATAATCAAACTAGCTGCCCCCATATATACTGCACCTATAATATTATTCGAATATCTTTCTGTAAAGTAAAACCGTAAATATACTTTCAGGCCACTATTGATATTTATTACTTTATGCATATAGCTACCGTTCAACCACTTAATAGCTTTATTTAAGACTCGTAAATCTTCTAAACTCATACGCCAGTCTCTTTCGAAGTCATGTAAATCTCTAAGATCGGCATTCATAATTTGCTTTCTGAGTACATTTCGTTCCTCTTCACTATGGAAGCCATATAGTCTCAAACAAATTTCGTCTAATAGCCCTGCTGTTTCTCGTTCGATTTTCTGTCTAATATAGCCAAGATTTTGTGGTAGTAAAGCAGAAATAATAAAAGCTAAAAATAACCCTATTATCAAACTAGGAATAGAAAGAGATAAGAAAGGATTAAACCAATATCTGGCTTCTTGAGGTGTACCTCTATATATATCCACTGCCCAAGAAAAATACATATTAGTTGGCTTTTGAGCAGAACCAGTATCAATTAGATAATGAACATCTGACCCATCATAAGTAACTATACCTAGCAAGTAACCTTCGAACATATACTCAGCTGCAGGAAGCAATAAGAAAAAGAAAGCAACTGATATTGCTAATATCAGTAATGTAAATACTGTAACTTGGAGTGAGTTATGTTCATTCAACTCAAAATAATTTTGTTCTTTATTGTTTTTGATATTCATACCTTCAACTTAATATATTTTAATTTAACTAGACACAAAATTCATTCCAAATTATTAATTGAAAAATATTAATTAGCTTTGAGTGAAATAAAGATACAGATTTATGAAAATACTAGTTATTAGATTAGGGCGAATTGGAGATATGATTTTGTCAACTCCCCTACTATACCAGCTTAAAAACAGTTCTGAGAATATAGTTGTCGATGTATTGGCTAGCAATGACAATCATAGTATTCTAAAATATGCTGATTATGTGGATAATGTATATATTTGGGATAAGAACCCTTTAAAGCTAATATTATTACTGAAAAAGCTTAGAAAAAGGAATTATGATGTTATTCTAGAACCCAAAGATCACTATTCTACAGAGTCATATTACATAGCTGGATTAGTTAAAGCTGAAAAGAGAATTGGCTTCGTAAATGGAGAATCTTCTATTTTCGATGTAGATGTTTCAGAATTCAATCAACATAATACTCACTTCCAAGATAGGATACTTTCTACATTGAAGGCGTTTGATATTACTCCAGATTACTCCTTAAATATTCCTCTTATGTATCCGGATTTTAATACAGTTAAGCAAAACACAATAGAAGAATATTATATCGTTAATATATCAGCTAGTAATGAATCAAAAAGTTTACAATTTGATTTAGCTAAAGAAATCTTAGTTTATTTGAAAAGTAAAAACATCAAAGTTTATTTACTTTCTGCCCCGACTCATAATGACTTAGCTCAAAAGTTAAGTGAAGCAACTAATACAGAAAGAGCAATTACTAAATCTATTATCGATACTTTCCCACTTATCCATTGTGCTAAAGGTGTTATCACAGCAGATACCTCTGTGGTACATATCGCTGGTACTTATGACACACCAGTAATGGTATTAAGCAAATCTATAGAAAGAGAGTTGTTAAAGTTCTCACCTAAGTCTGGTATTAATATAGTTATTAAGTCAGATAGTGAAGAAAGGATTGAGATAAACAAAACTAAGTTAATTGATTCAATTGATAAGTTTTTAAAATTAACTAACTAATCATAGTATTCAAAATATCCTCCGCTATCTCCTTAACAGCATTTGGTCGAGCAAATTCCTTTATCCTTTCAGACATATTATTTAGTTCAGATTCGTTCTCAATTAATTGTTTAATAGAATTAAGTAACGAGTCCTGAATCTTATCATTGTTAATCAATATTGCAGCTTTACTTTCATCTAACATTCTTGCATTTTCATACTGTTCGTTGTTAGATGCAGAAGGTAAAGGTACTAATATAGATGGCTTAGCTAGCACAGATACTTCTGCTACAGTCGTAGCCCCTGATCTTGCCACAACCAAATCAGCAGCACTATAAGCAGTTGCCATATCATCTATAAACACCGTTGCTTTGACGTTAGACGGAATAACAGCTGGTATAACATAGTTCTTCCCTGTTTGCCAAATGATATTCACTTTCATTTCGCTAAATTCTTTTAGGTTTTTCTCAACTGCCAAGTTGATAGATTTTGCTCCTAAACTACCACCAAATATAAATATAGTCTTATGTTCTGGATTGAAATTATACTTTTTTAATGCTGTTTCTTTAGTAGGTGGATTTAGTATTTCGTCTCTAACTGGGTTACCCAAACAATTCAATTTGAACACAGATATTGGATCGAAATAGTCAGCACTTTTTTCGTAAGAGGTGTAAACCTTTGTAGCATTTTTAGATAACCATAGAATACTCTTTCCTGGATTAACATTAGATTCCATCAGAAAAAGTTTTTTACGTAATCTTCTAGCTGCTAAACCAGGAGGATAGCTAATATAAGCACCAGTACAAATAACAGCATCAATTTTTTCTTTCTTTATAACACTACGTGCTTTAGTTATTGCCTTTATGAATGTTATTGGATACATTATTCCTTTCATATTTTTGCCTGGAAATGCAGTAATTGGCATAGCATAGTACGGAAATCCCATTTCTGGAATTTTTATGGATTCTATTCTATCTTCAGTACCAATAAAAAAACAATTTACTTTATCGTTGTGGTTATCTCTTAGATAGTTAGCTACAGCAGTAGCAGGGAATAAATGCCCACCAGTACCACCAGCAGCAAATAATAGATTAATTTTCTTATCAGTCATTAGTTTTTGTTTTTTACTTCATATTTATCTGAAATTTACTCACATATTTTCTTAATTCAAATAATATTTCTATTTTAGTATCCAGTAGCATAAAAATAAATCTAAACTATAATCTCTCGGGGGAAATGATGAGAAAACTAGTCCTATTACTGTGCCTTATTACGTATGTATCGGCACAGGCAAGCAGTCCTGATATCAATGCATACCTAGAAATGGTTGCAAACGGTAAAATAACAGAAGTAAAATCACAATTACCAGACCTAATGGTCGAATACCCAGATGATGCTGGTGTTAAGCTATTATTAGCAGTAGTTATTGACGATGCACACAAATCATTAGACATTTACAAAAAGATAGTAGCTAACTATCCAGAAAGTGATTGGGCTGATGATGCATACTGGAGAATAGTTCAGTTCTATGCTTTAAAAGGCGAAACTAATAAAGCACAATACGAATTAAATTATTTTAAAACTAGATACCCTCATTCACCATATATAGTACCAGCGGCTGAAGTTGTTCGTATGGCAGAAGGTATATTTAGAAAAGAAAATAGTATCCTAAGAGCTACAAATGAAAAACCAATAGGTCGTGAAAATACACCTGTTGTTATCGAAGAGCCAAATTACAAACCACAACCAATGCAAGACCTAACTTCTGAAAAGGAACCAGAAAAGATTGGAATGGTAATAGAAAAAGAAAAGCCTGTGACTCCGGTTATTGAGCCAACTAATGAGGAGCAACCAGTTCAAATGAAGAAAGTTGTTGCGACTAATCAAGACAACTTAGCTATGAATACAGGCGGTCATAAAGTGGTAAGACAAAGAGTAAAAGTTGAAGTTCAAGACATCAACCCTACTCCTGCACCATTACCTGCAGAAATACTAGAAGAACAGAAAAAGAAACTTTCAGAGTCTGATATTGCTGAGGCAAGAATTGAACCAGTAGTCGAAAAGAAAGTTGTAGAACAACCTCAAACTATAGAAGTAGAGGAAGTTGGTAATACAGGGTATTACGGTCTACAAGTTGGCTTATTTGACGATATGAAAAACGCTAACGCAGAAATGAAAAAGTTCTTACGTAAGAGAATGAGAACTGAAGTAAAAGAAAAATCAATAAATGACAAACAAAAATTTGCTGTAGTTATTGGAAACTATTCTAGCTTAGAATCAGCTAATGCAGCAAAAATTATTGTTCAACAACAATGTGATTGTGATCCAGTCGTTTTTGAGAAATAATATATTTACTCGAGAATAAAATAAATGAATAAATTGAAGTTAATTACAGCGATTATAATGTTAGCTTTCTTAACGATGAATTGCAAATCCGAAGGAAAAGATATGTCTGAAGACAAGACTGTGTATGAATATACAGCAAAGAATATAGATGGAGAGGATGTAAATCTATCTGATTACAAAGGTAAAGTATTGCTAATAGTTAATACTGCTAGTGAATGTGGGTTTACTCCGCAATACGAAGGTTTACAAGAATTATATGCTAAATACAAAGAACAAGGGTTCGAAGTTCTAGCTTTTCCTTGTAATCAATTCGGTGGACAAGAGCCAGGAGAGGGAAATGAGATAAAAGAATTTTGCTCAACAAAGTTCTCTACTACCTTTCCCCTATTTGACAAAATTGATGTCAATGGAGAGAATGCTCATCCATTATACGTTTATCTTAAATCTAAACAATCAGGTTTAGTAACGGATGATATCAAATGGAACTTTACTAAGTTTCTTATTGGTAAAGATGGTGTACCTATTAACAGATATGCACCTCAAACAACTCCAGCAAAAATAACCCCAGACATTGAAAAAGAATTGAACTCGTAGATTAACTTAATCGAATTCTAAAATTTGTAAAAGCAACTCAATTTCTTGAGTTGCTTTTTTTGTTAAGTTGCAACTTGAACTAAACTGAGAATCAAATGAATACATATGCTTTAATTATTACCGCTATAGTATTAATCGAATTTATAATAGATAACACGACCAAATATTTAAATCTTAAAGCATTGGATGCTGAATTACCAAGTGAATTTGCCGATGTATATGATGCAGATACATATCGTAAGTCACAAGAATACACCAAAACTCGAACTAAGTTTGGGTTTATTAGTTCAGGGTTTGGTTTAGTTTCTTTATTATTATTTTGGCATTTAGGCGGTTTCGAATATGTAAATACTTTAGCAGAAAGTTGGAGTGAAAGTTTTATAATTCGTGGATTATATTTTTTTGGTATTCTTATATTCTTGCAACAATTAGTTTCTCTACCATTTTCTATTTACTCTACTTTCGTAATTGAAGAGAAATTCGGCTTCAATAAAACAACTGTTAAAACATTTATAATTGACATTATCAAAGGTCTATTACTTCTTACTGTTATAGGAGGATCTGTTTTAGCACTTATACTATATATATTCAGTGAACTAGGTGAATTGAGTTGGCTTTATGCTTGGGGAGCTGTAATACTATTTACATTAGTTATGCAATATATAGCACCCAAATGGATAATGCCTCTGTTTAATAAATTCAAACCACTAGAAGATGGAGAATTAAAGCAAGGTATATTGGAATTTGCAGATAAAGTTGATTTCCAATTGCAAGATATATTTATAATGGATGGTTCAAAGCGTTCTTCAAAATCAAATGCTTTCTTTACTGGTTTCGGTAAAAATAAAAGAATTGCATTATTTGATACATTAGTAGAGAAGCACACAACTGGTGAGTTAGTATCCGTATTAGCTCATGAGATAGGTCACTATAAGCGTAAACATATATTTCAAGGTATGCTTATAAGCATTCTACATACTGGGGTACTATTCTATCTATTATCTTTATTCTTATATCAGGAAGATTTATATTTCGCATTTTATATGGATAACACTCCTATTTACGCTGGATTTCTATTTTTCTCTCTGCTATATAGTCCTATCGAAACTTTATTATCAGTAGGTATGAATATATTATCACGAAAAAATGAATTTGAAGCTGATGAGTTTGCTGTAGTGGGAAGAGCCAATAGAGAAGATATGATTTCGGCTCTTAAGAAACTTTCGAAAGATAATTTATCGAACCTAACTCCACATAAGTGGTATGTGTTTATGAACTACTCTCACCCTCCAGTAATAGATAGAATAAAGGCAATCAGAACAACAAAAATATAATTACATCTCTATTTCGGTATGTAGCGCGATTTCTTCTAATACGGCACTAACACGAAGACACTCTGGCATATCCCCTGAGAATACTACAGCTTTACCAGAGTTATGGACTTGCCAAGTAATTTGTTGGGCTTTATCGTAGTCACAGTTAGTAGCTTTTATTACTTGATTAATAACTTCATCGAATGTATGCCACTCATCATCATATAAGATTACTTTAGTTGGGTTGGCTACATCTACTTCTACAAGTTCTTCAATTTCTGGAGATTCTTGTTGATCCGCCATATATATGTTGATTCTTTTGATATTCATATCTGACTATAATTATTAGGATTGCAAAAATACGAAAAAATCTCTACTTAAGTGAACAATAATATTATTAATGAATTACCAATATTTTGACGATATTTGCAATAAGATATTTAGTTATAATTTATAATTCAAGGGAGTATTATGAGATATTTAAAATCACTAGTTTTATTATTTGCTTTAATTCTAGTAACAAGTTGCAAAGATGATAATCCTACAGATGGTAGTGATGCATCTGGTTTGGCTACTGCTATAAATGGAACTCAAGGGTCATCAATTACTTATACTAAAATGGATGGCACCGAAGGTAGAACAACGGGAACAACAGTTTTCGGTTGGGATGGCGGACAGCTTCTTAATTCAAATTTTTTCAGATTACTAAGGTTAGGTTCAGATGTAGGAACTTTTAATATTAGATTTAATATGGAAAAAGGAACTAAATTTAGTGAAATAGCAATTGGTGAAAATACTTTAACGCCATCTATACTATTATTGCAAGACTCACAATATTTGGAAGGGTACCATATTGAAGGATATTTCAGTTTTAGTAGTGAATTCCCTGAAGCAGAACCTTTTACAGGAACAATTAAAGTTTACAAAGATAAAAGCTATGGCGGAACTAATTACAGTATTTCAGGCGAAATAGACGCTACTTTAAGTAGTTCAAATCGCAAGTATAAAGCATACTTTTGGAAAGAAGAAGCTACTTGGTAATATATTTAATACTAAAAAAAAAAGAGCCATCTAAACAAGTTGATAGATGGCTCTTTTTTTAAATTTCATAGAATCTAATTCAATGCTGATTTCGGAACTTCACCAGTTAATGTTTTGAGAAATGCAACTATGTCATTCACATCTTCATCACTTAGTTTTTTATTTAGTTGTACATCCGCCATTATGGCTACAGCATCTTCCAACTTCTCTACACTACCATCATGAAAATATGGCCATGTTTTTTCAATATTTCTAAGCCCTGGTACTTTGAAAAAGTATTTATCTGATTCAACAGAAGTAGCCTCAAACTTTCCTTCGTCTTTTTTCTTGGAACCAGTAGCTTCCCAATAGGGCTTATAAACACCAAACTTTTGATACATATTACCACCTAATTGAGCACCAGCGTGACATGTGATACAACCATTATCCATAAACTTTTTCAAACCCTCTTTCTCTTGATCATTAAGAGCTTCAACTTTCCCAGCCAAATAATCATCAAATCGAGAAGGTGTAATTAAAGTTCGCTCGAAAGCACCGATTGCGTTAGCAACATCAGTTATTGTTATCTTCTTAGAGTTTGGAAATACTTCTTTAAATTCAGATTTGTATTCGTCTATTCCGTTCAATCTTTTCTCTAAGAATGCGGCACTAGGCATAGCCATCTCAACTGGATTAACTATAGGACCGGCAGCTTGTTCTTCGACATCCTTCGCTCGACCATCCCAGAATTGAACAAAGTGGAAAGCGGCATTTAGGACAGTAGGTGAGTTCCTACCACCGAATTCACCCTTATCACCAGGTGAGAATGGGAGATTATCTACCCCATAGGTTTCTAAGTTATGGCATGAATTACAACTGTTGTTCCCATCTTTTGATAATCTAGTATCATAATATAATTTCTTACCTAAAGCAACTTTTTCAGGAGTAATAGGATTTTCTGGGTTTACTATACTAGTTGGTAAAACTGCAAACATTGTTTGAGCTTTTGTTAATATTTCATCTTTGACTTGCGGGTCATCTATTGGCTCTTTATCTTTCTCACCCCCACATGAGAAAAGAGTAAACATAGCAAATGTCCCAAACACTAAAGCGGCAATTCTTTTTTTCATAATTATTCCTTAATTGTAAAAAACCATAGACGATTAATATACTAATTATTGAGGAATAAATTGTACTTTATTACTTTACTATATTAATCTTTCTTGTGAGTAACCTAGTATTACTTTTCAGTGTTATTATATAAGTCCCAGATTTTAGTGAACTGATTGATATAGTGTTTTGAGCTTGTATATTTGTGCTCATCTCCTTGCTCCCTTCAATATTGAAAATAGACAGTTCTGTAAAACCATCAGCTAATGCTTGAGGTAATAACTGAATATTTGATTCAGTAACTGTCATGTATTCTGATAAAGTTTCTTCTGGAGTGACAGAGGTAAATATATCTTCATTTATGAATATAAGTGTATCGTTCCCTGCCCTATCGCAAGTATAGACTACTGCAAAGGCGTCTAAATTAGAGTTACGTTTGGTCAATTCGAATTCAAGCTGTATTGGCTCACCGGGAATAAAGCTATTGCCATTGGGGTCTGGCAAGAACCCCTCATCAGCTGAGATAATGTCAAAATCGAAGTTGTGGCTATATTCTTTGAGCATATATAGCTGAGCCAACTTGGAAGAATTCTCATACTCATCATAAACTATTCCATTTACCTTACTACCATCTTTATTATTAGTCAGAGTAACAAAAGGAACTTTTGTGTCGTCAGTAGTTAGGTCGTTCATTGAAGTAGCAATAGGAAAGCCGAAGAAGTCTTTATTCCCTTCGCTTATCCCTGAAACAAACCCATAGGTTAATTTATAAACATAACCCATAAAACTAGATTCTTTTGATCGAATGAAGAAATTACAACTATCAGGGAGGTGTATTTCTTTAGTAGCATAATTCTTGCCATCTAATTCAACAGAAGAATAACTATTTCCATAGACGTTCTTAATAGATTTCCAAATTAAGTCAGTATTATTTGAATCAATTATCGCAAATTCTAAATCAGTAGGAATTTCATTATTATTATCTAATTCAAAATATAATTCCAGCTTTTTTACTGTTTCATTTTTTTCACCATTGTCTGAAATACCATAACTCATATTATCAAGACTAAAAAGACTAAAGGATGCAAACTTTATAGATTGCTCAAGCGGAGCTAATAGACTCATATTGCTCAAAATAAGAAAATCTGAATCTAAATCCACACTTCTACTATAGTCTGGAAAGACCATCACTGAAATTGGTTTATCAGAAGAAATAATAGATGGTGAAATGATGCCAAACTCATCTTCTCTATTTCTATCCGTCCATGTTTTACTCTCAAATATCTCATTAGTAGTACTATTATTAACTGTTGTCCAATAAACTCCATTTCTGTAAATCTTAGTATCATCTTCTAAAGCGAAAATTCTTATAGTTGGAAACTCATTTAGTTCTCGAAAAGTAGGTATAGAATATGTTTTTCCCCAAGTATTTGTAGGAAATATTGTTGATTGGACTTCGTCGGACCAACCTAGTCCAACAGGTTGACTCATTGCTAACTGTGAATATTGTAGATTTATAGGATTATTAGACTTAATCCGACTACCTGATATATCCCCAATACTATCGGCTGAAAATATATTCCATACATCACCTTTGTTTAAAGTTCTTTTAATCTTACCACCCGCCATAAGGGAATCACCATTATCTAATCTGATCTTTAAGTTTTTATTGAATGAACTTAGTTCTAATTCCACACTAGTATTATTAAAAGGGGAAGTTATACTTATTCCAGGTGGAATTAATAATTTACTATCGCTATCATATCTTGCAAAATAAGTCTGTAACATAAACTCATTATATAGACTACTACTAGGTATGACTAAAGAAGCATCCTTAAGACCATGATATGAGTTATAGGTCTGAATTGAAATAGGATATTTTGATTTGACATTAATGCCTGAAGATACCGATACTTTAGAGTTTATCTGCTCCCCTCGATTTGAAAGGTAGTATTCAGCATACTTCTCACTACTTAGGTTTATCACTGTATCATTTCCAGCTTTGATTTTTACTTTTATATTTATTTCTTTTGCTATACTCGTTATTTCAACTTCATTCTCAACTAAAGATGTAATTGAAAAATAAAACGATTCCCCATAATGTTTATAGAACATCTCAGGCATAGCAAACCAAAAATCAGTACCGACATTGTTTTGTCCAAGCATTGGGGCTAACTCTTGGCGAATCTTGTCGGCATCTGACTGTGAGTTGCTATGGCTAAAGAAACTAAAAAATACTAAAACTGAAAGTAATAATGATTTCATTTTATATCCCTTTTGTTGTTATAGCATAGACACAGGTAATGTAAACTTAGTTACATTTAAATAATAAAAATCCCAACTAGCTATGCTAACTGGGATTCTTAAATTTATTTGGTTCTAACTTTACTTCAATACATTTATCTTTCTAGTGAGTAATCGACTATCACTCTTCAACGTTATTATGTAAGTCCCAGTTTTAAGTGAGCTGATTGGTATTGAGTTTTGGTTATGTATGTCAGTATTATTTACTTTACTTCCCTCCAAGTTGAAGATAGAAAGCTCTGTAAATCCATCAGCTAATGCTTGTGGTAATAACTGAATATTTGATTCAGTAACTGTCATATATTCTGATAGAGTTTCTTCTGGTGTGACAGAAGTAGTAGAAGTATTTCCAAAGAAAAGCAACTCATCATTTCCAGATCTATCTGAAACATAAAGTACGGCGTTTCCTACCTTACTTTTATCGATTTTCTCCAAAGTCCAATTTAATTTCTTCGTACTTCCAGGAATAAAAGTAGGTTCAAGCACTGAGTTAGTAGTAAACCCTTTGTCAACTGATGTTATTTCAAAGCTATAATTAGAACTCATAGACTCAAGCATATAAAATTGTGATAGTCCAGAAGATCCTTCATGTGAATCATCAACAGAACCAGTAATGATATCAGCATCATTTTCGCCATTAAATACTACCCCAGGTGCAAGTCCATCATTAGCAAGAAGATCATCGAATGTTGCAGCTGTAGGATAACCGTAAGAATCATAATTTCCGAAACCATAAGAGTAAGCACCTACTAAAGTATTAGTAGATTTGATCCCAAAAACACCCTCTGTTCCAAGCTTTAATTTCTTGGTTGCAAATATTTTACCATTATAAGGGACTACGAAATTTTCAAAGTCAGGCCCGAAATAGTCTTTTACTTTTACCCAATTAGGATTCGGTTTAGACAAATCTGCAAACAACAAATCATCTGGAATCTCATTATTATTAGCTTCGAAAACTAGATTAGCATAATTCTCTGGGAATAAGTTTATACCATTAGCCGAATTAGGTGAAGCAAAGTAAATCTGATTACCGAATTGTTCTACTGGACTAAATGTCATCATGAAAGGATCTGTGTTCGAAGCATTACCATTATCCTCTTGACCACCAGTATTGTAATACATAACTGCAATTGGTTTATCTGAATGTATAGTAGCTATATGTGGTGCTATTGGGTCACCATTTTCATCTTCTTGAGGCCAAACTCTAGTTTCAATATAACCAACACCAATAGTAGCTCCACCTCCTTTTGCTATATTACCAATTAACTCATTATCTCTATATACGTTAGTGTTATCTTCCGAAGCAAATACTCTTATAATACCATTATAAAGTCTACCTTCCATTGGCGTAATAAAGTATTGTTTACCCCATGAATAAACTGGTAGTTCCATTTCTACAGTATAGTCACACCAAAAGTTACCTAATGGGAAATTAGCACAATTAATTCCAGAAACTATAGATACAGGTTTATCAGATTTGAAAATACTACCTGACAAATCTTGTCTTGGACCATTGATAGATAATAGCCATACATCACCTTGGTCTAAAGTTTGACTAGAAGTTTCGCCTGTATGAACTAGTTGTCCATTTTCCATAGGTGAAGCGTCAATACCTTCCGGTCCACCACCCATTGTGAAATTAATTTCAGTATTGTCATAAGCAGCTGTTACCCCAGTAAATGGAGCTGATAAACCTTTTCCTTTGTAGTAGTTTTGAAAATCTGGCTCTTGGTAAATCATATTTATATAATGAGTACCTAATGCAGATGAAGGAATAGCAAGAAACCCATCAGATGTGTACATAAACCTAGCGATAACATACACAACAATCGGTGCCTCTGATGTCACATGAATACCCGCTTGTTTATAAACTTTAGCAGGAACTGGACCATCAAGCAAAGCATCATGAAGTCTAACTTGTGCAATATTCGGATTAATTATAAACTCAATTACATTGTTAGCAATCGTCTTCTTAGTTTGGCTGAACCCTTTTCCTTTTACTTCAACAGTAACATCAGTTTCTACTGGAGAGGCGACTAGTATTCTTAATGAATTATCTTTACCACTCACTTCAGTATAAACTGGCGGTATTGTAAACCAATAATCAGTACCTGAGTTGTTTTGCCCCATAAGTAAAGATAATTTTTCTTTTATTTCTTGTTCATCAACTGCTGCGCTTGCATCTATATTATATAGTATTAATATTAAAAATGCGGTGAATAAAGAGTATATAAGTTTCATAACAAAACCCCTGTTATTTAATAAAAAAATATTTTTATATAAGTAGTAACAGATAAATGATACATTTGTCACACATTATACTAAAAAATATTTTCAGAAATGTAATTATCTATATTTACAATGACACATGAATGAGATATTTGTCTCAAAAAAGTCAAAACTTTTTTCAAATATGCGAATTGATAAATCAAATTCACTTGTTTATAATTATATAACAAAGATTAATTGTCTAATCGGTGGGAATTTATTATTTTTGGCTTTATTTAATTTTAACAATAAGTAATTGTACATAAACGACGGGAAAATAGATGCCTGAATTGATTAAGTTCGTACCATTATTGCCACTATTAGGGTTCTTAGTTTTAGGACTTTTTGGTAAAAAAATAACGAGCGAGAAACTAATAGGGACAATAGCAACATCAACAGTTGCCATCTCCTTTTTAATCGCTCTATCAATATTTTTCAATTTAGCAGGTGACGCTACTGCTAAGCCTCATATAATCAATTTATTCAATTGGTTTGGTGCTGGAGATTTTTCATTAGATTTTGCATATCAAGTCGATAGACTTTCAATAGTATTTGTACTTATAATCACTGGTATAGGGTCACTAATACATATATATAGTATTGGTTATATGCATGGTGACAGAAGCTTCTATCGATTCTTTGCTTACCTCAACCTCTTCATATTTATGATGCTTAACCTAGTACTAGGTAGTAACTTTTTAGTTACTTTCTTAGGTTGGGAAGGTGTAGGTTTAGCTTCTTATTTGCTTATTGGTTTTTGGTATGATAGAAAATTCGACGGATTCCGAATCACTTGGACTGGCGATGCTGCTAACAAGGCATTCATTGTAAATAGAATTGGTGATTTCGGTATGTTAGTCGCTATATTTTTGATATATATGAACTTCGGTACTCTTGAATACTTGGAAGTTTCGAATATCGTAGCTGCTGACTATTCTTTATATGACACTGGTTTAATCACTGCAATTGCATTACTTATATTCCTAGGTTGTACTGGTAAATCTGCACAAATCCCATTGGCGGGCTGGTTACCAGACGCGATGGCAGGGCCAACTTCTGTTTCTGCCCTTATCCACGCTGCTACGATGGTAACTGCAGGTATTTTCTTAATTGCTAGAAACTCAGTTATTTTCGCTTCTGCTCCAGATGCGATGATGGTAGTTGCTATTATCGGTGCTGCTACTGCTCTATTAGCAGCGAGTATTGGACTTGTACAAAATGATATTAAAAAAGTATTGGCTTACTCAACTGTCAGTCAATTAGGATTTATGTTTGCAGCTCTTGGCTCTGGTGCTTGGATTGCTGCTATTTTTCACGTTATGACTCACGCATTTTTCAAAGGTCTATTATTCTTAGGTTCTGGTTCTGTGATACACGGTATGCACGAAGAACAAGACATTAAGAAAATGGGTGGTTTGAAAAAGCACATGCCTACAACATATAAGACATTCTTGATAGGAACTATAGCTATTTCTGGTATTCCTTTCTTCAGTGGTTTCTTCTCTAAAGATGAGATACTTTGGAAATCTTATGTAAGTGGTGGTTGGTTTTTATGGATTACTTTGGCTATTGCTGCATTCTTTACAGCATTCTATATGTTCAGATTATTATATCTGACATTCCACGGTAAAGAGAGATTTGATGCAGACAAAGTACATCCACATGAGTCTCCAAAAACAATGACAATACCTTTAATAGTACTTGCTGTATTATCTGCATTGGGTGGTTTTATTGGGATTCCTTATGCTTTAGGATATTTCTTTAGTCTACATCCGAATTTATTAGAAAACTTCCTTTCTCCAGTATTTGAAAAAGCTGATCATATATTAGGAGTAGGTGGACATGAAGTACACGCTATAGAATATATACTAATGGCTGTATCTACTGTAGTTGCTATCATAGCAATACTATTAGCTAGAAGTATATACAAACAAGACGAAAATTGGTCAACAGCTAAATCACTTACTAAGAGATTTGGCTTTGCATATAAAGTTCTTTGGAACAAATGGTATTTAGATAATTTCTACTATGGAGCTTTCGTAACTCCTATATTCAAGACATCTCGCGATTTCCTATGGAAAATCTTTGATTTGAATGTAGTAGATGGCGCTGTGAACGGAGCTGGTTTCCTAACTAATTCTATTGGTAAAGGTGTAAGAAGATTGCAATCAGGTGTTGCACAAACTTACGCTGCTGTGATGATGTTAGGTATTTTAATTTTAATTGGTTACATGATATTCTAAAAAATATAGAGAAGAAATGACTATTTTAATAGCAACTTTAATAATCCCTTTGATAGGTGCACTTGCTGTACTATTCATAAATAAGGATAATAGAAAACTAATTGAAATGTTCTCATTGGGGACTTCAATAGTAGCTTTTTTAGTTTCATTGGGATTGTATTTCAGTTTCAATAGTAACGCAGAAGGATTTCAATTCGTAACTAATGTTACGTGGATTCCTGCTATAGATGCTGGTTTTAGAGTAGGATTGGACGGTATGTCATTACTAATGGTAATGTTAACTACGTTCATCACCCCTATTGCTTTACTTTCATCTATGAACTCAATTAACAAGCGACATAAAGAATACTACTTTATGTTTTTGATGTTACAATTCGGTATGTTAGGAGTATTCCTTTCATTAGACTTGTTCTTATTCTATATATTCTGGGAGATTATCCTAATACCTATGTACTTTATTATTGGTATTTGGGGTGGTAAAGATAGAATATATGCTGCTGTGAAGTTCTTCGTATATACTATTGTAGGTTCACTATTCATGTTAGTGGCTATAGTTTGGTTAGGATTACACATTGGTGGTGACGTATTATCATTACCTACTGGCTTCACTTCTGATTATTTATTGATAAAGCAACATAGTGCTGCAATAGCTCCAGATGTTCAAAACTGGTTATTCATTGCATTCGCACTATCATTCTTGATTAAAGTTCCATTATTCCCTTTGCATACTTGGTTGCCAGATGCACATACGATGGCACCTACACCTGGTTCAGTTATACTAGCTGGTGTATTGCTTAAGATGGGAACTTATGGCTTAATCAGATTTAACTTAGAATTATTCCCAGTATCATCTATCGATTGGGCTGGACCTATTTCCTTCCTTGCGGTAGTTGGTATTATATATGGTGCGTTAGTAGCGCTTGTACAAACAGATGTAAAGAAGATAATTGCATACTCATCTGTAGCCCACTTAGGATTCGTAGTCTTAGGTATATTCGCTATGAATGAAACAGGTATCCAAGGTGCAATAATCCAAATGGTAAACCACGGTCTATCAACAGGAGCACTATTCATTTGTGTTGGTGTTATATATGAAAGAAGACATACAAGAGAAATCTCTGAATTCGGTGGCTTGGCTAGAGTTATGCCTATCTATACTGTTTTCTTTGGTATAGCAATGTTTGCATCAGTTGGCTTACCTGGATTAAACGGATTCGTCGGTGAGTTCTTGACTTTATTAGGTGCATTTACTTCTACTGTATTAGATAATATCTGGTATGCTGTAGTAGCATCTACAGGTGTTATCTTCGCAGCTTGTTATTTACTATGGATGTTCGGAAGAGTTGTATTTGGTACATTGAGCAACAAAGAAAATGAAAATTTAGCTGATTTGAACAAAACTGAATGGGCTATGTTAGTACCATTAGTTATCTTTATAGTTTGGTTAGGTGTTTACCCAAGTACATTTATGAGTAAGTCAGAAACTTCTACTAAGCAATTGGTAAAGAAAATCGAACAAGTTGAAGCTGATCTGAATAATGGCACTATAAGTATGGAACCAAAATCAGAACTAACTGAAAATAATTAGAAAATTACTTTAAATACGGAAAGATGAATATGAGTTCAGAATTTATTTTACTTTTACCCTTGATAATAGTTGGCGTTATGTCGGTTATATCAATCTTGGTAGATGCAATAAATCCAAATAGCAAAAACAGCGGCTATTATCTATCTATAGTAAGTATAGTTGCTGTTGGCGGATTCGCATTAAACAACTTTTATTTGAATATATCAGGTATAAATCTTGATGGTGCTAATCTGATAACTTCCAATATGTTGACATTTGGTGGGTTTTCGGCTTTCTTTGATTTGCTATTTAGTGTCGGAGCATTACTTATTATATTGAATGCACGTAACTATCTGGATACTGTTAAAACTGAATTAAATGAATTTTATAATTTAGTACTATATGCCCTAGCTGGTATGATGGTAATAGCTCACTCTAATCACCTACTTACTTTGTTTATTGGTATAGAGTTAATGTCAATTACTTTTTATATTATGGCTGGCTATTTTAGATTTGCGTCACAATCAGTAGAAGCATCTTTGAAATACTTCTTACTAGGTGCGTTCTCAACTGGATTCCTAGTATATGGTATGGCAATGTTATACGGTAGTACAGGAAGTATGTTCTTCCCTGAAATAACTGCTGCTATAGTTGACGGTAGTGCAAACAGCGCTTACTTAATGTTTGGAGCGGCTCTTATGATAATGGGTCTTAGCTTCAAATCATCAGCATTCCCTTTCCATCAATGGGCACCAGATGTTTACTCTGGAGCACCAACTGTAGTAACTTCATTTATGAGCACTGCTGGTAAAGCAGCTGCTTTATCTGCTTTTATAATCATCGCAAAAACAATTATCCCAATGGGCTTTGACCCAAGTGGACTAGAATCAGCAATCAATACAGACAAACTAATAACTGCAATTGCAGCTATTTCTGCTCTTACTATGTTAGTCGGTAATATAACTGCCTTAGTACAGAAAAATGTAAAACGTATGTTAGCTTACTCTTCAGTAGCACACGCAGGTTATATGCTAATGGGTATAGTAGCTAATACTGCTGCTGGTTGGTCTGCATTGATGTTCTATGCTGTTGTTTATACTTTTATGCAAATAGGTGCTTTTATAATCGTAGGCCTATTAGAAAGAGATACAGACAAGAATTTGGAATACGATGATTATGCTGGTTTAAGCAAAAGACAACCTGCTTTAGCAGCTATAATGGCTTTATTTATGTTCTCATTGGCAGGTATCCCACCAATGGCTGGATTCTTCGGTAAATACTACTTATTCATGTCAGTGATAAACACTGGACATTTATGGTTAGCTTTGATAGCTGTTGTTTCTTCTATTATTTCAGTAGTATTCTATATTGGATTAATAGTTAAAATGTACTTTACTGACTCTGAAGATGTTAAAGGAGAATCATTACCTTGGAACGCTTCTAGAATGCTAATATTCGTAACTAGTGCAGTAGTATTGATAATAGGGCTTAACCCAGGTGGTATGCTCTCATTCATCAAATCTGCTCTGTAAGCTAGATTATAAAGAAATAGAAAATCAAGGGAACAAGAAATTGTTCCCTTTTTTTGTATATTGTCAGATTAATAGATAAACATTTTTATAAATTATTAGCTAAACTAATGCTCGAATGTTCGTATATTTGGGTAGTTGGGCACATTAAACAATGAACATACTCGCAAGAATATTTGGAATACAAAAGACAAACGAACTTTCTGAAGTTGACAAACTAGAGAGTGACCAATCTCTAGAGACACCTGTAAATAAAAGCAGTTGGTATTTGACTCACACTGAAACGACCGTTTGCGAGTTTGAATTTTTAGAAACCGAATTGAATTTTAATAAACTTAAAGATGGGTTCGTTGGACGAGAACATTGGACAATTTATGAAAAAGAACCGATTATAATTGAAATTTGGAGTGATGTCGGAGATTTGCCTTTTGTATTAATTCGAAATACAAAACTTCCATATGATGAATCCAAGCACCTTGACAACACAGATAATATTGATGATTTTAATTCAACAGCAAAGCAACTTCGACAAGATTGGGACAAAAGACGTGGACCAATTCAAAAACGATTTATGGATAATTGGTTAAAAAAGGACAACCTTGACCTTTCAGAATTGGACAAAGACTATGAGAATTTTGGTAAACAAGAACATAAAGAATATTTACGACAGGCAGCAATGACTGTTAGAGAAAACATAGAATTGAAAAAAGGAAGAATAAAAAACGTGCCCTAACAACGCATATAGCTTATGGCGGGTGAACGGCTGCCAGCAAGGTTTTCGCTCCATAGCTAGCTTTGGTTTAGGTAGACAGGAAAGTGCTTCGAAACTGCCACTGCTCTTATACGAGACCGTTACCTGTAATTTGAGAAATATCGAACTGAATTGAATGACACCAGCACCTGAACAAGAAAATATAAATATTTCATACTTATTTATCTTCATTTAACCTGTGCCTCTTTACTAATTCAACTGTTATTTGTAAATTAGTATAAACTAATAAAGGAAAAAGTATGAAAAAGATATTAATGATTTTTACGCTTGCATTGTTTGTGAGCTGTAGTGATACTACTACCGAGCCAGAAGATAAAAATGCAACTAAAGTAAATATAGCTGAACTGTCAACTCAACCGGGATTCGAGACTTATCAATCAAGTTATGATTCTTATACTCCTAATGCAGATTATGTAGATAGCTTGAAATCTGTTTACAGCTCAGATGATGATAAATTCTATCTATACATGAAATTAGATTGTCAATGTAATGCTAGTACGAAACTATTCCCTAGAATGATGAAGACTCTAGACGCAGCAGGTATTAGTCACAACAATATAAATATGTATTTAATGTTGGATGAATCCTATAGTTACCCAGAGCAAGACTTTATAACTGTTACTGATTTACCTCAATTCTTTGTGATGAATGGTAGTGAATTGTTAGATATAACATCAACTCCTGACTCAGTATTAGTTGAATCTATGTTATACAAAACATTCAAGTAAATATGAATTATTGGTTAATCAAATCCGAGCCAGACACTTATGGTTTTGATCAGATGAAATCTGACAAGAAGACTTTATGGGACGGTGTTCGTAACTATCAAGCTAGAAACTTTATGAAAGAAATGAAAAAAGGTGATATTGCCCTTTTTTATCATAGCGGCAAAGATAGACAAGTAGTTGGCGAAGTTGAAATAGTAAAAGAATACTACCAAGACCCGACTACTGAAGACACAAACTGGGTTGTAGTAGATGTCAAATACAAAAAGACATTTGCTAATCCAGTAGATTTGGCTGAGATAAAAGCTAGAAAGACATTAAGCGAAATGCATCTAGTTCGAAATTCGCGGTTATCTGTAAGTTCAGTTAAGAAAAAAGAATATGACATGATTGTCAAAATGTCTGAAGCTTAATCATTTACTAGCATGATTTCTATCTGTTTTCGAATCATTTCTGGTGTTATAGAACTCATACACTCGTGAGTACCTATTGGGCATTCCTCAGACCCATGTATTCTGCAAGGCCTACACTTTAGCGAGTCATTTTGAACTACAATACTACCTTCTGCTAAAGGGCCAAAACCAAACATAGGGTGAGTAGCGCCGAAAATAGTAATAGTAGGAGTATTTGTAATAGCTGCGAAATGAGTCGGTGCACTATCATTAGTTACTAATATATCTGAATTGATAAGTAACTGATATGTCTGAGCGATAGAAGTCATTCCACATATATTAATGACTCCCGAGGCAGTATCTATTCTGTCTTCCTTGCTTCCAATTACTACAACGTTGTATTCACTTTTTAGTAAATCAGCTAGATTCGAATACTTATCTGTCCCCCACTTCTTAGTTGCCCAAACAGACCCAGGGGCTAAAACAATCGTCTTTTTAGATTCATCATATTTTTGTTGAATAAGAAGGTTTTCTACAAATAGTTTATCTTCTAAAGTTAAGTCAAGCTCTACATTTACCATATTCATATCATCAAACATAGTAGAAATATATCGCTGTGCCTCATGTAGATGAAATTTATATTTTATTTTGTTAGTATAAACTCGTGAGTTTGAGGCATTATTAAACCCAATTTTAACAGGTGCCTCGATATACTTTACAATTTGTGAAGTTCTATATGATTTATGAAGAGAAACAATTATATCAAATTTATAAGTTGATAAACTCTTAGCAAACTCTATCGTATTTGCCATAGACTTATGAGAGCCCTTTTTATCCAATATAAACAAGCTGTCTATTGATTTTACTGAAGAAAGTACATTTGCCCCAGCTTTCGTTGTAAGTACAGAGATATCGCAACTATGGGAAGATTTTATTTTTTGAGTAAGAAATGAAGTTAGTGCAATATCACCAAGAAATGCTGTATTGATAATTAGAATTTTACTATTTTTTGGAATTTCAATCAATCGATTTTCCATCTATTATGTTGCCAAGCCCAATGACCAGGATTCTTTTCTATTGCACTTTCTAATAGTTTAAGATATCTTTTTGTCAATTCTTCTACTCCTTCATTGTTGTCCACTAAATCCGAATGATCTAGCTCTACTAATTCTACAGTGTAATTATTATTCGAATCACGTACCGCGAATCCGACAATTATAGGTGTTTTGAATTTTAAAGCTAATAAAGCAGGTGCCTTGTAAGTCCTAGCTGACCTACCTAAAAAGTCTAATATTAGACCTTCATTCTTACCAGCTCTTTGATCAGAAAGCATTGCTATTATATCATTAAACTTTATTACCTTTACTAGAGTTAATCCAGCCTTATTCATATCAATTAACTGATTACCGCCACGTTGCCTTAAATTTCTTAAGTATTGGTCCGTGTAAGGGTTCATCTGGAATTTTACAACAATATGTAATGGCTTACTTAGAAGAATACTAGCAGAATATGCTAACAATTCCCAGTTACCGAAATGTGCAGACAATAGTATTACACCTTTGCCTCTCTCATTAACTTGTTTGATTAATTCTATATTGGAATACTTTACCTTAGGATTTTCAGACCCAAAGTTATATTTATCAATTGTAAGTAGTTCTACTAAAGTAATTCCAAGGTTTTGATATGATTCTTTAAGTATTTTATTAGCATCTGATATAGAATAATCCAAATTGGATTCTAAAATGTTGTGTAAAGTTATTTTCTTTCTTTTAGATGAAGCTAACATCATAACAAGACCTAATAACTTTCCTATACTGACTTTTATAGATTCAGGTACGAACCTTAGGAATGTTCTTAATATTTTAAAGAAAAGTAATGATATTTTTTGGAAGATTTCTTTCATCATCTATCATAATTTCTGCTACTGTTGTACTTCGGGCTGCCATCATTATCAATTGCTGGATTAAATTCCTCAAACCAGTTATAATTTTTTATCTCATTAGGTGCTGTTGAATGAACTAATAAAAAAGAATTATCGCCAAATCTATCTACAAAAAAGAAATAGGTACCGCCATAAAGCTCATCATATTGCCATTCTTCAGCTGCTTTCTTTCCGGAACTAGCTCGGAATATCTCTCTATTAGAAGGAAAACCGTATTTAAGCATAATACGCCCTCTTTCTGTTTTCCAGCCAGGCATTATATCACCTCTGGAAAAGTACTTTGAAGCGAAATCGACTCTTTTATGGAATTCAGTCATAAGTTCATTTACTGCAGTTGTAGTATCAGGATCTCTTTCGAACCAAAAACTATAGAGTGCTCTTTGCTTTGCCCGTAATGAATTTAGTAGTTCATATTTTTCAACCTCAAATTCCGTTAAAAGAATTTTCATTGTTTCATATTCATACTTTATTCTTTCTTCAGTCATTATTGCAAAAGGACTTCGTTCAAAAGAGATATTTTCTATATACTTATTACTAATATGAAAGTCCCTACTCGGGTCTAATATGTAGAACTTGGTCAATTGAGATTGTAATAGTTCATCATTATTATACACTTTGATAATTAATCGATAAACACCATTTTTCAAAGTATCAACAGGTAACATACCATAATCATAGAACGAAGTACTAACATCTCCTTTCTTCTTTTTAAAGCTACTAATTTCTCTATTATCGCCTGTTTGTATAATATAATCAACACTTAAATTATTTTTATTTGAAGTATCTATATTATATACTTCATAATAAAATTTTAAATATGGGTAAATACCACTAATAGTATGTTCTACATTAGGTATAACGAAAAGCCTATTTTTTCTAAAAGCTGGATTGTTTCTAGTCGAATCATAGTTGTCAATCTGATGCGCTAGTAAAATGTCTGATATAACAGTACTATTCTTATTAAAATCCCTTATTAATATTTTCCCTTTATTAATCTCTTTTATTTTCGAACCATTTTCGATAGTAATTTTGTACTCATACTGCCCGGGAAATAAGGTGAAGTATTTCTTGTCAAATAATATTAGAGAAGTATCTGAGAGCTTTCTATTATATTGAAATTCCCAGCTATTATTTATAGATTCAATTCCCGTAGAAGAAACGATCAAATTTATCTTCATATTAGACATTAATGCATTATCATTTGTCTTTCTATATTCAAGACTATCGCTATGAAGTTGATAGTTAATCTCTATAAGGGTTTTATTCTCGTCGTATCTGAATTGTAATATATTAAATTCAACTGAAAATGCTTTCAGTTGAAATATAAAAGAAAATGCTATGAGATAGATTAATGTTTTCATATAAAAATGCCGTCAAATATAATAATACTTAACGGCATTGAAATTAATTATTTTATTACAATTAGAAATCTAGTCCAATAGTAAATCTATTGATTAGTCCAATATCCGCTGTAGGGTTAATCGAATAGTCCAAAGCTCCATTGAACCCACCACTATTATAATTAAGTCCCAAACCACCAGCTAATCCTAATTGGTCATGACCTATTAGGTAACCACCTCTTACGAAAACTAGATCGTTCCAAGAATATTCAAGACCTACTACATATTGTTCTGGAGAGTCAGACGAAGCAACAAAATCAAATGCTGCATCTAATTGATTCATCTCATCAGATAATATTTCTTTAGCAAATCCTACTCTAAACATCAAAGGTAATGAAAATCTATATGCAGTGTATTCTAAATCTTTTGGAAGAGTTTGGATAAAGTCATTAACTTTATTTCTATCCGAAAGACCTTCACCACTATATGCATGGTCAGTACCTAAGTTATGTACTGAGAATCCAAATTTGATACCTTCAATACCAGTATCATATTGAGTTCCAACATCAATAGCAAGACCACCACTAGATACGTCAGCAAAAGCCAATTGTACATATTTAGCAGTAACACCAAAAGAGAATTGGTCAGTTAATTTACCAGCAAAAGTCATCTGAAGTGATAAATCATCTACAGAATAATTTCTACCAGTACCTTGATCTTGAAGTAACGTTGTTTCTTCTATATCACCAGTAGTAAAGTTAACCATGCTAACGGCAATTTTATATTGCGAACTAATTGGGAAAGCTACTGCAGCAAAATTATGTGAGAAGCCACCAAACCATGAAGTATATGAGAAGTTAGTTGTTACACCTTCTTGCTCATTAATACCAGCAGGATTATAGTGAAGTGCAGTTAGGTCATTAGCTAATGCACTAAATGCACCTGCCATACCTGTACCACGAGCACCAACTCCAATCTTTAAAAATTGTCCGCCATCAGCACCGACTTTTGTAAAATCTTGAGCATTTGAAGCTGAAAATACTCTATCCGATTCAACTGCGCTCAAATTTAAAAGCGGCAACGCTATTAATAATATAATTATTTTTTTCATTTTAATATTCCTTAGAGTTTATTGGTCAAAAACGTTAAATGTACCTACTACAACTGAAAACTTTTTGATAGTTTCAGCGCCATTTGGAGCAATGATTTGAGCAACAAATACTTGTGATTGAACTCTAAGTCCATTTTTCATAATCATATCCCAAACATTAACGCCTACTCTTCCTTCTCCTGTATCAGCACCTATAGGATCGTGGTAAATAGTTTTTACTAAGCTTCCACTTGCCGTATAGATATTGATTGTAGATTTCGGAGGTACTTTAGTAAAGTACAACTTACTTTCATAAGGTGTTTGTTCATTTTGATGAGTAATATAGTAAGGATTAGGAACTACTCTAATACCTTCCATTTGATCATCAGTCAATCCGCCAGGTGTTGCATCTTTCAATACAACTTTCAATTTAGCGTTTGGTAAAGGTAAACCAGATGCACCACCATTAGTAGTTAATCTAACTTTATCTCCTACTTCAAAGTCTGGTTGATCATATTTATATTCTTTATCATCCGTAATTTCATCCGGCATTAAGTTAGTTTCTGAAGCAAGTCCATCCCAAATTTTTCTCATATTAACATTGTCAAATACGAATTGAGCTCCAGCAATATTAAGCATATTAATGAAATCTATTCTATTTCCATTTCCATCTTTTGCTGATAAGTAATACCGCCCTTGAGGTAAACCTGAATAAGTTTTAACAATATTTAAAAGTTCTGGTTTGTCAACAGATCTAGCAATACTCTCAGTAGCTTTACTAGGAAAAACACTTTTAACATTAACATGTCCTATCGAAAACATATTGTATTTACCAATAAACTCATCTATATCGACACCTTGAGAAGTTAAGTTTCTTGGGTCTGGATAAGGTTTACGTTCAACATTCGCACTATCTTGACCAGCAAATGTTGTTGGAATTAGTTTACCTTCTGTAACAGGGTCGATAGAAATATGCTCCATCTCACTAATAGAACCGATTGAAATTTTAGAATCCAGATTAGTGGTTGTAAAACTATAATTATTATCAATTTTAAAATCAAGATATTCTATAGTGAACGTACTTGTTTGAGTACTTGTAGTAGTAGCACCTTTAGTGTCTCTTCCCCATTCTAGTTCAGCAGTTATTGATCCTTTACCAGTGAACTCAAGGGTAGCATCTATAGGTCCATTATTAAATGAGCCATAGACTGGAGAAACAAATTGTACAGCTTGACTTTGATTATTTTCACCACGAGCTACATATAATCCAGAATGAACTGTATCTACTGGTTGAGTTCTTAATGTTCCTGTTGAAGTTAAATCGTTTTTACTCCTGTTTTCAAGAGAATAAAGTATAGTCTTAGCATCACCTTCCAATATTTCAAATTTATCAGATCTATATCTTCCACCATGTTGCAATAAAGCAAATTTGAAATTATAGCCTATTGTTCCGTAAGCTGGTGGTAAGAAGAATCTTGTATTACAATGATTTTGTGAAGTAAAATCACCAGAAGTAAATTTACCTGAGAAATCAATTACATCATCATTATTCCAAATACCAAATGTATTTACAACTTCTCTTGCGTCATTGAAAACAGTATCTCGACTGCCTGATAGCATTACTGCATTTTCATACAGTGCAGACGCAACTTCTTCAGATGTGAAACATCCATTTGGATTAAACTGAACTTGTTGACTATACAATAAAGTACTATCTTGTGATAAATTTGTTAAAGTGGCCATTCGAATATAATTACCTGTTTCAAATTCAGGGCTATCCGTATTCTCTCCAGTTATTCGAAGTGTAGTGTTAATACGATTCCATAATACATCAAATGATAATTCTAATGTATCTCCCAAAAATAGTTGTTTCGCTCTATCTTCATCAATTGCGAAGAATTCAAAATCATATAATCCATTGAATTTATTAGAATCCATTTCGATAATTTCAAATTTTAACTTAGATCCAACTTCACCAGCTTCTGGGAATGTCTCAATCTGATTTACAGATGGGACACTACTATTTATCTTCACTGGAGTAGGTTGACTTGCATCACCTTTATCATAAGATAGAACTCTATAAAAATAAGGAGTGTTATTGATCAATTTTTCAGTATTATCAAAATCATCAGTTGCAGTTAGAATTCCATCTCTATTATCATCTCCAATATCAGTAAACGTTCTATTATTGGTAATTTGTGTCATATATGGTACAATGACATCTTGCTTAATCGCAGAATCAGACTCAAAATCTGGGAAATCATAAGTAACTTTACCGGCTCTTATATAAGAGTAAAGTGAATCTAAAGCACGCTTTACTCTCGTAGAGTCATTCATTGCTAATCTAAAATCAGCAATTGGTAAAGCACCATCTAGTATATATTTATTAGTATTTCCATCTTGGAAAGTTCTACCTGTGTTAACAAAATAAACTGAATCAATAACTGAAGTTTCTACTTCAATAGTTCTAGTAGAATCGTTAGGATCTTTTTCTGTTCTTTTAATATAAACTACAGCAATTCCGTCTATAGCAACTGAATCTAGAACTTTTTCTTTGTATTCTTTCGATACTTCAAAAGTATAATTATCAAAGAATAATGGATTATAAGGCACCTGTGCTCTATCAATATTTATATCACCTACTAAATAATCATCGAACAATTCTTTTGGTCTATCAAACCTAGGAAAAGCACTGTAATTATTGAATTCAGCTTCAGTAAACTCTTTATCAGCTATTGATTTATATAAAGCACCCCAAGGTAGTATAGGATTTATTCCAGCAATGGCAGGTATATATCTACCACTTACTCTAAATGAGTTAGCCATAGGATGGAATAATAAACCTTGTCCATGTCTAATAACTCTGATAGCACTTGAATCTTCAATTACACCATTTCTATCAAAAGTAGGACCAATAATTAAAAATGAATCGATTGCAGCTGTACCTAAGTTAGGGTCTTCAACTACTTTCGTTGAAGCTAAATATGGTAAAGGCAGTTCGTATCTCGCAACTTCTTTCCATCCATAAGGTCCTGCACCACGAGGGTATTCAGCGTTAGGAGATATCTGACTTACGTTAAAAGTATCTAAGTCAGCAACTCTACCTCTTTCTATTCTATAACCTAAGAAATCCAAACCAGCTTCTTCTCTGTCAAAAGACAATTCTGAAGTCGAATCCCATGCTATAGTAACACCATTATTAAGTGCTTCATAATATTTAATATTAGCAGGGTCTGGAGGTCTAGGAGCTCTAAAGTTATTATCATAAACCTCTTGAGCAAATATATCTAATGCCTTTAACCCTTGTCTATCTTCGAATGTTCCGTCTGCATCACCCGTTTTAGAAGGTGTTGCTATCATAATACAAACAACAGTTCTAGAAGTATCACCAGGTCTCATGTGGAAAGCACCTGTCGCCATCATGAATCTTTTATCACCTGGTCCAAAGTCAACGTCTGTTACACCTTCAGAAATGTAGTTATATCTATCTGTATCTTCTCTCTTATCTTCTCTAGCATTCCAGTTTTTGAAAGTTACTAGACCAAGTTGATTTGAGTTATCATAGAAAGCAGAGTCTTTTCTTAAGAATTTGTAATCCGGGTGTGTTTCATCAGCTATATAAGTAGTGTCACATATTTCTACACCATTCCCTAAATCTACACAGATTATTTCTTCTTGTAATTCACCATTATCATCTAATAACGGAGGTCTGATTATAGTTGGTGATTCCAAGAAATCAAAACCTAAATATCCAAAACCTTGACCTTGCTCACCAAATTCACCATTTGTAAATTGGTATGCCATGTTGAATTCTGGATCTTCGTACCAATAACTCACACGGTCATTTGAAGCACCAGCAATATTGAATGGTCTTCTTGCTAAATCGACGTCCATAATTGGAGCTAACCAACAATCGTAAAGTGTATCTTCTGACATATTTATAACATCATATAAACAGAAGAAGAAATTTTGGTATCTACCAAATCCCCAAGAATAAATAGTAAATTCGTATTGTAGTCCCATTGGGTATCCACGTAGTCTTCTATCAGCTAATGAACCTTCATATTGATTTATATCTAAATCATGATATGTAGTGAAAATATCTTCCCCTGAGATCATTGCTGGACCTTTTGGATAAACAGATGTTCTTCTATTGTTCTCGTTGTGTTGATAGAAACCGAAGTATCTGCTATAACCAACTGTGTCATCTGGATTTGTATCCCATACTGGCCAATAAGGTGTATCTGCATCAGAAGGGTCTAAAGCTTGACCAGAAGTTCTAGAATAATCAGTTGAGAAAAATACTTTATATTTTTCTGGACTTTCTTGATTTAAACTACCGTCTTCAATTCTACCAGGTGTCTGCCATGAATCAGCAGAACTAGGATTATAAGATATAGATACAAGCTTATTTAGGTTGTACTCAATTTGTTGTGTAGTACTATCATAATAAGGTACTTTCTTTTGTGCAGCATACCAAATACCACCACCAAATATATATTGGTTACGCGAATTACGAGGGAAATAACCTGATCCGATACCATTCGGTTTATCATGTCCTATCATACCGTAATTTGAGATAACTGTCTCGATATTACTCAAGGTATTTCTTTGGTAATCTAAGAAACCAAGGGGGTCACGTTGAACCTGATTTTCCTTCTTTTTCATATACTTTTCATTAGGCAATGCATGAGCAACTTGCGACGCAAATACAATCAGCATTGTAATGAAAATTATTTTCTTTAGAAAATTCATATTAACTCCTAATAATTAATTTATTTCTTTTTTAGAACCTTATTACAGCACCAAAGAATATTCTTCTTGGTAGTTGGAATAAAGGTTTGTTTTTATAAGTAACTTCTTCTAGTGTATTCGTGTAATTTTCATATTGCTCTTCTCTTGTTACATTACCATTTTTGTCAAGGTCAGCTGAAACGAAGTAAATTCTTTCACCGAATTGATTATATTGACGTGAATTGTAAGAAGCTGCAACAGCGGGGTTACCTTTATCATAGAATACGTTAGGAGAGAAACTACCTAGCTGTACTAGGTTAAGAGTACCATCATTTAGAGTACTTTGTGTACCACCATAAACAGCAACAGCTTCAGTTCTATTCGTTAAGTTAAATATATCTACATATAATTCTATAGAAGTATTACCCATACCTTCACCGAAAAGGTCGCTTAAAGCAAATTGTTTACCTATTCTTGTATCTATACTCCAGCTCGCTGGACCTTCTAAAGCATTAATTTCAGATAACTGTCCTGTTCCATTTATTTCTCTTAAAGTATAAGGACTACCAGAATTCATATTACCTGTTATACTAGCATAAGCATCTTCAAGGAAATAAATACCACCTATAGATGGTCCTTCTTCTTCTCCCCATTGGAAATTTAATACAGTAGTTAATCTATGAGTTATATCTCTACCAAGTCTAAATGTAGCTAAAGGTAAAGCTGGATTAGTAGTGATCGGGTCACGACCAACACCTATACTTGATTGAGCTCCATCGGCTGTACCATTAACAGAACCTAATGTATAAGCAAGTCTGAATCCAAAATTATCTCTTACTCTTTTTCTTAAATCAATCTCAATACCTTTATTAGTACCATACTGTCCAACTTCTGCTAAGTAGTAAGGATCAGCTGCTGCTACATAAGCATATCCTAATTGGTTGTAGATATCATTGTAGTAAGCATTTATATCTAATGCAAAGTCATCAGTCAATGCAGATGAATATCCTACTTCGTATTTATTTGTTCTTTCAGGTTCCAAATTTGGATTACCAATAATTGGAGTCTGAATATTTCTTGATACTAGGTTAGTACCATCAAACATAAACTGTAGTTGTGGCATTTGATAGTAAACACCAAAGTTCATTTTGAAAACAGATTGATCAGTTATTGGATAACTTGCATTCAATCTTGGACTTATCATTATTTTTGCAGTTGTATTATCAAACCCATCTAAATCTCCCCTTTGTACAAGTGGGAATAATCTAGTTCTATATACTGAATTCGCATCGAACATATCGAATCTCATACCAGGAGTAATAATAATACCTTCGAATGAGATTTGATCCTGGACGTACAACGCAGCTCTAAAAGGATTAAATTCAGAACTTGTTAGATCATAAACTTCTTGTGATTCAGCGTATATATTTCCACCAAAATCAGATGAATAAACATCAACTGCTTCAGAAGTAGTTGGGCTAGAATTTGAATGGAAACCCATAGTGTAAGTTCTTAACTCGAACCCAGCTTGGATATTGTGTTCAAATCTATCACCAGAAATATATTTTGTGAAATTACCATCTGCTTGTAAGTAACTACCTTGTCTAAATTGAAATCCGTAACTACCGTGACCAGTGAAGAACTGATTAGTACCATAAGGGTTTCTATATGTAGAAAGTGGTGTAGTCTCAACATATCCAGTAAGTGGATTAATCACATTGTAATCTTCTCTACCTGCTAAAGTATTTCCATCATTTGGATATCTTGTCATAAGGATTGGAGTATATTGATCAGGAATTCTATCTTTCTGACCAAAAGTCAATTGTCTTGTTAAGTTATCAATTGCATATTCATCTGTAGGTACTAATATATCAAATCCACCGAAAAAAGAAGGGTCAGAACCTGGGTCAACTCTTCTACCAGTCATATCATTATTTATATTTGATGATAATCTAATGTCGTAGAAAGCTGCTGCTTCCGGGAATGATTGAGTTAACTTTATAAACACATTATTTACATCCGTATTCGAAACATTAAGTTTAGCAAATCTTTCTGCTATACCATTAGACTCACCATTTATTATACCCTCATCATTCATATAATAAGTACTAAGTCCTTGGCTTTCTAAACTTGTTTGACCTAATTGGCCACCTACGATTACTGTTACTGTTTGTGAAAGTCCAAATGACATTCTACCAGTTATATTTTTAACCCATGATCTTTGGTTATCCAATTGACCTAAGTTTTCACCACCCATTATTTCGTTACCAGCAAAGTCAGTAACTATAGGCGCATAATATTCATAACCTGAATTTCTATTTTGTCTAAATTCATATCTACCAGTTAAATAAAAAGTTGCAGTTTTTAAAGCGTCATTCAAACCCGGTATTGGTCCACCCACACCAAATTCAATATTCGTAAGGTTATCACCTTCTAACTGTCTTCCTTCTCCTTGTTCTACCAAATCAAATGAGTTACCATCTCTTATCAAATCTACACCTGATCCCTGTGAACCATTCAAAGAAGGTAAATCAGTTCTAAAAGCCATAAATCCATCATATTTTTCAGAACTACCTGTCTTAACAACAGTATTTACAGTACCTCCAGTCGAGTTACCTTGTTGAGCACCAGTACCACCTTTCTTAACTTGGATTTCTTCAGTTGCATAAGATGAAACCATTGGTGCATAAGTAGTACCTGATCCACCAAATCCACCTGTAAACTGATTACCAACATCTAAACCGTCAACGAGTACTTGAGTATCATTAGCTCTTGTTCCACGGATATTATAACCGTTACCGCTATTTACAACACCTGATGATTGAGTTACAATAGAAGTAACACCACCACTTGCAGTTCTTTCAAGGTCATCTTTACTAAATTTAGAAATTGAACCGACTTGAGTTTTTTCAACCATTTTGTCTGCGATTACTTCTACAACACCAGTAGTAAATGTTTTTAGGTTGAAATCAGCAACTGTAGTCTGATCAGCACTTACATTTATTTTCTTTACCATTGGTTCACGCCCAGCATAAGAAACCTTTAATTCATAAGAACCTGCTCTAACACCAGGAATTGCATATTTTCCGTTTCCACCTACGTATGCTCCTTTACTAGTACCTACTAAAAGTACTGAAGCTCCTATTGCTGGATTACCTTCTTCATCTAATACTTCACCCTTGACTGTCCCATATATACCCGCCGTCAGAGACTGAGGTATAATAAATGCAAGACTTAATATTGCTATTAATGCTATTCTAAGCATGATATAAACTCCTAATAAATTAATTTTTTTCAAATTTTTAGAATTCAATAGGCATAATTCGAATAGTTACTATTAGGTAAGTATCGTAATAAAAGAAAATATAGGAATCTTCACAGATTTATATCTTTTTTATTCACTTAACAAAGTGATTATTCATTTTAAGCCTTGTTCCAAATATAATAGTTTTTTTCTAAACATTACTAAAAGTGTTGAAATATCTTTACAGTTTTGAAACTTTTTAGAAACTAAACTGTAAACCATAAACCATAGAAAAACTATAATAATTCTGAGTATATGAGTTAACTAGTTGAGGTAAAGCTACAGTGAAGTAATTAAACTCTGTACCTGCAGTTAGTTTAATTCCACTCACTAACTCATAAGAAGCTAATAATTTGGAATTACTAATTAACCCACTCTCAGAAACACCTAACCCCAATCTAAGCCCAAGATCGAAGTCATCTATTTTATATAATTGTGATTGGACAAACATTTGCCCCCAATACAATGCGTAATCTTTATCTCTTTCAGTTCTGAACACTATTTGTTGTCCAGTTTCACGTCCATATTTATCTAGCACATTAGTATGAGTAAAAGTCTCTGATCTGTATGCTATATCAGAAAATCCTATCTCAAGTCCAACACTAGTTTTCTCATCTAAATTGACAGAAACAGCTTGTGAGTAAGAACTTATTGATGCGTTTGCCTTATCATCAAATCCATACACAGTATAAGGATTCGAAGTAAATGCAGTCAATTGAATATTGTTAATTGCAATGTTATTTTGTTGCTGGTTAAGTTTATTACCAAAATCACCAAACTGAATATTTGAAGATGTAGTCGATTCATCTAAGATAGTAAAAGTTGGATTTAGATTCTTTTCAAGTGATTCATTACTTTCATCATAAACTGCTATAGTATTACTTTCATCCTTATTGCTATTAACAATTATAGTATTTTCAAGATTTTCTTTTGTAATGTTCTCACTAACTGCCACTTCGACTACTTCTGTATTATTAACTTGAGGTTCAGAATCGAAATCAACAGAAGCATAATCAACTAACGATTGATTTTCAGTATTTTCATTTAATGTATTTACATTATTGGTTTTTACTTCATTACTAGAAACAATAGGTATCTCTATCTCCATATCTGCCATACTAAATGATGGGAATGAATTTTTAAAAATATTCATATCTGATGTATAGCTAAATGTAATTAATAATAAAGCAGCTACCATAGAAACTAATTGTCTAGGGAATAAGTTAAATATATTAAGACTTCTACTTTGTTTAATTGGCATAGCAGATGCATTCATAATAGCCATCATCACTAAATCTTCAGTTTCACTTTTCAGTTCTTCTGGAGTATTTATAGACTTAGCATCTTCTTTCGCAGCTATGTGAAGATCAATATAAGTATTGAATATATCACGAGCTTTATCATTAGTAGATATAATGTTTCTTAACTGTAAATCTTCATTCTCAGTTAACTCACCATCTAGATATTTCGATATTAAATTATCTATGTTCATCTAATTCTTTTATTATAGGTTTTAATATTAGTCTAAGTTGTTTTCTAGCTCTGAACACTCTTATTTTGGCTAATGAAAGGTCTATTTCCAATACATCAGAAATTTCTTGATAAGATAATTCCTCATATTCACGGAGTATAAATGCCTCTTTAAGCGAAGTTGGAAGACTATTAATAGCTTCTTCGAGTGCTTGCTTTAATCCAAAATCTGTTGTTTTCTGTATTTTAGCTTGGTGATAACTCTCATCAAAACTAGCATGTTCTTTTTTTGCTCTTAACATATTATAACAAATATGTCTAGAAATTGTGAACAGCCAAGCAGCAAAATTATCCCCTTTGAAAGATTCACGTTTCTCATAAACTTTTACAAAAGTCTCTTGGAACGCATCTTTTGCCATTGGTTCAGAGCCAAGCATACGCAAGCAGAATCTATAAACTCTGTTATGATATTTATGATAAAGTATTTGAAACGCCTCGGCACTACCTTTTCTCAGGTTTTCTACCGCTTCGTCAAGCTCTATATCTGGGTCATATTTTTTTGAATTAAACATTAGATTTTTATCTTGCTTTTGCTTTCTTGTATTATAGACAATCTGAATAGCAAAATAGTTACACTTTTATTTAATTGGTGTAATTATTTTTACTAAAACTGTTCTAGAATAGTTTCTTCCTTGTGGTAAATCGTTATTATAAAGTAATACATCTTGACCAATCGCTTTTAATGTAACCTTGCTTTCCGAAGCATTTAAATATTTTTTTACTTCTTCGGCTCTCTTACGTGCCAATTGCTTATTATAGTCGGCACTACCTATTCTATCTGTATAACCTTCAATAGTTATCTGAGAGTTCTCATCGATTCTTGATTTTATATCATCAAGTACTTTTTTGTGTCTATCAGATAGAGTAGCTTTATCAAAATCAAATACAATTAGCGCGAATTTTTCTATTCTATTATCATCTTTTAACTCGTATCTTTTCTTTTTAATAGTCAACTGTTGAACTTGAGTAGTTTTAGTATCAGAAGCATTATTGCCATATTGATCTTTGGCATTCAAAGTTATCTCAATTGGTTCTTCAAATAGTGGCTGTGGTTCTTCGAGTATATTCCAAGTATAACCATTATTTCCTATTTGAGTATTAGAAACAGTTCTTAGTATATTATTTCCTTGCTTGATTTGTAAGTTATAATTAATCTCACTTTTCGAATTAGAGGAACTGACTTCTGGTCTTATATTAATAGTAGGAGGATTAGAAACTTTAACAATATCTTTGAGAAACACCGGTTTCAATAACTCATAACTATCGGAAGTAATTTCTGCTCTTTGATTTTCTTGAGAACCGTCAACCGTTTCTGGGTTACCAGGTACTAAAGGTAAGTTCCTAGATTTAGTACTAATTCTAGAAGAAGCAATTCCCCATTGATTAACTAAGTATTCTTTGACAGAGTTAGCTCTTTCTTCTGAAAGAGTGATATTATTCTTCTCTATCCCATTATTGTTATTTGTACCAGTTATAGTTATTTCTGTGTTAGGATATTTTGTCATTCTACTTCCTACTACATTAAGTAAATTACTGTGAATACCTAAAGTATTCCAAGTCAAACTATCTTCATTAAAATTTCTTATCAAATCGTCATAATTCCAGACTCTATCATCTGTTTCCATTGCTGAACGTAATTGTTGTCTAGAATCTTTGAGCTGTCCTTTACCTTCTTCAAAAAACACATAGGGTAATAAAGGAAAACCTTCTTCCATTTCAAATTCTTCTATTACTATCTGCTCTACTTCCTCAATCTGACCTTTGATATTAGCAGCAATTGTTATTTTTTCTGGTAAAAATGTTTCATATTTCTCGATGATATTTTTAGTGATGAATACTCTGTCTTCAGTCTCATCTCTAGTGTCTGATATATCAATATCAACTAAGTTAGTTATTGGCTCATCAATTTCGGCATCGTAAACAACAGTAGTATCACGTGTATATATAGTATCCCTGATTATTGGTTTTTCTGCTATTTCTATTGGATAATATTTGAAAGCAACTCCCATTCTAAGGTGGTTAGCTTTCCAAGTATCTATGTTAACATCATTCAATGCAAGAAAGTATCTAATTTCTGGAACTATATATAATTTCTTAGAAAGGGGGAACTCATAGCCAGCTCCTAATACTAGTGAAGATTGAAAACCATTAATCTCTGGTATTTCTGTACCGTTTGCAATATTTCTTTTGAATCCACCTTCCTTAAATCTTACATAATCCGGTGATTCTATAGTTGAGCTTTGACTATAAGATGATGCCACTGGAATTCCGAATTTAAATCCTAAATGGAGATTCAAATCATAAATAGGCGAATATCTAAATGTTGGCTCAAGTGATATAATACTAAGACCAATAAGGAGATTATGATTTATATTCACATCATCAACAGGAGTTTGAGAGGGATTATTAACGTCAATTAGATCATCTTTGATAGTATTTCCTGCAATTTCATTGATGTTATATTCTGCATCTAGCATATCAAAAGAAAGGCGGAAATCAAATCCGGAATACTCTATAATATTATTAGTTTGAAAGTCAGCAAGTACTCCTATACTTAACCCAACACCATTAGCATTATCAAATTGCGGGCTACAGCAAGGTATTCCAGGCAAAGTAGAAAAATCAGAACTATACATATTATAGTTAAGTCCAGTAAAAAAACCATAACTATTATAAATTCTTCTGCCATCGTCTTTGCTATATGCAAACAAAGTACTTATTATTAAAACTAAAAATATTATTTTCTTCATATTACTTTATTATTATTAATTTATGTGTTTTATAACGAGCTGGTGTTTCAAATAGGACATAGTAAACACCACTGCTCAAATTAGAAGTATCATATTCAATCGAATAATCATTCTTATCACTATTCAATCTTACAATCTCTTCTATTAATTCAGTTTTTCCAGTCATATTCATTATTCGAACTCTATGTAACCCTGGTTCTACCAAATGAGCATCTATTACAAATGATTCGAATGATTTTATCAATGTAAAGTTGAAACCGTCTGTATATTCTAATAGTCTGTCTCCCCCTTCGGAGCAAACAGTTAAGTTAAAGAAGCTACTAGTTGCTATTATAGTAGATATACCAGTACTATCAGTTATAGATGGTGTTGCGTTCAGATGGAATAGATTATCTTTCACATTACCAAGCATAGTTGGTCCAACTAATTCGGTCAAAATAACCTCATCAGTAGAGTTAACAGTCACAGGATTATCCATACTTATACTCAATAAAGTAGAGGCACCATCTGTTTCTCTCTTAGTAAATGTACCATTAGTAATTGTCATTGGGAAGAAAATAGTCTTATTAAAGTCAATATCTAAATTCGAAATTTCTATACTTGCTGTTTTATCTATACCTATATCTGCTGACTTTAGTTTTCCATATATAGGAATTCTGTAATTATCAATATCTGGTTCTACTCCTATCATATCTTTCGTATATATAAGTAAAGTGTCACCAGCAAGTGCTGTACCTTTGATTGCTAGAGGCATAAAAAACTCACAACCATTTATAGATACTTTTACATCTAAAGTATCATCATAGTTTTGGTTGATAGTTGGGTTAAATACAATATCAAAACTCTTTGGTTGATTGTCCCCTCCAATTAGGAAAAGCGAATCAGGTGAATTGAATTGATATTCATTGAACCCTTTTTTCATATTAGAGCGAATAATATCAGCTCTGAATGAAGCTGTATCAGAAAATTGGACTGCTGGGTCTTTTTCAATTGTAACGCTTATTGTTTTCGATTGTCCTGAACCTACACCACCAAAGTCAACTGGTTGAGGAGTTATAATCAAACCAGACTTTATGTTTGCAGTTATTGCTTTTGGAGGATATTCCTGGAATAGTTTATTTTCAGTTGTATAAGCTTTTAAAGTAGCATTATAAACAGATCCAACTTTTAATCCTGATTTCTTAATTTTAATATCTTCTTGGTAAGCATTTGCACCAGGAAGGACAGTGAGTGTCTGAGGCATATTAAGCAATCTATATATTTCAACTCCATTTTCCTCAATAATTACACTATCCAAACTAATATCAGCATCACCTTTGTTTCTGAAAAGCACCGGAATTGATAAGTCAAAACACGGAGGTAAATCACCAAGGTTTAAATCTGTTACTATTTCCAACTCGCCTTTAACTCCATTGGCAATTACAGTAACAGGTAATTCATTGTTACATTGAACAAAGTTAAATATAATATCTTCTCTAAATGGTCCTTCATCACCGACCATCAGATCGATATCTACATCAAACTCTTCGAATCCACCAGGAGCAATTGTAATAGGTAAACCAAGAGTGTGGTTGACAGTAAGTTTACTACTTGGAGGAAAAGTTACACCCGTAACAGTTCTAGGTAGTTTCCCATTATTTGTTATTCTTAACTTCTGAGGAGCTACGTCAAAACCAACAGGAATATCACCTAAATCATAGTCTATTGGTTTACCTGGTAAATAGTCAACTAAGAAAGTATCCACTTCTGCTTTAACAACTATCTCAAATGTCTCACCAGTAGTCGGGTCTAATTCGAATTCTATTTTAGATTGCTTAATACCCGCTGTAGTTGGTTTAACAGGCGGTTCATATTTTATTCGGAACTGATTTTGTACATTTATAGTTCTTGGCTTTGCTAAGAATTTGAAGAATGCTAAATCACCCCCACTAAATCTCGCATTTGCAGTATCAATAGCTATTGTAAATTCAGATTCATTTGTAATGAATCTGTCTGCAGTACTATCCTGACATTCATACATTAGACCAAAATCCAAAGTATCAATAAAACTAATTTCAGCAACTGTAGAAGTACCTGTCAAGTACATTTCTATATCATAGTTACAACTACCTGTTGGTATGTCCTCGAGCGATTCGAACAATGTACTATCAATAAAATCACCTGAAGCCGTGGGACTTAACCTATAGGTAAAATCAATTTTGGCTGTAGCATCTAACTTAATTGGGTTTAATGTAAATGGTAAAGCTTCCGAAGATGAAACAAATGAAAATGGATTATTGACAGGTAATGGGTTAGTAATTAAAGCAGGTCGATCACCAGTATTAGTCATTGTTACAGTCATATCCTTAGTCTGCCCTACAGGTACACTTCCAAAGTCTAAGCTTCTATCTGCCTCACTCAAAGTCAATTCACTAGTTACCACTTTAATAAAAATCACTAAAGAATCTATTGGGTCTGGGCATTCATCAGAATAAACAACTACTTCTATACTCACACCATTAACAAAAGCATTATTACCTAAGTCTTGGAAAGAGACATCTATCAAACTATTTAGACTAAAGCCAATAACAGGAATAGTTGTAGGACTTAATGTAAAATCAATTTCTTGACCATTTCCACTTTTTACTAAACGTAGGTTTGTCAAATCGAAATCAGAATCATTTCTTATATTAAACTTACCAGTAGCAATGTCGCCAACACATATTGTACCTAAATCAAGAGTATCAATTTCAGTATTATTCGCTTGATTACGGAATGTTATCTTTGCATCTTGTAAGTTAATACTAACTGCTATACGGCAACTATCTTTGGTAGGAGAATTATTGTAAAGTATTAGCGTATCTGTGATTATACCTGATTGACCAGCTAACTTAGTATATCTAAAATTAATGTAAAACAAACTATCAGGTGACTGGGGGCTAATATCATAGTCACCGAGGTTTAGTATCTCGAATCCTCTATCACCGAATACCCATTTATCTTCGACTATTATATTTAAGAAATCACCACCAATCGATTGTATTTGTATGGAATCTTCGTAAACAACATTAGCACAATTAATTAAATCAAAGCTTGTATCTTTAGGGCAGTAAATCTCAGGTTCACCGAAGCGAAGTATGTTAGTTGCTGCTTGCGACAATACAAAACCCGGTTGATATGTATAATCATCAACAATTCGAGTTTCTTCTTGTACAGCTACTATATAATATTCATCCTCGTGATTGACATCATAATTAAGTGGACTTACCCATCCTAGAGATAGAGAAGGAAAATCTGCTATCATTGTCCAGTCTGTAGTTTTTGATTTTTGATATAGTTTAACTTGACCGTTTGGTTTATGAGTACCAAACAGTCTATGTCTGGGCTTTATATAATTCGAAGTATCTGTACTTATCCCTCTGTACTTTGAAACGTCTGAAGGAGTGAAAGACGGATCAGTGTTTCCATTAAAACCATCAAATCTAATACGGCCAGAACCTCCCGTTCTACCACTTCTAGAGCCTCCACTTGCTGTTAGATCAAAACCACTAATTCCAACTTTACCCATTAATGAAATAGCACCAGCAGAACCTGGCCCACCATCAGCAGATCCATCTCCATCTGTCCCATTATGTCCATTCGCATCTATTTTAATATTTCGAACTTCACTACCAAATAATTTGATAGCTCCACCTCCGCCTCCACCTTCACCTGATTCTGCACTCAGACCTTGAGGATTTCCACCTGCCCCACCAGAGCCACCCGCTAAAGGAATTGACATTATATTCCCATGAATCTTTCCACCAGTAGTTCCTCCAGTGACATTAGCGCCGCCACCTACTGTAGCAAACCCACCAGCTCCACCTTGAGTTGAATTTCTATAACCTGTTCCACCGCCATATCCACCTTGCCAATCTGCGGCATTTCCACTAGTACTTTGTTTACCCACAGTTCCAAATGGATGCCCAGTCCCACCGTATGAAGCTTCGTATCCACCAGTCGGATCATCTATAGCAACTCCATTGTAACTAATTCCTCTACCACCTGTTCCTGTACCTATATCTCTGTATTCGTCAGTTTGACCTGGTACACTCGAAGCATTATAACCACCTTTACCACCTCCAGTATAACCCGCGCCTCCATCAGTCCCTCTTGAGTTATCAAACAACCCGAAATCATCGAATCTACCTCCACCTCCACCTCCACCAGGTCCAGCCATTTTACTTTGTGCTGAAACAGATATCGTAGAACCATTACCATTAATTGGTCCTTTACTTAAAATTATAGCCGGGAAAAATCCTTGATTCCCATTAGCTATATTGCCATCTGGATCTTTTACAGATACTGAATAATTAGTTCCTGGCTTAAGAGTTAACGAATCTAATATCATAGCACCTCTAGGAGAACGAAAGCCTAAATTTCCATCCCCTAGAACTGTCTCATTTACACCTGATATATCGCCGTTTACTCCTAAAGATTGGGGTTTTACTATGAAGTAGTTGAATGTACGTGTTGCAGGTACAGTTGTGCCAGTGATTTCAATTATAACTTCGTAAGATGGGTCGGCAGTAGTCAGGGTTGGATTTGCAGACCTATCTATGAATATATGAGTCGATATTAATCTACCATCCCACGAAACCACCATTGGTCCGAAAGTAACATATTGCGAGTTTTGAACGGCGTTTATCTGTACTTCTGTATCTACTCCCGGAAGATAAAGACCATCATCACCGAAATATCCTTTCTGGTTATGTGGTGCAATCATCTCTACATAGACTGCCATATCGGGAGCACCTATATCCGGTATGATATAGTGACTTTGAGAAAAAGATACAAATGGTAGTATAAAAACTAATGCGAGTATTATATTTTTCATATTCTTATATAAAATCAATTAATGACTATTAATTATGCACACTAATATAGGCAAATATGAGGAAGTAATAAAGATTAAATTAATGTATTCATAAATAAAATAGTTTTTTAGGCATACAATTTGCTTTACTGTGTGTATGAATTTGAACACTTCCATAGAAAAATTTATAGCTTATCTCCAAGTAGAGAAAGGGTATTCGAATAATACAATTGATACTTATATAACTGCTTTGAGGCAATTTGATGAGTTTTTGACAGAGGCGTTTGGGAGAGAGATTGATGTATCTATGCTCGATGGCGATGATATATCACCCTATCTTGGATATATGCACGACAAAGGTCTAAAAAAGACATCTTTACGATTGAAAACATCGGCTGTTAAGTCTATGTTCAAGTTCCTCTATAAAAAGGGATTAATTGAATCGAACCCTGCTAGTAGTGTAATATTACCTAAGAAAGAAAAGAAGCTACCGAACTATATGCAAGTAAAAGAAGTTGAAAAGCTACTTGAGTATTTCGACGGCGATACTTTCGAAGGCATAAGAGATAGAGCACTAGTTGATTTGATATATTGTTGTGGACTTAGGATAAGTGAGGCATTACAACTCAAAATAAATCAGATAGATCTTAGTAATAAAATGTTGAAAGTAATTGGTAAAGGAAATAAGGAAAGGTACATACCAATTGGATCTAAGACTCTAGAAACAATGAGAATGTACGAACAAGTACGTGAGCATATACCGAATAGAGAAAAAGCACTATTCATCAAGCCAGACGGTACTAAACTTGATAGATTCACAGCATACAGACAAATAAACAATGCTATGGGAATGGTTACTGACATAAAACAGAAAAGTCCCCACACATTGCGTCACAGTTTTGCTACTCATCTACTTGACAATGGTGCAGATATTCGCTCGGTAAGCGAAATGCTGGGTCATAGTTCACTATCCACCACCCAAGTCTATACTCACTTATCTATAGAAAGATTAAAGAACGCTTATAAGAGTGCGCATCCGAAGGCGTAATAAAAAAACTCCCACAAAATAATTGTGAGAGTTTTTAAGTTTAATAATACAATTTCTATTTAATTATTTGGTTCAAAAAAGTAAATATACTCTTCATTATTTGCAGTAGAGTAATACTTTAACCCTACAATCTTTGATCTATCTATATCGATTATTTTTTTTAAGATAATCCGTTGAAGAATTATAGTAGATATTGACTTCAGTTGTATCAGTACTTGAGTATGTTGAACCATTTACATCTACATAGTCTACTTGCATAAAGAATGATTTATAATATTTATAGGTTGAATCTGTAGGTAAAGTAGAATGAAATACTTTAGAAGCAAAATCAATAGCAACTACAGAATCTGCACTGTTTCTTAATTCAAACACAAATTCATTTAGTGCCAGTACAGAATCATACTGTTGATATGTCATAAATATTTCTAAATCTGATAATTTAAATTCTTGATTATTAAAAATAAATTTATCAAATTCTCTGATTAACTTTCTATTTTCAATTTCTGGATATTCTGAACCACAAGGAGAAATACTTGAATATTTAAATAATGAATCATAAGCAGTAAATGGATATGCAACTAATCTAAAATGTTGCTCAGTATCTGATGTATCGCAATCACCCAAATAAGCAGCATGATTACTTGGTTGTGATTTCAAGTTTGAAGCAATAAGAATAATTATAGCTAAATATAAATATTTTTTTATCAAATTGACCTCTATATTTATAATACTTTTATCCATTATACATTGTAAAAATAAGTTAAGTTATGTAATGATGCAACCAAAAATTTAATATTCATAACAACACCTCATAAATAAATTTGAAATTAAATCTGTTAGAATTTCTATTTTTACTAATTAACAGTCACAAATATCCACACCAAAAAGCTTAGCTCCATTATTTTTCTTATTTTAGTCTTTTACTAAATCACAAAGAAAATAACAATGAGCAAATTAAAAGTATCCGTAATAGGCACAGGCCATCTTGGCTCTATTCATTTAAAACTATTAAAGCAAAACGAAAACACAGAAGTAGTAGGCATATATGACGCAAACTCAGAAAGAGCTAATGAGCTAGCTAGCGAACATGGTGTAACTGCTTTTGCAACGGTGGATGAAGTAATTAGTAACAGCGATGCACTAATCATAGCAGCTCCCACTGTTAACCACTTCGAGATAGCTGACAAATGTTTAGATTCGGGTAAGCATATATTCATCGAAAAACCAATTGCTCAGACACATCAACAAGGGATAGACCTATGCGATAAAGCTGAGAAAAACAATCTGAAATTGCAAGTAGGTCACGTAGAGAGATTCAACCCAGCTCTGGCTGCACTTAGCTCTTATAGCTTGAACCCGAAGTTCATAGAAGCGCATAGATTAGCTCAGTTCAAAACTAGAGCAACTGACGTTTCTGTCATCCACGATTTGATGATTCACGATATCGACATAGTTCTTCACTTAGTGAAATCGAAAGTGAAGAGTATTGACGCTAATGGTGTAGCTGTAATCACTGACACAACTGATATTTGCAACGCTCGATTGACATTCGAGAATGGTGCGGTGGCGAACCTTACAGCCTCTAGAATATCAGCTAGACCTATGAGAAAGATGAGATTCTTCCAACAGGATACTTATATCTCATGTGATTTTGGTAAACCAGAAGTTGAGATATTCGAGATAGTAGATGGTGATATGCCTAAGTCGGACAATGTAGTACCAGCGACAATGCTAGGTAGTATAGAGGCAGGCACTAAAAACAGAAATATTTACTTCAAAAAGCCAGTTGTCCCAGAGATAAATGCTATAAAAGAAGAACATAGCTCTTTTGTAGATGCTATACAGAACAACAAAGACGTATCTGTAACAGGTAAGGAAGCTACGGAAGCGCTTAGAATAGCGGAATATATAAGCGATATGATAAAATAAGTTAGAGACAAAAAAAAGCCCTTGAAATTAATCAAGGGCTTTGAGAGCGGAGGATGAGGGACTCGAACCCCCATGAGCTTGCGCTCGGCAGTTTTCAAGACTGCTGCAATACCAATTATGCGAATCCTCCGTTGGTATTGAATGACGATTACAAATATCGGAAGTATAATTTTAAAATACAAAATTATTTTTGAGTTTTTTTATGAAGAAAATGCTAAAACTTTTAAAATTCATAGGTAAGCTAATACTACTTTTTTTACTTTCTTCAGTAATTGTAGTCGGAATCTTCAGATTTGTCCCAATTCCTATTACCCCATACCAAATATTGAATGCGATATCGGGTGATGGATTGACTAAAAGTTGGACTAGCTATGATGAGGTTTCTCCCAATTTTTACAGGGCAGTGATTGCAGCAGAGGATGCTAGATTCTATTCTCATTCAGGAATTGATTGGCGAGCAGTCAAAGATGCCCAAAGACACAATGAGCTGTACCCCAAAAAACGTCGCCGTGGTGCGAGTACTATTACTATGCAAACAGCCAAGAATACTTTCCTTTGGCATGGGCGAAACTATGTCAGAAAGGGATTGGAAGCATATTTTAGTTACCTAATAGAGTTTTTCTGGGGGAAAAAACGAATACTCGAAGTATATGGGAACGTAGTGGAAATGGGCGAAGGTATGTACGGTGTAGAAGCTGCCTCGCAAAAGTATTTTGGGAAAAGTGCGAGTAAACTAACCAAGAGACAGGCAGCACTACTGGCAGCAATACTTCCAAACCCTAAGCGGTGGAATCCTGCAAAACCAACTGCATACCTAAACAGAAGAGCGAGTACTATACAAGCTAGAATGAATTCGATTGGGTTGAAGGATTGAGGATGAAGATTTTATATTCAATATCAATATTTATAATTTTTACTAATATTAATGTCTGTTGCCAAGAGGTAAGTATAGACACTTTGTTTATTGAAGGTAGTAAGAAGCATGATGGTATATTTACTGATAAATTAATGTATCCTATAGTAAGAACGAGTAAAGGTTATTTAATAGACTCATTGATAAATTATGACATCAGGGATAAATTAACTTATGGAAATTACACAGATGTACCTCTAAAGGAATGTTTAAACTTATTGGTAGATGATCAACTTATATATCTTGATTTTGAAGTTTTATATAATAAAAATGGTGTGTTATCATTAAGAATTGATGGGGAAGGATGTGGAGCTTATTGTACTAATTTTTCCCGTTATTGTAACTACTTCATAGAGACTGGTAAAGCTATTGAAATTATAAATATAGTGGATACCAATAGTAAGTTTAAGGATTTAGTTTATGCTGATAAGAATGAACAATATAATCAACAAAAGATTGAGTTAAAAGAAAGACTTACAGAACCAGTAATTGGACTTGATGAAGTTGAATATAATTCTATAATTGAGTATTATGATGATTGTGAACAAAGTTTCAAAATAGAGGATTTTTTAATTACCGAGAATTATCTAGAAATAATTGAAGAATGTAGTTTACCAAATGTTATTAAGAGTATGACACCAATAATTGATTTAAAGTATAATTACAAAGATATTGAACAGTACTTAATATTTGATTTTTTAAAATCAAAATAAACTCTTCAATGAATAAGTATTAAAACAATTTAATCTTTATGATTATGAATAACTATCAAAAAATAATAGATCGTATATTTGAGCAACAAGAAAGCGATGGTCATTGGAAGTCGCTTCCAGAAACAGACAAACGATTCAAGATTTATAATCACTATACTCCTACTTTTAGAAGTACACTTTGGACTTTGATTCTTCTTGCTGATTTAGAATTAGACAGGAATGATACTAGAGTAATAAAACCACTGCTTGATTTACAGAATCAGTTCTTCGATGAGAGATATAATATCTACTCCCTTCAAGATGACCACTTACCTATCCCCTGTCTCAATGGTAATATGATCTATTTAGATTGCTACTTCAATGGAGAATTGTCCGAGAAAAGTAAACTAGCAATTGATTTTTTCCATAAAAACCAAAGGTTTGATGATGGTGAATATGTAGAAGCTGAAAATGAGTTTTGTAAGAATAAAAGCTGTTACGGTAAGCACACTTGTTACTGGGGGATTGTCAAATTATTCAAGGGGCTTTCATTCATTCCAAATGAAATAAGGGACTATAAGATTAATGAATTATTAGAGAAATGTATCAACTTCGTGTTAATTCATAGTGTTTGCTTTAGTTCTAGAAAACCAGATAAGGTAATGATCAAGAAGATTGATAAACTAACTTTTCCTAACATGTACAAGGGTGATTTTCTAGAAATACTATGGCTACTCAAACGCGAATCTGTTCATTCTCCAAAAATGGATAATGCATTAAAATTGTTAAAATCAAAACAGTTAGAGTCTGGCAAATGGGAATTGGAACAAAAGGTAAATAATCTTGCTACTAGTATTGGTGCTATAAACAAACCAAATCAATTTATAACAAAACGAGCTCAGGAAGTATTGGAATATTACTATGAGTAAAAAGAAAAATGATTTGCTTAATCAGAACTTAACTGAATTAGAAAGAGTATTAATAGAATCTCGCAAAGAAGGAATGGTAGCTTATGTTAATTCAAATCCTGCTACTTTCGTTGAGCTAGTTGAACTATCATTGTCAGACAAACAACCTTTTGCATGGAGAGCTGCTTTTATATTAACTACTGTGATGAAGAAGAACGACAAGCGAATTAGTAATAGAACCGACGAAGTGATAAATGCAATAGACGGAAAGCCAGATGGACACAAAAGAGAGCTTTTAAAAATACTTCTCAAATTAGGATTAGTAGAAGAGCAAGAGAGTCTATTAATTGATAAATGTATTGATATATGGAAAGATATTGAAGCGAAGCCAGCACTTCGTTTCTATGCTCTTAGGATGCTAATGAACAAAGCGGAGAAATATCCAGATTTAGAATCTGAGATAAGATTACTCACGTCAGATATGTATATGGACAGTTTATCGCAAGGAATAAGGAGGGTGATAGAGTACAGGTTGAGTGAGTAAAACAACATGAAAAAACGACAAAACCATGCACTCCTATCTTTATTAATTTGAATAACATAACTATCCAAAACTTATTACGGATAGAAAAAGAAAAATATTCAAAAAACAAGGTTTTTTTGCACCTTTTTCAAAAATATTCTCGTAAGGAAATGAAAATAAATATTTAACATTTCTATTAAGAGGATTCATGTCAGAGAATTATGTCAGCAACAAAAGAATAATAGTTTTAGGTTACCTTATTAGCATAGTATTGCTAATTATGATGTTTTTAACGATTGACGACGAGATAATAAGTGAAGATTCTAAGATACTATTATTCTTTATAGGACTAATACTCAACATCTCATATTTCGCATACTCCCAAGCAAAAGGTTATATCAATAACAATAAGATAATAATAACTTCTAATCAGTTAATAATTGTTAGTACAAATCTCTTCATCCTTTGTTTTATACTAAATGCATCATTCCAGCTTTTCGGTTACTTCGAAGTTTGGGTATTAGCGTATATAGTTATTGTTGTCATTACTTTACTGCTTTATGCTATAATTGAATTGATTCCTTCACTGTACAGGTTAATAATATATTTTTTCTTAGGTGCATCAACTTTACTATTACTTTATTTTGCGGTCTATTTAGCACCATTATATATTATTGGTTTTATAGGGTTATTATTTCTCGGAGCTACTTATAGCCTATTTGTTCCTTTGGGTTTATTAATTATTATCATTTATAATATTTTTAAAACTAAACTGAAGAAAATCGAGCGCCTCACATTTGCTTCTGGGATTTTAATTCCTTTGATTATACTAACTATATTCATTTCTAAATGGGAAGACCTTCATGATGATATTAGTAAAGCAACTTCTTCTGTAATACTTAGACCTGAGAATCAACTTCCAATCTGGGTATTACTTAGTCAAGAAATAGATGAAAGTGAATTATCAAGAGATATTATTAAAGGCGAGCTTGTATTTGATACTTTTGGTAAATTTTTTAGAAATAGTTTTCTCAACTCTAATTTTGATGAAAGAAGAAGACATGACCCTATAATAAATATTGGAATTAGTATATTTGGTGAAATAGACTTAGATATTGATACAAGGATAAAAGTGCTTAAATCTAATTTTGATGCTAGACATCAAAATAGAAGACAATTATGGAGCGATAATAATCTTTCTACTTCTAATATTCTTACAAACATTCAATTATTTCCAGATTATAGGTTTGCGTATACTGAAAAGATTCTAACTATAAGGAATGAGAGCGGATATACAAGAAATCAAAATGAGGCAGTTTATACTTTTCACTTGCCTGAAGGTTCAGTGGCTACTTCATTATCATTATGGATTAATGGTAAAGAGGAGAAGTCAAAACTAACATCTAAATCTAAAGCCGATAGTGCATACACTACTATAGTAGGTGTCGAAAGAAGAGACCCAGCATTGCTTCATTGGCAAGAGGGAAATAGATTGTCAATTAGTGTCTTCCCTTGTACTCCCAAAGAAAATAGAATGTTCAAATTAGGTGTTACTACTCCATTGGAATTAAAAGACGATAAATTAAGGTTGGACAACATATACTTTGAAGGTCCTATAGTAAGCAGAGCAACTGAGACTTGTCAAATTGAGATTGTTACTGATAACCCAATTGAAGAAATTGACTTACCAATTGGATTCAATAAAACTATAGAAGGAAAATATGTTTATACAGGGAATTATGATAAAGACAGATTTGTCGAACTGAAACCTACTAAGCTTTCTGAGAAAGGATTTAAGTTTGGTGGTCATACTTATAGTATTCATAAAACTAAAAAACAAAGCTCAAAAATGGAGATAGAAAACTTATACTTGGATATAAATTCTGGTTGGGATAAATCAGAATATGAAGAAATAGTAGAAAAAAACACTGGTAAGAAAATATATGCCTTTAAAGACAAAAGAATAAGAATAGGGAGCAATAATAAAGATATAGTCTTCGAAGAACTTAGCAAAATAAACTTTAGTTTATTTCCATTCGGTATTATCGATGATGTAGAGAAATCAATTGTTATCACTAAGTCTAATAAACTCTCACCTAATCTATCAGACTTAGAAGGAAGTGAATTTCATAAACGAATAAATAAATTTCTATTTAAATCTACCTCAAAAATTAATATTTTTCAGCTCGAAAATCAAAGCTCATCTTATTTAAAATCCATAAAAGAATTTGATGTTCTTAATTTCCATAAAGGAAGTATAGAAGAGATAGTATCTTTAATCGATAATAATTCTTACTATACTGCTTTGTATGACACAAATAAAGTAGATTTAGAGAAGCCAGGTATTACTATTAAGAGAGACTCCGTAGATAAAAAAACTGGAGCACCAGATCATTTACTTAGATTGTTTGCATATACAGATTTGATGAGGGAATATGGTAGGAACTACTTCGGACAGAAAGATGACAATATTGATGAGTTAATTGAGATAGCAAATGAAGCATATATAGTTAGCCCTATTTCAAGTTTAATTGTATTAGAGACTCAAAAAGATTATGATCGATTTGATATTGGGGATAATGAAAATAGTCTGAAGAATGCTTCTATTAGTTCTTCTGGCGCAGTACCTGAGCCTCATGAATGGGCATTAATTGCTCTATTTGCAGTTATTATATTTGTAGTATATAGACGACAAAGGCCCTAATTGGTATTCAAACAAATAATAAGTGGGAAACACGTATTCCCAATTGTCCTTTTATTAATAATTGGGATATTATCGGCTAGTCGTATATACGAATACACAAAGTTCGATTTTAATATGATACTATTCTTATTAGTTCTTCCCTTTATTATAAATAAGCGGAACACAAATACATCTATTCGATATGGAGTGGCTTCTATAGTATTACTAATCATTTTCTTAATTTTTAAATTAACTACCATATATTATTTTGCCATTGTTTGTTCTCTGTTCTATATTTATGAAAGTAACTATGGTAAGCTAACAAATATACCAATTCTACTTTTACTAATTATATCTCCTGTAACTAATAATATATCTAAGGTTCTAGGGTTTGAGATTAGAATTTGGTTAACTAATTGGGCTAGTAAGTTGCTAGATTCAATTTTTGAAAGTTCAAAATCCATTGGAAATATTGTACTAGTGAATGACAATCAATTTCATATAGACCCGGAATGTATGGGATTGAATATGATGATACTAAGTTTATTCGTATCTATAGTTTATTTATCTCATTTCCAGATTAAAAATGAGAGTAGGTACACATACTCTAAGATAATCATAACGCTCATATTAGCTTTTATACTATCTTCTATTTCTAATTTCTTTAGAATTATATTACTTGTAATTTTTAAATCAGCCCCTGGGACTATATCACATGAAGTGATTGGTTTATTTTGTTTTTTACTTTACGTTGTATTTCCATTATACTTTATAATTAAGAGGATTCCATCAGGAAAAGCTATAACCAAACCAGATAGAGAAATCAAAAAATTCATAAAATATGTAGTTAGTTCAGTTATTGTTATTTTTATTCTAATAATCAACCTAAATAATGTTAATAAAACGAAATTTAAAGATATTTCCGAAACATCTTTAACTTTAGATATAAAGGACTATAAATGTGAGGATCAACCTATGGGAATATTGAAACTAGAGAAAAAAGACATTCTAATGTATATAAAACCAGCAGTTCATTTCTATTCAGCAGAACATTCACCAATTATTTGCTGGAGAGGAACTGGGTATAAAATTGAGAATGAATCTATTATAAAAATTGGTGGCAAGGATTTAAATTTTTGTACATTGAGCAAAGGAAAAGATTTACTTTATTCAACTTGGTGGTATGATTCAGGAGATGATAAAACTAACTCACAATTCAGATGGAGGACTCAAAACTTAATTAACCAATCAGATTATAGGTTATTAAATGTAATAAGTCATGACAAGAAAATACTCATAGATGAATCAAAAATATTACTAAAAAAGAAAATATTCTAGTTCAAAATGATTAAATTTCGAATTATTAGGATATCAAAAATAGAAAGTAATGGCAAAAGGCAAAGAAACACCCTTAATAAAGCAGTATAATGGCATAAAGGCAAAGTACCCGGACACGGTATTGTTGTTTCGTTTGGGGGATTTCTATGAGACATTCAACGAAGATGCAGTTATAACAGCAAAAGTTTGTGGTATAACTCTAACAAAGAGAAACAATGGTGCTGCTGGCGATATGCCATTAGCTGGTTTCCCCCATCATCAATTAGACGCCTATTTACCTAAGTTAGTAAAGGCAGGTTACAGAGCCGCAGTATGCGAGCAATTAGAAGATCCAAAGCAAGCCAAAGGAATAGTGAAACGTGGAGTTACAGAGATAGTAACACCCGGTGTAGCACTATATGATAAGCTATTAGAATCGAAGAAAAATAAATTCCTTGCTTCCGTCTATTATAAGAAATTGAAAAATGGCCCTGAGTTGATTGGCCTTTCGTTCGCTGATGTTTCAACTGGTGAGTTTTTTACGGGCGATATATTAGCTAGAGATATACAAAACAATTTAGAAGCTATTTTACCAGCAGAGATTATTGTATGCAAATCACAAAAGCAATATTTTCTGGACAAGTTTAAGACATTAAGCTTCTCCCCTGCTATTAGCTATCAGGAAGATTGGATATTCGAAGATGAATTTGCTACCGATATATTACTTAAGCAATTCAAGACAAAAAATTTAAAGGGATTCGGGATTGATGGTTTATCTGTAGGTATTATTGCAGCAGGTGTAGTTTTACATTATTTGAATGAGACCCAAAATGCAGCCCTAACTCATATTAGTAGAGTAACTAATTATGATACGGCCGAATATATGTTATTGGATAGTTCTACTAGACGAAATCTAGAAATAACTATGACTACAGAAGGAGAAAAGGACGGGTCACTTTTCGCAGCGCTCGATGATACATATACACCTATGGGTGGACGATTACTCAAAAAATGGATATCTATGCCTCTCAAAAATAAGGGGCAAATAGAAAGAAGATTGAATGCTGTAGAAGAGCTATACAATTCTCAAAAGATTAATCAGCTAAGAGAAGAGTTAAAGAAAATAGGTGATATAGAGCGATTGGCAACAAAGATAGCCACTCTCCGGTCGAACCCAAGAGATTTGGTGGCACTAAAAAATTCGCTTGTTATTCTGCCTGACATTACGAAATTCCTTTCTTCGTTTGAAGATACTTACCTCTCACAGTTGGGAAGCAGTATCCCCAATTTACAAGAAGTTACGAGTAAATTAGAAAATGCGCTGAAAGATGAACCAGGATTGAATATTGGTAAAGGTAATGTTTTCAGAGATGGATACAATGAAGAGTTAGATGAATATGCAACGGCTCGATATTCTGCAAAAAACTGGATAAGTAATTATCAAAAAGAACAAAGAGAAACAACAGGAATAAATAGTCTGAAAGTCAGCTTCAACAATGTATTCGGCTATTATATAGAAGTTTCTAGAATCAATAGTGACAAAGTACCAGAAAGCTATCATAGGAAACAAACTCTAACAAACTCAGAAAGATATATAACGCCTGAGCTAAAAGTATTCGAAGAAAAAGTTTTTAGTGCCGATGAGAAAATTGAGACTATTGAGAAAAAGCTTTTCTCTGAGCTAATGAATGACTTAATGTCTTATTTACAAGAATTTAAACTTAGCAGTTTTATTATATCTCAAATAGATTGTCTTCAATCTTATGCTTTTGTCTCGCTTCAACGTAATTACAGTAAGCCAAATATAACTAATGATAATAATCTTGATATAATAAACGGAAGACATCCAACTGTCGAAATTAGCTTATCACACGGCGAGAGTTATACTCCGAACAATACTAAGTTTGATACTAATACCGAGCTTGTACACATAATTACTGGGCCTAATATGTCCGGTAAATCATGTTATCTTCGTCAGACAGCAATCATAGTACTAATGGCTCAGATTGGTTGTTATGTACCAGCAGACAGCTGCACAATGGGTCTAGTAGATAAAATATATACTAGAGTAGGAGCAGGAGATAATATTAGAACTGGTGAAAGTACATTCCTAATTGAAATGCAAGAAGCTGCAAGTATAATGAATAATGCTACTGACAAAAGCTTGATATTATTAGATGAAGTAGGTCGAGGAACAGCTACTTTCGATGGTATATCAATAGCGTGGGCTATAGCAGAATATATACACAATAAACTACAGGCTAAGACATTATTTGCTACTCATTATCACGAACTCAATGAGCTTGCAAACAGATATGACAGAATAAAAAACTACAAAGTCGATGTAGTAGAGAGAGATACTAACATTATATTTACTCATAAAGTATTAGAGGGTAGTGCTGATCACTCATTCGGAATTCATGTAGCAAAAATGGCTGGATTACCTTATGAAGTAGTAGAACGCTCTAAAGAGATTATGGGGACTTTAGAAAGTGATGTTAGTCAACAGAAAATAGACGGAGATGAGCTAAGCTCTGCAAAGCCAGATGTTAAGAAATTAAAACCAATCACAGCACCAGAGCCTTCTGGGCAGATGGCAATTTTTGCTTTCGAAGATGATAAATTAAGAACACGACTGAAGCAAATGAGTATAGAGGCAATAACACCATTACAATCATTTCAAATATTAGCTGAACTTATAGACGAAGCTAAAAATAATAGAACTTAGTAACTACTTTGATAAGCTTAACAATTCTTATATTTATTAATAATATAATCAATTCTAGAATAAATTATATTATGGCTTAATTATTGTGCTTTTGATAATAATTAGTATTTTATGAGATAAAAAAGTAACAATCAAGTATAATATGAAGCACGAACAACACAAGTTTATCAAGTGGATTAAGTATAATTTCGATAATCTAATGTCAAAGGGAACATCTGCCCCACTATTCCTATTACTAGGTGGGTCATTCATATTTCTTTTAATATTATCAGGCCTCCTCATAATAACTGGGGTATTGACCCCTGATATTGTTGCTAATGGTAAAGTAGCGGGAGATATAGACTTTTTCGATGCTATCTATATAACACTTCTTAGAATGTTGGATCCAGGTGTAGTAGCTGAAGATCCGATTATTTGGCCGTTTCTTACTTTTATGCTTATTGCCACTCTCGGTGGATTATTTCTATTCTCCGTATTAATAGCTATTGTTAATAGCGGGGTTATTAATAAACTTACTGACCTAAGAAAGGGTAAGTCTTTCGTTTTAGAATCTAATCATACAATTATATTAGGATGGTCATTCCAGGTATTCCCAATTGTAAAAGAGTTAGTAATAGCCAACGAGAATCAAAAACATGCTTCTATAGCAATCCTAGCAGAAAAGGATAAAATCTACATGGAAGACGAAATTAATTCGAAAGTTAAAGATCTAAAGACGACTAAAGTAGTTTGTAGAACTGGTAGTCCTATAGATTTGATTGATTTAGAAATTTTAAATATACATGAAGCAAAATCTATTATTATAATAGCTCCAGAGTCGAAAGACCCTGATTCAATCGTAATAAAAACAATATTAGCAATTACTAACAATCCTAACAGAAAAGGTAAGGACACAAAATATCATATAGTTGCCGAGATAAGAGACCCAAGAAATGTAGCTATTGCAGAAATAGCTGGTCGTGATGAAGTTCAACTTGTGATTTTTGATTATCTGATTTCTAGAATTACAGCTCAAACTTGTCGCCAACCCGGATTGTCAGTTGTCTTCAATGAGTTACTGGACTTTAGTGGTGATGAGATATACTTCCAAGAAGAACCTGCTCTAGTCGGTAAAACATTCATAGAAGCCATGTTCTCTTATGAAGATTCTATACTAATAGGTCTTAGAAAAAAGAACGGTAAAATATTACTAAAGCCAGAACATGACACCAAAATCGAGATTGGAGATATATTAATAGCAATTTCTGAAGATGATGATACAATTAAACTATCAGGTAAAAAATCATTTAATATCAACACAGATGCTATTAGAAAGAATCCTGAGTATGTAGACCCTTCTCCTGAAACTACATTAATAATTGGTTGGAATAGGCGCGCTCATCTTATCATCAATGAGCTAGATAATTATGTTCATCCTGGTTCTAGAATAACAGTGATAGCTGAGGACTCTTCTGCTGAAAACGATTTATCACTTCATTGTGCAGATTTGAAAAATCAGACAGTTACATTCTGGTTTGGTGATACAACAAATAGAAGAATTTTAGACGATTTGAATATAGAAACTTATAATCATATAATTGTTCTTAGTCAAACTGAGAATAGTGATATACAAGCAAGTGATGCTAGAACACTATCCACGTTGCTACATTTACGCGATATTGCTGATACGAAGGGACACGAATTCTCTATTGTTTCGGAGATGTTGGATGATAGGAATAGAGAACTTGCTGAGATTACTCATACAGATGATTTCATAGTTAGTGTCAAACTTGACAGCTTAATGCTTTCACAAATATCGGAAAATGCGGAACTGAAACGAATATTTGAAGATTTATTTTCTGCAGGTGGACCATCGATTTATATCAAACCTGCTGAGTATTATATTGAACTCGGGAGAGCTGTTAATTTCTATACTATAATGGAATCGGCAAGACAACAAGGACACTTAGCTATAGGTATAAAACTTAAGAATAATGACACTTCCTTCAAAAAATCCGAAATGTTAGCTCACGGGGTAGTTGTAAATCCAAATAAATCAAGAGAAGTTTTCTTTAGCAAGGGTGATAAGATAATTATACTTTCAGAAGATGAAATTACTGAAGTTATTGGTTAGAATATTCTAAAATAGTAAGTTTAGAAACACCGAATTTTTTTTGTTTCACAAGAATATACTCATCTGAATATTCTATTTCTTCTTTAGAATCAGTCTCTATGATTAAAAATCCTTCATGCTGTAATAGCTTTTTTTCTGAAACAATTGAGACTATTTCACTTCCTGTTTCTAAGTGATAAGGGGCATCGGAGAATATAATATTATATTTTTCATTAGTATTTTTCAGAAATGCTAATACATCCGATTTCACTATAGTAAATGATTCTTTATCTAAATTAATATCCGACGTAAACTGTTTTATAACTGAAATAGGTTTAAAATTCTTTTCAATAAAAGTACAATGTATAGCACCCCTGCTCAAAAATTCGACACCTACTAAGCCAGAACCTGCATAGCAATCAAGTACTTTTTTATTTTCGAAATAGATATAGTTATCCAAAGTGCTAAATAATGATTCGCGTGATTTGTCAGTAGTAGGTCTAACACCAGGAGGCATTTTCCCTTTTATCGATCGTCCACCATATTTACCTGAGATTACTCTCAAAACTCGAATACTTGTCCTTTATCAAAACTGTTGAGTGATCCGCCAACTACAGGTGAATATATATGTGAAGTTCTAATACAATACTTTCGAAGTCTATCATCTATATTTGCCCTTACAAATCTAAATGAATTTAATCTCTTTACTTCTAAGTTTAAAGAGTTTGTTAACATATCTAGGAGTGATTTATTAAGGCTGGTACCAATTACTAATGCATTACCAGGTGAAAGACCATTTCCTTTTAACTTTTCTATTTCAGCTTCAATTGCTTCTACTAAACCTTCTTCGCTGTCTTTTTTTAGTAAATCATAATAATATGAGGTATTATTATTACTCAAACTAACATCACAAAAAGATTCTTCTACGTTTATAAGAAGGTCATAAAGGTGACTAGTGTCAGGATAGTTATATTCGATAGTGTTTTGTGAAGCTATTTGGGCCATAGTAATATACCCAATTTCAAGACCAGTAATTTCTAATACTTTCTTACAGTTTTCGATTATACTTTTTCTAATAAATACTATAAAAAGCATTTCAGAATCGAAATCATCTTTTTGTCCATAAGGATATATACGAAAAGTGAAATCTGTAATATTAAAAGATTCATTATTTTCTTTCAATTCTAAGCTTAATAAATCTTTTAAAGTAGATTTGTCCATATCCATAGTACCAGGAATGATAGTCCAAAAAGTGGATTCATTGTTTAGTACTACATTAAGCTCTTCTATCTTGTGCTCAGTAGCTGATAAATTTCTAGTTAACTGATTGATTCCTTTCTTAGAGTATTCGTCATCAAGATCGTCTAGATCAACTGGGTCAAGAGTAGAAGATATATCTAAAAGTGTTAAACCTTTATTATTTCTCTCAAAAATACCCGAATAAACTTTATCCGAATTAAAAAATACTGTAAGTGACTTCATAAAAATGAAAAATAATTTTATTTTCAATCCTCTAAATTAAAAAAAATTTAGATATGAGACCTTGAAATTTTCGCAAATTCGAAAACTTTAAATGACAAGTCTGATTGAATTTCGAAATCAGATATCAAATTAAGCATTATAATGCTTCTTCTTACAGTTGATTTTTGTTTTTTTATTCGTTTTAATTGATTTCTATATAGTTCAGATGTACTAGAATTAAACTCAGAGTACAAACGTTTTATAGTTTCATAATTTTCAAAGTTATATTCAGAAAGTGATTTAACAACCAACGATGTGTATTCTTCATATTTAGAATTTAACTCTACTAGCAATTCTATTTCATCTTCAGTTAGTGGTTTATGGTTATTGTTCACATATTTATAGTTCTGCGAAACAGAATGATATAACTTATCAGAAATATCTTGTAGAGAAATAGTAATACGTATTGCTAGATTAGCAAACTCTGTCTCTTCGTACTCAAATTTATTTACTAATCTTATAAAATTAGAATTGAGAACTACAACTTCTTTTTCAATTTCATTTGCCTTTTTCTTAGCTTTTCTCAAATTCTTCAAGTCTTCGCCAATCAAACCATTATTACTTTTTGCAAATATAGTAGTTACATCTTTCAAGAATATTGATACATCGCCCATTACTTTTTTATTTGCAAATTCCTTACTACCTTCTTCTTTTCTTTGTTTTTCATCAGCGGCACGATGCTTTTCTTCTTTTTCTTTATGGTAATTAGCACTTCTGTAGATTGTAATTGCAGTTAGTGCAAAAATACCAAGTAACCCGATCCATTCTCCATAATAAATAGTAAAACAGATTATCATAGCACCCATAGTAGCGAAGAGTGCAGTTATAAACCACCCCCCTATTACTGTAAGTACACCTGAGACTCTGTAAACAGCACTATCTCTACCCCAAGCTTTATCAGGTAAAGCTGCAGCCATAGCTACTATAAATGTCACATAAGTAGTAGAAAGTGGTAATTTGAAATAAGTAGCTATTGAAATCAAACCAGCCGAGACAAACAAGATAACAGCCGCTCTCAATAGATCAAATGCCGGCGCATTTCCTTTTTCATCTAAAACAGGTTTAAACTTTGTAGTATCAAATCGACTATTGACAAATCTAACTATTGGCGGTGGAATTAATTTTTTGATTTCACTAAAAACACCATAAGTCATTCTAACTAATGCTCTAGCCATAGCATTTGATTCGAATCTTTCATACCCTTCATCTTGACGACCCAAACTTATAGTAGTAGAAGCTACTGAACGTGCCTTTTTAGATAAGAAAAGGGTAGCTACCATAACAAGACCCGAAAACAATAACACCCAAGTGTCCGCAGGTAATTTACCTTGCATACTTACCATACTAGTAGTTAGGGGATTATCTGTGGCATTAGCAATCTGATAGGCATTTAACCCTGCAATTGGAGCACCAATGAAATTGACAAGGTCATTAGCTGCAAACGCCATAGCAAGTGCGAAAGTACCTATAAGTACAATTAGCTTCAGCACATTGAATTTTGTAAATTTCTGTATAATTAAAAGTAAAACTGTCCAAAATGCATACAAGTAAAGGAATACTAAGCCCATATTATCTTGGAAAAAGACTTTGAAGTCTCCTTTCATAAATTCTGTATTTTTAGCACCTTTCATCATTACGAACATACTTATAGATGTTAATGCTATAGCACCCCAAAAAGCACCATATCTTCTGAATCTTTTTTCGAAGTCGAATGAAAACAATAATCTAGTTAGATATTGGACAAATAGCCCAAATACAAAAGCCATTACAATGGATAATAAAATTGCTCCTATTATAGTCAAGACCATATTTACATTCATATAGTTCGCTATTTCAGAGTAATTGCCTGTAGTATTACCAATCTTTATTAGAGTCATAGCCATACCTGACCCAAAGAGACCAAATACGATAGAGACTGTAGTGGAAGTAGGTAAACCAAATGTATTAAAAGTATCTAAGAGGAGAATATCGAGGAACATTACCGAAACAAAGATGACCATGAGTTCTGGCATTAGGAAGAACTCAGGGTTAAAAATACCCTTCCTGGCCACTTCCATCATACCCCCTGAGACCATTACACCTACGATAACACCTATTGCAGCTACTATCATTATAGTTTTTAGTTTAGCGGCATTGGCCCCTATTGCTGAATTAAGAAAGTTTACCGCATCGTTAGCAACACCAACCGTTAGATCAACTATTGCCAATAGAATTAAAATGACAAGAATTACTAGATTTATATCCACTATTATATTTTCTTTTTTATGAATTATGACAGATTCAAATATAAAAATATATATTAATAATAATAGTAGTTATTGTAAATCTTAACAGTTTCTTAACAAAAGTAAGATTATTCTTAACTTATGATAAAGATTATACATTTTGATAAACTCGGAAAAAACTGTAAATTCCTACTTCAACACTATATACTTATTAACTATAAATAAAAATAAATGTTAAATTCAATACAACCTAGAAATAGAATAGAAAGATCTAAATGAAAAAAGCAATACTCCTATTCCTGCTACTACCAATGATAGCAAGTGCCCAATACTTCGATGTATTCGACATAGATACTAATGAATACCCGATAATGAAAGCGAAGTTCTACTCTATTGACGCGAACGGAAAGCAGATACTAAATCACACCCCAACCGACTTCGAAATCACTGAAAATGGTGAGCCGAGGGATGTGATAAGTGTGAGTTGTCCTATTCCAAGAGATGAGCCTTTTTCAATTGTTCTAGCAATTGATATTTCTGAGTCAATGGATAGTTTAGAAATAATTAAATCACAAATAAAAGCATTTATAGATAAATTACCATTAAATGGCAGTGAAATAGCTATAATTGCCTTTAATCAAAATAATTATTTTATTAGTGATTTTAGTACAAATAAGGCATTACTGAAGGAAAAAGTACATTACTTAATCGCTGGAGGTGGAACTGATTTTAATGCTGCATTTATTAATCCTGTTGCTGGTTCATTGTTAGCAATGGAAAAAGCTAAATTCAACAATAGAAATGTTATTATAATCACTGATGGAATTGCTAAAGGAAATCAAGTTGAAATAACTAATGTTGCAATCAGTCAAAAGACTAGAATATATTCTTTAGTGTTAGGTAATCTATCACCAGATATATTAACTAATATATCTAAGGCTACTGGTGGTGAAATCTATAATTATATAAAGAATAAAAGACAGCTTGAAGAAAGTTTTACAAAAGTTTCAAAACATATATTTACAGCCCCATGTATTTTTACCTGGGAAGCTTCCAAAAGTTGTGAGGGTTTCATAGACTTAAAAATTAGGTCTATAATAACTGACATATCATACGAGCAGAACATTAGACTTAGTGATGAACAAAGAAGTAAAATTGAGATTTCGCCTAGTTACATTGATTTTGGATATTTAAAAGTTGGAGAAATAAAAGATACTTCAATAATGGTTACTGCCCATAATTTTTCGCAAATGTTAAATAATTCAACTGTGACAAATGATTTTGGAAATTTAAAGATTATTGATCAATTACCAATCTTATTTGAAAAAGACAAACAGAATAAGATTAGGTTAAGATATGAATCATTTGATACTCTTAGACATTATGTGAAATTAAATTTAGAATTTGAGTTATGTCCCATAAGTTTGGGTATTACATTTGGTAATTACAAACATTCTATCGAAAATAAGACTTTAAATTTATTATTTCCAAATGGGTCAGAAGTGTTTTATGCTGGATCTGATACTACTATCATTTGGAAAGGTATTTCTGAGAATGAACAAGTAGAATTAAATTTTAGTTCTGACAAGGGAAAAACTTGGTCAAAAATTGCAGATTCTGCATACAATTTACATTATAATTGGAAATTGCCGAAAGTAAAGTCTAACAATTGCTTGGTAAATATAAATCAAAACAAAGCATTTTCTTACAAGAATATTGGTGATTGGAATAAAACATTCGGTGGTTCTGGTAATGAGTTTGTCAATGTAATCTCACAATCTCGAGAAGGTGGTTATTACATAGTTGGATCAAGTACTTCTTCTTACATAGATTGGGGTTTGAATAGAGAATTCAATAATGGTTATAATGATTTACTTGTTATTAAGTTAGATAATTTATTAGAATTAGAATGGGTAAAAACGTTTGGTGGTAATCAGGATGATATTGCATTTTCAGTCGTAAGTACTAAAGATAGAGGTTTAGTTATAGTCGGCAAGACGAATTCTACCGATAATGATTTTAAAAGAATAACGAACGACGGATTAGAGGATTTATTTATTCTAAAGTTACTTGAGAGTGGCAAAATAGATTGGATTAAATCTTATGGTGAACTCGGATCCGAATATGCAACTTCAATTATTCAAACAGATGAAGATAATTTTATTGTTGTTGGTGGGAAAAATGCAATCAATCATTATAGGGGATTATTTAGTGAGGATGGTGAAGAAGCATATATTCTAAAACTAAATGATCGAGGTGATACACTATGGACTAAACAAATCAAAGGGAATGATAATGATGATATTTTTTCTGTAGTTCAATCTGATGATGGTGGAATTGTAGTTGCTGGAAGAACTAATTCTGAAAATAGTATTTTTGATGATGGGAATTTTGATCCAGATGGTAATAGAACTAAATATGATGCTTGGATTTTCAAACTTGATATGTTTGGTGAATTGGTTTGGTCTAAAACGATAGGCGGTATTGCTGAAGATGGTCTAAATAAAATTATTAAATCTAATGATGGTGGTTACATTGCTTGTGGTTATTCTGGATCAAATGACAGGGACTTATTCATTGCTGGTAATAAAGGTAAAACGGATGCAATAATAATTAAGATTGATGACTTTGGTAATATTTTGTGGACTAAAACATATGGTGGTAGCGAACATGATGCAGCTTTGGACTTAGTTCATCTTATTGAAGGTGGTTATTTAATTTCAGGGTTTAGTGAGTCAAACGATGGAGAATTATCTAATAGCAGTAGTATGGGAAAGAGAGATGCATGGGTCTTTAAGATTAGCTATGACGGTAATTTATTATGGTCAGATTTACTAGGTGGGACGAATTTTGATGAAGCGAATTCAATTATTCAAACTTTTGATGGAACAACTGTAATAGGCGGTAGAAGTAATTCTAAAGATGGTAACTTAAAAGAAGTAATTAACAATGGCGATTTAGATGCTTGGATATTTTCATTTAAATATCCTCCTGAATTATTCCAATCCGACACATCGGACGCAGTATTCTCGATTATAATGCCTGAACCAGTTATACAAAATAACGACATTGATATGGGGCAGATGATAGTTGGTAGTACAAAAGACACGATTGTGTCTTCTGTTATCTGCAATACAGGTGAAGCACCTCTGCACGTTCTTGGAGTTGATATAACGGGTGGTGACGCTGGCGACTTTCTTATTCCTCGTGGGGCTGGTGATTTCTACTTGGCAAAGGATTCGTGTCAGGGTATGATGTTTGAGTTTACTCCATCTACCTTAGGTAACAGGACTGCCGTTGCTACAATCAGAACTACTATTGGGGATTTTCAAGATACTATTCATATTCGTGGGGTTGGTATTAATCCAGTCATAGAAGCTACTGCGGAGGTAGTTAACTTCGGGGTTTTCGAGCTTGGTAATGGCAAAGATACGACAGTAGTATTAGTAAAGAATGTGGGGAGTACTGATATAAATATCACTGATACACGTATTAGTGGGCCCGATATGGAACAATTTACTCTTAACACTGTGCCTATCAGTTACACAATCCCAGCAGGCGAAGAAAAAGAATTTCAACTGAACTATACTGCGAAATATGGAGGAAAATCGAACACATTCTTAGATTTTCATTATGATGGCATTGGCTCTCCTATTCGCTCACTACTCTTTGCAGAAGGAATTGGCGGTGAGGTTTACCCAGTAGTAGCAGATGCTTTCGTTGGAGAGGCTGTAGAGTTAGGAATATTCCTCGGCAAGATAAAACCAGAAGGACTCAGCGAAATAGCCACTAACTTCACAGCAACAGTTAGCTATAATTCGACACTACTTGCTCCTATAGATAAAACGATTCAAGTTACGACAGAAGACAATAAGTCATATATCAATATTGAAGGGCAACTCAGCGAGATGAATCAAATAGCAGCTGTACCAATGAAAGTGGGATTAGGTACAGCAGTAAAAAGTGGTCTAGTAATCACAGAATTCCAGCTATATGATGCTAATGGCGATACTGTTGACTATGACATAGAACCCGGTGTTGGTGAGTTCAATGTACTTGGAATATGCGAAGAAGGTGGTTTGCGATTAATTAATCCGAATGGTGAGGCAGTTAATATGGTAGTAACGACAGATGGACTAAATAGCAACGCAAGAATCAATCTTACTTTAATCGAAACGGGTCAGACAGACCTTGTAATTTTCGACCAAATTGGTAACAAGATAGAAACGGTTTACTCTGGGACGCCAATTACTGGACAGCAAGAAATCGATCTTGACCTCAGCAACTACACTAACGGTAGATACTACATAAAACTAACAACCCCGACTATTACTAAAACTAAGATAATCGAGGTGGTTAGATAATTTATAACAATCTAATTCAAACTTTTAAGTGCATTTAGTATATCTTTCGGCTCTGCTCGATTTCTATAATCGGCATCTAGGAAAGCATATACTATCTTACCGTCTTTATTTATCACATACGTCGCAGCTAGTGGTAGAGTATTGCTTTTATCGCCATTGTATCCGTATAGATTAAATCCTTCTTGATAGCGCTTAGCTACAGCATCGGTCAACTCAAATACAACTCCGTACTCTTTTGCAACTTCATTGCCAATATCACTTAATACTTGGAATGAAAGAGCGTTCTTCTCTACTGTAGAAAGTGAACTATCAGGTAACTCTGGAGTCAAAGCAAGTAAGGAAGCATCATATTTTTTGAAATTTGGTAACTCATCTTGCAATCTTTTCAATGTCAAATTACAATATGGACACCAACCACCACGATACCAAATTAGAACGACAGGCCCATTTTTCAATTCATCATAGAGTGCTACGCTCTCCCCTTTCGCATTTTTTAATGTAAAGTTTGGAGCTTTGTCACCTTCATTCATAGCTTTTTCTAATACACCGGCATCAACTATTGCTTGTATCCCAGCCGCATAATCTTTTTTCTTATCTTCATCAGCATTCAATTCGAAATTAGACTTTTTCTCGTCAAGTGCCTTTTGTAAAGGGATATACTCCTCTGTTTGTTGAGTTTCAATTTCCATATTATTTTCCTCGGTTTTATTCTCACATGCTAATAAACTAACTAGCATAAGTGTTATAAGTATCTTTGACATTTTTGTAGTTATATTTTATTGATAAAAAACTGAACACGTAACCACGCCATAATTATTCTTCGAATTAGTGGAATATAAGTGACATAATCTAAAAGTTAAATTCAGTCGTATAATATTTCGACCTAAATTTAGTCTTTAATTATAAATAATAGAGGTAGATAATGAAGCAAATCAAAACATTAACAATAATCACAATTAGTGCTCTACTAATAGCTTTTGTATATTCGCAATTAGAATCGAAACCAAAGGAAAAGAAAACAATGGACAAGATGCCGATAGAAAAAACCGAAGAAGAATGGAAAAAAGAATTATCACCTGAGCAATACAGAGTGCTCAGAGAGAAAGGAACGGAAAGACCCGGAACTGGTGAGTATAATCTTCACTTCGAAGAAGGAGAATACAAGTGCGCTGGGTGTGGAACAGTTCTATTCGGATCGGATACGAAATACGAATCTCACTGCGGTTGGCCTTCTTTTTATGATATCGATGATAAAAGCAAGATAAAAGAGATCAAAGATACTTCTCACGGTATGATAAGAACTGAAGTAGTATGTTCAAACTGTAGTGGACATTTGGGACATGTATTCGACGACGGCCCAAATCCAACTGGTTTGAGATATTGTATAAACTCTGTTTCTCTAGATTTTGCTCCAGATACTAATCAAAGCAAGAATAAATGAGAGAATTCATAGAGGTACTAGAGCAAAAACTAGGCTCTGAAGATCAAAATATAATTGATAATTGTAATCAAATTTTAGTTCAGCAATACCATGTATCTCCTAATGCTAGAGAAGAAGTAGGATATTTTTTACATCTGGTTAATGAAGGATTATACCCGAAAGAAAATATCTATGATTTTCTCTATAAATTCATAGATTTCTATTATGAAGATGCAGAATATTTGTTCGACTACGCTAATATCATACTCTATGCTGTTTCGGTAGAGTGGATAGATCCTATTATAGGGTCTAGACTAATAGGGTCTATATGGACTGTTTTGGGGTACCCACCCGAATTAACGGACTTTATAGGTACCGAAGGTGAAGTAGAATATCACGATAACCGATTGCGTAATAAAGATATAAGCGAAACGGAAAAGCTAGAAATTAATGGTAAATTAGACCAGATTAGAACTAAGTTAATAAGAATTGCAAAAGAATATGTGGAAAATAATACCTTTTAATCTTAATTCTTTTTACAATTATTCCTACATTTCTTAATTTTGGGGACTAAAGGTTCAAAATAACAGAAAAATTATGAAAATCGAAACGAAATACTCATTGCTTACATTCTACAAATTCGTAGATATTCCTGACCCCAAAGCCGAAGTGGCGAAGCTTTACCGCTACACTCGTGACATAGGTCTGCGTGGACGAATATTCATAGGTGAAGAAGGAATCAATGCACAAATAACAGGTAATATAGGGCAGTTACATGCTTTACTACTTTACTTGGACAATAACGAGTATTTCAAAGATATACCCGATATAGATACTAAAGCGACCAGAGTGGACGAACACAAATTTCCTAAGATGATAGTCCGGTACAAAAAAGAAATAGTAGCATTAGGAGAAGTTTACTCAGCCGCTGATATAGAAAAAGTAAAAAGCAAAATGAGCGTAGAAGAGTTCAAAAAAGTGATGGACGAAGAGAACGACGACTATCTAATACTTGATATGCGTAATAACTACGAATACAAGCTTGGGCATTTCAAGAAAGCAATTCCAGCTGGTACAGTTAGTTTCCGTGATTTGCAATCTATCATAGACCACTACAAAGAGCAATTCAACAACAAGAAAATAGTAATGTATTGTACTGGCGGCATCAGATGTGAGAAAGTCGCAGTTTATTTAGATAAGCAAGGATTCAAAGACGTAAAGCAGCTTGACGGTGGTGTAGTCAAATACGTAAACAAATACAATGACGGCAACTGGCTAGGTAATCTCTATACTTTCGATGATAGAGTTAGCACAGACATTGGCGACGAGAACACAAACGTTATAATTTCCGAATGTCACTACACTGGACAAAAAGCGAAGAACTATTACAACTGCCGCTATGGCCCATGTAATGCACAGATAATAGCTAAGCCAAAAGAATACAGAAAGCACATGGGTTTCTGCTCTGAGGAATGCTCACACAAAGCAAAAGAAGATATACTAATACGCGATGCTAACTTCGACCCTATCCAATATAAGATGCTGAGAAGCGAAATAAAGCAAGACAATAGCAAGCGTGAACAAATAGTAAACGGCATAGCTAAACACGTAACTGAGTGGCTAGAAGGCGTTGAGTTCAACCATAAAACCCCAATAAAAGAGCAGATTATATTGCCGGTAGTGGATTAGAGTTAATTAAATAAATAAAAGAAACTTTAGAGACGTAATGTTATTGCTGATTGGTGGTGATGCACATTAGTCTCTTTTTTTTACTATTTTGTTAAATCTGATTTAACTAAAGCTATTTCTAATGAAAATTTTATTAACAGCCATTCTCCTTATTATCACTTTAAATGAAGTTAATTGCCATGATATGAGTTGGGCAAATGTTAATGATGTAGGGATAAATTATAATTTTGAAGGACTAAATGATAGTAGATCAATTGGTTTAGAAGTAACTAAAACATTATTGATTTTAAACGCTAGTGTAAACTATGATAATTGGGTAGTTAATAATTCTTTCGAATCTAATCACGAAGTAACTGGATTTGTGGGGATTGGGTTTTTACAAGTTCTACAGGCACAAATTGGGTATTCTACATTTAAAGATACTAAACTAAAAGTTAGTGCTTTGATTCCATTCGTTTATTTCCAATTATTTTTTAGTGATTCTAGAATTGAAGAAAGTTCTATAGGTTGGGAACACCTCTCATTAGTAATAAACTATCAAAGAAGATATGGTGATTTGAGTAGTAATAACTATAGTATCGGTATCTCATTTTTGTGGTTTAGTGAAGGGTATTAGAATTAATTTTAATAATTACTTTAATCAGTCTTATACTTATACAATTCATAAAAATACTGATGTCGATAACCAAGCTCTATATCATCTACAAATAATAGTAATATTCCATCATTAAACACTTTGAACTTCAATTGTTTAAAATAATTTCGTTCAATAATTTCTTCTATATCTGTGACATTTGGATCAACTATATTTCTACATTGAAGAATTAAAGTGTCACTTTTAAGACTCCAACTCCCATTAAACTGCTCCCAACTTGCAGTACAAGTACTTGCTGATACATTGAATGTGTTATTTTTATGTATCTTTATAGATTCACCAGAAAACCCACCACTGTTATAATAAATATTACCACCCATTTGACTGAGTACACTCTCATCAACTTTGATACTACAGGAGAAATATAATAATGTCATTATTAGTATTAGTACAGTTTTCATAACTAATATGTATTTTAAACATTTGTTAAAGATAAATATAGTCAATTCTAGAGATTATAGAAACAAAACTGATTAACATTGTGTATTTAATTAATGTACTTATATTTGTATTGTCTAGTTATATTATAATAGAACAAAATGAACGAAACAGAAATTAAAATACTCGAAACTGGAATTTCTTTAATTCTATTTTTCATAATTCGATTTGGAATAGTCAAATTAATTAATAGAACAGTAGCTGAGAATCTAATACATAAGACTCGTGCAAAAATCATTAGAAAAATACTCCAAATCATACTTATAACTATTACTTTATTTTTCGTTTTAACTATCTGGGGTGTTGAACAATCTCAGATGTTTGTTTTTATGGCATCAGTACTTACTGTTATTGGTATAGCTTTATTTGCTCAGTGGTCCCATCTATCAAACCTAACATCAGGAATAATTATATTTTTTAATCATACTGTTAAGTTAGATGATTATGTAGTTATTATGGATAAGGAATATGATATAGAAGGTAAAGTCAGTGATATAGGTCTTTTCTTTATTAGATTAAAAACTAAAGAAGGAGAAGATGTTACATTCCCTAATAATGTCTTTCTACAAAAAATGGTTAAAAAGAAATCGCATAATCAAAGCAAGTAAAATTATTCATCGTCTCTTCGCTACATTTCATTCCACTCAGAGAGACGTGGATTTCTCATTTTATTTCTTACTTACCTCTTAATCCATTATCTTTGTATTTTAAAATTGAATTTAATTGATTATCATTGATGAAGCCTTACTTATCTATCGTAATACCAGCATATAACGAAGCTGATAGAATAGAAGCATCTCTCCAAAAAGCCGTGGATTACCTCGGGCAAAAGGATTACGAGTATGAAATTATAGTTGCTGACGATGGCTCTACAGATAATACAGTAGCAATAGCTAATAAATTCGGTGATAAAGTGAAAGCTTATGCATTACCTAAAAACACTGGGAAAGGTGCTGCTGTCCGTATGGGTATGCTCAAAGCTACTGGTGAGATAAGAATATTTACAGATGCCGATTTTTCGACTCCCATCTACGAAATAGAAAAAATAATTTACAGTTTGAAAAACAATTTTGATATTGTAATAGGATCGCGAGCATTGGACTATGGTATGGTCAAAGAACATCAGCCATTTTACCGCGAATTTATGGGTAAGACTTTTAATAAGTTTGTTCAGCTGATGGTCATCAAAGGCATCAAAGATACTCAATGTGGATTCAAAGGATTTACAGCAGAAGCTGCGGAAGATATATTTGGTAAAGCTAAGATAGATGGGTTTAGCTTTGACGTAGAAGCACTTTATTTGGCTCGAAAAGCAGGATACAAAATTGACGAAGTGCCAGTAGAATGGTACAATGATGACAGAAGCAAGGTCAACCCGATTACTGATTCAATAAGTATGCTTCTAGAGATTATGAAAATAAAAAGAATCCATAACTTTTGATAAACCTCAAAGAACTCCTTTCCTCCGAAGAAGATAATATTTGGCGTAGAAACCTAGTCGTGCTTTGTGTAGCACAGTTTATAGCTATGATAGGTATGAGCGGTGTATTCCCCTTTCTTCCACTTTATGTTCGTGAGTTAGGAGTAACTGATCCCGATGAAGCCAAATTTTGGTCAGGTATGGTATTCGCAGGGGTCTATATATCAGCCGTAATTATGATTCCTATATGGGGTTCTCTAGGCGATAAATACGGACGGAAATTTATGACTGTAAGGGCAATCTTTGGGTTGGCCCTATCGGTAGTACTTATGGCATTTGCCCAAGACGTTTATCAGCTTTTCTTCCTTCGAGTTCTCCAAGGCACTATGAGTGGGATGATTGCCTCTTCCCTATCTTTTGTTAGTGCTAATACACCTGAGAACAAATCCGGTTATGCAATTGGTTGGCTCCAAAGTTCTATTGCAGCAGGGCAAGTATTCGGACCTTTTTTTGGTGGGTTGATGGCAGACTTTGTTGGCATCAGATATGTATTCTTACTAGTTGGACTATTATGTGCGTTAGCGGCAATACTTGTTATGGTTTCGCTACAAGAAAAAGAATTTGTCCGAAGAAAAGACAAAATGTATGGTATCATCTGGAACATCAAGTTCATATTTAGAGATAAAGTATTCTTCAAATTGATGACCCTAATCGTACTAGTTCAGATGGGAGTACAGTTTACAATCCCAATCTTTACATATTTCGTTGAAGAAAAAGGTGCACCCGAAGACCTTTTAGCTACGGTTACTGGTATTTTATTCGGAGTAATTGCTGTATTCAATATTATATTCTCTCCTAAATGGGGACGTAGAAATGACTCTAAAATATGGCAAAAAACACTCAAAATATCTGCTGCGATTTCTGCATTTATGTACTTGCTTCATATTCTAGTTCCAAATTTTTATTTTCTTATACCAATAAGAGCTGTTATAGGTATATTTTATGCTGCTTTAATACCAACACTTTACTCTGCTCTAAGCAAAAGGACCATACCTCAACAAAAAGGTGGTATAATGGGACTAGCATCTGGGGCGAATCTACTTGGTTCTCTGATAAGCTTTCTATTTGCTGGTGTCATTAGTTCAGTGTTTGGGATGGATACAAATTTTATAATCTCATTCGTTCTATTGATTATTGTTGCTTTAATTGCTCATTTTTCACCTCTTGATTCTTTTCAAAAGCAGGCCTTATCAAAATGAAAAAAGGAATTATGGTATTAGGAATAATAATTGCTGTTTTGTTTGGATTAGTATTTAATAATTCGCAGAATTCTGACAATATAATAGAAAAGGAAGATTTCTCAAACATTAAAAGTTTAGAACTCCCAAGCTATTTAGAATCTGCTACTGTTCTGAAAAAACATGGGTTTACAATAGGTTTTTCCAAAAAACACAGACATGCTTATTGGGTTGCGTATAAGCTAGATTGTAATGAGACCAAAGGTGAAATACCAAGAAGCAACTATTTCAGAGAAGACCAAATATTAGGCAAATATAGCCCAAGTACTGACGATTATTATGCTTCAGGTTATGACAAAGGGCATCTGATACCGGCAGCAGATAATAAATCCGATTCACTTTCGATGCATGATAGCTTTCTAATGTCAAATGTGTCACCACAAATACCGGGATTCAACCGTGGATTGTGGAAGAAATTAGAAGAAAAAGTAAGGGAATGGGCTTGTAAATATGATTCACTGTATATAATTACTGGAGCTGTATTAGGTTCAGAACTAACGCATTTAGGTAATAACAAAGTTGCAATTCCTGATTATTACTACAAATCGATACTTGTATATAACGAATCACACCAATCGATGATCTCTTATTATTTGTACCAATATACGAAAGATGACAATCTGGATAACTTTATTATAACTACTGACTCACTAGAATCAATATTAGGTTATGACCTATTCTATAATCTAAACGATTCATTAGAAGCTGAATTAGAAAACAAAATAGATACTACTTTCTGGAATAATTAGAAAAGAAACCTTAGACATATTGCTTCGTATTAAATCTATATTTTTAAGCTTAATAGGTGGTAATAATGAAAAAGAAAATATTAATAGCTATTGTTAGTACTGGGCTTTTCTTTACTTTGTTTGCTGTATCTTTCATCTCATTGCGTAACCATATATACAATAGAAAAGATTGCGAAAGATTTAACATAGATAATCTAGAAAGTAGAGCACATGTAAATATTCCAGATGTAAAAGATGGAGATTGTAAATGTGATGGGAAGATCAAAGAGTCTAGTTTTACTTTGGATATAGACGATGACAGAGTCCAAAACTATCTAAGGAAAAATGGATTCAAAAAAGTATCTGACTATTATCAGAAGAAAGGCATAAATGAAGATACCAAATGGGATGTAGTATTTACCCCAGACAATAAGAAACTATCATTTGTGGTTGAGTATTTGGATTGAGGGATTAGAGTAATTTCGCTACAGACATTAAGTCCCTCTGGGAATGCAAACTAAGTCACTTAGAGGACTAATAGTACCCGAAGATTTTTAATTATTTCTTTGTTCTGCGATTATTTGTAAGAAATCCAAATTCCATACCACATGGCAAACGAACTCCAAACTCAGAATCAGTTTTACTTTCTAGTTTGTGTTTTCTAACAATTGAATCTGAATTTAGCTTTCTAAAAATTAAACTATCAAACCTTAATCTTTCAAATTCTAGTCGACTACAATCAACATACTCCCAATTTTCTGTTTTAGTAAATTTATCACTATAGAAAACTAGAGTCTTATTCAAATTCCCATTTGTTTCAACTCTGATATTTTCATTCGATAATAGAGAATCTACTTTAATTGAATAAAACTTCCTCATTAGAGGAAATTCCTTTTTTTGAAAATTTATTACCAAACTTTTAAAAGTCTGAATGTCATAATTCATAGTATCTACTTTATAATCTTCAATAACGCAGCCTAGAATGTTACCATATTTTGCTGTATTAAAAATCGAAATATAAAAACCGCCTAAAGGATATTCATTCCAATTTACTGTAATCCCATTTTCTAACTCTTCTATTCCTTCCTTAATCTCGACTCTTAGTTTAGCAATTTCCCGTTTATCTATTAAAACATCAATACTATCGATTAATTTTATTGCAGCAAGAAAGTGGAATTCATAGTTTCGGACATCCCAAATTTCCCATTTAGCACTATCTAACTCTCCAGATATAACTAATTCTCTCGATTTTCTTAATCTATTATTTATTGCTTCTTCATACGTCGGTTTGAAGAAATAGACTATTAAGACTGCTGGTAGAAATGATAATAGAAATGCTAATATGTAATTTCTAGTCATTTTATTTTAGTTTGGATTACAACTATTCAATATACGAAATAATTTTTAATTTGATTTTTTTCGCCTCCAATCCGATAAATAATGAAATAATACGTTGTCTTAGACGCAACGCTTTATTATCTTTGTAACTTACATAATTCGGATATTGATGAAAAACATTAGAAATTTTTGTATCATTGCCCACATTGACCATGGCAAATCGACCTTAGCTGATAGAATACTTGAAGTTACGGGTGCCATTACTCAAAGAGAAATGATACACGCTCAGATTTTAGATAATAATGCCCTAGAACAAGAAAGGGGTATTACTATCAAATTGCACGCTATTCAGATGGACTATAAGGCGAAGAATGGCGAAATATATAAGTTGAATCTTATCGATACACCCGGTCACGTGGATTTCTCCTACGAAGTATCGCGTTCACTTGCTGCTTGCGAAGGGGCTATACTAGTAGTAGATGCTACACAAGGCGTAGAAGCACAGACTATAAGCAACCTATATATGGCAATCGAGAATGACCTAGAGATAATTCCTGTACTAAATAAAATAGATTTACCTGCCGCAGCTACAACTAAGGACAATGTAAAAAAGCAAGTCTTAGAGTTAATAGGTGGAAAAGAAGAAGATATCATAGAGGCATCTGGTAAATCGGGTATAGGTGTTATAGATATATTAGAAGCAATAGTTGAAAGAATTGACCCTCCTAAGGGAGATCCAGAAGCTCCTTTGAAAGCTCTAATCTATGATTCAATATTTGATCCTTACCAAGGTGTAGTAGTAAATATCAGGGTAATGGATGGTGAAATAAAAGAAAATGATAAAATAGTGTTTATGTCCAACAAAACTGAACATATAGTTGAGCAAGTTGGAGTTATGAAGATGAAGAGAGAGAGAACTAAATCTCTTTCTGCTGGTAATGTAGGATATATAACTGCAGCAATAAAAGGATTATCTGACACAAAAGTCGGTGATACTATTACTCATCAGAAAGGCGGTGCAACAGAACCTATAGGTGGTTTTAAAGAAGTAAAGCCTATGGTATTCTCGGGTATTTACCCTTCAGATTCAGATGGATTCGAAGATCTGAGAGAAGCATTATCTAAACTTTCTCTTAATGATAGTGCTGTTACTTTTGAACCTGAATCATCTACTGCACTTGGCTTTGGATTCAGATGTGGATTCCTTGGGCTACTCCATATGGAGATTGTACAAGAAAGATTGGAACGCGAATTTAATCAGACTATAGTAACTACTGTTCCTAACGTAAGATATAGAGTTACAAAAACCAATGGTGATATCTTACAGATAGACAATCCAGCACAAATGCCTGATAGAGTAGCTATTCAATCACTTCGTGAACCTTACATAAGAGCTCAAATAATCACACCTGATAAATATGTCGGGAATGTAATGTCTTTATGTATGGATAGGAGAGCTGAGATAGTAGACCAAAAATATTTATCAGAGACAAGGGTTGAGCTTATATTCCAAATCCCACTCTCTGAAGTAGTTTTCGATTTCTATGACAAATTAAAGTCAACTTCACGAGGATATGCTTCACTTGATTATGAATTTTCTCAAGAAAAAGAAAGTGATCTAGTGAAACTTGATATTATGCTTAATGGTGAAACTGTTGATGCACTGTCATATATTGTTCATAGAAACAAAGCCCACGCTTGGGGTAAGAAGATTTGTGAGAAACTAAAAGAATTAATACCTAAGCAGATGTTTGATGTTGCTATTCAGGCAGGAATAGGTAATAAGATTGTTGCTCGTACTAATATTAGCGCAATGCGTAAAAACGTAACAGCCAAATGTTATGGCGGTGATATAAGCCGTAAACGTAAGCTAATAGAGAAACAAAAAGAAGGTAAGAAGCGTATGAAACAAATAGGAAGTGTGGAAGTGCCACAAGAAGCTTTCCATGCTGTACTATCAATCGATTAGAAATGAGGAAAAATGTCCGTTAAAAGTTATTTAGCAAATCGAAAAAAGAAGAAAGAACTACAACGTGAAAAGATGAAGAATATGTCTTTCGGTGAGAAGGTTTTCTCATTTGGTAAGACAGTGTTAGGTGCAATTATTGTTGTTATGATTATCAACGGTTTACTAGTTGCTTCGTTCGTAGTACCAACTGGCTCTATGGAAAATGAAGTGATGACAGGAGACTTTCTGTTCGTCAACAAATTCATCTATGGCCCTACGACTCCGCAAGTTATTCCTTTCATCAATCAGGAGTTACCTTTTTACCAGTTCCCAGGTATAAAAGACCCTGAGAAAGGAGACGTAATAGTATTTATCTATCCAGGTGATAGAGACTTAATTGCAGCAAGAGAATTCCAATATTATCTAAAAAGATGTGTTGCTACTGCTGGCGATACTATTCAGATAATAAATGAAGTCATATATATAAATGGTGAGAAGCAAGAACTACCAGAGAATGCAAACTTTAGCGCGAGTAATAATCCAAATGATCCGGCTGCTTTTCCTATTGGAACTAATTGGACGCAATCGAATTATGGTCCATTAGCTATACCTAAGCAAGGTGACTTAATTGAAATATCAAGAGAAAATATAGAAAGATGGAGAATATTTATCCTAAGAGAAGGACATAAAGTTACTTTCGACAGCAAAAATGTATATATTGATGATATAAAAGCTACATCGTACAAAGTCGAAAGAAATTATTGTTTTGGGATGGGGGACAATAGACGTAATAGTGCAGATAGCCGTTCTTGGGGTTTTATTCCTTATGAAAATGTTACAGGTACTCCAATTGTTGTTTATTGGTCTTGGGATACGGATTTAGCTTTTAGTGATTTCTTTGATAAATTATCTACTATTAGGTTCAATAGAATCGGTAATCTAATAGACTAACCTTGAAATCCATCAAAGACATACTGTTTACAATTATACTAGCAGTATGTCTTATACTTTTTATCAAATCTTTCATTGTTGACTTTAGAGTTGTTGCGTCCGAATCAATGGAACCGACTCTAGTGAAAGGCGATATAATAATAATAAGCAAGCTTGCTTACGATATATTTGGGATAGAGTATAATGAGCCCAAATCATCTGATGTTATTACTTTCAAACATAATAATGAACTTCTAATCAAACGAATTAAAGATGTCAATAGCCAAGGGGAAATGTTCGTAGTAGGAGATAATACGAATAATAGTATAGACTCTAGAGATTTTGGTTACATTAGTAAAGCTGACTTAGAAGGTAAGGCAATTATTAAATTTAATTTTTCGACTTTTTCAATAGATTTCTTAGACGATTAGAGTTATTATAAACTGAATTCATCTCCTATCCCCCATTTATTCGTGGTCTTATCGTAAGTATGCACTATTAATTTTAAGGAATCTTTACTCACTTCTACTCTTATAAAATGAAAATCTCTTAAGCTTTTTTCTTTTTCGATTCCAATAGTGATATCTTTATAATTACCTTCCAAATCGATATTTCTTCTAGGACCACCGCCTCCTCCTGAGACTATATAGTGTTTATCATCTATTAATAAATGCTCATAATTATGACAATGACCAGATAAAAATAATTTTGCCTTTTTGCTTTTATTAAATGGTTCTACGAAATTATCTTTCACAAATTCGTCATCACCGAAACCTATTCCTGTTCCATTTGTGTATGGAGGTTGATGAGTTACTACAATTATATTATTAATACTTTTATCAATATCATATTTATCTAATTCTTGGTTGTACCATTGATTTTGTCTCTCTTTCATTTCCTTAGTTATTTCTGTATTCGAATTTAGAAGAATAAAAGCATTATTTTTAAATACGAAAGATCTCCAAGATGAATCTTTAAGTTCAGGAAATCTTCGTGATATATTCTGTGATCCAATCTCGGAATCTCCAAAGTATTCATGATTACCTAACACTGGAATTATTGGAATTTTTTCATTTCTTATAACTAATGTGGAGCTATCAAAATACACCCAATCCTCATCTGAAGAAGCATCAAATACCATATCCCCAAGGTGCAGAATAAATGACGGCTTATTATCTAATGATGCTATCCTATTAAATAATTTGAATTGCACAGAATCATTTGATTCACGAAAAAGCAAAATACTTTCTACCCAGCCCGTTCTTTGTGTATCTCCAATTATTATAAAAGAGTCTGATGATTCATTTTTAGATGTCGAATTTTGTAAAGTTTTATATGTCGGGACAGTATTACTTAACTTCCTTGAACTACAACCAAGTAGAAAAATTATAAATAATATAGTAGCTATTAATACTCTTGTAAATTTCATATAAACGTAATAGTTAGTTTTAGAATCCAATATAACTAATCTCTTTTAATTTATATTTACGGCTACACCATATAAATTGGTTAGTTTACAATTATTAGAACACCTATATTTGTAAATAATTCAATAATTCTATGATTAGAGGAATATACATACATATACCCTTTTGTGCTACGATTTGTAGCTATTGTGATTTTTATATAATTAAAAATCAAGATACTTACATTGAAAAATATGTAGAATATCTAGTAAGAGAATTCGAATTATTCAAATCTCTTAATCCAGAGGAAATAGTAATTGACAATATATTCATAGGTGGTGGAACTCCATCGTTACTGACTCCCGCTCAACTAGATACTATTATTAATAAAGTCCGAGAATGCTTCTCTGTATTGCCAAATGCAGAAATAAGCATGGAATCTAATCCGGCATCAATAGATGCACAAAAATTGAATGAGTATAAATCGGTTGGGATAAACCGAATAAGCATAGGTGTACAGAGCTTCGTAAAAAAAGAACTAGGGATACTCAAAAGAAATCATTCACCAGGACTAGCAGAAAAGGTGGTTACTGATGCTGTAAAAAGCGGTATAGAGACAGTAAATCTTGATTTGATATTCTCTGTACCAGGTCAATCTCTCGCATCGTGGACGTACTCAATAGAGAAAGCTCTTGAATTAGGTACTAACCATTTCTCGACATATAATCTGACCTTTGAGGAGAATACACCGCTTTGGAACAAGATGCAATCAGGTAAAGTAGTAAAATACAATGATGAAGTAGATGAATTTATGTATTTCACTGCTATCGAGATTCTTACGAATAGAGGTTTTGACCACTATGAAATCTCAAATTTTGCGAAAACTAACAACAAGTGCAGGCATAATCTTAACACTTGGCACAGTGGAGAGTATTTAGCATTTGGGGTGTCTTCACATGGATTTTATAATGGAAGCAGGTACAGAATCATAAGCAATTTACAAATGTACTATGAGATGATTAGTAATGGGAAACTACCAATAATAGATTCAGTCAAACTCAACGAATCAGACTACTCCGAAGAATTAATTGTACTTGGATTAAGAGCTTCGGGTTTGGATAAATCAAAAATTAATAAGCAAATTCCTAACTTTTTCGACAAAGCAACCACTTTTATGAATGAGTTGATAGACAAAGAATTTATAAGTGAATCTGAGACTCATTATAAGCTGACCTCAAAGGGATATGCGCTCTGTGATTCTATTACTAATAAGTTTTTGGATTTTATTTAAAGGGTATTCCTCGCTAACAGAGTGGATTCCGATGAAATCAAAAGACGGAGGTGGACTAATTAATCGATCATATTTCTCACTACCACTTCATGAATTTATAGCTTTTATTATTTACTCTTAGTATATACAATCCTTTTGCAAGCTCACTTGTATCTAATGTATATTCGTGGGCGTCTATATCAGAATTAGCTATTACATTTCCTCCCATCAAATCAAATATTTCAATAATTTTAAGTGATTCTTGTGAGGTTATTCCGATGTAATTCTCTTTGTAAGTGATGTCTACATTTGCTTTATTTGAATTGTAATTATCTATATTAGTTAACTCAGGTGTGAATTTGAACAATCCCATTGTAGATGCAATCCATACATTTCCATTGAAATCAATTGCTAAATTAGCGACTTGATTGAAGATTTCATCACCAAGATGATCTTTATCCAAGACATAACACTCTATGTTTTTATCTATTCTAAATAAATAAGAATTAAAAGTAAAACTATAATTTGAAAATGTCCATAGTGTGTTGTTCTTATCAACTCCTATTGCCCTATAAAATCTTCCGATATGATTGTCATTTGATTTGAGTGTATCTAATACAGTCCAATTACTTCCATCAAACTTAATAATGTTCCAATTGTCTCCTAACCATAAATTCCCATTGCTATCCATAGCAGATGAATAAAAAGAATAATTATTGGGAACACCAGAATTCTGACTGTTAAAGCAGATAACAGTGCTATCTGCTTTCAGTTGACATAAATCTGAATAAAAGAATCGGCTGAAATAAATGTTATCTTTTCCATTAATAATGAGTTTAGTAAACTCTAATTCGTCTCTAATCCCTCTGTATTTTTCTATAAATTTATCACCTTCATGCTTGAAGATACTAAGACTACTCGCTACCCAATAGTTATTATTAGAATCAAATTCAATTAACTTAGCACCATATAGAGAATCAATTTTTATAAAGTTACCGTCTTCGTATTTTACAACTCTCCCATTACTCACAAACCAAAGATTTCCATAGTTGTCAATTGTTAAATCTGTAGAATATTTGATATAATCGGAATCCGTACTATCATATAATGTCCATTTATCTCCATCAATAGCTACTATACCATCTCCTGTCTTTACCCATACGGTATTGTTATAATCTACAACAATACTTGAAGCACCGCCTTTGACTATCGAGTTAGAATCATTGTAATAGTCCCATTTAGCATAGGTGACAGTATTAGCAACAAATAATAATATTATAAAAAGTATGTATTTCATATTTGTTTTTTTTTAAAATGGACAAGTTCTATCTATATAGACACATGAACACAGAAAACGTCTCACAAGTGACGAAGTTTTTACATAGCAAAAAAAATGGCTGCTTTATAAAGACAGCCATTATAATTCTAACTAATATTAACTTATTACTTCTTCTTGCTCTTGTCAGGGAAAGGAGGAATAACAGGTAGTTTCTTGTTCTTATCGAAAGTTTTCATTTCTTTTTGAACTTCTTCTATAGCTCTTTCTAATTGTTGGTCTATTCCTTCCATTACTTTAGCTGGATGATTGTCCACTTCTATGTCTGGAGAGATACCAGTTCCTTCTAATACCCAATCCCCTCTTGCACCTAAGTTAGCAAATTCAGGACGAGTCAAGTAACCACCATCGATGAATGGAAGTGAACCACGAATACCGATTACACCACCCCAAGTACGTTTACCGATTAGTTTACCTAGTCCGTAATATCTAAATTGGTAAGGGAATAAATCACCATCTGACATAGACATTTCATTAATCAAACAAACCATTGGACCCATGAAAGTCGCATCTGGCTTTGCCGATATATCTTCTTGATTTCTGATATGTTGTGCTATTGCTATGTATCTTCTTAATCTCTCGATTATCATAGGAGATACGTTACCACCACCATTATATCTGTCATCAATTATTAGTCCTTCTTTATCTAGTTGCGAGTAGAAAGTTTTAGCAAATTCGTTCAATCCATTGCCAACTCCCATATCAGGAATGTGGATATAACCAATTTTACCACCACTCTTCTCATCTACTATTTTTCTTCTACCTTCTACCCAATTGTAATAACGTAAATCATTATCACTTTTGATAGTTTTTATGTAATATTCTTTAGCACCGTCCATTGAGTTACTTGAGTTAACAGTTATCTTTACTAATTTATTAGCCTTGTTTTCCAAAGCCATATTTGGCGTAAATTCGTCATTAACTTTTACATCGTCAATTGCAAGTAAATACATACCTTTAGTAACTTCTATACCTGGTTCAGTTAGAGGGGAGCGCTTGCTTTCTTCCCAGTTTCTACCCACAAGTATATTTGTAAACTTCCAGTTCTTTCCGTCTAATACTATATCAGCGCCTAATTGTCCTATTGAAATAGTCTTTACTTTAGGCATATCACCACCACCTACGTAAGCGTGACCAACATTAAGTTCTGAGATTAATTCTCCCAATACATAAGTCAAATCTGTTCTATGTTGTACGTAAGGTAACATAGATTCATATTTAGTATTCATTTCATTCCAATCAACCCCGTGCATACCAGGATCATAGAAGAAATCTCTCATCTGTCTCCAAGTCTCAGAATATATCTGAAGCCATTCATCTCTTGGACTGATTTTAGTTTCCATATTCGAAAGATCGATTTTATCTTTAGCGGAAAGCTTAATTTTATCAGCAAGTTTTTGAATATGATAGTCATTACCAGATTTGATAAAGATGTTTTTAGCATCTGGAGTTATATCCCATTGAAAGAAATCACCAACTTTGCTTTCTTCTTTCTCGTTGAAATCATACACATAAGTAGCAGGTTTTGAGCCACTACCAGTTTTTACATAGTACATTTTGTGATCTTTAGTTGGAGTCAAACCAAAGTAATTACCAGCTGAAGTAGGTACATCAAAAACTCTATCTTTTATCCCATCAAAGTCAATTTCTACTGTAATTTCCTTATCTTTTTTATCTTTGTCTTCTTCTTTCTTATCGTCAAATCCTTCGAATACAAAAGGAGATTTGGTCTCTTTTTTCAAAGGAACTCCATATATATTAGACATATCGGAATAAGAATAATTCCATTCTAAGTTGTTTATATCTGCGTTGAATGATCTACTAGAAGTATAGAATAAGAAATTACCACCTGGTGAGAAAACACCGCTACTTGCATTAAAAAACTTATTCGTAATTAATTCATTTTTACCACTCGCCGTTGAGTGAACGAATACTCCCGATATATTTGGGTTCAGATTATCAGTATATACAATCCATTTACTATCTGGAGACCAATTATAGTCTCTTATTTCCCAACTTCTTGATTTCGCTACTTCTTTTCTATTACCACTCGGTACAGAGTAATAATATAACTTCATAGATTTGTCAGAAGTCAATATATACTTGCTATCTGGAGACCATTTCATTTCATAACGATATGATTCGAAGTCATTTGTAAGTTGTTTAGTTTCTGACCCATCTGGTTTTGCTAAGAAAATTTCATATTCTCCATTCAAATCACTCATATACGAAATCCATTTACCATCCGGAGACCAAACAGGATTTCTATCATGAGCGTTAGAAGAGTTAGTTAGATTTTTTGTAATTCCTTTTTCTTTAGCAACTAGGAATATATCACCTCTAGCAGAATATAATGCCCATTTACCATCTGGAGAAACTGTGCTACCAGAGATTTCATCACTTACATCTTCTATTCTAGGTCTAGCAGTTGGGAAGTCATCTTGAACAGATATACTTACCTTTTTGACAGTTTCAGTTGCATAATCCATCAAATGAACTTCTCCACCCATTTCGAATGCTATGTGTTTAGTCCCTTTTGAAGGAAATTTCACATCATAGTAAGTCGTATTAGTAATCTGCTTTTCTTCTTTAGTTTTAGTATCATATCTGTATAAGTTTAGAGTACCCGTTCTGTCAGATATGTAATAAATTTTATCCCCATTCCAAATTGGCATTATATCTTGGGCATCATTATCAGTTACTTGAGTCAGTTCTTTTGTGTTGAAATCATATATCCAAACATCAGCAACTTGACCACCTCTATATCTTTTCCAAGTTCTGTAGTCACGGAAAATTCTGTTATATGCTATTTTGCTCCCATCTGGTGAAAGCGAAGCGTAACCAGAATTAGGTAATGCAAGAGTTTGAGGAATACCAGTGACAGCACCAACAGTAAAGATTTTACCCTCTAGTACGTGCCAGCTTTCTTCTCTTGAACGATACACAATATCTTTACCATCTTTAGACCACTCTAAGATAATCTTATTTGGCCCCATTCTTTCGGGTAATCCTTCTACATCCATATTAAATGTACGTTGTATAGGCATACCACCTTCTGATGGCATTACAAAAACTTGTTGGTTACCATTGTATTCACCTGCGAAAGCAATTTTTTTGCCATCAGGAGAAAACCTTGGGAACATCTCTATACCATCAGAAACCGTAACACGTCTAGCGATACCACCTAATATAGGTACTACGAATATATCACCCGCATGAGTAAAAGTTATTTGTGTGTCCGAGCTATTAGGGAATCGGAGTAATTTTGATTGACCAAACATCATAGTTGATGATGTAAGTATAATAAGTGCAGTGAGGAAAATATTTCTCATTATTCACTTCATATTAAATTTAACAATATTGATTTTCTGGAATAATTACGATTTTATGAAATGATAGTTGTCATTTCACATTAAAAAAGCAATTAAGTACATAAACTACGTTAGTCTATATCTTGCAATTTAATCATAGATTTGATTGTCTCAAAGTTTAAGTAAAAAAGTATATATACAGATAATAAAAATAATTTACTTACGTTCAATTTCTGAAATTAAATTAATCAATTAACATATTGCAGGAAAATCATGAACATATCAAACGTATTTGAAAATAATAGGCAGTGGATTGCCAATAAATTAGAGAAAGATGAGAATTATTTTACTGACCTATCAAAAGGACAAAAACCTGAGCTACTTTATATAGGATGTTCAGATAGCCGTGTTACAGCAGAAGATTTGATGGGAGTACAACCAGGTGACGCATTCGTACATAGAAACATAGCTAATATGGTCATCAGTATAGACTTGAATACAATGTCGGTAGTCGAATACGCGGTTAAACACCTAGAAGTAAATCACATCGTTGTTTGTGGTCATTATTATTGTGGTGGTGTGAAAGCAGCTATGCAATCGGCTGACTTGGGAGTGTTGAACCCTTGGCTAAGAAATATACGTGATGTGTACAGAATACACCAAGAAGAACTAGATGCTATAGAAGATGAAGAAAGTAGATACAAAAGACTAGTAGAGTTAAACGTTCAAGAACAGTGTGTGAACGTTATCAAAACGGCAGTAGTTCAAAAAGCAATTAGAGATAGGGATATTACAATCCACGGTTGGGTCTTTGATATTAACAGTGGTAAACTAATTGATTTAGAAATAGACTTCAAAGAAATACTAAAAGATATAATGAAGATTTATACTTTGAAATAAAGTGAATATAAAAACCTTATAGATGTATTATAGTTACAGAACTATTACATATCAGAAAGCTGTCTTAATCAAGGCAGCTTTTTTTTAATCAAGATTTTTAGGATTTAAGAATTTTTCAGGATTGGTTAAAAATAAATATGTAGAGACATATTGCAGACGTCTCCAAATGTCAGAACAAGATAAAAAGATGTTGCAACCATTGTTGAAGTTGTTTTAACTACCACTGAACATAAAAAACCTACTCTAGCTTAAGGCGGTAGAGACTGTATAAGTCAGTCGCGTAGAGGTAGCCGTTGTTTAAATCGATAGAAGTAATTTTCTTACTAGTAACTTTGTCTAGTGGTAGCTCTATTATATTATCACTATCTACTATTTGGTAAACTTTGCCTGTATTTTCATCTAAGAAGTAAATATATTTTTCTTTTTCATATTTACCCATTGTTTTATAATCACCAAGCAATTCTATTTTATCACTCCCAACTTTTGAATGGAAAATGGAATCAACTGTAAATGAGTAAAGGTCATCATCGACAAAGACTAAATTATGTGAATTTGGTACTTGTCCACAGTCTGTGATATAATCTACATTTGATAATTTGCAATATAAGCTATACTTACTCCAAGTTTCTCCATAATCATAAGATATCTCATAACTGAGATAGTCTTCAAACCGGTTATTCGTGATATTATAAAGCATATCACCTTCAAAGCCGAACTTACCTCTTAAATTACTATCTTTAGTTAATTCTAAAGATTCTTTACTTAGTTTAAATAATTCTCTATCTATATCTATAAAACAATAATTTTTATCTTCATGAATTACATGAACTGTTATCAAAGAGTAATGTTCACCTTCTAATCTGCTTCTTTTTATCAGTTTATCATTTTTATAAATCTCATAGATGAAATCATATGAATTCGAATCTTTATTAAACTCATGAAAAATTCTAAGTGACATGTCCCAAATCTTATAATATTTATCAGAACTTTCTACATATTCAATATCATTTCCGATAAAAGTTTTATTGGGTATTGAATAGAACAAAGCGGCATATTGACGTAAGTCATAAATATATAAAGTATCTCCAGTAACATAAAATTCATACAAATAATTGTTATTGGGAAGATCCAGATTAATAGTTTTACTAAAATCAGACTCTATATCAATAGCAACAGAAGTAGGAGGACGGTTTAACAAAAGGTAATTATTAGTAACATATAGCTCATAATGCATTTGAAGATTATCTATAATCGTTTCTTTAAAACTAAACTTATCGTTTTGAAGATTGAGAACTGATATTTTGCTTTCAAATTTTTTCCCTGGACTCACTAATAGTATCTTCAATTCACCCTTATATCTAAACATTATGAGTCCTTCCTTAACCTTACTTATGTTTGTTACTTTTATTTCTTCTAGTTTATTATTTCTAAGTTCATATAAAGTACTATCTTTATAGAAATAGAATGAGTTGTCTAGTGATTTAATCATAGTGATGTCCTTACTAAATATGTCATACCTATTCGTTATTAACTTTTTTCGTAGATCATCATAATTTGAATAATGTATAAAAGCTGCTTTCTTATTGAAGAATAAAACACCTGCTTTATTGAAGTGAACTTCATCATAGTTTCTTCTTAGATTAGAAAACTCAATCTGGTAAATTCTTACACTATCAACGGCACTTGCTTGAAAAGAATACTCGCTAATATAATTTGAATCTAACTCATTCCAGTCCTTCAAATTATTCGAGCCAATAAAACTACCATCCCACTTTTGAAGTATATATTGCCCATCATAATAGAATGCATTTTTAATATGCCCATTATTCAAATTTGGCAGGTCAACCTTCTCCCATTCTGAAGATAACAGAATAGCAGGAACAAGTATTAGCAGTATTTGTAAATAGTATTTCATAGTTTTTTCTTAAAAATTTTTTACTCTAACTTGAGGTGGTAAATTTCTTTATTATTAGCTACGTAAAGATAGCCATTATTAAAACAAAAGTTTACCACATTATTTACTGGGCATTTTAGTTCAGTGTAATTACCCGATTCACCGAGTATATATATAATATCAGTATTATAATCTAAAAAGTAGATTTTACCCTTATGCTTTAAGTGATATTCATATTCAACAAATAGCAAAGATTCGAAATGCTTTTGTCCAATCTCAGCAGTGAAGATTGTATCTTTTGTAAATGAATAAATCGTCTTACCAACTAAATCTAAAGAATGTGAATTCTCTCCCCTAGCACAGGTATTAAAATTTCTATCGGACACTCTTCCATTTATAGTATCTTTTATCCAACTTTTTCCTGTGTCAAAAGAATATGAGAAAATTGCTCTGTGGTTACTTTGTTTAGAAGTATCCATTAAGTAGGTATTTGACTCAGAGTTAAAATAAGGACCTGACATAATTATCGCTTCTTCAGAGAATTGACAAATAGTAGATGGGGCAGAAAATAATTTTTTATATTCTAATGTTTTAAGGTCAAGTTTTATTCTTTCTGCTCCACTTTCAATTATTACATAATCATCAAAGAATCCTTCAATATAACATGAATTGTTATGTGTATCCTGATACTTGAAACTTATTTCTTTTATCTCTTTAAATGAAGAATCATAAATTTCTATATTTGCTGAATCCTTCCAATTATTTATAATATTGAAGTAATAGTTACCTATTTTTTCACAGTTTGACCTTAAGAAATAGTCTACTATAGATGAAGGAGAATCTGAAAATTTCATACTTTCTAATTCAATATAAGTAGTTGGCTCAAAATTTCCTGTTCTAATTTCCAGAATATTATTCTTTACCCAAAAGTTACTAATATAAGTATAGTTAAGCGATTTAAGATCCACACCAAGTTTTGTATCATTTGATTTTATATCATCAACCAGTTGAAATTTTAACTTAAGTTCTTCAGAAAGTTCATTACTATCAATTCTTATTATTGTGTCCTTTTTCGATTTATAATATTTTACTTTTTCTGAGTTACCGTAGTGATTTAGAGACTTAACGTATAATATACTATCTTTTCGAAAAGCTAAAACAAAGCTTTCTTCTAGTATTAACAAATCTATTTTTAATTTTGAGACATCCAAATCATTGATTGTTATAATAGTGCTATCCAATAAGAAATGTAATTTATTATCTCTGCTTTGAACAAATTTTGTCCTGCTACTATCTACATCAAACCTTAAATTTTCTTTGAACTCATTGTCTCTATAAATTTCGTGAATTATTGTGCTTGACTCATTGTTGTAATATAATAGACCACTCTCATTATATGCACACCAAGCATTTTCATATTCGATCTTTTTAATATATTTTTTGGCTTCAGGTATGAGTTTAAAAAAGAGCTTATCTGAAATTCTTTTTTTGAATTTACTTGAGTCTAAAGAATCCCATTCTTTCAAATCAGTTGAAACTATTACGTTTTTACCTTGTTTCTCAACTACATAGATACTATCTATTAAATAAACATTTAGAAACTTCCCATTATTCAAATTAGGCAAATCAACCTTCTCCCATTCGGCAGATAGCAGGATAGTTGGGAGTAGTATAAACAATATTCGTAAGTAGTATTTCATAGTTATAAGTAAATATAAGGAAATGAGAAATAGCTTACAAGTATATTATTTGATAGAGACCTACTACTAATAACTCAAACTTATAACCCTTATTCGTAACTATCTTTCAGATTTTATTATATTGCGGTAGAATAATCTGTGGAAATCAGGATTATTTGTAAATGATTATTATGAAATCGAATAGAATATTATGTTTAAAAAAATATTAGTTGCGAATAGAGGCGAGATAGCCATCAGAGTGATGAATGCTGCTCGTGAGTTGGGCATAGAAACTTATGCCGTTTACCATGAAGTAGATAAACACTCGTTGCATACTATATCTGCAGACTATGCTTTGGAGATTGTAGGCGATACACCTAAGCAAGCGTATTTGGATGCGGCTCAGATTATTAGCTTAGCTATTGAGAATGAATGCGAAGCCATACATCCAGGTTATGGTTTTCTTTCGGAAAATGCTAGCTTTAGCAAAGCATGTAAAGATGCTGAGATTAAGTTCATCGGCCCAAATGAATATGCTATAGAAGTTATGGGTAATAAAACCGCCGCTCGTGAACTAATGCAAAAAGCCGGAGTACCAATCGTACCCGGAACAAAAGAGCGAATTACAGATCTAGATTTGGCAAAAGAAATAGCTAATGAAATCGGTTATCCTATACTACTGAAAGCTGCTGCTGGCGGTGGTGGTAAAGGTATGCGTAAAGTTGAAAAAGAATCAGATTTCATAGATAGCTATGATGCCGCACAAAGGGAAGCTCGCAATGCATTCGGTGATGACACTATATATATGGAAAAATATATAGTCAATCCTAAGCATATAGAAATACAAGTATTGGCAGATGAACACGGAAATTGTATTCATCTAGCAGAAAGAGATTGCTCTATACAAAGACGCCACCAAAAAGTAATTGAGGAGGCTCCTTCGACAGTATTAGACGAGAATCTAAGAGCAGCTATGGGCAAAGTAGCCGTAGATGCAGCTAAAGCTTGTCAATATGTAAATGCTGGGACTATCGAGTTTTTACTAGATAAAGATAAAAATTTCTATTTCTTAGAAATGAATACTCGATTGCAAGTAGAACACCCAGTATCAGAGCTTATAACTGGAGTTGATCTAGCAAAAGAACAAATAAAAGTTGCGGCAGGATATCCTCTACCATTTGAGCAAGAGGACATAGTAATATCTGGCCATGCTATTGAGGCACGAATATATGCTGAAGACCCTTTGAATAATTTTATGCCAGATATTGGAACTATTTCTTATCTGAGAAATCCAGATGGAATAGGAGTAAGAGTAGATGGAGGAATAGAGAGAGGTGATGAAGTTAGTATTAATTTCGACCCCATGCTAGCTAAGCTAATTGTTTTCGGTCAGGATAGAGAGGAAGCAATAGAAAAAATGGATGCTGCTTTAACTTCGTACAAAGTAGTTGGTTCTAGAACTGTTATCCCTTTTCTAAAAGCTGTAATGCAATCAGATAGATTCCGTAATCATTATTTTGATACTGGTTTTATAGAATCCGATTTCGACTTCAAAGTACTAGACGAAATGAAAGAAAATGATGAAGAATATGTGGCCGCTATAGCAGCATTCGCTTACAATAAAAATAAAAACAAAAAGAAAGTAACACCTGTTAATCCAACTCCTAGCGATTGGAAATCTAAGAGACTTAATAATATGAGGGAGTTCTAATATGAATAATATACAGGAAGAAATAAAATTAGTTTCTGGTGATAAAACTTATTCAGCTGCATTTGATCATACTGACACATCAAAAGTTTTCTTAGATGAAAAGTTGTATGAATTCAAAGTATTGAAAGAATACAATGATAATGTCAGTGTTATATCTGTCAACAACAAAGTGTTTACAGTCAAGATAAACCAAGACGATAGAGATAGTATAGAAATTCTAACAACAGGTTTTGGATATAACTATGAAATAAAGACATCAACATCATCCCTTCTTGAGCAATTTGTTCGTCAAAGTGGCAAAGGTAAGAACAAGATCAATGGTATAGTTGCCCCTATGCCTGGTATGGTAGTAAAAGTAAACTGCGCAGTAGGTGATCAAATATTAGAAAATGACAAATTAGTTATTGTAGAAGCCATGAAAATGGAAAATGCACTTGGGTCTCCCCTATCTGGGACTGTCAAAAAAATCAATGCTATAGAAGGTAAAGCTGTAGATAAAGGAACGGTACTTATTGAGATAGAGTAATTATGAGATTAATTTTCATTATATTATTTTTTATATCACCACTATTGTACTCAACCGATTATAATAGAATCAGTGAAGTTGAACTAATAGAGATTTATGCATCGTTTAATGATAGTGTTGTAGTAATTAATTGGTCTACTGCTTCTGAAGATAATAATAAATACTTTATTATTGAAAGGGCTTCAAATTACCCTATTAAAGAATTTAAAAGTATAGATACTTTAGAGGCTATAGGATTTTCAAAAGAGACGAAAAATTACAGTACAATAGATAGTACAATTGAGTTTGGAAATATATATTCTTATCGATTATCTACCGTTGCTTTTGATGGAACTATTCAGAAATATAACTATTTCATTGCATTAGTTGAGGTTCCAAATGTCGAAACTACTGTATTAGAGTCAGACAACAAACAACTCATAAGCTATGAGTTGCAAGAAGATAGAATAGTAATTACAACATCAATCCCAATACATAATCAGATAACTTTATTTAGTCTTGATGGCAGGACAATCAACCCTAATATCAAAATACTCAATGATGAAAATTATTCCATAGAAATTAGTGATTTGCCAAATGGTAAATACATATTATCACATAACGAAAACCTCATTTGTAAATTCGTTAAATAAATTATCTCTCTGTAAAAACTAATTTTTTTATTATCTTGTCTCTATTGAAAAAGAAAAAATACAATAGGATTGATATGAAAACTTTAGTTACCACTTTAATTATAGTTATGAGTCTTCAGTTAAGCGCTACAGACAAGGATTTTTTCCGACGTCAAGCGGAATCAGCTCATCCAACACCTTCCCCATCTGCGGTGAAGGAATTCAACAAATATCAATTTAAAATACCTTACAAAGTACAAGGTGAGTCTAAATTCTTCAATATTGCTCCTTCAGTTGATGAAGGAACTTCGCAAGGTCAGCCAACTCAAAACGAATCAAGTATAGCTGTAAACCCAAACAATCCTAATATAGTTATCTCATCGGCAGTAGATTATAGAGACAACTCATCATCTTGGGTATATGTATCTACAGATGGCGGTAGAACTTGGGAGAACAAGAATCTAGGTAAAGCAAACGGATGGCGTTCTTCTAATGATCCATCTGTTATGTTCGACAAAGACGGTACTGGCTATCTTGTACACGGAGCTTTCCCTGCAAATGGTAGTGGAGAGAACGGAGTTTACCTTAATAAATCTACGGATGGAGGAATAACTTGGAGTGACCACATAGCCGTAATAGAACACAAATTGCCCGATGATCCATTAACTTATTTCGAAGATAAGTATTATATAGAAGTAGATAATTCTGATGAGTCTCCTTATCGAGGTCATCTATATATACCCTGGAAGAGAGTTACAGCAGCCGATAGTGCTACTCAAATAGTATTGGCCAAATCTACTGACAAAGGAGACACTTGGTTAGAGCCAGTTAATATAAGTGAAAGATTAAGCGGAAGTTCTGAAGATACAACATTTGGGCAGAGTTTCCCTTTAGTTTCCACAGGTCCAGAGGGTAATGTATATGCCGTCTGGAATCATGGTATTAAGCATGCAGTAGGATTCAACAAATCAACTGATGGTGGTATTACTTGGGGTACTCCTGGTATAATCCATCAATATAATATATTTGGTACAACAAAATTATTGACACAGGGTTGGAGACATACGCTAAAAGGAAAAGTAAGAGCAGAGGCATACCCAGTTATTAAAACAGATTATAGTGATGGGCCGAACAGAGGAAATGTATATGTTGCTTGGGCTGCGGATAGTATTCCTAATGTATATTTCTCCAAATCAACTGATGAAGGTGAGACTTGGTCTGAACCTAAGATAGTACATGCCGAGACGAATGGTGACCAATTTTGGACTTGGATGGGAGTTGACCCAACTAATGGTGATATAGCTATTATGTATTTGGACAGTAGAAATGACCCTGATAATATAATGGTAGAGTGCTATGTTAGTTACTCATCAGATGGAGGAGAAACTTGGATAGATAGACAAATATCAGATGTACCTTCGGATATACGTAATAACCCGTTCGATGGGAACGTTTTCGCAGGAGACTATAGTGGTCTTGATTTTTATGATGGAGTTATATTCCCTAGTTGGGTTGATATGCGTAATACTGTAGGGCCAGATGGAAACATCAATGATAATGACGTTTACTCAGCTATTATCAGAGTAGATCAACCATCACCTGTTAATGACTTTAAAGTGTCAGTAGTACCTAATGATCCGACACAGCTTAATTTGAATTGGACTACGGTTTGGGAGAGTTCTTTTGGAAAACAGTTAAAAAAAGAAGATTTTGAATTACAAGTATTTAGAAACAATGAGCTGATACAAACGCTGAGCTCAGACTCAGAGGGCTTAACAGATATGGGGTTAACACCATATCAAAGATACGACTATAAGATAAGAGCGAAAAGCGAAAATGATTCTAGTATTTACAGAAATGCATTCGGTTATGCTGGTGGAACTGAGAAACCAGATTCAGTATTTATAACTAATATAGAAACTTATGTTGATAATGGTGACCACGTATCCACTAGACTTTTCGTAAAAATACCAGATAAAAGAGCTGATAAAACAACTCCCTTAACAAAAGTCAAGAGATTAGAGATATTCGGAGACGGTGAATTTTTAAGAATTTTCCCATTAGTAAATGAAGAAATTGGGACTACGGTAGCAGTTAATATAACTCAAGAATTAGGTAACTTCTCTAATCTTAGTTGTGTATTAGTAGCTGGCTATGAGAATCAGGGTCTGGGAGAACAGTTTAGTGATACTTCAAATAGTGTATTGGGCTATGAAGGTGAGCTAATTGGTTTAGATGAAGAAAGAGAAATAAATTTTGATGATAAAAATGAGACTTACTATTCTCAAGAATGGGAAGTTACTGATGAAATCGCGGCGTCACCAACGAATAGTATATCTACTTCTCCAAATAGTAATTACGATTCTAGAAGTGAATATACTCTGTATTTTCAACCGACAAGTATTGATATATTAACTGGTGGTGCTGGTAGTATTTTGACTCACAAATTAACATTTGATCAAATATGTGAGGTCCATTCACTTGATAGTGCAGTGATTGAATCTAGTAACGATCTGAAGAATTGGACTATTGTCAAGCAATTTAGTCTAGATGATTACGAACAATGGAATGATAATAGTTTGACTCAAGAAGATTGGGTAAATACAGAAGCAGTACCTATTACTATAGGTGGAACAGAATTAGTTTACACACGATTTAGATTATTAACTAACTCCGTAGTTAATAAGAAAGGTTGGTACATTGATAACTTAACATTTACTCCTCATACTATCAAATCAAGCGTAGAAGAAGAGATCGTATCAGAACTGGGTGTATATCCTAATCCAACTTCAAACTATTTGAACATAGTTAATAAGGACAATTTACCATTGGAAGTTGAACTTTTGGACATGAATGGTAATATTGTATTAAGTAATTCAGATTATTTTGGAAAGTCATTAAATCTAACTAACTTGTCTTCTGGCGTTTATATATTGAAGTTAAATTATAAAAACCACTCAAAAATAGAGAAGATAACTATTATAAAATGATAACTAGTAATATAAATATTACAAAACCTACATACTTGGAAAATGAATTTTCTCTTTTCAAAAAAGAGAAAGAAAACTCCACTGGGAAAGAAGAGCTTACAGAAAGTGAAGAGAAAAGAGTTAAAGAGTTAAAGAAGATAGATCGTGAAGTAAGAACTCACGAGCAAGCACATTTGGCGGCGGCTGGTGGATTGGCCAGAGGTGGAGCTACATTTACTTACACGAAGGGACCTGATGGTAAAAGGTATGCAACCGGAGGTGAGGTAAATATAGAAATATCACCTGTAGAAGGAAATCCCAAAGAGACTATTAGGCGAATGCAACAAGTAAGAAAAGCCGCATTGGCACCTGCTAACCCTTCGAGCCAAGATAGGTCAGTAGCGGCTCAAGCATCAAGAGAAGAAGCAAAAGCTAGAGCTGAACTTTCTAATCCTAAAAATCAAGAAGAGGATAAGGCTAAAAACGGAATACTAAGTATCTACAATAGAGAATACAAAGAAAGCCAATTCTCAGTAACAGCGTAATAATGAAAACTAATTACTTCTCTCCCCTACTTGACTTATTCGAAGCTAATAAGAACGATGATAATGCCTTAAAAATGGCAGCATATATGAAAAATAAATTCTCTTTTTATGGAATAAAATCACCTTTAAGAAAAGAACTGCAAAAACAATTTCTCTCAGACAATGGTAAACTTCCACCTCATACTGCTTCTAAAGATATAAAACAAGTCTGGAACGATTGTAATCGAGAAGTCAATTACGTTATACAAGATATACTTAGACATAAGCGATACTGGGATTCAGATGAATCTATCGAATTAGTAGAATGGTTAATAGTTAATAAAAGTTGGTGGGACACCGTAGATGCATTAGCTGTTAACTGCGCCGGTCAATATTTAAGAATACATCCAGAAAAAATAGAATATTATAACGCTAAATGGATAAGTTCTGATAATATATGGTTAGTTAGAACGGCCATCCTCTTCCAATTAAAATACAAAGAGAAAACAAATTTCGAACTGTTGAAAAGTAATATTCGACTACATTCACACCAAAAAGAGTTCTTTATAAAAAAGGCAATCGGCTGGGCATTAAGAGAATATTCCAAGACAAATCCTTCAGCCGTAATTAAGTTTTTGAATGAAAACGAACTTCAAAATCTAAGTATTCGTGAAGCCTCTAAATACTTATAAGTCCCAAAAAATCTTTAATTTTGTACCGTGAAGTAATTTATTAATACAACATAGTGTGAATATGCTCCGAATCGCAACAATACTATGTTTATTCTTATGTGGTATAAGTACATACGCTCAGAGCGTAACGTATCCTAGTTTTGGCAAAGGAATAAACATAATGGCTGAAGATAGTTCAGCAACAATGAAACTAAATGTGAGAATGCAGAACTTGTTTGAGGCAGGTCACAACGACTTCTCCAATGAAACTGACACCCGACTTCTAGTAAGAAGATGGAGATTAAAGTTTGGTGGTTATGCAATTAGCCCCGATTTAAGATATAAATTGGAGTTAGGGTTTTCTAATCGTGACCAAGGCAATTCTGCAACAGGTGCATTTGGTAATTCGGGATCTAATATTATATTAGATGCTGTTGTAAAATACTACTTATTCGAAGATTTTGATATCTGGTTCGGCCAAACTAAGTTACCCGGCAATAGAGAGCGTGTTATATCATCTGGAGATTTACAGTTTGTTGATCGTTCATTACTAAATTCTAGACTTAATATTGATCGTGACGCTGGTATCCAGTTACGCTATAAATTCGGTAGTGACTTTGTAGTAAAGCCTATATTTTCATTATCATTAGGTGAAGGAAGGAATATTACTGTTGATAATGCAGGTGGGTTTGCTTATACATATAGAACAGAATTTTTACCTTTCGGTGATTTCGATGATTATGTATCTTCAGCTCATAAATTGTATGATGATCATAAACTTGCTGTAGGGGCTACTTATAGTTTTAATGATGGTACTAACCGTCAAGGTGGTCAAATTGGTTCATTCGTTTATGATACTTCTGGATCTCTTGTTGAAAATGATATGTATAGTTATTTTATCGATTTACACTATAAGTACAAAGGTGTAAGTATTATGACAGAGATAGCAAAGAAACAAGTAGATAAGATTTACACCGATTTAGAAAAAAACTTTAGAACAGGAGAATCAGTTAATTTTCAAGTAGGATACTTATTCGATAATTATTGGGAATTGGCTGGGAGATATAGTTATGTTAGACCTGATAATAGTAATTCGGACGTAGATGAAATAGGTGAGTATACAATAGGAATTTCGAAATATATTTCTAGCCACAAATTAAAAATACAATCTGATTTTTCTTATTTCGAGCTTTTTGATGATCTAGACAATGATCTTTTTAGATACAGATTCCAAATAGAATTACAACTTTAGAAATAAATTAGTTGTTATGTCAACTAATTGACGATATCATCTTTAATCAATATATGATTGTTACTTTTAATAGTTTATATTGTTATTACTTCTATAAGGTTTGACAATTAAAATAATTTTAACAATCAATTAAAGGTTATATGAAACAATTTAGAATAATATTATTTACTTCATTGATTATGACTTTGTCGTTTGCTTCGTGTTCCGAGAGTATTGTCTCGGAATGCGAACCAGACATGAAGGTTGATAATCAAATGAGAGCATCATTCAAAGATATTCAGGAAAAAGTGTTTACCCCTAGCTGTGCTACTAGTGGTTGCCACGCAGGATCTTTTTCATCTTTCCCTAACTTAGAAGAAGGACAGTCTTATGAAAATATAGTTGGGAAAAACAATCTATCTGGAAACATGCCACTAATTGATCCTGGAAACAGTTCTAATAGCTACTTATTTAAAAAGTTATTAGGAGAAGCTGGTTCTTTAATGCCTCTTGGTGGTCAGAAATTGAATCAGAATGTATTAGATTCGATAGCAGCATGGATTGACGATGGTGCCGAAAACAATTAAAAAGAGAGAAATCATTATGAGAAAATTTATAATAATTGGATTCGTATTACTACTTACTTCTAGTAGTTATGCAAAGGTTGAACACCAAGTTGATAAGAGTAAGAAAAATGTTGTGAAATTTATTTCAGATGCTCCAGTGGAGGATTTTGAAGGAATCACTAGCTCAATAGATGGTTATATGCTTGGTGAAAAAGGTGATTTTAAAGGAACGGAGTTATATTTTGAAGTTGATCTAAACACAGTAGATACTGATAATGGATTGAGAAATAGACACATGAGAGAAAATTACCTTCATACAGATAAGTATCCTCTTACTACATATACTGCGAATATATTTGAATCTAAAAAGATTGATGATAAACACTACGTAGTAAAAGCAAAAGGTAAATTCCAAGTTCACGGTGTCTCAAAAGAGAAAATTATAGAAGCAGATATTTACGTATATGATAATATCTATCACGTTAAAACTAAATTTGTTGTGACTTTAACTGATCATAAAATAGAAGTACCATCGCTTATGTTAGTTAAAATAGATCCTGATATGGATTTAAGATTAGATTTTTTCCTAAAAGAGGTAACCCAATAATATGAAATATATTTCTACTTTTGTTATTGCTTTATTTATTCCGACTTTGTTATTATCACAGTCTTGGCAAAGAAAATCAGAGGTAGTTGAACCTCCACTTCAATTATTTCATAGTACTTATGCCTATGCATTGCCTACGGCAGAAACATTGAAGCAAGGTGACTATTTATATGGAATTTCACATAGATTTACACTACCTGTCTCATCTGGCTTCGAACAACTATTTGGTATAGATGGTCCTGTTATAAACATGATGAATCTAGGTTATGGTTTGACAGATGATATTTTTCTAAATCTTGGTAGAAGCAATAGAGAATCACAATGGTGGTTCGAAACGAAATACAAAGCCATTGAGGTTAGAAATGAATCGTTTCCTTTATTAATTAGCTTTCTTGGTGGTGTTGCTTATTCAAGTAGACCTACTTTAGTAGGTGGACAAGAACTAGAATCAGGTAGGGATTGGCACTTCTATGGTGTAGCAATTATCAATACATTAATTAGTGATAAGCTTGGAATTGGTATTACACCTACATTCTCTTATAATTCACACTTACAATGCCCTGAAGTAGAGAATAGTGTAACATTGGGAGCTTATGCTGAGTACTACTTAGATGATATGTATAGTATCTTAATTGAAACTAATCCAACAATTACTGGATGGAGAAATAAATACGACTCATATACAGTCGGTTTCTCTATGGAAACTGGTGGACACTTTTTCAAATTTTCTGTATCAAACAATACTGCTATTAATATACAACAGTTCAATTCTGGAGCACAAAGTGCGTTTTTGGGTAGTGGAGAGAATAATAACTTACATTTCGGATTCCAGATAACTAGAAATTTATAGATCGATAACATACTATCAATAATTGAAGTCTATAGTAATTACTATAGACTTTTATTTTAACCCTACCTATTTAGGACAAAGAACTCTTTTTTCTTTGATTATTTGAAAACAATTAATTAACTTTGTCTAAGATTATAAATAAAAGTAATTTTTTAATTATTGTATGGGGTTCGAAATGAGTTTAATAGAGAATAAACTTAACTTATCAACTTTATTAGTGTTGTTCGCAGCATTAGTATTCACAGCTTGTGATGGTGGGAAAAGTGATTATAATCCGGCTAATGAGAAAGTAGTTGGTGAAACGATAGCAGAATTAACATTACCTCCTAATGTACCTGCTCCTATAGATCCACACAGAGCTGCAACAAAGCAAATCGTGAATATGGAAGTATTGGAACAAGAAGGCACGATGACTGATGGTGTTACATACACTTATTGGACATTTGGTGGTTCAGTACCAGGTCAGTTTATCAGGATTAGAGAAGGTGATGAAGTTGAATTTCACTTGAAAAACCACCCTGATAATAAGTTTGCTCATAATATAGATTTACATGCAGTTACTGGACCTGGAGGTGGAGCTGCGTCATCATTTACTGCTCCTGGTCACGAGACTGTATTCTCTTTCAAAGCACTAAACCCTGGACTTTATGTGTACCATTGTGCAACTGCACCTGTAGGTATGCATATAGCAAACGGTATGTATGGTTTGATATTGGTTGAACCAAAAGGTGGTTTACCTAAGGTAGATAAAGAATATTACGTTATGCAAGGTGATTTTTATACAGCTGGAAGAAACGGTGAAGCTGGTCATCAACCATTTGATATGGACAAAGCTTTAGCTGAAAATCCAGATTATGTAGTTTTCAATGGCTCTGTTGGAGCAATTGCAGGTGATAATGCGTTAAAAGCAAAAGTTGGTGAAACAGTAAGACTATTTGTTGGTAATGGTGGTCCAAACTTAGTATCTTCATTCCATGTAATCGGTGAGATATTTGATGAAGTAAGTGTTGAAGGTGGAGATATGATTAATAGAAATGTTCAAACTACATTGATACCAGCAGGTGGTGCAGCTATGGTTACTTTTAAAGTCGAAGTACCAGGTAGTTTACATTTAGTTGATCACTCTATATTCAGAGCATTCAACAAAGGTGCACTAGGTTCTATAGTTGTGACAGGTGATGAAGACAAAAAAATCTATAGCGGATTAATGGAAGACAAAGTCTATATGGCTGAAGGTGGTCGTTCATTAACTTTGCCTTCTAAAGGTAGTAATGAAACAACAGCCGGCAGTAAAGCAGAAAGAATAGATATGGGTGCTAATGTTTACAAAAACTTATGTCAAGCATGTCACCAGCCAGATGGTAAAGGTATGAAGGGTGTATTCCCACCATTGGCTAAATCTGATTACTTTGCAAATGATCATAATAAAGCTATTAGTGCTATAGTTCATGGTTTATCTGGAAAAATCACTGTAAATGGTGAAGTATATAACAGTGCTATGCCTGCACAATCATTGAGTGATGAGGAAGTTGCAAATGTAGTAACTTACTTACTAAATAGCTTTGGTAACAAAGGTGGAGAAGTTTCTCCAGACCAAGTAAAAAAAGTAAGGTCTTCTGGTGCTGTGGATAAAGGTGGTCATTAATTATCAACATGATTAGATTAGCTTATATATTAATATCATTTATTTTACTAGCGGGTAGCTCTGTTTTAGCGGCAGAGCCCCCAAGTAAAATTGAATGGATTTCAATTCCTTCAGGAGAGTTTTATCCATTCTTTGCAGATACAGTTAAACCCATCAAGATAGATGGGTTTTTTATTTCCTCTACTCAAATAACTAATGCTCAATTTTTAAAATTTGTAAAAGCAAATCCGAAATGGAGAAGAAGTAAAATTAAATCAATATTTGCAGAAGGGAGTTACTTAGGATATTGGGAAGCAGATACTATATTAGGAGACAATGCTCCTCCTAATGCTCCTGTTGTAGCAGTGTCTTGGTTTGCAGCTAGTGCTTATTGTACTTGGATTGGTGGCAGATTAGCCGATATGAGTGAATGGGAATATGTAGCTAGTGCAAGCAAAGACAAAAAGAACGCTTATAATGAAGACTCTTTCTCCTCCACTCTACTACGAATGTATGAAAAGTTACCAAAGATACCACTTCCCAACGTCGGAGAGAGGTTTAAAAATGCATATGCTGTTTATGATATGCATGGCTTAGTATGGGAATGGACACGTGATTTCAATTCTGTTATAGTTTCAACTGATGCTCGAGACAAAACGAATGTAGATGGCAAACTCTTTTGTGCTGCTGGAAGTATTGGGAATGTAGACCCTTCTAATTACTCGGCATTTGTTAGATATTCTATGTGGAGTAGTTTACAAGCAAAATATTGTTTAAGAAACCTTGGATTCAGATGCGTAAAAGACAAGTAATTGTACTATTAGTATTATCTATTTTTATAATATCTAGTTGTTCTGATGATGACTCGATAGATATGGAGAAATTCAAAAAAGAAAATGCTTATGAAGGAGAAGAGTTCGAACCTTCAGATGAATCAATTTTTAATCTTTCAAGTGATTGGGAAAATCAAAAAGGAGATACTGTGAAATTAACCACAGTTGCTGGGAAACCAACAATCCTTGCTATGATTTATACTCACTGCGAATATTCTTGCCCACTAATCACTGCTGATATGAAGGAACTTCATTCATTAATTCCGAAAGATAGAATTGAAGACATTAACTTTCTCATAGTCAGTATAGACCCAATTCATGATAGACCGGATACTCTTTCTCGGTTCATGAAAAAAGAAGAAATGGACGAAAAGTATTGGACTATGTTAACTGGCTCAGAAACTAAAATAAGAGAATTAGCAGCAGTACTAGGATTCAAATACAAAAAATCTTCACTTATGGATTATGCTCATTCTAATTTGATAACAGTACTTAATCCCAAAGGTGAGATTGTAGAGCAAATTAATGGTTTTGGTAGTGACAAAAAGAAAATAATAAAAGAAGTTTTGAAATATACTAACGAGGATTAGATATGAAAAAGGTGATTATAGTAAGTTTCGTTTTATTCGGAATGATAATAAGTTCAACGGGTTTGTTGGCAAAGTTTTCTTTGAATGGTCAATTCAAACCTAGATACGAATATAGGGATGGTTATAGACAATTAATAAGCGATGATTTATTCCCAGCATCTTTTGTATCACAAAGGACTAGATTGAATTTCGATTATTCGAATAGTAATTTGACGTCTAGAATTTCTGTACAGGATGTACGGGTCTGGGGTGACGAGATTCATTTGAAAAATGTACCAAGAATAGCAATGCATGAGGCATGGGTAGATGTAAAATTAGATACTATGATAAGTTTGAAGGTCGGTCGACAAGAATTAGTATATGATGATCATAGGATACTTGGTAATGTTGATTGGGCACAAGAAGGGAGGAGTCATGATGCAGTTGTCGGGAAATATGAATCAGATGATTTAAGGTTACATTTAGGCGGTGCTTTTAATCAAAGTGCTCAGAACTTATTTGGAACAACATACCCACTGAGCAATTACAAAGGATTAGGTTTTTTATGGTTAGAAAATAAAATTGATACAAATATGAGGTTTACAATATTAGGTATAACTGATGCATTCCAAGAAAATGACACGAATAATTATAATTATTTCCGATATACATTTGGAGGTAATTACTACTATACGTCTCAAGACTTAGAGTTACAAGGAACAGGTTTCTATCAATTAGGTCAAACAACCCTTGCTCAAGATATTGCTGCTTATATGTTCTCATTCCAAGCTCACTATAAATTTAATGGATTTAAAGTAGGGGCTGGTATAGATTACCTATCAGGAAACGATTCGGAGAACCCAAATTCCAATGAATATACGGCATTCAATACTCTTTACGGAACAAATCATAAATTTTATGGATTAATGGATCACTTTCTAGATATTCCTGCACATACTGCTGGTGGCGGTTTGGTAGATATTTACGCTAAGATAAAGTATAGTTTTATGCCTAAATGGGTTGCAGCCTTAGACTTCCACAGTTTTTCATTAGACAAGGCAATTATAGACCCCAATACTGCCGAGTTAACTGAAAAAGGACTTGCTAGTGAAATAGATTTAGTTTTAACACATACAATAGCAAGTGATATTAAACTACAGTTGGGCTATTCTTATATGATTCCAGCAGATGCACTAAAGATAGTACAAGGTAGACCAAATGGCAATAATTCACAATGGATTTGGGCTATGCTGATAGTTACTCCAGAGTTATTCTCTTCAAATTAAGGTTTTTGTCAATAAGCTAAATTCTTTGATAAGCAGACATTATTGTCTGCTTTTTTTTTGTTATAAATGTAACTTTTCATAATTTCAATTGTCACTTACACTACACAGTCTTTATTATTTATTGTGTAATATTGTTTTTTATTTTCAGGAGAGATTAATATGAAATCGTTTTTACTAATTTCAATAATATTTTTACAGTATTCGTTAGTTCTAAATGCACAATTCAAAGTAGCTCAAAGTAATCCCAATAATTATAGTTTTAACACTAGTGAACAAGCACACCAACTTACAGATGGAACTAACCGGATGCAAGCCACAGCAATATGGAATAATAGTGCTGTGCCTGGTTATGAGAAAATTGATTTAAATGTAAATTTTTTAGTTGAGGCTGAATACTATCTTGGATATAAAGATAAAGAAGGTGCTGACGGAATAGCTTTTGTATTACAATCGGCTGGTGATGATAAGCTTGGAAGCCTAGGTGTAGGTATGGGATTTGCAGCAAATATTTATGATAATAATAAAAAAGTTGCACCATCTCTTGGTATAGAACTCGACACATGGTATAATCACCCTGGGTCTCCTCCTGTCGTTGACTCTAACCCAGAAGACCACTTTGGATATGTAATAAATGGTAATCTAATGGATAGAGTTGGGCTTGACAAAGACGTAAAACATGACCTAAATAGTCGCCCTCTAAACATCGAAGATAGTACATTTCATTGTGTTAAATTCTTTTGGAATAGTACAACCAAACAGCTAACAAGTTATTTAGATGGACAATTAAGAAAAACGGAAATTTTTAATGGTATTACTAATAATACTTTAACCAATATTATACAAGCTGATTTAGTCTATTGGGGGTTTACTACAGGTACAGCGACAAGAGATAATATACACATGGTAAGGTTTGATGAGATTACAAGAGATAACGAAGCTTGTTTTGTCGAGATATATAAAGAGTCAGCGTATGATATAACTAACCCAAACTGTGGATTTGAAGAGATTACCGTTTGTAAAGACAACCCAGAAAGTAAATTAAATTTAAGTATTACTACTACTAAAATGCCTATTGATAGAATAGTGTGGGAATCAATTAATAACAATACTATTATAACACCTTTAAACTCGGATAATGATAAAGTCTACATTCAGATGAGAGATAATGACATAATTGAAGTAACTGTTTTTTATTCTAATGGTTGTGTAGCTAAAGATGAGTTTGTAGTAAATACAAAAGGTATTGAAATTGTTAATGAATATGATACTTTAAGATTATGTCAATCTGATAATTTAAGTATTGATTTTGACTTGAATATAGATGGACAAATCGTTGACAATTCGAATAATGTGAGATGGAGCTGGTCAAATAGGGATTACTTGGTAAATAAAGGAGAGTTAACAGATAAAGAGAAAATCTTTCTTGAAAATAGAACATCTGACACTATAACATTTGTTGTAACAGCAGGTATAACTGATGATTTAAGAAATATTTGTAACGATGAAGCGACCGTGACTGTCATAATAGATAACTATTACTTCAAAGAGAAGATTACATATTCACCTTGTGCAGACACTGCTTACATAGAATTTGAAGTTTATGAAGATGCAGAACTAACTGTTCCACTTGATAGTGAAAAAATTGATAAATTTGGCTGGGTATCACCTAAGTCTAGCAATGACTTCATAAATGGAGATATACCAGCAGGATATAATGCCACAGTAGTTACAGAGGGTAAGTACGATATAAATATTAAATTAAAGAATGGTTGTTTTATTAGTAAGTCCGTATTCGCAGATTTCTCTAAAGACAATGTAAACTTACTTCCATCTAAAATCGAATTTTGTAATAACGACAGTGTAACAATCGAATCAGAAGTAGATGCCACTAATTACTTATGGTCAACTGGAGAGACAACTAAATCAATCACAATTAGTAAAGAAGGAATCTATACTTTGGAAATAGAGTCGGGGCCAGGTTGTAAGTTCTATGATACTTTGGAAGTAGTAATGCTTCCTGAAATAAATTTCAATATTATTGGCGACTCCACAATATGCAAAAACGGGGAATTTGTTACTTTGAGAGTCGATAATAATTTTGAGAAATATCAATGGTCAACAGGAAGTAATGCAACAAATATCAAGGTAAACACCCCTGGTGTTTATTGGCTTAAAGTTACGGACGGCAACGGCTGTACAGCATATGACAGTATCAATATAGTCTCTTATGACTCTTTATATGTAAGACTTTTGGGAGTAAGCGAATGTAATTCAGATTCTGTTTTAATAAGTTTTGAAACAAACTCTGACGATTATATGATCGAATGGTCGGATGGATCTACTAATGACTCATTGATAATTACAAGTTCTGGTAACTATTCAATTGAGTTAACAGATAAGGCTTCTGGATGTGTGAGAAAAGCTAATATTAGTATTGATATAACAAACGGTTTCTACCCAGAATTATCGGGTGAAATGACCCTCTGCGAAGGAGAAGTATCAGATCTAGAAGTAGTGGGATGCTTAGATTGCAATTATCTATGGTCTGATGGTAGTACTGATTCAAAATCAGAATTTGATAAAAATTCAAGTGGATTTGTAATAGTTTCTAAACCGCCCTATTGTATTGATACATTATACTATGATGTAAAAGTAGATGCTTTACCAAGCCCAGAGATACAAGGTAACTTGAGGGTCTGTTACCCCGATAGTACTTTACTCTTTATTGATGGTGATTATAAATCTATTCTTTGGTCTGATGGACAAAAAACAAACAGCATTTATGCAAATGAATCTGGGTATTATTCTGTAATAGTAGAAACTGAGTTGGGATGCTTAGGCTATGATACTGTCTTAGTAGAAGGTATTGACATTCTAGAAGAGATAGCATATAGTGATACAGTTGATTTTGGGAAAGTATATTGGGATAATACGGTAAAATTGAATGTTAATCTTAATAATAGTCTTGCTAAAACTATCTATCTTTCTTCCAATTTCAATGGTAATATAAATAGGTTTGAAGTAGATGAGAGCAAATCCCTGGAGTTCTCATTTAAACCTACGGAAATTGGAGAATATATTAATAAAATTGAATTTATAGTTGAGCAACCTTGTGTAGACACCTTCTACGTTTATATCGTTGGGAGCGTCTATACTAGAGTAACACTAGAATTACCAAAAGTTATAGCTTATCCAGGAGATCAAGTTAGCATCCCAATTAAGTTATATAGTAACATAAATATCGATGCAAATTATAATTTTGATATGGATTACGTAAGTGAGGTTATCAATTTTGAAAAAGAATATAACCCTATGAGTTTTACTAATTCTCTAAATCTTTATGGAGCCGAACAGATTATTGAGAACCCTTCAGGCACTATACTCTTAACTGACTTAGCTGAAAAGCCTTTGACTGTAGATTCATTATTTTGGAATAACGAATTCATAGAAAGTGAGGTAATAGACGGTTGGATAAGGTTAGATACAATTTGTACTCATGAGTATAGAGTAGTAAATATAGATTACACAAATATAAATGCTTTTTATGACGTGAGTAAAGACAAACTAATAATCCAGAAGATAGGCAATAGCAATAGTTCAGATTTTAAGATCAAGATTACAAATCTAAATGGGTCTTTGGTACTTAATAATACTTTAGAAGTTACAGACTATAAAGAACTTGATTTATCAGGATTAGCAAATGGGGTTTACTTTGTCGAGATAAGGAAAGATGGGCTAAGTAATCTCTATAAATTTATTAAATTACATTAGTTATTTACACTGATATTACTTGAGATGATGAAATGAAAAAATCATTTTTGATAATCGTTATAAATTTACTTGTTGTAAATAGTATTTATGCGCAATTTAAAGTTGTACAGAGTAACCCTAATAACTACTCTTACGATCCAATTACAAATATACATAAGTTGACAGACGGGACTAATCGTATGCAAGCAACAGTAATTTGGAACGATACTAATGTTCCGGGTTATGAAAAAATAAATCTAAATGAGGATTTTATTGTAGAAGCTGAAATGTATTTTGGATTTAAAGACAAAGAAGGCGCTGATGGTATTGCTTTTGTTATGCAGTCTCAAGGTGATAAATCAATAGGAAGTCTAGGTGTAGGTATGGGTTTTGCTATGAATCCCTATGATGGTAATAAACGAGTCTATCCTTCATTTGGCGTTGAGATAGATACTTGGTATAATTATGCAGGTTCTCCTCCTCCCGTTGATAGGGTCAATGCAGACCATATTTCATATGTAATAAATGGAGATATGAATAATTTACTTGGTAATGATGAATTTGCAAAATTTGATTATAATGAAAAAACACATAAAGATATAGAGGACGGTAAGTTCCATTGCGTTAAGTATCATTGGGATTCTGAGTTAGAAATACTCTCAGTATATTTTGATGGTCAATTAAGAAAATCTGATAAACTCCAAGATGGTTTAAAGATGAAATTGTCTCAGTTGTTGAAATCAGATGAAGTTTGGTGGGGATTTGCTACTGGTACTGCTACTAGAGATAACGTTCATATGCTAATTTTCAAAAAAATATTGCGAGGAGAAGATGCCAAAATTGTAAATGTGAATACAAATACAAGTACTTTAATTGGTGAGTTTTGTGAAAAAACTATCTCTCCTTGTGACAATAATATCGAATTTAGTTTAGATGAGACAGGTTTACAAATTATTGATACTAAATGGGAATTAGTTCCGCCTATTTATGATAATGTTATTTTCTCTAATAATAATAAAAGCATTAAAGATATTATAAGTGAAGATAAAAAATATATAATAGAAGTAACTTATTCTGATGGTACTAAAGCAAAAGATTCTGTATTTGCAAAATATTTGAATTTAGAAGTTAAGATACCAGACACTTTATATCTATGTCAAAATTCAACTTCAAAAATCACAGGCGAACTTTTTGTAAACGGAGAATTAGAAAACAACAATAATAAAATATTATGGAATTGGAGACCATTGGGTTTATTCAATAAAATTGAAGATAATATTGCTTTTTTAAAATCTCAGATTCCTGATACAACTATTTCTTGTGATATAGTCTACCAAGTATCCGATTCAGTTACGAAGTGTGTATTAAGTAAGCAAGTAATTCTTGTAAATAGTACACTTAGTTTCGAATTGGCCGTAGATTCAATTCCGTGTTCTAATGTAAAAACGGTTAGAGTAATTGATATGGAGGGTAGCCCAATAAATTTGGCACAGATTCAGACTATTTTGTGGAAGCTAAATGATAAATTAATTGATTTAGAAAATCATATTTCTAAAGATTCTATCATAGTTGAAGATATCGGCATATTAGAAGCTACTATTGAAACGAAAAGTGGCTGTATCTATAAAATTAGCAAACATATTATTAATTCTTCTAAGAATAACAATCAGAAGATATTACCTAATATAAAAACCGATTATTGCACTAATGATACTCTAGTATTAAATCCAATTAAAGAATTTGATTATTACTTATGGAATAATACGCATGAATCAAAAGAATTAATAATTACACAAACTGGACTTTATTATTTATATGCAATTGATTCTACATCAGGCTGTACATTCAGTGACACTATTAATATTAGTTTCCATGAATATCCTGAGTATAGTGTTGATAATTATAATATCGTGATTTGTGAACGGGAAACGAAACAGATATATCTAAACACTGATAGTAAAAATAACGTTTATTGGTATGATGATTTAGGTAATCTACTGTCTGAAGAGCAGAAACTATTCATTTCAGAGCCTTCTAAAGTATATGCCGAAATTGAAAATGAATTTGGGTGTAAAGTTACAACAGAATTTATAAATATAGAAAGATCAAATACAGATAATAACTATGAGTTATCTAATGTATATGGTGGAAATGAGATTAAATTTCAAGGATTAAAAAAAAATAATTTATACGGAAAAGAGATACTAATTAGAAATTTAATTGATTCTTCATATACTATTCAATTATTAGAATTGGGAACAAAAAATGATTTTTCGATACCTAATTCACAGTTCCCAATACAACTTACACCATATAGTGTTGATACCATTTCAGTATTTTTATATTCAAAAAACAATGAACCTAAAGAAGATGTGATTTTTAATAGTAGCGAATGTAAATCTGAACTAATTAGACTAATAGCTGAATTCGATAAAGAATCATATGAGCTAATAGATAAATGTGGTATAACCTGGTATATCGATGATGTAAATAGTATTAGTTTGAACGAACCTTTCCCAAATCCTGCTAAAGATCGCGTTAAAATTAATTATAGTGCAGGTAAGGATATTGATATTTCTTCTTTAATTAAAGTCTCTTTAATGGATCAATTTGGAAATAAACTGGAATCTAAATCATTAATTTCTAACATGTTAATCGAAATCAATTTATCTCCTTATTTGAGTACAGGTGTATATTTTGTGAAATTAGAATATTTGGATAATGTGAAATTATTAAAATTTACAAAGTTGAAATAGTTATCAGTACAACCCTTCACTTCACTCTATCGGGATTGTCTTTAGCAAATTGGGACCAATTAGAAACTTTCTTCTTATTCGAGTTTCCTTGTTTTAAGCAGTGACAAATAGCAATAGCTAGCGCATCAGTAGAATCTAAAAACTCTGGGGTTTCATTAATACTTAGAATTTTCTTTACCATGAATTGAACTTGTTCTTTGCCCGCTTTACCCTTTCCAGTTACTGATTTTTTAATTTCATTTGGTGAATATTCGAATATTGGTAATTCGTTTTGTGCAGCGGAAAGTATAGCGGCAGCTCTTGCGTGTGAGAGTTTTACTAAAGATTGGACATTCTTTGCGTAGAATATAGTTTCGAATGCACTGATATCAGGATTGGTTCTTTTTATAATTCTATCTACAGATTCATTTAGTATTTTCAATCTACCATTGAAATCATCAGATTGAATTTTTGCTTTTATTACTCCATATTCAACTAGTTTGAAACTATTCCCCTCCATATCTACGACTCCATAGCCACAAATAACAGAACCGGGGTCTATACCTATCACTCTCATTATAAATCTAACTGATCGAAAACTGAGTCGTCTATATCTGCATTATTATATACATTCTGGACATCATCAACCTCTTCCATTTTATCTAGGAAAAGCATTACTTTTTTAGCAATTGATACATCTGTAATTTTTACTTTGTTTTTTGCTATGTATTCTAGTTGACTGTCTTCTATTTCAAATAAGCTTTTCTCAAAGTAATCATTGACTGAATTAAAATCTGTCATGGCACAAATGATTCTAGATGTTTCAGGACTATATTCCACATCTTCCCCACCTGCTTCTAACGCTTCCATCATCAAGTCATCTTCACTTGCACCAGAAGTTTTTATTGTTACTACTCCCTTTCTATCAAAATTCCAAGCTACAGAGTTTGTTTCCCCCATGTTACCTTCGTATTTACCGAATGATGCTCTAACTTCAGAAACAGTTCTATTTTTATTATCAGATATAGTCTCAACAATTATTGCTACGCCATTTGGTCCGTATCCTTCATATCTATATTCTTCGAATGCTTGCCCTTCTAATTCACCCGTTCCTTTTTTTATAGCTCTTTCGATATTATCTTTAGGCATATCATTGTCACGGGCTTTTTTTACAGCCAAACGTAGACGAGGATTCATATCAGGGTCACCCCCTCCTTCACGAGCAGCTATTGTTATTTCTTTACCCATCTGCGTGAATATCTTTCCTTTTAATGCATCCTGTCTTCCTTTTCTATGCTTTATATTGGCCCATTTGCTATGTCCTGCCATAATCTAAATCCCTTAATGTTTTTCTTTTTTTAATTTTAAAGTAGTACACAAAAATACAAAATCGTCAATTTTCTTTAACTAACAAATCAATAAATTTTTTGTAAATAGGTGATTGGTTCAATATTTCACTACAACCCGTCACATATAGATGCTGTTTTGCTCTAGTTATTGCAACATTTAGCTTTCTATCTATTTCAATATTGTCAATTAAAACGGTAGAAGACATATTTTGAATATGATGAGGTTTATTGACTGCAAATGAGATAAAAATAATATCTCTTTCACTCCCTTGGAATCTTTCTACAGTATCAACTGCAACTTTGTCACGAAGGTCATAAGGTAATCGATTGCGTATCAATGCACATTGACTCCTGAAAGGACTTATAACCCCAATTTCCAAATTACTACTTCCATCCGATTCCGTTAGTTTTTTGATTTGATCTACTATATAATCTGCTTCTGAATAATTGATATAGGGTGTGTCTTCAGCTTCTACATCGTGAAAACTCAACACCTCTTTAGTATCTTTTTCTGTAGACAAGTTCAGCAATTCCCCCTTATAAAAAAGTTCATTAGCTAACCCCATAATTTGCTTCCCCATTCTACCCTGATGTGTAAGCATTCCATGTGAATGATGCCATCCATTCTTTTTAGCATTTCTTAGCATTCTTTGGAAATATGATTCAGATAAATTTACTAACTCAATTTCTTCTAGTAGTTCGTTCTTAATAGTAAAATTAGACTCTGCTTGACTAACTATTGCTGGTAATTGTTTCTCATCACCAATCATAATATACTTTCTAGAGTAATTTATAATTTTTATTATAAAAGGTTCTAATATCTGTGCAGCTTCATCTACTACAGCTATTCCAAACTTCTTTAACTTGAACAACTCTTGATGTGACAATAAAGACGAAACCGTAGAAACTATTACTCTGGTTGTATCAAACTTTTGTTTTAATTCTCTACTATTTAATTCATTGCTTAGGTTTGAGAGAAGTATATCTCCGTGCTCTGATGATTCACGAGAACCAAGCCGTATAAATTCTATATTTGTTCTTTCTTTTAAAACTGAACATATTTGATCAACTGCTCTATTAGTATAAGCTGTTAATAATATACTTTCATTGGTGTTGTTGTAGTAATGCTCTAGTATAGCTCGAAGTACATAAGATGTTTTACCTGTACCTGGTGGTCCTTGTATAAGGTAATAATTACTCGAAGAAATGGCAGCAGTTACAATTTTTGTTTGTTTATCATTTAAGTAGTCGCATTCTAACTTTGTTTGGTTAATTGATTGTTCAGTAAGACCTACTTTTATTTGGAACTCTGGGTCATCAATAAAATCAAATATCACAGCAGGCAATTTTTTGTAAGAATGTTCAAGAAAATCACTCTCTATAGCCCAATTATTGTAATTTTCTAAGAATTTTTTACCTAATAGCTTATTACGTAAACTAATTACAACATGAGATTTATCAATTAGCTTTATTACACCTTTGAGTAACTGCTCTTTCAAAAGCAAAGTCAATCCGTCATCAGTTGTAGGATAAATAACTACTTGGTCACCAATCCTAAAGTTTAAATCACTTGTGTCAAACCTATCAAACCGTAAATGATAATTATTAAAATTTGATTCATCTTGATTTAACTTGAGTGAATGTAAAATATTTCTATTATTTATTTTTTTCTCTTCTAACCAGAGGTTACTATAAGCCCTTTCCGGATTTTCTGCATATTTGCCTACTTTATTACTTATTAACTCACGGAAAATAAATGAAAGCATTTCTTTTAGATACTCGTGTGCTAGAGCTGAAGAATTATTCAATTTCTCTATGAAAGAATCGATGTTTTTTTGCCAATAACTTGGTGGAAACTTTTCCAGTTCCGTCACCAGATTACCAATAGAGCTAAAATTTCTGCCTGCTATATCAAAATATAATCCAACAATTCTATTTCTTAGATCAATTATTTCTTGAAAATTCCCTGATAAAATTGGTGCATTTCTAAAGGGTCTTTTGTCATCTTTTGCATAATATATGGAAGAATTACCATATCTTTCTGGGAAAACTGATTTTAAAAGTAGATTGTAACAACTTGCTTGTACGTAATGATTACGCCAAGTTGAGAGTGAATATGTAATGTCGTTTCCCGTTCTAATGGGCACATTTTTAGTTGGGAATCCACCTGATTTTAACTCTATCACTTCTTTTCTATTATTATCATTAACATCTACTACCATTGCATCTAATCGACCTTGAAGACCATATTCTGGAGATATAAAACTTGGTTCTATAAATGTTTCTCCCTTTGGTATATCAGTAATTGACTTTTTTAGTTTTTGATATATTAATTCAACATCATTATTAATGTTACCTATACTCTGTTTATCAAATTGATTAAGATAGATATTTTGCAAAGGAGATTTTAATAATTCATTTTCAATATACGTTTCACTTTCTATTTCCTCACCACTAATCATAGCGTCAAATAGATTATTAACTATATTTCCTACCATCATTGGGGTAGATGGATAAGAAACACTGAGCCAATTAAGTAAGGCAAAGTATTCAGATTGACCATTATTTTGGAAGCAACTTGCTATTTCTGTTACATCTAAAAGGTAATCGTTTTCATAAACAAGGAATGAATTCGGATTGCAATAAAAAACACTGAAACCTTTCTTTTCGTGATGCTTTTCTACTTCATGTATTTTTATTGCGCTATATGGTTTAACATATTGCCAAAGAGATTCCCAAGTTCTATTCAAGTAAATAGCTACTTTACCAAGTTCCTCACTTTCTCCAAATATTATTTTATTCTCATCTTCTACTTTACTTTTAGCAGTTACAACTAACGTGAAGGATTTATAGTCAGCTATTGGTGAATCAACATAGGTAAGAATCGGTTCTTCTGTTAGAAATTTCTTTAGGTCTGTGTCTGTAATTCCATTAGAAGTAACATCGAGTAAGACAAGTGCAATACGGAAAGATGATTCCATATCTTCTTTAGAACAGTAAAGTGTAGGAGTTGTAATTAATTTGCTTATATATTTCCTGTAATTATTGAATTTGTCAATCAAATCATGATTCAAATTCAATTTATTATAAAGGTAGAGCAACTTCGCATGTATGCCAGAGAAGTGCGACTTCTCATCAATTACAGCAGTATTAACTATTTGTTTGAAAATATCATACGCTTGTAAAGTACGAAACGTATGAGTATTTTCGAATTCATTTAGTTTTAGTTTTATATCCTCTTCGAAAGAAAGTGCTTTTTCAATAGCTATCATTCTAATCTTGTGGCTTTATATCTCTTATAAATAGTTGAGGTGTATTCTGTCCATTGAAAGTATTTATCTCTAAGTTATAGAGTATTTTAAATGGTTTTCCTGTTGTTACAATATCATATTTATTTGCTAATCCAAATGCAATAGCATCTATCGCAAAATTATTTTGGAATGCTCTAAACTTGAGGTTGTTCTGTCCTACTATTTTCACTCCATTGGAAGATGTTACTCCCTTCGAGAAAAATATTGGCTTATAATTAGCATAACCGTAAGGTGCAAACTTATTGAGCGATGAGATAAAATTAGGAGAAAGTTCGTTTAGTTTTAGTTCCGAATCTATTTCCATCTCGTGAGTTAACATATCAGATGATATATTCTCATCTGCACAAGAGTTTATTATCTTTAATAGTTCTGGGACATCAGACTCTTCTAGGGTTAGACCAGCAGCATGACGATGACCACCATACTCTATTAACAGATGTGAAGCTCTTTTTAGAGCAGAGTAAATATCGAAATTGTTAGGGCTACGACAAGAACCTTTGGCATAACCATGGATCGTAGTCATAAGAATAGTAGGAACATTAAATCTATCAACTAATCTAGAAGCAACAATACCAATTACACCCGCGTGCCAATGAGATTGATGAATAACCAAGCATCTAGCACCATCTTGAAGCTGTTTCTCAGCAAGTGGAATAGCTTCTTCAAATGTCTGTTGATCAATATATCTTCTTTTTCTATTTTCGTCTTCTAGTTGCTGGGCTATTTGAAAAGCATGAATCTCATCATCTTGTATCATCATATTGACAGACCTCAGAGCTTCACCCATCCGACCAGCTGCATTGATAATAGGAGCAACTGCGAAAACAATATTCGTAGCAGTAATAGAACCAATTTTTAAATTAGTACAATGTATTAAACCTTTAAGACCTGGTCTTGTCTTTTCATTAATTTGTTTTAAACCATAGTAAACAAGAGTTCTATTCTCTCCAATAAGAGGTACCATATCTGCGGCACTAGCCATAGCAACAAAATCAAGATACTCGTATGCTTTCTCAGGTATGCCTAATGTCTGGGCTAATCCTTGAATTAGTTTAAACACTACTCCGCAAGCAGCCAAACTTTTGAATGGATATTCACAATCTTTTCTGATAGGGTCAAGTATAGCGTATGCTAAAGGGAGTTCTTCACCAGGTTCATGGTGATCGCAGATAATAAAATCCATCCCAGCTTCTTTCACATCTTGCGAAATTTTAATAGCCGTAATACCAACATCCACGGTAATCAACACAGTTGCACCGAATTCCTTAGCACCATTAATACTTCGCTCTGACAAGCCGTATCCATCCTGAAATCTATCAGGAATGAAGAATTGTACTTTACATCCTAGATTCTCGAGGAACTTATAAAGAGCAGCTGTGCTACAAGTTCCATCGACATCATAATCACCGTGAATCCAAATTGACTCATTGTTTTCTCGAGCTTTTAAGATACGTTCAACTGCCTTATCCATATCTTTCATTAAGAAAGGGTTGTGGATATTTTGCTTTGAAGGTACGAAAAATTTATTTGCGTCTTCCGGTGTTTTTATGTCCCTTCCAACTAAAACTCTTCCCAAAGTCTTTGGTATTTTAAGTGATCTTGCTAAGTTGTGTACTGTTTCTTCATTTGGTTTATCTTTAAATTTCCAACGATAATACAAATTATAACCGATTATTTTATATTTTAGCAAATCTAACGAATTAATATAATCCTAACAAGTAAAAGTGTGTAGAAAATTACACACCGGTAAAAAATATGGCTCAAAACAAGAAAAACAAGCAAAAATTCAGTAAAGAACCCTTTAGAAAGTCTAAATCAATAAAAAGAATTTTGACAAAAAAGAGCGGTAAAGTACCTGATGATGCTAAAAAAGGTACTATATATCTTGCACTTGGCTCAAATTACAAAGTGAAAGATGAAGAATCAGATAAATTTATTGAGTGTATTTTAGGTGGCACTGTAATTACACCTTATGAAAATATAAATGTAGCGGCAGTTGGCGATAAGGTTTATTATCAACTACTAGAACAAAACAATCAGGGAGTTATACTTGAAATAAGAGAAAGATATAGCAAACTATCACGAGAATCCGTCAAGAAAACTGATAATGAACAGATTATTGCAGCAAATATTGACCAGATATTAATTTTTATGTCTGTAGCAGACCCTTATTACAATAAAGGTTTATTAGATAGATATCTCATTTCCTCAGAAATGTACGATATACCTACAATCATTTGTTTCAATAAAATAGAGCTAATGGATTTAACTTTGATAAAAGAAGATTTAAAGCCATACAAAGATTTAGGGTACGGACTTATATTTATCTCAATGGAAGAAAAGTTAAATCTTAATGGACTAGAATCCAAATTAGCAAATAAAACAACACTTGTGACTGGGCCCTCTGGAGTTGGTAAATCGACCTTTATTAATTATATATTGGGAGAAGATGTTTTGGCAGTAGGTAAAGTTTCTGATAAACATATGAAAGGAAAACATACAACAAGTTTTGTTCAGATGTTTGATGTTGATAAGAACACTAGAATTGTCGATTCTCCTGGTTTAAGAGAATTAGCTATATGGAATTTTGAGAAATTAGAACTACAAATGTATTTCAAGGATTTTGCTGGATATAGAGAGGATTGCAAATTTACACCTTGTTCACACACTCATGAACCCGGTTGTATGGTCAAAGATGCCGTTGAAGAGGGTGAAATTGACATTGAAAGATATCAATCATATTTATCAATTTTGGAAACTTTATAACAATAGGGTTCCTAATGCTTTTAAAATATTGGTTTTTTATTTAATTTGTAAAAATTAATGGACTCACAATGAAGTTTAAAATATTTTCATAGTAAGTTCGAGAAAAGAAGAAATCACAAATATATATTTGATATGAATTTACAATCTCAGTTAGAAATAGTTAAGCTAAACGATGAGCGTCAAGAGAAAATATACAAAGAGCTTCTGGACAAAGATACAGAACTAATATTTGATGATGCCTTAGACAATGACATGGTCTTAAATATGGGACCACAGCATCCAGCTACACACGGTGTACTTAGGGTATTACTACGTATGGATGGTGAAACAATCATCAAATGTGTACCTGAACTTGGCTACCTACATAGAGGATATGAAAAATTAGCTGAGAATACTACTTATCATGAATTTATACCTCATACTGATAGATTAGACTATTTGGCTCCTATGATGAACAACGTAGCTATTGCATTGGCTATTGAAAATTCTATGGGAATAGATATTCCTACCAGAGCTAAATGGGTTAGGGTATTGGTATCTGAATTAGCACGTATATCGTCACACTTAATGGCTATGGGTGCGACTTGTATGGATACTGGTGCATTGACTTTACTACTATGGGCTTTTACAGAAAGAGAGAAATTATACGATATATTTGAGAAAATATGTGGTGCTCGATTCACAACTAGTTATACTCGTATCGGTGGGGTAGCTAATGATATAGATGATGAGACGTTAGCACATATCAGATCTTGGGCAAACCAATTCCCTTCAGAATTAGACTACTTTGGTAAAGTAGTTCACAAAAATAGAATATTTGTAGATAGGATGGCTGGTGTAGGTGTAATGACGGCACAGCAATGTATAGATCTTGGCTTAACGGGTCCAGTCCTTCGTGGTTCTGGTGTCAATAGAGATTTGAGGAGAGATGACCCATATTTGGTTTATCCAGAATTAGATTTCGACGTGATAACAGAAAATGACGGCGATACAATGGCTAGATATATGGTAAGAATCCGTGAAATGAGCGAGTCATTGAAGATAATTCACCAAGTTTTAGATAAAATGCCAAAAGGTGAAATAAGAGCTAATCTTCCTAATAAGACATTACCTAAAAAAGCAGATGTTTATACTAAAATGGAAGAAATGATTTCTGATTTCATGCTTGTAAACTACGGTGCAGCTCCTGAGGTTGGTGAGACATACACTGCTATAGAATCACCTAAAGGTGAGCTTGGCTTCTTTATAGTTTCTGATGGTACAGGTAACCCATGGAAGCTAAAAATCCGTTCAGCTTGTGCATCTAATTTGCAAGGACTAGCTCCGATGGTAGAAGGCTCAATGCTTTCCGATGTTGTTGCTATTATTGGTTCTATTGATCCGATAATGGGTGAAGCTGATAAATAGAAAATATAAAAATTAAATACGAAGCAGTCCTCCTTAAAAGGGCTGCTTTTTTACATTATGGAACCTACACCGAATAGATTAGAAAAACTAACAAGAGTCTTAAAAAACAGACAACCTAACCTTACAATTATATTAGAAAACATTAATGACAAACATAATCTTGCTGCATGTTTACGTTCGTGTGATGCAGTAGGTGTCAGTGATGTTTATATTATATATCACGGTGAACAACCAGAAAGAAAACTTGGTCGCAACGCAGCAGCAAGCGCAACTAAATGGTTAAATATACATAGATACTATAATGTAAAGAAATGCTTTGATGATATACGCAATAAAGGTATGAAAATATACACTACTGCGTTAGGTGAAAAATCAATCTCCCTATATGATTTAGATTTAACAGAAGGAGTAGCTCTTTGCTTCGGCAACGAACACGCAGGTGTATCGAGCGAAGCTTTAGAACTAGCTGATGGGAACTTCAACATCCCACAAGCTGGGATGATACAGAGTTTGAATATATCAGTAGCTTGTGCTGTTAGTCTGTACGAAGCTTACAGACAAAGAAATGAAGCTAAACTCTATGATTCGCTCCAATACCCAGAACCCGAGTTCAATAAAAAACTCGAGATCTGGAAAAGGAAATAACCCTTTAAATAAAATCAACTACATTAAAATAGTAATCTAATCCGTTTGTCCAGCCAAACATGCTATGAAGGTTTGCCAATAATTGAGCTTGTAATCTTTCTTCTACGACTAGATCTTTTTTAGTTACTCCTGCCTGTGTAACACTGAGTTTATCCAATCCATTTAAATGGTATTCATTAAGACATGTTATTATAACAGCATCTACATCAGCTGGTGGTATCCTCTGATCTGCATCAAAACCATAGCCAACAACTATTATTGCATCATCATCACTTTCATTATACTTTAAAGTGATGTTGGAAGTCAATCCCCCGCCTCCACCTATTAGAATAACATCAATTTTACCTTTCTTGTAGCTTTTAATTTCTGGGAAATTTGACATATAGTTTCTCCTATAAATATTAATTTAGAGCTTTATCTATAAAATTAAACAATATAATCCACTTTGAAATAATTACCCAAACTCCCTGTCCAATTAAAAAGAGTTTGTAGTTCTGCAAATAATAATGGTTCTAAAGACTGCTCAATCGCCAAGTTAATCTTTTGAACGGGATGAGCATTGTATAGTTGATCAAGAGCACTAATTTGGTCTAAAGAAGTACTTAAAACAACTACTGCGGTCACCTGAGTAGGTGGCATATCAGCAACGCTACTAGCATTATAACCAATAGCTATAGTTTCATTAACAGAATTAGTACTATCGCAATAAATTCCAGAGACGGAAAGTGGCGCACCGCCACCACCAATTAAGATAATTTGAACCTTACCCTTCGAATATTTTTTACCAAGTAGATTATTCACAAATAGCCTCCAATAAATATTTTTATAATGCCCAGTAGAATATGGGATTCATTAACTTACTATAATTCAAGGAGAAATAAAAATAAAAAATCCCGCTTTTGACGGGATTTACTTTTTTTATTTATCTGAATTTCAATCGTTTATTCATCATAGTTATCAATCTGAGCACGTTGTAGTTTGTCAGAATAATCTATATAAACCGTCTTCCATTCTGTAAATATATCGAATACTGTCCAACCACCCTCGCGGTGACCATTGCCCGTACCTTTTACTCCACCGAATGGCATGTGCGCTTCTGCTCCTATAGTTGGTGCATTTACATAAGTAATACCTGCTTCTAATTCTCGAACAGCAATCCAACTATTTCTGACATTGTTTGTATATATAGATGATGACAAACCATAGTTTACTGAGTTTGATAACTCTATTGCTTCGTCTAAGGTTTCAAATTTCGAAATTGAGAGTACTGGCCCGAATATTTCCTCTTGGAAGATTCTCATATCTTTAGTCACACCAATAAATAAAGTTGGTTGTATAAAGTTTCCATCTGATAGGTTGAAATTATCATCAGAGTGATTATAGCTATTATCAGCTCTAGCTCCTCCAAATTCCAGTTTTGCCCCTTCTGATTTTCCTATTTCTATATACCCTAATATCTTATCAATTGCTTTTTGATTAATCACAGGCCCAACATCTGTTTTAGGATTAAGGCCATCACCAAGTTTAAGCTTCTGCACTTTATCTTTGAACATTTCTAAAAACTTATCATAGATTGAAGAGTGAAGTAAGACTCTAGATGTGGCTGTACACCTTTGCCCAGTAGTTCCATAAGCGCCCCATAAAGCACCTTCTAGTGCAAGTTCTAGGTTTGCGTCATCCATAACAATCTGAGCGTTTTTACCACCCATTTCGAGCGATACTTTTTTGTTAAGTTTACCACATGATGCTGCGATTTTCTTTCCTGTTTCCGTAGAACCAGTAAAACCAATAAGGTTTATTTCTGGGTGGTGTACTATAGCATCACCAATCTCGGCAGCTCCATGAAGTATATTGAAAACTCCTTTAGGTAATCCCGCTTGCTCCATTATTTCAGCGAAAATGTTTGCCGAAAGTGGGCTATCCTCACTTGGTTTGAATATAACAACATTCCCGGCAGCAAGTGCAGGAATAATCTTCCAAGAAGGTACAGCAATAGGAAAATTCCAAGCCGTTATAATCCCACATATACCTACAGGAACTCTGAAAGACAGATTCATCTTATCAGGCATCTCACTTGGTGCATTGTGCCCAAAAAGACGACGAGTCTCCGTAGCTGCATAATAGCACGTATCGATTGCTTCTTGTATATCGCCTTTAGTTTCGAATACAGGTTTCCCCATCTCACGAGTCATAATCTTAGCGAGTTCATCTTTGCGATCTGAAAATATATCACCCGCTTTTCTAAGAATATCACCTCTTTTGGGTGCTGGTATTCGTTTCCATTTGTCAAATGCAAATTTGGATGCAGTTACAGCCTCCTCTAAATCCGCAGAATTTGATTCGGGGAACTCCCCTATTATATCGTTTTTATTAGCAGGTGAAATATTATTAAATGTTCTTTGGCTTCTCGACTGACGCCACACACTATTAATATAATTATTGTATTGTTCCATTATCATTCTGTTTTTTGTTATGAATAAAAAAGGACGGCTATTGCCGTCCTGTAATATAAGGAATTAGTAATAAATTATTAACTTTCAGTTTGAACTGTCATGTAATAATTGACTAAAACTTGTTCCGTCCCTTCAACAGATGTTGACCCAACTAATGGTATTGTAAAGCTAAAAGGAATTACTTTTCTTTTTACAACTCCTAAATCTGGTACAATATAATACTCTGCAACAATATCAAAAGAAGTTATACTATTCACATTTACATTCACATTTACTTTATAAACGTGTGCATCTTTAGCTTCATTATTTACCATCACACTTTTCGATCCGTCTCTATAAGTTTCAGCTTTAATGTCAGCTGTAACAGCAAATCCACTAATTTCGGTATTTACTTGGTCAGTAAAAATAGTTTTCTTCGCACCATTAGCTGCTTTCGCATCTGCTAACAAAAACCATTCATTACCAAATGTAAGTAAATCACCTAGTGATATACCTTCAGCTTCCAATGAGCCAAAAGTAGAAAATAGAACAGATGAATGGATATAAAGGTTATTCGTTTCATTCGAATAGTAAGTTACTTCAGCTTCTTCGTAAGTGCCTGATTCATTTGTATAAGTTTTATACTCTTTTGCCTCTTTACCATCTTTATTTATATCTTGCTCAAAATTGACTGAATCTTTATGAGTAGTTTCTGTAACAGCTTTTCCATCAGAATCTATATCATATTCATCATATACATAAGCATATACATTATTATTGATATATACTACATCTTCTTGTTCGTCTGGTTCAGTTGTAGTTTCATCATCGCTACAGCTGAAAAGCATTAGTGACAATCCTAATAGTGCAGTAAGGGTTAATAGTTGTTTTTTCATTTTTTAATCCTATTTATTTAAAATTTAGTAATATTTATTTTCAATTTTTGTATTCTATTATTTCGCAATGAAATAAGTTTTAAGTGTAGAGGTACTTCCGGGTTGAGATGGCAAAGCACCTGCAAGAGCTGATTCAATGACAGTCTCCTCAGTTTCAATTATCACGGGGCCTATTCCTTTTGCAATCCAATAAGTTGTAGAAGTTGTAAACTTAATCGGAACTGGTATAGGAAAAACATCAGCGCTTAAATTGCCATTAAAGTTAATATCTATTTTATACCCATAAGTAGTTATATTCTTGCCATTTAAACTAACTACTTTTGTTTCATTCAAATTTTCACCTTCTGAGTCAACATCACCAGTTACATCAAACCCAAAACCTGGGATTGTAATATCTATTTCAGATTCTACTATATCCCAATCGCTATCACCATTATCTGCTATTTTGATCCAATCACTTTTAAATTCGATTTGATCAGCAAAATCAAATAATCCACCACCAGCTAATGCAGGAGGTAAAAATGCATCTTTGTGCACATAAAGTTCACCATCTGCCGTCGCATAGAATGTTTCAGAATCATTTGCAGTTTCGTAAGTACCATTATTATCGGTATCAGAATAAGTTTTACAATTGTAAGCTTCTTTTCCGTCTTTTTGTTCAACAGATTCTAATGCGATTGAGTCTTTTGTAGTAATTGTTCCTTGGTTTTCATCTTCAGTTTCATTCTCGTATATCCAGTATGAACCTTGAGTAGTTGCAAAATATTTTTCAGTAACTACTGGCGTTTCTTCATCTTCTTCTGGATTAGTAGTAGTATCATCGGCACAAGATACCATAAAAATCATCGTACTGATTAATAGTAATATTTTTTTCATCTAAATTTCCTTTATTATTATTTAATAGACCATTTCTTCTAATTAAGTTACAATTTAATAAACAAATCTAACTTTATAAGTCAAAGTCGTCTTTTTTTCTTTTGCTACATCTACTTTGAATGTAATTTTGTTAGCATTTTCTTTTTCGTAATCTACGTTTTTTTCTAGCACTGTCCAATTGCCCAGTAGATTCCTATTCACTTCTACAGTTACTGGCTCTTCTTTACTATTATGAATAGTTACTTCATACTCTACTTCTGATACTTTGTTAGCAATTTTCTTAGACGAAACGATTTTCTCATCAATTGTGATGTCAAAAGCATCACCTATTTTTAGTTCAACTTCTTCATTTTTTGGGGTATGATCTAGATTATCCTCTCCAATAAGCTCAACTGTCTTACCATCATTTTTATATATTCTTAATATTCCTTTGGGTAGTGGTATACCAAGATTATTGTCCTTTGCATTCTTAAACTCAACGCTCACAGCTGGCTTTTGGTTTTCAGAGTTTGAGCCGTTAGAGTTGTATATAAATTTCTTCTGAACTTTAATGTCTGATGAGTTGAAAAGCCCAATTTGCTTGTCTTCGTTTTGTAGTAAGTCTGATTTATTTGTTAACTCATAAACATGATATTCGAAAAACGATTTTTCTCTTGCTAATCTTTTGTTCGAAGCAATATTATATCCACTCCCAGAATTCGTAACTAGACTAACGATACCACCCTCCATTTCTTCCGCCCTATTAACCTCACCTGCCATTAACTTTATTTTGGCATTTTTGAATGAGCCACCAGAGTTATTATTTATATTCACCCAGGCATTTAAGTCTATTTTATTGTCGTCTGTATTAAGTGTAGCAACATACTCTGCATTCCACCCCATACCACCAGTTTGGTAAGTTAGATTAGCAGTTCTTTCAACATTACCTTTAGATTTTACTTTCCAAATAAGAGTCGGTTTTGTGATAAGGTTCTCCGGCATATAGTCTAATGATATATTGTATCCTTCAAGTGAAGGAAGTATAGTCAACCCTTTATCCTCTTGTTTTATTACTACTGAGTTATGCGTTGCAGAAATCAAAGTTCCTTCTATTACTTTATCACCTATTAACTTTACTTTTTTATCGATAAAGTGTTGCAATAAGGAATACTGATTTGCTAAATCATATCTATAATTCTGCTCAATGACTGTTCCATCCAACTTAATTTTAACACTTGAAGGATTTATTCTGGAAGGTACATCTCTAATTTGGACATCACTAATTCCTTTTTTCAGATCTATAGTCCTCTTCTCCGAGACTACTCCTAAATCATCATTATAGATTGTGATTGAAACCTCATCAGCATTATGTGATGTCTTTATTGCCTCACTAGAATCTTCACTATTACAACTTATAAATAAGATAGTAAATAGCATTAACAAATACTTGGTCATAGTTCCTCAGATATTCTAATAAACAAATCTAACTTTATAAGTCAAAGTCGTCTTTTTTTCTTTTGCTACATCTACTTTGAATGTAATTTTGTTAGCATTTTCTTTTTCGTAATCTACGTTTTTTTCTATCACTGTCCAATTGCCCCATAGATTTCTGTTTACTTCTACAGTTACTGGCTCTTCTTTACTATTGTGAATTGTTACTTCATACTCAACTTCTGATACTTTGTCAGCAATTTTCTTTGAAGAAACTATTTTTTCATCAATTGTGATATCAAAAGCATCACCAATTTTAAGTTCAACTTCTTCATTTTTGGGAGTGTGATCTAGATTATCTTCTCCAATAAGTTCTACTGCTTCACCATCATTTTTATATATTCTAACTATCCCTTTGGGTAACGGCATTCCAAGATTATTGTCATTTGCATTTTTAAACTCAACACTAACTAATGGCTTTCTGTTTTCCAGATTAGAGCCATTCGAATTATATATAAACTTCTTCTCGACTTTGATATCCGACGCATTGAATAGACCTATTTGCTTGTCTTCATTTTGAAGTAAATCTGACTTATTTGCTAACTCATATATATGATACTCGAAAAATGATTTTTCTGAGACTAAGTCATCGCTTGCCATAGACTTTGTGTACATTCTACTTTCATAATCGACTCCTCCACCGTTATATGTATTAACCCTATTTATATCACCAGCAATGAGCTTTACTTTAGCATTTTTGAAAGAGCCACCAGAGTTATTAGTAATGTTAACCCAAGCGTTCAGGTCTAATCTATTATCATCTTTGTTGAGTGTTGCAACGTACTCCGCCTTCCAGCTCATACCACCTGTTTGATACGTAAGACCTGCTTCTTTTTTACCAGAACTATTAGACTTCACTTTCCAAACTAGAGTTGGTTTAGTCAATAGGTTTTCAGGCATATAGTCAAGTGAGATATTGTATCCTTCAAGTGAAGGAAGTATAGTTAATCCACCGCCATCAGTTTTTACTACTATGGAATTATGTGTTGCTGATACAAGAGTACCTTCTATTACCTTTTCCCCAACCAATGATATTTTTTTATCAATAAAGTGTTGCATTAGTGAGTAACTATTTGCCAAATCATATCTATAGTTCTGTTCTATTACAGAACCGTCTAAGTTTATCTTCACGCTTGATGGGTTAATTTGTGAAGGAACATCTCTGATAAGTACATCATTAATTCCAGATTTAAGCTCTAGCTCACGTGTTTCTTTTACAACTCCGAGGTCTGAATTATAGATAGTAACTGCCACTTCTTTTCGTTCTTGTGCAAACGATAGCATACTAGTAGCTATCAACAAAAGTATTATTTTCTTCATATTAATCTCTTTTTTTAATTTGTCATAGACTTATAAATATACGGTTTTATTTGTTCATAGTTAAAAATATATATTATTATTAATAAATCCGTAGATTGTTTTATGGGAAAGTTAAATGTTAAAAATAGAATAGATTTTAAATTGATTCTTAGTTTGGTTCTAATATTTATAGAATCTTTTCTCATCTTTCTGATTATATCTAGTATGTTAGTATATAATATTTTCCTTTTATCATTATTATTATCAATAACCTGTGTACTAATGATAATTCTTCTTATTGATATATATCCCAAACTTATTAGTTTGATTAAAACATCGTCGGTTCTATTACTTATAGTGCTCATCATAAGTGCCCTATGGGCAATATTATTTGGGAATGGTGAATATTGGTATTTAAAATATAGTCTTGGAATATTAATAGGGATAATAACTGCTTTTCAGTTGAAAAATATAAAGACAAAGTTTAAGCCATTACTTTTAGTATTCGTTTCAACTTATGGTATTTTGCTCTGTGAAGAAGTTGAATATATTCTTGTTCTTGACCCAACTTTGTTGGGTTCTGTGATATTCCCTTATACTCTTGATGGACTTTCTAATGCTTTATTAGTACTCCTTGGAGTTGACTTAACAGCATATCTCTCTTATTTTATTACTAAAGGAATTATAAACAATTCATAGTTGAGAGTTCTAACATTAATATGACTAATAATTTTCTTATTTTGCCAATTATAAAAATCCAAAAACAGAAAAAGAAATGGCAGAAAAAGTTCTCGATAAATTCATTAGATACGCAAAAATAGACACACAATCTGATCCCAAAAGCCCAACAATACCATCTACACAAAAGCAATTTGATTTAGCACATTTGTTAGTCAAAGAGTTAAAAGATATGGGAATCAAAGATGTTGAGTTAACTGAAGAATGTTATGTATATGCTACTATTCCTAGCAATATAGAAGGTGGTGACGAACTACCTGCTATTGGTTTTGTTTGTCATATGGATACGTCACCCGATTTCAATGCGACAGGTGTAAATCCACAAATAGTTGAGAATTATCAAGGTGGCGATATACAATTAGGTACATCTGATGAGTATATAAGAGAAATAGACAACCCCAATCTTAAAAAATGTATCGGTCACACTATAATCACAACTGATGGTAGTACTCTACTCAGCTCTGATGATAAATCAGGTGTTTCAGCAATTATGAAAATGGCAGAAATACTGATGAGTGACGATACTATAAAGCACGGTCCAGTGAAAATAGGATTCACACCAGATGAAGAAATAGGACGTGGTGCAGATAAATTTGATATCGAAAGATTTGGATGTGAATATGCATATACGATAGATGGTGGTTTGCCAGGTGAGATTAACAAAGAAACTTTCAGTGCTGATAGTGCTTTCGTGACTGTCACTGGAAATGAGATTCATCCTGGTGAGGCAAAAGATAGAATGGTTAATTCTATAAGAGTAATTAGTGAGATTATAGCCAAACTACCCAAAGATATGGCTCCAGAAACAACGGAAGGATATCAACCGTATATTCATCCTCACGAAGTAGATGCAAGAGTTGGAAAATCTACTCTTCATTTATTATTCCGTGATTTTAAAACGGAAGGTCTTGCAGTACAAAGAGAAATTGTGGAAAAAATAATAGCTGAAGTCCAACCAAATTATCCTAAAGCAATAATAGATTTGAAAGTAGTAAAATCATACCGTAATATGTACGATGTGCTAATGGAAAACCCTAAAGGTCTGGATTTACTTTATAAAGCAGCTGAAATGGCTGGTACTAATCCCGAGTGGGAGCCAATAAGGGGCGGAACTGATGGCTCTCGATTAACAGAAATGGGATTGCCTACTCCTAACATTTATACAGGTGGACAAAACTTCCATAGTAACAAAGAATGGTTATCATTAGATTTCTTAGAGAAAACTATTGAAACAATGATTAACTTAGTAGAATTATGGGGGCAAGAAGGAAAATAATTGGCTAAAGCAAAAACTATACTAAAATACGGAATATCTCTAATATTATTAGTTATATCTATTTACTTAACAGTAGATGGTATTAACTTTAGTAAATTATATTCTGCCATATTAGAAATAGATTATTTTTGGGTATTAGCCCCACTTCCTATTGTTGTTCTATCTCATTTGATGAGAGCAATTAGATGGAAATTACTTCTTTCACCTTTCCACGAAGCGAAATCAACATTAAATCTATTCTCAGCAACTATGGTTGGATATTTATTCAACAATGTATCTCCTCGAGGTGGTGAATTAGTCAGACCTTACATATATAGTAAAAGAGAAAAAATATCTTACTCTAGCACGTTTGCAACTATCCTAGTAGAAAGAATATTAGATCTAATCACATTGGGTGTGTTAATAGCAGTTGTACTTACATGGAACAGTGATCAAGTACTAAAAGCTTTCCCAGAAGATACTGACCCAATGAAGTTAGTAATAATCTCCGGGTTAATATTATTTGTGATGTTTCTCTCACTTTATCCTCCCACAATTAAATTCTTTTTGGATAAAGTAGTTAAACCATTTTCAGAAAAGATTTATTTAAAGTTAGCAGACCTTTTCGATAAATTCAGACAAGGTTTTGCTATTATAAAACGACCTTCAAAATATGCACGTATTGCTTTAGAGTCTATATTTATATGGATTCTATACGCGCTCCCATTGTACCTATTATTCTTCGCATTTGGGTTTGAAACAACATATTCACTAGGAATAGAAGATGCGCTATTATTAGTAATAGTATCAGGAATAGGTGTTACAATAGCCCCTACACCTGGAGCCATAGGCGTATATCATTACTTAGTAACTACTGCTTTAGTTCAGTTATACGGAATTGATTCAGAGACAGGACTTGCATTTGCTACTGTAGCTCATGCTGCTTCCAAGCTAATGGAATTACTACTAGGTGGTATGTTCTTCATCCGTGAGAATATAAAGGAAATCCCTACAGAAATAGAGTTAGAAGAAGACATAATTAGTTAGGTAAAAGAATAACTAGTCTAAGATTCAAACTCAGTATCACAAACTTTACACAAATTAACTGAGTCTGCTGCAAAAGGGAAAATTGATAGAACCAATGCGACCAACATAGCAAACTTACTTTTAGCGCTTTTTAACGTCTTGACACCATGATAGAATTCTGATGAACCGCAGTTAGGACATCTGATAATCTTGTCATTGTCGTCTCTATGGAATGTCTGTTCAATTTCTTCCATTATTTCTTTGGCTCTCTCTACATCCTCCTCTCTTACTTTGAGTCTAACACCTCCTAGAGAATAATTGTACATAGGATTAACTCCCATCATATATTCATCGTTCAAGAAGCATTGGATTTCTTCATCTTCTATTCTAGATTTAATCAGATGTGCTTCGACACTAGTATCAAACTGAGCTATGGTAACTAATTTCATAAATTTCTACAACCGATAAATTAATCAAGGAATGATTTTTCGTGTTGATAAACACCTGCTTGTTTTGAGATATTTAGCAGTACACCAATAGCGATAGAGTAAATAATAATAGCAGTACCACCAAATGAAATAAAAGGAAGTGGTAACCCAGTAGTAGGAAGTAAGCCCGTATTAACTCCAGCGTTAACGAAAACGTAAATTGAGAATGTCACTACTATTCCTACTGATAAGAAATAACCAAAGGCATTTGGAGCTTTTCTAGCTATCAACATACCTCGATAAAAGACAAATCCAAACACAAAGATTACGAAAAACAGTCCTATAAACCCGAATTCTTCACCTATGATTGAGAATATAAAATCTCCATAGGACTCTGGTAAAAACATGTGGCTTTGGCGTGACTGTCCAACTCCAACACCCGAAACGCCACCATTTCCAATGGCAATAAGTGCTTGTTTTAATTGATACGAGACTGCCTCTCCCCCAGCTTCTTCACCACCTAAGTAAGCTTGGATACGAGCCATTCTATAAGGAGCAGAAACCGCATAAACCCCTGCTAATACAACGCCAATTATGCCTGTATAAATTAGATAAAGTAGATTGACATTTCCAATGAACATCATAGCAAAAGATATCATGAAAATTACTATCATAGTTGAGAAGTTCGGTTGCAAAGCTATGAGGATACATATAACAAGAGTCCAGACAATAAAAGGAACGAATCCACTTTCGAAGTCTTTTATAACTTCTTGCTTTTTTTCAAGCATAGCAGCGAAATGAAATATCATCGCAAACTTTGCAAATTCGGAGGGTTGTATACTTACTCCACCTAAACTAATCCACCTAGAAGCACCTTTGGCAGAAGAACCACCCACTAACACGAAGACTAAGAGTAATATAGCTATAAACAACGCCGGCTTTGTAAATCGTTTATATACATTATAATCTATTCCTGAAACTACTATCATAGCAAATATTCCGAACAAGATTTTGCCTAAATGGCTAAAAAACAATGTGTCAGAGGAGCCAGTTTTTAACTCAGATATTGTAGAAGACGCAGTATAAACAACAGCTAAACTAAATAGCATAAGGGCTATTATTGAGATAAATAAGAACCAATCTATTCTATTTTTTTGAGTTGTTGTTTCCACTATACAAAGCTATTTACTACTTGTTTGAATACATCACCGCGATGTTCGAAATTCACAAACTCATCGAAGCTCTTGCAAGCTGGTGATAGCAATACTGTGTCGCCAGGTTTTGCTGCTACTGCAGCTTCTTGTGTTGCTTCTATAAGATTATTTGCTAAAAAACATTTTACTTTACCTGAGAATTTGTCGAACAATCTGTTCTTTTCCTCACCAAAGCAAATCAAATATTTTACTTTATTTTCAACTAATTCACTTAATACACTATAGTCATTAGCTGAGAGTAGCCCCCCTGCAATCCAAACTATATTTTCATCAAATGAATTCAATGCATACCAAGAAGAGTTTACATTTGTTGCTTTAGAATCGTTGATAAAACGTACACCGTGCAAATCGCGCACTACTTCCAATCGGTGTTGCACACCTTTGAAAGAAGCTACCGCATCTCTGATGTCTTCGTTTCTTATTTGTAGGTATTTCGCTGCAATTACTGTCGCGAATGTATTATATAGATTATGCTCACCATATAGTGGCACATTACTAGTCGGCATTATTTCCTCTTTTTGCTGCTGTGATCGATATACTATGTTCCCGTTTTCTTGGGATACCCCCATAGTATTTATTTTGCTGCTATCTAATGAAATAAACCCAATATTTGCCTTAGTTTCTAATATTTCCCCACCAGAAACTTGTGGCTTTTTATCAAGTATTGAGTTTAAAATCTCATCGTCACAATTCAAAACTAATAAATTATCTGCAATTTGGTTGGAAGTAATTTTCCACTTTGCTTTCGTATATTGTTCATAACTGCCATGATACGACAAATGATCTTCTGTTATATTCATAATTACTGCTACATCTGGACGGAATTTATCTATCCTATCTAGCTGGTAACTCGACAACTCCACTACTAAGATATCATCTTCAGTAACCGAGTCAGCAACTTCCGCCATAGGTAAACCTACATTGCCAACTAGTTTTACACTTCTACCAGAATGTGCTATAATATGAGCCATCAAAGTCGCAGTTGTAGTTTTGCCGTTAGTTCCAGTTATTCCTATTATCTTTACTTTTGCCGATAGATTCAGGTAAGCGAATTCTATTTCAGATATTATCTTTATTTTCAGATATTCTAATTCTTTGATTATCGGTGCATTTGGAGGTACACCCGGCGAGGTAATACATAAATCGTATTGATTTAAATCTTCCAGACTATTCTTCCCAAATTCGTAGCCAATTCCATTTTCTTCTAATTTTTGCGTTAGTTCAGGAGTTTCCGCACTCGAGTTCAGCTCTGACATAAATACGCTGTGTCCTTTCCTAATAGCCAATAAAGCTGCCGATAAACCACTTTTTCCAGAACCAATAACTAATATCTTCATTTTAATCGTCTTACTTTTTTATATTGAACTTTATTTTTTTACAATTTACGAATGAAATTTAAGTATTTATATGTCTATTTTACGAATATATAATTGTTTTCACCCAATATTAAGGGAAAAAGCTCAAAAAGTAGAGAAGTTTGACCAAGAACTGAAAGAATTTACTGACAATATGTTAGCTACTATGTACAATGCTGACGGTATAGGACTTGCCGCGAATCAAGTTGGAGATAGGCGAGCTATATACACAGTAGATATAAATACAGGTAACGAAGATAAATCAAAATACACACCTATAGTAATGATAAACCCGACTATAATTTCATTCGATGATGAGATAACCACTTATCAGGAAGGGTGCCTGAGTATTCCTAAGTACTACGAAGATGTAGATAGACCAGCTGCTGTACAAGTGCAATATACTGATATAGATATGAAGCTACATACTCTGGAAGCAGATGATATATTAGCTAGGGTTATACAACATGAGTATGATCATCTGAAAGGGATTTTATTTTTCGATAGGATCTCTCAAATCAAAAAAACTTTAGGTAAAAAGAAATTGAACAAAATAAAACGTGGTGAACTAACTACTTTTTATCCTATGATAAATGCAGACGGTAGTGAATACGAGCCAACAGAAACTAAAGAGAAATAAAATAATACTAAGAGTAATTTGTTCTTTTGTAAAAAAACGGACACAATCCGAAAATGAATAAAAAGAAACTCATGCGACTGATAGAGGGTGGTGAGACCTCTACGGTGGAGTTCAAAAGGAAACTGACAGAAACCCACAAAATAGCCAAAGAGCTATGCGCATTCGCCAATACAAAGGGCGGGGTGCTTATAGTTGGGGTGGATGATGATGCTACTATCTGCGGAGTTATGAGTGAGAAAACGGAAGCAGAGCTAATTAGAACAGCTTGCGATTTTGATTTGGAACCACCTATTCTTCCTATTATAACACATCTGAATATAATGGGTTTAGAGCTAGTAGTAGCCGAAATAGAAGAGAGCACAAACAAACCTATCAACCTTCTTTCCAAAAACGAACAAGGACAAACTATAAAAAGAGCTTACATAAGAGTAGGCGAAAAATCTGTGATGGCAAGCAGTGAAATGGCTAGAGCACTCCGCTTTCTGAATAAAGATGATAGCTATACGGAAGAGGATGGTGTGAAAATAGTAATCGGCCGAAACGAAAAGGCACTATTCGAATATCTAGAAAAAAATGAAAGAGCGACAGTGAACGATTTCGCTAAGCTGGTGAATATATCCCGCCGCCGAGCGGAACGGCTAATGATACGTATGATGAGAGCAGGTGTACTCCAAATTCATCAAGATACTGCCCACGACTATTTTACTGCGGTGTAGGTGGGAATTAAAAGTTATTCATACAATCATATTCTTGGATTATCTACTATGAAATTCCCCTTTTTTAAGCAAAACGAAGTTTTGCGAAAGAGGGGTGGCAGACACGCAAAGCGTGGCTGACGGGGTGTTTATAAAAACAAATAATTCCTTCAACTAATCCTAACAGTTATTTAAAAAATAAGCTAATTATAATCACGTTCTTCATCTCCCTACTCAACCACAACTTTTATTGTCTTCTCTTCTGAGCCATGCTTAATATTGATTAAGTATATTCCTGGCTGGACAGCCGAGCAATCCCAAGTTAATGAGTTATTGTTAATAGTTATTTCTTGGTTTTTTATCTCTCTACCTTCAATATTATAAATTGTAATTTCTTGTTTTGATAATATATAATTACCAAACTCAATTGTTACAGCAGAACGAGCTGGTTGGGGGTATGGTGGAGAAGTGGCTAGAGTGTTTTGTTCATATTCTACACTTGTAATTTGACTTAGTTTTTCGGTTGTGGTTCTGTAAAATTCTGCTTGACCAACCAAACGACTCTGAAAACCAATATCAAGTAAAATATAGTCTTCGAACATTCCAACTAGTCTATATGAATATATATCTTTTGATAGAGAAGGCAAATTACTTTCTACTTCAGCCCATGTCTTACCTTGGTCACTTGTAAATCTCAAACCATTTAATCCTTCTCCATAACAAGATATCAAGATATTATTTTCATCTATCATTTCTACAGAGAAATATTCAATTTCATTAAATAGTTCAATATCTATTATATCCCATGATTTTCCTTTATCTGTTGATTTGAATAATAAAGCTGGGTAAGAGTTAATTGCGTAATAGTTCCCACCAAATTCGTAGAAATTATATACAGCAGCATAAGAATTACCTGTAGGCAATGACTCAACTAATTTAGTCCAAGTGTCTGCATTGTCAGTCGATTTGAAAACACCATCAAACTGCGAAAATGCTAATAAATCCCCATTTGCAGTTTGTACCATTTTAAATATTTTGAAATCATTTTTTAATACAGTTGTATCCATCATAGAAAAAGTTTTGCCATAGTCTCTACTTATCACATGACCTCTATTACCATAGAGCAAAATCTTATCTTCCAAAATTAAAAGGTCTAAATATTCTCCAAACATCTGATAGTGTTCAAATGTTTTACCATAATCCGTTGAAGCGTAAAGTGAATATGGAGCTCTTAAGTAAATTTGATTATCTCTTTCGTGAAAACTATTAATTTCTATTTGTTCATCTTCCAAGTATGGGAAGTATGTTTTCCATGATTCACCCAAATCAGTTGAGTATTGTACTCCTCTTTTAAAACTCCCAACAGATAATAAGGTATCATTGTGATTATAAATTCGATTAACTTTAGAATTAAGGTGAATTAAATTTGAACGATTAACTTTTGTGAACATACTGTCAGTCTCAAAAACTATATTACCAACTCCTATAAAAAAATATTTATCATTCTTCTTATAGATATTAGAGATAGCAAGCTTTCCGTTTAGGACTTGCCACGTTTTACCTTTGTCTCTTGATTCAATTATCCCGAGTGGATTAGAACAAGCTAATAATCTATCACCATCATTAAAATAATCAGAAATCGATGCTCCTAGAGTTACTAAATCCCACGTCTTGCCGTTATCTTCTGACCTCATCACATTACCAAATGCAGTACTAACAATTAGTAAATCATCAGTTGCATATAGTGTGTACACAGAAGTATCAATGAGTGTCTTTTCCCAAGTTTCTCCTTTATCGATTGATAAATACAGCCCACCTTCTAAAGTATCATTAGAAACTCTCGGACTAACTCTTATTAATTGGGTTGCGAATAAATGTGTACTATTTGATTCGACCGTTTCAACAAACATTTCTAAAGTCTCATCATTCCTTATGTCATTTACAATTTCCCATTCAAAAGTTTCTTTATTCAATTTAAATAATTGAGACATAAGGATACTGGTAACATAATATTCATCATTCATTATTTCTATATCTTTAACTTTAACACCTAATGATTGATTAAATACAGTCTTAGTCCAATTCTCTCCACTATCGGTTGATAAGAAAATACCTAGATTACAGCTTATTACGATTTTATCAGCATACTGCTCTATCATATAAGAGGTACCAAAATAATCGTAAAGCGTATCATCTTCAGCCCTCACCCATTCGTTAAAGTCATATTTGTAATTATGTCTTTTCTCAGAGATCGGGTCAAATCTACTAATATAAACATCATCATTCATACTAGCAATTAGACTAACGTAGATATAGTCATAAGGTGTAGATATTTGCTCCCATATTTGAGATTGGAGTGGGCTAGATAGCACACAAACTAGAATAATTAGTATTAGCTTTTTCAATGTTTTCTCCTGTCTGAATTTACTATATTATTAACTAACAAATTTAACTTAAATCAATTACATTTTAAATTAAATTTTTTTTAAGACTATTCCTCACATTAGATTTATCCTACCTTTTCCTTAATTTGCATTCTTTTTTAAGAACAACAAACTATTAGAATGTCAAAACTAGCAGTAGTATTACTAAGTGGTGGGATGGATTCGGCAGTGACAGCAGCTATCGCCAAAGAAAGCGGTTACGATATAGCTTGCCTCCACCTGAACTACGGACAGAGAACCGAGAAGCGAGAGCTAAAGCAATTCGATGAGCTTTGTGAGCACTTCGGGGCAGTTAGTAGCATGGTGACGGATGTGCGGTTCCTATCGCAAATAGGCGGCTCTAGCTTGACCGATGAGCGAATAGAGATAACGGATGCTAATCTCGATTCAACCGAAATACCGTCTAGTTATGTGCCTTTCCGCAATGCTAATATATTGGCTATGGCTACTAGTTGGGCCGAGGTAATAGGCGCTAGTGCACTTTACATAGGTGCTGTTTACGAAGATAGTAGTGGATACCCTGATACTCGCCGTGATTTTTTCGATGCTTTTGAGAAGGTGATAGAAAAAGGAACAAAACCTGATACGAATATTAAAATAATTACACCCATTATAGATATGGGTAAAGATGAGATAATAAGTAAGGGATTGGAATTGGGCGTACCTTTTGATAAAACATGGAGCTGTTACAAAAACAACGAAAAGGCTTGTGGCAAGTGCGACTCTTGTGGTCATCGCCTAAGAGCATTCGAGATATTAGGTATTTCTGACCCTGTAGAATATGAGTTAAGATTAAGTTATAAATAGTGTAAAATAGATAAAGTTTGGAATAAGATTTATTTTTCTTTGTAAATTATATATAAGCTATTATATTTGTAGTCTTATTAGAATTAAAAAAATAAAAAACAAAATTTTTTGGTAATACAATGAACTATACTGGACCAAAAGCTAAGTTATCTCGTAAGATTGGGATTAACATGGACGCCAAAGCAGCAAAAGTTGCGGGCAAAAAACCATATCCTCCGGGACAACACGGTAACAGCAAAAAACGTAAAAAAATGTCTGATTACGGAAAGCAATTGCTTGAGAAACAAAGACTAAAATTACAATACAATGTTAGTGAAAAGCAAATGCTAAAAGCATACAAAGAAGCTACTAGATTGGACGGTAACACTGGTACTTTGATGATGCAACAACTAGAACACAGACTAGATGCATTAGTTTATAGATCTGGATTCGCTCGTACTATGTATGCAGCAAGACAGTATGTTGCTCACGGTCACATATTAGTAAATGGTAGAAAAATGGATAGACCTTCATACTTTGTGAAAGTCAACGATGTACTATCTGTAAAACCAAAAGCACAAAAAATGGATGCTATGCAAGAAGCTATTCGTGGCTCTGGCAACCCTTCTTACTTAGACGTTAATAAAGCAGATTTTACTGCAAAATTATTACACGTTCCTGAGATCGAAGATATTCCAATCAAAGTAGAGATTCCTTTAGTAGTCGAGTACTACTCAAGATAATTATTATCTTTACAGAAAGAAGAAATTGAAAATCCTGCTTATAGCAGGATTTTTTTTTGTTGGTATGACTCGCAATTCCCCGTCTCCTCTGATATTTCTGTCATTGCGACGACCGAAGGGAAGTGGCAATCTCTAATATTCAGAATCAAGATTTAAAGAATTTAAGGATTATCAGGATGGAGTAGTGTAAAACCGTAGAGACGTATATTTATATGTCTCTACGGCTCTTAATAACTATCTAATTTTACGAATGAAAACAGCCCACGCCCGATGCGTGTCAGGCAAGTTCTTTTAATCCTCGCTGTCACAGATTGATTTATAGTGTAATCAAACCAATTAAGCTGTTCTGATCCATTTGATTAAATCCGAGAACTTAGGCTTTTTACCTGTCATCAAAATACCGATACGATATATCTTAGCAGATACCCATACAGCTAAAAAGAAGAACCCTATTAATGCTATAATTGATGCCGCGATTTCAATAATTGGAACATTAGTCGCAGCAATTCTGACTATCATAATCAAAGGTGAAGTCAAAGGTATAATAGACATAGCCACAGCTAGAGTACTATCTGGGTTATTCATTATCTGCGGAGTTATCATAATAGCTAATATTATCGGTAGAGTTATCGGCAGCTGTAGTTGAGCAGCATCTTGTTCATTGTCAACGGCAGCACCAACACCAGCGAAAAACGTTGCATAAGTAAAGTATCCTAATATGAAATAGAATAGGAAGCCAAGTATAAGAGTGAAATCAACACCAGGTATAGACATTCCTTGAGTTTGGCTTGCCATTCCCCCACCTTGTGCTTCTGCCATATCAGTCATAGTTTTCAGACTTTCTGGGTCACCGAATATAAGTGGACCTAAGACAGTAAGTAAGCCAAAGCCAAGCAGTAGCCAGAATATAATCTGGGTGAGCCCGACTAGACCGATACCTATTACTTTACCCATCATTATTTCGAATGGTTTTGCTGATGAAGCAAGTACTTCTATTATTCTATTAGATTTTTCTTCTATTACACCACGGCTTACAAAACTACCATAGATAAACACGAGAAAGTACATAGCGAAACCTAGTCCATACCCAACATAAGCCATAGCTTTTGTATCATCTTTTTCAGTTTCACCAGTCTCGGTTATTTTATTCGTTTCTACTGTTACTTTCTGTCGTATTAAATCAATAACACTAGGATCTGTATCTAATCTTTGTAATCGCTTTACACGAACAATTGTAGTTAAGTTATCTTCAAGAGAAGAAATTAACCCTAATCCTCCGCCACCAGTAGTGTAAACGGAAACTGTTCCTTTATCTAAAATATCCTCAGGTACGATTACATAACCATCGATTTTTTCATCTTGTAAATCCTTTTTAAGGGCGTCTAAACTTTTATCAGATTTATAGTAGAGGGAACTATCTCTATTAACCAATTCCGTATAAATTGAACCTTCATTATCAACAACTGCCAATTTCTTTGAAGTGTCTCCGAAGCTCATAGATATATATACGACTATTCCAATAAGTGCAACTAGACCTAAAGGGCCTAATATTGTGCCTATTAAAAAGCCTTTAGTTTTAACTTTCGAAATATACTCGTGAGCAATTATCGTCTTTATTTTATCATACTTACCCAATTTCTACCTCGTTCCCTTTAACTGACTGAATAAATATCTCATGGAATGATGGTTCAACAAGTTCATATTTATATACTTCTAATTTTTGATTTAGTTCACTCAAAAATGACTTAGAGTCAAAATTCGAATCAACTATTTTCAACTCAAGTCTATGAGCTGTTTGGTTAACTACTTTCAACATTGGATTATCAATGATAAACCCTGAGTCGCCTTCGAATTCGAGCATAATAGTATCACGACCAAAGCTTTTCTTTATCTCTCTTACATTGCCTTGAAGTATAGCTTTACCTTTGTTAATTAGGCACATATCATCACACATCTGCTCTACTTGATGCATTACGTGAGTAGAAAGTATAATCGTTTTTCCTTGTGCTTTTAACTCAAGTATTACTTCTTTGAGCATTTCAGCATTAATAGGGTCAAAGCCAGAGAATGGTTCATCTAGTATTAATAATTTCGGATCATGAAGTAAAGTACTTATAAATTGAACTTTTTGTGCCATACCCTTTGACAAGTCCTGAATTTTTTTGCTAGCCCAGCTAGCAGCATCAAATCTAATTAACCATTGTTCTGCTCTTTTCTTAGCTACTGCCTTATCAACACCTTTAAGTTGAGCAAAATAGATTAGTTGATCAATCACTTTCTGTTTTTTGTAAAGACCTCTTTCCTCTGGAAGATAAGCAACTTGGTTTTGAGTATCGTCACTTACTGGTTCTCCGAATATAGTAATACTACCCGAATCAGGCATATATATATTATTTATCATTCGGATAAGTGTTGTTTTACCTGCACCGTTAGGACCAAGTAAACCAAAAATAGTTCCACTTTGTACCTTTAAAGAGATATCGTTGTTCGCAAAGTAATCGCCAAATTGTTTTTTAACATTATTGACTTCAATTACTGCAGCGTTAGATTGATTTTGCATATTTTTTTAGGAAAGCTCTTTCTTCTTCTTGCAAAGAATCGTAGCCACTCTCATTTATGTGTTCGAGAATATTATTTAGTATTTCTTCATTTGACTCAGGGTCTTCTTCTGAAAATATATAATTATTTTTCTTTTTAGAAGTAGTAGATTGTTCATTTTTGATATAAGTATCAACCAAAGCAGGAGATGGTTCTAAATCACGTAGTTCTCTTATCCCAAAGCTAGGTGATTCATGCAAATGACTAAGGTCGACTTTTTCTTCCTTAAGCATAAAATAACCAACTATTCCAGTTATAATACCAATACCTAATACAGCAGGAGACTGATCTATTATATTTTGATTAAAATGAATGTTTCCGTTTTCGACTAAATATAGCATAGCCCATCCAGCCAGTAAAAATAAAGGGAACGCCATACGAGTAAGTCTTACAGATTTAAAATATCTAATATCTTTTTTTCTATTAACCAGAACATACATTGTAATAATGTAAGCAGAAATAGCTTCAATCCCCATGACGGTTGTCTTTGGAGAATTCATATTGAGCATAAACAGTATAAGCCCAATTGCAAATGTGTGAAGTATAATAGAAAAATCTAAAACACCCCTATTAAGTTGAGTTCTTAAATTAGGAGCAAAAAAGAAAAAAGCAAAGAATCCAAGGAAAGCATTTGCATAGCTGATGTAAGCTAGTGGGAAAGTAGCAAATCTCCATAATTGGAAATTTTCTTTCATTTGAATAGAATCAATAATAAGATATGAAGCTAATGTATCGCCTATAATTCCATCAACAAGAAAGATAAGTGCTGATACTAATGCAATTAATTTATATACGCTTATATCTTTAATAAATTTCACTTAAGAGAGTCAATTAGTTGATCTATTTTATTAATGTCTAGGTCTTCGTGGAAATCTTCGTTGATAGCCATCATAGGAGCACCACTACAAGCACCCATACATTCCGCTTCTTCTAACGAATAATGTCCATCAGAAGTTACCTCATTATTCTTCAAATCTAATTTTTCAGATATCATTTGATAAACTTTATCACCTTGTTTTAGCATACAAGAGACGTTAGTACAAACTTGTAAATGGTATTTACCACGAGGCTTTTGAGAAAACATAGTATAGAATGTAACTACACCGTATATATGAGCATATGTCTGGTCTAATAGCTCTGCTATATATTCCATCATTGGTTTAGGAATGTGTCTAAATTTCCTTTGAGCCATCCATAATACAGGTATTACAGCAGCTTTTTTATCTGGGTATTTTGAAATATACTTTTCAACTTCTTTTAGTTCTTCATCATTGAATTTGAATTCTGTCGTTTCCATTTTTCCTCTAATTAGAAATTAAGTCTTACAAAAATAAAATATTTTTGGAAGATTTACAGATTTTTATTTTTACTAAATCTATTGATAAATAATTTTAGTGCTAGCCAGTGTTTTATCGCAATCATAAGCTTATGGATAACAGAGACTTTAATCTTTTTCTTAAATATATTATAATTGTTCAGCTCTATTTTCTCAAGTAATCTATAGTATATTTCGTCCATTACTTGAGCTGGGAACATATTATTTTTGTCTTCTGATTTCAGAGAAGCTCTTGCCTCATGATAGTATTTTTTGGCTCTACTTACTTGAAATTCCATCAAGTTGATAAAGTTATCATTATACACTTCTTTTATCAAATCTTCTTCGGAGTACCCGAATCTATCCATATCTTCTTTCGGTATATAGATATAGCCATTATCTTTGTCATGTTTTACATCACGAAGTATATTCGTAAGCTGCAAAGCATACCCTAGATTAACGGCATATTGTTTAGTTTCATCGTATTTATATCCGAATATCTCAATACTCATTAGACCGACAACTCCAGCTACTGAGTAACAATAATCTTTTAATTCTGCGAAAGTAGAATATCTATTCTGAAATAGGTCTCTTCTACATCCACCAATAAGAGTAACGAAGTATTGTCTGGGAATATTAAATTTATCGAATAAATCATTCAGAGGCGCAATAAGAATATTTTTTCTTTCCTTATTGTAAATCTTCTCTATCTCTTTTTCCCACCAATCTAAACGCTTTAATTTTCGATTTTTTACCTCTATTGATGTACTTGGAGTACTATCGACAATATCATCTATATAGCTACAGAAAGCATAAAGTGAGTTGATAGCAGCTTTTTCAGCAGAAGGCAATAGCGAAAAAGAATACAAGAAATTTGATTTAACTTCAGTAACTGAAGTCTCATTCTCGTATTGAGCTAATCTCTGTTTTGTAACGCTTTCTATCATAACTTGAATGCATTTTTTAATATTATAAAAGCATCTGATTTATCTAAACTAGGTCTTTTTAATGTTATTTCTGTTTTCAGACTTTTACATTTATCTAAAATACGTATTCCGGAGCTAATTATTAATCTTAACTCCATTTTTAGACGTTTATTTTTAACAAGATAGACTAATTTTTTTCCATTTTCAAATAATTTTTCTGTTTCTTGATACAATTGGTCTAAACAAACTTGCAATCTTAACGGGTTTGATCTCAAGTCATTATAATCTAAACCAAACCTATTTAATAAATCAGTAGGTATATAATATCTTCTATTCATACTATCTCTACTTATATCTTGCCAAAAGTTGACTAATTGCAATGCAGTACAGATATCGTCAGATAAAGAAACATTTTCTTCACTTGCTTCATCAAATAGTTTAAGTAACATCTCTCCTATTGGATTAGCAGAGAATGAACAATAGTTATATAAATCATTCCAATCATTAGGTTGCTCGAACTTTACATCCATTTTGAAAGCTACTATTAATCTTTTTAAATCTACTATCTCGACTTTAGTTTCAGCACAAGTTTTTAGAACAGCTCTAAGTATTGGCGTTGTGATACTTTCTTGACTAGATTCTAATGATGATTCTAGCTGCTCAAGCAGTCTATATCTCTCTTTAGGTACAGTAGTCAAGTTCTCATCTGCAATATCATCAGCTAAGCGTGAGAAGGCGTAAATAGAGTAAAAATGATGTCTAATAGACTTAGGGATAAGTATAGAACCTACCGGGAAGTTCTCATAGTGACTTTGTGCTAATTTTTTGCAAAACAGAAAAGCTTCCTCGTTAGATGTAGTTTTGAATTTATCTGAGGAGCATTTTGAAAGCTCTGTTAGTTCTTCGAAATTATACTTCATAAAAAAATGGCTCAGTCATAAAACTGAGCCATATATTAAGTTATTAGTAACTCTTATATTGTTTGTATCGGAAATCTTCTATCTCGGCATCTTTCTTAACTTGATTTAACCATAAGTAGAATGCTTCTCTAGAATACTTCGCCTTCAACTGAGAAGTAAACTCAGGTAAAGCTTGTTCAATTTGTTCTTTACTAGGTTGATTTCTATTAGTTACTTGTGCTATATATACAGAATTTTGCCCCATAATTGGTTCTGTAATAGTATTAAGAGGTGCTTTCGAAACAGCATTTGTAAAGTAATAATCTCTTCCACCACCTGGGATAGTTCCATTATTAGATACTCTGTTAGCATTCTTTACATTTAAAGTTGGGTTACCTTCTGCAGCTGCTGCAAGACTACCACTACCTTTTATACTATTATAAATTTCTTTTGCTTTTTTCATTTGAACTTCTAAAGCTTTTTGGTTTCTAACTCTTGCTCTAATATCTTCAGAAACAGATTCAAATGGAGCAGTGCCTTTCTTTTGTACGTCAGATACTACTGCCACAATAAAACCAAAATTATCTAATTCTAATGGCTCTAATACATCGCCTTTTTCAGCATTGAATGCCAAATCAGTTAAGTATTGGCTAGTTAAAGTTGGAGTATTTTTTACAATAGAACCAGTTTCTTGAACCATAACACCTAATTTTGATGCTAATGAATCTATGTTCTCACCTTCTTCCAATTGTTTTTTGAAAGAAACGGCATCTCTAATAATTTGATTTTTAGTTATTCCAGAAACTTTAGGAGTCAACTTAATAAAAGAATACTTGTATTCTTGTGATTTAGAATCATCTACTTTAATAATATGATAACCGAAAGATGTTTCTACAGGGCCTGTAATATCGCCAACGTTAGCACCGAATGCAGCTTTCTCGAATTCAGGGACCATTTGACCTTTACCAAAGAAACCTAAATCACCACCATTTGCAGCACTTCCTGGGTCTTTAGAATATTTAGATGCTAATTCAGCAAAGTTCTTACCTGATTTTGCTTCTTTTAATATTCTATTGGCTTCAGCTTTTGCACTATCCTTATTATTATCAAAGTTGATTAGTATATGACTTGCTTTTACTACTTTATTAGTACCGCTTCTTACATCATCTATTCTAATAAAATAAGTACCATCAGAAGCTCTGATAGGGCCTTTGATATCACCTTTGTTCATATTCATAACGTATTGTGCTAATCTTGGCTCTATGTCATTTACTATAGTATAGTCAACACTTTCACCGTTGAAATCTCTAAGCTTTTCAGAGAAAACGCTATCTCTAGCAGTTGAGTCAGTAGCAGAGTTCAACAAGCTACTCAATAGGTTTTGCTTTTTAACTATAGTAGCAGTGTCTTGAGCAGATGGTTGAATCTGAAAAGAAGCATACTTTAGTTTTCTAGTAGCGCCTTGTTTGAATCTTGCTTTATTCTTTTCATAATAAGCTTTCAATTCTTCATCCGTGATTTTAATCTCATCATCAGAAACAGATGCAGCAGGAAGTTGGATAAACGTTACATCAGAAGTAGTATTTTCATCTATATAAGTCTGTCTAGCATAAGTTTTAGATACTATACCAGTAGATGTATTAACCGCTTTAGTCAATAATTGTTGCTGTTTTTGATCTTTTAAGTAAGCAGTAATCATATTGATCTCATCTCTGAACTGCTTTAAAGCTTTTTGTTTTTCAGCAGGATCCATATCTGGAGCTCTTTGTGTATAGAAAGCTTGAGGATCAGTCAATAGGTCAATATAAGTTTGGCTTTGGAAGTTCCCTGCAGAATCAGTAAATCTTTGTTTCATGAAATCTGGAGGATTGTTAAGTAGTTCATAAGCAACTACTTCATCTGTTACGTAAGCACCAACTTTTTTTGAATGCTGATCAACTAACTGACCATCAATCATAGTAGTCCACATCTGATTTCTTATCTGCTTGTCATCTGTAGGAGCATCAGGATTTTGTTGTCTTCTGTTTTCGATTTCTTGAGTTACATTTCTTTCATATTCAAGATATTTTATTTCATCACCATTGACAGTAGCTATAGCCATAGTCTGCGGATTGTTTTGAGCTGAAGTAATATCACCTAAATTGGCATCAGCTAGTGCCATAAATAAAATAAACACAACAGCAAATGCTGTCAAAATCCAAGGTGATAGCGTTCTTATTCGTTCGAAAGTACCCATTGTATAATAGTCCTAAATATTAATTTTCATATTCTAATTAAGTGCAAGTAACAAAAATAAGCACCTTAGACAAAATTTCCAATTCTATTTGCAAGATTGTTGATATGTCAGTAGTTTAGTGTAAATAGTATTGCTAACTAAAAAATAGTATTAATATGTTAAAAATAGGTAAATTTCAAATAGATGTAGTTGATACTGGAAGTCTTGCATTAGACGGTGGAGCTATGTTTGGTGTTGTCCCAAAAGCTTTATGGCAAAGAGCATATAGCGAAGCAGATGACGCCAATAGAATACCGATGGCTTCTCGTCCATTATTAGTAAGGTGGGACAATAAGATTATGCTAATAGATTCAGGAAGTGGTGATAAGTTAGGTGAAAAATTTGAAAATATCTATAAAATAGAACATGATAAAACGGCAATAAACAAAGGTCTATCAAAGTATGGGCTAAATACCTCCGATATTACTGATTTCATCTATACACATCTTCATTTTGATCATTCTGGTGGTTCTACGATAATAGAAAATGGTGAGGCAGTACCGGTATTCAATAATGCAAAACATTATGTACAACAATCTCAATATGATTGGGCAATGAAGCCAACTATGAAAGATAGAGCTTCATTTATGAAAGAGAACTGGGAACCTGTAAGAGCTTCAGGAACATTAGAAATGTTAGATGGAGTTGGAGAAATTTACAAAGGAATAGAAGTAATTCCTGTAGATGGACATACTAAAGGTATGCAAATGGTTAAAATAAGTGATGGAGGAGAAACTCTACTTTTCGGAGCTGACCTTACCCCCACTTCTGCCCATATAAGTTATCCATTCATTATGGGGTATGATAATTTCCCATTAACAACTTTAGCAGAAAAAGAAAAGTATTTCCCTATAGCATATGAAGATAACTGGACAATTGTTTTTGAACATGATGCTTTTGCGCAAGCTGGTAAACTAGGGATGAATGAGAAAGGCGTGTTTGTCGAAGAGAAATTTGATATTAGTAAATTATAAATCAATTATTTTAAAAGATTTTATACAAAAAGGTTTGTAGTTATAAAATATTCTATTAAATTTGTAGTTCTAGTAAAATCAGGTTAATAAAAATGGCAAAGAAGCAAACATTCGACAGTAAGAACAAAAAAGATGACAGAACATCTGTCAAAGTTCTTAAATGGTACCAAGATGAAACTCGTGGTACACTTAGATTATTGACAAGATTCGTAAAGGTTAATGACCTTAACGAGTTGCAAAACATAGAAATAAACAAATAGGTTAGTTATGAAAAAGGGAATACACCCTGATTATCACGTTATTGAAGTAGTGATGACAGATGGTACAACTTACAAAACTAGATCTTGCTACAAAGGCGATAAAATGGTTTTAGAAATTGATTCTAAATCACATCCATTTTACACAGGTAAGCAAGTATTAGTAGATACTACTGGTAGAGTAGATAGATTTAAGAAACGTTTTGAAAAATCAAAACAAATACAAGAAGCAAGAGGTAAATAATGTCAGCTATACATCCTATGCAAACTGGAGCTGCGGCTCGTACTAAAAACAAGAATAAGCCTAATCCATTGGGCAAGCAAAAAGTAATTGACTATATGGATATCAAATTTTTAGGAAGATTCACTAACGATCAAGGTAGAATATTACCTCGTCGTATCACTGGTGTTTCTGCTTACCAACAACGCAGAATAGCTTTAGCTATCAAATATGCTAGACACCTAGCTTTGATGCCTTTCGTAGCTCAAGATATTTCTTAATATTGACTGCAGATAAGATTTTAAAAGAAGCTATCCAATTTGGGTAGCTTTTTTTTTTACTCTTCTCTAATTATCTTATATGTTTTAACTCCACTGCTACATTCTATAATTAGAAAATAAACACAGACTGGGTAAGAACAAATACTTTTTTATAAATTAATCGAGATAATGCAATTTATCTTGTATTTATAATATTTACTATTTCCTTCTCATTATTATCAAATGTAATAATAACTAAATAATATCCCGTTAGTAGAGGAGTATTCATATTAATTATATTCTCACCTTTATGAACATCTACAATTGAATTATATAAACAACGTGATTCAAGATCGAATAGTTGAACTCGGCTATTCAACATTGATGATTTACTATTAACAACTAGACCTTTATCCGTATAAGTTATACTTACTTTACTCTCGACAACTTCTTCAACAGAACTAATAATAGATTCTTTAGATTTATATAGTGCCTGAGTAGAAACACGGATATCACCGATCCATTTTTCATTACCTTTTACTAACCATAAAGTATTATCATATGGATTAATATAGTAAGAATTACCTATAATTAGATTATTGACATCTTCGTTTAAAAATAAATATTTCCATGTTTTACCATAATCAATAGATTGAAAATAATATTGCTTTCTAAAATCTGGTTTACTTTTCTTACCATAATTAGAATAATGATCGATACTAAGAATATGGTGATTTGGATGCAATGTGTTAACCTTGAATCCATTATATGTAATATATTCACTAAACTTAGACAAAGAATCAGTATCCCAGTTAATAATAGACCTGATGGGCTTTATATCGCGATATGAATTAGATTCATAGTTATATACTACAAGTGAATCGTATTTATTAGTTTCATTCATAACTTCATTTATATTGAAACAACCATAACAATCACCAAAGTAATTGGGTGGTGTATAAAATTTAAACTTTTTAGTGTATATATCATATTTACCTGTTACTGAGTAAGGATATTTATTCATATACATATATTTGAATCTAAATAGAGCTATACTTGGGTCTTGATAGTTAAATACATTTTCAATTAATCTTTTTTCCTCCAACTTTCTATCATCGAAGTCTTTATACTGGATTTCAGGACTTATAGAATCCCAAGTAATACCATTGTTAAGTGAATAGAGATATCTATCGCGATAGTAAAGAGGCTGATTACTGTAAAAGTTATAGTGTACACCTATGAAGTTTGTATCTCTAGGAATAATTTCTATTTCTGGAAAACCAATCCTAAAAGGATACTTTAAGCTTTTATAAGTGAAACCATTAATATCAACATAATTTATAGATGTATCAGCAACATCGTGTAATACAAAACTGAACAACTCTTCACTGAAAAGATCATATGTCCTGGGAAGTTTATCAGGAAAATTACTATTTAGGTTCATCCAATCAATGCCAGAGTTACTAGAAAAAGAAATATAACTATCATGCTTAGTACTATCAGTATTCTTGTACTGATGATTAAATACTAGAACACTATCTCCATGGAAATATATTTTATTTATTATATTTACATCTTTATTATTATTAACACTAAATACTTTTTCGAATTCTAGCTCAGCAAAAAGAAAGGTAGAACAAAATACTAATATAAGAGTAACTATTTTTATCATAGATTTATTATTGTATTAATATATAGTAAAACATAAGATACAAAATAATAAGAAGAATAGAAAGATTAGACAAGTATAGACAAAAAAAAAGCTCATTTGAACTGAATCAAATGAGCTTCTTTACGAATAACTTGGCGGCGACCTACTCTGCCATAGCGTTACCACTACAGTACCATCGGCGCTAATGGGCTTAACTACTCTGTTCGGAATGGGAAGAGGTGTACCCCCAGTGCTAAAACCACCAAGAATTTAAATTTTTGAGTGTTGAAAGTAATCAAGTATGTAATAATACTATCATTAACATGTTGTAATGAAGTTAGCGTCAAAATAATGACTAAAAACTTAATATATGTATGTTACGGTAAGCCCTCGAACAATTAGTACTTCTTAGCTAAACATGTTACCACGCTTACACTTAAAGCCTATCAACCTAGTCATCTTCTAGGGTTCTTACTCCCGAAGGATGAGATATATAATCTTGGAGTAGGTTTCGTGCTTGAGATGCTTTCAGCACTTATCCTTTCTAGACATAGCTACTCAGCAATGCCGCTGGTGCGACAACTGATACACCATAGGTCTAGGCGTTCCGGTCCTCTCGTACTAAGAACGGGTCTCCTCAAATATCTTACGCCCGCACAGGATAGGGACCGAACTGTCTCACGACGTTCTGAACCCAGCTCGCGTACCGCTTTAATTGGCGAACAGCCAAACCCTTGGGACCTTCTCCAGCCCCAGGATGCGATGAGCCGACATCGAGGTGCCAAACCTTGCCGTCGATGTGAACTCTTGGGCAAGATCAGCCTGTTATCCCCGGAGTACCTTTTATCCTTTGAGCGACGGCCCTTCCACGCAGTGCCGCCGGATCACTAAAACCTGCTTTCGCATCTGCTCGACTTGTAGGTCTCGCAGTTAAGCTACCTTATGCTTTTATACTCTTTGCACGATTACCGACCGTGCTGAGGTAACCTTTGTAAGCCTCCGTTACCATTTAGGAGGCGACCGCCCCAGTCAAACTACCCGCCTACCACTGTCCTCGTAGTTGCACACTACCGAGTTAGAATCCAAATCCAACAAGGGTGGTATTTCACCAATGACTCCACAACCCCCACAAGGGCTGCTTCAAAGTCTCCCACCTATCCTACGCATGTTGGATCCGAAGCCAATAATAAGTTATAGTAAAGGTTCACGGGGTCTTTCCGTCCATGTGCGGGTAACCGGCGTCTTCACCGGTACCACAATTTCACCGAGCTCGCGGTCGAGACAGTGCCCAGATCGTTACACCATTCGTGCAGGTCGGAACTTACCCGACAAGGAATTTCGCTACCTTAGGACCGTTATAGTTACGGCCGCCGTTTACCGGGGCTTCAATTCAGAGCTTCGCTCGAAAGCTAACCCCTCCTTTTAACCTTCCGGCACCGGGCAGGTGTCACACAATATACATCCTCTTTACGAGTTAGCATTGTGCTGTGTTTTTGTTAAACAGTCGCCTGGGCCTGTTCACTGCGATCATGTCATCGACATGACACCCCTTCTCCCGAAGTTACGGGGCTATTTTGCCGAGTTCCTTAACCGCGACTCACTCGCGCGCCTTAGTATTCTCAACCCGTCTACCTGTGTCGGTTTGCGGTACGGTCACCGAAGAAATACACGCAGCTTTTCTCGGCAGTGTGCTTGACCGTACGGGGATAACCATTCACCCCGCACGACTACGCTCCTGCGTCACTACGTTTAACTCTTTTGGTGGTTCAGGAATATTTTATTGCCTGATTCCCATCGACTACACCTTTCGGTCTCGCCTTAGGGGCCGACTAACCCTGAGCTGACGAACAGAGCTCTAGGAAACCTTAGACTTACGGCGCTAAAGATTCTCACTTTAGTTATCGTTACTTATGCCTACATTTTCTCTTCTATACGTTCCACCAATCCTCGCGAATCGGCTTCAGCACAAATAGAATGCTCCTCTACCGCTCACGCTAAGCGTGAACCCATAGTTTCGGTGATATACTTAAGTCCCGAGAATTGTCGGCGCTGCGACGCTCGACCAGTGAGCTATTACGCACTCTTTAAATGAATGGCTGCTTCTAAGCCAACATCCTGGCTGTCTCAGCATCGCAACATCCTTTATCTATTAGTATATACTTGGGGACCTTAACTGATGGTCTGGGTTGTTTCCCTCTCGGCCACGAAACTTATCTCACGTGGCCTCACTGCTATAAAACATGTATCCGGAATTTGAAGTTTATCTGGGTTCGGTACCGTGGTGACAGCCCTAGCCCAATCAGCGCCCTACCTCCGGCACACTATTATAACGCTGCACCTAAATGCATTTCGAGGAGTACGAGCTATAACCGAGTTTGATTGGCCTTTCACCCCTATCCACAGTTCATCCAAACAATTTTCAACTTGAACTGGTTCGGACCTCCACGTAGTGTTACCTACGCTTCATCCTGACCATGGATAGATCACCCGGTTTCGCGTCTGCCTCCACACACTAAACGCCCATTTCAGACTCGCTTTCGCTACGGCTACGACTCTGAGAGTCTTAACCTTGCATGTGAAGAGCAACTCGTAGGCTCATTAAGCAAAAGGCACGCAGTCATCTCTACAAGAGAGACTCCTACTGCTTGTAAGCGCACGGTTTCAGGTTCTATTTCACTCCCTTCTGAAGGGGTCTTTTCACCTTTCCCTCACGGTACTGGTTCACTATCGGTCACTGAGGAGTATTTAGCCTTACGCAGTGGTCTGCGCAGATTCACACAAAATTTCACTTGTTCCGTGCTACTCAGGATACTTCCAGCTGCTTCAAAATTTCGTTTACAGGGCTATCACCTTCTATGGCTTACCTTTCCAGGTAATTCTACTATCTATTCACATACTTTGTGGAAGTCCTACAACCCCGATATGCATGCATATCGGTTTGGGCTTCTCCCATTTCGCTCGCCGCTACTCAGGGAATCGCATTCGCTTTCTTTTCCTCCGGTTACTGAGATGTTTCACTTCACCGGGTTTGCTCCACTTACGTGGTGACGAGACATGACTCTCGCCGGGTTGCCCCATTCGGAAATCTACGGATCAGAGCTATATTCCAGCTTCCCGTAGCTTATCGCAGGTAAACGCGTCCTTCATCGCCTCTCAGTGCCAAGGCATCCACCGTGCGCCCTTATTATCTTACCGTATAAGTTAAGTTTTTAGGTCACATTTTGGCGCGCTTCATTACAACATGGTAATGAACGCTTTTGCTTATATTATTACATTATAATATATATTATATTATTGCTGATTACTTTCAATAACGTATAAAACGTTACTCACTCAAATTTTCAAAGAAAAACAATTTTTGTGGACCCTACCGGGATCGAACCGATGACCTCCAGAATGCAAATCTGGCGCTCTCCCAACTGAGCTAAGGGCCCGTCAGTTTATAGTTTGTAGCACTTATAATCAGAGCTACGACTTATAAGTGGGTCTGAGATGACTTGAACATCCGACCTCACGCTTATCAGGCGTGTGCTCTAACCAGCTGAGCTACAGACCCATAGGGTTATCCAAGAACAATGAAGTTCTCTAAAAATAGGGAAAAAAGAAAGCAAAACATAAACTTGTGCATGATGAAAGATCTCCTAAAAGGAGGTGATCCAGCCGCACCTTCCGATACGGCTACCTTGTTACGACTTAGCCCCAATTATCAAATTCGCCTTAAATGCTATAAGCATCTTTGGGCGCCTCCGACTTTCATGGCTTGACGGGCGGTGTGTACAAGGCCCGGGAACGTATTCACCGCAGCATGCTGATCTGCGATTACTAGCGATTCCACCTTCATGGAGTCGAGTTTCAGACTCCAATCCGAACTGAGAATGAGTTTTGGGATTATCTTGACCTCGCGGTTTCGCCCATTGTCTCATCCATTGTATTACGTGTGTAGCCCCAGACATAAGGGCCATGATGACTTGACGTCGTCCCCGCCTTCCTCTCCGCTTGCGCGGGCAGTCTCTTTAGAGTTCCCAGCATAACCTGATGGCAACTAAAGATAGGGGTTGCGCTCGTTGCGGGACTTAACCCAACACCTCACGGCACGAGCTGACGACAGCCATGCAGCACCTCTGTAACGACCCCGAAGGGAAACTACCTTTCGGCAGTAGTCCGTTACACTTCAAGCCTGGGTAAGGTTCTTCGCGTTGCATCGAATTAAACCACATAATCCACCGCTTGTGCGGGCCCCCGTCAATTCCTTTGAGTTTCAACCTTGCGATCGTACTTCCCAGGTGGTATGCTTAACGAATTATCTCCGGCACTAGAACAACAATTTGTTCTAACACCAAGCATACATCGTTTACGGTGTGGACTACCAGGGTATCTAATCCTGTTCGCTCCCCACACTTTCGTGCCTCAGCGTCAGTAATGAGCCAGAAGACCGCCTTCGCCACCGGTGTTCCTCCTGATATCTACGCATTTCACTGCTACACCAGGAATTCCATCTTCCTCTCTCATACTCAAGTCTTGCCGTATCGAGGGCATTTCCATGGTTGAGCCATGGCCTTTAACCTTCGACGCACAAGACCGCCTACGCACCCTTTATACCCAGTAATTCCGGATAACGCTTGGACCCTACGTATTACCGCGGCTGCTGGCACGTAGTTAGCCGGTCCTTCCTCTGCAGATACAGTCCCGGGTTCCAAAGGAACCTTTTCTTCTCTGCTGACAGTGGTTTACAGGGCATAACCCATTCATCCCACACGCGGCGTCGCTGGATCAGGGTTTCCCCCATTGTCCAAAATTCCTCACTGCTGCCTCCCGTAGGAGTCTGGACCGTGTCTCAGTTCCAGTGTGACTGATCGTCCTCTCAGACCAGTTACTGATCGTCGCCTTGGTAAGCCATTACCTTACCAACTAGCTAATCAGACGCAGACTCATCCTTTACCGCCGAAGCTTTGACCCGGAGGCCTCATCAGATATTAGCTCAAGTTTCCCTGAGTTATGTCTGTGTAAAGGGCAGATTATCCACGTGTTACTCACCCGTGCGCCAGTATCCGCTTCACCGAAGTGAAACTTCTCCTTGACTTGCATGTGTTAGGCACGCCGCCAGCGTTCATCCTGAGCCAGGATCAAACTCTCCGTTGTATATAAATTAACGAGTGTTTTTCTTGTTTTATTGATTTATCATCAATGCAAATTCTTACGCTTGCTTAATGTTTTTCCCTATTTTCAAAGAACTTCTTTTTCCAGTTTTGCGAAAGTGTTTCGCAAAAGGGATACAAAGTTAAGTAGGTTTTATTTACTGTCCAAATAAAAAGTGAACTTTTTTGAAAGTTTTTTTTCTTCCTATCTTTCTAGCAACCTACTCTATTTTAAAGAACCACTCTTTTGATTTTTCAAATCCGAAAGAGCTTACAAACTTATGGCATTTAATTTTAACTTCCAAACATTTTCGAAAGTTTTTTTAAACTTTTTTCCATTCGTTTTTAAAGAACTATTCTTCAGTAATTCGTTTATTGAAGAGCTACAAAGTTATGGTGGTTTAGTTTAACTTCCAAACATTTTCGAAAGTTTTTTTAAACTTTTTTAAGGTTTATTATTGCTTCCTCTATTAACTCATATTCATATTTAAAGTTAGCTTCTAAAATATTTTTTGGAATCATTCTCTGTGAGTTTAAAACCATTGAAGCTGACTCTCCTAGTACTAATTTTAATATAAAAGTAGGTACTTTGAATATAGTTGGTCGCTTATAAACCTTACCAATTGTCTTTGTCAGAACATAGTTAGTGACCGGATTAGGGGCACTCAAATTATATATTTGGCTATTGCCATTTTTTTCGAGTGCGAATATAAGAAACCTTTTCCAATCTGCAACATGTATCCAACAAAAATATTGATCACCTTTACCTAAGCTACCTCCAACGAATAGTTTTATAGGTTTTAATAATTGTTCTAATGCCCCATTATCAGGGTGAAGAACGATACCAGTTCTAAAGATTACTAGTTTAACCTCTTTGGATAGTTTATTCGTAGCTTCTTCCCACTTCTTACATACCTCTGCTAGAAAATCGTCACCCGGATTACTATCTTCTGTTAGTATCTCATCATCTCTATCACCAAAATATCCACTAGCTGAAGAAGACAATAGCATCTCCGGTTTTGTTTTGCATCGATTTATTGCATCAACTAAAGCATTTGTTGTATCGACTCTACTGTCAATTATTAGTTTCTTATATTCATCAGTCCATCTTTTTCCTGCTATCGGTGCACCAGCTAGATTAATTACGGCCTTAGATCCTGATATATACTTAGTCAAATAACTAGATTCCGGTATCCATTCAATATGCTTTACTGCCTCAGTGCTTTTATATTTTTCAGGAGATCTTGTGAATACAACACAATTATATCCTCTTTCAACAAGATCACTAATTAGAGAAGACCCAAGAAAACCTGTTCCACCGGTAAGAATTATTCTATTTGACATTATATAATAGGAGATTAATTGAAACTAACTAGTATTTGACGTGATAATATAATTCTTATTAGAAGAAAGAATACAAAAAAGGGGGTTTTCTGACTAACTCTTTTCTATGATAAGTGAAGTTAGCTTTTTAAGGTCAACATTCTTTTCCAAGAAATCTTCTTTCTCTTCTTGAAATAACTCGCTGATAATCATATCCAATTTAATTGCATCTGAGATAAACTGTGCTGCTTGTGGTAATTGCTTTTGAAAAGCTTTTATCTTGCCTATCAAATAATATGCATTGGCATGTTTAGGTGACAAAGAAGCACATTCTAAAAGGATTTCCTCTGCATAATTAAGACTATCTAATTCTATATAAAGACGACCTAGGTCTTCCATGCATTCGAAATTAAATGGATCAAGCTCAATTACTTTTTTATAAGAGTCAACGGCATCGTATCTCTGAGATAAATTATAGTGGGTATCTCCTTTAGCATACCATAATTCAACAACATTTTTGTTAAATTCTAATGCGCGATTATAGTCCTCTATTGCTTCTTCGAATTGCTCTAAGGCATCCAAACATACTCCTCGCCCGAAATAAGCCTGGTAATTATATGGATGTTTAGCTATGATTTTAGTAAATAGCTTTATTGCTTTTCCAAATTCTTCGTTATCAGCATAAGCTCCTGCTAGCTGTTGCATAACATCTTTATCTTTTGGAGTATATTCTAATGCAGTCTCATACCAAGTGATAGCTTCAGCTAATTTGCCAATAGCTGAGTATGAATCTGCCTTTTGTACAATAGCAGGGTAAAAATCATCCTGTATAGCAAGTACCATATCATAGGCATCAATTGCCTTATTGAATTGTTCATTTTGGGAGTAAATAACACCTAAATTAAACCATAACTCAAAATCAAACGGATCTTCGTCAATTGCTTGATTATAAAAATCTATCGCTAATTTGTAATCACCGATAATAGTATAACAAAAAGCGATTTCTTGTAGTACATCTCTTTTGAACTCTTCATTACTAACGAGATAGGAATAAACTTTTACAGCTTCTTCGTAATTACCATTTTTCTGATAAATATTACCTAATATAAGAAATGCTTCATCATTGCTTGGGTCTATTCTCAAAGCTAGGTTTACTGTTTCTTCAGCCAAAATTAACTCATCTAGATTTTCTAATGCATCTGCTTTATAGATTAATATCTCGGCATCATTTGGGTTATAGTGAAGGGCTCTTTCGAATGAGCTAACAGCTGTTTCGTACATACTTAAATTGAGAGCTGCAATTCCTTTTTTAACCCAGGCATCATTCGAACTTGGATAGTATTCTAACCAAAGAGAGCAAAACTCAAGAGCCTCGACATACTTATCGTTGTCAATACAATAGTTTACTAGGTCTTCGATTATATCAGGAGAGGGTAAATTTTCCGAATCGTTTCTATTTTGTACAGCCTTTCTGTATCTCCTGATTTTTTTATTCATTTCATCAGGTGATTCATCATCAAAATAACTGTTAAATTCTAGATTACTCATTAATTTCCATTTACCTATTTATACGTTCAAAGGAATAGTAACAATAAACAAAGTCTCATCTTTTTCTAATGTTTCAATTGTTGTGTTACCATTCATACGTTTAAAGTCGGATTCTATGAGTGCAATATTGTAAATATAATCTTCATCTTCAGAAGAAATTATGTCAAATATATTATTTCTATTTTCTTTGAATTTTTCAACAATGCTCGCAAGTTCAATATTATTAGAGCAAAGTATCTCTAATTCCATCACATTTTCGAAATTATTTTTCTCAATTTGAATATTGATTTCTACATGATCTTGATTAGTGACTAATGTTTTAAATAGCTGATCAAATGTTTCATTTAGAGCAGCATCATTTGCATAAACAAATAGATTATTTAATTGATTCCATTCTGTGATTATCTCTAAATTATTTTTAGAGTTAAATTTCTTTGTATCTTCTATTGCTTTATTTAGTTTTGATAAAAAGTCAACTTTTTCAATTCTATAGTCATTTGATTTGTCTGACATCACAGTATTTTCTTTCATACTTTCGACAATATTGTAGACAATATTCGAATTCTCTTCAACTTTTACTAATAATCCTTCAGAAGCATCAGATAGTTCCGATTTAGTTTCGTTCAATTTTTGAATGTTATTCTGATTATCAACTAAAATTTTAATTAATTTATCTGAAATATCTCTGATCAAGAATGATTTCGATATATTAGCTTCTTTAGCATAGTGCTCTGCTAGATTTCTTTGTCTACTTTTTACCTTGCTTTGTTTTTCAGCTTCTTTTTCTAAAGTTACATCTCTACCAATAGCATAAATTAGACTATCTGCTTTGGATATAGAGAAATTCCATCCAATCCATTTTTCAGTATCATTTACTTTCATTAATGCTGTTTGGTTGAAAGCGGTTTCATTTTTAGTCTCAGCTATAGTTGCAACTAACTCTTTGCTATCTAAATCATGTTTATAATATTTGCTCAGATTACTACCAATAACAACTTCTGAGTCAACTCCGAGTATTGGAGTTATAGCATTATTTACAGTTTTCCAAACACCTTCTAAATCTAGAATACCTATTATATCATTTGAAGTATCAAATATTCTTCTTTGAGACAGTGTTAATCTATCAGCAATTTCTTGAGCTCTTTCACGAGAAGTAATCACTGAGACTAGAAATGCAAACAGCATAAGTCCAATAATCAATGTCACGATAAAAGAGATTATAGGTAAGGCATCTTGAGTAGCCCCACCAAAATTTGGTACTGTTGCTAGATATAGTTGGAAGTCTTTTCCAGCTATGTTTATAGTTTCAGTTTCTTCAACAACCGGCTTCAAATTTTCATCTGTCGGTGTATTCGTTGAAGCATAAACTAACTTGTTGTTATCTGAAGGGTCTAAAACTTTAAAGTACACAGTAGAATCTGAGGCATTACCTTTTCCTAATGCTTCTTCAAAGAATTTTTTAGAATCAATTTCTAATATTAAAGTTCCTTGATTATTTTCTATACCTTGATCAAGAGTTTCTCTATTTTCACCCTTTTTGAAAATAGCAGTGATTATTTGAAATCCTTCAACACCATCTCTAAAATTATAAATAGGTGTTACTAATGTAGAGTCTAACTCAGCAGATTTTTTAATATATTGAAGACTAACTTCATCACTTGCATAATCGAATCCACTTCTATCTTCGTTTCCTTCGAATGGAACTACATACTCCACAATATAATATTCTTCTCTTTCAGCTTTAGGGTGGATACGCATATCATAATACCCTTGTGAACGAGTAGCGTGTATAAACTCACCCATCTGGTTAGGGAAAACTTGATAAACATAATTCATACCTATCAGAGATTCATAAGTCTGAACTAAATTTAATCCGTTTAGTTCGAATACACTTTTTACAACAAAAGTATTCTCAAAAAGGTTTTGCATTGAACTTTGGACATGCATAATATCAAGATTATGTTTGTCTATTCTACTATTAATTGAGTTTGAAGCTTTCTCGAAGGCAAGCTTTTGGTCTGATTCTATAGAACTTTCTACAAACTGCATAACAACAAAACTTGCTATGATAGTCAGTATCAGTACTATATAAGCTGAGTAGGTTTTTTTGAAATCAAAGATTAGACTTTTCTTTTTTTGGTCCGTCCCTTTAACAATCGATTCGTAAGTAGAAATAGTTTTTATGCTCATATTCTTATAAGTTTAAATAGGTTTAAGCGAAATTAAGAAAAAGAAATGAAACTATTGTATAATAGTTATTTCTACCCTTCGGTTTTTCTTTCTACCCTCAGCAGTTCTTGTATCAGCAATCGGCTTTCTATCACCTTCACCTCTATCTAAGATACGATATCGGTTGATACCTTTTGCTAATAGATATCTTACGACTCTATCTTTTCTAATTACAGAACGTCTTTGATTCTCTTCTGCAGTACCCATATTATCAGAGTGACCTACAATACGAATCTCTGCACCAGGGTTTTCATTCAGATAACGTGCTACATTATCTAGGTAATTCTTTAGTTCGCTTGTAAGTTGTGTAGACTCAGAAGTAGGGAACTCATAGAATTTCATTCGGTTTGTTTCTAATTTGATAGGTTTGAAATCATTTTCGTTTGTACTTTCTCTAAATATAGCCGGTTCCTCTCTTACAATTTCAATTGGTTCAGGTAATTCGAAATAAGCTATATCTGTCGGACTCAACAATGTATCTTTCAAATTTCCTTTCAAATTAATATCACTGTCCATAACAGCAACTTGGTAGTCAGGACCTTTGTAATTAGGATCAAATTTGAGTGTATCATAAAGCTTATGATCTGGACCTAGTTTAAGTGAAACACCTAATCTAGCTGAGGCCATATTAATAGCTGAGGTACTAAGTCCACCATTTTGAGTACCTAATATATCTGTACCAAAGTCTGCAGCTATAAAAGGAGAAAATCTGAATCTAGTTCCATTCAAATCTGTTAGAAACAAGTCCAAACCTACACCAAAATGCAAATAAAATCTTGTTTTTACTTCATTGAATTCGTATTTGTTAAGTTGATTAATAGTACCTGTATTCTCGAAAGTAAAATAATGGTTTGACTTTTGACCAATATTCAAATCTACACCAGGTCCAACATATCCAAACATATTTAAAAACCCGAAATCATATCTAAAAGCGGGTCTAATTTCTAAATAATTTAATGTCGATTCTAAAACATATTTTCTATCATCGATTTTTGCTAATATTTCTGTTTCCGAATTAAATCCTCTTTTAAGGTAGTTTAACTGTAAAAAACCACCATAAGGAGAAGAAATTGGATTATACTCAACAATTATTCCAAGAGAATATCCAAATCCGGTTCCGTTTTCAAACAAATATTCAGGATTGAATTTCACATGAGCTAAATTAGAGGGAGCACCAGGAGCATAAAAATCGCCGAAATACTGATTGTATTGAGTTGAAACACCACCACCAAACCACCAATCACCGTACCAACGAGTTACTACTAGAGTATCATTATTAGGTAAGGGGTTATAATCAACCATTGTTCCTCTATCTTCTTCCGAGAATAATGGAGAAATTGATAAAAGAATAGTTAATATAAGTAGTATTTTTTTCATGCTGCTAAAATAATAAATTAATTTTAATTTATTTGATTACTTGAAGTTTGAATACCCCAGTTGACTTTTCTACGGAAGTGTCATTAATAGGTATTGCTATCATAACTATATCATACATCCCAATAGCCAAATTTTCTGGCAAATTAACCGAGAATGTATGAGTTCCAATTGATCTGAATTCATCTTCATATACACTCAGAATTTTTCTACCAATTAAATCATATATTCCGCAAGTTAGATAAACATCATCTTCTACTGTATATTCAACTTGAGCTATTTTACTAGCAGGGTTTGGGTTCGCTTGCAAATAAGTTAAAACCGCATTTGGTATATTAACACAAGACTTTGCAAGACTTAATATGTTATCAGAATCGTCTTGGTACAATAATTCATAACAATAAACATAATTTCTAAATGAAACTGTATCAAATCTATATCTGTAAGACTTACCAGGCGAACGAGTGCCTAGTCCAGTCATTTCGAATGCGTTTTGCGGTTCTCGGTAATCCGCAACATCTGTGTCATAAGTTACGGCATTTGGGTCAGTCTCATCAAATGGCATTAATCCACGTTTGATAATAAAACCTTTATTGAATGCTTCACTTCTTGTTTTCCATTCACAAACTACTTTTAGATTAGATGCATATCTTGCTCTAAAATATTCCAATATCATTCTTGGTCTTGCAGAGTTATCATTTTTAAAGATAACTGTGTTATAATTGTCACCAATTGCAGGGACATTGTCATTTTCTAAAAACCAACCTGCAACAGTAAGTGAATCAATTGGTAATTCTGTTTTGAAAGCAAAGTCTTGATAATATTCTACTGGGCTTTTCCATTCAAAACGTACTCCGTCTTCCTCTTCCCTATTCCCACGCGGAAAAGGAGAACCATCTTTAGTGTAAACGAAATATCTACCTAATACAACTGCAGTATCTCCAATCAATGGAATAAATACTGTAGAGTCATTTGTATATGGCCCTAAATATCCGAACGCAATTCTATCGTTAGCTATATCAATTTGAGTTGTATATGCTCCAAAGGAAAGATTTGTTGGATTTTTATAAGGGATATCTAATTGGTTAGGATGTTCTACAACACCAATATTATTGAAATCAATATTATCATCAAACCCAACCATAAAAGTAGAGTTTGCCCAATTAGTAAGAAATGAATTAGTCAACCTAATAGCGCTGAATTGTAACATCAAAGTATCTGGTGATACAAGTTCAGAGTATATTTCCACTTGAGCTGTAGAGTCATTGACTTGAGAAACTAGGTTACTCGAACCAATCGTCAGAGCAAGTAATATTATAAAGTAAATTTTTTTTATCATTATTTTATAGGGCTAATTTGGTCTCTATTATTCCAGCTCTTATTGTAATCACGAGTGGTTATAATACCGTCCATATTGAAATCTTCATTCAGATATCTATTTATCAAGTTGAATGATTCCCATGACTTATTATAATCTTCGAATTTTATATCATCTATTCCATCTCCACCGAGCATTAACTCTTGAACTGTTAGAGCAGGATTAGGATAGTTACCAGCTGTCATACCATATTGTACACGGCCAGTTTCAGTGAAACCAACTGGTCTAGCAGATCCACCCATCAATAATATTGGATTAGAGAAATCATATTCGATTGCATTATCAGCAGGACCAACATATAAAGAGTCTTTGGACATAATAGTCAAGTGAGATCTGTGACGGATTGCTATCCAATAGTAACCGCCAGTAGTATCCAAATTATTAGTTGATAGTCGAGACAAACGTACCGGAGAACTTCCGTCTTTATCTACAATCTTACCATCTTTTCTAAGGAAACATGTTCTAAAGTGTCTGTTATCAGGATCAAATGCTTTATCACGGAATTCTAATACTATCCAATCTACCACGTCTGGAGGTAAATCTTCTACAACGTGTAAGTCTTTATTAGGATCAAGATTATATGGGTACATATCTGGAGGTGACTTAGGTACAAGACCTTTTTCAACTAATTCTGTTCCCATTTCTTTACCTCTATATGGGCCTTCCATTAAAACTTTAGCAAGTAAGTACAAGTAATCTTCTGCTGAAAGTCCAACGGCATGATCACCAAAGCTACTTAGTACAGCTTGAGCTGTTAACCAAGCACCATCTTGTGCAGGAATTGTAGAAGTTTGATTATTCTCCCAAACATTTGCAACTGAGTTCCATCTTTGTAGAACTAATTGTTCTATCTTCACCATCAAATCAGCTGGTGTCTCGTGACTTTTGATATCACCTTGATTGTCAGCATCATGTTTCCACGAATATCCGACATTCAGAGCCTGAGCAGTTGCCAAATCGTCACCTTGTTGATTTTCGGCGAAGAAAGCATAAGTACGTTGTACTTTCTTATCGCCTAAACGAGGATTAATCGACCAGCGACGTCCGGGTTTTACATCAAATGTAAGTGTAGAAATACCATCTGGGTTAGAAGGATCACTAAATGATGCAAAAGTTGTTCTATTATTAAACAAGTTGTTAGTGCCATCATAAGACAGGTTTGTTCTTCTGAATTTACCTTCTATTTCAGTGTCACCGTTAAATTCTGGGTCATTATTTGCTGTATAAGTAAGAGTATGTTCTGCTGTAATTTGGTCTGAACCATCTACTTCATAAGCTTTTATATTGTCGCCAACATATACTCTCTTATTAGCAGTTGCATCTTTATTCAGGATTATACCACCACTGTTCTCTACTATTAACTCTTGTAATGGGTCAACCGATGTAGGTATTTCTCCTCCAGTTAACATTTGACCTGTACCTATGTACTGAACATCTACTCTACCTTCGAATATTGGTTCATTAGAAAGTGAACCACCGAAATTACGGACTATAGTAGAAGAGTCTGCCATTTTAAAATTAGCACCAGTTGAATTACGTAATTCACCAGATGTTAATCTTAATTCACGTGCTACTTGAAATCCATCAGGAGTATTACCAGTTTTGTTGATTACATCAGCACCTGCTGAGTTATCCAACTCAAGATTAGTAAATCTTCCACTTCCAGAGATATTCTGCGCAGCTGTACCCAACATTACATATTTACCATGAACTGAAGTAGGATTTATATTTCCATTATGTTCCGTTTCATTTAGTGCGTGAATCTCTATTCCAGTTAAATTTCTGTTCCATTCTACTGGGGTACTATCTCCTGAAAAGAAATAATTTCTTGTTTCTAATATTGCATTATCAGTATTCAATATCTTCTTACCTTTACCTTTAAGTAAGAAATTATTATAACTTATCTGAGGTAAATATCTTTGATTATTATCACTATCAACTATTACTGTTCCATCTATTGATGGTTGAGCTATTTTAGATAATGCACCAAAAGATTCAATTAATCCTTGATTATTAATATTCCCATCCGAAGATAAGTAAGCGGGTTCTGAAATTTCGATTTTCGCTTGTGCCGCATTATCAACTTTACCACCGACTTTATTTTCAAAGCCATTACTACGAATAATAATCTTACCTTGATTATTTATTTTACCTGTACCATTATTAATCAGTCCTTTCTGAGCGAACACAGAACTGAAAGGTACAGCTAAAGTAAACAAGATTATGTAGATTATTTTTTTCATTTAAGTTGTATTTGATATATAGAAGTTAAAAAAAAGATTTTGGAAGGTCTGTTCACCAGACCTTCCAGAAATCTGTATTTTATTATTGACCGATAGCCAAAGTACCACCGATGTTCAAACAACCATCATTGATTAAGCTTTCAGAAGCTGTAATCTCAGAGTTTTCATAAACTACTAAACCTGCAACATAATCATCTTTATTTGATACGTCAATAGTAGCTTCAGTTAAAGTAGCAGGAGCTACTTCAGCTGTAGGAGCAACTTGCTCAACAATGATTCTACCTGGATTAGTAATACCTGTTACTGCTGCTACACTTGTAGCAAAAGAGCCAGGGTATGATCCATCAACTGCATCATTATTACCAATAATCAAAGTAGGATTACCAAAATTAACAGGATCAATATTCGGGTTTTGAATAGTAATTTTAGTAGCCATTGCACCTGGAGTCGCTTCTGGAGTTGCATATGCATCAACAGCTCTTACGAAACCTGCGTGTACGTTGTGACGTACAACAACTTCTGCGTCTGTTGGCGGCTCTGTACCTTCATCCCATGTATCAGGATTTGACCATCTACCAGGATTAACTGAGTACCAGATTGCTGGACCAGCTCTTAGAATTAAATCATTTCCAGCAAAGAAACCTGCGTCTGGTAAACCATCAACATCAGTTCCTGTATATTCCATTGCAGGTAATTGAACTGAACCTAGTGAACCAGGACCTGAAGCAGTTCTAACATAAGCATTACCAGTAGAAACTTTTTCATCTTCAGGAGTCGAAGTACCTTCTCTAAATCTGATTTGTGCTTCTGTGTTACCAGCACCTACTAAAGTAGTAACGTCAGCAGCTTGATAACCTGCAGTTATATCAGCTACCCATGCAGTTAAATCATAATCAATGTTAATATCTCTATCAACATCCGTTGCAGCAACATAAGAATCTGTTTGTCCATTTGGATCAACTATGAATGAGAAATAGTTTCCAGTTGAACTAGCAAAGTTAGCTATAGTTGCAGCATTATTAAATACATTGTCTTGACCTGGAGTAAATGCGTGAGTTCTTCTGAATTCACCAACTACTTCTTCGTTATTAGTATAAGTTACATTACCAGCAGTACCAGAAAGTATATTAACATAACCACCGCCATTATTTAACATGTCAAGGTTATTTCCACCGCCACCATTCATTGCGAATGAAGTTGCGATTTCAATATTACTTGTACCAGTAGCATCAGGAGCAATAGCACCAGTAGTTTTTGAAATTTCAAACTGACCATAAGGATTAGAATTCGCAGTAGTCATAACAGTAGTTGCATTATCTAAGTAGTCAACTAACGATGTACCATCAAATGTCATATTAGTTCTTGTTGCATCCGAATTTGTGAATCCACCATCCACGTTCAATGTACTAGATGCGTTAGCAGCTAATAAACCAGTTGCACCTGTCAAGTTCAAAGAACCAGTTACAGTCGTAGCTGTAGCATCCGTACCATTTCCTAAGTTTAATGAACCAGAGTTTACAGTAAGATTAGCACCAACAGTGTTAGTAGCACCTTGCAAATTAATAACACCGCCGCCATTAACTGATACATCACCAGCAAGTGCACCTTGATTAAATCCACCAGTTGTTGTAGATGTGAATGATGAAGGTACAGTACCATCAACAACTAATCCACCACCAACTGTAGATGGGTCAACTAAAGTAGTTCCATTTGCAATTGCATCGCCTTCAGCGATTGTTTTCAATCCACCATTAGTGAATGAAAGGTTATTATAACCACCACCATTAGTAGTGTTTTCCTCAGCAACGTTTTGTGCTACAGTACCATCATAAGTGATTGTTGAAGTACCATAAATTCTATCGCCACCAGCTGTAGTATAGTTTTGACCAATAAATACGCTTGATGCGTTAAAGTTTTTTGTACCGCCGTCAGCCATATCCAAATCAGTATAATAACCTGGGAATACGTTCTGTGCACCAGCAGGAATAGCATAACTTACCATACCAGGTACACGAAGTGCCGGAGTTGATGATAGAGTATTAGCACCTGTAAAAGTATTATCCGTACCTAACATTTCAATGACGCCATCGTTTGTAATCAAACCGATTGCAGCATCATTTTCAAATGAACCAGCATTGTTTTTAAATACGATTTTACCCGTAGATGTATTATTCACTTTACCTGTCGCACCGTTATCTAAGTTTTGTGCGTTAGCAGTGAAAGAAAAAAGGACAACACCAGCAGCTAATGCCGCAAGTCTTGAACCTTGTTTTGTAATGAATTTATTCATGATTCCCTCCAAAGGAATAGTTTATAATTAAATGTATTTATATTATTAATACTAATTTATTGTATTTCGTATTTTCTATCAATAAGTATTACTACTTAAATTCTATTGTCCAATTTCTATAATACCTTGATTTGTTATCTCAGCATCGTTTATTATACTTCCATTAACCTGTAGTGAATTCACACCTACTTGGTTATTTAAATTTGCATCATTTATTATTGTTAAATCTCTTCTAATTAACAGTGGAGCACTTACCGTTTTATCTCCTGCATTGTTTAATATACAATATCCAAGTCCAGAAACTAAGTTAGCTGGTAGATCTGAAATAGTCTGAGCAGAACCATAGAACTCTACTATACTATTTATATCTAGCGTATATGTTGCATAGTTGTTCACAGAAGTCAATAGATTATTCGTACCAGAAATGCTCAATTTAGCAGCAGCATCTATACTCATAGTTCCAGTACCATCAGAAGTAGCTGTTTGAGTATTTATATCAGCCACACCACTCTGAACTCTCATGTCGCCTTCTACAGCAACAGATGATTGGAATGTTACAGTGTTATTTGTCGGTATTCCAGTATTATTTACTGTTATGTTCTCTACATTTAGAGGTAGTCCATTACCAGTTACTTGGTTAGTACTCCCTTCGTATATAAAACTTGTTCTAAGTGGAGCAGTTGCAAATGTTCTAACCACAGAAGCTTGGATATTACCAGTGGCATTACCGAGTGCAGTAATACCGTCAGGAGAGCCAACTCCTAGAGTTGAAAGTTCACCCATAGTAAAGTGATCACCAGTGATTGTATTTGTTCCTGTAAGTAAAGTACCAGTATTAGTTGAACTAGTACCTAAAGCCACGCCACCAATTGCTACAGATCCAGCTACATCAAGTGTAATAACGTGGTCATTAACACCAGAATTACCACCACCTATTACTACTGAATCTTGTACAATATTAGGATAGACACCAGCTGCGAAAATAGGTCCAACGTGTGACGAATTCGCAGTCCAAGAATTTGGATTAGTCCAATTACCAGTCATACGAGAATAGAATATTCTTCTGAATGCAATTAATTCTGCTAAAGTCCAATCACCAATCATATCAGTTGGGTCAAAAGTCGCAGGTGTAGAGAATGTATTATTAGCTAAATTAATACCTGTATTGTAAGTTGTCCAAGTACCTGGTGTACCTTCTCCCGGTTCTGACCATTTACCAATTCTATCATAATCGGCTTCAGTACCACGTATATCTAAATCATTATAATTGAATACAAGTTGACCAGTTATAGTAGTAGTAGCAGAGTTTATTTCCCAATATCTAGCAATATAGTCACTAGCATCTGAAGATACTTCATTATGAGCACCAGCAGGGTTCGTGTTAGATCCAACATTAGTTTTTAAGCATATATCACCATCAGTACCACTAGCGTCAGTAGTCAAAGTAGCAGGTGCATATAAATCATTTCCACCTTCGAGTGAACCAACTGGCCAAGTATAAGTACCATTTGTTGTAACAGTACGGCATAAAGATCCACCAGTTTTCGAAGTCCTAATATATCTAAGCGGGCCACCAGAACCACCAGAGATTGCATTCGGATCAGTGTTAGTTACACTTAGGTTTCCACCATTACCTAATTCAAATATTTGTGGGTTAGTATTACCACCAACCAATAAGTTGACATTACCAGTTACAGTTGCAGGCGTTTCAAGTATTCCAATACCTGCCCCAGCACCTCTATCCATATTCAAATCACAGAATGTAAGTGCTCCTGGTCCAGAGATTGTTTGATTAGTAGCTCCACTACCTTGTAGAGTCAAATCAGAACAAATAGGAGTACCGTTAATATCTTCATTTAGAACAAGAGGTTCCGTAGTAGATAAGTTACCTTGGAGGTTTAGATTATTACCATCTGCAGAGTGACGCAAATCACCATCAGTAATAGTCAAATCACCTGATATAGTATAATCATTGTCTCCAATAGCGACCGTATTATCACCAGGAGGTCCTGTATTTTCTATAGTTAATGAACTAATAGTAGTTGGGAATTCATTTCCAAATATCTGATCAGTTGTTCCTGAGAATATAAAGTCTATGTCAGTATCAATAGTCTTATTATCGAATCTAGTCCAACTAATATTATCATCAGAATCGATACCAAATTCAGATTTGTTATCAATTGTGCCACCAGACAAATCAAATGTACTAGATGGAGTACTTCCACTTACATAATTACCAAGGCCAATTTCAAAAGTAGAGTTATCTTTGATGGTAAGTGATTCTACTTGAGGAATAGTGTCTAACTCTATTTCATCACTATCATCAATAATTACGATATCTTCCAATTCAGTAGGATCATTATTTGGATAGATTCCACCCGGAGGTAATATAGTTCCACCAATATCTAGTGCCCATGATGCATTATCAGTCCAAGGACCATTGGAGTTAGAATAGAAAATTCTTTGTGGTTTTTCACCTATATAGAAGTTTCCGAAATCTTCCCAAAGTAGTGAAGTTCCTGAAAGTTCCACATCAGCATTGCCAGTATTCCATTGTAAATCAGTTTTTTGTCTTTGATACCATATAGGGAAAGTAGCAGGCTGTAAAGTTTCTCTTCTAATAACAGCTTTAGTTTCATCTATACTAGCAAGTTCAGTAGAAGGGAATTCAAATTTAGTATTGAATTTTCTTGATCCAAGATCTACTACATTATCACCCGCAGATATTTTCCAGAATCTTTCGATTCTCTTATTTGTATCTAATCTATTACCCCATAATGGTTCTTTAGGAACTGGCTCTAAAGCTATACCATCAAAACCACCGGCAACACCACCTGCCGCATTGTCAGTTGTGACAGTTACAGGAGTATAGATATCATCTAGACCTATAAAGAATTGCTTAGAGTCAATACCTGCTCCGAAATATCTTTGCATTGTCCCATCTACAAAACCTGTACCCGTTCTATTAACAGTGGCTCCATTTTCAATGATTACTTTCCTTGTATCAGTTCTAACTTTAAGTAATGTCGTATCTCGTAAATTAAGTGTATTTTCTACATACATATGAGTATTAGCTCCACCAGAAGGCAAGAGGTCAAATGTAATATCACCACCGGTAACATCTAAATTGTAGAATGATAGACCGTCATCATTTCCAACTCTGAAAGTTTTAGAATTAGAACCAGCAACTAGGAAATTACCTAATAATGGCTTCCATAATCCATTTGTATATTGAGAGAAGTCGCCATACAATCTAAAATCTCTATTACCAGACTCATAAATACCATTATCTACTATTATAGAATCTCTAACTTTAATCGGTAATGATCCAATATTATTAGTAGTGAAAACTGATTCTGTAGGGTCAGTTAAGTCAACTTTGACAGATGCAAGAGTATCAGGGAAACCTTTTCCTGTTACCATACTTGCATTTATTGATTTGAATATATAATTAGCAACCCCAAAAGACTTTGTATTAGTTTGGATAGCACCTTGTGTAGAGTTATCAGTTATACCACCTACATTACTAAATGCCAAGACACAATCATCATCTATTTCGAATGAACTAGCTTTCAAACTTCCAGTATTACCAAGAATATAGAGTTCACCAGGATTCCCTAGGTGTTTTTCTATGATAACAGCTCTGACAGGATCATGAGAAATACCAGCAGGCATTGTAATACGTTTGTTATCTCCTATTCTGACAATATCAGATGTCAAATTAGGGAAACGAGAAGCAGGTGCTCCACCATAGCCAGCAGTAGACCAGCTACTTGCTAATCGCCAATTACCATTAGCAATACTATAGAAAGTAATACCAGAAGGCTCACCAACTACAACATCACCATAGAAATTAACTTGTTTAGTCCTAATTGATGTAGTTGTTTTACTAAACGCATCTAATTCTGTCCAAGTACCTGTACCTGGAGGACAAAGTCCAGGAGGTGCAGGGCAAGAAGGATCATACATAAATTGCTCAAAGAAATTAGTATTTGCACTATTTCTTATGTCCGCAGGATTTAAGAAATCAAGTTTTAATTCATAAGTATTTCCAGCACCTAGAGCAAAACCATTAGTATTTATATTCCAGTATTTCTGAACATTTAGAGCTGTATTAATAATAGCAGGGTCTAAATCTGGATGATCTACTCCGTAATGAGCTACTCCGATTAGTCCAGCAGTATTCCCATTATTTGCAGTTTTGATCAAGGCCGGTCTATATGAATCGATAGTATCGGAACCAACAACGAATAATCTTTCTGTTGCATTGGCAGTAAAGTGTCTATACAATCTACCATATATATGCCCTTTTCCATTTCGTATTATAGCCGGATTAGTCCCACCAAGTGGGCTTAATTCTACAAATTGTCCAAATTGGTTTGCACTACCGTCTATATATGCATTATTACCAGCAGTAAATTCTAAATTTCTATGTATTTGTAGATTAGAATTACCAGAGCCAGAAAGGATTACTTTTCCTGCAGTCTTGTCAATTGTAAGATTATGCAAACTCATACCTGGTGCATCATCATTGAAAATTGTCTGGTCTCCAGTTCCATTTAATGTAAGTAACCTGAAATCAGCAATATTTCCATTCGAAGCATCAAATAAACCGTAGTTAGTTATATCACCAGCAACTGAAAGACTGTTTGTAGATACATCATACTCAGCATCATTATCTATTTCTAAATCATTAGTAACTGTGATTGAAGCACCAGTTTGTTTGGCAGTAATTGTACTTCCAACAACATGTAAATCATAAATAGGAGTACTACCAATAACTTTAATTTCTGATCCCCCAACTGAAGAAGTCGAATCACCTATCTGAACAACTCCGCCTGTAAACCCAGTACCAATTGCGGAATTTACTTTATAATCTGCATTAGCTCCAGGAATTGCGTTTGCTATAATTATACGACCTGAAGCCATATCAAGTTGAGAGCCAGCATTTACATTGAGTCCAACTAGACCTATGTCAGTAGCACCTTTGTCTAATACTTTTAATTCCGAATTATTCTCTATGTTCAGACGAACTGTAGCCCCTAAGAAATCACCGTCAAATGCTCCCGCTACAGTCATCTTACCACCATCTAGATGTACTAGAGTATTATCTTGGTATATAAAGTTTTCATCTATAGCGTTACCTACTACGAACTCTCCACCAAATATTTCTATTGTATTATCTACATCAGTATTAACAGTTTCATTTGAAATTAATCTTCCATCTGTAACAACTATACCAGTAAACTGTTCCATGTTCATACCGATACCATCATTACCAGCTACGAAATCATAGTTATTGTAATGTTTAAGTACACCAGATTTCAAATTGAAACCATAGTCGACGAAAGAAGATGAAGCAGTACCTAGAGTAGCAGAATTAATATAAAGAGTATCGCTCAGACCACCATCTTTATTTAAGTTTACTTCTGAAAGCCCCGACCAGTCACCTGTACCTTCTATATAACTATCATTAGAGCCTTTAAAGTTTAGTACAACAAAATCGTTGGTACTATTATATAAATCTATACCAGCAGAGTTACCTGCAGTACCATTATTTATTAATCTTTCATAAATTGATAAAGTATCAACTTTTCCTATTTGAGTAGCTGATTGAACACGACCATCTGAATCTAAGAATAATGATTTCTGGATAGTCATATGTTTATCTAATGGAGCTGCAGCAAAATTCAAGATACCTCTACCACCAGTTGATAACCCATTATAAGTACCACCAATTGTAATAGTATCTACTGTAACAGTATCAACATTAAATGTAATCGTATGCCCATCAATAAATACTGTATCAGTTTGAGATAATTCACCAGGAGAATAAGAAGATGGAGGACCAGCATGATTGACATTAGACCAGTTTGAAGGAGTATCCCAATCACCAGTAACTCTTGAATAATAATTTCTACCTTTGAAATAAGTGCTTGATTCTCCAGCGGTCCAATCACCTTCAAAGTACAAAGTGTTTGTTGCTTTGATAGTATCTGGATAAGCAGAAGGATTTGGCCCTAAGTTGACTTCCCATTCATTACTAGGTCTATAAAGACCAGCGTAGTATCTAGGCGCATTACCATTAGTATCCGCAGGAATATTATAAAAGAATTTGAATTCTGAAGAATTTAAACTTGATATATTCTCTTGAGCTACAGTCCAATATTTATTGATAACTAAATCATTCAACCGTGCAGGGTGTTTTTCATTATTTAATTGAACTGATAATGAAGGTACACCTGAAAAAGTACCATTAATAGTGACAAAACCTGGGTTATAGAGTGTATCAGAACCGATTGGATAAGTAAATGATTGATTACCAGCAGCGTTATTGAATTGCTTTTTAACAACTCCAGATAAAGTAGGAGTTCCAGAAACTTTTATCATTCTATTTAAACCAAACCCGCCAGTACCAGAAGTTAATGCAGAAGCATTACCGAATGTAAGTGTATCACTATCCATTACATTTATTAATGTCTCTGAAGTAACAGCAGTATTTCCTGCAAAAGTTGTATTAGTATTAATAAAGATGTCATTAGAATCTTTGTTAATAGTTACAGCACCTAATGTTACTGCATTATTCCCACGAATTTTTTGATCTTTACCTTTATAAAATGTTAGTGTAGAAGCACCTTGGTTATAAGGATTCAATGTATCAACAACTATATCACCCGCTAAGCTTATGTTATTACCATTAGCGTTTAGAACACCACTAGTAAACTTCAAAGAGTCTACAATATTCAATGCTTGAGAAACATTTACTTGACTAGTAGCTCTAGGGCTATGTATCGTTAACGAGTTTATAGTACTAGGAACTAAGTTACCCATATTTTGAGAAATATTAGTATTAGGGTTCCTCACAACTATAGTATAATCTTCTGCTTCACCATTACTACTAGTACATGGAGAATTATTTGAACTATTCGATCTATAAATTACTCTCATTTGAGTAGACCCCTCTGGTGTAGAAGCAGGTACAGTAAAGTTAACTGACTGAGTACTTGAATTAAAGTTCGTTGAAGCTATTTGCTCCCCAGTATCAGTCCAATCACCGTCACGATTCCAGTCAATGTAAGCTTTTAAATCTCTATTTCCAGAGCTTGACTCACGTTCAACTTCTAAAGTATATGATTGACCAGCTGTTAACTCTGCTACGTAATCATGGAAAGATAGAATATTAATTAAACTATCGCCCGTATTATTGTTCATTAATGTAGTTACACCTTGACTTACAGTTACTCTACGTATATACCTTGAATTATCACCCATATTGATAGTACAATAATTATGATAATAAGGGAAACTTCTATTCGGGTTATCTGGATTAATACCTTCGGCTGTGTAAACAAGATTCACACTATCTTCAATTGCCCTTGCGTAATTTTTTAAATTACCTAATCCACGAACCGCAACTGGTGAAGTCTGATTTACACCTTCAGAAGAACCAATAATTATTGTTGCTCCTTTTTCAGCTTTGAAAGAGTTTCCTCGAAGATCAAAAATATCTAAATCCAAGATACCTTTTGGTTTTACTACAACATTTGGTCCAACTTTAGCTAAATATCTTGCGGGATTACCGTTTGCAGTATATTCACCCATTCCTATAGAAGCATCAAGTGTAACCTTATGGCTAGAGTCAATTATTACATTATCATATTGGCGAAGCGGGAATTTTCTAAAGTTTATAGTTGGAGATATAGTGTCAGCCACATTTATCGGACTAAGATGACTAACTGTCGACCAAGTATTTGGGTCTGTCCAATTACCAGATTGACGAGAATAGAAAGTAATAAATTGAGCTTTACCGTTTTGGTTACCTAGTACAAAGTCTCCAAGTAAAAGAGCATTATTAGATAGAGTTTTGGTAGATCCCCAAGATTTAGTAATGTTATTTACATCCGTAAATACGTTACCTGTTGTACCATTACCAAATGTATTAGCAAAACTAGGAGTTCTACTCATATCCCTAGTGTCTGTACAAATCCCTCCATTGGAAGGCCAAATAGATTCCCAATTTGTCGTATCTCTTGTAGCATCGTCAAAATATGTATTAAAAGCAAAATCTGCACATTCGTAACTATCTAACGCTTCCCAATCTGCCGAATTTCTATATTCACTTCTTATATCAAAATTTCTAGTACCTCTAACAAAAGTTGACCAAGCTGGTTTAGACAATCTCCAATACCTATGTACAATACGACCTGGATAAACTGGAGGATTAGTTGTAGTTATTATCTCATCACCCATATAAGGATAATCACCAGTTACTGCATTCATTGCAAGAAAACCAGCTGTAGAACCACTACCACCCCTCATATCCAAATAGAAAGGAGAGTAGTAAAGAGTATCACCTACTTCAAATGTAACTTCAGTCGCATCGCCAGCTGGAATATTCTTAATTAGTTCACCATTAATATGACCTAAACCCGTTCTATTTACAGTACCACGGACTATTACGTAGTTGCCTGGCTTACGTGCATAAATAATTCCATTATTTGAACCTTGGAAGTTTAGTTGATCTACAATATCTAAAGGAGAATTATCCTCAAGAATTACATTTCTACTACTTTTATTAAGTCTTACACTATATAATCTTAATGAGTCAGTAGCTTCGTCATTAATATACTGAGTAGAATCACCACTAAATTCAATAATAGGTGTTGACGAATAACTAAAACCAACTCCAGCAGCCCTTCTCAAATTACCTTGAATTGTGAATGAAGTATTATAAGAGAAATCACCTGATTTTAAGTATAATGAATCAAGTATTGTTTTACTTGATTGGTTAAATGTCAATGAATTAGAAGCTTTATTCATAATCAATCTATAAGTATTATCAGGAAGACCAGCACCTATAAACTGATTTGAAGTACCTTGATACTCGAAGATACCTCTATTATGATTATTATAATTATAATTTCTAACGCTCATCTGTACGGCACCACTAGCATTAGGAGCTGCAGTAATTCCTTGGAAATGCTCTATTTCCATTTTACCGTATTGGTTCAATCTGAACTCACCAGTACCAATAAGATTATTATTAGCAGTAAAATTAATAATACCAGTTGAATCTATATTAACAAATTGATTATTTGTTTTATCAGAATTAAGAGTTATACGCTTATTATCACCTATATAAACATTTCCATTTGTAGTAGGTTCAATAGTAGTTGGTATACCTCCAAATCTTTCTGTCGACCAACTAGCAGGCGTAGACCAATTACCATCAGCTATACTAAAGAAGCTATAATTCGATGGTTCACCAGTTATAAACGTTCCAAATTGTTTAGTTTTGAAGAATCTAATACTATTAGCTGTTCTACTACCTAAATAAGGGATACCTAATCTTTGAGGGAAAACCCAAGCTGAGCCGTTCCATAACCTCGCTTCGAAGAAATTAGGATCTGCACCATTTCTCAAATCATTAGTAGCAACAAAATTTAGCTGCACTGTGTAAGTTCTATCGACTAGAGCGAAAGTTGATGAAGTTGGCTTACTAATTGTCCATTGTCTTCTAACATTCCTTGTATCTGACATTAAACTATTTGCTGGATTTAAACCAGTAGTAATCGGTGAAGTAGCTCCGGTAATTGTATCAGCTTTTATGGCAATAAACCCAGCAGAACCAGCAATACTATCAACAATAAAGTTAACTGGAGTATATGAAAGAGCTGTACCTACTTCATAAAGTGTAGTAGAAGGGCCAGTAGGAATAGTTTTCCACTGTGTTCCATTAATATGACCAGGTGTAGCACCAGGTCTAATTACATTTGCTAAAGTAGTTACTCTTCTATTACCTGTTATAATATTACCAGATTCTAAAGTTACATCCCCTTTCAGGTTAAGTCCACTTTCAGTAGTTGTACCTATACCTGCTATATTAACACCATTTGCATTTCTAAGAATCAACTTATCGAAAGTCTCATCTGCATTTGGTTTAGTCACAGTTTGTAAAGTAGTTCCGTTTAAGTATAGATTAGCATTATTTGTTGTATAAGTTCCTTTATTATTCAACCAATTTCCAGACAAAGTAATATTTGTAGCTTGGTGAAGTAATGTAGAGTTTGAATCTATTCTTATGTTATTTCTTATTTTTAATTCATCTAATGGTCTAACAATACCTTTACCAGTAATAACTAGATTGTAGAAAGGATTTTCCGTTGTATCTCTAGATGTTATGTTAGTAGTTGATGCTGTTATAGGAGAATTCATTAACACAGTATTAGTTCCAGGTACAAAAATACTCCCGGCGTCTTGATTTATCCAATTACCTTCTACAGATAGATTGAAACCATTCAAATTGAAAGTAGCTTGATTTCTTAATGTAACATTACCTTTAGTAATATACAGTGGTGTTCCAACATCTTGTAAAAGTTTATTTCCCGTGCTATCTAAAATTAGATTGTGATAATATAAATAGTTTGCCGAATCGGCAGGGCTATTTGGTTTGATAGGAATATACTGATTACCGCCATTTTTATTAAAAATAACTGTTGAACCAGTAGTTAAAAACTTATATGTAGTTGAACTAAAATCTAAATTCGATATTTTTAAAGAATCAGCTATTTTTATCTGACCATTTGAAGGGAAAGTAATATTACCACTTCTATTACCAGATAACTCTAATTTATTATATTGTAATACAGCAGGTGTTGTTATGTTTGTAGGTACTGAAGCTGCGCCTGATCCGAAAAAGTTAATTAACCCTGCAGTAAAATAAGGAGCAGAATAATTAGTTGGGAATGCATTTCTGATTCTTAATTCTCCTCCACGCATAGTTAATGTTCTATTAGCACTTGCTCCATTAACTGAATACGAACCAATATCCAAAACACCATCATTAATTACAAGTGAGTCTTTAATAGAGACAAAGTCATTCATCTCTAATACTCTACTTGAAACTGATTTGTTAACTATAATTGTTCTAACAGAAGCAGGTAAACCATTACCGGAATACTGTAGCGCATCTGTTCCTTCATATATATAGTTCACATTTTCTGACATACTCTTATCTGGTGAACGTAAGTTTCCTTGTGTGTCACCATTGTCAATACCTTGAGAACTAGTTATTCTAAGAGTAACATCATCTTTTACAATTATTGAATCAGCTGATAAGTAATTTTCACCCGTGAATATTATTGTTGAGTTTTCTTCTATACTTATATTACTGATGGTGCTAGAGTTAGCATCTACTGTTATCGTATTATCTTTTATTCTAGCTCTATCCGAACCATTAGTCGGAATTGTAGTTGAAGCAGCACCACCAAACCCTAACTTTGACCAAGTATTAGGGTCATCATAGTCCCCATCAGCTCTACTGTAATAAGTAGCAATAGCAGCTTCTTCGATACCAGCTGTCCAATCTCCTCTAATACCATTAACTTGCTCTGAGTAAATTAAATCCGCATTAATATCAACCACTTGGTTCGATGCACCTGGATTAACAAACCATTGTGCACTACCATCAGGATATGAAGGAGTGTATTGTAATACCTGATAGTTACCTTCATTAGTGGTAACTTCTGATTGGTTATATCTAAATAATAGATTAGCTCCTTGATTAGAAATATTTATATTCTGCTGATCTAGGACCCAATATTTTTTTAATGCATTATTAGAAATTTGTAGTGCTGGGTGCTCAGTTGTAACAGGTTTGGCTTGCATATAAGCATTAGCACCTATTGTCACTTTACCAGCAATTAATGTTACATCGGCATAAGTATAAACTCGAGAGGGAGTACCATTTGTAGAAAGTGGAAATCTGAAATTATAAGGAAGTGTAGCCGTACTTGGAACATTCTTTCTTAAAAACCCACTATTAATACCAAGTGAAGTATAGATACTTCTATTGTTATTAAACGCAATTGCAGTTCCATTATCAGTATAGATAGACCCCGTTTCACCTATTGTTAGAGTATCATCTGCAATATCAACTAACGAATTAGATAACAATCTTAAGTTTCTATCAACATACATATCATTAGATAATAATATGTTCCCAGCAGATTTATTAATCGAAACATCATAAAATCTTGATTCAGAGGTACCACCGATAGTTTGGTTTGCACCAGAATTAAATAGTGTGACTCCACCATTTGGAGTCATAGTTCCGTTATTAGTCCAATTACCAGAAACTATAATAGAGTCACCTGTGTTCTGAGTAAATTGAGAACTATTACCTAGAAGAACATCACCATTAACTTTTAATTTAGAATTTGAGCTAATAAATAATGTACCGTTGCCACTTACGTTTAACCCAGCTTGTGAAAAAGCAGATAAACTAAAAAGGACTAGAGTAGAAATAAATATTGTAAAGTTTTTTATCATTAAGAGTCAGTATCTTTTTATTATTTTATTACTGTTATATAGAAATTACGTGCTGTTAAATCGTGATTTACAGCACCTACATTTCTAAATCTAACTTCAACATTTCCAGAGCTTGAAACACGAGCATAAGCAATGATTATATCTGCCCCCAATCCATTTTCCGGAGAAACAATCACTGAAGATCCTGTTTCAGCACCTGTAACTGAGAAAAATTCTTGATAAGATAATCCAGCATCTATTTGAGGTAAATCTGCATTTATAGTAACTTTAATTATATTAGTTAAGCCCGTACCACTTTCGCCAATCTTTACTTTTCCATCAGTTTCAACTGTTAAAGTTGTATCACCATTGGACTCTACTAATAGGGTATTACCTGTTCCCGTATTATTCAGATAAGCAACTCCACCATTACCAGAATTAGTTATCTCAATAGTTTCATCAGCAGCGTTAGTACCTGTTAATTGGATAGCGCCATCTGTAACACTTATGTTTCTACCGTTACCATTACCACCTTGATCGTATGCTGCATCTAAAGTGTTCCCACTACCCCCTCCTGCAACAGTTCCAGGTTGCCATTGTGTGAGTGTACTATTCCATTGTAACACTTGACCATCAGTGGGGGCTGTACTAGCTACATTTCTACCTTGTATCCCTACAACTAATGCTGTATCAGATCCGGTAACAGATAAATCTCTTCCAAATGAAAATGTAGATAACTGACCTCCAGCTGTAGTTTTTACAAAGCTATTAGCAGCTAAGCCAGAAAAAATAATATTTCCAGAGGATGTAATACCAGTGGCAGCATTGATAGCACCAGCACCATTAACTTGGAATTGAGATGTAGTACCTACAGATAATAAAGAAGTAGGGTTATTAGAACCAACTCCGAAATTCCCGTTCGCATTTATTCTTAATCTTTCTGTATTATTTGTAAATAAAGTAAAAGCTGTATTATCAGTGGTACCTAGAAAATCAGTACCTGGGGTTGTACCAGTATTACCTGTTCTAGCCCAAGCTGCTGAGCCAACATTAGCATTAGTAAGTAACCCTCTCCAAGAAGTAGCAACCAAATCATATACTTCAAATCTATTATTATCTGTATTGAATATTAATAATCCATTTGCAATGGGAGCTGGTATATTACCACGCTGAGCTGTTGTCATCCTTGGAACTAATACACCTTTTGGGGTAGTAACATAGGTCACATGAAGTGCAGCAGAATTATCAGGAGATGTTGTATTTACACCTACATTTTCAGATTGACTAAAAAGGGTATTCGACGTGAATAGTACTGATACTAAAAGAATTAAAACATTTTTCATATTTGTATAACCGATATTATGACAATTATCGAGTGTTGTTATTTATAATTATAACAAATATAAGTTATACAGTCAGCTTATTGATTAAGTAGTACTACTTAATTTTTAATTCATCTTACTTAGTTTAGCTAGAAGTACGTTTAAGAATAGAATATCTTATTAACTCTGCAACATTACTTACGTCTAGTTTTTGCATAAGGTTATAACGATGCGACTCTACCGTTCGAACACTAATAAATAGCTTTTCAGCAATATATTGGCTAGTTTTACCTTTGGCAACTAAATCAAGAATCTCTTGCTCTCTTTTAGTAATTACAACAGGTGTTGCATCTAACTCTGAAGAATTTGCACTTTTCTTTTTAACAAGCCTTACTACACTTTTACTAAATACTCTTTCACCTTTAATAACATCTAATATTGCTTCAATTAATTCTTTCGCATTTATGTCTTTTGATAAATAGCCATCAGCTCCAGCTTCAAGTGCATTTTCTAAGTGAAATGAATCTTCGTAAGCTGTTAACATAATTACATAACAATCTAATTTCAACTCTCTTATCTTTTTTAATGCGTCAATCCCATTTAACTTAGGCATCATTATATCTGAAATAACTATGTCTGGTTTGTGATAGCTAACTGTATCTACCAAATCTTGACCATTTTCAGCTTCATCGATTATCTTAAGTCTTCTATCAATAGATAAAAGTCTTCTAATACCAGCACGTACAATCTCGTGATCATCTGCAAGTATTACTTTAAGAGGGTTACTTTCAGTAGGTTCTATCATTATTCACTCCTTAGTTTATCTATTTCTGAAAGCCATACTTTACCAACAGTATCAGAAGGCATTCTCCAATCCCCTCTAGGAGATAAAGATACTGACCCTATTTTTATTCCATCAGGAATACATGATCGTTTGAATTGGCTTGCAAAAAATCTTTTAAAGAATATTTCTATCCAATCAATTAATTGAGTTTTAGCATATTTATCGAAAAATATACTTTGTAATATAAAAAATATCTTCGTCGGTTTGTACGAATGTTTGATAAAGTAATATAGTATTACATCGTGGACTTCGTAAGGTCCAATAATGTTTTCAGTATTTTGTATTTCATTTTTAACTATTGGCACTAATTCTGGGCTAATTGGAGTATCTACGATATCAGCTAGAATCTCATTAATTCTTTCGTACTCTGCCCAATTTAATAATGTACGAATCATAAACTGTATCACAGTTTTCGGTAGTCCAGCATTTACATTATACATCGACATGTGGTCTGCATTATAAGTAGACCAACCTAATGCAATCTCAGATAAATCTCCTGTGCCTACAACTATACCATTTACTTTGTTTGCATAGTCCATTAATATTTGTGTTCTTTCTCTTGCTTGTGCATTCTCAAAGACAATAGAAATATCAGTTGGATCATGTTCAATATCTCTAAAATGCCCTTCAACAGCTTTACTTATATTAATAGTTTTACTAGTTATACCCAAATTATCACATAACTCTAAAGCATTATTATTAGTTCTTTCTGAAGAACCTAAACCTGGTAATATAAGGCCATAGATATTTTTAACATCTAGATTTAGTTTCTTAAAGGTCTTGTAAGCAACTAGTAATGCTAGGGTGGAATCCAAACCTCCAGAGACACCTAAAACTACACTCTTACCATTGATATGTAGTAATCTTTTAGCGAGTGCAGTTGATTGAAAGTCAAGTATCTCAGCAACCAACTCATCTGCTTTATCTGGGTCTTCTGTAATGAATGGATTTTTAGAAAACTCACGATAAACTTTATCAGTGATTTTATCACCAATATTAAATTTCAATATTCGATAATCGTATGAAGGTTGTTCGAATCCGTAAGAACTATTTTTTAATCTAGCGTTGTAGATTTTTTCTAGATCAATATCAGAAATAATGTAATGAGAATCAAAATCGAAATTTCTTGTTTCTTTAAGTAATTTTCCATTTTCGGAATTGATTAAGTGCCCTGAGTAAATTACATCTGTTGTAGATTCACCTGAACCACAAGATGAATATATATATGTAGAAAGTGTTCTAGCCGATTGAGTAGTAACCAATTCTCTTCTATAGTCAGACTTTGATAGAAGTTCATTACTTGCACTTAAGTTCAATAATACATTAGCTCCTGCTAGACATAAATCTAAGCTTGGTGGTTTAACAGCCCAAAGATCCTCACAAATCTCTATGCCTACTCTAACGTCAGGTCTTTCTTCTGATTGAAGTATAATATCACTCCCAAAAGGAAGAGTCTCATTGTTTATTTTTATAGTATCGAATCTCCTATCTACATCAGAAGAGAACCAACGTTCCTCGTAAAATTCATTGGTGCTAATAATATATTTTTTAGGGATTATCCCTATTATCTTACCTTTATTGATTGCGACCGCACAGTTAAACAATCTACCAGAGCTTCTAAGCGGTGCCCCTACTACTATTAGAGCATCTATATCTTCAGATTTAATTTTAATTTTTTCCAGACTTAACTCAACAGCGTCTAATAATGATGAATTAAAAAATAAATCATTACAAGAATATGAGGATAATGCTAGTTCTGGGAATAAACATATATCAGCTTGTTCATCGTTAGCAATTTCAAGCAAAGACAGAATATGCTCTGTATTGAAATCTACATCAGCTACCCTTACTTCAGGAGAAGCATTGAAAATTCGTAGATAATTATAATTTCTTAGGTTTATTTTCATAATACTAATATAGTTATAATATGATTAGAAATGAAAACAGTTTATATTTTAAAATAAACCTCTCTATGTACCGTTTCTTAGGTACGTGTCTTATTTTATAACTACATACGGAGTCTATTATGTTACGATGGGTAGTTACTTTCTTGGTTGTCGCTATTATTGCGGCCATATTTGGTTTTAGTGGTATTGCAGCTGGTGCAGCATCTATTGCTAAAATATTATTCTTTATTTTTCTAGTATTATTTGTTATCTCTCTTATATTCGGTGGCATAAAAGGTTTCAAAAAGTAAACTCTGTCATTGAAAATTGTTTAACGCACACGAGATTGACCAAATTAATGGTAATCTCGTTTGTGTTATAGATATTAGTATTTTGTTTTAAAAACTCAATTGGTTAATTTTCAAAACAAATATTCAATAATATATAATCATAAATGACAAATCACGAAGATGTAGTAATAATAGGTATAACCGGAGGTATTGGCTCAGGTAAATCAACAATTGCTAATTGGATAAGAGAAAAAGGTTACCATGTTATTTCAAGCGATGAAGTTGCAAGAGATCTAATGCAAACAAATATTGATTTAAAAAATAAGCTCATTGCTAATTTTGGAGATGATATATATCTAGAAAATGGTGATTTGAATAAATCATTACTTTCAGATATTATTTTTGATGAAAACAAATCACAAGTTAAAAAAGTTAACCAAACTGTTCATCCGTATGCAATTGAAGCTATAATGAATCAGCTTGAAAACCTGGCTAATGAAGGTAATAAACTATTATTTGTAGAAAGTGCATTGATGTTTGAGTCAGGTATGGCAGAGGGATACGATTATATAGTCACTGTTTTTACTGATGAAAAAAATGTATTAGATAGGGTAAAATCTCGAAGTGGATTGAGTGAAGAAAAAACAAGAACAATAATGAAATCACAGCTAAATCCAATTGAAAAAAAGAAACTAGCCGATTTTGTTATTGATAATAATGGGACAGTCGATGAATTGCGTGTTTCATTCAATTATTTGTTCCCGATATTAGAGATTTTGCCACCAAACGATAGTGATGAAGAGGAATAATAGATTTCTTTTTAAAACCGAATATTACTAATTTTGCATAAATAAAATCAATAAACATTAAACGGGTAATAAAATGCAATTATATATAGATACGGCAAACATAGACCATATAAGAGAAGTGAACGAAATGGGTATCATTTCTGGTGTTACTACTAACCCCAGCTTACTTGCAAAAGAAGACCCTAATGTAGATGTAAAGAAAAGGATATTAGAAATTCACGAACTTGTGGGTGGACATTTATCAGTTGAAGTAAATTCAACTAAGAAAGATGACATGTTAGCGGAAGCTGATGACATTTTATCTTGGTTTCCGAAAGCAACTATTAAAATTCCTATGATTGGTGAAGGATTAAAAGCCGTAAAAGAGCTTAGTAGAAGAGACATACCAACAAATGTAACACTAATTTTTAGCCCAACACAAGCAATTGCTGCAAACAATGCAGGTGCTACTTATGTTTCTGTATTTATGGGTAGATTAGATGATATGGGTCACGATGGTAATCAAGTTGTTGACGAAGTTGCAGAGATATGGGATGTTAATGGTTTCGAATCGCAAATCATTGCAGCATCAATTAGACACCAAGGTCACCTAATTGCATCAGCAACTGCTGGAGCGGATATTGCAACTGTACCATATAATGTGCTTATGCAATCTATTAAACATCCTTTAACTGATGCTGGACTTGAGAAATTTCTTGCTGACTACAAACATATGCAAGCTGAAAAAGCCAAAGTCCAAGTTGCTGATCAATAGCATTCATTTGAGAATCTAAAACATGTAAATAAAGAGAGATGCGTTATTGCATCTCTTTTTTTTTTTAAATTCTATTAACCATTATAATTGGCGAATTAGTCGATTATTTACCTTTTGAAATCTTATATTATACGTTTCTTGCTTCTTCCATTTTTCTTATTTAGATTTGTATTCCCGTTGGAGGTGCTGACCGAGTTAATTGGTCGGCTGAGATAAAACTCCTTGCACCTGATCAGGTTAGTACCTGCGTAGGAAAACGGTGGAATATACACCCACTTATATCTACAAAGCATTTTTTGCTCATCAGGGCTCTCAAACGGATTTAGTAATTTATTAATAAATCTTTATAGGGCTATATATGTTTAAAAAGCTAATTTTACTTGGAGTAGTTTGCTCTTTTTTCAACCTTAGGGCTGAAGATAAAGACACTATCAGAACGTATCAAGCACCGTCTATAACGGTGACTTCGACTAAAGCAAAGGAGAGACAATCACCTGTCCCATTCTCCGAGATTACAGAGGCAGAATTAGAGAAAACTACTTCTAATATAGATTTGCCGAACTTACTTCAAACTATGCCATCTATATACACGTTCACCGAAAATGGTAATGGTATTGGTTATACAAATCTACGATTACGTGGTTTCGACCAAAGACGTATTTCAGTATTAGTTAACGGTATTCCACAAAACGACCCAGAAGACCATAATGTATATTTCATCAACCTTTCTGATTTGCAAGAGAGTTTGGGTGAAGTTCAAGTACAGCGTGGAGCAGGGCTTGCTAACTACGGAGCGGCAGCTATAGCAGGGAGTATTAACCTAACAACTTCAGCATTCATCAACAATCCTGGTATTCGACTTTATGCTGGTAATGGTTTTCAAGAATTTAGCGGTAGCGATATAATCAAGTCTAATACGAACAAGCTAAAACTAGAATATTCATCGGGTTTGGTGAACGAAAAATACGCTTTTTATGGAAAAATGAGTCAGATAAATTCCGAAGGATATAGAGATCAATCTTTCGCATATCTAAATAGCTATTTCCTATCAGCTATTCGTTTTGATGAAAAGTTGAAGACGCAAGTAAATATATATGGAAGTTCACAAAGAGATGGACTTTCTTACGTAGGTTTACCAAAAGACTATATCACTGATCCGGTAAAGCGTAGAGAGAACTATAGCTATTGGGAATATGGTGCAGATGGACGAGAATTTTCTTGGGGTGCCAATACAAGAGATCAAGAAGTTGAAGAGTTCAGCTCACCCCACATAGAGCTATTAAATGACTGGTATATAACTGATAATCTAACTTTAAAATCATCACTTTATTACTTCGAAGGTAATGGATATTTTGACTTTAATGGAGCTGGCTATACTGATTCATCTAGCTTCGGTTTCGATAAAGTTTACCCAGGAGCTACTAGCCCTGGCAATCCAATAATAAGAGCTTGGGTTGGCAATAAGCAAGGTGGTTGGATTCCTCGTTTAGTTTGGGAAACTGAAGGCAATGTACTAACAACTGGTGCCGAGATACGTATTCACCAATCTGACCATTGGGGTAAATTGCAGTTCGCTGAAAACCTACCCGAAGGATATGACCCAGACTACAAGTTCTATGAGTATGAAGGTTTTAGAGACATCTTTTCAGCATTCGCTCGAAATCAATATCAGATCAATGAAGATTTGATGGTAAGTGGTGAAGCGCAGTTAGTCTATCACTCATATCGTATAGCTAATGACAAATTTGCTGGTACTGTGAACCCATATCCGAATGCAGAAGGAGTGGCAACAAGTGGAAGTGAAGACCTATTCAATGTAGAGTATTTATTCTTGAATCCTAGAGTTGGTGTTAATTGGAACTATACCCCTGAACAGAATGTATATTTATCAGCTGCTTATACTCAAAGAGAACCAAGAATGACTAATTTGTATAACGCTAGTAACTCCTGGGGAGGTTCTAGACCTCAATTTAGACAAGTTGCTTTAGGAAATGACTCGTTCGGATATGACTTCTCGAACCCCTTAGTAAAACCAGAAAAAATGTTAAACATAGAAACTGGATGGAATTATATTTCTGAAACTTATAATCTTTCTGGTAATATATATGTTATGGATTTGAGAGATGAGTTAGTGAAAAGTGGTCAGTTAGATCAGTTCGGTGCTCCGATAGATGGTAATGCTGAACAGACTTTGCACTACGGAATAGAGCTCGAGGCAGGAATGAAAGCATTCGATAATAGTAATGGACGATTGGACTTATATGCTAATGGTACATTTAGTCAGAATAAGATAATCACTTACAATTATGCTTTGAAAGATGGAACAACTATCGCATTGGATGGTAATAGAATAGCTGGTTTCCCAGACGCAATGGGGGCATTTACACTAAATTATAAGTTAAGCGAATTTAATATTTTACTTTCAGCTAATTATGTTGGCAGCTTTATGACTGATAATTTTGGTGATTTATTGAATACCGATACTAGAATAAAAACGAATCTAGGTGGTGGCTACTATGCGGATAACCAAGTTGATTCATACTACTTTATGAATGCAAATCTATCGTATAACTTTACTGATTTTATGGGGACGCAGGGAATCAGAGTTCACCTACAGATTAACAACTTGACTAACAATCTATATGCAGCTGCAGGAGAAGGCGGACAGTTTTTCGGTGGTCCGGAGCGTAATATATTCATAGGAGCTGAACTTTCGTTCTAAGTCTTCCTACACTAAATTATTGAATTTTAAACGGCTTACTCTTAATTGGGTGAGCCGTTTTTTTAGGGGTTGGAAAGTGTCATTCTAATTCACGCCTTAGGCGTGAGAAGAATCTAGGAGTTAATATTAATTCTCAATTATATCTTTTATCAAATCTACTATTTTATTGTTGCTAAATTGCTTCTTAAACTCAATTTTTACGCTACCATTAAAGAATTTCTCTGCATGTCTTATTTTATGCTTTTCTTCACTTCTCAATCCTTCTTCATTTGGTGCATTTTTTGACTCTACTACAAAGTGTAAAATCTTTTCACCACTTTCATATTTTAATACATACGCAAAGTCAGGTGAATAACTATTACCGCCAGCAATTGGTATTTTGATTGAGTTTTTTGGAATCTTAGTAAAAACAACTACTTCTTCAATTTTTGTTTTTATATTATCTTTTTCTAAATCAGAATCAAAGTACATTTCATTAAAAAAGTAACTTTCATCAACGCTTTCATCAGAGTAGTAAACACCAATATCGGATGATGCAACTTCTTTTAGTACATTTCCTTTTTCGTCTGTCAATTTAGTCGGATGGACAGAGTTAGTTACTCTTTGGTATTCAATACTAAATTTATCAAAAGCATTAGCCATTAGGTAAACTTCAAAATTCTGCTTTATTAATCGGATACTTGCCAAATTTAAATAATGATTTATATCTATTTGCGAATCAACTAATGACTGATGAAGTGTCTTCAGATTTATGTTCATCCTTTTAGAAAGTTCTTTCAGAAAATCACTATACTTCATAGTTGAAATAGTTGCTACTTCACGTCCATAAATAGAATCTGCTTCTCTCACTACAGCTTGGTTATTATCAATATCAATTTGTGCTATTCTCTCATTTATTCCATTTGTTTTAAATATATCTTTTCCAAGACTTAAAAAATCTGTGAAGAGTTTATTAAATATAACTTCATCATTAAACTTATATTCTAGTACTACTTTTTCGTTTAGCTTTTCCCATAGATCTCTAAGCTCTTGATATTTTTCTGTTCTTACAGTTACCTTCTTTTTATTATCATCGGCTTTGCGGATTTTATTAGTATTCACACCTTCAAATATTAAAGCATAATTCTGTTTTATATAATCATATCCACCAGGTTTGAATGAGTTCGATCTATTTATAACATTATTATTATCTAAAATTTCGAGTAGTTCTTCCTCTTCAATTTCATACAAATTGCAAATATTCTTTATCATTGTTTCGTGTAGCTTCTCAGGTATTTCATCAATAGAAATCGCTCCCGATTTACTATTTATTTCATTTACTAATTCATCTACAAAATCACTTTCTGTAAAATCCACAAAGTAATTAAGATAAAACTGCTCGTCTTTCACTCTATTACCATATTCATTCACTGGCAAACGCAGTCCTCTTCCTACTTCTTGCAATTTTGAAATATCACTTCCACTACTCCGGAGCTTGCATATCTGGAATACATTGGGGTTGTCCCAACCTTCGCGTAAAGTCCATTTGGAGAATATAAAACGTCTCGGATTTTCTAAATCGAGCATTGCCTGTTTGTCGTGCAATATCTCATTTATCTCTTTCTCTATTGCTTCATCTTTTTCTGTATTATCTTTCGAGAAATAACCTCCGTGGGTCAATGAAATATCTTCCAATGTCTTTTCCAAATAATCTCGGTAACTTTCCTTTAGGTTGCTTTCTAATAATTTCTCTATCTCTAATTTTATATACTGCTCTACAGTTTTCCGAACGTAACCATCTTTGTTACGGTACTCGTCTATATTATCTATGAAAAATAGGGTTATTGGCTTTATTCTTACGTCTCTTGTAAGCAAAACTTTTTCAATCTCAAAATGATGCTTTATTGCTTTCCTTATCATTATTTCTTGGAATGTCTGGGCATAAGAATAAGGATTGATTTTGTCGTCTTTCTTCATTTCTAATCCATTCGACAACAATATTGTGCTTTTGTTCAGCTTTTCTATTGTCAAATCTGTCATTTCCGAATGAACTTTGCTCAGACTTTCTTTCTTACTTACCTTTATAGTTGTTGACTTACCGTTTTCTGTTAGTTTGAACGTAGCTTCTATGCCATCCGAATTGATAAACTTTGCTTCTGCATTTTTACCATTCTCAAATTCTGTTATGTGACCGATTATTCCCTTTACCAAATTCCTATTGAACGAATCGACTGCTGATAATTGGTACACCAAATTATGATAATCTTTTACTTTTTGTTTTACTAATTTGTTGCTCAAAATATCTTTTACTTTTATCTCTTTATCGGGGAATGTTGCTCCGTAACGCAATATAAATTGAGGGTCAAACTTCTCTATATTCTTCCAAGTTTTGTTGTCTTGTGCAAATTTATGCGGCTCGTCTATTATCATAAACGGCTTAACTGCACCAATTGCCTCCGAAGGAATAGCATATTTATCGAACAATGCTTTATCAAAACTCTTATGCAAGGTGTCCGAATTTATCATCCCTGTATTGATTATCATTACTTGTATAGTGTTTTTTTCGTAATTACCGCTATTCACAAAGCTAGTTACGGCAGGGGGTATATAGCTTTTCTTACCTTTTGTTCCCTTCTGACTTTCTACTATGTGCAAGTTCAACACCTTGCCGTACTGCTCTTTGAAATGCTCACGGCTGCTTTCCGATTTCAGAAAGTCAACAGTTCCTGCCTTGATAGAAAGCGTAGGTACTACTACTATGAATTTGAATATACCATACCTCTTGTTCAACTCGAATATAGTTTTGGTGTATGTGTAGGTTTTACCCGTACCCGTTTCCATCATTATATCGACTATATTCACATACCTTTCTGTCTTTTGGTCTATTCCGTTATCCGATCGGATAGTTGTTATATTATGTGCATAATAACTATTGCCGTCCAGATGGTCTAAGACAGGATTAATATAGTTCTTATCTAACTCCGTAGGGTGGACTATACTGACCCCCTCGAATACCCCAATCGTGCTATTGACAGCACTTGTCTGGTGGTCTAAATTTTTCTCAAAGTTGAATCCTTTCATCTGCTTAGTACCTTGTTATAAAGTCTATGTCTATGCTTTTCTTATTGGCATAAGACTTCAGGTTTTCGGCTAATTCACGTAGGTTTTTGCTATCGAAATGATAACCAAACGCTATAACGCTGCTCGGGCTGAACTCTCTGTCAGAATCAATTTTTTCCAAAAGCGACACAAGCGAATCGGTGGTAAATCCTTTATCCATCAGGTACAATTTGCCCTTGCCATAGTGGGCTTCGTAGCCAGCCAAATCTACTGCTTCCAGCTCCTGCGTTAGTGGCACTCCGTCATAAGTCTTCCAAGTTATTAATAGTGATTTTATATCGTCTGCCGTTAGCTTGCTCTCGTCGAATAGCACTATGTCGCTACTTATCTCATCTGCTTCGAAGTTATAATCTTCCCATATATCCATAGTGCCGAAGATTTTGAACCCGAGGTCGTGACTCCTACAGGATTCAATCTCTTTTTTAAGCTGTTCTATTTTGGCTTCTTTGTCTGCAAGGTCTAATTTGCCTTCTAAATCTTCTATCTCTTTTTGTTTTTTGGCTATGCTATTGGCAAGTGTTTCTTCTTTTATCTTCTTGGCGGCTCTTATTAACCGCTCTTTTGTAATCTCGAATATTGTTGGCTCAGAATCCCCAACCCCTTCATCAAGGTGCTTTTGGATTTCATTCTTAACAAAATCATAAGCAGTTTTATTCTTCTTTTTGTCAATCAGTTCGGGCAGCTGAACTAATATATATTTCCTATTGCCGCCATCCTCGGCGTTGAGCTGCATAACCGCATCGCCCGTAGTACCACTACCCGCGAAGAAATCCATTATTAGGTCGGAGGGGCTGGTATTAGCAACTACTCCAATGTGTTTTATTAAAATTGTAGGTTTGGGATTAGAGAAGATTTTTTCACCATCAAAAATTTTTTTTAATTCTTTAGTACCTTTAGAACTACTCCCTAAATCCTGCAAAAGACTCTGAAATTTCTTAGTCTTGTTTCTTTCTTCTGATTTATATATTTTTTCATATGCCTCTTTTTTATTTGAAGAAGAAAATTCAACTTTGTTTTGTTCTATTGCTTTTTGCATTTTTGACTTTGACCATCTCCAACATCCTTCTTCTCCAGTAGGTAAAGTCGGGTAGAAATCATTACCTTCATCGTCCTTTATTGAATAATATAGATTAGGTCTATCTGTTCTTCTACTATTATCACCCCATTTTCGGAGTAGCTGCCTTTTATAATAATCATTTTGTTGAGTATCAAAATAATTGAAGTTATCATCCATTTTTACATCTAAACCTACTTCGAAATAATTAATTTGTTTTGAATAACACAAAACATATTCCTTATTATTTCTAATATGGCTATCATCCTCTGAACCACTTTTTCCAACCCAAACAAACTCAGCCACAAAATTCTCTTCCCCAAAAATCTCATCCATTAGCAAGCGGAGTTGTGCCACCTCGTTATCGTCTATGGATACGAAAATAACACCATCTTCTTTGAGTAGTTGTTTGGCTATGTACAGCCGTGGGTACATAAAGGTCAGCCACGCAGAGTGGGAGTTGCTCTTGCTTTGAGTAAAGTCTAATATTCGTTTAGCCCGCTCTTCGCTCACCCCAGCTAATTCTTGTAGCTCACGCTTGGTGAACTTACGGTCATCTTGATAGACAAAGCCATCGCCACCAGTGTTGTAGGGTGGGTCTATGTATATCATTTTCACTTTTTCGTAGTACGCCCCTACTAAGTGTTTCAGCACTTCTAAGTTGTCGCCCCTTAGCAGTAGGTTTTCCGAATTTTGGTTTTCGGGCTTTTGGTTGTGTTCTGTGTCTTCAGTGAGCAAAGTAGTAGCAGAGTCGCTTGCCAATAGCCGAGCGTAGGATTTGCCCAGCCAATCCATACCGTAACTCTCCTTCGAGAAGTTGATTTCACTATCAACAAGGCTTTTCTGGAATTTTTCGATGAGGAAATTACCATCTTTATCGAAGCAATGCGAAAAGTGCTTTTTTAGTATTTCCCTATCATTGTTGGGTACTTTTATATTTCCAGTTACTTTCTGTTCTTTTGCCATTGTTTTTTATTAATATTTTAATAAATATTTTAATAATTTAATAAAAACAGTATTTAGAGCAATAATTTTAGGATAACTTTACGAATTTGATAGCAATAAATCATCTCCCCCCTTTGATATAACCTCCCTTTTTATTAGTTTTGGTATTATTCCTACTATATCACAAGCAAGGGAGGTAAATTATGAAGTACGTATTGATAATAGCAATACTCACAATGAGTGCCTTTGCTAAGCCATACTTTAGGATGACCGACTTTAAATTTGATGTAAAATATACCAATGCTCAAGGGCACGAAACTATTGAGCTTCATAGTGTTGCGAACCGATTTGATAAAGAGGACTCAATCCAATGGGTGTTCAAAGAATATAAGATTACATATTTAGACCAAGTGTATTGCATACAAGATTCGATTATGGTGATGGTCACGTCGCCCAAAAGAGGTGTATTCGCCGCCACAGAAAACGTTCCCAATCCTCAGATTAAATACCCTCCAACAATTGGCGATTCTATATATGTAGAACAGACATTATCTAATGGTAATATAATGAGGGGTTATCTGAAAGTGACTGATAAAATTCAATACGGAAACGACACTAAAGAAGCTGACAAATGGGTAATAGAAGCTTACAACCTTGATAATAGTAAATATTCTGCTACTTACTACTACTCCAAGAAAATCGGATTTGTTTACTTTGATTACAAACTTGATGATATAGGTATAATAATGAATTTAACTACGTATATCTATCATGAAGATGGGTCTTATAATAACGCATTTGAGGAGTAATCGAATTATGAAGTACATATTATTATTCATCATAGCATCAATAGGATGCATATCTCAACCCTATTTTAAGTCGAATGATTTTATATTCGATGTGAAATATATAAATGCAACTGGTGCTCCAAAAATTGAATTGCTTAGCGTTGAAAACCGCCGAGCTAATAACTTAGACTCTGTCGAGTGGGCTTACTTTGAACACAATCTAATATTATATCAACCAAGATATTGTGTTCAAGACTCAGCTGGAGTAATGGTGACTTCACCGAATAGAGGAGTATTCGCTGCCACTGAACACGTTCCCAATCCTCAAATCAAATTTCCTATTTCCATAGGAGATTCGATATATGTCGAACAGCCACTGTCAAATGGCAAAACTATGAAAGGTTATCTGAAAGTAATAGAGGAACTAGAATATGGTAGATATCTTAATGAAATCACTTATGCTTGGAAAATAGAAGCATATAATCTAGAAGATCCTAAATACTCGGCTACTTATTACTATAATGAGAAAAAGGGGTTTGTATATTTGAAATACGAGCTGAATGATAAAGAAATAGAAATGAGTTTGAGTCTTACAAGAGGTCATGGATTTAACGATGAAAAAGGGATAAAGTATAAAGACTAGGAATATTCGCCAATAAACCTAAATAAACTTCCGTTTTGTTTTGAATAACCTGTACCGAATATCGTCAAAGAATAGACTAACCAACAAGACTGCGGCAGCAAATATCAGGGTATTGAACTTCAAATCGAATGTAGAATAAAGAATACCAGCAGCAATACCACCGAAGAAAAAGAATGAAATAATTGACAAGCGGAGCTTTATAGTTCGTTTGATTTTCTCTCTATCGGGATGTGTTTCGGGGAAAAACAGTTGTGATAGTTCAATCCCCAAATCTGTGAAAAGCCCTGTCAAGTGCGTAGTCCGAACCACTGCTTTCGAAATCTTACTAACAAATGAATTCTGAACTCCCATTGCGAAAAGTAAAATACAAGCGATTAGGTTAGGATAACTCAATTCTAGAATGTCACTAGCAACCGCGACTGTAACTAATAAAACTATCTCAATCATCGTTGGGAGTACAAATACATTTAGCTTTTTATTTGCTCTATACTTTTCGATGAGAAAACTGGAGGTAAAAGAACCAAAGAAAAATGAAAAGATATAAAGGAAGTATATAGTACCTTTCAAATATTCCAATTCAGCCACATCATTTATGAACAGTGCAAAATGCCCAGTAACATTGGTTGTAAGTTGCTTTATTGCTAAAAAACCAGTGACATTTACCATACCCGCTACAAATGATAAGACTGTAGCTATTTGCAAGTTATGGACAAATGTTCTGCTTTTACCCTGATGTCTAAACATTTGGATTAGAGTTATTATTAAAATTGGATAAGGTTATGCTGCAAATTTACAGACTATATATGAAATAAGAGAAATTAAGAACATTTTTATATCATTGAAAAATTTACTTAACTACTCATATACTCATCTCGAGTCATACGATATTGTAAACTATCTCTAAACTCACCTTTGAAGAAGTATTCTTGCTTTAAAACCCCTTCTAATACCATCCCGTTTTTCTCGAGTACTTTACCCGATACATCGTTGCCATCAAAGCAAGTTGCAAAGAGCTTATTGATTTTTAGTTCCTCGAATCCAAATTTGAGTATAGCCGCAACTGCTTCACTGGCAATCCCTTTACCCCAATATGGTTCTGCAATCCAATAACCAATTTCCGCTTTGCTATGTTCAGTTTCCAACCTCATACCTATCTCCCCAATTAGCTCTTCTTCACCTTTTTGTGTAACGGCGAAGATAAACCTGTTCTTATTTTTGAATCCTTCCAATACCGTATTCATACGAGCAATAGCATCTTCCTCCAAATAAGGGTACGGGTACCCAAAGACTTTGTCAGAAACTTTTTTATTACTCGCAAACTTTACAAGATTAGGTAAATCGGTAAGTTCCATCCTGCGGAGTACTAGTCTTTCTGTATGTAATGTTGGGTGTTGGGTCATGGTTTAAATGAATATATTGGCTTATTTCGGAAGCTTATTTTTTTTAATTCGTAAAGAATTTCCTTCTGAATCTGAGAGGTCTTTATATCTAACTATTTCCCCAAGCCTATTATTACTGTCCTTAGCTATAACTGCGAAATTATAATAATCATCCTCATTTCTACCAAGATCAACTAAACTAAAATAGATAGTATCATTACTAATTCGATATTTTCCAGTAATTTCAGTTAGACCAAAACATATACTCTTCTCTTTAAAAGTATTATCTGCTTTAAGAGTTAACGTTTTTCTACAATTTGCAGCACCTTCTATTGATGCAATTAAAAGACTCTCACTTTCAAATTGTGCAAAATCAATTATCCCTCTAGGATATAGGTAGAAGCTTAATAAGGCAAAGGACAAAATAACTAGTTTAATAATTCTATTTCGAATCACAAATTTTTCTTTTATTGCCTTTACAAGTTGAAGTATTAGAACTATTGTGATAATTAATGAGTATAATACAATAAACAGAAAAGACAACATTGCAAAAAGTCCCAAATCCTTCTCCCAAAAATAACTTGTATTCACAATTAGAAAGAAAGGAACAGTTAAAAATAGTGTGTCTTTATATTCTTTAATATTACTTAGCATTCTACTTATCGTATGGTCGTCCCTTTATCTTGATAATAGTATAACCGTCTTGCAGAGTTGAAAGCTCACGGAGGTCTTCCTCATTCGTGATTATCTCTACATTTGCATCGATTGCGTCTTTTGAGCCAGCTATTTTTATATTATTTGGGAAGTTTATACGCTTATTGAATAATTTAGATTTTATCAAACTGCTGTCTTTTTCTATGATCGCAGGTAGATATTCAGCTATATCTTCCTTGTATTCTTGATTTAGAACTTCATCGTGTATGTATGTATCCGCAAAAGTTCGAGGTGAAATATCATTCTCGCCTGTGTTTTGAGTAAACTCATAGTCCAATAAATTGAGCATATCGGTTTTATTATTCAGCTCCAATACATTATCCAAAATGAATTTCTCAGTTTCGTTGTAAAATCTACGAGACTGAATCTTTGGGTTCATCTCAGTAGTGAAACCTAGAAAATCACGGTAGAAATATTCTGCTAGCGATGATTCTGGACGGAATTGCTGATCGAATATAAAAGCTCCCCATAAATTATTTGGGAATTCGAATTCAGTAAAATCCTCTTTCTGAGGTTCATTATATTCGAATAGAACACCGAATTTGAAGAATTTTTTCGAAGGACTTAAGAATACATCTTCCAATAGATTAATCTCATTATTCTTGAATGACATAGCGTCGTGCATTTCTGCTTTGATCGCTACTATTACTTTCTTTTCTGTTCGTTCAGTCTTCCCTTGTACGACTATTAGGTAACCACCTGGTATTGTCCCCGTCTTCATAGATTCGGCCATTAATTCAGCCATTTTTCCAGTATATTCTAAAAATCTCTGGTCATTGCTATCGTGTAAATCCTTAGCATATCCAAAGAATCCCGATTCGGTGCTATCTTCTACCGCAAGTTGGAAATATTTGGAAGACGAAGCCGCGTCGTACAATCTATCTTGTATTGTTTGAATAGTCTGCGGAGATACTTCTACTAGGTGGTCCGCAACTAAAGTATTTCCCGAATCTGTATCTTTAGTTTTCGGTATTATTTTGTGAACTACAACTCTATCAAAATTTACATCAAAAAAATTAATCATTTATTTCCTCTATTATTTGGTTTAATGCTGCTAATACATCGGTGATTTTTATTAATCCCAATGTTTGTTTATCAGAAATCTTTAATGCTTTACTGTGTTTACTTCTGGGTTCCCAGGGCATACCAACATTCGGATTATTACTATAAGTATATAATGCAATGCAAGGTATATCAAAAGCCGAGCACAAGTGAACAACTGAAGTATCAGGAGTCAATATAATATCGCAGGTACTCATCATAGCTGTAAACTGTTCGAAAGAGTTTACAAATGGTGCAGCTACATTTGGGACATTCTCTGTTATCTCATTCAACTGCTTTTCATTGCTTTTGGTAGTGAATACTTTAACCTCTAACTTTTCTTTTAACGTTTCTAGGGCTTGAATAAAACCGATATAATTGCCCGTACCCCAGTTTTTAGAATCATCAGAACCTGAAAGATTAATACCTAATCTGAATTTCTTAGATTTTACGCCTAGCAAATCTATCGCTTTCGATTGACTATCAAAACTCAAATTAAACGACAATGATTCTTCATTTTTCACATTTCCTGCAAATGGCAAAAGTAATGAATTTAATCTTTCAATAATATGATTTTCTTTCTTGTTAGGTAATCTTACTATATGTGAATATACTTTTCTATTCTCTTTTTCAAAACCCAATTTTATCTTGGCTTTTGTAAAACTAGTTAATATTGAAGAAGTACTGGAAGCATTATCCAAGAGGTCAATGACAATATCATACTCTTGTTTTCTTAATTCACTTAGAATCTTGAAATATGCCGCTATCCCTTTTTCCAAGACAAAGCTATTATCGATGCTTTCCTTTATGGCGAACTGCGCTGATTTGTTCCTGTGGCTAAGAACGATATCAATTTGCGAATCTGGTAGTATAACTCTTAGCTTTTTAAGAAAAGTAATCGAAACTAATACATCGCCTATTCTATCTTGACGAAGTATGAGAACCTTCTTCGGATTTTGGAAATTTTCTAGTTTCCCTTTTACCAATATTGGTTCATCTTTGCGTTCGGTTACTTTTCTGATGAAAGATTTGAGCATTGATTTACTTATCCTTCACTAGGTCATAATTTTTAAATCCACCAATACCTCTACCACCAAACAACTTATTCTCAATGAAGGAAAGCATTCTATATTTGAAACGCTCATGTTTATGAGGTTCTCTTGTAGGGTCAGCATTACCGCTGTATTGAAGCTTATCTTTCCAATCCATTCTGGATATCATATCTTTCATTACTGCTGGGTGGGTGTCCTCGAAAACATCACATTTCTGAAGAGGTCCATAATCGAAAATCTTGACTCCCTGCTCATAGTCTTCTTCAGCTTTTTTTGCTCCCCAATGGACAGAATTTAATGCCTTTTGTTTGGTTTTCATAAGGTGCGGAGGTCTTACCCAACCATAATGATATATCTCAGCATCTACTCTAGCTACTTTTAGTTTGCGCGTCCCTTCTCTTTGATGAGTATCTTTGTATTCGTCATATACTCTAAATGACTGTGCAGATTCCCAAGAATAAATATTAGGGTTATTTCTGATTATGCGGATTTCTTCGGGATACCAAGCATGACTCTGATTATAATGCTCATAGTCACCCCAAAAATGTTTGTATTTGAATAACAAACCTTCTACTTCTTTCTCATCTAGTAATTCTTCGCATCGCTTTTTAATGATAGGTAAATACTTTTCGTGGACTACTTCATCTGCTTGCACATAGAAACACCAATCACCTGTGCATTCTTTAAGCGCAACATTTGTTTGAATAGAGTTGATAGCACCTTTTTTCCAATGTTGGGTGTCCCACTCGGTATCTATAATCCTAATTTTAGGAGAATTGATTGACTCTATAACTTCTCGTGTGTTATCATCTTCGTCACCTTTGCCAACGGCAACTATAAACTCATCACAAATCGGAAGTATAGACTCAATTGACTCTTTAACTGGGTAATAGAGCTTAACTCCGTTTCGAACAAAAGAGAAACCACTAATTTTCATTTTTTTCTACCATTTCTTTGAAAAGATTCATCATATTAACAGCGTGATTTTTAATATCGAATAATTCTAATGCACGTTTTCTACACTCTAGTGCTAACTTGCTGTATAATTCTTTATTATTTGTCAAATTCTCTATTGCTTCTGCGATTGCTTTTGGATCTTCTTGATCTACTAATCTACCAACCTCATTAGTCACAGATTCATTAACACCAACTATATTCGTAGCTATTACGGGAGTACTTGTAGCCATAGCTTCGAAAGGTACTCTACCCATTCCTTCTCCTTTATGTGCTGGGAAAAGTACGATATCTGCGGCTTGCATCCATTTATTTACATTACTTTTCTGACCCATAAAAAAAACTCTATCCTTAACACCTAGTTCTTCAACTCTAGATGAAAAATAATCTAAAAGCCCTTCTTTTGGTTCATTACCAAGAACATATAATTGGTACTTATTCTCACTACGATTAGATAATATTTTCATACTTTCTAGAATATCATCTAAGCCCTTAGTAACTAATAATTGACCAACGAATAAAAGAATCGTCGAATCTGAATCCAATTCTAACTCAGATCTAATTTCTAATTTATTATAATTATTATGAAATAATTCACAATCAACACCATTATAAATCTTTACAAATTTACTATTAATTGTTGTTTGATTGAATCTAAAATTTATTGAATCTGAAATCCCAACTATCTGATCTATTCTTGGTTCAAGCAACCTATCATATTTGTGGTTCTGTGCAACTCTGGCATGGTATATTGACTTAATACCTGCCTTACGAGCTATAAAAGTAGAGAAAAAAGCAAACTTATCATCGTCTGTATGAATCAATTTAATATCATTTTTTTTTATAAACTCAACGTACTCATTTCTAACCAGCAAAAGTTTGAATAGACTCATAATATTCATTGGAGGAACTTTTTTAATAAAAACTTCAACACCACGATCTTCAGCTAGATTTCTCAACTCACCATCTTTTGGCATAGTCAGAAATGGTTTGAACCTTACTAAATCTAATTTGTCTATTAGGGCTAAAAGACTTTTCTGACCACCCATATTAGCATGTGGCAGTTTGCTGTGAAAAAGAATATTTATTGTTCCTTGATGGTTCATCTATATTTTTTATAAACTTCTACTGTTTCTTTTGCCGCATTTGTCCAACTGAAATCCTTAGCTCTTTTAATACTAGAACTTTTGAGTTCCGAATGAAGCGATTCATATGTAATTATACTATTCATAGCATTATATAGTTCTTCTACACTATTAGGATCAACTAATACAGCCGCATCACCAGCTACTTCAGGTAAACAAGAGCTAGTTGAAGTGATTACAGGTGCGCCACATTGCATAGCTTCTATGATAGGCAATCCGAATCCTTCAAAAAAGGAGGGGAAAACAAATACTTTACATTTATTATAGAATTGAACTAATTCTTTAATATCTAATCCTTTCAAGTGAAATATATTCTTTGAATCATTTTGCTTTATATGATTAGTCAAAGTTTTAAGATCCTTATCCCTTCCATTTGCCACTAATACTAGTTTAAATCTTTCTCTTATATCATCATCTAATTTCGAATAAGCAGTGACTATTCTCTCGATATTTTTTCGTTCCTCATATCTACCTACGTACAACAGAAACTCTTTATGAGGAAGATTATATTTATCATACAAATCAAATTCTTCATTAGTAATTTTGAAAACAGGGTTTGCAGCTTCGTAAATAACATTTATTCTATTTTCATCATATTTGTAATACTTCAATATATCTTCTTTTACATTTTGAGTTGGTACTATTACTGCCCTAGATGAGGAAAGAGTATCGTCAATACATTTTTTGAAATAGTCTTTATCTACTCCACAGTCATAATATAAAGGAAATAAGTCATGGATAGTAGTAATAGAATTTTCTATTTTAGGAAAACCAAAAGAATGAGTAAAATGAATCAAATCCATTTCTTTAGCCTTCTTTTTATACATCATTTCGTCATATTTCTTAACGATTGGTCTTCCCAGATTGCCAATTATCATATCATGTGGAAGAATATTCTGAACACTTAGGTTTGGTCTATTTCCAAAATATTTTTCTATTTTATCTTTTCTATTAAAAGATGTAATTAAATTCACATTAATATCTGGGAATTGGTTTAGCACTCCCCCAATAATCTCTCTAGAATATGTCTCTATACCGCTCCTACCAAATAGAAACTTTGCATTATAAGCTATGTTCATAATTCCTCTCTGACGAAATTTAAAAACACTTTTATCACTTCGTCTGTTTCAATATTTTCAATTGGTTCTTTAGTTTTAGTTCTAACAGATGCAAATTTTGATTTATAAGGTAACCACTCTGTACAGTGTGATGAGAGTAAACTATATATCAAAAACACAGGTGTATTAGTTGCTGAAGCTATATGCACAATAGAAGTATCAGGAGTAAAAACTAAGGATGAAAGGTTTATTAAAGCTGCTACCTGATTCAAACTCATAGGATCGAACACCAACACTCTGTCATTTCCTAAACCGTTTTTTATATCTAAGGCCTTTGAGTGTTCATTTGGGGCTGAGATTATGACAAAGTGAAAGCCCTCAATATTTTCTAATATTCTTGAAAGTATCTCAATATTTTTAGCAGTTGAAAATGTTCTATAGTCATTACCAGAAGAAATATTATAAACTATAAAAGGGGTAATATTACTAACTTTTACTTTTGCAAAGCTAGTATCATTATCTGCTATTGTCATTTTATTTATAATCAGTTCTTGATAATCTTTAATACCAAATATTCTAGCTACAAACTTACATTGAAGTTCAAGCATAGTAATTTTATTTCTGAATTGATTCAAATCAATCTGAATATTGAATAATGCCGAATAAATATGACGTCTAGAGTTATGTGCAATTACTGCTTTTGTTGTATTATTATTACCAGCAAGATTCGAAATTAATCCAGCTTTGGTAGTATCATTCAAAACCAAAGAAAGAATCAAATCATAATTGTTCTTCTTCAACTTTGAAGCTTGTATCAATGACTTGAAAAAACTAATTGGTTGTATTATCTTATTCCTGATAAGTGTTTCAGTTTTTATAATACTCGCATTCCTATTTGATGCGATTACATCTATATTAGAATTCGGGATTAATTGATTCAGCAACTTAATAACAGGAAGTGTAACTATCATATCGCCAATTGCATCATACCTGAGAATTAGGATATTCCTTACCCCTTCTTTTGCTATTGGTATATCTTTTTCCTTATTTCTGAATACTATCCTGAATATAGAGTAGAAGAACTTTTTTAAAAATAGTTCAATCTTCATTAAGCTAACAAGCATTTATTGATAATATTTTTATCATTCACAATTACTTAAAAATTAAACACATATTAACTTATAACTTGATAAATAGTCAATATGTGTTTAATTTTAACATTATTGATATATAATTTTCTATCAATAATATTAAAAAAGCAATTGCGAATCAATAATACAGAATTTAATAATATAAATTTGATATTCCATATATAATAATTATGATTGAACTAATAACTCTAGATAAACAGATTTTCGAATTAATCAATTTAGGTTTGGCAAATCCGGTAACTGACTTTATAATGCCAATTATTACTCAGTTCAAATACTGGTTACCGTTATATATTATTGGAATGGTATATTTACTATTGAGGTTTAGACTCAAAGGGCTCTATATATTAGTAGTATTGTTATTTGTAGTCGGGTTATGTGATTTGATTAATGCGCAACTATTAAAAGAATACTTTGCAAGAGTGAGACCCTGCAGGGCATTAGAGAATGTTAATCTACTCATACATTGCGGAGGTGGACTAAGTTTCCCCTCTAATCATGCAGTTAATAATTTTGCAGCTGCTACAGTCCTAAGTTCATATTTTCAGAGAAAGAAAGTTACTTTTTTTATTATAGCCTCATTCGTAGCTATCTCTAGAGTATTCGTCGGAGTTCATTATTTGAGTGACGTAACTGCAGGCGCTTTGGAAGGTATCTTAATAGGTGCAATAATAGTTTCTTTATTTAGACTCATAAATTTTGATAAAGAAGTATTAGAAAGGATTAGAATTAATTAAGTCTAACTAGTTCGTTAGGTCTCATTTCATATTTTATCGGTGCTATAGCAGCAAATTCTTTGCTATGAGTTGCAGTTAAAATCGTCGTCCCGAATTCTTTATTGATATTTATAAATAATTCTGATATTAAATCTGAATTACGTGAATCTAAATTTCCAGTAGGTTCGTCTGCAATTAATATTTTTGGATCATTCATTATAGCCCGAGCTATTGCAACTCTCTGTTGTTCACCACCAGACATTTTTTTGGGTTTATGATTAGCCCTATTAGCAATACCAACAAACTTTAATAGTTCAATTGCTTTTGATTCGATATTTTTTCTTTTTTTATTTGCAATCATTGCAGGCATTAATATGTTTTCTAATGCTGAAAATTCAGGTAAGAGGTGGTGAAATTGAAAAATAAATCCAAGTTTAGTGTTTCTAAACTCATTTAGTTCCGAATCTTTGCAATCTAATAAATTTAATTCTGTATTATCATCTTTATATGTAAGGTAACCACTACTAGGTGTATCGATAGATCCAATGATATGTAGTAATGTACTTTTACCGACTCCCGAGGAGCCAACAATTGATATAATCTGATTACTTGTTAAATTCAATGATAAGTTACTGAAAACTGTTAGACTTTCAGAATTATCATTTTTATAGATTTTAGAAATATTTTGAATATTATAATTAATCATAAAAAAAGGCGTCCAAAAAGAACGCCCCAATATAGGTATATTTTTATAAAAAAAAAGATTTTAGTCTTTCTTTTCTGTATCAGTATCATCTTTTTCATCAGTAGTTTCATCTTTGATTTCCTCTGCCTTCTCAGCAACATCTTCAGCGATTTCTTCTACTTTCTCTTTTGCTTCTTCTACCACTTCTTCAACTGCTTCTTTAGCTTCCTCAACTACTTCTGTAGCAGCTTCAGTTACAACTTCAGCAGCTTCTTTTGCAGTTTCAGCAACATCTTCAACTAGTGATGCTTCTTCAGTAGATTCTTCTGTGTTTTCAACTACTTCTTCAGCAGTCTCTTCCTTAGAAGCTTCAGCTACCACAGGTGCTACTTTAGGTGTAGATTTTTTCTTTTTCTTCGGCTTTTCAGAAGCTCCTTCTTGTGGATTAGACCAATCTACTAGTTCAATTAAAGCTACTTCAGCAGAGTCACCTCTACGAGCACCCAATTTGATAATTCTAGTATATCCGCCTTCTCTTTCAGCTACTACTGGAGCTATAGAGTCGAACAATTCCTGAAGAATATCCTTTCTTTTCAATTCACGAGCAACAATACGTCTAGTGTGAATATCTATAGTTTGACCATCAGGTAAACTGCCATTTTGCTCATTAACAAGTGCATGTCTTGCTTTTGAAATCAACTTCTCTGCATAAGGTCTCAATGCCTTTGCTTTAGCAGTAGTAGTTTTGATTCTTTTATGCTCTATTAGATTACTAGCCAAACTTTGTAAAGTTGCTTTTCTATGACTAGCTGTTCTATTTAGTTTCTTACCAGATTTTAAGTGTCTCATTTTCGTACTTCAATTTAGACGTTTATTAATTGTTAACTAACATTGATTTTGGTTCTTCTTTTAGATATTGATCTACATTCATACCAAATTCAAGTCCTTGGTTTGCAACAAGGTCTCTTAACTCAGTTAATGATTTCTTACCAAAGTTTCTGAATTTCAATAATTCTGCTTCTTTTAAAGATACCAGGTCAGCAAGTCTGCCAATTTCTGCTCTCTTAAGACAGTTATGAGCTCTCACAGAAAGTTCTAATTCATCAACAGGAGTTTCAAGTATTTTCTTAATACGTTTTTTCTCAGCAGATTTCTCTTCTTCTTCAGCTGATCTACCAGAAAGTGAATCAGTCTCATAAGCATCAAAGTTAATGAAGAACTTGATGTGATCACTTAGAATTTTAGAAGCTAAGTGAAGAGATTCTTGAGCTGTGATAGTGCCATCAGTTTTAACATCAAGTACTAATCTTTCATAGTCAGTTCTTTGACCAACACGATAAGGCTCTACATTGAAAATAACATTTCTTACAGGTGTGAAGATAGAGTCAATCGGTAACATCCCAACAGGATAATCAACCATATTTTGCTCTTCGGAAGGAACATATCCTTTTCCACGACCAATTTTTAATTCTACATCAAATTCTGCATCGTCAGCTAAAGTAGCAATATGCAAATCTTGATTTATAATTTCAATTTCAGAAGATGCATCTTGGATATCTTTTGCAGTCCAAGTACCCGAGCCTTTAAGAGTGAAATTAACGGTTACAGGCTTTTTATCAGCATTTTTGATTCTTACTTGCTTCAAATTTAGAATTATCTCTGATACGTCCTCTACAACTCCATCAATAGTTTGGAACTCATGAAGTACATCAGAAATCTTTAAGCCAGTAATAGCTGAGCCAGGAATTGAAGAAAGTAATATTCTTCTTAGTGAATTACCTATAGTAACACCGTAACCTTGCTCTAGCGGTTGCATTACAAATTGACTGTGAAAATCCGTCGAATTTTCTTCAATTATTACCCTTTCAGGCATTTGCATTTGAATATTCATAATTATATACAGTTTTTTTTAAGTTGAGTCGAAAAATCTAATTAAACTCTACGTCTTTTGGGAGGTCTACACCCATTATGTGGGACAGGAGTTTTGTCAATTATAGAATGAATCTCTAGACCCGAATTAGAAAGTGCTCTTACAGCAGCTTCACGACCTGATCCAGGACCCTTGACTACGACGTCAACTTTACGTAGTCCCATATCGAAAGCTTCTTTACCAGCTAATTCTGCTGAAATTTGAGCTGCGTATGGTGTATTCTTTTTTGATCCTTTAAAACCATTTTTCCCAGAAGAAGACCAAGCTAAAGTATTTCCATAAGTATCAGTAATTGTTACGATAACATTATTGAAAGATGCTTTAACAAATGCTTTTCCATGGACATCCGATACGACTTTCTTTTTTTGTCTTTTTTTAGCCAACGTGGATACCTACTTATTATTTAGTTACTTTTTTCTTGTTTGCGATAGTTTTTCTTCTACCCTTACGAGTACGAGCGTTTGTTTTAGTACGTTGTCCACGACATGGTAAACCTCTTCTATGACGAAGACCACGGTAACACCCAATATCCATCAAACGTTTGATATTCATTTGAGTTTGAGATCTCAATGATCCTTCTACTCTGTAATTTTCTATGATATCACGGAGAGTTGCTATTTCTGCATCTGTCCAATCATGAACTTTTTTACTTTCATCGATACCAGCTTCAGCTAAAATATCCTTAGATATCTTATTACCTATACCATATAGGTAAGTCAAACCGATAACGCCTCTTTTATTCTTTGGTAAATCTACACCAGCTATACGTGCCATAATAATCTCCTATTACCCTTGACGTTGTTTAAATCGTGGGTTTTTCTTATTAATTATATATACCCTGCCCTTTCTTTTTACGATTTTATCGTCTGGGTTTCGCTTTTTAACAGAAGCTTGTACTTTCATTTTAAAAACCTAATATTATTTATATCTATATACTATACGACCTTTTGATAGGTCATAGGGCGACATCTCTACTCGAACTTTATCGCCTTGTAATATTTTAATAAAGTGCATTCGCATCTTGCCCGAAATATGAGCAAGTATAACGTGCCCATTTTCAAACTTCACTTTAAACTGTGTATTAGGTAAAGTTTCCTCTACTATACCATCTAACTCTATTAACTTTTGTTTTGCCATTTTCTCTTTTGTTGTATTTTAGTACTGTAAACTAACGATTATTCTGTTAGATAATTGCATTTGTGCAGTACTAAAATCCTCCTACACCAGCTCTTCCTTTCATCTTACCTGTCTTCATAAATCCATCATAGTGTCTCATCATCAAATGTGACTCAATTTGTTGTAGAGTATCTAAACCCACACCCACTATGATAATCAAACTAGTACCACCAAAGAATGATGCGAATAATGAAGTTATACCGAATATATTCTGTACGAACGTAGGTAATATAGCTATTAAAGCTAAGAATATAGAACCTGGTAACGTAATTCTAGTTAATATTTTTTCAATGTATTCTGCAGTTGGAGCACCAGGTCTTATACCTGGAACAAATCCACCTTGTCTTTTCATATTATCCGCAATTTCTTTCGGATTAAAAATAATCGCTGTATAAAAGAATGTGAACAATACAACCATAACACCATATACAAAAGCGTAACCAAATGATGATGGATTAAACCATGCAGCAAATGATTGCATAGCCGGTACACCCGGGAAGAATGATGCAATAGTATTAGGAATAAACATCAAAGACTGAGCAAAGATGATCGGCATCACACCAGCTGTATTCACTCTCAAAGGAATAAACTGTGTAGTACCACCAAATACTCTCTTACCAACTTGTCTTTTTGCATATTGAACTGGTATTCTTCTTGCACCTTGAGTAATCAAAACTATTGATGCAATAATACCGAATAAGAATGCAAATATTATAATCTCTAAGAACCAAGGTCTAGAACCAACAGATATTAATTCCCATTCTTGCATTAGAGCAGCAGGTAATGCAGCTATGATACCTATAAAGATAATCAATGATATACCGTTACCAACACCCCTTTCAGTTATTTGTTCACCTAACCACATTAGGAAAATAGTCCCAGCAGTAAGTGTAATAACAGTAGAAATAAAGAATAATACTCCACCATCTGGAACCACAGGAGCTCCACTAGCAGCAGTTTGGTTTACTAATTTTACGGCAACACCAATAGATTGAAGACCTGCAACAAATACTGTAGCAAACCTTGTCCATTGATTGATTTTTCTTCTACCGTCTTCACCTTCTTTTTGCATTTTTTGAATTTGTGGGAAAACAACACCAGCCAATTGGAAAATAATTGATGATGTGATATAAGGCATAATACCTAATGCGAATATAGCAGCATTAGAAAACGCACCACCCACAAATAGATCGAAGAAGCCAAACAAATCGTCAGCTCCACCAGTTCCAATAGTTGATTTCAATACATCTACATCTATACCGGGTATAGTAATAAATGCACCTACTCTAACAACTAATAAAATAAGTAAAGTAAAAAATATTCTATTTCTTAATTCTTCAATCTTGAATATATTACTAAAAGTCTCTCCAAATTTAGCCATTAAGATTTACCGCCCCCCCGGCTTTTTCTATCTTTTCTTTTGCCGTAGAGCTAAATTTGTCAGCAGTTATAGTAGCAGCCGATGTCAATTCACCATCACCTAATACTTTTAATGGAATTCTCTTTTTAGTGATCAGTCCAACAGCTATAAGTGCAGATTTATCAATATTCTTAGCATCAACTTTATTTTCATCTATCAACATTTGTATTTGGCCTAAGTTCACAACAGAATACTTTATAGAGAATTTGTTGTGGAATCCAAATTTAGGAACTCTACGGTTGATCGGCATTTGACCACCTTCGAAACCTATTCTAATAGTTGCACCAGAACGAGATTTTTGTCCTTTGTGCCCTTTACCAGAAGTTCCTCCGTAACCAGAACCCTCACCGCGACCAACTCTTTTTTTACTATGTGTAGAGCCTTTCGGCTTTATTAAATTTCCAACATGTTTCATATTAAAACCGGTAATATTTTTTATTCACTAACTTGTTCTACTTTCACTAAATGTCTAACAACATTAACCATACCACGAGTTTGCTCGTTATCAGGAAGAATATTTGAGTAATTAGGTCTTCCTAATCCAAGTGCTTCTATCGTTAGTTTATGTTTGCTTTTAGACTTAATGCAACTTTTTATCTGAACTACTTTTATTTTAGACATGATTTTCCCTTTAAAGTTATCCGTAGATTACTTTTTCTACTGAAATGCCTCTTCTAGAAGCAACTGAATTACTGTCTTCAACTCTTTGCAATCCGTTCAATGCAGCTTTTATTGCATTATGCGGATTAGAAGAACCAAGATTCTTAGTTAATACGTTTTGAATACCAGCCAATTCCAATACAGCACGGATACCGCCAGAGGCGATAACACCTGTACCAGGAGTTGCAGGTTTAATCAATACTTTTCCAGCGCCATACTTACCTGTAACTTCGTGAGGTATGGTACCATTTTGAATTGTAACACTGATAAGACTTTTCTTAGCAACATCGGTAGCTTTTGAAATAGCATCTACAACTTCTGATGCTTTACCTAGACCATAACCAACGTGTCCATTGCCATCGCCAACTACTACTAGTGCCGAGAAATTGAATCTACGTCCACCTTTTACTACTTTCGCTGTACGACCAACGTAAACTAGTTTATCATTTAAGTTTAATTCTGAAGCTTTTACTTTGCTCACTTTCAATTACTCCTTTGAGTGATCTTTTAAAATTGAAGTCCACCTTCTCTCGCAGAGTCAGCCAAAGCTTTTACTCTACCGGTGTATATATTACCGTTTCTATCGAAACGTACTTTCTTTATGTCTTGTGCTAATGCTCTTTCAGCGATTGCTTTACCTACTAATTGACTCATCTGAGTTTTATTCATATCAGATTTAATCTGTGATTTGATATCAGAATCGATAGTAGATGCTGAAACTAGAGTCTTAGAATTTGTATCATCAATAACTTGAACAAATATATTTGTTAAGCTTTTGAAAACTGAAAGACGAGGTACTGAAGCAGTTCCACGAATCTTAGATTTGATACTTCTTTTTCTTCTAGCTTTTCTTTTGTATTTCAAACTTGTAGTATTCATAACTTCTCTAACTATTATAAGTTTTATTTAGATGCAGACTTACCTGCTTTTCTTCTAATTACTTCACCTTCGTATCTAACTCCTTTACCTTTGTAAGGCTCAGGTGGTCTTAGTTTTCTTAATTTAGAAGAAACTTCACCAACCAATTGTTTGTCAGAACCAGAGATAACAACAGACGTTTGAGTTGGAGTTTGGAATTCAATACCATCAGGAGGTATAACTAAGATAGGGTGTGAAAACCCTAAACTTAATACTAGTCTAGTGCCTTTAAGTTCAGCTCTAAAACCTACACCTTCTATAATAAGAGTTTTCTTAAACCCTTCATGAACTCCATTAACAGCATTATTAATCATAGAACGGATCATTCCATGTTTAGATTTAACGCTTTTTGTTTCGTTAGCTCTAATTACTGTTATTACATTATCATTTATTTCTAAAGAAATACCTTCTGGAAGGTTAACAGCTCTTTCGCCGTTAGGTCCTTTTGCAGTTACAGTATCATCTTTATGAGTAACTGTTACTTTTTCAGGAATTTCTATTATTTGTTTACCTATTCTAGACACTAGATTTCTCCAATTATATTACCATACGGTGCAAATTACTTCGCCACCGACATTATGCTTTCTAGCTTCTTTATCTGTCAATACACCTCTTGAAGTAGAGATAATTGCCATACCTAAGCCATTCTTTACTCTTGGTATCTGGTCAGAAGGAACATATATTCTTCTACCAGGCTTACTTACACGAGTAATTTGATTGAAAGCAGGCTTTTTCTTAAAATATCTTAATTCTACTTTGATTTCGCCTTGGACGCCATTTGCTTCTTCTTGGTATCCTGCTATGAAACCTTGTTCAAGAAGGATTTTAGAGAGAGCTACTTTCATATTAGAACGAGGAATGCTCACGTATCTGTGACCAGCGTTTCCACCATTTCTAATTCTCGTCAAGAAATCTGCTATTTGATCTGTTACTGCCATAGTTTTTAACCTAAGAAATTACCAACTTGCTTTTTTAATTCCGGGCAACTTGCCCTCTAACGCCAACTGTCTGAATACGTGTCTCGTTAGTCCATATTTACGATAGACTGCTCTACTTCTGCCTGTTACAGAGCATCTATTAACTACTCTAGTAGGAGATGAGTTTCTTGGAAGTTTTTGTAATCCTTCCATATCTCCAGCTTCTTTCAAAGCTGCTCTTTTCTTAGCGTATTTAGATACAAGTCTTTTTCTTTTCTCGTTTCTAGCTATTACACTTTTTCTAGCCATTCTAAAAGTACCTGTTTATTGATTTTTCGTTTTAAATGGAAATCCAAATTCAGTAAGAAGAGCTCTTGCTTCTTCATCAGTTTTCGCTGTAGTTACGAATGTAATATCCATACCAGTGATTCTGTTTACTTTATCTACATCGATTTCCGGGAATATAATCTGTTCTTTGATTCCTAAAGTATAGTTTCCTCTTCCATCAAAACTTTTATCAGGGAAACCTCTAAAGTCTCTGATACGAGGAGCCGTGATATTCACGAATCTATCTAAGAACTCATACATTCTTATTCTTCTTAGAGTAACTGAAGCCCCAATAGGCATACCATCTCTAAGTTTGAAATTTGATATAGCTATTTTTGCTTTTCTAACTACTGGTCTTTGACCTGTAATTAATTCTAGCTCATTGATAGCTGCTTGCAATAATTTTGGATCTTGAGTTGCTTTACCAACACCCATATTCAAGCTTATTTTTTTCAATTTTGGCACTTCCATTACAGATTTGTAATTAAACTTTTTCTGCATTGCCGGAACTACATTTTCTTTGTAATGGACTTGGAATTGTGCTACTGGAACTTCTTCATTCCTTGCAGCGTCTTCAAACCTTTGTCCTTCAAATGCGAATATGTCTCTTTTAGATATCGCTTTTGCCATGACTTTTTATATCCCGTGAATTATCTTTATTTCGATTGAATCAATTTGACATTCGAGTAGTGCAATGGTGCACTTTTAGTTACTCTACCGCCTTGTTGGTTTTGTTGACTTGGCTTTTCGTGTTTGATTTTCTCATTCACGCCTTCAACTAAAACTTTCATTTTAGAAGGGTATATATCTAATACTCTTCCTTCTTTCCCTTTGTCAACACCAGTAATAACTTGAACTGTGTCGCCTTTTTTTATTTTAAGTTTCATTTTTTTGACTCTTATTATTAAAGTACTTCGGGTGCTAAAGAAATAATTTTCATATATTGCTTCTCACGAAGCTCTCTAGCAACTGGTCCAAAGATACGTGTCCCTTTCGGATCACCTTTTTGATTTAAAATAACAGCAGCGTTGTCGTCAAATCTAATATAAGAACCATCACTTCTTCTTTGTTCTTTTGCAGTTCTTACTACGACAGCTTTTACAACTTCACCTTTTTTGACACCGCCATTAGGTATTGCTGACTTTACTGAGGCAACTATTATGTCGCCAATGCGAGCATATTTTTTACCATGTCCACCTAATACTCTGATGCATCTAATCTTTTTAGCACCCGAATTATCGGCAACAGCTAAGTTTGTTTCTTCTTGTATCATTTTAGTTTCCTATAAATTTACTTAGCTTTCTCAAGAATTTCAATGAGATTCCATCTCTTAGTTCTGCTAAGTGGTCTTATCTCTTGAACTTTTACTATATCTCCAATACCGCACTCGTTATTTTCATCGTGTGCTGTTATCTTCTTAGATTTTTTGTAATACTTTCTGTATAAAGGGTGAGCTATTTGTCTCTCCGTTTTAACAGTTATAGTTTTATCACATTTATCTGAAACAACTATACCTTGTAATACTTTTTTTCTCGAAGATGTTTCTACGTTTGCATCTTTTATTTGCTCTGCCATAGCTTTTCCTTACTTAGAACTTCTCTGTCTTAAAATAGTTTTCATTTTAGCAATATCACGTCTTAGGATTCTTAAATAAGTAGTATCCTGCAACTGCTTTAATGCATGTTGAAACTTTTGCTTTGCAAGTGTTTCTTGCGATTCCTCTACCAAGTTTACTAATTCTTGGTCTGATAATTCTCTTAAATCTTTTGCTAATCTTGGTTTCATTACCATTAACCTCTTAGGTCAACACGTGATACAAATTTCGTTTTAACAGGAAGTTTATGAGCTGCTAGTCGCATTGCTTCTTTTGCTCTTTCCTCTGTCACACCATCTATCTCGAACAATATACGGCCTGGTCTAATTACAGCTTCCCAACCTTCTGGAGAACCCTTACCTTTACCCATTCTTGTTTCCGCTGGTTTTTTAGTAAATGGCTTATCAGGAAATATTCTGATCCATACTTTACCATCTCTTCGAAGATATCTGTTTATTGCAATACGGGCAGATTCTATTTGTCTATTCGTAATAGACACAGGCTCTAAAGCTTTTAATCCAAATGATCCGAATGTTACTAGCGAACCTCTGTAAGCTTTACCTTTTCTTCTACCTCTATGCGTCTTTCTGTGTTTTACTCTTTTCGGGCTTAACATTGTATTGTTCCAATTTTTTCTTAAACAGCGGTTGTAATATCGCCTTTACAAATCCAAACTTTTACTCCAATAGCACCGTAAATAGTGTGTGCAGTCGCAGTACCGTAATCTATTTCTGCTCTCAAAGTATGGAGAGGAGTACGTCCTTCTTTGTATTGTTCTGTTCTAGCCATCTCTGCACCACCTAATCTACCTGAAGCCATTACTTTGATACCTTCGGCTCCCATACGACTAGCAGCAGATACTGCTTGTTTTAATGCTCTTCTGAATGATATTCTGCCTTCTAATTGTTGAGCAATATTCTCAGCAACTAATATAGCATCTAATTCAGGTCTCTTAATTTCATTGATTAATAACTTAACATCTTTTCCAGTTACTAATTTGATTTCTTCTTCTAATTGAGTAATATCTCTACCAGAACGTCCGATTATAACACCAGGTCTAGAAGTATTAATTGTTACTCTTAATTGCTTAGCTGTTCTTTCAACAATTATTCTAGATATACCAGCACCTTTCTTTCTACTCTTGATATAGTTTCTTACTTTAATATCTTCAAGTATTTTTTCTGCCATGTTCTTTTCATCGAACCAATTAGCATCATGCGTTCTATTAATACCTAGTCTTATCCCTATTGGATTAGTTTTTTGTCCCAAGACTTTACCCCTCTGAATTTACTTTTTCAGTTTCTAGTAATGATTGATTATGGTCTAATGTTTGCAACTCTACCGTCAAGTGATTCGATCTTTTACGAATTCTAAAAGCTCTTCCCATAGGAGCAGGTCTTATTCTCTTCATAGAAGGACCTTGGTTAGAATAGATTGCCTTGATAACTATTTCATTGTTATCATAAGACATACCTTCTTCTTTAGCTTTGTTGTTCAAGTTTGAGATTGCCGAACGTAAAACGTCTTTTGTCATTCTTGCAGCCAAATTAGGAGTACTGCTAAGTATATTTAATGCTTCCTCAGCCGACTTTCCACGTATCAAATCTATAACCAAACGCATTTTACGTGGTGAAGATTTAATATATTTTTTTAGTGCTCTTGCTTGCATTTTATCATTTACCTAATTAATTGCTTCTTATTTCTTTCTGTGACCTGAATGGCCTCTATAGTTCCTAGTAGGAGAAAATTCACCGAATTTATGTCCAACCATATTCTCTGTTACATATACCGGGATAAAACTTTTCCCATTGTGCACAGCAATCGTATGCCCAACAAACTCTGGAGTTATAGTTGATGCTCTTGCCCACGTTTTTATCACAGATTTTTTTTGTGATTCGTTAGCTGCATCAATCTTTCTTTGTAGTTTGTAATGAACAAATATACCTTTCTTTAATGATCTAGACATACCTTACTTTCCTTGCTTTTTGTTTTTACGTCTTCGAATAATCATCTTATTACTACTATTCTTTAATTTTCTAGTCTTAGCACCCTTAGCATTTTTACCCCAAGGTGATCTAGGGTGTAATCTACCACCACCAGATTTTGACCTACCTTCACCACCACCCATTGGGTGATCTACTGGATTCATTGCCATACCACGAGTTTGAGGTTTTATTCCTCTCCATCTGTTACGACCGGCCTTACCTTGAATAATATTTTCATGCTCTGGATTACTTACTCTACCTAATGTAGCATAGCAAGTTTTCAGAATTAATCTAATCTCACCAGATGGCAATTTTATCTGTGCGTATTTTTTATCGAATCCTACTACTTGAGCAGATTGACCAGCACTTCTAACTAATTGTCCACCTTTACCTGGCTTCATTTCAATATTATGAACACTAAATCCTGTTGGTATTTTTTCTAATGGAAGAGCATTACCTGGATTCAATTCAGAATCTGGTCCTTGTTCCAATACAGTTCCAACTTGCAATCCAAATGGACATAGTATATATCTTTTTTCACCGTCTTTATAAGAAACTAGTGCAATAAAAGATGATCTGTTTGGATCGTACTCGATAGTCTCAACAGTGGCTTTATCGCCAAATCTGTTTCGTTTCCAATCGATGATTCTATATCTTCTTTTATGTCCACCACCTCTATGACGAGATGTGATCTTTCCAGTATTATTTCTACCACCATTTTTCTTAATTGGTTTTAGTAGAGGTTTGTAAGGTTTATCAGCTGTAAGTTCTTCGTACTTATTAACTGAATAGTGCCTTGTACCTGGAGTTATTGGTTTTAATTTTCTAATACCCATAGTAGTTCAATCTTTTTTTTATTCTTGTGCACCTGAAACTAATTCTATTTCATGGCCTTCAGCCAGAGTTACGTATGCTTTTTTGTAAGTACTAGTTTTACCTACTTGCAAACCTTGCTTTGTAAATCTTCTTTTTACCTTACCTTTAACTTTAAGAGTTCTTACGTTTCTTACAACGACTTCGAACATCTCTTCTACAGCATCTTTAATCTGTGGTTTTGTAGATCTTGTATCTACTTCAAACACATATTGTCTGCTTTCGGCAAGTGACATACCCTTTTCGGTAATTATCGGTCTTTTTAAAACTATAGCCATAATATTATCTTAGTTTAATACTTGTTCAATTTTTTCTATAGACCCTTTGAATAATAATATTTTCTTATGTGATAGTATATCATAAGTCGATATTTGATCAGCAGGTTTGATATTCAGCTTATTAATGTTTCTTGCAGATTTGAATAAATGTTCGTTATGTTCAGGAATAATGAACAAGATTGAATTATCATTCAATTGCAAATTTTTAATTACATTAGCTATTTCTTTAGTTTTGAATTCATTTAAGTTAAAGTCTTCAACTATTTTAAAGTTGTTCTCTGCTATTCTAGAAGAAAGAGCAGATTTACGAGCTAATCTATTAACTTTTTTATTCAATTTCTTGTGGAATAACTGTGGTTTTGGACCATGTATCGTTCCACCACCTACCCAAATAGGTGATCTAGTCGAACCAGCACGAGCAGTACCACGTCCTTTTTGCTTCCATGGTTTCTTACCACCACCACTAACTTCTGAACGTACTTTCGTTTTTCTAGTACCTTGTCTTCTATTAGCTAAGTGGAACACTACCGCCATGTGCATAGCTGCTTCATTTGGTGTTACACCAAATATTTCGCTATTCAGCTCAATTGTACCTGCGCTTTGTCCGTCTTTATTGTAAACTTCTGCTTGCATTTTCAAATGCCTATTTGTAAATTTCTAAATAAGAGTTACGTGTACCCGGTACACTACCTTTAATAAGGATAATGTTTTTCTCAGGAAATACGTCAACAACTTCCATATTTGCGATTGTGACTTTGTCACCACCCATTCTACCAGCCATTCTCAATCCTTTCATAACACGAGAAGGATCCGAAGATTGTCCAATTGAACCAGGGTGTCTTTGTCTATTTTTTTGACCGTGAGTTGCCATACCAACACCTTTGAAGTTATAACGTTTCATAACCCCTTGGAAACCCTTTCCTTTAGATGTTCCTTTAACCTTGATTAAGTCACCAACTTCAAACTGTTCTACTGTTAAGCTTGCACCTACAGCCAACTCATCTTCCATATCTCTAAATTCTTTAAGAACATAAGCAGGTTTTACACCAGCTTTGTCAAAATGACCTTTCAAAGGCTTAGTTACGTTCTTTTCAGACTTCTCATTGTAAGTAATCTGTACGGCATTGTAACCATCAGTCTCGTTAGTCTTAACTTGACTAACATAGCAAGGCCCAGCTTCTACAACTGTACAAGGAACGTGTGTTCCATTAGATGTAAAATAACTTGTCATGCCTTTTTTCTTGCCAAGGATAGCAGCTTTCATTTTCTAACCTTATACCTTTACTTCTACATCTACGCCAGCTGGAAGCTCGATTTTCATCAGAGCGTCTACTGTTTTTTGCGAAGAACTAAATATGTCAATTAATCTTTTATGTACTCTAGTCTCAAATTGCTCACGAGATTTTTTATCTACGTGTGGTGATCTGTTAACAGTGTAAATTGTTTTGCTAGTGGGTAGTGGTATCGGACCCGATACCACTGCGCCAGTTTGCTTTACAGTTTTTACGATTCTGTCACTAGATTTATCAATCAAATTATGATCGTATGACTTTAACTTTATTCTTATTTTTTGTGTTGACACTTTTAAAACCTATAGTTTGTGCGAGTATATTACTCAACAATTTTAGTTACAACGCCTGCACCTACAGTTCTACCACCTTCACGAATCGCAAATCTCAAACCTTCTTCCATTGCGATTGGAGCGATAAGTTCAATGCTAATTGCATCTAAGTTGTCACCAGGCATAACCATCTCAGTTCCTTCTGGAAGTGTCAATGAACCTGTAACATCAGTAGTTCTGAAATAAAATTGAGGTCTGTAACCAGAGAAGAATGGAGTGTGACGTCCGCCTTCTTCTTTTTTCAATACATATACTTGTGCTGAGAATTTGTGGTGAGGTGTGATAGCACCTGGCTTACAGATAACCATACCTCTTTCTAATTCTTCTTTCTCTACACCACGTAATAATAGTCCTACGTTATCACCAGCTTGACCTTGATCCAACAACTTACGGAACATCTCTACTCCAGTACAAGTTGTTTTCTTTTTCAAACCAAATCCTACGATTTCTACTTCATCGTTCACATTAACGATTCCTCTTTCAATTCTACCAGTTCCTACTGTACCACGACCAGTGATAGAGAATACGTCCTCTACTGGCATCAAGAATGGTTTATCAGTATCTCTTTCTGGAGTTGGAATGTATGAATCTACAGCATCCATTAACTCGTAAACTGACTTGAATCTTTCGTCATCTGGAGATGATGAATCATCTGTACCAGCTTCTAAAGCTTTAAGAGCAGAACCTTTGATAATTGGAATATCATCACCTGGGAAATCATAAGAAGATAATAATTCTCTTACTTCCATTTCTACTAACTCAGCTAATTCTTCATCAGCAATGTCAATCTTATTCATAAATACAACAATCTTAGGAACACCTACTTGACGAGCTAATAGGATATGCTCTCTAGTTTGAGGCATAGGTCCATCAGTAGCAGCAACTACAAGAATCGCACCGTCCATTTGTGCAGCACCAGTGATCATATTCTTAACATAATCCGCGTGACCAGGACAATCTACGTGTGCGTAGTGTCTAGTTTCAGTTTCATACTCAACGTGAGAAGATGCGATAGTTATACCACGCGCTTTTTCTTCAGGTGCGTTGTCGATTTGATCAAAACTTCTTTTTTCACCATAACCTTTTTTAGCAAGTGATACAGTGATAGCAGCAGTTAAAGTTGTTTTACCATGATCTACGTGACCAATTGTTCCAACGTTAACGTGGGGCTTACTTCGGTCGAATTTTTCTTTAGCCATTTTTAGCTCCTATAAATAATTGTTATTTTTAATGTTTATTTTTTTTACTTATTAATTGTTTCGTAATGAGAAAAGTTCATTATATAATTCGCTCTTCCCTGCGAAACAGATCTTAATTTGGTTACATAACCAAACATTGACGATAGAGGAGCTTGCGCTCTTACTATCTGTAAGTCATTTTTCTGACTAATTCCTTCTATTCTACCATGTCTAGAATTCAAGTCAGCTATTACATCTCCCAAATAATCATTGGGAGTAGTTACTTCTACGAAAAATATTGGTTCTAGTATATTAGTTCCTGCTTGGCGAGCTGCTTCTTTCACAGCAGCTGATGCGGCTAGTTTACTACCTAAATCGGTAGTCAAATCGGAGTCAAAGTGAATATCCAACAAAGTAATTTTTACTTTTGTCATTGGATAACCCTGAGGACCGACTTGAAGAGCCTGCACCGAACCCAATTCGGCAGCTTTTATATACTCAAATGGAACTTTTTTGTCCACTCTATTTTCAAACTCAACAGTTTCGGAGTTGTCATTTTTTTCTATCTTTAAAAGAACTTTACCGTAATGCTTCTTACCGGATAAATCTTTGTCAAATTCAGCTTCATGTTGTACAGTATCAACTATACATTCTCTGTAGGCAACTTGAGGTTGACCAACTCGTACAGGAAGCTTAAATTCTCTTGTTACTCTATCGACTATAATTTCAAGATGTAACTCACCCACTCCACTTATGATTAACTGACCATTGTCATCATCATATTTATATTTGAAAGTAGGATCTTCTATTTGTAATTTTTCAAGAACTTCAACTAATTTATCTTGATCCGATGCAGTCTTAGCTTCTAAAGACTGATTAATAACCGGTTCAGAAAAATTAATTTTTTCATATAATATTGGATTTTTACTATCACAAAGTGTATCACCAGTTTTAGTAAATCTCAAAGATGGTATAGCTACTATATCACCTGCATGAGCTTCCGCAATTTCATTTCTTTTATTAGAAAATATCTGAAGTATTTTTAGGACTTTCTCTTTCTTTCCTTCGATTGGATTCAATATTGAATCTCCAACTTTTAATACTCCTGAATACACTCTAATAAAAGTAACTTTACCTACATAAGGATCTGAATTCACTTTAAAAGCAAGTGCAGAAAAACTTTCATCATCACTTGGCTTTCTACTAAGATGTTTTTCTTCATCATTTATATCAAAGCCATCCATATACTTTACATCTAAAGGAGACGGTAAATATTCAATAGCAGCATCAATAAGAGGCTGAACACCTACATTTTTCAAAGATGATCCAACATGAACTGGAATTAGTGCTAAGTTTAAGACACCAGTTCTAATACCCTTTTTGATATCTTCCACACTTAAATCACCATTCTCTAGATATCTTTCTAAAAGCTCTTCACTCTGCTCTGCAACTGTTTCCAGTAGATTGCTTCTTAACTCTTCACACTTTTCGGTCAAATCAGCGGGTATTTCGATTTTTTCAAATTTAGCTCCATATGATTCTATATCATATTTATAAGCAACCATTTCAATCAAATCTATAATACCTTCAAAATTATCTTCAGAGCCTATAGGATACTGAACAGGTATAGGATTAGCTTTCAACTTTTCTTTTATAGAAAGAACAGCTTTATCAAAATCAGCACCTAATCTATCCATCTTATTTACATAAGCAATTCTTGGTACATGATAATCATCTGCTTGTCGCCATACTGTCTCAGTTTGTGGTTCAACACCACCAACACCGCAAAAAACAGCAATTGCACCGTCAAGAACTCTAAGTGACCTTTGTACTTCAGCTGTAAAGTCTACATGACCAGGAGTATCAATAATATTTATTCTGTGCCCTTTCCACTCAGTAGGAATTGCAGCAGATTGTATAGTAATACCTCTTTCCTTTTCTTGCTCCATAAAGTCCATGAAAGCAGTGCCTTCATCTACTTCGCCTATCTTATGAAGATAGCCTGTATAAAACAAGATGCGTTCAGTTGTAGTAGTTTTACCAGCATCAATATGAGCCATTATTCCAATATTTCTGACATTCTCTATAGGAATAGTTCTTGGCATTTCAGTTTTCTTTTTTTAAAGATTTCAAAGAACAATAAATTCAGATTACCATCTAAAATGAGCAAAAGCTTTGTTAGCTTCAGCCATTCTATGCATATCTTCTTTTCTTTTTACAGAAGCACCTTCACCTTTCGAAGCTGCTATAATTTCACTAGCTAATTTACTAGCCATAGATTTTTCTCTACGAGCAGAAGAGAATAATTTAATCCAACGTAATGCCAATGCAACCCTTCTGTCCTCTCTTACTTCTTGAGGTACTTGATATGTTGCACCACCTACTCTACGTGATTTAACTTCTAGCATTGGAGCTACATTAGTCAAAGCTTCTCTAAATACTTCAAGTGGACTTCTCTCAGTTTTTTCACCAACTTCAGTAAATGCTTTATAAACTAACTTGCTTGCAACTGCTTTTTTACCATCATCCATAATAATATTGATAAATTTAGCAACTATCAAATCATTATATTGTGGATCTGGATTTATTCTACGTTTTTCTGCTTGTTTCTTTCTCATTTCAATTCTTTATTTACTTAGGTTTTTTAGTGCCGTATTTCGAACGACCTTGTTTTCTTCCTTCAACACCTTGTGTATCGGCAGCGCCTCTAACTATGTGATACCTAACACCTGGTAAATCTTTTACTCTACCGCCTCTTACATATACTATAGAGTGCTCTTGCAAGTTATGACCTTCACCACCAATGTAAGCAGAAACTTCAAAACCTGAAGTTAGTCTAACACGAGCAACTTTTCTAAGTGCAGAGTTTGGTTTCTTTGGTGTAGTAGTATATACTCTAGTACATACACCTTTTCTTTGGGGACAATTCACCAAAGCGGCAGATTTACTTTTCTTAACCTGCTTCTTTCTTCCTTTTCTAACTAATTGACTTATAGTAGGCACTATAGTTCTCCGTTATTTTTTTTATTGCCGTTCTAAATAGAGGTTGCAAAGTTAATACAATTAATTACAATCTCAAAACTATTTCGACTTTTTTCTAATAATTTATGCTTTTTGAGCTTCTTGCTCTTCATAAGCTTTAATAATCTCTTCTTGAACTGACTTTGGAACTCTTTCATATTTAGCAAATTCCATTGTAAATTCACCTTTTCCTTGTGTTGCCGATCTAAGATCAGTAGAGTAACCAAACATTTCTTTCAAAGGCACTTCAGCTTCAACTACTACATAACCAGCATCCATTGTTGTAGTTACAATCAATCCACGTCTTTGGTTGATCTGACCGATTACTACACCTTGGAATTCTTCTGGACAACTAGTTTCAAGCTTCATTATCGGCTCTAATATTACAGGATTCGCTTTCTTGATAGACTCTCTAATTGCGGCTTTTGCAGCAATTTTAAATGCGCCATCCGAAGAGTCAACTGCGTGAGTCGAACCATCATTAAGTAATGCTTTTACACCTACTACTGGTTGACCAATCAACACACCTTCTTTCAACTGCTCTTGGAACCCTTTATCTACTGATGGTATATATTCTCTTGGAACTGCACCACCGACAATTTTATTTTCAAATAAGTAAGTCTCTTCAGCACTTGCTTCCATTGGTTCAAAAGTACCAGCTATACGTGCATATTGACCCGAACCACCAGATTGTTTCTTATGAGTATAATCATAATCAATAGGAATACTTATTGCCTCTCTATAAGCAACCTTCGGTTCACCTACTATAATATCAGTTTTAAATTCTCTTCTAATTCTCTCGATATAAATTTCTAAGTGAAGTTCACCCATTCCTTTGATAATAGTATCACCTGACTCTTCATCACGAGACACTTGGAATGTAGGATCTTCCTTAGTAAATCTATTTAATGCTTTAGAGAAGTTTACTTGACCAGCTTTATCTTTAGGCTTAACCGTTAATTCAATAACCGGATTTGGAATAAACATTGACTCCATAGAGTAATGCAATTTACCATCACCAAATGTATCACCAGAAGCACAGTCAATACCAAATGTAGCAACGATGTCACCAGCTTGAGCTTCTTCAATCTCAACCATCTCATCAGAGTGCATCCTAACAAGTCTTGGAATTTTAAACTTCTTATCTGTACTTGTATTAAATATATTTTCGCCTTTAGTCATCACGCCTTGGTAAATACGCATATAAGTAAGTTGACCGAATTGACCATCTTCCAATTTAAACGCCAAAGCCACTAGTGGCTTTTCAGGTGTAATTTCTAAAGCAACTTTCTTTTCTTCTTGATCCAAATCCAAAGCGAAGTTTTCTACTTCTGTAGGATTCGGTAAATAATCAATAACTGCGTCCAATAGCGTTTGAACACCTTGGTTTTTAAGTGCTGTACCCACTAGAACAGGTGTTATATCCTGAGAAATTGTAGCATTTCTAATAGCTTTTTGTAACTCTTCAAATGATATATCTTCTTCCATTAAGAATTTTTCAGCTATATTATCATCATAATCAGCTAACCCTTCTATCATTTTAACTCTTTTCTCTTTTGCGCGAGCTAATTTTTCTTCAGGGATTTCCTTCTCAACTATATTTTCACCATCAGCACCTTCGAAATATAGAGCTTTCATTTTCAACAAATCAATTATACCATTAAACTTGTCTTCAAGTTCAATCTCAGTTGTTATTTGAACCGGGTTATGCTTTAATTTGTCTCTAAGTTGACCTATTACTCTGTCAGGATTAGCACCAGATCTATCGCACTTATTGATAAATGCAAGACGTGGCACACCGTAACGACGCATTTGTCTATCTACAGTAATTGACTGTGATTGAACACCGGCTACAGAACAAAGTACTAATACTGCTCCATCAAGAACTCTAAGAGAACGCTCTACCTCAACAGTAAAGTCAATGTGACCAGGTGTATCGATAACGTTAATAAAGTGACCCTTCCACTCACAAAAAGTTGCAGCAGATTGGATTGTAATACCTTTCTCTCTTTCAAGCTCCATGCTATCCATTTTAGCACCGACACCATCTTTACCACGAACTTCAGAGATTTTATGAATTTTACCAGTATAGAATAAAATACGCTCAGAAACAGTTGTTTTACCTGAATCAATATGAGCAGCTATACCAATATTACGAAGTTTTTCAATATTAAACATTATAATAGACCTACGAAATTTTTTATTTTTCTAAATTTTTATGTTTAGAATTCTCAAACACACATTTTACTTTTTGAGATTTCATACAGATAACAAAATTAAGCAGAATAATTTTAATCTACAAAATAAAAATGAAATAATTCTTATAATTATGCTTAATATTTTTTATTTTCTCATATTAGTCTGTAATGTAAAACAACCCAGGAGCTTTGTAACAAATCTGTTGAAGATTATGAATTCTTTTCAAAGTGGGGTCCAAGTGGTGTTGGTCATGCTTCTTATGTACTTGGAATTGACGGGAATCATAAGTTCTATTTAGGTACTTACAACAGTAAGAATACTACAGTATACTCTAACGTTGATGTGCCAATAGGTGAATGGATAAACCTTATTTCCACTTTTGATAATGGAACTGGTAAATTGTATATGAATGGTGAACTTGTGGGAGAACTTGAGAATATGGACATACCCCAAAACTCTAGTACATCACTCAATTTTGGTGCTAGAGCAGACAATCTTAGTACATTCTATGGAAAATTAGATGAAGTTTACCTCTTCAATAGAGTTCTATCAGACGAAGAGATACATCTGTTATCAAATGAATAGTATGACACTTTAATAGTTTATTATTAAAAATGCCGGTTCAATTCGCTTTGAATCGGCTTTCTTTTTTATATTTCTCAATCTAATGTTTATATTGTACGAAAACTAACTACAAACGACAGATTTAAATATGAAAAGAATACTTCTATTGATTTTGATTACAATACTTTTTACATCTTGTAGAAACGAAATAAGTGGTCCTGCTGGTGATAAAGGTAGGGTAAAAGGGTATATATTTAATAAGAGTTCAAATGAAAGGATAGCCGACGCTACTGTAATTTTAAATTCTTCTATGCAGCCAATTAAATCTTCAGAAGATGGAAAGTTTGAGTTAGATGATTTAGATATTGGTGAATATGAAATTACTGTCTCGCGAATTGGTTTTGAAAGCTTTACTTCTGAGATTAATGTAAATGGTTATATAACAACTGAATTGGAAATACCTCTTACTAAAATTAAAGAAGAAGAGAGTCCTGATGGGTTATTAGCAAATTGGAAACTAGATAATAATGCCTTGGATTACGGTCCGTTTGGATTCAATGGTGATGCTAAAGGTGTACTTTACGTAGTAGATAGAAAAGGTAATGATAATAGAGCAGCTCTTTTTAACCCTTTTCTATTAGGCCCTGAATCTAAGATTCTTGTTTCAAACTCGTTACAATTAACTGATGAGTTCACTATTAGCTTATGGGTGTTTGTACCTACTGAGAAAGGTGAAACTGATGATAATTATATTGATTTAGTTTCTAAATGGAGCAATAAGGGAAATACAAAATCTTCATTCTCTTTTTGTATCGCTGAATCTAGTAATTTAAACTCTATTGCTTTAAAAACTGAAAGTATCTCTGGTCAGAAAAAAGTTACTTCAACTAACAACACAGTACCATATGATAAATGGACCCACATTGCAGTAACATTTAACAAAGGAACAGCTACATTCTATGTAAATGGTAATATTGGAATGACTAGAAGTGGTGTTCCTATACCGCAAACAACCGATTTGAATATGAGTATTGGCGGGAGACAAGACCAGGCTAGTTCATTTAGAGGTATTATGGATGATATATATGTCTTTAATAAGGCATTAAGTTCGTCTGAGATTTCAAAGCTTTATTCTGAATAAAAAAATAAAATAATATGAATTACTTTACTTCAAAATATACCAAATATGTTTTACTAGTTTTATTACTTTTGTTGTTTAGTTGCAGAGAAAGTAGTGTAGATCCTTCTGAGTTCTATGGTAATATCTATGGAATTGTATATGACTTTAGTACTGATGAACCATTAGATAACTGTACAATTACTCTAAGTCCAACGGTAGGTTCACAAAGATCACGTAGCAATGGTGTTTTTTACTTTTCGAAAGTATATGCCGATAAATATGAGATTAGAATTGAAAAAGATGGTTACAGAGATTATAATGGTAGTGTAGTTGTTATAAGAAATGAGCGTACATATTTAAATATAGTTCTAAAAAAAATATTTGTTGAATAGCATTAACATTAACCATATTTTAAAACCTAAATTTAACTCCAAGTCTTTTAAAAGATTGATTTAGGGTTATCTTACATAGATTGAATTGATATCCCACTTTTCTCAGATTTAGCTCTGTTTATAGCTTTAAACAATACCTCAAATAAATCCTTTCCATCAGATGTAACGAAATAGTTAGACAGATCTGTTATATCACTACTAATGTCCTCACCCCAAGGTGGTCTCTTGTTAATATCGTGTTTATCCCAAACCAGTTTATTTGGCTTAAACTTTTTTAACTTTTTTCTGATTATCTTTAGTTCGGATTCTAATCCATCTAAGTGTTCATAGCTTATATTGCCATTGTAAAACTCTTCTAAAGTATATGGATAGCTTTTCTTAAAAAAGCCTTTAGTTAACCTTACATCTATCGTATCGAAAAAAGCTATTAAAAAGTCACCAGAGCCAATTTCATAAAGAAAATTCTTAGTGATTAAGTTAATACTCATAAATACAATTCTAAAATAATATTAGTAACATGATAATCAACTAAAATAATTCAAATCTACATTATAGCAAAGAGCAATATGTCATATAAATGTTAAAGATTTAACTTAACTATAATATATATATTTTATTTTCTAATGATTTTATTAAAAATTACTCGAACATATTATGTATTTTGAGATTTAGTGATGGTATCATAATAATAATCTAGGAGGAACCTTTATGAGTAATGAAACTATTGAATGTTTATCGTGTAAATCAACAGGACTAAATCCAGAAGATAAATTCTGTCCGAATTGTTCATACCCATATAATGGAACAGACCATGAAAAAAAAATGTTCCGAATTCAAAAAGCTAGTAACAGTGATTTATTAGATCTTCATGAAACTTCTATGAAAAGAGCCAGATACGCAATTTATATACTAGGAGTTTTCCAATTTTTAGCATTATTAGCTTTCGATGACATCGCATCTATTATATCTCTTATTTTTTCAGGAGTAGTATTAATTACTCTTGGTATGCTCAGTAAGAAAAAAGCCCCATTTTTATTTCTATTATCTGCTTTAATACTATTTATTATTATGCTTCTTTTGACAGCTATACAATATCCCGACTCATTACTAAAAGGAATCCTTATTAGAATAATATTCTTTTACTTCATAGGAAAGGGAGTTATGGCAGCTAAAGATTATGAAGAACTTAAAAGTAAAAACAGTTTTTTCTATACTCCTAAGGACTTTTCTTAGTATGTTAATTTGTGGAAATTGTAATGAATCAAACTCATCTCAATTTAGGTTCTGTAAACAGTGTGGAACCAAATTAGAGAATAACAGGTTTACTTTAAATACAAAGAATAACTATAAACCCTATATTATATTCTTAGCTTTTGCTGTTTCTTCGCTTATCTATACATTAATCTATGAACAATTTGATAATTATTACGGTTATGATTATTATCTTTATTCAGACTTGCTGTTAATAATTTTATCAATCTATTACGTGAGAACTTCTAAATTAAGTTTCAGTAAATTATATAAAGCTCCGAAGTTCAATAGAAATTTATTTACTTTGCTTCTTTTCATTCTCCCCCCTTTAGCCATTGGTAATAACATGCTTATTGATTATTTAAACTATCTTATATTTCATTATACAGATTACTACTACTATGACTTTTTAGATACTAACTACCCAGTCTTACTTTCTATAATTTCAATTGCAATTATTCCTGCAATATTCGAAGAGTTAGTTTTCAGAGGCATTATATTTAACGAATTATTAAAAACTAAAAGCCTAAAAAAGACTATATTTATAACATCCATTTTATTTACAGCCATTCATTTTAGCATACTTTCAATCTATTGGCTCTTCCCCTTTTCTCTATTATTAGGTTATCTAAGGGCAAAGTATAGATCACTATGGTATTCAATGTTTGTACATTTTATTTATAATTTGACTGCAATACTTTTCGAAATATATAATTACTACTATTATTAGAAACACAATAAAAAAAGCCGAATCAGTATTAACTAATTCGGCTTTTGTAATTTAATCTAAAGGTAGAATCTAAGCTTCTATCTTTTCTTCTGTGACTTCTTCTACTGGTTTCGGGTTGTGTCCGAATATATTACCTATAGTACTTGCTATATGCATATCTTGGTATTTACGTAAACCAGTACCTGCCGGTATTAGTTGTCCCAAGATAATGTTTTCTTTCAAGCCATTAAGGAAATCAACCTTTGCTGAAATCGAAGCATCAGATAGAACTGCAGTTGTCTGTTGGAAAGATGCAGCAGATAGCCAGCTTTCTGTTTTCAGAGATGCTTGAGTTATACCTAACAATATAGGTTCACCAATCGATGGCTCAGCAGGTCTGAATTCAGGTGGCGTTTTGCCTTTCTTCTTCAAGTCCTTAACAACAGCTTTTACTTTTCTTCTTGGATATAGATAATTCTCATTGTAGTTAGAATCACCTTTGTCAGTAACAACTACCAATGATTTAACTGCTTCGTTGTCATCTATAAACCTAATCTTATCAAAGTTTTCGTTTTCAAGCATGTGTGTATCACCTGAATCAATGATTTTCACTTTCTGAAGCATTTGTCTTACAATTACTTCAATGTGCTTATCATTCAGCTTAACACCTTGCATACGATAAACTTCTTGTATTTCATTTACTAAGTATTCTTGAACAGCGTTTGGACCTTTGATTTTCAAGATATCGTGTGGATTTATAGAACCTTCAGAGATTCTATCACCAGCACGGATAAAGTCTTTCTCTTGAACTAAGATATGACGACCTACAGGTACTAAGTATTCTGATTCGGTCTTTTCATCTAGTGAAGTTATTTTAACAACACGTTGATTACGCTTAGGTTTTTCGAAAGATACTATACCATCAATCTCAGTAACTATAGCTGGATTATGCGGAGAACGAGCCTCGAACAATTCTGTTACCCTAGGTAAACCACCCGTGATATCTCTTGTTCGACCCATATCTCTTGGAATCTTAACTAATTGAGTACCTGATCCGATATCCTCATTGTTCTCTACTCTAAGTTGAGCACGAGAAGGAATGTTATAAGTACGAATTACTTTTCCTTCATCATCAAGTATCTCGATTGTAGGAGATTTCGTTCTATCTCTAGAATCAATAACTACTTTAGTTATGTGACCTGTTTGCTCATCATTTACTTCTCTATAAGTAACGTTTGGTAATAAATCTTTATAATTTACTTTACCAGCTACTTCCGAAACGATAGATGAGTTATAAGGATCCCATTCATAAATTAGTTGTCCTTTTGTTACTTTATCACCATCTTGTACTTCTATTGTAGCTCCATAAGTAGCATCATAAGAAGTTAATTTACGGTTAGATTCAGGGTCAATAATATTAATCACACCACTTCTAGATACAACAATTGTAATTTCACCAGACTCACCATTATAAGATACAGTTCTCATATTCTCGAATTGGATGATACCGTCAAATTTTGCATTTACTGTAGATTGCGAAGCAACTAATGAAGCCGATCCACCCGTGTGGAATGTTCTCAATGTAAGCTGAGTACCAGGCTCACCAATTGATTGTGATGCGATAGTACCAACTGCTTCCCCAACATCTACAAGACGTGAAGTTGACATATTTCGTCCGTAACATTTAGCACAAACACCACGACGATTTTCACACGTTAGAACAGAACGGATATTCACTTTCTCTACTGAAGAGCCCTCTATTTTCTGAGCTTTATCTTCATCAATGATATCTCCGGCCTTAACTAATAGTTCATCTGTTATATGATCGTGAACATCAACTAAAGCTACACGACCAAGAATTCTTTCATAAAGTGGTTCTTTAACTTCTTCACCATCTTTAAGCGCTTCCATCTCTACACCCCTGATAGTACCACAGTCACTATCAGTGATTATCATATCTTGAGCCACATCGTGTAATCTACGAGTTAGATAACCAGCATCGGCTGTTTTTAGTGCAGTATCGGCAAGACCTTTACGTGCACCGTGAGTTGAGATAAAGTACTCAAGTATAGATAGACCTTCTTTAAAGTTAGAGATAATCGGGTTCTCAATAAGCTCACCTGTAGAACCAGAAACTGATTTCTTAGGTTTAGCCATTAGACCACGCATACCTGCTAACTGACGAATTTGCTCTTTTGACCCTCTCGCTTGAGAGTCAAGCATCATCCAGAATGAATTAAATCCTTGTTTATCTTTTGCTATTTCAGTGTAAAGCTTATCAGCTACTTTGTTGGTAGCATTTGACCATGTATCAATAATTTTATTATATCTTTCACCACCACTGATAACACCATTGATGTATGCCATCTCGATGCCTTCTACTTTCTTATCAGCAGAGTCAATTATTTTAGTCTTAAGCTCTGGAATCTTAACATCGTGGATACTTACTGAAAGTCCACCACGAGTCGCGAAGAAGAAACCTAATTCTTTTAGTTTATCTAAGAATTTGACTGTTACATCAAGTCCAGCAGCTCTAAAACAAGAACCAATGATTTGTCTTAATCTTTTCTTAGTCAATAACTCATTGATAAAGCCAAGTTCTTCAGGTACTATGTCATTAAACATAGCTCTACCAACGGTAGTTTCTATTATTTTACCATTCCAACGAAGTTTAATTTTAGCGTGCAAGTGAACAATCTTGTTATCATACGCTAATTTAACTTCTTCAGTATTACCAAATACTTTGCCTTCGCCTTTTGCGTCAGGTTTGTGCTTGGTCAAGTAATAAACACCCAAAACCATATCTTGAGAAGGAACCGCAATAGGGTCACCATTCTGAGTATGCATGATATTATGAGGTGCTAGAATAAGTAAGAACGCCTCTAATTGGGCTTCATAACTAATTGGTAAATGGACTGCCATCTGATCACCATCAAAATCGGCGTTAAATGCAGTACATACTAACGGATGCAATTGAATTGCTTTACCTTCTACCAATCTAGGTTGGAATGCTTGAATACCTAAACGGTGAAGTGTAGGAGCACGGTTTAGCATTACAGGGTGACCCTGAATTACTTTTTCCAATATGTCCCAAACTTCATCTGTTTTTCTTTCTACAAGTTTTTTAGCAGATTTAACAGTTTTTACATATCCACGCTCTATCAACTTACGTATAATAAAAGGCTTGAATAACTCAACTGCCATATCTTTAGGTAAACCACATTCGTGTAGTTTCAACTCTGGACCTACTACGATAACAGAACGACCAGAATAGTCAACACGTTTACCAAGTAAGTTCTGACGGAATCTACCAGATTTACCTTTCAAAGTATCTGCTAATGATTTTAATGCTCTTTGTGAATCACTTCTTACAGCTCTTCTTGAGTTGTCAAACAAAGCATCTACTGATTCTTGAAGCATACGTTTCTCATTTCTAAGAATTACTTCAGGAGCCTTGATATCGATAAGTCTCTTTAGTCTATTATTTCTGATGATAACCCTTCTATAAAGGTCATTCAAATCAGAAGTAGCAAACCTACCACCTTCCAAAGGTACTAATGGCCTTAGGTCTGGTGGAATAACAGGTATAATATCTAAAACCATCCAATCCGGATCATTAGGCATCTCTTTTTCAGCATTTGGTCCGAACGAGTCTAAGATTGTCAAACGCTTTAGAATATCTTTTTTTCTAGTTTGAGAGGTTTCAGTTTTTAATCTTTCTTTTAATCTGTGATAATCTTCTATTGGTTTTACCCTTTTTAGAAGTTCTTTTATCGCTTCTCCACCTATAAGAGCAATGAATTTGGTTTCATCTTCATCATCAAGCTCGAAGTGTTCTGGTGGCAATGAATCAATAACTTCTAGATACTGTTCTTCAGTAAGTAAATCTTTATTTTGAAGACCTGTCCCACCTGGTTGAACAACTACATAAGATTCATAATAAGCTATACGCTCAACATCTTTTGTAGTCATACCCAATATACCTGCTATTTTACTAGGCAGAGTACGAAGGAACCAAACGTGAACAACAGGTACAGCAAGCATAATGTGTCCCATTCGCTCACGACGAACAGATTTCTGGGTAACTTCTACCCCACATCTGTCACAGACAATACCCTTATATCTAATTCTTTTATACTTACCACACGCACATTCCCAATCTTTGATTGGGCCGAATATTTTCTCACAGAAAAGTCCATCTTTTTCTGGTCGGAATGAACGATAGTTAATAGTTTCCGGTTTAGTAACCTCACCCCTTGACCTATTTAAAATGTCATCGGGCGAAGCAATCTTAATCGAAATCTTCTCGTATCCTTTTTTCGGTAATGGTATTGATTGCATAGGAGTACTCCTATTTATATTTTTTTAGTTTATTCAATTTCTATATCTAAACAAAGACCTTGTAATTCCCTTACTAATACGTTGAATGATTCAGGTATATTAGGGTTCGGTAAGTTATCACCTTTTACAATTGCTTCGTACATCTTAGCTCTACCTTGTACGTCATCTGACTTGATAGTTAGCATTTCTTGTAGAGTATGAGCTGCTCCATAAGCCTCTAGTGCCCAAACTTCCATCTCCCCTAATCTCTGACCACCAAACTGTGCTTTACCACCAAGAGGTTGTTGAGTAATAAGTGAGTAAGGACCGATAGAACGAGCGTGAAGTTTGTCTTCTACTAAGTGAGACAATTTGAGCATATAGATATAACCAACTGTTACTTCTTGATCAAATGCTTCTCCAGTTCTACCATCAATAAGCTTAGTTTTACCATTTCTTGGTAATCCAGCTTCTTCTAAGAAGTCTCCAACTTCTTCCCAAGTTCCACCGTCGAAAATAGGAGTCGCAAAGTGCGTCCCTAATTTATCGCCAGCCCAACCTAGTGCAGTCTCATATAATTGTCCCAAGTTCATACGTGATGGTACACCAAGTGGGTTTAGTACGATATCAACTGGAGTTCCGTCTGGTAAGAATGGCATATCTTCTAGTTTTACAACTTTAGATACAATACCTTTATTACCGTGACGACCTGCCATCTTATCACCAACTTGAAGTTTACGTTTTTTAGCAACATAAACTTTGGCCATTTGTAAGATACCTGGTTGTAATTCATCACCAGCTGCTAACTTATTTTTCTCAGTTTTGAAGTCTGTTTTGACATCATTTCTGTATTTCAAATAGTTTACAAATAAGTCCTTTAGTAACGAAGAAGTTTTCTCATCTTCTACTATACCAGCATCTACGTCTAATAGTTCTGGTTTTAATAGCCCCTCTTCGAACTTATCTAATAAATCAGCTGTTGTTACTTGAGAACCACCGCGATAAACGTTTACATTATTGTTTAGCTTCATACCTAAGATTTTCTTGTCGCTTAGTATTCCACCCAATCTGCTGATAAATTCTTCATCAACTTGCTTAATAACTTTACGTTCTCTTCTCGCGATTGCTTCTTTACGTTTTCTTTCTCTTGTTCTGATTTCTTTGTCAGTAGTCAATACTCTTCTTGAGAAAAGCTTTGTATTGATTACTACACCTTTAAGACCAGGACTACCTTTCAATGAAACATCTTTTACATCACCAGCTTTATCACCAAAGATAGCTCTTAGTAATTTTTCTTCCGGAGTTGGATCTGTTTCACCTTTAGGAGTTATTTTCCCTATTAGTATATCACCCTCACCAACTTTAGCTCCTGGGCGAATTATACCATGTTCATCAAGGTCTTTAGTAGATTCTTCACTTACGTTAGGAATCTCACGTGTAAATTCTTCTTCACCACGCTTAGTATCTCTTACTTGGAGAGTAAATTCTTCAATATGAATTGAAGTAAATACGTCTTCAGCTACAAATCTCTCAGAAACGATAATTGCATCCTCAAAGTTGTAACCTCTCCAAGGCATAAATGCAACTAATACGTTTTGACCTAATCCAAGTTCTGCTTGTTCAGTTGAAGCTCCATCACAAAGTGGTTGACCTTCTACTACTTTTTGACCAGCTAATACAAGTGGCTTTTGGTTGATACAAGTATCTTGGTTAGTTCTAAAAAATTTCAATAGTTTATAAGTCTTAACTTCTTCGAACTCGAATCCTGTTAACTTATCTTCTTCAGTTCTCTTATCTTCATATCGAACGCGTATTTCTTTAGCACTCACATATTCAACAACTCCATCAGATTCAGCTAAAATCATAGTCTTAGAATCTTTTGCCGCTTTAGCTTCCATACCAGTACCTACGATAGGTGCATGTGGATCTAAAAGTGGTACAGCTTGACGTTGCATATTCGCGCCCATTAGTGCACGGTTGGCATCATCATGCTCTAGGAAAGGAATCATAGAAGATGCAAGAGATGTAATCTGATCTGTAGATACGTCAATGTAATCTACTTCTTCAGCAGATACTAGCACGAAATCTCCAGATTGACGAGCTTTTACTCTGTCTCCAATCAATCTTCCATTTTCATCTGTTAGAGTAGAACATGTACAAATTACTTTGCCATCTTCTTTTTCAGCTGTTAAGTACTCGATTTCTTCAGTCACTATACCATCAATTACTTTACGGTATGGTGTTTGGATAAATCCAAGAGTATTAATCTCAGCGTGAATTGCAAGAGATGAGATAAGTCCAATGTTTGGACCCTCAGGAGTCTCGATAGGACAAAGTCGACCATAATGAGTATAGTGAACGTCACGCACCTCGAAACCAGCTCTTTCTCTTGTTAGACCACCTGGGCCTAATGCTGATGTTCTTCTCTTATGAGTAATCTCTGCCAATGGATTCGTTTGATCCATAAATTGAGATAACTGATTAGTACCAAAGAATTGGTTAACTACCGAACTAATAGTTCTAGCATTAACTAACTCAGAAGGAGTTAAGTTTTCACCATCATGGATACTTAATCTTTCTTTGATAGTACGAGCCATACGTGCTAGACCAACGTTAAATTGTGATCCAAGCTGCTCACCTACTGTTCTAACACGACGATTACCTAAGTGGTCAATATCGTCACCAGTATGTTTAGCTGTATGTAACTCTATAAGTTGTTTAATGATTTCAACGATATCTGTATTAGTCAAAGTAGTAATAGATTCATCTATATCTAGACCCAAACGGTCATTCAATCTGTATCTACCAACAATACCTAAATCATATCTCTTGTCGCTGAAAAACAATCTTTCTAATAATAATTCTGCTGTTTCTACATCAGGTGGTTCACTTGATCTTAACGTTCTATATATAGACTCCAAAGCATCATCCCTGTTACGAGAAGTATCTTTAGTAATAGTACGTGCTATAAGTGGCTCATCTGTAGGGTCAATAAAGCCATAAAGCTTAATATCTTCAGCATCTGATTCTTTTAATTTTTTAAATAACTCTTCGTCTAAAACCATATCTCTAGTAGCAATGATTTCACCAGTAGCCATATCAATAACATCTGATGCAATCTTACGACCAATATGATCATCACCTACTTCATCTAGCTTATAATCGTTAGCTAGTCCAAATAAAGATAAGATATCCTCATCTGAAGAATATCCAATAGCACGAAGTAGTGTAGTAACTGGGAACTTTTTCTTTCTATCGATATACGCATACATAATCTCGTGTATATCAGTAGTAAACTCCACCCATGACCCTCTGAAAGGTATAATACGAGCAGAATATATTCTTGTCCCATTAGGGTGAACAGCATCGTCAAAGAAAACACCAGGTGAACGGTGTATTTGAGATACAATTACTCTTTCTGCACCATTGATAATAAAAGTACCTTTAGGAGTCATAGAAGGTATGTTACCAAGATAAACTTCTTGTTCAACAGCCTCTATGTAATCTTCAGATTCTTTATCAGCTTTACTTGATAATCTAAGTTTAGCTTTAAGTGGTTTAGAGTAAGTTAATTCTCTTTCTCTACATTCTTCTTCAGAATATTTAGGTTTTTCTATTGTATATTCAATAAATTCTAGTTGAAATATTTCTGAATTATCCAAAATAGGAAAATTTTGATGGAAAGACTGTTGAAGCCCTTTCATCTCTCTTTTGTGAGGAGGAACTCTTTCTTGTAAGAAGTCGTCATAGGCTTCTACTTGAATGTTCAACAAATCTGGATAATTAGATTTAGAAATATTAGATTTTGCAAAGGTAACTCTATCTCTTAGTCTATGAATACCTCTTGAAGTAGATAACTTTGGGTATTTTTGAACTAACGTAGAATTAATAGTTTCCTTAGTAATGGCACTCATATTTGAAGTACTCCGATTTCTTCGTGTTCTTTATACAGGAAAAGGATTTTTTGACAAAGCACCTAACTTAAGGTATTTGGTCAAAAAACCCTGAATCTATATCAGAATATGTTTTTTATTAGATAAATTTATCAATACTTTTTAAAAAAATATATCGACTAAGCGACAATTGTATATCGCTTAGCCGATTAATTCTAAGAATTATTTTAACGTAACTTTAGCACCAGCTTCTTCAAGCTTAGCTTTTAGTTCGTCAGCTTCTGCTTTGTTAGCACCGTCTTTTACGATACATGGAGCAGATTCAACTTTTTCTTTAGCTTCTTTCAAGCCAAGACCAGTGATTTCTCTAACTGCTTTGATAACATTAAGCTTGCTAGCTCCAATGTCAGTCAATTCTACATCAAAGCTATCTTTAGCTTCTTCAGCACCAGCAGCTTCTCCGCCGCCAGCAGCAGCCATCATCATTGGTGCAGCAGCACTAACACCGAATTTTTCTTCTAATGCTTCTTTCAAAGCTGCAGCTTCAACTAATGTTAAAGCACCAATTTGGTCAACTAGTTTTTCAACTATTTCAGACATATTAAACTCCTAATAAAAAAATATTGTTTACTATTTAATAAAATTAAGCGACATCGCTTTTTGATTTAACACCTTCGTGAATCACGTAGGCAAGATCACGCATTACTGCACTAATAGCACCGTGAATACCAGAAGCTGGTGCGTTGATAGAACCAACGATTGCAGCCATGATATCTTCTTTCGTAGGCAATGAAGCCAATGTTTTAAGCTGAGTATTATCGAAATATTTACCATCGATAATAGCTGCTTTCAACTTTGGTCTTTCTTTATCTTCGAAAGCTTTCTTGATGATTTTAGCAGGAGTAACTGGATCTTCATAACCGAAAACCATTCCAGAATAACCTTTGAAATCCGTCTCAGGGAAAGCAAAATTCTCATTGCCTTCTATTGCACGACGGAATGCTGTATTCTTTGCAACTTTGTAATCAAAACCACCTGCACGAAGTTCAGCACGGAACTTATTCGCTTCAGCTACAGTCATGAATTCAAAGTCAATTAGATAAGCAGCACTAGCTTTCTCAAGATATCCTTTTATCTCTTCGACTATTTGTTTTTTCTTCTCTAATGTAATCATTGTTTAGTTACCTTTTGTTATCCATTAATGGATTAAATGTAGAAGCATTTAATTAGAGTGCGTAAATTTTTTGTTTATTTCTATTTTGTAATTAGCTTACTTTAAAACTACTTTCATCTATATTTAAGCTAGGTCCCATAGTTGAGCTAACATATACATTTCTGATATATTTACCTTTAGCTGACGATGGACGGCTTTTTAATATAGTTTCGTAGAATAAGCTAACATTATCTTTAAGAGCTTCTGCAGAGAAAGTACATTTGCCAACAGCACCAGCTATATTACCAGATTTGTCAACACGGTACTCTATCTTACCAGCTTTTAACTCTTCAACTGCTTTAGCAACGTCAAAAGTTACTGTACCAACCTTTGGATTAGGCATAAGTCCACGAGGTCCTAAAACACGACCTAGTTTACCAACTTCACCCATTACATCGGGAGTTGCTACTACAACATCTACGTCAGCCCAGCCAGATTTGATTTTTTCAACGTATTCTTCTAGTCCAGCATAATCTGCACCAGCATCCAAAGCTTCTTTATCTTTAGGAGTTTTAGCAAAAACTAATACTCTTACAGATTTACCAGTACCATGAGGTAATGATACAGTACCACGGATATTTTGGTCAGATTTACGAGGATCAACCCCTAAGTTCATAGAGATTTCGAAAGACTCGTCAAATTTTGCAGATGGGTTCGATTTGATAAATTCAATGGCTTCATCTACGGAATACTTTTTATTCTTGTCTATTTTAGACGCAATTGATGCGTACTTTTTACCATGTTTGTTCATTTTGTTTTCCAATAATTATGTTAGATGAAATTATCCTTTGAAGTTAACGCCCATAGCTCTAGCTGTACCTTTGATCATATCAACAGCTGAATCCATAGATGTGCAATTCAAATCTTCCATTTTAATTTTAGCTATTTCCTCGCACTGAGCACGAGTGATAACTCCAACCTTTGTCTTATTGGGCTCACCTGAACCACTTTTCAACTTTAGTATATTCTTTATTAGTACAGCAGCGGGAGGCGATTTGGTAATGAACGTAAACGACTTATCTGCATAAAACGTAACTTGCGCAGGAATGATAAGTCCTTTATCATTCTGCGTCATTGCGTTAAATGCTTTTACGAATTCCATACCATTCAAACCTCTTTGACCGAAAGCAGGACCTACTGGTGGGGCCATTGACGCTTCACCGGCTTTTAACTGCAGCTTGAATGTACCAGCAACTTTTTTAGCCATTATAAACTCTTTTGTTTAAATATTAATTACTATCTGTTGGATTTTCTATTTCAACTTGAGTAAAATCAAGTTCAACAGGAGTTTTACGTCCTAAGATTCCAACTTCTACTTTTAATTTTTGTTTTTCGTTATTCACTTCTTTTACAGAGCCAGAGAAAGTGTTGAAAGGACCATCGATTACTTTTACTGGGTCACCAACTTGGAATTGCGTTTCTACAGTTGCAATATCTTTTCTTTCTTCTAATCTGCCAATTATTCTACTTACTTCATCTTTACGAAGAGGAGTAGCATCATTACGTCGACCAACAAAGCTAACTACAGAAGGTAAGTTCTGAATAACATCTTGTACTTTAAGGTCTAAAACCGCGTGCAAGATTATATAACCAGGTAGGAAATTCCTTGTTTTAGTACGACGTTTACCGCCCCTTACTTCGAACACAGTTTCTTCAGGTATGATAACTTCTAATATTCTATCGTCAATCCCAATTCTCTTGGATTCAACTTCAATTAAGTTTTTTACCTTAGCTTCGTGTCCCGTAAAAGTACGAATCGCGTACCAATTGGGTTTTTTCCTTTCTTCTTCTATCGCCTGTGGATCGTACATATATAAATTTTATCTCTTTACTTAGAATGAATCAAATAATGTATTAACGCCTTTAGAGATAATCCAGTCAAAAACTGACACTATCAACGTAATAATCACAGACACTACAACGACAATTTGGCTTGACTTCCATAGGTGTTCCCTTGAAGGCCAAGCAACTTTTTTCATCTCTGCAGTTACTTCTTCAGTTACTTTTTTAATTTTCGCTATCATAAAAAACTCTTTATTTAAAAGTTAGCACGGGTGGTAGGACTTGAACCCACAGCCAATGGTTTTGGAGACCACTACTCTACCAATTGAGCTACACCCGTGTGTAAGTCCATATTTCTACCCTATCATTAGAGCTAGTGAGCGGAATTGAACCGCCGACCTCATCCTTACCAAGGATGCGCTCTGGCCATCTGAGCTACACCAGCGCATACACACATTATACAGAAAAAAAATTGAGATATTTTTTGTATCTCAATTTAAAATTTCTTTTTGCTGGCTGCTCAATCCTGATAGTTTTAGAGCGGGAGACGAGACTCGAACCCGCGACCCTCAGCTTGGAAGGCTGATGCTCTACCAACTGAGCTACTCCCGCATGCTACGTATTATCATATAATTGTGGGCAGGGAAGGATTCGAACCTCCGTAGGGTTGCCCCAGCAGATTTACAGTCTGCCCCGGTTGACCGCTTCGGTACCTGCCCCAATATTATTGAGCTTACAAAATTAGTGGATTGAAATTTAATATCCAAGTTTTTTTGAAAATAATTTCAAATTTTCTTGAAATACTATTTTTTCAACTCTAAAATATCATATTTTGTCAGAACAAGGTTTGCAATCTAAATAAAAGTTTTTGATTAATTGAATTTTTTATTCAAATATTTTGTTAAAGACCAATTAATTTTCAATTCTAGTTGGGAAGACCCAGCTATTGACAGGAAATTACTCGAGCTTGACACTGAAAGTGATGTACTTACAATAACAAGTGCTGGAGATAATATTCTTGATTATTTACTTGATAGTCCTAGTTCAATCACTTCCGTTGACCTTAATCCTGCTCAAAATGCTTTAGCAGAATTCAAGATTGCAACTATCAAAAATACTAGTTACGATACATTGTTTGATTTGTTCGGATATGGTCAATATAATAAAATAGAACCTTTACTTGATAATGTGAAATCTCAGCTATCCCCTACTTCTTATAATTTCTGGAAAAAAAGGAAACATTATTTTACTTCGAAACTTCCTTTTTACCATTATGGTACTTCTGGAATGATTGCTCGTGGGTTTTATTATCATCTTAAGTTAAACAAGAAACTTCGAAGCAAAGTTAATGAGATGGTTAATTGCTCTACCCTAGAAGAACAATATTTACTACACTTAGAATTAGAAAATTTACTTTTTCATAATATTATAGCTAAGTTTCTCTTGAAGAATAAATTTATGCTCTCATTTCTAGGTATCCCAGATGCTCAAGCAAGATTAGTAGAAGTTCATAATGATTATCATAATATGTACGATTTCATAGTTGGCTCACTAAGAACAGTTTTCAAAGAGTTTCCACTTTCACAAAACTACTTTTGGTACTTATATATAAAAGGACAATATTCTAAGGAGACTTGCCCAAATTATCTAAAGGAAGAAAACTTCGAATTATTAAGGCAAAACGTAAGTAAGGTAAATCTGGTCACCGACACTTTCTTCAATCAATTGAAAAATAGTCACGATAATAGCTATTCGCACATCATACTACTAGATCATTTCGATTGGTTCTGGGAAGATAGAGAAACTCAGCTAAAAGTTTGGAATGATATAAAACGAGTAGCAAAGCCAAAAGCTAAAATACTCTTTCGCTCGGCAGCTAGCAATAGGGAGTATCTAATTCCTGAGATTCAAAATGAGATAGATTACAGAGATGACCTAACCAATGGTTTCACTAATCGCGGTCGAGTAGGCACTTATGGTAGTGTTAACTTTGGGGTGATGAGGTGAGGGATGTTATTATTCTATAATCTAGAAAAACTCCTTAAAAAAACTTACAGATCTCTGAGACGTTTTTGCTATTCATGTGTTTATATAATTAGATGTTATACAATTATTAGAAAATAGAATGAATAAGCTTAAAATTGAATCTTAACATCTTGGCTTCCCCCTTCAGATTCTATTTTCAAATAATACTGACCACTTGATAGTTCGTTAGATATACTAAACTCTAATACATTTTCTCCATAGGTAAAAATTCTATTCTTAATTATATTGAATTCTAATTGCCCATTAATATTGTACAAATCAATATCTGCGTTAAATATCTTATTAGTTGTTATATTTAGAGAAAAATTTCTATTTTTACTAGGATTAGGTGATATTTCTAATGAATAGAAAGTGTTATTTTCTTTAATGTTAGTTAATGTTAGATATCGATTTAGGTCATGAAGATAAATATCTGCAGTACTATAGCTTAAAAAAAATGTATTATTCTTATTTATATCAATTTTAGCACCTCTCTGAATATTATAGAAATGTCCTAATGTATCTATGTTTTGTAGATCAAAGAATGTAAAAAATGTACTATTATTATCATGATCAAATAAAGTTAATAAAAACAATTGTTCATTTATTTCATAAGGTATTCGTGAACTTATGCGGTGTTTGTTATTCTGGAAATTAAAATACTCTTTTAGTAAACCTGTTTTCAAATTATAAACATTAAAACCATAATAATCTGGAAAAGCTGACTCAGTTATATTAACATCAAACTCATTTAAAAAAATGAATTCTGCATTCGTATATAGTTGACCTTCTTCGTTAATTCTATAACTAAAATCCTTTTTTTCTATATCATAGAACAATAGTTGACTATTATTATTTTTAAGGGTTTTTATTAATATAGTTTTTAAATCAGGTGACATAGTTGGGTTAAAGTAACTAACGCTTTCATTTTTCAAATTTACATTATTATCAATTCGATATTCTAAAGTATTTAATTCTAAATCATATATTGCTATTTGATATAGATTTTGAGACTGGTTATTAGCTTCATGATATACGTATGTTAAAAATTTATCCCCCTCTGAAATTGATAAATCTAGGTATGCCGTGTTAATATCATCATCAATTAACCTACCAGAAAGAGGTAACTTCGGAATATTTAATACATTTGAAAAATCATACACATCATATCCGACAATCGAATCCCACAATGAGACAAATACTTTAAGCCCATCATTAGTAATAGCACTACTCAGTGCTCTTTTCCCAAAGTATAGACTATCAATATAATTCCCATTTGATGAATTCATTCTATACAGAATTGAATCACATACAATAATTATTAATTCATCATCTTGACCTGCAAAATAAACATCGTTAAATTTCTGAACAGTAGCATCAACTTTCCAAATAGTAAAGTCTTCTACAGAGTAAGCAGTTTTGGCTGTTAGCACTGTTAATAGTGTTATAAAAATAATTAATTGCTTCACTGGATTATCCTCCAATTTGTTGAAAATAATAGTTATTCATTTTTTGTCTTTGTCCTTATGTATAGAGACAAATGAATAGCAAAAACGTCTCACAAATGGACAAAATTTAATATTACTTTTCAAAGTTAAGAAAATAAATTAACTTTCTTTTGTAAGGATTCTTTAGCACATTATCTTAATTGTTTTAATTGTTAACTTTGGGGTTGTGAGGGGACGAAGTGGTGGTCTGGTAATGTTCAACATCTGCTACTAATATTGAACTCATAACGGAGTTCTCCTAGACTCTTCGGTCGCTAGTCTCCCTCAGAGTGACTGGTTCACAAGGAATTTGGGGTATTTCAAGACTTACACAGTACGTCTCTACAATTTTGTAAATTCTTAAATTCGGTGAATTCTGATTCAGACAAGAAGTAGAGTTTCTAAGACTTTTTAATTTTTTCGTCTCCATCAGTTTTAGGGTTTTTCTTCTTCCAGCTGTCCCATTCTTTCTTAGCTTTTTTTAGCTCTTTCTTGTAGTCGAATTTTGCTTTGCCAAATTCAACTTTGATTTTGCTTATATCTTCTTTCTCGCCTGATAAAAATTCTAATACCATTCGTTTCATCTCATCATTTTCAGATGGCTCAGTATCTACATCGAAAGGTGAAGCTCCTCTGATTATACTTTCATAATATTCGTCATTGTCCATCTCTTCCATCATATAGTTCTGGAATTTCATACCATCTAGTCCAACTTTGAATTTGGAACCATCACCTATTTTATTACCGCTTGGAGTAGAGATTGACCCTGCGAATTCGTAAGTAGTGTTGAATTCTATATTGCTCATCATCATAGCAAACATACCCAATCCTTTCTTGAAGTTTCTTTTTAGCTTTCGTACAGAATCTTGGAGTTCTTTCTCAGTTATTCCTAGCTCGTCTAAGGATTTTAGTTCAGTTTTATCGACTTCAGTATGAACTGAATCTAAGTAAGTTTTAAATGTAAAATAAGTATCTTTTCCATCTTTTTGTATCTCATAAGGTAGCATTCCTTTTTCTTTGAGGTTATTGAAATTATCAAAATATCCTGTCGCACTTAATATTAGATCAGCCGAATCGTTAATAAATTCATACTTTATATTGCTCCAAGTATTAACTCCTGGGTATTCATCAAACATTTTATAAAGTTCTTTTAATGCTTTCCCTTCAGGATCATTAAGTGTAGAACCAAACCCCATAGGATCAACTGGCATCAAGTAGCTTGTCTCTACCCTACCAGATTTATCTGGATTTATTATATAATGTACATTGATCTCTATACAAGAAGTTAGTAGTAAACCTGCTGTTATAAATAGTAAAATTCTTTTAATCATAATAGTTCCGTTTTATATTTGATATAGCTTTTTTGCCATTTTAGTAATCCTACAAAAGACAAAATAAAATAAATTAACATAAGTCCTGAATAAATCTCGAGCCCTCTTTCAGAATATAACCAAATTGAAAACCCATTAATTGCAATCCAATAGAACCAAGCCGATCTAAGCTTGATAGCTTCAAAATAAGTGGCTAGGAATGCGAATACAGTTGTGAAAGCATCAAAATAAGGATTGTTAGCGTCAGTATGATTGCTAAATAGCCAACCAAGAGCAATAGCTAATGAAGTAGAAAAAATAATCCATCCCCCATGAACTAACAATGATACCTCTGAAACACGGAGTTGGTTACCTTTATTACTAGAAGACCATTTTCGCCAACCATATATTCCCATTATGACATAGTAGCTGTAAAGAATAGACTCAGAGTATAGTTTTGTTTCTATAAAAAGATATATACTAACCAGTGACCCTAGTATTCCAAATAGCCAGCACCATATATTCTCCCTTATTACTAAGACAAGAAAGGCCAAGTTGAGGATTGTCCCTATTATCTCTATTATCGTGTTAGTTCCCATCTAGTATAATTGTATTTATTTTCTTTTTAACTTGACTAATAAAACAATAAGTGTTAAATTAAAGAGTAAAAAGTCTTAAATTATAAATTATTTAATAAAATTAAAGGTGTCTTTATGAAAAAGAATATGGGTTCAGCGGATAAAATTCTTAGAATTGCTATTGCAGTTATAGTAGCAGTACTGTATTTCTTGGGAGTAATCTCTGGATTACTTGGCACTATATTACTAGTATTAGCCGTCGTTTTTGTACTTACTTCACTAATCAGCTTTTGCCCACTTTATACTATCTTTGGCATTAAAACTTGTAAAGTTAGCCAAGAGAATAAGTAATCGTTTCAAAGAAAAGCCGTTCTAGTAGTTCTAAAACGGCTTCTTATTATACTTACATTTTTTCCAATCTTATTGCTTTATAAACTTCTTCAAAACTACTTCATTAGAAATCAAATTAGCTTTAACAAAGTAAGTCCCAGCTGCTAATCCAGAAACATTTATCTTATCCGAATAAATCGAATTGCTGATAGTATTGCCATTAATATCTACAATATCAAAATCTATAACTAAACTATTAGGTACATCTATTTTAATATAATTAGTTGTCGGATTAGGGTAAATTTGAGTTTTAGCACTCAACTCTTCATTAACTGTATTGATAATAGGCGAAACAAAATATTGATAATTATAAATATTCTGTTCTTCATTACTCCCTGGGGCTAGCTCTAATACAGTAAATAATAATCTTCCAGATTCACGTTGAATAAATTGGAACTCAGTTGACTTGATTGTATCATTTGGTTCTTCTTCAAAGACTGTTCTGTAATTGAGTTTTAATCTGAATACATTTTCGAAAGTTTTATCCGGAAGCTGAAGAGTCCCGTAACCATCATAAACTACAGAATAAACTCCAGTTGCCTTTCCTCCGTAATCATAAGCAAAAGTTGATTCGTACACTTGCCCAAATTTCATTGGATAAGGATAATATTCTAACGGTTTATCAAACTTCAAATAATCAGTGGTCAATTTGTATCCTAGAAGTTTATGTGATTTATCATCAACAGAAACAAAGTTTGAAACAGAAGTTATAGAAGAAGGCGTTTGAAAATAAGTAGCGTCAGAAAAAGTACTCTGTGCTTCTTTTGATGCTTCAGTTATAGGTTTCCAAAAAACTTGTTCCAAATCCTGTGTGTTAGTAATAGTAGAGTAATCCCACACCATATCTTTACCACCAAGACCATCTAAAATCTTAAGCGGTTGAGGGGTAGAACTTCTATAGTTACCATTCACACCAATTTTAGGGAAATCCTTTTCGGTCAAATCCTCTTGTGCAGATACCGAAACAAAAGATAACATCATAAAAAAAGCAAACATTTTATACATTTTCTAACTTTCCTTTTTCTTCTCAAATAATTTAATTTCGTTTTTGACAGGTTCTAATGTCATAAGATAAGAATAAATTGCTTTCAAATCATATTCTTTCATATTTCTATACACTAACCATGGCATCATAGTATTAACTTCATCAGCTTCTAAATCTCTAATAACATAATTACTATCTGCATACTGCTTAAACATAAAGACAAACTGATCTTCAGTTAAGTTACCAATTCCTGTTTTTTTATCAGGAGTAAGGTTCGCAGTTCGATTAATATCTCCATTTGGAAATTTAAATTCCATGCCTCCAGCAAATTTCATTCCTTCTACGTATTCCCCTTTTTCCATTGGAGTATGACAATCGGCACAAGCTGCAATTGTAGTTAAATACTCCCCATGTTTAACTTTGTCATTATAATCATCTTTCAAACTATGCTCACCTTTTTTAGGTATTAGATTGACAATCAGGTTCATTGGTATGTTTAATTCTGTTTTTGGAGGAGTGTTTTTATTTGGTTCTAATGTTCTAAGATAAGCTATAATTGCAAAAATATCTTCCTTCTCAACTTTTCCATAACTATGATATGGCATAATAGGAAATAGTGCTTGCCCGTCTTTACTAACACCACTCGTTATAGCCCGAAATATCTCACCATCAGTCCAATCTCCTAAAGCAAATGATGTAAGATTCTTAGAATAAATATTTCCTGGTAAACCCATATCTTCAGAAAATAGTTCACCTCCACCTCCTTTTGATTCACTTTTAATAGGTCCAGCCCATTTGGTGTAATCTCTAATAGAGTGACAGTCAATACAACCAGATACAGTCTCGGCGAGGTATTCACCCCTTTCCACCAATTCAGGTGTAACCTCGATTTTTATATCTTCTGGCTCACCTACATTTGGCAATGCCGTAGAGACGTAAGTTATAATACCGACAACAGCAATAACAATTACTGAAACAAGAATAAGTAAAAACTTTTTCATAACTACCTCAAAATATTGTGAATAAGACGAGCAAAAATTATAAAAAAGTAAATTATTATAAAAATTATTTTTTTAGTTTATCTTCGAACACTTTCTTGAATTTCTCAACTTTGGGCGTAATTACGAAGCTACAATATGGTTGATTGCCATTTTGATTATAGTAATTTTGGTGGTAATTCTCAGCAACAAAAAACTCACTTGCAGGAGTGATTTCAGTTACTATTGGGCTTTCGTAGATTCCTGCTTCATCAAGTTTTTTCTTATATTCTTCAGCTAGGTCTTTTTGCTCTTCACTAATATAGAATATTCCAGAACGATATTGTGTACCAACGTCATTCCCTTGACGGTTAAGTGTAGTTGGGTCATGAGTCTTCCAAAATACTTCTAATAATTCCTTAAAATTTATAATCTCGGGATTATAATAAATTCTTGTTGCTTCCGCGTGTCCAGTATTTCCAGTGCATACTTCTTCGTATGTTGGGTTAGGGTTTTTACCACCTATATACCCAGATTCTACTTTTTCTACACCATTCAACTCTTGGAATATAGCCTCTGTACACCAAAAACAACCCGATGCGAATATCGCTGTATCAATTGAATTACTCATTATTTCCTTATCTACATGTTTAGTTTTTTCATCAGCATTTGTGCATGCTGTTGTGCTAATTAGTATCGCAAATATAATTATTATTCTTTTCATCATACTCTAGAAAACGTATCTGAGTACTATTTTGTTGTAATATTTGTTTGATTCGAACTTAGGAAACTTCTGAATAATGTATCGAAGAATAGAATAATTGTAAAAGTAAAAGCTATGATGACATACACCTTACTGATAACTATAGAAAAATTAAAGTATGGGATATTATCTATAGTAAGTGATTCGAATGGTACGAAAGGAAGTGATACAACAGAAACAATCAGCAATAGAACACTAAATGCGATTCTTTTTGACCTTTCTTTCTTATTAATATATGACATTGTTTCATTAGTAAAACTATTATCAACTTTACTTTTCAAATCTGATTTTATTATCTCTTCTAATCTATCCATATCTATTTACTTCTGGAGTTCATTGTTATATTTTTTATTTGCTATCGATTTTAATTCTTTTCTAATTCGATGTAGCCTTACTTTTATATTATTCTCATTGTCATCTAATACGAACGAAATTTCTTTGATAGATAGTTCATTCAAGTAATAAAGCGTAATAATGGCTGAATCTTTTTCATTTAGTTCAGCTATTAACTCACTAACTATCTCATTTTCGAATTGATGTTTCTGGTACTCAAATTTACTATCTTTCTGTTTAAGATATGACTTCAACTTAAGAAAATTATTTTTCTTTCTGATATAGTCTATACACTTGTTGTATGCAATCTTGTAGAGCCAAGTTGAGAATTTGCTCTTCGTACCGTCATACTTTTTCAAGGCTTTATATGCTTTATAAAAAGTATCTTGCGAAACATCCCGAGCGTCCTCAGGATTGCGTAGTATATTAAAACATATAGAGTAAACAAAGTTACTATTCTCGTTTATTATATGTCTGAATAACTCTTTTTCGCCAGAATTAATCCGTTCTATTAGGTCTTTTTCCTCCAATTGAAAAATCCTATTTATTATCTTTTTGAATTATCTTTCTTTCGACTATAAATTCTATAATCCAAAAAAGACCAGAAAATATAAATAATGGTGGAGCAATAAACATATCGTCATTGTAAGCATCAGCCATGATAAATCCTACTAGTAAACCAACACCAAAACCAAATAATAATGAGCCAATTCGGAGAGTCCAATAAGTAAGATTGTCTTTCTTTTTACCAAAGAATAAGCTCGCATCAATATTCCTCTCTATTAATGCTAATCTTTCCTTTGATCTAGATTTAAGGAAAATTAATGCTATGCCAAATACCATTAGAAAAAATGAGAGCGGAACAATAGCTTCGAAAAAGTGTACCATAATAAAATCCTTTATGTTATTGATTGATTTTGATACTTAGACGACTGTCAGAAATTCTGGTTACAGAAAATAATAGAATATTTAGTGGATTTCGTGTTGTATGCGGAGCGCTTCTTGGAGAGCAAAGATTATTATTTCTTCGTTTATATCTTCTATATGTTTATAAGAAAAGGCCTTAATCATCACCCTTCCTTCAAACTCAAGACCAGGAATATCATTCAAATACTTTCCATTCCAGAAAGCTAAATTCACAATCCCATTTTTCTTACAATTTATATAGCAGACATTCTTGATATATTCGTAAAAAGGAATACCATAACTAAACTTGAATTTAATTTTATCCGAAGAAGCTAAAATATATCTGTCTAATTCCTCTACTATAAGTCTTTGAACAGTAGGTAATGTGTCTAAGTATTCTTCTAAAAATTGATATTTTACAGCCATTTCTTCTTTTTAAAATAGACCAACATAGCCCCGCCCATTAGTATCATCAATCCCCAAGCACTAACATAACCGTATTCCCAAGTTAGTTCAGGCATATTCTCGAAATTCATACCGTACACCCCAGCTATAAAAGTAATAGGAATGAATATAGTAGCGATAAGTGTAAGAACTTTCATTATTTCATTCATCTTATTACTTACACCCGTCATATACACATCTTTGAGTGAAGAAACTGTCTCCTTAAACGTTTCAATCGTTTCTATAATCTGAATAGTATGATCATATAGGTCTCTAAAAAATCGCTCTGTATCTTCTGATATGATCCCAAATTCAGATCTATTGAGCTTATTTACGACTTCGCGTAGTGGATAAACAGAACGTCTCATATTTACAATTTGCTTTCTTCGTTGTTGTAGTTCATAAAGCAATCTGTTGTCTGTATCCTCGAATAATTCATCTTCTAGCAACTCTAATTTTTCGGCAATATCTTCCATTACTACAAAGTAATTATCTACTACGGCGTCCATCAATGCAAAGAGTAAATAATCTGCTCCACGCTTTCTTATCCGACCATTTTCTAGTTGAATCCGACCTCTAACATTATCGAAAATGTCGCCTTTCTTTTCTTGAAATGATATAAGATAGTTGGGACCTAGGATTAGACTTATTGGCTCAATATCTAGTACCCCATCGTTGATATACATCATCTTGAAAAAGACAACCATATTCTCACCATAAATCTCAACTTTCGGTCTCTGTTCAATGTTTAGTATGTCTTCTAACAAAAGTGAGTGTAGTTTGAAATCTTTACCGATAGTCTCTACAATATCTATATTATGAATTCCATCTACATTAATCCATGAAACGTTTTGAATACCTTTTTCTAAGTGAGCATCACTAACATTCTCTAAAATAAAAGTTTCATAGTTATCATCACTGTAGCGGATAACAGATACTTCAACTGGTTCATCAACAACTTCACCAGTATAAATCAGAGAGCCTGGTGCTTTACCAACTAACTCTTTTTGTCTACTGATTTTCTTTGTCAGCTTCAGGGGGTTAAAACTATTTAGTATATCATTTGCTTTCTTCATTAATATCTACCTTTTAATAAAACTTTCGATAAAGCTATTAAGTTTACTTAGAAAGTCTTATTATCATGAGTTAGTTAAATACTTTTCTTTGGGACTATCCTAAGTAATAAAATTAAGTTATAATTAATTACTCTAGAATATTTATAGTGATTATCACAAAATAAGAATTGATAATATAGAATACAAAAAATAAAAAAGCCCAATAACTTAAATAGTTCATGGGCTTTAAAATGGTTAACTAATATACCTTATTATTAGTTCGATTCCTCTGGAGAAAGAACAAATGATTTTACACTATTGTAATTCAAATATTTCTTAGCTGCTTTTCTAATATCTTCTTTTGATAAATTCTCTACTACTTCTAAGTATTTATCTAACTCAGAAAGGCTTTCTCCGTACCAAAGAGAATTGTATATCCAAGCACTCCAAGTTCCATTGTCCTTTAGTGCTAATTCGAAATCTCTTCTTTGAGTTTCTTTGATTTTCGTCATATTTTCATCAGAAATCAATTCTCTTTGAAGTTCTTCTACAATCATTTTAGTATCAGCTTTTAACTCATCTACTCTGTTAGGATCACAGCCAAAAGTAACAATAATATAGCACTCTTCATCTGGGAATTTATCGAAACTAGAGTACGCACTTACGTTATATACTCCACCTTTTTCTTCACGAAGTTGCTCTCTTAGTCTAATTCCTAACACTTTATCTAATGATTTGACAAGTTGTCTATTGGTTTGGTTGTATTTAAAATCGTCTGTTGTAAATGCCATAATTACACGGCTATTTTGGTCAATACCTTTTTTGAATTCTTTATTCAGATTACCTTTTGGCATCTTAGCACCCAAATCTTTCCAATTCTCTGACTTATTAGATCCATTCAAAGAACCAATATATTTCGCTACCAGTTCTTCGAAGTTAACTTTGTCTAGGTTACCAGTAAAGATAAAGTTAAAATCACCAGCATTTGCAAATCTAGCTTTGTAAACTCTCATTGCTTCATTCATATCAACTTTAGCTAGATCTTGCTCAGTTAATGGTTTAGAGCGAGGGTGATACCCAGAAAGAATATATCCAACAGAGTCGCTTAGAACTGATTGAGGGTTTCTTTTTGAGTTAATCAAAGCATCGATTCGTTTAGTTTTCCAAGATTGAAATGATTCTTCATCGATACGTGGATTAGTAAAATACAAGTGAAGTAATTGAAGCATTTCTTCAAACTCTTCAGTATTAGACGAGCCTCTAAAACCTTCAGTTAACTCACCAATACTAGGGCTAACATTAAAGTTTTTACTTGACATCATCTTCATAAGTGTAACGATATCAAACTCTGAAATACCTGAGCTATTTACTAATTCATCAGCAAATCTACCAGAAACGAAATCCTTATCAGACATTAGAGATGAACCGCCTTTACTATATGCTCTAATAGTAATCTCATCATCTTTGAAATCTGTATTTTTGAAATAAATACTTGCTCCATTTGATAACTTAATCATCTTCACATCTTGAGGTAAATCTTTTTTACTTACTATTTTACCAGGAGTAACAGATTTATCGAAAAGTGGTTTGTCGTTTACTTCTTCTGTATAAGCAGCTATATTTTTAGAAGTTACTTCTTTATATGTAGCAGCAAAATCCTCTTGAGTTGGGACATTATCACTAGAAGCCGGTAATGAGATAGTTGCTAAGTAATTATTATCGTCTATATAAGTAGCTAATCTTGCATTTACTTCTTCTTTTGTAATAGTAGGCAATATTTTACTTACAAATGCATATTCATAAGCTATGCCTGGTACTGCTTCATTAGATAAAAAGTGTCTTACTAACTCATTACCTAAATCACTTGATTCAGTATTATTTTTTTCAGAATACATTTGTTTGTAATTAGAAATAATATTCTCTTTCATTCTAGCTAATTCAGAATCTGTTATTCCATGTTTAGTAGCTCTCATAGTTTCAGTTAGCAATACATCTGCAGCTTTTTTGTACTCAGTACCTTTAGCTACAGCAATCAGATCAAAATCCTCTGCTCCCATAGAACGGCTATAACCAGCTCTTGAGAATTGGTAAGCAGGGTCAGCTGAAAGACTTTGCTCAGCTAATCTTTCGTTAAGTGCACCAATACCAATTTGGTCTATTATATTAGTTTTGTATTCACCGTAAGTACCTTTTTGCTCTTTACCTGGTCTTCTATATGAAATAGAAACTGTTGGGAATGGTAATTCTTTATCAGTAGCAATAGAAGCTAAAGGCATTTTATTTTCTGGTAAACTATACTTCTCAGGTTGTGGTGCGTTTTTCGCAACTGGAATACTACCAAAGTATTTTTTTACGTATTTTTCCATTTTATCTACGTCAATATCACCAACTATAATAACTGCCATCAAATCTGGTCTGTACCATTTTTTGTAGAAGTTTCTGAATTCTTCGTGTCCAGAACTTCTTAGTAAAGTTGTATCACCAATTGGTAGTCTATTTTTATATTTCGAATTGTAGAAAGAAACTTCTTTATGATAGTCAAACATTCTAGTTTGTACACCACCTCTTAGTCGTGCTTCTTCAATTATTACACCTCTTTCATCATCGATGTCTTTATCAGCAAAAGTAACTTTATGTGCCCAATTCTCTAAAATTTGGACACCAGTCTCTAGTACTTTATCATCATCAGCTGGAAGCTCTAACATATATACAGTTTCATCGAAACTTGTATAAGCGTTTAAGTGAGCACCAAACTTTACACCATTTTTCTCTAGATAGTTTATAAGCTCAGATTTAGGAAAATCTTCCGTTCCGTTGAAACACATGTGCTCAACAAAGTGAGCCATACCTTGTTGTATATCAGATTCATCCACTGAACCGATTTTCACTGGCATTCTTAGAGAAACTCTATTCTCGGGTTTGTTATTTTTAAGTATAAAGTACTTCAAACCGTTTTCAAATTGACCAGTTCTAATATCATTTCTTAATGGGAAAACTTCGTCAAGTGAACTGTACTTAACAGTCGGTAATTCTTCAGCACTAATATTGAGCTGTGCGAAAAGAGCTACGAATAGTAATAAATGGGCGAATAATTTCATTCTAATCCTCTAAATATAAAATAATTAAATTGTTTTTTGTCAGTTTCTATTTGTAACTACACTAAAATCAAAGAAAAGTTACACTAACCACGTTGTGTTATTATAACTCCAGCAATAATTAACACACCAGCAACTACAAAGTTAGCATTAATTGCATTATCTAGTATAAAATAAGCTAAAATTGTTGTTAATACTGGTTGTATATTGTTAAATACAGACACCTTAGACGCTTCAATCTTTTGTAAAGCATAATACCATAGTGTATAACCTACCCCTGATGTAATCGCACCAATATAAAATATTTGGCCCCAGTTTTTTAGAGAAATATCTGTCAGTGAATACTCCACAGGATGAAAATGGAATATAGGTAAATATAATATCAAACCAAAGACCATAGCAATTCCGGTTGTAAATATAGCTCCATATTTTTCAGCTAGTTGTTTTCCAACTATAGTATAAAATGCCCAAGATAAAGAAGCGATTAGAGCTAATAAATCACCCTTTGTGGACAGATTATTTATGTCAAAGCCTCTATTTAAAAGCAATAGAACAGTACCAATAACAGCTACTATAATTCCTAGTAACTTTAGTTTTGTTGTCTTTTCTTTGAAAAAAGACACAGATATTATAAGTACGAAAGCAGGCACCAGCGAATAAGCGAAAGCTACATTAGGCGCCTCTGTTAGTTCAAGAGAGCTAAGAAACAAAAACTGATTGATAGGTATATTGAGTAAACCTATGAGTGCGAATCTCAACCAATCTTTTCGTTCCACTTGCTTGAATTTTTCATGCTTAAAAAGCAAAACAAATGAATAAAGTGTTGATACTAATAAGGCTCTAAAGAAAAGAGCTACTGGTGGTGGAATCTCAGCTGTTAATGTTTTAGCAACTATGTGAGTTCCAGAAGCAATCAACTGCTGCAAGAGTAATAGTATATAAATCAACTATATACCTTTAGTATTTCAACTTCTTGCGATTCATAATTATACTTATTTCTTATTTTCAATATATTCTCTTTATAATTATTCCTAGTACTAGCTTCATTCATTTTTATGATTGCAGACTTTAATTGATCTTCGTTAACTTTTTCGATTGATATACCTACTTTCTCATTTTCAATTATTTCACATATGGTCTTTTGATTAGATGTAATAACAGGAATTCCAGATTGGATGAACTCGAATAATTTATTGGGAAGTGCATTTTGGTAAGATATACTAGTATCACTAAATAGAACAATTCCGATATCAGAAGACATAGTGGCATTACTCAATTCGTCATAAGGTATAAGTCCTGTAAAATGAACTTTAGAATTAAGCCCTTCTTTTCTTACAATTTCTTTCAGTGAGTCTAGATACTCTCCCCCACCTATTATAACAAGTTCGGCAAAGTCAATTTCTTTCATAGTGTATGTGATTGTATCTAAACCGCGCCCTTCTAATACCCAACCTTGGTACAATAAAATGAGTTTTTCAGAGCTGATATTGAACTGTTCTCTGAGTAGATTACTTTCTTCTAGTTTTTGTTTAGGAGGAAGATTCTTGATAATATGATAAGGAATAGAATGAGTAAAAAGTTTTTTTAAATATAAAGCATCAACATCTGCAGTTACAACCATCTTGTCAACATAAGTTACTAAATACTTCTCGTAGAATTCGAGTAGTTTCCTAGCTAACGGCCTGTCTTTTAATGAATTTAGTTGCGAATATATCTCCCTAGAATCATATACTAATTTCGCTTTACTCTTCATCTTTATAGATTTAGCAGCAGCAAGAGAATAGAAATCACCAGCATGGACAAATGTACCTGATAATTTGAGCTTCTTTACACGGTTAGTAAACTCTTTTTGAGAATGACGAACTTTCTGATCTAAATTTATCTTACATTTAAAATAATCATCTTGATTAATATAGTCTGGAATTACATCATGGTCTGGCGTTACTAAAGCTACAGTTCGTTTGTATTTAATAAGAGTTTTGACAAGGTTGATAGTCCTAGCATCTAGTGTAGGATTAGCAAAACATATTATTATTACGTCATAGTTTTTTCTCATCAGACAAATTTAACTACTTAGTGAGTGATAACAATAGGTTTTGATTCTCTAATCTCATTTCCTTCTATTACTATGAAATAAATACCCGTTTGTAAATTCAGTTCAGTAATATATTCACCTCGCTCAAGTTTACCGTTCGAGTAATGTTCGACTTCAGATAATCTACGTTCAAATTCGCCTACTTTTATTCCTTTGCTATCATATATATATACATTAACATCTACAATATTTTCTGGTGTGAATTCCATAAAGCTTAATGCTATAGACCCTTTACTAGGGTTAGGATATGGAGAAGAACTTTCGAAAATATGCTTTTTATCTAGTTTGATGGAAGTAAAAGTCCAAGGAACATCGCATTTTGAAATAGCTTCGAAATTGAAAGGGGCTACTTCGCCTTCTATTTTAAATATATGCGGTGAACAGTTATCAGATATTTCAACAATATCTTCAAAATTACCCGTAGAATCTCCACTGAAACAAATTTCAAATTCTGCAGATTCATAAGGCCCTAATCTTGGTAAATTACTCGGAGGTGCAGCAAAATAGTACTTTTCTTTAAGCTTTATTAGTTGGACTTGAAAATCATCATTTGAAGTATTAGTAATTCTAATTTTCTGGCAGAGAGTATTACCTAAAGTAAGAGTATCAAAAATAAAAGGTTCTGAAATACTGTAATCAATATTAAGTCTATTAGAATCAATTCTAACAGTTACTAAAAAAGAAGCCGAAGAGTCAATACAACCAAATTCAGATTCTACAATTAGTTTATAGCTTCCACTTTCCCTAACAGTTATTACTTTCTCATTTGATATTAACTGCGAAGAATCATCATACCAACGGTATATACTATGATCAAATTCAGATTGTAACAAAATAGAATCACCAATACAAAAGTCATTTTTGGTTAATGGGATAATATTCGGTTCGGGAAGCGGATTAATTACTACTTCCATAGTATCATATTTTATACATCCATCAGGGCTAGTGGTTTGAACCACATAATTCCCAGTCTCATATACATCTAAATAAGAAGTTGTATCACCTGTATTCCATAAAAAGCTTTTATAAAGTGTATCTACAGAAAGACGTACAGTATCACCTACACAAAGGTAATTCGAATTGCTAGAAAGAATCTCGGGTGTATAATCAGGGTAATATATCACTTCGAAATCATAAATGAACGCAGTGTCACAGGGACTTGCATAGGCGAAAGCTCTATACTCACCATCGTCGCCAGTGTATAGAGTATTTTCTCTACCGCAAGTTGACCAAACAGTATTCGGAAGTTCATCTGGTGGTTGTATTTTGAGTTCAGCAATATCACCTCTACATATATAAACTGTATCTCTTGATATTACTTTATTAACTTCTGTTACATTTCGTGTTCTGAATACTCCATCGCCAACAACCCAACCCGTTGTGTCGTCAATAAAAAAAATATCATCCAAATCCCCTTCTATTCCGCAGTTTAGATTTTCCCAAACATAACCAGCATCGCAAGTGAAGTAAACTGATCGATTAAATCCACATACCCAACCAGAAGTTCTATTTACTAAAAATGAACCATACATATTAACTGTATTTTGTAAATATCTAGATTGAATATTCTGTCCTTTATCTGTCGTAAATAGCATACCTCCATAACCAAGGAAATCCCCTTCACAACTTTGAGAAATAGGGATAATAAATGAAGAGTCTTTATAGGAGAGTTCCTCTGCCCAATCAATAGGGCCAGTCCTAAAGTCTATATCCCAATTACTACCATAATCTGTAGTTTCCCAAACATATCCAGATGAAATTGCTTGACCATAACCAGTCGCAGCATCAACATGTAAATCCGAAAGCTTAGTACCACCACGAACTATGTATTCTTTGAATGTCCAACTTTGTCCACCATTTGTAGTTTTAAAAAAGACACTATTATAGCAGCTTCCTATACCTGCTGCTGCAACACCATTATTATCATCATAGAAATAGCAACCCCAGATACTATAATACTTACCAATTCTTGGAGAAATATCTACCCAAGTACGTCCACTGTCAATTGATCTATAAATTGCTCCAGCAATTCTCTTATCATAATTGCCACCTGATACATATCCAACACTTGGCGAAGTAAAATGAATGCTTTCTAATTGTATATCATTATTAGAATCCACATTGACAGTCTCCCAATTATCACCACCATCTTTGGTAAATGACACTTGGCTTTCATTTCCACATATCCATCCTAGGTTTCTATCACTAGGTAGAAAGAATACATCCAGATAAGCTTCTTGAGAATATCTACCAGCTATGTTTACTTTCTCCCATTTATTCAGCCACTGAGAATTAGCAATAATAGGGATACTTAATAGAATAATATATAGTATTTTGAATTTCATTATGTAGCAATAGACAATTTGAGTGCTAAAAAAGTTTCACAAACTACAAAAGAATTGGAAAACTATCTTAGTTACATTTTTGTGGAAAACTTTGATGTTGAAAATTACTTCCCCTTATTTATCAACACACTTAGGCAAAATTAAACAATTTTACAGATATCGATAGGCCTCACTAACTTATTTTATTTGCAACTACTTACTGTGTATTTATGATTAAGGGTGTGTTAATATTGTGTTTGCACCCATAACTTATTGATTTTTTTAACCTTTGAAAAATGCAAATAAATTTTAAAAAATATTGAAAATAAATTCCTTGCCTTTAATACAAAAAATCACAAAATTGGAACTGTGGTCATAATTCAAATCAGATAATATTTTTTCCTCATCATCTGGTTTTTATTAACAGGAAAGATACGAAATAATAATTATACAAACATAAAAGTTAAGCAGGTATATACGTGGCAAATCAAAAAGACAAATTTGCATTGTTCCCTGAGAAGGATTCGACGAAAGACATTTCTAAGGATAGAAAGTCACCGACTAATAGAGACGAAAAAGCTAGAATCAAATGGGAAGAATGTCTAGATATAATAAAAGACAATCTTAATGAGCAGGCATTTAGTTCTTGGTTCGAACCAATTATTCCACTACGAATTGAAGATAACAACCTAATCGTTCAAGCACCTAGCCAGTTTTTTTATGAGTGGATCGAAGAACATTACTACGATCTATTGAGAAATTCACTGACAAGGGTTATGGGTAGTAAAATCAATCTTCAATACGAAGTAGTAATCAAGAATGATTCGGATGATACACTAGAAAATAGAACTATAAGAGTACCAGCATTTAGAAATAGTACAGGTTCTCAAGGTGCTATTAATTTTGCTGAGCAAAACAAGAAAGAAGAGTTCGCTACTGGACTTAACCCACGTTATCATTTTGATAACTTTGTAGTAGGCGACAATAATCAACTTGCGTTCTCAGCTGCAGAAGCTATAGCTAAAAAACCAGGTGGAACAAGTTTCAACCCATTATTTATATATAGTAAAACTGGATTAGGTAAAACCCACCTAATACAAGCTATTGGTAATGAAGTTATCAAGAAAAATCCAAAAATGAAGGTTAGATATACTTCAAGTGATAGGTTTACTATGGAGTTCATCACTTCTATTCAAAACAATAGTGTAAATGACTTTGTAAGTTTTTACAGAGGTGTAGATGTTTTGATAGTAGATGATATTCAGTTCTTTAGTAGTAAAGAAAAGACTCAAGATAATTTCTTCCATACTTTCAATGCATTGCACCAAAGTGGAAAACAAATAATCCTAGCTTCAGATAAATCTCCTAAAGAATTAGTTGGCTTAGATGAAAGACTTATTTCTCGTTTCCAATGGGGTTTATCAGTAGATATTCAAAAGCCGGACTTAGAAACTAGAATGGCTATATTACAAAAGAAATCGCTGAATGAAGGTATAGAGTTACCACATGATGTATTGGAATACATGGCTGAAAATGTAACATCAAGCATTCGTGAGTTAGAAGGATCATTGATAGGACTAATAGCTAAAGTAACTTTGGATAAAAAAGATATCAGCTTAGAATTAGCAAAAGAGGTTGTAGCTGGAGTAGCAAAATTAGAAAACAGAGAAATCACTATGGATGATATCAAGAAAACTGTATCTAATTATTATAATATCTCAATAGATGCTATAGAATCTAAATCAAGAAAGCACGAGATAGCCCTTTCTCGTCAGATGTGTATGCAAATATCTAAGAAGTTGACTAATCTATCACTGAAAAGCATAGGTGCTCACTTTGGTGGTCGTGACCACTCAACTGTGTTACATTCTTGTCGAGCTATAGACAATTACCTAGAAACAGATAAGAAAGTAAAAGCAGATTATGAAAAAATAGTAAGTGAAATCAAAAAACACTAGACTATCTTAATATAAAATTGAGTAAAAATCAACGCCCCATTATTTGGGGCGTTTTTTTTTGTAACAAAATGATTGTTTAAAGTGTTTATAGATATAAGTAGATAAATATTATTTAAATAAATCAATTTTATTTCTTAAGTTTCCCTTAGCATAAAGGAAAATAAAATGAATTTCAATCTTACATATAAATCAATATCAGATTTTAAGTTTGGGCTTATTCTTTGCTCAGCTTTTATTCTCGGTTCTATACATATATCTTATTCTTCTGCGAACAATGAAATATCAAGTGAAGAATTGTTTAAACCTGTAGCAGAAAAACTCATCAAAAAAGGAGTTGATTCGGCTTTCATTTATAATTTGATAAATGATGAGAATGTAAAATTCGATGAAGGGTTTGTAAAAATTAATGTCATTGGCACTGGTAAAGCTGCTGACTATAGTAGCCATTATAATTCGAGAGCAGTAAGTAAATCAAAAAATTTTTTAGAAGAAAACTTAGAAATACTTCAAGCGGCTGAGGATAAATATGGCGTACCTAAAGAAGTAATCACTTCTATACTATATGTAGAAACTCGCCATGGTGGATACCTTGGAAATAACAACATAGTAAGCGTGTTTTTAAGTACTGCACTTGCAGACCAAAGTATATTCATTGATATGAATTCGAAAACTCTTAAGGAAACTTATGATAACGATTCGAGTGAGTTAGAAAAGTATCTATCTAAATTAAAGAAACGTGCAAAATATAAGACTAATTGGGCCATGGAACAATTAATTGCTTTAGAACAATTGAATAAATTATCACCCATTCCAATCACTGAGATTAACGGTTCTTGGGCAGGTGCTTTTGGTATGTCACAATTTCTTCCTTCTAGTTATGTTAGTTGGGCTGTAGATGGTAACGGGGATGATATTGTAAATCTTTTTGACAAAGAAGACGCTATATACAGTGTAGGTAACTACCTTAGCTCAAATGGTTGGGGGAACACTGAAAAGAAGAAACGCAAAGCTATATGGCACTATAACCATAGTAACGCTTATGTAGATGCTGTTTTGAAGTTATCAGAACTAATCACTACTTAATCGATGTCAGAAAAATTGAAATTCAGAACAAAAATTGACTGGTTTGGCTTAACAATAGTACTAGGTCCAGCAATTGGAGTTTCGATTTTTACAATTCTATCTATTATTGACACTGCTCCCTCTAGTAGTCAAGTTACTCCAAATATTATGTTAATTATTTCAGCTCTTGTTTGGTTTACCGCATTTCTTAGTTTTGGTTTCACTTATTATATTATAGATAATAATACGCTTACTGCTAGAATGGCTTTTTTTAGATCTCGTAAAGTAAAAATAGAAGATATAATTGAAATTAAAACACAAGAATTTGGAAAGAATATACTCGGACTTTCTAAAGATGTGTTATCTATAAAATTGAAAAATGATGGTTTTTTAAATATCTCACCGAAAGATTTAGATAGTATAATAAATGAAATATAAAAAAGAAGATAAAACTATATCCGAATGATACTATTCAGATTAGTTTAATGAATAAATCTATACTTCTATTAAATAGATTATGATTAAATTATACTTTATTTTTTCGTAATAATTTGAAAATTATGCCTGCAAAAAGCAATCCCTTTAATTATAACAAGTTTAAGACGTCCAAAGACGAGAAATTGACTCTATATCGTAATATACTCTTGCCAAGAATGATCGAGGAAAAGATGATATTACTATTACGACAGAACCGTATATCTAAATGGTTTTCAGGTATAGGTCAAGAGGCGATTTCTGTTGGCTCCACTTTGGCAATGTTAGATGACGAGTTTATATTACCAATGCACCGTAATCTAGGTGTATTTACTAGTCGTAATATGCCGCTAAAAAAGCTATTTTCGCAATTTCAAGGAAAAGCAAACGGCTATACTAAAGGAAGAGACCGTTCATTCCACTTTGGGAGTATTGAAGATAACATAATAGGTATGATATCTCATTTAGGTCCTCAACTAAGTATAGCTAACGGACTATCGTTAGCAAAGAAATTAAAATCCGAACAGAAAGGTACTCTGGTTTTCACTGGAGACGGTGGTACTAGCGAAGGTGAATTTCACGAGGCACTTAACTTAGCAGCGGTATGGAAACTGCCTGTATTATTTTTAGTAGAGAACAATGGGTACGGATTATCTACCCCGAGCTCTGAGCAATTTGCTATGGAAGACTTTGTCTCGAAAGGGCCAGGATATGGTATAAAAGCTCTGAAAGTAGATGGTAATAATATCTTAGAAGTGTATGAAACAGTAAAAGATTTAATGACCAATATGAGAGATAATCCAGAACCAGTTTTACTTGAGTGCATCACTTTCAGAATGAGAGGCCATGAGGAATCATCGGGTACCAAATACATACCTCAAGAATTATTTGACGAATGGGAAAAGAAAGACCCAGTTGTAAACTATGAGGAATACTTACTATCAACAGAATTATTATCAAAAGATGATATAATTAAAATCCGAGCAGAGTTCGCCGACTATATAGACGAAGCTGTAGAAAGTGCATTTGATGAACCAGATATCACTGTTAACACAGAATCTGAGTATGCAGATGTTTACAAATCTAATCCTCATATAGAGATAAGTCCAAAAACTGATAAAAAAACAGAAAAAAGATTTATAGAAGCGATATCAGATGGTTTGTCGCAAGCTATGGAGCAAGATGAAAGAATAATCTTAATGGGCCAAGATATAGCAGAATATGGAGGTGCGTTCAAAGTAACTCAAGGCTTTTTAAATAAATTTGGTCGTGATAGAGTCCGCAATACTCCGATTATAGAATCTGGAGCAATAGGTGCAGCACTTGGTTTGGCCATAGAAGGATTCAAGCCAATAGTAGAAATGCAATTCTCCGATTTTGTAACTTGTGGATTCAACCAGATAGTTAACAATCTAGCCAAACTCAATTATAGATGGGGACAAAATGCGGACGTACTCATAAGAATGCCAACTGGTGCTGGAGTTGGTGCGGGACCATTCCACTCGCAATCTACTGAAGGTTGGTTCTTCCAAACACCAGGATTAAAGCTAGTTTATCCTTCTAATCCGACGGATGCAAAGGGTCTATTAGTAGCAAGTATTAATGAAGAAAACCCAGTGCTTTTCTTTGAGCATAAAGCACTATATAGAAAAATAAGAGAAGAAATATATGATGATTTATACAGCATAGAACTTGGAAAAGGAAGCTATGTAAATCGAGGTAATAAAGCTAGTATTATCACTTATGGATATGGTGTTCACTGGGCAAAAGAATTAGTTGATCAAAAAGGGTTAGATGTCGAAATTATTGATTTAAGAACACTAGTTCCATTTGACAAAGAAATAATAGAAGAAAGTGTAAAGAAAACTAACAGAGTACTACTGTTACAAGAAGACACGATAACTGGTGGAGTAATAGCTGAGCTTTCTGCTTATATTACTGAGAATCTTTTCGATTATCTGGATGCTCCAGTTGTTAGAGTAGGTTCACTCGATACACCTGTTCCTTTCGCAGATGATTTGGAAGCTAATTTTCTTCCTAATTCAAGATTGGAAAATAAATTGGAATATTTAATAAATTACTAATGGCTGCAGACTAGGTAACTTGACTTTATAGTCAATTTATTCTTAACTTAGAAGTCATAAAAAAAACTAAACAAGCAAAATAAGGTATTTGAGATGTATATAGATTTGATGAGTCCCAAAAAGCAAGTAGAGACTAATAACAAAAACCCTAAAGCTAAGAAAGTTTATATAGAAACTTATGGATGTCAGATGAATATTGCTGATTCCGAAGTAGTGGCTTCTATTTTAGCGAATGACGGTTTTGCAATTACTGATACTGCTGATAATGCGGATGTGATCTTATTAAATACATGCTCAATCAGAGAAAATGCAGAACAAAAGATTTTCCATAGATTATCGCATTTACGTCGTTATAAAAAAAGAAAATTCAAATTAGTAGTTGGTATCCTTGGTTGTATGGCTGAGAGATTAAAGACTAAGCTAATTGGTGAAAGAGACCTAGTAAGTATAGTTGTTGGTCCCGATGAGTACCGCTCGTTACCGTCACTGATAAATGAAGCTATAAGAGGTGAACAAGGCGTAGCAGTCGAGCTAAGTAAAGTAGAAACATACGAAGATATAACTCCACTTAGAACCGAAGGCGTAAGTGCTTGGTTATCAATTATGCGTGGCTGTAATAATTTCTGTGCTTTTTGTGTAGTGCCATATACACGTGGTAGAGAACGCTCAAGTAGTTACGAGTCAATACTTCAACAAACGATTGGTCTATATGAAAGTGGTGTAAAAGAAGTAACTTTATTAGGTCAAAATGTAAATAGCTACAATGACAAAAAAGCTGAAAAGGACTTCCCAAAACTATTAGAAGGTATAGCGCAAGCTCTACCCTATCTGAGAATTAGATATTCGACAAGTCACCCTCACGATATGAGTGATGAACTAATCTATGCGCATCAGAACTATGACAATATCTGTAATTTTATTCATTTGCCTGTCCAATCGGGTAGTAGCAAAATATTGAAAAAAATGCGTCGTGACTATACAGCAGATGAATATATGGAACGAATAGCAATGATTAGAAAACACGTTCCCGGAGTTGCACTTTCCACTGATATAATTTCTGGATATTGTACCGAAACCGAAGAAGACCATCAGATGACACTTGATTTGATGAAGGAAGTTAGGTATGATGGCGCGTTTATGTTTAAGTACTCTGAAAGAGGTAATACGCTTGCACAGAAGAAGTATCCTGATGACGTTCCTGAAGAAGTAAAGACTAGAAGATTACAAGAAATAATTGATCAGCAAAGAGCAATAGCTGGTGAGATAAACGAAGCTGAAGTTGGAAAGACTCACGAGATATTAGTAGAGGGCCCAAGCAAGAAAAAAGAAGAAATGTGGCAAGGCAGAAGTGACACTAACAAAATGTGTATTTTCCCATACAATGGTGAAAAAGAAGGCGATTTACTAAAAGCAAAAGTAGTAAGCTCTAACTCGGCAACTCTATTTGTTGAGATAGAGAAGTAGGGAATTAAGTATAACTTGTTTATATATTAGTAAAGAAAGAACTGACTTATCACCATATATAGGATGTCCATTAACTCCTGTCATTGCGAACGGAGTGAGGCAATCTCAAGTCCTCTTTACTACTTATACTCTGCCATCGACTCCGCTCAGGCATCGTATATATGTCCTTATAAAATTACAGCCAGAAATTGATTGAATTAGTATAACCCTCCCCCATTATTCTACCCTAAAAAATACAACCCGTAACCAAATAACTCTCACAATTCGAAAATCATCGAAGTTGGAAATCAGCTGCGAATATTATATATTGTACGAAAAGAAATCCAACCGGTAACCAAAATGAAAAAGACACTATTTCTCCTGATAATTCTATTAGCTTCATGTACAGATAAATACGAACTCGAATTTGAAATTGACAATACAGACACAAAATTCAGCACAAACGAAACGATTGTTTTCGAATCCTCTCACGAAGTTAAAAATGATTCTTTATTAGGTCTATGGATGGATAATACGGTCTTAGAGTTTGACCCACAAATAGAAGGTAGTATTAGATGGGTAACTAAAAACAAACTAGAGTTTCACCCAAATGAATTATATAGACCAGAAACGAAATATAAGATACTATTAAAAAAAGAAGCACTAAGTTTATTTAATGAATTAAAGAGTGTCAGTGACGAAGAAATAGAATTAGAAACCAGTGAATTCGAGCTAATTAAGGTAATTGGCCAATGGAAAATAAGAGAAAACAATGTTAATAAAGATATACTAAACTTACAATTAAATTTTAATCGTGAGGTAAACCCTGTAGATGTTGCTAATAATCTAGAATTAGAAATTGACGGGAAAAAATTAGAATCTAGATTAACTACCTCTTCTTTTTCAGATGAAGTAGTCTTCGAATTACCACTTTCTGATGCGAGAAAATATAAGAACAAGTCTATTAAAATAGCACTTAAAGAGGGTATCCAAGTAAACAAAGTTGATTGGAAAACTACAAAAGTTCTTACTTCTGAATATGATATACCTTCTATAGATGATTTAGAAGTTCTAGACTATAAGGTAGGTACTAGTAATGGCAAATCGAATATTAGACTTTATTTAAGTCAAGCATTAGACGTAAACAAATTCAAAAAGAATCAAATAGAAATTGACCCAAAAGTAGATTTTGAAGCAGAAGTAACTGACTATGGTATCTTAATTAAGGGAGATTTTGAAGAATCAACAGCTTATGAAGTAAAGTTAAATGAAAATTTGGAAAGTATTTACGAAAGGACTTTGGGATCAGAATATGTAGTTGATATAAACTTTTCTCAATTAGAACCTTCTATCGATTTCACTGCGAAGGATATGATATATTTATCTAAAAACAAGAGCAAGAATATAGGTCTTTCTATAGTAGGTTTAGATAGTGTGAAAATAACAATCACTAAAATTTATGAGAATAATCTATTAAGCTTTTTTAACAGGGGTAAACGTAGCAAGTATCATTATGATGGTGAAGGCGATTGGATAGATTATTATTCGTACGAAACGGATAAATATGGTGATATAGTATTAGAACAAACTCAAAGCACTAAGAGTCTAGGAAGCAATGGAGTAGTCAAAGTATTTAATTTTAGACTTGATGATAAAATAGACAGACAAGGATTATACGTTTTAACTGTTGCATCACCTAGCAAGTATTGGGTTCAGAGTAGTCAGCTTGTTTCACTTTCTGATTTAGGTCTGATTGTAAAGAAATCCAAAAATGACTTATATGTTTTTGCTAATTCATTAAGCCAAACTGAAAGTCTTGATGATGTTAGTATTTCGATAATAAGTTCGAAAAATCAGATTGAACAAATCAAAAAAACCAATTCATCAGGAATTGCAATATTCAAAGATTATAATAGAAATGGAATTGTTGAAGTAGAACCAGCTATTATCATTGCGAAAAGAGGGGATGATATAAACTATTTACCACTTGATGGCAAATTCCAAGTTAATGATTATGAGTTTGACACTAGAGGTACAAGTTCGGCTGATTACAAGTCTTTTTTCTATGGAGATCGAAATATATATAGACCAGGTGAAACTGTAGTTCTAAGCGGTATAATCAGAGATAAAGACTGGAAGAATATTAGTAATGTTCCCATAAGTGCTAAAATATATACTCCATTAGGTAACGTATATAAGAATATAAAGATTACTTTGAACGATGAAAGTGGATTTGATAGCAAGGTCTCATTCCCTACCACTGCTCTGACAGGGACATATTGGGCTGAATACTACCTTAGTGGCGATATATACTTAGGGAGGTATTCCTTCAAAGTTGAAGAATTTATGCCTGATAGATTGCGAATAAAGTTAAGTTCTTCAAAGAGTGAATATTTTAATACTGATTCACTTCATATAACGGCTCAAGTGAATAATCTTTATGGGACAGTGGCAGGAAATAGGAACTACGAACTCTCTTTCTCAACAAGAAGAAAACACCTGAGTTTTGACAAATACAAGGATTATGATTTCAATGTCGAAGTAAAAAATGAAATCAACTTCGAAAATCTTGACAAAGTAATAACAGGTAAAACTGATAAACAAGGTGAAATAACATACAGAACACAGCTTTTTGATATATATAAGAACAATGGGATACTGACTTCTAGAGCAAACCTAACTGTTTTCGATGAGAATGGGAGACCCGTCAATAAGTCGATAGAATACGATATTCTAACTCAAAAAGTTTTCTACGGAATTGGTGATTTTGATTACTATAATAATGTAAACTCAAATGTTGTAATACCAATATTGGCAATAGATAAATACCAAAAGATTCAAAAAGAAAAGAAATTATCTGTCCAAATAATAAGATACAATTGGAATTCCGTATTAGTTAAAAACGAGAATGGAAATTACACATATAAATCTCAGAAAGAAGAGAAACTTGTTGAAGAAAAGGAATTCACTCATCATGATAAGAATACTAAATTTTCATTTAAACCCACTGTACCAGGCAGATACGAAATTCGTCTTCGTGGTGTTGGTGAGATAAATTACACTGCAAAGCAATTCTATTGCTTCGATTGGGGTGGGTGGCAGCAAAGCACAGCAGGTGATTTTGAGATTGACAAGGAAGGTAAAATAACAATAGAAACGGAGAAAGAAAGTTATAATCTGAATGATAAATGTAAAATACTTTTCAAAACTCCATTCGATGGTAAAATGCTTGTTACCCTTGAAAGAGACGGGATTTACTATAACAAGTACTTGAATACGAACAACAAAAGTGCATCACTTGAAATAGATTTAGAAGAGGAACATATACCCAATGTTTACATATCTGCTATATTGTTCAAGAAAGTTGATAATGGAGCTTTACCACTTACTGTAGCTTATGGTTATAAGTCAATAGAAGTGATCAAGAAGAGTAACAAAATAGAAATGGAGATAATAGCCCCCGAGAAATCGAAGTCGAATATCAGTCAGCGTATAAAGATAAAAACAAATATGCGAGATAAGAATATTCATTTAACTTTGGCTGCAGTAGATGAAGGGATACTTCAAGTAACAAACTACAAAACACCAGACCCGTATAATTTTTTCTACAAGCAATATGGATTAGATGTAAATTCATATACTATGTATCCATATCTATACCCTGAATTAAAGCTTTCTGATGGTCAGTCCGGTGGTGATGGTGCTATGGAAGATATTATGGTTGATGGTAGAGTAAATCCTTTATCAAATAAAAGAGTGAAATTACTTTCGTATTGGAGCGGTATATTAAAGTCAGATAGAAACGGGATAGTAGAAACTACTCTCGAAATACCCCAATTCTCGGGTGCCGTTCGTTTGATGGCTGTAGCATATAAAGGGAAGTCCTTTGGTTCTGTAGATAAAGAAATGAAGGTAGTTGACCCAATAGTTATAAACTCGTCTGTACCTCGTTTTTTGAGCCCTGATGATGAATTAGACTTAGTCGTAACCCTATCGAATACTGAAGGCAAAAGCACAACTGCAAGTGTAAAAATCAAGTTAGATGATATGATTACCGCTATTGGAGATACAGAAAAGAAATTACAATTAGGTGCAAACGAAGAGAAACAGATAGTATTTAAAGTTAAATCTGCGAAAAGAATAGGTAATTCGATTATAAAAATCTTAGTTGATGGTCATGGAAGTAAATTCAAACAAGAGACTGACATTACAATAAGACCAATTTCTTCTCTTCAAAAGTCAAGTGGATCTGGATTATTGAAATCTGGAAAGACATTAAATTTAGATTTAATATCTAACTATATCCCTATCACGAACAAATCAAAAGTTGTAATTTCAAAATCTCCACTTATATCTCAACTTAATAATCTGAATTACTTGCTACAATACCCACATGGCTGTGTAGAACAAACGGTATCAAAAGTATTTCCTCAATTATATTTTAAAGACTTGTTATCATTAACTGATGATTCTCCAACAAAAGCTTCTATTTCTATTGCAAATGACAATATTAACAGTGCCATTTCTAAACTATCTTCATTCCAAAGATATGATGGAGGTCTTTCGTATTGGCAAGGGAGTAACACGAGTAATAAATGGGGTTCAATTTATGCCGCTCACTTTTTAACTGAAGCAAAAAATGCTGGTTTTAATGTTAATCAATCTATGCTAAATAAACTATATGGATTTCTTCAATATAAGTGTCTAGAAAAATTAAAAGAAACGGACAAATTTAAGAATGGGGATTGGGTATATGTTTATGATAGGAATATATTTTATTCGCTGTATGTATTATCACTTGCCGGTAAAGCTGATAAAAGTTCTATGAATATGTATAAAGCTGAACTAGAATCGTTGAGTGAAGACTCAAAATTCTTATTGGCATCGGCATATAAATTAGCAGGTGATGAGAATAGTTTTACTCACATAATGCCTGAAAAGTATTATGAAAAAGATATAGAAAGTAAAACTGGGGGTACATTTGCATCGACAGTTAGAAATATGGCAATAAGTTTACTCTCCTTGATTGAAGCAGATTCAGATGATTATAGAGTTATGAGTCTATCAGACAAGCTCATTAAAATTGTTGACAACAAGCACTTTCTTTCAACACAAGAGAGAGCTTTTTCATTCTTAGCTTTAGGTAAATTAGCATCCAAAAAAACTAATAATTTAGCTTCGGGGAGTATCATATTCAATGATAAAGTTTTTGAACTGGGAAATGAAAAGTATATAGTGGAACACTTTAAGAATGCTAATGTGACATTAAAATCAACTGGAAGTGAAGATTTATATTATTTTTGGGAATCTAGTGGATTGACCACAGATGGATCTTACAAGAACGAAAATAGTAAATTGAAAGTAGAAAGAAATTATTTTGATAGAAACGGTAATAAGCTAGATGATAGATTTTCACAAGGAGACTTAGTTATAGTAGAGCTAAAAGTATCATTATTAAACAAAGTTGATATCGTCAACAATATAGCTATTACAGACTTGTTACCTGCAGGGTTTGAAATAGATAATCCACGTCTAAGCTCAAACAATACTAACTACAAATGGATGAAAGCTAACACCCCTGAATATATTGACTTCAGAGATGATAGGATTAATATGTTTACTTCTTTAGGTGGTTATGAGCCGACAAAGAAGTTCTATTATATATGTAGAGCTGTAACTAGGGGTAAGTTTAATAAGGGAGTTATAAGTGCAGATGCTATGTACGATGGTTCGTACAGATCATATCATGGTGGAGGCAAAATTATAATAGAATGAAAAAGCTTTTAAAAATACTTGGAGCTTTTTGCATTTTAATTGTAATATTAAACTTTGTTTTCCCATTACAATTAGAAATAGACTATTCGAAAATAGTTTATGACAGAAATGGCGAAGTACTTGCAACATTCCTTAACAAAGAAGATAAATGGAGATTCGAATCGGAGCTCGGCGAAATTAGTCAGAATCTAATTGACGCAGTATTAGAAAAAGAAGATAAGTATTTCTACTATCACCCTGGATTCAATCCTGTCTCAATAGCAAGAGCTGTAGTACAGAATACAATTAACGGAGAAGTAGTCTCTGGTGCATCGACTATAACAATGCAAGTGGCAAGATTATTAGCACCGAAAGAAAGAACAATTTGGAATAAGATAAGAGAGCTATTCACTGCGTTACAATTAGAAGTCTATTATTCAAAAAATGAAATACTTGAGCTATACTTAAACTTAATCCCATTTGGGAGTAATATAGAAGGAGTAAAAGCAGTATCTATATTTTATTTGAATAAACTACCTAAATCATTGAGTCTATCAGAATCTATTGCACTTTCACTCATACCTAATAATCCTAATCACTTCAAAATTGGGAAATATAATGGTAGAATTAATAATAAGAAAAACTCCCAGATAAAGTATTATTTAGAAAATAAAACATTCCCAAATAATTTGCTTTATGATGCACTCAATGAAGTATTTCATTCGGAAAGAATAGATAGACCGAATCTTGCTCTTCATTTCTCAACAAGAATAATATCAAACAATAAAAATAGAACAAATATAAATTCTACTATTGACCTCAATACTCAATCGAAAATCGAAACAATCACTAAATCTTATATCAAAGGATTGAATTCGCTTGGTATATATAATGCTTCAGTAATTGTAGCTAATAATATTACAGGAGAGGTTATCGCGTATTTAGGTTCTAATGATTTTTATGATAATCAACACGAAGGTCAAGTCGATGGTATTAAATCTATTCGTTCACCTGGTTCTACTCTCAAACCAATAGTATATTTACTAGCTATGGATAAAGGTATAGCAACGCCCAAAACTATTCTACACGATATCCCATTACAATACGGAAACTACTCTCCTCAAAATTTTGATCAAAACTTTAGAGGTTTGATAAGTGCTGAACATGCTTTAGCACAATCTTTAAACGTGCCTGCTGTCTATTTACTCAATGAAGTTGGTATAGATAATTTTATTCAAAAATTAATAGAATTAGACTTCGAGTCTATAAGTAAAAACAAGACAGAACTCGGACTCTCCACAGTCTTAGGTGGATGTGGAGTTTCACTAGAAGAACTAACTAGATTATATATGACTTTAGCAAACAATGGAGAAATGAGACCTCTAGTATTTTTAAAAGATAGTATAAAAAGTGAATCAAGAATTATATTCAATAAAGAAGCAACAATGATAACCAAAGAACTACTTACTAAACTTCAAAGACCAGATTACCCTACCAACTACCAATCAGCAATCCGATTACCACGTATTTCATGGAAAACTGGAACTTCATACGGTAGAAAAGATGCTTGGAGTATTGGGTTCACAGATAGATATACAGTAGGTGTTTGGGCAGGAAATTTTGATAATAAAAGTGTTGCTTCGCTAACAGGTGCAAGCGTCGCAACCCCTTTATTGTTTGAAATCTTTAATTTACTACAACCTTACAATTCACAATATTATTTAGATAGTACATTACCAAAAAGAAAAGTATGTACTGTCAGTGGACTAGTTCCTAATCAACATTGTACAGAGCTTATTTCAGACTACTATATACCGTTTAAGTCCTCAAATATAAAGTGTAACCACATCAAAGAAATTTATGTTACGATTGACGAGAAAACTGAGTATTGTACAGATTGTTTACCACCTACAGGGTTCAAAACTATACTTGTAGAAAATACTGATCCAATACTTATAGATTATTATAACGACAATAATATAATATTCAAGAATCCTATAAAACATAATAATAAATGTGCTAGATTGAATAGTAACTATCCACCTAAAATAATATCTCCATTAGTTAATCAAACATATTTTATCGATCCTAAGAGTGATAAGATTTTACTCTCTGCTGTTATATCACAGCATGCCGAAGAATGTAGTTGGTTTATAAACGATGAGTATTTTAGAACTTGTAAAACAGATGAGCAAGTATATTATGTACCAAAACAGCAAGGGCCTGTGAAAGTAAGTTGTACTGATAATTTAGGAAATACAAGTACTATGAAATTTACTTTAGAGTTTTACTAAAACAGAATGTATAGAATCTTAAAAACAAAGCATTGAAGTACTTTCTAGCTTGCATTCTGCAAAAAGTATAATCTAATGAGTAGAAGTACAGGTATTGATGAAGTAAACAGAAGTATGAGGAATGAGAATTTTCCTTTGTCTTTTAAGTGATTTTCTTTCAAAAGTATAAGTGACCAAGCGAACATTAATAATTCATAGACAATCAGGCAAACTAAAAGGAAGATAGCTAAATAGCCCCATTCTAACTCAGTAGAATCAAATTTATCCATCACGAAATTAGATTGTCTGTTAAACTCAATTATTACTTCTATAAGTTTATAAATACAAACTATTATTATAGATGTGATATATAAAGTAAGAACAAACTCCTTCGATTTATATCTATTATACATTCTATTTTCTATGTACCATATATGTAATCATCTCGCCTTTACCCTTAACTTCCATTGGCTCTAACTCTTCAAATTTGAAGTTATGTTGCTGGGTGTCAAGCTCTCTTTTTACATTAGAAGATATATGAACTAAGCCAGGAGTTCCCGTTGACTCCATTCTAGAAGCAGTATTAACAGAGTCTCCCCACAAATCGTAAGCAAATTTCATATCTCCTATGACACCAGCAACTATAGGTCCAGATTCTATACCTACTCTCGCTTGTATATCCGTATTCATTTGCTCATTGATTTCCTTCAAAACAATATGTACATCTAAAGAAAAGTTAGTAGCTCTTACAGAATGGTCATCACATGGTTCTGGTACTCCTGCAGCAGCCATATAGCCATCACCTATCGTTTTTATTTTCTCAAGACCATATTTTAAAATTAGACCATCAAATTTATCAAATACGTCGTTCAGCATTTGTAAAACGTCAGAGGCCTTACGATCTTTTGAATAGGCAGTGAACCCTACCAAATCAATAAATACAATACTTGCACATTCTATATCATCAGCTATCAGTCGTTCCTTTTTCTTTAATCTTTTAGCTATTTTCATAGGCAAGATATTAAGTAATAGCTTTTCTGATCTTTGTCTTTGTCTGAATACTATAATAGCAATAAAGGCTATTCCTATAGCTCCACCAATAAAAGCCCAACGTTCATTCTTAGCTTGAGCTATTTCTAGATTTTGAATTTCATTTTCTCTATTCTTAATCTCTAATTCCTTGTCTTTAATCTCATTCTCACGAATCGCTTCTAGATTTGCTATTTGTGATTGTGATTTTTCAGTGAAAACAGAATCTTTTAGAATTACATACTCTTTATATAACTCTAAAGATTTAGCATAATCACCTTTTAATTGATAGGAGTTTGATAAACCAAGTATAAACCTATATCTTGTGTATAAATCACCAACTTCTTCTAATATATTAATAGCTTGAGTATAATTCGAAATGGACTTATGGAGATTTTCTTGTTTATTTAAACTTATCAGATAATTCGTTTTTTTAATTTTTCTCATTACTGAGTCTTGTGATAGACTGTAGTATAATTCGCCTATGTTACCTAGATTATTTGCTACACCTGTCCTACTACCTAGTTCATCGTATATATTTATCGCTTCTTTGTAGTTCTCTAGCGCTTCTATGTACTCATACTTGTATTGATGAACGATTCCTATATTGCTAAGTAAACTCGCAACGCCATATTTATTACCGATTTCTTCGAATATATCAACTGACAACACGAAATTCTTTAAAGCACTATCATAATCTTTCTGAGCTAAATATACAGACCCCATATTAGCAAGTAAAGCAGCTTCACCGGTTTTATCCCCAAGTTCTTTCTTTAATTCAAGTGCCTTTTTATAATAATCAGTCGCTCTTGTAAAATCATTTTGGTAGTCATAAAGCATTCCTATATTACCAAGGTTGGCAGCTATTCCAGCTTTTTCTCCTAATTTTTCGAATATAGATAAAGATCTTTGATAATACTCTAAAGCCATAGCATAATCGGATTGGTTCCTATATATAAATCCAATGTTTCCTAAAGTACTTGCTATTCTTTCTTGTTCCTTTAATTGTTCGAAAATAGCTAATGCTTCTTCATATTTTTCAATCGCTTTATTAAAACGTGATTGTTTTTCATATACTATTCCGATGTAAACTAAGGTTTTACCAAACTCTAATTTCAGCTCCAAATCTTCGAAAGTTTTTAGAGCTTTTTCGAAATATTGTTTACCTTTAGCAAAATCTGATTTACCTAAAGTATAGTTAAGGCCAATTGATACATTATTATCTGCTATTCCTTTTTCCCAACCTAACTCTTGGCCGAGCTTCACCCCCCTTTCACCATACTGAATTCCCTTGTCTGGATTTGTGGCTTGTATATTAGAAGATAGTTTCGCTAACAAACTCACTTGTGCTGTATCTTTTTTTGCGTTCGGTAGAACTTTTAGAAGAGAGTCTAATTTTTCTTGACCTTGCTTTTCAGCAAATATGTATTGACTTAATAAAACAACTAAAACTGTAAATAGTAAAACTCTAAATTTCATTCCAATCCTTATTTAAGAAGGTAAGTTGATAATGTGCCTTTGCCTTTAACTTCTATTTCTCCACGTAATCTATACTCTAGTTTAGTATCTTTGATTTCATCTATGAAATTTTCTGTAACTTGTATTTCATTAGGTAAACCTGTACTTTCCATCCTAGAAGCCATATTAACAGCGTCACCCCATAAATCATAGCTAAACTTACTTTGACCAATAACACCTGCAACAACTGGCCCTGTGTCTATTCCGATTCTAAATAATAGTTTATGTCCATCTGGAGTTACGTAATTATGCATTAAGTCTTTTGCTTCTAGAGCAAATCTCGCTGTTGCTTCTGCATGTTTTTTATTTGGTTCAGGTAAACCTGCTACTGCCATATAGCAATCACCAATTGTCTTTATTTTCTCAAGCCCGTGTTTAATAGAAAGCATATCAAACCTAGTAAATATATCATTGAGTGCAGAAACTATTTCTTCTGGTTCAGTTCCCCTTGAGTAGGAAGTAAATCCTACTATATCTACAAATATAATTGATACTTCTTCAAATCTATCAGCTATATTTTTCTCATTTTTCTTTAACCTTTTCGCTATTTTCTCTGGCATAATGTTCAATAGCAATTTCTCAGATTTACGTCTTTGCAAGAATATTACAACAAGAAGAATTAATATTGCTCCCATTCCAATGAAAAGAGCCATTTGTTCTTTGGCCTTTCTATCTAATTCTAAATCTTTAAGTTTTAACTCTTTCTCTTTGATTTCATTTTCTTTCTTTGCTTCGAGATTCGCAATTTCCGTCGTTTTCTCTACACTAAATATCGAATCTTTCAACATTGCCCATTCTGTTTGATAATGGTATGCATTCTCGAATCTTCCGATTGATTTATAAGCTTCTTTCAAAGTCTCATAAATTTCTATCAATTGTCTTTTATTGCCAATTTCCTTAACTATGCTTTCAGACTCATTCGAATATTGAATAGCTTTATTAATATTGTAAGACTTATCGAGATTCAAACTAGTTCCAACATTTCTTAACTTACTACGAACCGTATCCTGAGTTAAAAAGTAATGAATAGCTCCCAGATTGGTTAAATTAACTGCAATACTACTTTTATTGCCAATTTCTTTGTTTATCTCTAGCGCCTTATTATAGTATTCGTATGCCTTTTCGTAATCTTGTTTTTCCCAATGTAATACACCTATATTTCCTAATCGTATGGCAATACTTCTTCTATTTCCATTTTCAATATCTAACTTTAATGCTTTTTCATAATTTTCTAAAGCTTTATCATAATCCTTTAAGAAAGTATAGTTTAGTGCGATATTACTTAATTGTCTTGATATCCTCTCCTTATCACCTAGTTTCTCTCTAATTTTCAATGATCTAACATTATATTTTAATGCTTTATTATAATCTTTTAAGTGATTATAGACAACACCTATATTACCATATTGTCTTGCTTTGTTACTATCAGAATCATCTATTTTTAATGATTGTTGGTAATAATCTAAAGCATCTGTAAAGTTCGATAAATTCATACTCACAATACCAAGGTTACCTAGCTGCTGTGAAATTCCATCTTTATCATCTAACGATTTATAGATTTCTAAAGCTTTATTAAATAATTCACTTGCTTTTAAATTATTACTTTTCATCGAATAATTTATACCTAGTCCATTATATGATTTAGCTAAACCCTTTTTCCAATCAAGTTTTTTAGATAATTCAACAGATTGATAGCCATACTTTATTCCAGAATCTGGTTCAAAAGCATAATAATATGTTGACAATGTACAAAGTAAATTGACTTTATTTGTGTCCTCATTTGCATTAGGTAGTTCTTTCATTAGAGAGTCTATTTTCTTAAGACCCTTATTAGAAGACTCTAAAGTGTTTGCTAACAATAGAGAAATGATAATTAATATGAACATTATGATCTTATTCACCATGCCCCCTATTCATTTCGTTTATTTCTGTGTAGTCTTCTTTTAGCAAATACGTCTTTATTATCCCTTTTCCTTTTATATAAACTTCACCACGTTCTACACAAGTTATTTTATGAACAGCAAGACTTTTTGCAAAGTTTTCAGTTACTTGGATTTCATTTGGAAGACCAGTACTTTCCATTCTAGATGCGGTATTAACGGCATCTCCCCATAAATCATAACTGAACTTACGTTCGCCAATAACTCCGGCAACAACAGGACCAGCATCTATTCCTATTCGGAAATGAAGTTTATGCCCATCTTTAGTAGTATAGTTTTGCATCAATTTTTTTGCATGGAGTGCAAATTCAGCAGTGGACAATATAGGTTGAGGGTGAGGTTCTGGAAGCCCAGCGGCAGCCATATAACAATCCCCAATAGTCTTTATTTTTTCTAGTCCGTACTCCTTTGTCAAGCTATCGAATCTAGTGAAGATATCATTTAATACAGAGACTACTTTAACTGGGTCAGTATCTTTAGAGTAACTAGTGAACCCTACTATATCTAAAAATATTATCGCCGTATTTTCAAATCTATCAGCAATCCTTTTTTCATTATTTTTCAATCTTTTTGCTATCTTAGGGGGAAGGATATTCAGTAATAGTTTTTCTGATTTTCTTCTTTGCAAAAAGATTAGTAGAAGCATTATAGCACCTCCACCAAAACTTAGTATTAGTAAGTATTGCTCTTCATTCTTTCGAAGTAATTCCAAATCACGAAGCTTAATTTCTTTCTCATTTATCTGACTTTGTTTTACTGCTTCTAATTTTGCAATTTCTTTAGTCTTTTCTACACTGAATATAGAATCTCGTAACTCTATCCAGCTTTTTTGATATTCGAATGCTTTTTTATATTCTCCTCTTAGAGCATAAGCTTTATCTAAAAACCCATAGAATTCTCGTAGCATATCTTTAGAACCTATTTGCTCAGCCAGCTCAGTCGCTTTTTCAGAGTATTCTATTGATTTTTTTAAATTATAATCTTTATCAAGTGAGATAGTACTTTTTCTTTCTTTAAGTTTGTTGATCACAGTATCTTGTGTTAAGTGATAGAACAAACCACCCAAGTTTCCCATGATAGCAGCAGAACCAAATTTATTACCAATTTCTTCATTTATCAGAAGAGCTTTCTCATAATAAGTCAATGCTTGTTTATAGTCAGAAACATAATGATAAGTATTTGCTATATTACCTAGGTTCGTTGCTATTCCAAATTTATTACCAAAGAGCTCCCACAATTGTAAAGCTTTTTCGAACTTTTCTAATGCTTTGTCATATTGCTTCGAATCTAAATATGCTGTCCCCATATTACCTAGTATATTAGCTATGCCCCTTCTGTTATTATTAGCTTCATGTATTTTTAAAGCTTTATTATAATATTTCAATGCACTTTCAAAATTCTTCAAATCACTATATATATTACCTATATTCCCATTATTATCGGCTTCACCTTCTTTTTGCCCCTTTTTCATATCTATCCTGAGGGCATCTTGATAATAGTTAAGGGCTAGTGAGTAATTAGAAAGGTTATAGTAAATATTACCAAGGTTTGTTAGATTTTTTGCTATTTCTATTGAGTCTTTATTCTCTTCATTTAGCTTAAGAGATTTTTTAAAATTATCAAGTGCATTCTCAAAGTTTCCTAAAGCAAAGTTGTTTCCACCGATTGAATTATAAGATTTAGCTATTCCCTTTTTCCAACCTAGTTTTTTTGCTAATTCTAAGGATCTGTTTCCATATTCTACTCCTAATTTTGGATTAAGGGAATTATACTCGAAGGACATTTTCTGGAGGAGATTTACTTTATTAGTATCATCTATTGCGGTTTTCAGTTTTTCATTCAACAAATCAAGCTTAGCTTGTTCCCTATTCTGTGATACTAGTGGGTTTGGGTTCAAACCAATAAATATGCAAAATACTATGAGTATAGTATATCTCAAAGTATTCTCCTTATTGATAATCTACTGAACGAATAAGACATAAGTTTTTTTTCAGCTATTGGTTTACACACGATACACATAATAAGAAATAATTAGCAATAATTTAAAATTTCTTCTCCTTTTATCCGCTAAATACAAGTATAATTATTATATTGACTTTTTAGTATTATTAATTGAGAAAAGAAAATGAACATAGAACTCAAAGGTAAAACTGCTCTCGTTTGCGGAGGTACTGATGGTATCGGTAAAGCATCCGCTTTCGAATTGGCTACATTAGGTGCAAATATAGTACTTATAGCACGTTCGGAAGAAAAATTGCAACGTGTACTTAAAGATTTGCCTCAACAACATTGGCAACAACATAATTATATAATAGCTGATTTCTCAAATCCTGAACAAGTTAGAGATTCCGTTACCGAATACATAGGGAACAATGGGAACATACAAATATTAGTTAATAATACAGGTGGCCCTCCCGCTGGTGCATTACTCAATGCAGATGTAGAGTCTTTTTACAAAGGATTTGATATGCACTTAAAGTGTAGTCATTATCTGGTACAGACCCTATTCGAAGGAATGAAAGACAGTCGCTATGGCAGAATAGTTAATATTATCTCTACATCAGTGAAGAATCCAATTTCTGGATTAGGTGTTTCAAACACAGTACGTGGTGCTATGGCTAGTTGGTCTAAAACTCTGGCTAACGAAATAGCTATGTACGGAATAACAGTAAACAATGTTTTACCAGGTTTCACTATGACTAGCAGATTGGAAAGTCTAATAGTGAAAAAGGCAGAACAAAGAGAGATAAGTGAAAATGAAATAGAATCGGAAATGTTGGCAACAATCCCAGCGGCCAGATTTGCAGATGCTGAAGAAGTAGCGAATGCAGTAGCATTTCTTTCTACACCGGCAGCAGCGTATATTAACGGTATCAATCTACCGGTAGATGGTGGTAGATTAGGTTGCTTATAAGGGATGTTTATACTCTGGGAATAAACACAAATTAAATGTTGATAGCGACATTTTTTTCCCGTCACACTGAGTGAAACGAAGTGTCCATTTCAATTCATTTGAGTCTTCGCTACGCTCAGAGTGACGGTACTTATTCTTAACTGGAGGATAGGTGTCATAATTGATTCATTACACTCCTCCCAATTACAACTATCATCCTTTATTACCAAGCGTTTCAATAATTATTAACATTTCTATTTGTATTATATTCATAATTATCATATATTTGAGACAGCATAAAGGAAGTTTTCCACAATTCTCAGGTTTTAAAATGCAACAATTCGAAGTAATCGGGTTTTTACCTAAATCCGATAGAAAGATTCCGTTCTTTACTATGTCAGTAGCGGCTGGTATTCCTATACCTGTCGAGGGGGATGTTGACAGAGAAGTAGATTTGAACGAATTTCTAGTAGAGCATCCAGCAGCCACTTTCTTTGTGAAAGTGAAGGGTGATATGCTCAAAGCAGTAGGTATATCTGATAATGATATTCTTATCATAGATACGTCAATAGACCCAACAGATGGGAAATTTGTCATAGCTTCAGTCAATGAAGATTTGGCTGTTCGATTCTATCGCGAGATAGACGGAGAGCGATTCTTAGAATCTCACACTGGGCAATTCCTCCCACTGGACGAGAATAAGTCATTGATAGATTTTCAGATACTAGGAACCGTTACTAAAGTGATTCATTCTCTATAAAACGGCACAGCAATTGTTGGACTTTACTCAAACAGAATGTCCAACGAAATAGAAATAAAATATGTATAGACTAAGAGCAGATAAATACGGTAACCCTAAGCAAGGGTTTACATTCGAAGCACCGCTATTGCCAGCAAGCATACAGCGTAGCTCGGGTATGTTGCAATCCGTAGAAACATCTATAGACTTAGGTAACCTATTGCTAACTGGCAGCAAGGACGTATATATGGCTCGTGTAACTGGCGACAGTATGATAGACGAGAATATATTCACAGGCGATATACTTATAGTCGATGCCAAAACTGAGCCGAAAGATGGTCAGATAGTAGTTGCCTCTCTAGATGGTGAGATGACAGTAAAAAAACTACGCCGCAAAGACGGCAAAATTTACCTAGTTTCTGCCAACCAAAAATACTTACCAATAGAAATAACTGGTTATTGCAAATTCGAAATACAAGGCGTGGTAAAGCATATTATACACGAGGTGTAGGAAGTGAGGAAGTATCTAAATGATAACTGACTTATTTACATACTTCGATTTAAGTATTCTAATACTTGTCATAGTTTTTAATCTAAGTTTAATTTTAAAGAAACGTAAAATCACAATTTCGAATCTTAATATAATATTATTTGTTATTTCCTTTCTTTTTATACTTCCATATTTATCAACCGAATTTGAATCGCATTTAGTCCATTCTAGAAACGAAGTGGTAGATGGTTTTAACCTCCTATATCTTTGGCTCAAATGGCCAATATATTGGTTAGTAGGAGCTATCGAATTAGTATTCCTATTTTTATTTAAACGGAATATAGAAGTAGGGTTATAAATATGAAATATAAAATACTTGTATTCTTAATATTAAGCTTATTATCTAATATTTGTATATCTGCACAGACTGAACAACTCAAGTTGATCGGACCTAGTATAATCGAAATTACTGAAGAACAAAAACAACAATATATTAGAACAATCATTGATTGTATTAAAAATGATAATGTAGATTTATTAAAGACATTAGTTGAATATCCACTTCATAGACGTTATCCATTAAAAAGAATTACTACGCAAGAAGAGTTTAAATCAAAGTATAATGAAATGTTTGATGATAAATTAAAGTCAGAAATCATAAATTCAAATGTTGAACTTGATTGGTTGGAAACAGAATTCCACGGACTTATGCTCGAGTCTATATTTGTTGGAATTAGTTTAGAAGGTAAACTGATACATATTCCATTATCTAAAGCAGAAAAAGTTAAAAGAGATAGTTTGATTAAAATAGATCGAGATACTATACACAAAAGTATTCAACATTATGAGTCACCTGGTGTACATTTGAAAACAAGTAAGTCAACTATTAGAATATACATTACAGATGTCGAAAAATGCTCTTTAGTGATTTGGGATAAGGATTCAAGCCTTAGTACAAAACCGAAAATGGTTATTGATAAAGGTATTTTTTATTACCCTCCAACTATTGGAACTCATTACTCCTTCTATAGGGATTCTTATAGATATGAAATAATTATAGGTAAAGATGGCAAACACCATGGCAATCCCGTTGAATTTATTACCTATAAAAACAACAAAATTATATCAAGAGAACCAGCAATTGAGCTCTTGGATTAGTTTATATGAAAGATAAAATACTTGTATTCTTAATATTCAAAACTCCTAACGGAGTTAACGTGGAAAGCCACAGAGTGGCTTAATATCTGTAACCCATGTATTCACTAAACACATCAGCCCCAGAGGGGTTGTATAGTATGGGCCTGTTTAGCCAACGGCGATACATTTATATTAATGTTTTTAAGACTTCTCATTTAATACTCGATTCTTATCTACTATTCACTAATTCTCATAAAATTCTCTGATGGTTGAATATCAGTTTTGTAGAAAATAAAATCATGATAGCCGGTAATAGGCATTAGATAGATATAATAATTAATTGTTGTGTCATTTACGATCTCAGCTTCAAAGCCTTCTTCATAATGATTTTCATGGTGTTGAGAATGTCGTCTACGTCTTATTATCATTTGATTAGAATTTACTCTATAAAAACCTTTATTACTATAGTAATCATGATAATTATTACTGATGAATATATTTTTCTCGATGTAATTAAGTTTTTCATTTAGTAAGTGATATTTTAAAGAGTCTATATCAACTTCTTTTCTGACTACCTCTACTCCAGGTGAAGCACCTTCATCGAATTGACCATGTTGAGATATAAATACTTTTCCTTTATCCGTAAACCACATTAGGGAAATGAAATATGCTTTAAAAGTAGTATCAAAATTAACATATTCAGAATTAGGATAATCACTGTCCATAAATGATTTCTCTCTATATGGCATACTAGATAAGAATGTAGTTTCATAGACTTCAGTTGAATCAAAAGTATAATATACCCCATCAGTTCTAAAACTATTCTGCGAAATTTCTGTATAATACCTTTTTTTGAATGATTCATTATCTAAATCACTAAATAATATTGTATTTGTTGTACCACATGATGTTATGAGTATGAAAAAGATAATTCTGTAAATGTTAATAACGGAGTTAATTGTTGTTCAAATCTCAAGAATCTTAATTTACAAAAAAAAAGTTATAATTCATTTTCCTCCTCAGTCAGAACAAGTTCTGACAGCTCCTCCAAAGGAGCATAGTTCATAGATAATTCTAACCCATCAAGAAAACTTTTAAATTCTGTGTATTCTAAGACGTACGCACCTCGACTTCGTTCAGAACAAGCAATATGTCTCTACACAAAAAAAAGCGATAACAAATTAATGCTATCGCTTCTTTTATAAATTTTATATACTTCAGTATAGCCCTTAATCAGCTTTTATAAACTTACCAATTAGTTTACCAGTGCTATTAGTAATAGAATAGAATCCCGAAGTTAGACTACTAACATCTATTAGTCCATCTTTGAAATCACGTATTTTTAAAACCTGATTCCCATTTATATCATCTATACTTATATCAGTTATTTCTTTTAACTCTAAGGTCAAATTGTTAGTTGTAGGGTTTGGATAAAAGCTAATCTCACTTGTCTCTTTATCTTCAACAGAAGAAATTCCAGCAGCAGGGTTGTTAATTCTATAAAGTTCGAATTTCTCATCACCTTCGTAATCAGCAAAAAAGTAAATATAATCACCTGTTTTTTGTAATTCTAAGTCGTAGTAAGAAGGTTTAGTGTTCGATATGTTTTCAGGTATAATTTCTTCTGTCTTACCTGCTATAGAATAAAGCAATGTACTTTTTTCTTTAGTTGAGTAAAGCATATATGTAGCGTCATCAATAAATCGCATTCTACTAACTCCACCATCTTGAGAGGAATGTAGCAATTCTAATTTTTCAGTTTCAACATTAAAAGAGTAAAGGTCAGAATTGCCCTCAAATATAGAAGCTATATGAATTTTATTTCCATAGTTATAACCATACATTATAGGCCAAAAACTATCAGAATATTGAGTTTTGGGTATGTCAATAATTTCAGTTGCATTTCCCGGTAACCCATCTGTTTTCCATATTTGATAATTACTACTTAAGCCATGTGCATAATAAATATAACCATCAACTTCATTAGGATTCAATGATCTAATGCGACCAGCATTGATATCTGATAATTTGTAAGTGCCATTTGCCTCACCATCAGTTGACCATAATGTTTCATCAAAGTTAATATTATCTATAATCGAAATAAGTAATCTATCTTTAACTTTACCTTTAAATTCAATTATATGGATATTTTCAGTTTCTACTCCTAATTCTTTAACATCAAAAGTTCCTGACTCAGTTCCGTCTGAAATCCAAAGTCCATTTTCCCATCCATCACTATCGAGTGTTTTAAAGACTAATTTGTTATTTAGATTTCTTGGGTCACTTAAATAGAAATCAATCACGTGTTCTGAATCAAAAGTCATTACTTTTTCAATACCATTTTTTGTTCCATCAGTTGCCCATAAATCAGTTGACTCTTCATTTTCTTCATTAAAAGTCAAAAAGAAAAGAAGGTTTTCTGTTTTTACGTACCATTCATTACCAACTAAGATACCTGACTTAAACCGATAACTTCCAAGTTCAACTAAATTATATTGTTCATTTAAAGACCATAAGACATCTAGTTCGAATGATTCATCACTTTTTGCTCGAAATAGTATATTATCACCAACTAACTCCATATACTGGAAATGAAAATTATCATTTTCATTACTTAAATTCCTTGTGCCTTCTGCAGTTCCATCTGTAATCCAAAGTTCATCCCAAATATCACCTATTTGCTTAATATATAACTCATTATTTCTAATTATCAGGTTTGAAGCTAAATTTTCTCCACCATAACTACGTGACACTTCAAACAGTAAATTGGTACCAGACTCCGTTCCGTCTGTACTCCAAAACTTCGTTGGCGATTGATTGTCATTTCTAGTTTTGAATATAAACTTATCTCCCAATGCCGTTATAATAAATGGATTGGAATCTCCATCCTTGTTTATGTCTATAACTAAAGTAAGGTTGTCTGCGGATTTATCAATTTTCATTAGTTCAACGCCATGTGTTCCATCGTCACCAATTACATAAACTTCCCCTTTGAATTCAAAGAAATTGTCAGTTTTTTCATTCAATATAAATTCTGAATTGCTGAATAATTCTGGCTCTAAAGGCATTAGATTTTGGAAAGAGAAAAGAATTAATATTATAGTTAGTATAAATCGCATGAATTGCCTTTTATTATATTTGATTACTAATAATCTTAAAATAAAGAATATTGTATAGAAATAAAAAAAGCGATAACAAATTAATGCTATCGCTTCTTTTAGTCTTTCTTACCTTGGTTAAGATTAGTCTTCTATTCTCTCGTGTGTCTCGAAGTCCACTTCGTTGATAATAGCGAAATCTAATACGAAATCAATCACTTTCTTAGATAGTATTTTAGTTAAGAAATTCGGGTTTTGAACAAGAACTTTTTTCATTTGTTCTACATCTTGACCGTATCTCTTAGCTTCTTTTTCTACTATAGGATCTATGTCGTAATCTTCTAATTCAATGCTTTCGTTTTCTATGATTTGGTTGCGTACTAGTTCCCATTTCACTGATCTTTCAGCATTTGGTTTCAGTTGAGTTTGTAACTCATCATCAGTCATATTTAACTGCTCTGGGCTCTTTTCGTATCTTTGTTTTACGTCCTGAACCATTTGAGTCAGTACTTGATTCACAAGTTGTTCTGGAGCAGGTACTTCATTTGAGTCCACTAATGTAGCAACAATCTGATTTTCTACCAATTCACGACTCTTTCTGTCCCACTCATCTTGTAAATTGAAGTTTACTTCGTCTTTTAGTTCTTCTGCTTTTGTAATTCTGCCACCAGTTACCCTCTCTACGAATTCGTCATCTAGTACAGCGGGAGTTAGCTTTTGGATCTTAGTTATAGTTACTTTGAAGTTTTTATCTTTGATAGTCGGATTCGCATCTGGAGCAGTAGGAGTATAGTCGAATGAATCACCAACTTTCGTATTTAAGATATTTTCTTTTAACTCAGGTAATATATTTTTATCAGCCAAGTAAACATCTGTTTCATTTGGCTCACTTAACTCTCCACCTTCTAGTATTTCAGCCATTTCTACTTTTATAACGTGGTGTTCATCTGTTACTTGATCAGCATCTTCTAACTCACCATTTTGAGCTAATATGTACTCTAGTTCTTCTTGAACTTCTTGATCTGTAACTGTATGAATTGGTTCATCGATAGAAACACCTTTGTAATCTTTGAGTGTAATAGTAGGAAGAGTTTCAAACTCAATTACATACTTTATTCCGTTTTCATCTTTTGCAATATCCTTCAATGTAGGTGTACCTAGTACTTGGATATTTTCTTCTTGAGTGTAATTTCTAAAGACGTCATTAACAATATCTTGATCAGCATCTGCCTCTATTCCTTTCCCATACATCTTCTTTATCATAGCTATTGGGACTCTACCGTTACGGAAGCCCTCTAGTTTTACTTTGGGCTGCATTTCTTTATATGCTTTTTCGTAGTGAGGTTGTAACTCATCAGTAGTCAGAGTGATTGTTAACTCTCTTGTGCACTCATCTAATTTTTTTATCTCTTTTTCCAAGACTATACCTTTATCGCGATTTTAGTTCAAAAATAAAAAGTGCTACTTCTGTGAAAAAGTAGCACGCAAAATTAATCTATTCTTATATAATATACTAAATTATAAGAAATTTATGTATTATAAAGTTTTATCACCTGGTTTCCAACCGCAAGCAGTTAACTCACCAGTTTGAAGAGCTTGAAGTACTCTAATAGTTTCTTCTGCACTTCTACCAACAGCTTCGGGGTGGATTACAGAATATTGGATAACTCCTTCAGGGTCTATTATGTACAATCCTCTAAGTGCGTAACCAGTTGCTTCTTTGTAAACTTCGTAGTTTCTAGCATTTTCACCTGTGAAATCAGCTAATAGAGGGTAAGGCAAATCTTTCAAATCTTCTTCGTGTGTTCTCCAAGCTAAATGTGAGAACTTCGAATCAGTAGAACAACCAACTACTTCTGCGTTCAACTCTTTGAATTTATCCATATGATGACCAAAAGAAGCTATTTCTGTTGGACATACAAATGTAAAATCAAGCGGGTAAAAATAAAACACTACCCATTTACCTTTGTAATCTTCTAGTGAGATATTCTTGAATGCGTTATCTGGAGTTAAACTTGAAGAAGGGCCACCGACTACGGCTTCGCCTTTGAATATAGGTGCTTTGTTTCCTACTAATAGAGACATATTATATCCTTTTTGTTTTATAAAAATGAAAATTATCAAATAAATTTAATCTTAAAACGAAACTTATAAGCTTATAGTGTTCTGTTATTATAAAAATTGAATTTGTATATTTGCAGCCACGAATGTTGGAAGAAATAAAAAAACAAGGTTTTAAATGCCAAAATCATTAGTAATAGTCGAGTCTCCTGCAAAAGCAAAAACGATTGAGAAATATCTCGACGAGATAGAAAAAGGAAAATTCATAGTAAAATCATCGATTGGTCATATTAGAGATTTGGCAAAAAAAGATATGTCTATAGATATAGACAACGGATTTGAACCGAAATACGAAATTAGCCCAGACAAGAAAAAAACAGTAGCTGAATTGAAGAAGCTATCTAAACAAAGCGACACCGTTTGGCTAGCGACGGATGAAGATAGAGAAGGAGAAGCAATTGCATGGCACTTGCTAGAAGCACTAGGTTTGGACGAATCAAAAACAAAACGAATAGTATTCAACGAGATTACAAAAAAAGCCATCCAGAAAGCAATAGAAAACCCACGTTCTGTTAATAAAGAATTAGTAAATGCACAACAAGCTAGAAGAATACTAGACAGATTAGTTGGCTATGAACTTTCCCCTGTTCTCTGGAAGAAAGTTAAATACGGTCTAAGTGCTGGTAGAGTACAGTCCGTTGCAGTACGAATAATAGTAGAACGAGAAAGAGAGATAGAAAGTCACGTACCTGATGTAACTTACAAGCTAATCGGTGATTTTGTAACTGAGAATGGTGACGAGTTCAAAGCGGAATTAAAAGAAAAATTTGATAAAAAAGAAGATGCATTAGCTTATTTAAAAACAGCAGTTGGCAAGCAATTTTTCATTAAAGATTTAAAGATCAAACCAGGTAAAAGGTCACCTCAAGCACCATTTACCACTTCCAAATTGCAACAGGAAGCATCTTCCAAACTGGGCTTTTCTGTAAAGCAAACTATGGTTGTAGCTCAGAAGCTATACGAAGCTGGTAAGATTACTTATATGAGAACCGATTCGACGAATCTATCAGACGATGCACTTAATGCTGCTGGTAATTATATCGACTCAAGCTTTGGTGCAAAATACCACGAGAGAAGAACTTTCAAAACTAAGTCAAAAGGTGCTCAAGAAGCCCACGAGGCGATTAGACCTACGGATTTGACTCAACCAACAGTAAACACTGGAAATAACGGTCAAGACAAACTATATGAGCTTATTTGGAAACGTGCTATTGCTTCTCAGATGGCAGATGCTGAATTAGAAAGAACTACTGCTGATATAGGATTTGAAAATAACGACACTGATTTCGTTGCAAAAGGTGAAGTAATAAAATTCGATGGTTTCTTAAAAGTATATCCTGAAGTAAGAAAAGATGGTAAGATATTACCTGCTATGGCTAAAGGTCAAAAACTAGAAGTCAATCAGATAGTTGGTAGAGAAACTTTCAGTAGATCACCTGCTCGTTACACAGAGGCAACTCTTGTACGTACATTAGAAGAAATGGGTATAGGACGTCCATCTACTTATGCACCTACTATCTCGACTATTCAAAATAGAGAATATGTAGAGAAAACTGATAAAGAAGGGGTGGAAAGAGAGTATATACAAGTAAAACTAATGAACAATGAAGTAAGTGAAGAAAAGCTTACTGAGACTACAGGACAAGAGCGAAATAAGCTATTCCCAACAGATGTAGGAAAAGTTGTAACTGATTTCCTTGTTAAACACTTCACAGAAATTGTTGATTTTGATTTTACGAAAAATGTGGAAGAAGAATTTGATAAAATTGCTGAAGGACAAAAGCAGTGGAATGAAATGATATCTAATTTCTACACTGGGTTTCACGAAACAGTAGAAAAGTCGGAAGATATTAGTAAAAAAGAAGCCATCAATGCACGGCTATTAGGCGATGACCCCAAATCAGGCCGCCCTGTTTATGCTCGTATAGGTAGATACGGCGCTATGCTTCAGATGGGAGAAAACGAGGATGAAGAAAAACCACGTTTCGCATCACTTATGCCTAGCCAAAGTATAGAAACTATTACACTAGAAGAAGCATTGGAAATGTTCAAATTACCTAGAGTAATTGGTCAAAATGAAGATGGCAAAGACGTAAAAACTAATATTGGTCGTTTTGGGCCTTATGTTCAAATAGATAAAACTTATGCTTCTATCACACACGAAGATATATTCACAATTACACTAGAAGAAGCAATACAAAAGGTTAAAGACAAAATTGAGCAGAAAAATAAAAATACACTTCAAGAATTTGATGATGGTATTAAAGTGCTAAATGGTAGATTTGGTCCTTATGTAACAGACGGTAAAGTTAATGCAAAGATACCAAAGGACAAAACACCTGAGGATTTGACACACGAAGAGTGTAAAGTATTAATAGCCGAAGCACCTGCCAAAAAAGGTAGAGGACGTACGACGAAAGCTGCTGCTAAAAAGCCAGCTTCGAAGAAAACAGCCACAAAGAAACCTGCTACAAAGAAAGCTACTCCCAAAAAGAAGTAAGTTTAGTTAGTCCTGTCAAGATAATGAAAAGGAGCCGTTCGGCTCCTTTTTTTTTACACCTTAGTTTCCTTCCATTTTCCTTTGGTGAAGAGCCAGAGAGTGAATAAACCGACGCCTATTTCTGAGATGAACATACCCCAGAACACACCCGATTCTTGCCAATCAAAAATAATAGCTAAGCTATAAGCGAGTGGAATTTGGAACAGCCAAAAGAAAACTACGTTGATTAATGTTGGGGTTTTAGTATCTCCAGAGCCATTGAATGCTTGTACTGATACCATCCACCATCCATAGATGAAATAGCCATAGGATACTATCTGTATCCATTCGGCACCTACTGCTATTACTCGAGCATCATCAGAGAATAGTCTCATTAAATCTTCGTTATAAAAGAAATAAACTATAGATACTAGAACGAGAAATATCATATTATAGAATCCGATTTTCCAAACTGATTTTTCAGCTCTATCGGGTTCTCCTGCCCCCAGATTCTGTCCTACTAGCGTAGCGGCAGCATTCGACAAACCCCATGCAGGCATCATAGTAAACATCATAATTCTAATTGCTATAGTAGAGCCAGCTACAGTTTCAGCCCCCAGTTCAGAGAGTATTCTAATAAGAAAAACCCAAGAAGTCATAGCAATTATCATCTGTCCAATGCCTCCTAGTGAAGTTTTGACAATGTTAAGCATTATTTTCGAATCAACATAAAGCTGAGAAATGGTTACCTTAATATGTTTACCACCTTTGAATAGTACCCATAATTGTACTGCTACGCCAATACCTCGGCCAATATTAGTTGCCATTGCAGCTCCTTCTATCCCGAAAGCAGGTATAATCCCCCAACCGAAGATAAGAAGTGGATCTAGTCCAATATTTACTATATTTGCTATCCATAGTACTCTCATTGCTATAGCAGCATCTCCTGCTCCACGGAAAATTGCATTGATAACAAATAAAAGAACAATAACAGCATTTCCTCCTAGCATATATTGAGTGTATTTGTAACCCTCATTTATACTCCAAGCATCAGCGCCCATTAGTGCAAGTAAATCTTTAGCAAAGAAAATACCACCTATAGTAAGTGGCAGAGCAGCTATTAACCCAAGAATTATAGATTGGACGGCTGCATTTCCAGACTCACTAGTATTTTTCTCTCCTGTACGCCTTGCTATGATAGCCGTGACTGCCATAGATAGCCCCATAGCAACAGAGTAAAGTATAAAAAGGTAAGTTTCTGTCAGACCAACAGTAGCTATAGCAGAGGCTCCCAATTTCCCGACAAAATATATATCGACTACAGCAAAAGTTGACTCCATTACTAATTCAAGTATCATAGGAATTGCTAATAGAAATATAGCTTTTCTAATACTAATAGTTGTGTAGTCGGCTTCGGTTCCTTTTATTGCGTCTTTTAGATTCTCCCAAAAGGATTTCTTGACTATTGGTGGGAGCGATTCTACATTCTGATTTTCAATATTCATTTATGCATTCTTTAATTTTTCAATATCCAATTTAGTCATATTCATAAAAGTATCAACAACTCTTGGTGATTTTATAGGATCAGACATTAACTCGCCTAATATTCTTGGCACAACCTGCCATGAAACACCAAATTGATCTTTGAGCCACCCACATTTATCCTCTCTACCACCATCTTTCAACTTATCCCAATAGTAATCTATCTCATCTTGTGTGTCACAAGTAATAACGATTGATACACCTTCGCTAAATTGGAATTTATGATCAGCAGAACTATCCATTGCCATCATAGTATAGCCGTTAAGTGAAAATTGAGCATGCTTTACATTACCTTCAATATCATCATCACCGGTATTGTATTTCAATATACCCCGGATGTTAGAATTATCAAATATAGATGTATAATAATTGATAGCTTGTTCAGCTTTACCGTTTTGCTCACTAAAAACATTAATGTCGGTGAAATTCTTTGCTCCGTATCTTGCTTTTCACCAAGATAAAGTTGCCAATTGACGCCAAATTTATCTTCAACCCAACCGTAACATTCGCTCCAATCGTATTTATCTAAAGGCATCAGTACATTACCTTTAATAGATAATAGCTCCCATGCGTTACGTATTTCTTCTTCATTTTGGTAAGTCACCATAAATGAGATAGAAGGATTTATCTTATGAGTATCACCTCCATTCAATCCCATAAATGTCTGTCCGAGTAAATCGAACATAACAACAAATGGATTTTCAGATTTAATAGTTGAACTATCGAATACAGAGCAATACAGATCTGCTGCCTCTTTTGCGTTACCGTCGAACCAAAGACAAGGGTGAAGGCATACACTCATTTCGAACCTCCACTATTCTCACTAATTTCTTTTAGTTTGTTAAGTGCTTTAGGCCACATAGCAGAGAAATATTCATCATATTCAGGATAAGAATCACAAATAACTTCTACTTTAGTTTTATTACCTTCTGAATAGAAATAATAATTTTCTAATCCACCAGCCCATTTTTCGACTTCTACACCAGAAGTGATTTCTTCACTACCTTTCAGTAAACCGAGATGTTCAATTGAGATAAACTTATTTGGTATGTTTTCTTTTATTCGGCTTACCATACCTTCTTCATTCCCTTCTGCATCACAACCAACGAATAAGATTTTTGAGCCTTTATCCCAACTACCTTTGAAGCTAGAAGAAGGGTTAAATTCTGCAGTCCATTGATTATATGTGTCTTTAGATATCATACTAGAGTAAACGGTATCGATTGGTGCATTTATATTAACATCAAACTTCAGTTTTACCCAGCTCCTAGGTGTTTCGACATACTTTTTGAATGTATCAAGTATACTTTGCCATCCAGTTTTTTGCATTTCTATTGGATTCTCATTTTCTGCTTCAAATGTAGAAATCACTTCAGTTCCGCCATCAATTTTAGTAAAAGTAGTCCATACTTTTCTTCCATCATCCAATGTATAAACTATTCTTTCATGTTCGTCAACTTCATTGTAAACACCACTAAAATCGAATCCGAACGAACCATCTTTCGCTTCCATTCTTGAATTGAATCTACCTCCTATTCTCAAATCATTCTCAGCAGATGTTGTGTGCCAATCTTCAGAAGCTGCGTTCCATTTTATTATATGTTCTGGACCTGTCCATACATCCCAAACCTTTTCTATAGGCGCATTTACCTTTGCTTCTATTGTCACTAATTCTTTTTTAGAATTTGCCATTTTTCACCCCATAATTATATTAATCATAAATAAGACATTACAAAATTCGACAAATTTTTATAATTTGCAGCAGTGTAAATGCGACATTACTAAGGGCAATTTACGACAATTATCATATAATAATATAATCATTAAAAAAGTAAGTATCATAGTCCCTGAAACTGCAGTTATAGAGGCTGTAGCAGACCCTCACTATATGTTCCGTGCAGTCAATCAATTCCTAAAGCAACAAGGTAAAGAAAAATTATTCGATATAGAAGTGATAGGTCTCAAAAAGCATATAGAACTTGAAAACAATCTCTATACTGTCAATGTAGATAAAACTATTGATGAAGTAAGCGAAACTGATTTGATTATAATACCTGCAATTAGCGGTGATTTTGGGAAAGCAATAGAAAAGAATTTGGAATATATACCTTGGCTTATTAATCACTATGAGAAAGGGGCAGAATTGGCTTCACTTTGTGTTGGTTCATTTTTATTGGCTTCCACAGGATTGTTAAGTGGTAAAAAGTGTTCTTCACATTGGGTTAGTGCTAATCAGTTCAGAGCATTCTTCCCAGATGTCGAATTAGTAGATTATACTATAATAACAGAAGAGAACGGCATTTACTCAAGTGGTGGGGCTAATTCATATTGGGCATTACTACTATACTTAGTCGAAAAATATACGAATAGAGATACCGCAATATTGGCGGCAAAGTTCTTTGCTATTGATATAGATAGAGACAATCAGTCGAGATTTATGATGTTCGAAGGGCAGAAGAATCATGATGATAATCAAGTTTTAGAAGTTCAGAACATAATAGAGTCAAATTTGAAAGATAGAATTACTGTATCAGATTTGGCTGAGAAATCTTCATTAGGTAGGAGAAGTCTAGAAAGAAGATTCAAAAAGGCGACTAATAATACGGTACTCGAATATATACAAAGAATTAAAATAGAAGCAGCCAAGCGCAGTTTCGAATTGAGTAATAAGAATATAACTGAAGTAATGTATGATGTAGGTTACTCTGATAATAAAGCTTTTAGAACCACTTTTAAAAAAATAACTGGTATGACACCAATCGAATATAGAAGTAAATATTGCAAAGAATAACAATATTTATAGATAATACGTATATTTGCGATATGACTTGCAAAAATAACATACTAAGATTAAATGAAATTGCTTAAATATCTGATACTTATTGGGATAATTTGTTCTATTTCAGTCACAGCTCAAGTAACCGATTTCCAACGTGGTTTGGAGGCATTTAATGCTAAAAATTATGAAAAAGCATTTAAACATCTAGAGAAATATGCTAGAGATTCAAATGACTGTGTTTCACAATATATAGTTGGTTTTTGCTATGCAGATTCAAGTTTATCAATGGCAAATGATTCTTTGGCGGAACTCTATCTACTAAAAGCTTCGGAGCTAAAATATGGTAGAGCTATGGGAATGCTTTCTGTGATATACTTCGAGAAACAAAGCTATGACAAGCATTGGACAATAATGTCATACGTTTGGGCCGAACTAGCCGCATACTATGACCCTATACAAAGTGTAGACTCCAGAAGACAAGTTATAAGAGAGTCACTAGACGAAAGTGAAATAGAAAAAGCAAAAGCTATAATAGAAGAGAAGAAGAAAATACTAGACCCATTAGAAATATGTATGTAAAAATGGGAAATACTATTGCATTTCCCATTCCCGAAATTAATTATTTTCTATTTTGAATATAAACTTACCATCGCCATCAGTGTCCACTATTATTGTTCCGTTCTCTTTTATTTCGCCGGAAAGAACATTCATTGAAAGAGGATCAGTTATTTTCTTCTGAATAGTCCGCTTAATAGGACGAGCTCCATAGTTTACATCATAGCTTATCTCGGCTAACCATTTCAAGGCCTCATCTGTAATCTCTAATTTCAGATTTTGCTTCGATAATCTTTCTGCTAATATATTGAATTGTAGTTTTGCAATATTTGCCACTTCCTCTTTGAGTAATGGCTTGAACATAACAACTTCATCTATTCTATTGAGGAATTCTGGACGCATTACCTGCTTCATTTTTCCAATTATTTGCTCTCTTGCTTCTACTAACAGTTGCTCGCGGTTATCAGAGTTCATCTCCCCCATTTTACTAGTCAAGAACTCTGTACCCAGGTTTGAAGTCATAATAATAATCGTATTTTTGAAATTAACTGTTCGTCCTTTGCTATCAGTCAATCGGCCATCATCAAGCACTTGCAGCAAGATATTGAACACATCGGGATGCGCCTTCTCAATCTCATCAAGTAAGATTACGCTATACTGTTTTCGGCGTACATTTTCTGTTAGTTGACCTCCTTCATCATAGCCAACATAGCCCGGCGGTGCACCTATCAGACGAGTAACGGAGAATTTATCCATATACTCGCTCATATCCAATCGGATTATTGCATTCTCATCATCGAATAGATATTCAGCTAATGCTTTCGCTAATTCCGTCTTACCAACACCAGTGGTACCTATGAAGATGAATGAGCCAATTGGACGATTCTCATCTTGCAAACCGGCTCTAGAGCGGCGAATAGAATTAGATACAGCGGCTACGGCTTCTTCTTGGCCTACTACTCTTTCGTGCAGTAGATCTTCCATTTTTAGAAGTTTTTGCTTTTCGCTTTCTATCATCTTTGAGACAGGTATGCCAGTCCATTTGGATACTATTTCAGCAATGTCCTCTTCGGTAACTTGCTCTTTGAGTAGATGACTGTTTTTTTGTAACTCTTCTAATTCATCATTAGCTTTAGTTATTTTTGATTCAAGCTGATGTATTTTACCATAGCGGATTTCGGCGACTTTATCTAGATTGCCTTCTCTTTCGTATCTGTCGGCTTCTGTTTTTAGTGCGTCTATTTCTTCTTTGAATGTGCGAATCTCTTGTAGTTTACCTTTCTCAGATTCCCATTTCGCTTTTAATATATTTCGTGTTTCTTTTAGATTCGATAGCTCTATTTCTAGTTCTTTTAGTCTATCTTTGGTAGAAGTACTCATAGTTATTTCTTCTTAGTTTTAATCTGTATTTGTATTTTCTAAGACGTTTTTGAAGATGAATAATTTTGTAATCCGAAAAAGGAGAACCAATTGAATGATTCTCCTTTGTATATTCAAACGTTTAGATAATCTATTGCTTAATGATTTTATATATACCTTGCTTTCTGTCCTGATTCAATCGGAGTATATATACACCGGCAGTTAAATCAGATATGTTCAGATTATAATTACTCAGCCCTATACCTTGTGCAAAGTTGCCTTCTATCATCACTTTACCGCTCATATCAGTTAGCTGATAGCTCATAGTTTTAGCATCATCAGAATTGAACTCGATATTCAATGAACTTTGAACAGGGTTCGGATAGATATTTACTTCTGTGCTAAAGTTATTATTCTCTACGCTAGATGGAGTTGTAATATCTACTTCGGTTATCTGTGGGACTTTGTTCTCTTGGTTGCCTACGTTATCAGTAGCAACTGCATAAAATCTATAAACTTTACCTTTCTCCAGATTAGCTTCGTAGCTAATCTCAGTATCGAAGCCACTACCTATTAGTTGGAAAGGAGCGCCGTCAACTGATACATAGTACGATAGTTCACCAACACCAGAGCCATTGCTATTATCAGCAGCATCTACTGTTAATGCTATTGATTCATCTACTTCTATGTAGTTTGCTGCCAGACTATTAGTAACTGGTGCAATTGTATCTATTATGTTCACCCAAGTATTAGTCGTTATTGCTGGGTTTTCATCGAATACTATAGTTGCATTATTTTTTATAGTCTCACCAGAGTTAGTATTGTCTTTTAGCTTCACGCTGAATGAAACGAATCCCTCCCCTTGTGGTGGTGTTACGTTTGGTGGCAATTCTATTCCCTCTATATACCATCTTAATACATTGCCTTTTCTTTCCATAGTCCAGTTGTATCCTTCGCCAGTGTGGCTAGTATTACCGAACTCAACTGACTCCCAATCGAATACAGAAGATAGAGTATCTAGTATTTCAACTTTGTACGCCGGTGCTGTTGCCTCTTTCTTATTCTCAAATGATATATTGTAGTGGAATGTACTAGCGCTACGTAAATAGTTATCCTCACCATATCCAGAAGGACCACTTTTCTCATTCGGATCCCAAGATTTTACCATTGTAATTTCTTTTCCTTTTCCAGCTACGACTTTCGATTCTTCAACTCCGTAAAGTCCAGTTTCCTTGTAGAACCAATGGAATAGTCTTTGTCGTAGAGTAGGAGCAATCTTAGAAACTGTTTCAATAGCAGACCCTATCTTGAATAATACTTTAGAAATTGGATTCGAATTAGATACTTTTTCCGCACCAGTTTTTAGAATGGATTTGAATGTGAATACACCAACACCTTCTTTCTGCTTTTGCAGTTTTACTTGTTGTACCGTAAGTCCTAGTCCACGCGCATATTCAGCTAATTCTTTATCATCAAGCTGAACTTTACCATTCACATAGTTAACAATTACTTCCTCTATTGCATCATTTCTTAAGTTTTTACCAACGGCTCCAGTTAAAATTGACTTACCAGCTGACAATGTCCCTTTAGTGCCAGGGGCAACTCCTTTAACTACAAAATCAAATTTCACAGTTTCATTTGGATTCAACGATGGTACGAAAAGTAAAGCCGTATCATCTTTTTTTAACCCCATTGAATCAAATGGAACTTTAATCATTCCATCGTTCGAATTGAACTCGAAATAATCAAATACTATCTCATCGTCCACATCAATCGCTAGTATATAGCTTTCTGTTAGCTTATTGGTAATATTATCAATAGTAACAGTAAACGGATTAGGAGCACCCAAACGGACATCACTACGACCAGTTAGGTTAATCTCTATTGGTGATTCTAGTGGTACACTCTCATCGCCCGTGCCTATTACAAAGTCTCCAAACTCAGTTAACAATGACTCTTTTTTACTCCATGTACCTATTGAGAAATAATTCTCTTCAGTATTATGTTCTACATATTCGCCAATAGATACAACTTTCCAAGTAAGACCGCCATCTGTAGTTCTGAATACATTTAGGTCTTCTTCTTTCTGACCGTTTAATTGTGCTTCATCGTAATAGAACTTAATTGTGTACTGTAAATCTGTATATTCATCAGGTGACTGTATTCTCCACCACCTTTTAGTTGTACCCGGTAACCCAGGGTATGACTGATTATTAACTGTTTTTACATAAACACTATTAAGTGTTCCTTCCCAATCTCTTAATTCATAATCAACAAATGTACCCCCTTGTCCTACAAACGATCTATAGTTCCAATTATCTCCAACATGATGTATTCTATCCAATATTCCATTATTAGTTAGTACATTCCCATCCTTATTATAGAACTGACCGTACCCCGTTTTTTCTAATATCAAATGACCTGTTGTATCAATTTCCACATCAGCATATAAATCTAATTTTCCACCAATTACAAACTTATCGTCAATTAGAACTTTACCTCCTGGAGTCTCAGATGATTCTGATTGCATAACCTTAATATAATTATCTACGTTACCAGACAGTTTCCTAGTTTTACCATCAGTAACTAAGTAAATATCTGTTATGCCTGTAGTTTGGGTGTTGAAGTAATCACCATAAATATAAACTCGCATAGATCTAGCAGGAAAAGCAAACCCAGCGGTTCTAACAGAATCGTTATTTAGAATTCCATTATTATAGAAATTCCCATAAACTTTTATCGTTTCTAAGTTTTTAACTGAACTTAGTTTTGTACCCTCTTCAATTGATAAATCCCCATTTATATTAATTCCTCTTAGAAAAGCATAGTCAGAGCTTCGGATTGGCACATCACCAGTAACATCACCTCTAAATATTGATTTATTTATATTTAATGTTGAAGAAGAAGTAATCTTCAATGGTACAGAAAATTCTGACTTCGAATACATTGTACCATAATAACCATCATAAGTTATAGTATCAGCGTCTAAGAATAGATTATAATTACCTAAATTCAGATACTTTTCTTTATCAGTTGTAACGTAGCAATTCTTAAATTTCAAATCAGATAAAACTGTAATTTCATTATCTGATGTTTGAATTCTTAAGTTTGAACTCTCTATTGGTTCTAGAGTAGTTAAACTTACATTACTTCCTAGCATATTTATAGTTCTAGGCTTCAATACTCCGTTGTTTGTTAGATTGCCATAGATTTTAATATCAAACCAATCTCTCAAATCTATGATTTCACCATTATTAGTAAGACTACCGTTAACTTCTAAGATTACATAACCACCGGATCCTTCACCTTCTCTTAGGATTTTACCCCCACTATTGACAGTTAGATTCTTAGAATAATATGTTTTCGTAGAATAACTACCTCCGTTAGTAATAACTAATGAAGTTATAACTACGTCATCATCTTTAGTCGGAATTACACCTCCTACCCAAGTAGTAGCTTCAGACCATTTCCCTCCTTCTGTCGTAGTGGTTATTGTTTTAGCCACACTATCAGTCATTGCTAATACTGTAATCAAAAGTATTAGAATACCATATTTAGTAAAAGATTGTTCTTTCATAAACACGCCCTTATATATTATTAATAATTAAATTTTTAGTTTCAATATTTTTACAAATAATCAACATTTATTTCATACCTAAATATACTAAATTCTACCATATATTCCAATAATAAAGACTCTTTTATCTCTTATTTATTGTCAAAATAACTAGCTTTTTCATGAGCTGAACTACTAGATTAAACAAGTATAATCTTGCATTTAAATACACTTCAAGATTATACAAATGATTACTTTAAATTTTTATTATTCACAAAAAAAACCTCAACATTTCTGCTGAGGTTTCTTTTTATTCTATTTCGTTCTTGCTTAAGGAACGATTCTATGTATAGTACGTGGCATTGGGATAGTCTCACGTATGTGCTTAGCACCAGTAATCCATTTGACTGTTCTTTCTAATCCCATTCCGAAACCAGAATGAGGCACACTACCATATTTACGCAAATCCAAATACCATTGGAATTCTTCCAAAGGTAAATCTTCATGTTGTATTCTTTCTAATAGTAAGTCGTGGTCATCTTCTCTTTGGCTACCACCTATTAGTTCACCTGCTTTCTCAGGGCCTAACATATCCATAGCTTTTACTACTTTTGGGTTTTCTGGGTCGCGTTTCATATAAAATGCTTTAACTTCAGTCGGGTAATCATAGATGAAACAAGGTTGATCAAATTGCTCCATCAATGCTTCTTCTTGTACTGTACCAAAATCTTCGCCCCAAGGGAAAGGATGTATCTCCTTATCAACTCCATCTACTTTTTGAATCAGAGGGACTTTATTTTCTTGTAACCACTCGACCGCTTCCGTATATGACATACGAGGGAATCCACCTACTACTTTCTTAAGCGGTTCTATATCTCTTTCTAATGTTTCTAATTCTTTTTCACAGTTAGCTAGTACTTGCTTTACTATATAAACTGTCATATCTTCTGCTAATTGCATATCATCTTCCAAATCGAAGAAGGCCGCTTCTGGTTCCACCATCCAAAACTCAGTTAAGTGTTTTCTAGTCTTAGATTTCTCAGCTCTGAAAATTGGGCCAAAAGTATAAGTTCTTCCTAAAGCCATAGCTGAAGCTTCTGCATACAGCTGACCTGATTGAGATAAATAAGCATTTCCTAAATCGAAATATTTAGTCTCGAATAAAGTCGAAGTACCTTCGCAAGCATTCGGAGTCAAAATAGGTGAATCCATAAGGCGGAAACCACTATTGTCCAAGAAATCTCGAATAGCTTTAACTATAACCGAACGAACACGCATAATAGCGTGCTGACGCGATGAACGTAACCACAAGTGGCGATTCTCTATCAAAAATGCATCGCCGTGCTCTTTCGGACTAATAGGATATTCATCTGCTATCTGATATACTTTCAGTGAAGTAACATCTAGCTCAAACCCACCTGGTGCTCTATCGTTTGACTTTACAGTACCAGTAACACTAAGTGAAGATTCTTGTGTAAGTGATTTTGCAGCTTCGAAATCCTCTTCGCTAACATTCCCTTTGAATACCACGCATTGTGCTACTCCTGAGCCATCGCGAAGTTGGATAAATTGTAATTTTCCTTTACCAGTTTTGTTGTAAACCCAACCATTAAGGGTTATTTCTTGCCCATCATATTTGGGCAAATCTTCTATGTATTTGTATGATTTATAACGTGCTGACATATTTTCTTATTCTTTTGATAATATATAAAAAACAAAAATACGAAGAATATTTATAAAAGTTTGCATTTGTGGGATTAGAGAGAATTTGAACTGTAAATTGGATTGTTCAAACCCCAATGTGACTAAAGTCAGTATTTGGCAAGAATGTCATTACCCGTTGGCTAAAGCCAACGGTAATACTATACTTTTTTATGAAACGAAAAGTTAAAAATAGCGATGTATTGCCGTCGGTTTTAACCGACGGATAGATGTTATTTACAAACCCACATGGACTTTAGTCCCATTTTTATTATAATGTTTAAGATAAATTTTGTTAAATTAATCTAGTTAAAATATAGGGTTTTAAAATGTTTAAAACACTTTTAAAAAGTATAATTGGGAAAAAAGTCGAAAGACTTTTTATAATTGTTTGGCCACCTTACGGTGAAGATGAAGAAAAACAGATAGATATATCAATTGGATTTATTTTTGATGATAAAATAGGTGAGATATTAAAGATTTCTACAGATAAAAATGATTTGACACAACCTTATATTGAGTTAATCCCACAACCCACTATCATCTATAGCTGGAATAACTTCGAACTTAGAATGAAAGATTGGATGAACTGTAATGATGATCTTAATTTCGGTTTCGAATTTTTTGAAGTTACAGATGTTGAGATTTTCAAAGATATTGTGAATCAAGAAATAAAGGATGTTCAACTGATCGGTCCAAATTATGAACAAATATTTGCTTTAAAGGTATTATTTGAAAACGATTATATTTTGTCATCACCGATTGTCGATGGTAATACAATTGAAACTAAAACTTTTAATAAGCATGACAACTTAAAAAACTTCACTTCATGGGGAATGATAAAATATTTCAGCTTGTATGATATAGATGTGGTTCGGAGGAAATAATGTTGTTTAAAACGATAAGTATGAATACCCAAACTTACATTCAGTTTGAAGAATACGAACCTGGTTCTGAATTTATCTTAAGTGAATATAAAATAAAGTAATACAAAAAAATGAAATAGAGATTACATATGAACCGTTATTTTCTAATAATGATTATTATTTTCGTTTTAAATCCTTCTAACTCTGATTTATCTAGTAAACAAGATGAAAGCGGGATTAATAAAATAAATTTGAAAGACCTTTGTTTAGAAAATCTTGAGTTCAAAGAAAAGTATTTTCGGCTTCTAAAAAGAATAGACACCGTGGTTCTTAGGAAATTTGATAAAAGTTCCCCAAAGTCACATCAAAATGATTTAGATAGTGAAGAATATTCACTAATTAATAATTTAGATACTCTTTCATATTATACTAATAGTGTTAGTTACTCAAAATTATTTGACTACAGCTTTGGATATAAAAATTTGGAACAATATAATTCTGATAAGAAGAAATGGATAGAGTACTATGAGGATAATAAATGTAGTAATCTTATCTGGGCTGATACACTATTAAAAGTAAAATAGAATTAAATGGAATTATTCTATTAAAATCTCCGACTAATTAGAAAACTCTAATTCTGTTTTCTAATAACATTTCTCATTTTTTACTATCAGTTACTGCGTCCTTAACACCTTCTTAACACTCGCTTCACCGCTACTACACAAAGCTAACAACCGTAGCCACATTTAACACAATCTTAACACAAGATTCAACACACCTTAAATCTAATATCACAACTTTGCGCTGTGTCAAGAAACGAAAACGAAAATATTCAAGTGAAGCTCGATAAGTCTGAATGAATAACTTAATCTCAGAATTGAATCTGATGATGTTCGAAATATCATCTTATATTCAAAAACGAAAATTTTATGGTGGGAAGCGAACCCTGAACCGTCAGTATTGGTCTAGAAAAAATTCTAACTTAATGCGATTCGGAGCTTCACAACTTAACGCGGATTTCGCGGTGAGCTTTCCTACCATCTTTAAATACGAAATTAAAACAATTAATAATTTAAGTCAAACAAGTAATAATAAATGTGGAGCTCTAAAATGAACTACTTGACTAAGATAATCTTACTATTTGGGACTATGGCAATAATGTCAGTTTCCCTATTCTCACAAACTGGTACCTTATCGGGTGTTGTCACTGACCAAGACTATGGTGATGCTATGATAGGTGCTACTGTACAAATCAAAGACACCAAACTAGGTGCTATGACTAAAGTAGATGGTAGCTATACTATCAAAAAGATAACCCCTGGTATCTATACAGTCACTTTCTCTTATATTGGTTATGCTAAAACAGAAGTAAAAGACGTTGTAATCAAAGCTGATGAGACAACTAAAGTTGAGATAGCTTTGAAAACTGAATCAAGTATGAGTGATGAAGTATTGGTAACAGCTAAAGCAGTACAAGAAACTGGTGCTGCTCTTCTTAAAGAAAGACAAAAATCTCAATCGTTCTCAGATGCAATTGGTTCTAAAGAAATATCTCGAGGTGGTGCTGGTGATGCAGCAGCCGCAATGAATAATGTAACTGGCGCTTCCGTTGTAGGCGGTAAACACGTATTTATACGTGGTTTGGGTGATAGATACTCTAACACTCAACTTAATGGGACATCTTTACCAAGTGCTGACCCTGATAAAAAATCAGTTCACTTAGATTTATTCCCTTCTGGAATGATAGAAAACATAGTAACTATCAAAACGGCAACTCCAGACAAACCTGGTGATTTTACTGGAGGTTCAGTTGATATAAAAACAAAGTCTTACCCTGATAAATTCAGTGCAAGTCTTTCTATGTCTTCTACAGCTAATACAATCGTTACTGGACAAGATGTACTAACTTACAATGGATCATCTACAGATTGGTTAGGTTTTGACGATGGTTCGAGAAGCGTACCTGATGCAGTAAAGAATGCAGATGCAATCCCAACTCTACAAGACATAAGAAGCAAGAAAAAAGATACAGATGGTGCTGGTGTTGCTAGGCTAGATGACCTATCTAAGCAGTTCAGTTCGGAAATGGCACCTCACCAAACTACAGCACCAATCAATGGAAGTATGTCATTTAATATGGGTGACCAATTCCAATTATTCGGTAATTCACTTGGATACTTAGCTAGCTTAAGTTATGGCAATAATATAAACAATTACAATAACGGACAATTTGCGGTCTATGAGCTAACATCGGGTGAAGCCAATGAACTTAGATCTAGTAAGTTGATAAATGACTCTAAGAGTACTTCTGAAGTAAACTGGGGCGCACTGGCTAATGTGGCTTACGATTTCACGGCTACAGATAGAGTGAAATTCAACTTATTTTATAATCAATCTGGTGAGTCAGTAGCACAAAGTATTTCATATTTCGATGAATCTTATCCTGAAACAGATTTAGTTCGCTCTAGCACATTGAAATATACTGAAAGAAATATACAATCATACCAATTATCTGGTGAGCACAGCTTTGCAAGTATTTCTAATGCAAAAATTGACTGGAATTTATCAACTGCAAACACGTTACAAAACGAACCAGACTTAAGATTCTTCACTTACGAAACTGATCAAATAAACGGCACTGACACTACTTGGAGAGTGGATGAGAATCACTATGATTTACCTACACGATATTTCAGAGATTTGACTGAAACAGCAAATAATGCAAAATTTGATTTTGAGATTCCATTAACAGAAGCAGTGGGAACAGCTTTCAAATTTAAAACAGGATTCGCATATCAAAACACATCAAGATCATTTAATCAAGATAGATATGTTTTAGAAATAGATGACAATAGAACGCCTATGACTTTTGATGGTAATGTAAATCAATTTGTTGCTGATAGTACAGGGTATAAAGAATGGGCTTCTACAGGTAATTTCAACTATTTCGGTATTTATCTGCAAGACCGTTTTGTACCTAAGGATGCTTACACAGGTGCACAAGATATAACTGCTTTCTATGGAATGGTTGATGTAGAGTTAGTAGAAGGATTCAGATTAATTGGTGGAGCTAGGTTAGAAACTACTGATATGTCAATCACTAGTCGTGATACTACACTACCAATAGCTTCTATTAACGAAGCTGACTTATTACCTTCGATGAACGCCGTTTATAGCTTATCTGAAAATCAAAATTTAAGATTCGCTTATGGAAAAACTCTTGCAAGACCAACATTCAGAGAATTAGCTGATTTCGATTTCTTCGAGTTTGTTGGTGGATTTACTTTTATAGGTAATCCAAACTTAGAAAGATCGATTATTGACAATTTCGATGTTAGATGGGAATGGTTTATGAATCCGGGTGAGATTGTTTCTGTTAGTGGTTTCTATAAGGATTTCACTAACCCAATCGAAAGAGTGATAGTAAATGCAAACGGTAACGTGCAAATGAAAAACGTAGCTTCGGCACAACTATTCGGGATGGAATTCGAAGCAAGAAAGAACTTAGGTTTCATACCTGAATTAGAAAACTTTCAGTTAGGTGTTAACTTAACTTTAGTACAATCACAAGTAGATATTTCGGATCAAGAATATCAATTAATACAATCTTATGACCCGAATGCTTCTCGTACAAGACAACTACAAGGTCAATCACCTTATGTTCTAAATGTTGATTTGGCTTATGTAGATTATGAATCAGGAACAGATGTTGGATTGCACTATAACGTATTTGGTGAGAGATTGTCAGATGTAAGTTTAGGTGGAACTCCCGATGTTTTCGAACAACCAAGAAATATGCTGAACTTTACTTTCAGCCAAAGATTAATTGAAAACTTGAACTTAAAGTTCTCAGCTAGAAATATATTAGACGCTCGTATGGAAAGACTTTATCGTTTCAAAGGTCAAGAGTACTACAATACTCAATATGACTTAGGAACTAATTTTTCATTGGGCTTCTCTTATAATTTTGAATAATTATTTTTTATTATAATACTTTATTAGGAGTTAATAGGATGCAAAAATTACTACAATTAATCATAGCAATGATGATAGTAGGATATACATCACAAGCTGAAACTATCACAGTAACTGATAGTTGGATAAATGCTGGTGAGACTAAGACAATGACGGCAGATAACATCTACGTTCTAGATAGATTCGTCTTCGTTGAAGAAGGCGCGGAACTATGGATAGAACCAGGAACAGTAATACAAGGTAAACCCGGACAAGAATCAAACGCATCGGCATTAATCATAGCTCGTGGTGGTAAGATTTATGCAGAAGGAACTCCAGACAAACCAATCATCTTCACATTCGAAGGAGATGATCCTTATGATGATACTGACTATCCAATGGAAGAAACTGGACTATGGGGTGGACTTATAATATTAGGTAATGCTCCTACTAATAACCCAGAGACTGTAAGAAATATCGAAGGTATTCCTGAGAATAACCAATTAGGTAAATACGGTGGCAATGACCCAATGGATAACTCGGGTGTGGTACGTTACGTATCTATCCGTCACGGTGGATCAGATATCGGTGAAGGTAACGAAATCAACGGTCTTACTATGGGTGCAGTTGGTGCTGGAACTACCATCGAGTATGTAGAAGTACTTTACAACAAAGATGACGGTTTCGAATGGTTCGGTGGAAATGTTAATACTAGATACTTAGTATCTGCTTTTAACGGTGATGACGCATTCGATTATGATGAAGGATTTACTGGGAAAGGTCAATTTTGGTTAGCTCTACAAGCTCCTAACACTGGTAATCAAGGTGGTGAGCATGATGGCGGGAACAAGCCAGATGATTCACAACCTTATGCTAGACCAGTAATTTCAAACGTTACTTATATTGGGTCTGGTGCAAACTCTGGTAACAATAAATCAGCTGGTCTGATACTTAGAGACAATGCTGGCGGTAAATACTATAATTCAATTTTCACTGGTTTCACTACTTGGGGATTGAACATAGAAGATTTGGAAAATGGAGAAGATTCTGGAAATAGATTAACTACTGGCGACCTAGCGCTTAAGAACAATATCTGGTGGGATATAAATGGTAAAACTAATCCAAGTCTTACTGATATAGCTCCAGATGTACCTGACACTGAATCTGATGGAAAAGTAATCAAAGGTTACTCTTTGCAACCAGCTCGTGATTATCTAGCAAATGCTAGTAATAACAACTGGATTACAGACCCAGGATTAAACAAAATAGATAGAGGACAAAATGGATTGTTCAATCCTACTCCAACTGCTAACTCAGCTGCAGTTACAAATAAAACATTAAAATTAAATGATAGCTTTATACAAGATGTAGATTACATCGGGGCATTTGCTCCAGGTGATATGTGGTTTGCTCGTTGGACAGGTCTTTACTTCTTTGAAGTTAGCCGCCAAATCGCATCTAACACTGTAGTAGTGACTGATAGCTGGATTAAGGCTGGTGAGAAAAAATGGTTTACAAACGATAACATTTATGTACTTGACAGATTTGTTTTCGTTGAAGAAGGTGCTGAGTTATGGATTGAGCCAGGTACTATCATCCAAGGTAAACCAGGACAAGAATCAAATGCTTCTGCTCTAATTGTAGCTCGTGGTGGTAAGATTTATGCAGAAGGTACACCTTCACAACCAATTATCTTCACTTTCGAAGGTGATGATCCTTATGACGATACTGATTTCCCAATGGAAGAAACAGGTTTATGGGGTGGACTTATTATATTAGGGAATGCTCCTACAAATAATCCTGACGTAGTAAGAAACATAGAAGGTATTCCTGAGAACAATAACTTAGGTAAGTACGGTGGTAATGACCCAATGGACAATTCTGGTATAGTTAAGTATGTATCTATCCGTCACGGTGGTTCTGATATCGGTGAAGGAAATGAAATCAATGGTCTCACTATGGGTGCTGTTGGTGCTGGTACTACAATTGAATTTGTTGAAGTAATCTTCAATAAAGATGATGGTTTCGAGTGGTTCGGTGGTAATGTAAATACTAAATACTTAGTATCAGCTTTTAACGGCGATGATGCTTTCGATTATGACGAAGGGTTTGTAGGAATGGGACAATTCTGGTTCTCTATACAAGCTCCTAACACAGGTAACATGGCAGGTGAGCATGATGGTGGTAACAAACCAGATGATTCTGCTCCATTCGCAATACCACAAATAGCAAATGTTACTTACATTGGTTCTGGTGCTAACTCTGAAAATAGTAAATCAATGGGTCTTATATTCCGTGATAATGCTGGTGGTAAGTATATGAACGGTATTATGACTGAACAAACTAAGAAAGGACTTGATTTAGAAGATCTAGAAAACGGACAAGATTCGGAAGCTAGATTGGCTAATGGTGACTTGCACTTACAAAATTTTATCTGGTGGAATATAGATGGTAAAGAAATGCCAACACTTAACGATATAGCTCCAGATGTACCTGATACTGAATCTGATGGAAAAGTAATCAAAGGTTACTCTTTAGAATCTCTTAGAACTTACTTAGGCAAATCAGAGAATGGTAACAAGATTGCAAATCCAAACATAGCTTCTATAAGCAGAATACAAGACTCTTGGGGCTTAGATCCTCGTCCTGCACAAGGTCCAGCATGGTCAGGCGTCAAGCAATTACCTAATAATGGTTTCCATACTCAAACTGACTATATCGGTGCATTTGGAAAGACGAATTGGGCTGTAGATTGGACTGCTCTTAACACATTCAACGTTATGAAGACTAGCGGTGCTATGAACCCTAGCACTGATGTCGTAGCTTCAGTAAAATGGAACAACAATGCAGTAACGAACTTTGACAAAGTAAGTAATATCAACTTATACCCTAACCCAGTTGAAAAGCAAACTACTATAGAGTTTGAGTTAACTCAATCAACTAATGTAACAATGGATGTATATGATGCTACTGGAAACAAACTAGAAGGTTTAGTATCCAAATATATGACTCAAGGTAATTGGGGAATAACTTGGACTCCTAATAACTTAGTTTCAGGTGCATACTTTATACAGATGACAACTGACTACGGAACATTTACTCAGAAAGTAATAGTAAAATAAATTCCAAGCATACGCTACTACGATTTGATAAAGGTCGCTTTCTTAACTGAGAGCGGCCTTTTTTTTGTTTCTTTATTAGAATTGCACTTAGTGAAAAAAAAATCGGTACATACATGTAACTAAACTGACAATTTGCGTGTCTCTATTCTATCAACTATCTATCTAAGGGCAAAAAATGAAATATATACTACTACTTATAGTAATTCCAACACTTCTCTTTTCCCAGGAATGGAACGACAGTTATTGGGAAAAAGTACCGATATACAAGAATGGTAAAGAAATAGATTTCAATGACTACAGGGTATTGGATGCTAAATGTTATGATGAAGAATGTTTCCTAGTACTTACTAATGAGTTTCTCTTTATTGAAATTATAAAATCGTCAGATGGTGGCGAAACTTGGAATTCGATTTATGATAATAAATTTGATATATTTGGTGAAGACCCACCTGATGATTTCATACTCTATAATCCACAACTAGCAGAATTACAGAGTCCGAATGAAGTAATAATCACTTATGATGATAAAAATGGGATTCTTAATAAATTCAATCTGAATACATTTGAAAATGATACTTCATTCAAATTAAAAACTACTTATGATATAAAAGACCTAAGTACAAATACTAACGGTTATGGAATAGCCGCACATGGAGTGACATACTTTTTAACCAAAGATTATTGGAAAACAGCTGAGGTTTATACAACACATTCAATAAACAAAGTTTTGGTTACTGAAGAAGATATTTTCTATAATACTAATACTAACCCAAGTGATACAGTCGGTCTTTTTAATAGGAGTTTTGATGGAATTAATTGGGAACAGTTTGAAATTGGAAAAGGGTTTATTTACTCAGTATATGCATTCAACAAAAGCAATTTTTGGGCTGGTTGTATAAAACTTTTTGTAGGTAGTAATAAAAGAAGAGATATTATTTATAATTCAACTGATGGAGGAAAAACATGGAACCTTCAACACGAAGATAGCACTTTTATCGGTGGGGGTATAAGAGATATCCGATTTGTTTCTAATAATTTGGGGGTAGCATCAACGCCTTTAGATATTTATTATACAACTACAAATGGTGGTGAAACTTGGATAAAGCAACAAAGAATATTTTTAAAAAGTAAGTTTGAAATTAATAAAGCTTTTCTTAGTTCTAAATATCTTTTTCAGTTCATAGGATTGGGCGGTCTTTACAAATATGACCTCTCTATACTAAGTATAACCTCTGTCCCACTTAATGAATATAGAACCATCAAGACATATCCTAGTCCATTTGTAAATCGATTTACTTTAGATGCAATAGATGTACCTCCTGGTAGCTATTCACTAAAGATACATTCTATAATTGGTGATTTGGTTTTAGATAACACTATAAACATACCAAGTCAAATAGAAATAGAAACTAACTTACCCTCAGGGAATTATTATCTCATCTTAGAAAATGAAAAGAATCACTTTTTTCAAAAAATCATCAAGGAGTAATAGTAAAATAAATTCCAAGCATACGCTACTACGATTTGATAAAGGTCGCTTTCTTAACTGAGAGCGGCCTTTTTTTGGTTTACTATTAAATGTGTCTGTCAAGCCAAAGGCATGAACTAAAGTCACTTTTGTGGGTTGAATGTCTTTATCCGTTGACTAAAGTCAACGGCAATACATTCGTAGTTACTTTAACAAAATGTGTCTAGAAGTTGGTTGAATTGCCGTCGGTTTTAACCAACGGATAACAGTTTGCTACAGTTATTAGGCCCCTCTAGGGATTTTTGATTTTTATTTTATCTAATGTTGTCATATAGAACCAAAATCTATATAAATGAGACAGCCACGTCCCTTCGGTCCTCGCTGTGACAGATTAATTCTTTTCGGACTTTCTAATTATTAGGTGCACCATTAAGTACCCAGCGGCGCATACCTTCTTGTTGATTTTTAGTGGGCAACTCACGGTTGTAATTGAATAGATGTATATTTTTTCCTTCTATTATTTGATTCAATCTAGAAGCATCTGGGTTTTCTCTAACTACTAAACCTAAACTTGAAGATTGGAAATAAGTATAATGCTCAGACAATTGGATACCACCTGCTCTGGTATAATCATCGTGGCAAGCAGCAGTCGCACAGGTATATTGCATAAATGGTTTTACGTGATTCATAAAACTAACTTCCTCCCCCCCTTCTTCGGGGAATCTTAAATCACTTGTACTTTGTATGGAATTAGAACAAGCACTAATTATAGTTATTGAACTAATTATCGTAAGTGCCAATAAATATTTAATAAGATTCTGACTCATTTGGAAAATCGTTTGATTGTACATCTTCTATATACTGTTTTACGGATTCGGTATATACTTTGTTCAATTCAGCATATTGTCGTACGAACCTTGGGTTAAAATCAACAGTTAATCCCATCATATCAGTATATACTAATATCTGCCCATCACAATGAGCTCCTGCACCTATACCTATAGTTGGTATCTCGAGCATTTCAGTGATTTTCTTACCCAATGAAGCAGGTATTTTCTCAAGTACGACTGCAAACGCACCCGCATCTTGTAATCTTTGAGCATCATCTATTATATGTTGTGCCTCATCTGGGTCCTTTCCTCTAGCACGGTAAGATCCGAACTTATTAATACTTTGGGGGGTTAATCCCAAATGTCCCATAACTGGGATACCAGCTTCGGTCATCTTTCTAATTGCTTTAGTTACGTTTTTTCCACCTTCTAGTTTGACCGCCGAACATCCAGCTTCCTTCATCAACCGGCCCGCGTTCCTAAATGCCTCATTAGCAGAAACTTGATAAGTCATAAATGGCATATCAGAGACTACTAATGCTCTTTTTGCTCCTTTCACTACTGCTTTACTATGATAAATAGTTTGTTCTAAAGTGACGGGAAGGGTAGTTTCTTCACCTTGGAATACATTACCAAGGGAATCACCTACTAATAATAAATCAATACCAGACTCATCGAATATATTTGCCGTTAAAGCGTCGTAAGCTGTGAGGCAAGATATTTTTATACCTGCATTTTTCATCTCTTGTAATCGAAGAGTTGTAACTGTCTTTTCTTTTATTTTTTTATTAACGCTCATTGCTTTATATTATAATTGTAGAAAATATAAATGTAATTACAATTTAAGAAATTAATATGAATATACTATTAGCAGCCGCAGAAATCAACCCATTCGCCAAAGGTGGAGGAATGGCTGATGTTACTTCGTACTTATGTATAGAATGGGCAGAGATGGGACACGACGTTGTAGCTGCTCTACCTTGTTATAAGTCTATTGATCTGAATGCTTACGGCCTTAGAAAAACAGATATTTCGTTCGAAGTACCTATGGGGTTTGGGAAAGAAAAAGCAACAGTATATAGTGGTACTTTCCCTAATAGTGATGCTCGAATTTTTTTAATTGGACATGATGAATTTTTTGATGAGGATTATGTATATGGTGATAGAAATGAAGACGAAGATGATGATAGACGATTTCTATTCTTTGACAAAGCAATACCAGAGCTTTGCAAAGCGATTAATTTCAAACCAGATATTATAAATTGTCATGATTATCATACTACGTTTATTTTGCCAATTCTAAAAACTCAATATAAAGATGAACCTTTATTCGATAGAACTGGTAGTGTTTTTACAATTCATAATCTTTCTTATCAAGGTATATATGATAAATATAGAGTAATGGATTTCACGGGTCTTAAACACAAAGAATTTGAAGTTGGGTCTTGGTTCGAACATGAAGGTAAAGTTAACTTTATGAAAACTGGTATCATGTATGCTGATAGAATCTTAACTGTCAGCCCTACGTATGCAGAGGAAATAAAAGAGCCGTACTATAGTGAAGGTATGCAAGATGCTATCAATAGCAGATTGAGAGATATTACAGGTGTACTTAATGGTGTTAACTATAGAGTATGGAATCCGGCAAATGACACATTGATTAGTAAACATTACGATGCTAGTAGCTTAGAAATCAAAGAAGAATTGAAACAAGAGTATTTAAAAGAAGCAGGAATACCGGGATCAAAGCTACACCTCCCACTTATATCTTTTGTTAGTAGGTTGACAGAACAGAAAGGTCTAGATATAATTGAGAATAAAATTGCAAAGCTTTTGAATACTAATAAATTTATACTAGCTATATTAGGAGAAGGGCAAGAAAAGTATGAGGATTTGGTAATTGAAGCAAAAAATCAATTCCCCGATAACATGATTTTACATCTAAATTATACCGACAGAGAAGCCCATAGACTTATTGCTGCTTCTGATTTTTTGTTAATGCCTTCTAAATATGAGCCGTGTGGTCTAACGCAAATGTACGCATTGAAATATGGGACTATTCCAATTGTCCGATCAACTGGTGGACTAGCAGATACTATAACCAATTATACCGCTGAAAAAGGAACAGGCAACGGAATTTCATTCCCTCATTATAATAGGGATGAATTAGAAGCTGCAGTAAGGAGAGCTGTTGACTTATATAAATCGAAAGACCATATAAATACTATAAGACAAAACGGAATGGCTGAGAACCATTCATCTAAACGTTGTGCCAAAGGGTATTTGGAAGTATTCAAAGAAGTACTAGATAATAAGGATTAGAATTTTATTCCATTATCACTTTAGAATAAAACTCACCTAAAGCAAAAGGCAAATGCTCAATATGAGGTAAAACCTCAAAATTCCTATGACCGAACATTTGAGGTAGATAATATTTAGCTTTACTCTCTACAGCTAAAGCGAATGTATGTATCCCTTTGTTAGATAGTTCTTCTATTGCTTTTTTTATATCTTCTGTACCTTGCTTACCTTCGTATTTATCATAATCAGAAGCTTTACCATCAGTTAAAAGTATTATCCACTTTTTAGTGTGAGTTGCTTTCTCAATTTCTATTCCAGCATGCCTAAGCGCAGGTCCTATCCTTGTGTAAGAATCAGCAGTTAGTGCACCAATTTTATTGCGGACTTTTTCCCAATTCTCTTCAAATTTTTTCACACTTTTATAATAACAGAAATTCCTAGTTCTTGAATTAAAAGTATCTATCTGAAATTCTATGTCGTATTCAGATAGAACTTCTCCAAAGCAAATAAGAGCTTGTTTCTCAATGTCGAGTATTCTTCTTCCGTCAGTGTACGAATCGGCTGACAGACTGGTATCCATCAATATCAGTACTGACAAATCCTTTCTTCTTCTTTTCTTAGCTATATATAGCCGTTCGTCTGGAGTTCGTCTAGCGTGCATATCTGAAAAAGCATCTATAGCTGCATCAAAATCTATATCATCACCATAAGGTGAGCGATTTACCATTTCTAATTCATTATGAATTCGAGCAAACATTCTTCGTAATTCAATTATTGTATTATTATTATGCAAAAGAACATCATAACTATATTGCCTATCAACAGAGCATAACTGAGAATAGAAGACTCTGCAATAATCTTTTCTATAACTTCTTTTTTTATAATCCCACTCGTCATAGTGAAAATGAATATCTGTTGTTTCACCAGAATTAGTTTCAATATTATTCGAATTCGGAGCTAGTTCTGCTTTGTAAACAGAATGAACAGCATCATCTGCCCTAACAGTATATTTCAAATCTAACTCTGAAAGTGCTTCTGCGTGATCACTCAAATCATCACTACCATCGAACGAACGCCAAACTCCATTGAATTCATCTGCTGTCTCAACTTTTTCGAAGTTGTGGGTTAACATATAATCTTCTTGGGCTTTTTTATCAACTGCTATTGTCTCTATTTCCTCTACTGGATTCGACTCTATTTCGGTAGTTATTTCACTTTCTTCCTTATTAGTTTTCCCTTTTTCTAAAGCTTCAGATTTACCATTAAAACTCTTCGAGCTTCTCATCCATTTACCGTATAGAATAGAGAAGTCTAAATCAGTTTTACTTTGAATAGAAATCTTTTCTTCGGCCTCGTATAACTTAAAGTAAATACTTCTCATAGGTGCATATTCTTGGAAAAGATGCTTAAGTATCAAGTCTGACATTTCAAATGATTTTCGAATAGCTGCCTTTGAGTCTGATTCAATACTACTTTTGTATTGATGATCAAACTCACATTGTACTGATAAATAGAACGTTCTGAAAATATAGTATTTCAGATTTAATTCTATAGTTTCGTATCGATGAAATGTTTCTGGCAAGAAAAATAAGAAATCTCTATAACCACCTTCTTTTTTAGCAGGGAAAATACTGATTTCTTCACCTGTTAGTGCTCGAGCTATTATAGTCAATCTACCGGCAATATCTTTAAGCTCGACTTTTCTTTCAGTTACTTCTTCACTTTCCTTGTTCTTATATTTCCGAACAAGTTTGAGTAATTTGTGATATATTATTTCATCTAAATCTATCATAATATCATAGAGATCAGGTCGTTAAGTGCATCATTAGTATCTTTATCATCAGTAAGAGGTGCTGTTATCGCACATTCGGCTGCTAAACGTGGGTTCATTCCTACGTTTATCAGCTTTGCACAGTCCACAAGCAATCTAGTAGATACAGACTCTGTAAGACCTAATTCTGTTAGATTTCTAATTTTTTCAGCTACTTTTACTAATTTCTTAGCAGTATCTGAGTTGCAACCAGTTTCATTCTCGATTATATCCCTTTCAGTTTCTGCACTAGGGTAATTGAACTCATAAGCCACAAATCTTTGTCTTGTAGATGGTTTTAGTTCTTTGAATCCTTTTTGATATCCAGGGTTATAAGACGCCACTAACATAAATGAATCTGGTGCTTTTACTGTTTCACCTGTTTTATCAACGAACAGCGTTCTCCTATGGTCTGTAAGAGAGTGTATTGCAACTATAATATCAGGTCTAGCTTCAGCTATCTCATCTAAATAAAGTATAGCACCTTCTTTAATAGCTAAACTCATTGGTCCATCTAACCAAATAGTTTCAGCTCCTTTAATTATATATCTGCCTATCAAATCTGTAGCCGAAGTTTCTTCATGACATAGTACAGTATAAAATGGCTTATCTAATTTTGCCGCCATAAACTCAACAAATCTTGACTTCCCGGTTCCAGTAGGCCCTTTTAACAGAAAAGGTAACTTTTCTTTATAGCAATTCTCAAATATTTCAACTTCGTTTTTCGTTTCTTTATAGTAAGGTACTGACTTTTTCATATACTAATTTCTATTTTTATATTATAATGCCATTCATAAATCAGATGACTATCCAAGACTTATATTCTGAACTTATCTCTAATTATGAAATGGCATTTATGAATTTATATTATTTAATTATTATTTTGCAATTGCTTCTTCAAAATAATTATCTCCTTTCTCACTTACTTCACCGACTGGTCCACCATACTTGATGAAGTTAGCTATATAGAGACCGATACCAGTAGCAAACATAGTTGCACATAAAAGCATAACTACAAAGTGTACTTCAATCTCTTTTTGAACTGCTAGGAAGTCCATACCGTATTTTCTCTCTAGGTAAACTTGTGCTATACCAGCAACAGCTAAAGCTACTGTCATACCTAACATTCCAATATTAGATAACCAAAAAGCATATAAACCTACTTTATTATTATAGATTTTTCTACCAGTAAGTAGAGGCATCGAGTAAGATATGGTGGCTAGTACTAACATTGCATAAGCTCCCCAAAATGCCATGTGACCGTGCATTGCTGTTACTAATGTTCCGTGAGTGTACATATTTACTTGTGGAAGAGTATGTGCTGCACCAAGTAGTCCAGCTCCGACAAATGATGTCAATGCACATCCAAGAGTCCAATATAGAGCTAACTTATTCGGATGCTCTCGACCAGCTTTTCTATACATATTAATAGCAAACAATGCCATTGCTAAAAAAGCTAATGGTTCTAGTATTGAGAAAATACCACCAATCATTAACCAATACTCAGGTGCTCCTATATAATAGTAGTGGTGTCCTGTTCCTAGTACACCTGATAAGAAAGTAAGTCCAACTATAACATATAACCACTTTTCTATTACTTCTCTATCCACACCGGTTAGTTTTATAAGTAAGAAAGCAAGAATACCTCCCATTATTAACTCCCATACTCCTTCTACCCACAAATGAACTACATACCATCTGAAAAATGAGTCGAGAGTTTGATTGTCAAACCATATCATACCAGGTAGATAAAGTAGTGCTGCGAATAATAACCCCATTACTAATACAATTCCAGTTGTAGTATGCTTTTTACCATTCCACATAGTCAAAATAATATTAGCGAGGAAAGTAAGTACATTTAGTACCACCAAATAATCCAAGGGACGAGGTATTTCTAAGAATTTACGACCTTCCCACCAATTAAAGTGAAAACCAATAATAGCAGTAACACCTACCAGGATAAGCGAAACTAATTGGATATAAGCTAACTTAACGGAGAACAATTCTCTTCCCGATTCTTCTGGGATAATATAATGAGCTGCCCCCATAAAACCTGTTAATAGCCATACTACTAGTAGGTTTGTATGTGTTGCTCTTGCTGCGTTGAAAGGGATCCATTCGTGTAACACGTCTAATCCAATTCTATCAAAACCCATGATAAAGCCATAAATTATTTGCAATGTTAGCAATAGCATACAGGTTGCAAAAAACCAAAAGGCTACTTTTTGTGATTCATATTTCATTTTTTTACCTTTAGTTTAATTATTTTTGTTTTGATAAAAATTCGACCATTTCCTGACGTTCAGAATCTGTTAGAGGAAGTTTAGGCATAGCAGTACCCGGCTTTAATGACTGAGGGTCTGCTATCCATTTACTCAAATACTCTGCATCAAACCTATTACCAACTCCATCTAAGACTGGACCTACATTACCACCCGAGCCTCCTAACGAGTGACAAGCAGAACATAGTGACCATTTACTAGGCTTCTCACCAATCTCCACTGCCCCACTAGTAGTTACTACATTAGTTGCAAAAGATCCTTTATCCGGTTCCGGAGGAAATCCATTAAGATCAATCTCTCCTACCCATTTGAAAAAGGCAATTAAGTCTGATTTTTCTTTTTCAGTAAAATCATATTTAACCATTTTTCTTTCACCCGGGAACATGGCTTCAGGATCATCCATAAAGACATTAATCCAATCGGCGCCCCGTCTCTCATAGACTTTAGTTAATTCAGGTGCATAATAAGCACCCTCACCCATTATGGTGTGGCAACCCATACAGTTATTCTCATCGAATATCCGCTTTCCATTGATAACTTCTGGGGTTAGATTTTGCGAATTCGTCTGGTTATCTACGTGGTTCACTACCGTGTCGTAAGATAAATAGAAGAATACACCCGTGAAAAAGACAGTTCCCACCACGAAAAATATCCTTGCTTGATTCTTGGAGAGCATATTAACACCTCTAATTTATTAAAAATGATTCTACTACTGAACAAAAATATAAAAAACAATCTTAATAAAAGAATAAAAGATACTATTATCTTTTATTCTTTTACATTTTAGCCTTTTGTTCAGCTTAAAAGTCACATTTACAAGTACTTTGCTGTTAAATATCTTTTTTAATAATTTCTTTGATTTTAGAGAGTATTTCTTTGCTTCTTACGATAGGGTTGTCATCAAATAATAATTCGAAGTTTGAGGCTATTATTTCTTCTGGATGGATTATGTACTGGGTATTAGATCCTATTTGTTCGAAAAATCCCGTAATCTCACTAACTTGGAGTATTTTTTCTTTCCCATTTTCTATGAAAAGTTCCATTCTATTTTCATCATTTTCTTTTAATTTTAGGAACCCGACTTTCATATAATCGAACATAACTCCACCACTATATTCCTTGCCTGAATATAAAACCATAGCACATTTTACCTCTTCCCCACTTTTGTCTTCCAGTTTAATGTACGCGTCCATATTGGGAGCATCTGGATTGGAAATAGTGAAATCCTTGAGATTAGTCGTAATGTTAATCTTATTGCAAGTTGTAAATCCAATCACCGAATATAACTGAGTTCGAAGGTCGGGATTATATCTTGATATAACGTGAAATAATTCATGAGCAATAACACTTTTGACTTTCGATATTGGCATTAGGAATACATCTTTGCTAAGGACTATATAATTCAGCCGAGTATATCCTCCAGCACCTTTGTTCTCTTCCATTGTAGTTTTAATGAAAGCAATCTCATCAGGTAACTCAAATTTGAATTGTTGCTTTATTGCACTTTCAGATATAACTTTAGTAAGTGAATCGAGTAAAAATCTTTCATTTTCGTCCCAATCTAAAACCTGCTCTTGAGTAAATTTATTTAGATTCTCGACTGTAGGTTCAGCATCATGAACACGTAGCTCCAAATCAAACTTAGAAAGTGACCTTGAGTAATCATCATCTTGTACTATCAACGCTCTACCTTCTTCGGCGGTTACAAATTTCGATACAGAGTAAATATCTTTAGAAAATAAATTGCTCGTTGCTAATATTAATGCAAATAAAACTAGAATTGAAAGAGTATATTTTTTCATTTATTTAGAAGACTTGATGATTATGAATTTATTTAATTTAATGAAATTATCTCATTTAGTATAATAATTGAAAGGATGCTGTGAATAAAAGAGCTATTCTCCGCATAAATAACGACGATTAGTTTGTTTTGAGGTGAATATGGAAGAAGTAAAACTATGAGCTTACATCTTAACAGGCTTTTTATCTATTCTTTTATTAACCTTTTTACAATAGTATGACCATCTGATTTTGTTATTGTTACAGTATATAGTCCAGCACTCCAACGACTTGTATTTAATTCTGTTACAGTAGTTTTGACAACTGTTTGGCCGAGAGCATTTACAACTTCTATTTCTACGACATCATTATTTGCATCAACAAATAATCTATTATTAAAGGGATTTGGAAATACTTTTAAATTACTATCAATTACTGAAGTTATCTTTGTCTTACTATCTTCTTCGAATTGAATAATAAGATCTTTAATCTTTTTCGCACCTTCTTGACTTGAAGGCACTGCATGAATGTCTAAATCAAGATCATACCACATTTTTCCTGATTCTATTTCATTATAATATAGTCGAGCTTGATGATGAGCATTAGTAGGGTCATTTGATTGAACAAAATTCACAAGGGTCTTATATTGATAATCACGTTCTGAAACGCTACTAACTAATGATACAGTATCTAGAATATTAATAATAGAGTCGGGAGCCATTCTATTATAACAATATCTTTCTTCAGTCCAACCCATAAGATAGTCGGTCAAAGCAAAACCACCCACTACTCCGTTGGGCCATTTTTCTAAATCAGAATTGTCACCGAAAACTCCTTTTCTTAAATCAGAAATTGGTGGGCCTCCCGTTAGAATAACCATATCAAAAATAGATTCCATTCCGAATTTGGCAAGACCAAACGCTATCTGGAATGAACCTCCACTATTACCAGTTGCAAAGACCAAATCTTTGTTTTCAAAATAATTGTCATATAAGAACCTTACTAATTCTGAGTAAATCTGTACAGCATTGTGATAGCTTCCTATCCCCTCACAATGTTCCGACCAACCATTTTCATCTTCGTACATAATATCCCATATTGCAAATTTTTGCTTATATAGTGAGTCTATCATAATCTGAGATTCAATACCGTAGGTAGCTAAATATGAACTTTTACCTGTCCCCCCAGCTGTTAAAACCAATGTACCTTTGGAGTTGGATGGTAAAAACCTTCTAACCTTTACTTTTCTAATAGGAATATTATTAACTGCCACATCAAAATAAAAATCTGTACAAGGTAGTCCGTATGCAGACTTCTCTCTTGATGATGTAAGTGTAAATTCTTGAGCATAGTTTATTTCACTACACAAAAGTATTAGGATAATAAGTTGTAAAGTATATTTCATAAGCTTTAATTAATATAAATTCTTTATGTATTTTTCATTGTTCTTGAATTTCTTAGAAGGAAATAATAAATTTATTTCTTCAACTTCCTCTTGACTCAAATCTATGAACTTGTAGTTATCTGGAAAATCATCAACATAGTCTGCTAAAGCTGTATTATCATCTAATGCAAGATAATTTGTTATTATTAATTCTTTAATATAAAGATTCTCACCATTAATTTGTTCTGCATCAAATAAATAGTCTAACGAAAGATTGTAATATTGATGTAACATCAGATACTTGCTCAAACAAATTCTTATCCAAATATTAGTAAAAGAAGTATCCTTTTTTATAGCAATAGGAATATAATGATTTACAGTATAAAAGATACTATCATCAATATCAACACCCAAATATGAGCTGTACTTCCTAATAAATAATAATTCATTTCTTCCATTTTCTTTTGTTGTAACTAGTGTTTTAAATAGTTCATAGTCCATAAAATAATGTGAAAAACATAATGAAGTAACTTTAAAAGTTCCATCGTATTCATTTGGGGCATCATATAAATAATTACCATTTGAATCAAATGTAGTGTTATAGAGATAAACAATTTCTCTAATACCGTTTAAATAATCATTTTCTTCATAGATATTATAAATTGAATCTATTTGTTTGATATCGAATTTACTATTCACAATAAGATTGTCAATTTCGTTAATTTCAGAGGTGTCGAATTGTTTTTTGCTACAGCTCAAAAGTCCTAGTAGTATTACAACAATAATTATGCTTTTCATATACCTTCCTACTTTGATAATTGTTTATACAAAAAAAGAATGCCTTGCCAACGGGGGGAAGTGTCGGCAAGGCATGCAGCATAAAAGGAAATTACGACAGATGTCGTAGAGCAAGAGACGAGATTCGAACTCGCGACCCCAACCTTGGCAAGGTTGTGCTCTACCAGCTGAGCTACTCCTGCTTTTTGATATAATCTAGAATAGTTCTGAGAACTTTTCGACAACTATATTCTTGACATTATTCATATCAACATCTGTGCCAATTTCGTCCCTTATGGAAGTTACTTCTTTATCGTCAATCCCACAAGGAACAATATAGTCAAAATCTTTTACATTGTTGCAAACATTGAGTGCAAATCCGTGTGAAGTAACCCACCGAGAGCAATGCAGACCGATAGCGCAGATTTTACGCTGATTTTCAATCCATACCCCAGTAAGATCATTTACTCGGCTCGAGGCAATGCCTAGCTCGCCCACAGTATTGATGATCGCTTCTTCTATTTCACGTAAGAACCAATGTAAATCTGGTTTGAAATCATTAAGATTAAAAATTGGATAACCAACTAGTTGGTTTTCATTGTGGAGGGTTACATCTCCCCCACGGTTTATGTCTATTACATTTATATTGCGGTTTTCATATTCTTCTCTAGGTAATACCAGATTATCGTAGCTCGAGTTTCTACCCATAGTGATGACTAGTGGGTGACTACAAAGGACTAAAGTTGACTTCTTTTCTCCTTGTTGGATAGCGGTTACTAGCTCTTTTTGTTTATCCCAAGCTTCTTGGAAATCAATCAATCCCCAATCTTGTATTTCAAAGTTCATCTATGGTAATTTCCTGAATATCGTAAATCTTAGTAACATCTCGAAGAAAAGTAGTGCTATTGCCGCAATAGCATAAGGATAGTATAACTCGGTATGATTGCTAAAGTAAGCAACATCCACTTTAGTTTTTTCTAGCTCATCTATTTGTTTGTATATAACAGCTAGAGATTTGTTATTAGTTGCTCTAAAGTATTTACCATCAGTTATATCGGCGATTTTGGTTAACATAGCTTCATCTAATTTTACGTCTATATATTGAGTTCGAGTACCAAAAGGAGTTTGAACAGGATATTTTGCCTTCCCCTTAGTACCTACTCCTATAGTATAAACTCTAATACCAAATGTTTTGGCAATTTCTGCTGCTGTTTCTGGAGAAACTGAGCCAGAGTTATTATCACCATCAGTTAACAATATCACTACTCTACTCTTTGCTTCACTTTCTTTAAGTCTAGAAACAGAAGTGGCTAATCCCATACCGATTGCAGTACCGTCTTGCACCATACCCGTTTCTAACTTGTCTAGTAATTCTTTTAGTATTGTGTGATCAACAGTTATAGGACTTTGAGTAAAACTCTGTCCAGCGAATACAACTAGACCGATTCTATCATTTGGTCGGTTATCAATGAATTCTTCTGCTGTCTTTTTAGCTGCCTTTATCCTATTAGGTTGCAAATCTTGAGCTAACATAGATGTAGAGACATCGAGAGCTAAGACTATATCAATACCTTCGGAAGTTACTTTCTCCTCACCCGAAGTAGTTTGTGGTCTAGCTAGTATTATAGCGATAAGACCAATAATTATTAATCGAATGAAAAAAGGTAATTCTCTTAATCTGACTTTCCAATTCTTTGTACCTTCAAAGGGCTTAGTATCCGAATAATTAAGAGTTGTTTTTCTATTATTGGATACGAAAATCTTATAAAGCACAAGGATTGGTATAAGAGCCAATACCCAGAAGTATTCAGGATTAGCGAATTCAACATTATTGAACATTTTCGCCTCCCTCTACTTTATCACTCAATTGCTTTCCTTTCTCTACTAACTCAAAAGCATATTTCAAAGATTGAGTATTATTCTCAGGCAATGGATTCGCTTTAGCAAATTTTGATAGGTCTGAATATCTTGATATATATTCTAACATTGTTACACTTTCATTATCGAAAAGGGTTTTGCCGTGCAATGCTTCTATTAGTTCACGACTTGTTAGCTCTTTTGTTTTTATTGAGTAGATTCTATGGTAATATATTCTAAGTACATCAGTGATTTCTGTGTAGTATTTTTTGAAATATCCATTTTGCCACAATCGCTCTTGTTCTATTCTTCTAAGAGATTCCATAGCTAATATATAAGGTGGAATACTCGGATCATATTCTATTTCTTCTTTCTCTTCTTTATTTTTTCTATTCTTAAAGTAGTATATAAGAGCTGCAACTATAAGTAATAGTATTACAACCCCACCAATCCAATAAAGTAACGAATTGTCGGAATAATTAATATTGAATATACCTTTTATATCTTTGATGGCTTGAGTAGTATCTACTGCTGGTGAATTGAATTTCAAAACGAGCGAATCTGAATAAAGAGTATCTATTGTTCCATTTTTTTCGAAGAGCATAGCCATACGAGGAATAACGAAACTACCAGAATCATAGGCAGACACTGTAAATCTTTTAGATAGACCAAACGATTTTCCGTTCTTGACAGTATCTACTCTAGTCTCATCTATTAGTTCTAGACCTTCTATCTGAGTTGCGTCAAATATTGGGAATACAACTTCCTTTTTTTCACCAGATAAGTACTGCAAATTCAAAGTAACCCAATCACCAATCATTACATTATTAGTATCCGAAGATAAAACCAATGATTGCGAACTTGAAATTGAAATAAAACTAAAAAATAAAAAAACTGTAATTAATATCTTAATCTTCATAGCTTGACAAAACGTTTGCTTATTGTAAATTTCTCGAATTGTAATCTAATAATGTATTGTCCCGAAGGCAATCCGTTGATTTCGAAATCATAATTAAGTTGTGAACTTTTGATTTTATAATCATAAGATTTTAGGACTTTTCCCTTGCTATCAATTAATTTTATACTCTTTGGAATGTTCCCTAGCTTGCTCAGATCAATTTTAACATAATTAGAAGCAGGGTTAGGATAAAGAGCTATATTTTTTTCTAACTGACTTATATTAACATTAGATTTTGGCTCAGTAGTAAAATTGAATTTTTCATCATAGCCACTTGAATCAAAATCATTGAAAGCCATAACTCTCCAGAAATACTTTTTATTTCCCTCAAGATCAAAGCTAATATTATCTTCTGTAGTTATATCTTCAAATAATATATTATTGAAAAACCCATTGTTAGATAATTGTACTTTATATTTGATACCATCAACAGAGAATTTCTCCCAGTTTAAACTCGCATTAGTTGGGATGTCCTTGGCGCTTTGCTCAGGGTAAATTAGTTTAGGTACAGACATACCTGTTTGGAATTTCCAAATTTCAGAATATTCACCCATACCACCAGAACTTATAGGTGCTACACGCCAATAATAAGTTTTGAATCCTCTTTCTAAGCCTTCAACTTTGGTAATATTCGAATCTACATTATTCTTTTGGTAAATAATATTTTTGAATTCAGAATCAGTTGCTATTTCTATATTATAATAATAGGCATCATTTACTTTGTTCCATTTGAATTCTGCTTGATCTGAAATGTATTCAGAATTATTAGCTGGAAAACTCAAAGCAACTTTACCTGGTGCACTTGGGAAGTTTCTGAAAAAAGCACCATAAGTACCAGTGGCATAAGTACCAGCAACTGTATATCCATCCAATGACCTTGTATCGATAGTAAATACATTATTATAGCCAATAGTATTCTCAGCTTCTTGTTGCCAAACAGTACCCATACCATTAAGCTCAGTAGTCATATAAAGGCCAATAGTAGTACCTGCTAGATAAGCTTTCTTCCCGTTATAATTTATAATCTTAACATCGTTAACTGCAGGACTAGAACCAGTTCCAAACTCATTAACTTCTAAGTTACCACCAACTTGAATCCATGTCTCGCCACTATTAGTAGTGTGGAATATGCTTCTTACATTATAATTGGAGAAGCACATAATTACATTTGATGCATCATCAGGGTCAATTGAAATAGATGAAACATAGCTACCATCAGAGAATTCTTTACTCCTAATTAGTACGGGCTCATTATCACCCGTATTCGAGTTATCAATCCTGTATAAATTACCAAGATTAGTACCGTAATAAAGTACATTAGCTGGATTTTTTGAAACTTGAATAGCCGTTATTCTTTCATCAGTTGTATCACCTAGATCAACTTTAGTTTTGATTAATTCATCCCACTCAGTAGAAATGCTATCTAAAGTTTTAAATCCAGACCAACCATTTGCTGGGAATTGGGTCATTTCAACTTTCGATAAATCATTGTTCCTCCATACTGACCGACCACCAGCCACATACATAATATTGTTATTATTTGGGTCCAATACGAAAGGTGTATTCCAAATAAAATCTTCTCCACCTATTGGGTCTATTCTAGCATATTTCTGAATCTTACCATTCTCATCTAATTCCGATTTGTAATATTTTATACCTGGTGGATAAGAAGAGTTCTGAGAAGTAATTATAAACTTACTACTATCAGCAATCCCACAACTGAAACCATCGGCTCTTAGTACTTCACTCCAATGAGATTTGGTGTCATAAGAAATAGAATAGTTCGTTCCATTATCTTGAAAACCACCAATTAAATCTGCATTCTCAGTTGCGTGGTCGATTCCAACACTATATAATTGAGTAGTATTATAGCCTTCATTCAGCGAAATCCATTCAGTATTTGGGCCTCTATTATCCAATGTTTTATGAATACCACCATCAGTAGCAGTGTACATTATGTCAGGGTTAGAAGGTAAAAATACCAGATTATGTTGGTCCGCGTGATGATTAGGATATCTATAGAAATATTCACAATCTTCTGTTGGACAAGTACCGCCAATTACTTCGAAATCATTTTCTTGCCATGCTGATTTGGATCTATACAAATTCACAGCACCTATATACACAATATTTGAATCTTTCGGATGAACTTTGATATGTAAGTCATATCCTCTCTGCGAATTCATCTGATGTCTAACTAGCTCTGGGTTTGGTATATTATGTGATAAATCTGTCCAAACACCGTTCTCAGCTTTTCCATTACCTGCCTTATATTCGTATCTATATAAGCTATGCCACATGGAGTCTTGTTGTGAGTTAGTAGTCATAGTACCATAGCCCGGCGTTTCACCTACAAAATATACTTTATTTTCATTTTGTGGATCAATACCAATAGCAATTCTGTTATATCTTTCTGGGAAATTATCCGGAGTGATATTAGTCCAAGTTCTGCCATCTATAGATCTATATATTCCTTTTACAGTAGAGGGGAAATTGTTACCTCCGTTAGAAGATAGAGCAGCATAGAAAATACCAGTGGAAGTCACTTCTATATCAGAGTAAAAACTAGAATTATTAGATATTCCATTTCCAATAACAGGACTCCAAGTAGTACCACCATCAATAGTTCGATAAATTCCACCCAAAGCAAGCGCGGCATAAACTTCATCTCTGTTTTCAGGAGCGTTGGGATTAGTTCTAATTCTATAAACGAAATCAAATGCATTATCCCAAGTGCCTGAAGAACGTTCTGTTGTAGAAGGCAATTGGAACCAAGACTCACCATTGTCAGTTGATTTATAAACACCGTTACCTAATGAGCGTGAGCCAAGACGCTCTCCAGTACCGTGGTACCATATATGTTGTTTACCCGGTCTTTTATCTTGATCTATAGTAGTTATAGAGGGCAGTTGATTATTCTTTGTTTTCTTACTCCAAGTTTTACCACCATCAGTTGATAGTATTACACCTGCATCAACTCCACCGGCTAAGATTCTATTTTCATCATTTATGTCAAATGCTAATGCGCGAGTTCTTCCACCTATAAAGTATGGACCACGACTTGTCCACTCATTAAGACTTTGTACACTTCCGTACTTTTTGAATCGGGGATCATTTTTCTTCATTTCTTGAGCAAATTGCAACTCTAAATGCCTGATATTATCAGGTATTTTACCAGTAACTGGGTCTTTGTATCTATCGAGTAACCATTGTTCGTACTTTTTAGTGAACTCTGTTTGCTCATCATTTTTATTATCTGGAGTCAAATCCATAAAATAATAAGCAACAGCGATAGTAGTAACAGCAAGCAATACAGTAGCAATTTTTCTCATAATCTATCTCCGACTTTCACGTTTTTTGAAAAATTGGCGTAGTGGTATTATATATGAATCATCTGTCTTCAGATTTATAATATCTACTTTATTTTTCATAAGTAAACTTTCCAAATTAGAATTATACTCACTTCGCTCTTTTTCAAATTTAGCGATTGTTTTCTTATCTGAAGTATCTACCCACATAGTTTTTCCAGTTTCTGAGTCTTCTATATTGATTAGACCAATATTTGGTAAGTGATATTCTTTGTCATCGAACAATTTTACAGCTATTAGATCATGTCTCTTAGCAACTATTCTTAGAGGATTGTCGAATTCAGGGCTAATAAAATCAGACATCAGAAATACTATTGCTCTTTTCTTTACAACACTAGTAAAGAATTCTAATGCTGCGCCAATATTAGTCTTTTTCGATTCAGGTTCAAATTCGATCAATTCTCTTATAATACGTAGAATATGAGATTTGCCTTTCTTAGGAGGGATATATTTCTCTACTTTATCAGAAAAAAATATAACCCCAACTTTATCATTATTCTGAATAGCTGAGAAAGATAAAACGGCAGAAAGCTCAGTAATTAAGTCTTTCTTAGATTGGTCACCTGTCCCAAATATTTTAGACCCTGAGACATCTACCAATAGCATAGTCGTTAGTTCTCTTTCCTCTTCGAATATCTTGATATAGGCATCTCCGGAACGAGCCGTTACGTTCCAATCTATAAGACGAACATCATCTCCTGATTGGTACTCACGAACTTCGCTGAAAGCCATACCCCGACCTTTGAAAGCTGTATGATACTCACCAGAGAATAATTGATTAGAAAGACCTCGAGTTTTTATCTCTATCTTTCTTACTTTTTTTATTAGCTCTTGAGTTTCCACGATCTATGGTACTTCTATGTTATCAATAATCTTGTTTACTATATCTTCAGATGTTAAATTTTCTGCTTCAGCTTCATAAGTTATACCTACTCTATGACGAAGTACATCTAGAGCAACTGCTCTTATATCCTCTGGTAACACATAACCACGTCTCTTGATAAAGGCATAAGCTTTAGCCGCTTTTGCTAGTGAAATTGTAGCACGCGGAGAACCACCGAATGAGATAAGGTCTTTCAATTCGCCAAGTTTATATTCCTCTGGATATCGAGTAGCAAATACAATATCCATTATGTATTTCTCGATTTTCTCATCCATATAAACTTCTTTTACTACATCACGAGCTTTGATAATATCATCAGGGCTCAATATCTTAGAAACTCTTGGGAAAGATTTCTCAAGGTTCATTCTAAGGATTTGTCTTTCTTCTTCTTTCGTAGGGTAACCTACTACTAGTTTCAACATAAAACGATCAACTTGAGCTTCTGGTAGCGGGTATGTACCTTCTTGCTCCAGTGGATTTTGTGTAGCTAATACTAAGAATGGTTCTTTTAGAGGAAAAGTATTATCGCCAATTGTAACTTGTCTCTCTTGCATCGCCTCTAGCAAAGCACTTTGCACTTTAGCAGGAGCACGGTTTATCTCATCAGCAAGAACAAAATTAGCAAATACTGGTCCTTTACGTACGTGGAATTTTTGTTCTCCTTGATTATATATCATAGTACCAACTACGTCAGCAGGTAACAAATCAGGGGTAAATTGGATACGTGAGAACTCCCCATCAATCGCATTAGAAAGAGTATTGATAGCAAGTGTCTTGGCCAATCCTGGCACACCCTCTAGCAATACGTGCCCATTAGAAAGCAATCCTATAAGGAGTCTTTCTACCATATATTTTTGTCCGACTATCACTTTACTCATTTCCATCATGAGCAAGTCAATAAATCCACTTTCTTGCTGGATTCGGTCGTTTAATTCTTGTATATCAGTCATTTTTCATCAATTTTATAATTGAACATATTTATTATCTATTTTTACTGAACATATTACGAAAAGAATGCGGAATTGTTTGGTTGTTAATGAAGAAAATTTTGAATTTTAAATGTTGTTGTTGTACTTCTGATTTATTAACTTAGTGAATAACAATCCATCTATTTTTATTATGTATAATTTAAGAATATTTTCAATCATTTTTAGCTTACTTGCAATTATTTCTACAACAACTATTATATCTGCGGTTGAATTAGAAACTGATTCCAAAGATCTAAAAATAATCAAACTGTCCGAGCATACTTATCAGCATATATCGTATCTGCAGACAGAAAGTTGGGGCAAAGTTACTTGCAATGGAATGATAATTGTAGAAAATGACAAAGCACTAATATTAGACACTCCAGCAGATAATGAAAGCTCGAAAGAACTGATTGCTTATCTAATAGATAATGGTATTAGTATCATCGGAATAGTTCCTACTCATTTCCACGAGGATTGCGTAGGTGGTCTGAGTGAATTCAAGAAAGCAGAAATCCCAATCTATATATCGAACAGAACTCAAGCCATACTAGAAAAAGAGGGTGGCTTTGTAGGTTATGAGTTCCTTACTTTTGACAATAACTTGACATTAAATATAGATGAAAGCTCAGTAGTGTTAGAATACTTCGGAGCTGGCCATACAGTAGATAATGTGACTGCATATTACCAAAAAGATGAATCAATTTTCGGTGGTTGCCTCGTTAAAGAAGTAGGTGCTACGAAAGGAAATCTAGCCGATGCTGATGTTAAGGAGTGGTCTAATACTGTCTCTAAAATAAAACATAAATATCCGAATGCTAAAGTAGTTATACCAGGCCATGGCAATGCAGGTGGTATTGAATTACTGGATTATACGATTGAGTTGTTTGAGGATGATAGGAAATGAACCAATTCCAAGGCACATACGAGCTAATAGAAAAATATAGTCTCCGAGTAGATGGCTCCAAAATACACCCGTGGGGAGAAGATGTAAAAGGTATGATAATATATACCGACATACATGTTTCAGCTCAGTTGGGTGTAAAAAAGCGAAAAACTTTAACTGATTTTAATTTTAGAAATGCTACTGAGCAAGAAGCACAAGAAGCATTCACCACTTATATAGCTTACTTAGGGACTTACGAAGTCAAGGATGGTTACGTTATTCATAATGTTCTACAGAGTTTATTCCCTAATTGGATAGGCCATAAAGTAAAGCGCTACTACCGATTCGAAGGGGATTTTCTTCACTTAGAAGCTAAAGAAATAGCAAAAACTACAGGTTTAGATAAAACAGTGTTAGTATGGAGACGGTTGTCATAACAACTAAAATATGAATATAATAGCATCGTCTTAGCAAAGACAAAATTTGTTACACTGGAGTTAGTTATGGGAATAGAAAAGTACAGCAAAGCAGAGCAGGGTTATGGCGAGTTCAACGGTGGGGCGATAGTCGAAAACAAACCGATTGGCTTTCCTCAAAATGGAGGTGGCGGTAGTCATCCATATTCAAACCTATTTTATTGGGCGAAAGCTGATACTGTAAACGGCAGTACAATAGGTGAACATCCGCATCAAGCATTCGAGATATTATCATTCGTATTGGAAGGTGATATAGAGCATTATGACAATCACAACAATAAGTGGTTCCCACTGAGTAAAGGCGATGTGCAGGTTATAAAATCCGGAAGTGGAATATATCACGCTGAGAAAATGAACCCTGGAGCTAGTATATTTCAGATATGGTTTAATCCTGACATTCAGGTAACGCTCAAAAATAAAGCTGAGTATTCAGACTATAAAAAAAGCGTTTTCACTGTAGTAGAGAATGATAGCTATTCTACTAAGATTATGATTGGGAATAATTCACCCATCGAATTAGTAAGTGAGGGCGTAGAAATACAAGAGATTACAGCTAAATCAGATTTCGAATTAGAATTGAACTCTGATAGATATCATTCATTCTACGTGCTATCAGGTGAGGCTAAGTTGAATGGGTTAAAAATAGTTCAGGACGATTTTATAAAGATTAGTGACGAAGGAAAAGCAAGCTTTACTAATCAAAGTGGTTTAAAATTGTTTTATATTTCAAACCCTAAAGAATTGACACATAGAACATATTACGAAAGTAATTTGAGTAGATATCAGTAATTATTAGCTTTTACAATTATTTTTTTATCTAGCCCTTCCGATTTAGTTCAGAAGGGCTTTTTGTTATTATGGTTGTTGAAATTCCCCTTTTTCCAAAAGGGGTGGCTCCCGCTATAAGCGGGAGACGGGGTATTTACATATCCACAAAATTTGTTATTATCCGATTTCTCAAATCTAATTTTAATTGTGCTTTACTTTATTCTGTCTTGTCACTTTTTGAACACCCATGCCTTCGGCTTGGCGAGCCCGTCTCACGCCTTATGCGTGATCCACTCATGCCTTCACCTTGACAAGCTCTCTTTCGCTACGCTTAAAGAGGGGAATATCTTGTATCACAGTTATTGTTGTATTGAGATTACTCACATCCCAATGAATCTTTCCATGCTTGGATATCTGAATCAAATTGATTTAATGAGTCTCTACTATATGAACTATACAAAGGTAGAAATTGATGATTGTGTGTACCACCGTAGCTTCCGTGTTGTAGCATAATAGTTGGATATTTATTTGTTAATCTTTGCACTTCTCGGAATAACCAATAATAATAGTTCTCTTCTTTAAACAACAATAATGAGTCTAAACACGAATCTATTAATCCTTGATTCCATTTTAAAAGTATTGGTCTATAAATTGAGTCCAAGTATTCAACTTTTTTACAATCTTCTAAGTCTAAGTAATATTCCCACTTTGTTTGAATGTAATCATTCTCAAATTCGTAGTCTCTAGGGTCAACATCCATTATCCATTTCTCTGAACAAGAGTTAGACAAAATTAATATCAATATAATAAAAACAAAGTAAACCCCTTTCATTTTATTAATCCTTTCAATCTTCCTGTTCCCCCACCGAATCAACCAGCATTTTTAAGAATGGAATACACCTATTATAATCAAGCTCATAATAGTTTACTCCCAAATTAATATTATCATAGTATTCCGATTGGTGTTCTTTGTAGTATTTCTCAGATTGTATGCCCCAAGCCATTTCGCCTATCTTCTGAGCTAAAAACCATTTTTCGAGCAATCTTGCAGCTCTTCCATTTCCATCGGAGAAGGGATGAATATGAACAAACACCAAATGTATCATAGAAGCATGATAGAAAATTTCTTCAATTGTCAAGTCCGCTATAAGAAGCTCAGAAATATCATCGAAGAACTCGTGCATTTTAGCCGGTACAAACTCCGGTTCTAATGCCAAATAAACAAGCCCATCAGAGTCGAAAACGCCCATCTTTTCATTTCTATATTCACCTTGTTTACTTTTGATTAGTAGGTTCTGAGATAGTAATCTATGAGCGGCAAGAAAATTTTCTTGATTGAGCTTATTTGATTTAGCATACTGATAAGCTGCCACCAAATCATCAATCTCGTCCAGATCCTTATCTGGTTTAAATCTCTTTTTACTCAACTGCGAATTCATATAAGAGTTGAGGTCTATACTATTACCTTCTATATTAGACGAGAAAACCGCCGATGCTTGTATCCTATAACCCAAGTCAATATCGGTAGTGTTTGAATTTAATTCATTGATAATAGATTTCAAGTCTATACTTAGACATTTAGAATATTCATCAATATATTTTCTATTCGAAGGTATCATAAACACAATATAAGTTTTTTATATCAAAACTTACTCACCAATTTGGCCTTATATAATGCTAGGAATTAATTAAATTGCAAGATATAATTTAAACTAGGAAAAATTAATTTTATGAAAAGAATATTAGTAACAGGAGCTTACGGTCAAATAGGAACCGAATTGGTAAACGAATTAAGAAAGAGATATGGTGGCGAAAATGTTATTGCTACAGATGTTAGAGACAATGCACCTTCTTTAATTGCAGACAACGGCCCTAATGAAGTTCTTAATATAATGGACAAAACGGCTATAGATAGTGTGGTTGACAAATACAATATAGACACTATATTTCACATGGCAGCTTTGCTATCAGCCACAGGTGAGAAAGATCCTTTCCTATGTTGGGATATAAATATGAATGGTACTATCAATATCATCAAAACAACTATCGAGAAAAAAATCAAGAAAATATTCGTACCTAGTTCTATTGCTGTATGGGGACCGGGCGTAGAGACTATCAATACTCCTCAAGAATCAGTATTACAACCAACCACTATGTACGGCGTGACTAAAGTTAGTGGCGAAATACTAAGCGACTATTTTGTTAAAAAGCAAGGGCTAGATATCCGTGGGCTTCGTTATCCAGGTATTATCTCATCAGAGACTTTGCCGGGTGGCGGTACTACTGACTATGCCGTAGAGATATTCTACGAAGCAGTGAAACATCAGAAATATGATTGCTTCTTGAAGGAAGACGCTACTTTGCCAATGATGTATATGCCAGATTGTATAAAAGCTACTATAGATTTGATGGAAGCTGATTTTGATAGATTAAAGCATCATTCTAATTTCAATGTGGCTGCGGCAAGTTTCTCACCGGCTGAGTTAGCGGCAGAGATTAAAAAGCATATTCCAAATTTTGAGATTACATACACTCCTGACTCCAGACAAAAGATAGCTGAATCGTGGCCACAGGTAATAGACGATAGCGCAGCTCGTGCAGAGTGGGATTGGTCACATGAGTTTGATTTGGAAAAAATGACTAAAAATATGGTCGAAGTATTAACAGAAAAACATAAAAATGGCTTGATTTGATTCCACAGGGAAAAGATATTAAAGTGCTTATAATAGCTGCTATTATCTTAGTACCTATTATTTTTTTTCCTGCTTCATCTGACTTATCAGTATTTATGTTAGGTGGAAAAATTTTAGCGGAAGGTGGAGAATTATACAAAGATTTCTTTGATCTCAAAGCTCCACTTACCTATTACTTCTTTGCACTATTAGATATGATTACAGGTGGTAATATAATTGCAACTAGAGTTATTGATTATATTATTACACTTTCCTTTGTGATTAGTGCAAATTACATTTTATTCAAGCTGAATATAGACAGAGCCATTCGTTGGATTTTTGTAATAGGATTTTCTGCAAGTTATGTTACTCTCAACAATAGCAATACTATGCAGTGTGAAACTTTAACATTTTTGCCAATAATCTTGTATTTCTATCAAGTCGTAAAACCAACTAAAAGCTCCACCATACTAAAAGGTATATTTTTAGGCATAATAGTATCTTTCAAATATTCGCTTGGTATTATATTCATCGCTGATATTATTTACAATTTAGTTTATTCTAGGTTCGGTTGGAAAGAGTTGAGATCAAAATTGATAGAAATTTCAATAGTTGTACTATTTGTAATATTAAGTTTTTTACCTACTATATGGCAAGGAAATACTGAATACTTAGATGGTCTATTCGCATATTTAGATAAATATAAATCGCATCCACCAATAAATTTGGGGTTCATAAAGGATTATATAAAAGGACTTGGCTACTTGTTTGGTGATTCTTACTCACTGTTATTCTCAGCTGCAGCTATTTTTAGTATTGCAACAATTGATAATAAGGATAGTAATACTCAGAAAGTATTCAACTATATTTTATTATTTTTCATTTTACTTTTTGTCTCATTTCTGATAGAAAGAAAGACAAACCTTTATCAATTCAGTCGTGTCTATCCTTTCTTAGTATTACTCACGGCATACGGGATTCGAAACTTATTTAATATTATTCGTTCTAAAAACAAAATTGCATTAGTGTTCTTGCTTTTCTTTGCGTTGTTCCTTTCACCCTTACCAAGATTGATTAACACATTGAAAATACCAATTGACTATATCTTCAATAATGATAATTATATCTATAACTTCTCTTACGGTGGAGGTACAAGTAACTATAACTCTATGTATAAACTAAGAGAATACACCCAAAATAAAGGGAAGAACTTTTTATATGTAAATTCAGGAAGTCATCAGTATCTCCGATTAGTAGATAGTTATTACAAGTTTCCTCTATCGGCATTCTATTTGGGCGATTACGAGAATAGTCGTATCCGAATTGAAGTTTTACATGATATGAGAAATAAAGATTACTTGATAGTACAGAATGATGATAATCACTATGAGAATTTTTTCAATGAGCTTTCAAGCTATGACAATATGATGAGAATAGAAGAGTTCAGAAATCTAATAACTAAAGATTTCGAGCTTGATACATTACTTGATGGTCGATACTATATATACAATAGAAAATAAATAATGATAGATTTAGGAAACATATTAGACAAAAGTATTTGGAAGTACTTTTTAGCGGCAGCTATGATACTCTTGCCTACTCTTGCGTTCCCTATATCGTCTGACTTATCGGTATTTATGCACGGAGGCAGTATAATAGCCAACGGTGGAGGTCTATTCCAAGATTTCTATGATATAAAACCGCCTCTTATATACTATCTATTCGCAGGTATTATCTCTATTTTTGGTGATAATGTAATAGCTTTCAGGGCATTTGATTTTCTATATCAATTAGTTTTCTTGATTACTACATCGTATTTACTAACTAGATTAAAATTCAAGACTAAAGTAATTAAAGCATTCCTAATCTTATTCCCTTTGAGTTATACAATACTCAACTATAGAGATATATTTCAAACTGAATCGCTGGCCTTTATTCCACTTATACTGTATTTCTATTATATGGTTAGAAATACTAACACTTTCAAGCAACACTTAATAATGGGTATTGTACTTGGGATAGCTATAGCTTTCAAATATACACTTGGAATAGTGTTCATAGGTTATTTAGTCTATTTCTTCAAAGAATCAGGTAATAGAAAATTTAGATTGCCTTTAATTCAATTGTTAGTAGCTTTTTTAGTTCTGTTCCTGAGCTTTTTACCTCTATTGATTAGTGGTGGATTAGATGGATTCTTAGATACGAATATCTATCTAGCAGAATACGCTAAATATCCCCCCATTGGAGTTGAGCTTGTCAAACAGATGCTAGAAATACTAACTCATAATTTTGGCACATTGATTTCTGTAAGTTATTTATTCTTGTTCCTATTAGCTTCATTAATTTTCAAAGATGAAAAATATCAAACTATTAAGAAATATTTATTATTATTTTGCTTTCTTCTTTTCTTATCAGTACTAATAGAAAGAAAGATAAATATGTATCATTTGATTCGGTTCTATCCCTATTTTATGATAATAGTTAGTATTGGGTTTGTTTATTTACTTGAGAATTTCCGTTTCGGCAAGAACATATCAACTTTCGTGATTGTTGCTATGTTTTTAATACTCAGTCCATTATTAAGGTTAGTAAATACTTATAAGATTGCTTACAATAGAGTATTTAACTACGAAGCTTATTTATCTTATTATACTAATGATAAACCATTCAATATCTTAGGACATCATTTAGAGATAGCTGATTACATTAACAGTAAAAATGAAGAGAAATTCTTATTTATGAATACAGGTGGAAACCAAACTGTTCATTACCTGAATTTTGATTATAAGTACAAGTTCCCCCATAGTGCCTTTCATTTATCACCAAAGGCGCCTTTATCGTATAAAAAAGCATTCGAAGAAGACTTGCACGATGCTAATATTATAGCTATTGATAGTAGTGATGACATTTACATGATCTTCCTATCAGAAGGGAGTAGCTACGATCTATTTTTTGGTGATGAAAAATACGCTAATTATATAGAGAAGAACTTTACACTAGACACTATATTGCTTGATAGATATTTCATTTACGAGAGGAAAAACTAATGAAATATTTCCTTGATAAATATGATTCATTAGCTTTAGCATTAGGTTTATTAATACTAAGTATAGCTATGTTTTTCCCAGTTTCATCTGATATGGCTACTTTTATTCAAGGAGGTATGATACTTAATAATGGTGGCTCACTATACGTAGACTATTTCGATGTTAAACCACCTTTTGTGTACTATTTCTTCGAATTCCTTTACTCTATATTTGGTAAAAATATAACTCTTTACCGACTATTTGACTTCGTTTATCAAACAATATTCTTACTTTCTTGTATTTATATATTCGAAAAATTAGATTTCAGAAAAAATGCCATTCGGCTATTCACTGTATTAATGCCAATGGCTTATGTTACACTCAGCTTTCCTCATACTTTCCAAGTAGAAAGCTTATTATTTCTACCACTTATTTGGTATTATTACCTTAGTAGTAAATCGAATAGTAGTATTACAAACAACATTCTAAAAGGTCTTTTGTTAGGACTAGCGATTAATTTAAAATATACTTTTGGGATACTGTTACTAGCAGATATATTGTATCTTATTATTCAAAGAAAGAATATAAAAGCTATAGCATTTAATACTATTATCCAGATATCTATTGCATTTTTAGTTACTTTAGCCCTATTCTTACCAGTTATTTTATCAGGGAATTTTAACTCTTTTATCGATTTTTTCAATTACATGAAGGAATATAGTAATTACCCTGCTCTTGGATTTAGTTGGTTGCAAAATACGATTAAGTTCGGAACTGCATTTTTTACTGAGAATTACTCACTAGTTCTATTTCTAGGCGCCTTATATACTATATTTAAAATAGGTACTAAAGATCGAGAAGTAGAGAACATAGTGGCTGTAAAGGGATTGCTCGTATTTGCTTTGGTATTGTTTACTTCGGTAGTAATTGAGAGAAAGTTACTGATATATCACGAACAGCGTTTATTTCCTTTTCTTGTTATGCTGTCTTCTGTTGGGCTATATTTGATTTTTGCAGAGATTAAATACTACAAGAAACTTACAGTTGCAATGATTTTATTCGTAACAGTATTTTTTAGCCCTATACCTAGAGTTATAAATATACTTAAATTTCCTTTAGGGGTAATTAAAGTAGGAGAAAGAGAATTTTACTCTACTCTTATCGAAGGCAACGAAGGGCGAATACTCAATAAACACTTCGCTGTAGCAGATTATATTAATGAAAACACAAAATCTGACAAAGTACTTTTGATCAATACTGGCGGTAATGAGATGATTTGTTATTTTGAATTTGATTATAAATACTCATTTCCCCAATCTGCATTTTACTTAAATGAAAAAGCACCAGAGTATCTAAAAGAAAAAGCATTCGTAAATATAAAAGATGCTGAGACTATCATACTTCAAAATAATGACCATTCACATATTATGTTCTTCAATGATGATACATCATTATCATCAATACAGAAGAATTTGGTAATTTGGGATTATATTGTGACAAATTTCAAACAAGACACTATAATAGAAGATAATTTCTTGATATTCAAAAGAAATTCTTCGAAATAGGTTTAGAGCAAAAACAACAAATGAACTTCTTATTTTATTTATTATACACACTTTACTTTGTAGGAGTATTCCAACTCTTTAGCATTGGTAATTTTGGTATATCACCTGCTTACCCTGTTATTGCGTTAATATTCTTTTTCTTCATAGTAAAATTTGTAACCAATAAAATAACTATGAATCTGAACCCAATATCGAGCGTTAAAGCACTAGTTATGCTACAAATAGCTGCGGGTTTATCGTTTATGTATGTGTTATCTGACCATCATGCAGAAAACATACAATTCATTAAAACATATTGGCATTTTTTATTTTTAACCTCGTTCCCTATTTTCTTAGGGTTATTCAAAATAGAGAATAAAGTATGGGTAAATATATTTCGTCTTTGGCTTTACTTTTCTATAATTATAAATATATTTGGTATCTATCAGTTATTCGCCCGAGCTTATGATTTGCCACTGGCTTGGATAGACCTTACTAATGCTAGTTTGACTGCTTTGGATGATACAAACGAACCATACCAACAGTTAAGTTTGAAATTCAAAAATTTCTATCGTGCTACATCTATATTTTCTGAGCCGTCTGCATTAGCTGGTTATAACCTAACTATTATAGGTTTTATGATACTACCATTGTTCAAATCTGAATCAATGAAATTATTCAAATCGAGAAAATTATTAACCTTTATTTTTATACTATCTGCGTTGTCACTATTTGTCACTTTTTCTTTGACTGGAGTATTAGGGCTCTTCTTTTTAGCATTTGCTTATTTTATTTATAACAAAGGCATAAACTATAAGCGGATAATTCAGATTCTAATCGCAGTTATGATTATAATAGTAATCGGCGATTTCTTTATAGTTGAATATTTCCAAACCAGTGTTCTAGAGTTATTCTATACACGGATAACAAGTTTATTGGGGCTCACTACACATAATATAGTTGGTGAATCATTTGATACAAGGAGTAATAACTTTGCCAGTTCCGTAGAGCTCTGGCTCAAAAGCCCTATAATAGGAATAGGACTTGGTCAAACTAAGCATTTAGGTGAAATTGGATATAGTGACTTTGCTGTAATGCATTCGCTAATAGAGACCGGTATTATTGGAGGGTTTTTCTTTCTTAGTTTATTTATTCTAAATATAGGTGAATACCTAAGTTTAAGAAGTAGTTTCCATAAACTAAAACCAGAAACAATCTATGCGCTTAACGCTTCATTTTATGCTCTAGTTATACTTACGATGACTAACTTCCTTACAAGTAATTCATTTGTAGGGTTTGCCCTATGGTCTATAATGGCTATAATATTTTCGATACTAACTAATGCCAAAAAAGAGATTGGTTACGATGCTCGCCCCGTTTGGTTTTTCAAAAAAAAAGCCCACTCAAAAATTGAACGGGCTTAATAATAATCTTAGTTTAAATGATTATTTAAGAACGAAAGTCATTCATAAATTTCACTAAAGTCTCTACTGACTCTACAGGACAAGCATTATAAATTGATGCTCTAACTCCACCTACAGAACGGTGTCCTTTAAGTCCAGACATATTCAATGCAGCAGCTTGTTTTATAAATTCTGCTTCTTTCTCTTCACTCTCCAAATTGAAAGTAACGTTCATAGTCGAGCGGTCATTTTTATCAGCTACTGTTGCCTTATAGAAACCATTAGAGTTGTCTATTGCATCATATAATAAACCAGCCTTGTAGTCATTTCTCTTCTCTATAGCATCCAGACCACCTTCAGATTTCAACCATTTCAGTGTTTCGTTTATTACGAATACTGGGAAAACTGCTGGTGTATTGAACATAGAATCTGCAGCAATATGAGTAGAATATTTCAGCATTGTCATATTACCTTCTTTCTCTGCTTTTTCTGCCCATGATTTCTTTATTACTACTAGGGTAGTTCCAGAAGGTCCGATATTCTTTTGTGCGCCGGCATAGATCAAATCAAATTTCGAATAATCCATGTTTCTACTGAATAAATCAGACGACATATCACAAATTAAAGGTACATCACCAACAGAAGGAATTTCTTTTACTCTAGTTCCAAATATTGTGTTATTTGTAGTATAGTGAACGTAATCAGCATTCGAATCAAAGCTATATTCTTTGGGAATATAATTGAAATTTTTATCAGCAGATGAGGCCGCTATATTAACATTTCCAACCAGCTTTGCTTCTGCGATTGCCTTCTTAGCCCATACACCTGTGTTTATGTAATCAGCACTGCTCTTCAAAAAGTTAAGAGCTATCATCGCAAATTGCATACTAGCTCCACCACCCAAATATAGGACAGCGTAATCATCACTACTCAAATTCATCAGCTCTAACACATTTGCACTAGTTTCATCGAACAATGCAACTATTTCTTTAGACCTGTGACTCATCTCCATTACAGACATACCACAACCATTATACTCAATGCTAGCTTGCTTAGCAGCTTCCAATACTGGTACAGGCAAAATAGCTGGGCCTGCACTAAAATTATGAATTCTATTCATGATAAATTACCTTAGGTAAATATGTGACAATTAATATTACAAACTTAACACATATACTATTCATTCCGAAAATAATTGTATCTATACATTTGAAAGTTAGTTTAATCTTTAAATCTATTGATAATATAGTTTCTTTTGGCTAAATTTGGGATTAGTTGTTTGTCCACTAAACTATAAAGATATACATGAGAATATTAGCTAATGACGGACTATCCCAAGAAGGGATTGATGTAATCAAAAATGCTGGGATTGAGTTAGATACACATCATATACCTCAAGAAGAATTGTTTGAGAAATTGAAAAACTATGACGCTATAATAGTCAGATCGGCGACTACTGTTCGTAAAGACCTAATAGATGCAACTAATCTAAAAGTAATAGGTAGGGCTGGAGTCGGTATGGACAATATAGACGTGGACTACGCAAGGAGCAAAGGTATCGCAGTAGTTAATACACCAGGAGCTTCTTCTATATCTGTAGCTGAGCTTGTATTTGCTCATTTATTTTCTCTTTGTCGATTTACACATCGTAGTACTAACGCTATGGAAAATGGTGAATGGCCAAAGAAACAATATACTGGTATAGAATTAACTGGTAAAACAATTGGTTTAATCGGTTATGGTAATATAGCTAAAGAAGTTGCAAAAAGAGCATTAGGTTTAGGTATGAAAGTGTGCTCTTATAGCCATTCAGAAATCAATCCATCTCAAGATGTCGCTGTTTGTAGTAACTTAGAAGAAATGCTGACAAAAAGTGATTTCGTTTCACTTCATATACCATTTGATAAAGAGGTCGGTGCAACTATAGGTGAAGCTGAATTAGCGAAAATGAAAGATGGAGCTATTTTGATTAACTGTGCTCGTGGCGGTACCGTTGACGAAGGAGCATTACTTAATGCTCTAAATTCGGGTAAAATAGCAGGTGCAGGTATTGACGTTTGGACAAACGAACCATGTACTGATGCACAGAAGGAACTTATATGTCACCCTAATGTAAGTGCAACACCTCATATCGGTGGTTCGACAAATGAAGCTCAAGATAGAGTAGGGATAGAAATAGCAGAAAGCGTAGTAGCAGAATTAAAAAAATAAAGGTATTAAATCATGGCAGTATTCAAACCATTCAAAGCATTCAGACCCACTAGCAGTAAAGCGAAAGACGTAGCTGCTTATCCTTATGATGTAGTTAACTCTGAAGAAGCTAGAGCAATAGTCGATGGAAACCCAGACTCTTTCTTACGAGTAGGTAAACCTGAAGTTGACTTAGACCCTAATATATCACTTTACGATGCTAAAGTTTATGCGAAAGGTAAAGAAAATTTAAGCAGATTAATTACTGATGGTATTTTAGTAGAAGATGCAACACCTTGCTTTTATGTTTATAGTTTGACTATGAATGGGCGAACTCAAAATGGATTGGTCGGCTGTGCAAGTGTAGAAGATTACTGGAACGACGTAATCAAAAAGCACGAATACACTAGAAAGCAAAAAGAGGAAGATAGATGTGAGCACGTACGTATAACAAATGCACATACTGGTCCAATCTTTTTGACTTACAAAGATAATAGTGATATCAATGAATTAATAGAGAAAGTAAAGGATAATCCACCTGATAATGATCACGTAGCTAACGACGGTATCCGTCATCAGACTTGGTTGATTGATAATAAAGAATATATAGATTTTATACATAATCGATTAGCAGAAGTACCTAGCTTTTATGTGGCGGATGGTCATCATAGATCAGCTGCAGCTGCTATAGTTGGCAAAGAGCGCAGAGAAGCAAACCCTAACCACAATGGTAATGAAAACTACAACCACTTTTTGGCGGTTCTATTTCCAGCTAGTGAGCTTTATATAATGGATTATAACCGATTAGTTGTGGATTTGAATGGTAATAGTGTTTCTGAATTCTTGGATAAAGTATCTGAGAAATTTACAATTGAGAAATCTGACTCAAAAGTCTCACCTTCGAAGAAAGGGGAATTCGGATTTTATTCAGAAGGTAATTGGTATAAACTTAATATCAAGCCTGAATTAGTTGATTTGAATGATCCAGTTGAGTCTCTAGACGTAGCATTACTTCAAAAACATGTACTTGATAATCTTTTAGGTATAGAAGACCCACGTATTGACGAAAGGATTGACTTCGTAGGTGGTATTAGAGGATTAGAAGAGTTAGTAAGAAGAGTCGATAATGGCGAGATGAAAGCAGCTATTAGTATGTTCCCTACTTCTATCGAAGAGTTGATGAACATAGCTGATGCTGGCCGAGTTATGCCTCCTAAGTCAACTTGGTTCGAGCCGAAACTTAGAGATGGATTATTTGTTCATTTCTTGGACTAAGTCAAATATAAAAAATAAAATAAATTGAAAACTCCTGCAAATTTTGTAGGAGTTTTTTTGTTATGCCTACCAACACATGAGATACAGATATACGACATAAATTGACTTATATCAAATAGACATTATATTGCATCTAAAAAAGTGATATGAAAATAAATAACGGTATTGTAGCATTTATAATTGTACTTTTACTTATGCCAATCGGGCATATAATAATGTCATTTATCACTAAAAATTACCCTTTAGAATATCAGATGCTTTACGCTGGAGCCCTTGGCTTTGCTGGTGTTTTTATTATACTATTAAACAGTAGGACTCAAAATGAAATAGTATCCTCTTTATTCGGATTGTTAGCTGGAATCCTAATTTGGACTGGTTGGGTCGAATTCGCATTCGTATATTTTGCTGAAAGATTAGGTATATCACCATTGCAAGAAGGAGGTGAGATAATAACTAGACCAGAATATTTATTAATGATTTCCTCTGGTGGATTGGTATTCTCACTTCTAGCAGTACTTATGGTTGATAGTACTACAAGGTGTAATATGTTCCTTTGGTTTCAAAAGAAACTAAAACTCAAAATCACGAAAGTTGCTTCGAAGAAGAATTATACAGCCCTTACGGCTCTCGAATCAATCATTATAATTTGGTTTTTCTATATTCTATTATTGGTTATTTATGATGATCATCTGTTTGGCGATAGACATATAGTAACTTATGCTGTATTTTTCCTTAGTTTACTCTGGTCCTTTTTCTTGTTCAAGAACCTATTGCGAAAAAAACACTTAGGTAAAGCAGTAAGGTATGCTATTCCAACTGTGGTGATTTTTTGGAATTCTGTTGAAATATTAGGGAGATGGAATTTCTTTGATGAATTTTGGGTAGAACCTAATAAATATTATATAGAATCAAGCATTATACTACTGTGTTTTATCGTTATATTCACTAAGATTATAATAGAAAAGAACAGTATTAAGAAAGCAGCATCAGCGTAATTTTATGTTTACAACCTCTTCTTAAAATAAATTATTTCATACCATTTGAGACGTTTTCATAGTTCATGTGTCTATATAGTATAGGGAGATGACAATTATGAAAAAACTAATGAAAACAATTATACTATTACTTACATTATGTGCTTTGCAACTCAATGCGCAGTTTACTTTATATACACCAGAAAATTCTGATTTACAAAGTACATATTTTTCAAATATAGTTATAGACTTTGAGAATGTAATATGGCTTGGTAGCAGTGATGGATTAGTGAAAATTGAGAATAATGAATTTACTCTTTACAATTCTTCAAATTCTGAATTACCTACGGAAGCGATAGTTGATATGTACATTGATACTAAGGGGATTTTGTGGCTTCTTTATGAAGAGCAAATTTATAAGAAGCAAAATAATAAATTCGTGTTTGTGAAATCAATAGAATATGGTAAAAAAATAGCGGTAGATAGAAATGGGGATTTGATATTTGGATCAAATATGTCTCTTTTAAAATTAAAGTCAGACTTAAGTATTGATACTTTATACAAATCAGATATGTTGGACCACAAGTCTGTCAGTAGAATTATTGTAGATATGGGTAATAATATTTGGTTCACTAGAAGTTTTGACGATGGAATAAGAAAGATAACCAGTGATTCTACTTTTTACTATGGCAGAGAAAATATTGGATTACCAATTAGTTTTTCAAGTCAACTTACCTTAGATAGCTTGAACAATATATGGTTAGGTGGTTTAGGTCAGTTATACAAGTACAATCAGAATGAAGATGAATGGACAAATATTATAACAGATTACAGTGACAAAATTGAAGATACTTGGGCTTATAATGGTATAGCTTTTAATAGAACCAATACTCCAATTGTTAGTTCTCGAAATCGAAGAGCAAATTCAATTCCCATTTATTTACATATTTTTCATGAAGTAGGACTTGAATCATTTCAATTAGACTCGTTTTATTTAGAAGATGATTTCAAATCAAAATCACCATCGCCGATAGCTATTGACCTAAATAACAATGTCTGGATTCATATCTCAGATGTCGGGCTTTTAAAATTTGATCCAAGTATTAGTAGTGTCAATCTACTTCCAAAATCCACGTACACCATCTACCCCAACCCAACAACTAGTTCTCTCAGTGTAGAATTGGAAAATGAAGCACTTAGCACTAGCTACATAATAACTGACACAAAGGGTAAACAAGTACTGACTGGTAGTTTGTCGCCATCTAATTTAGTTAGTATAGATGTAGAACAGTTAACCGATGGGGTGTATATTATAGAGCTAACCACCAGTAGCGGAGAAGTAGTAATAGATAAATTTGTGAAGGAGTGAGGCGCATACATAACAAGTAATCTTTTGTATTACCACCCCGTCTCACGTCGTTGGCTTGGCAGGCAGTGTTTTCATTTTACCCGTCACACTGAGGGAGAGAAACGACCGAAGTGTCTATGGGTTCTACACTGCTGTCAGAAAGACAACAATATTCAAAAAAAAATCCCAACCAGTAGGTCGGGATTCTTTGTTTTCATCTTAAGTAAAGTAAGGGATTAATCTTCGCTGATAACCCAAACTTTAAGAGGAGCAACTACATCTTTGTGTAATTTAACTTTCACACTAAATACACCTAGTGATTTGATTGGCTCATCTATTATTATATCTCTTCTATCTATGTTGTGACCCATCAAGCCCATTTGCTCAGCAATTGCTTGACCAGTTACAGCACCAAATAATTTGCCTTCTTCACCAACTTTCATCGGTATAGACACTTGCAATTCAGCTAATTTAGCTGCTAATGATTCGGCAACAGCTTTTTGCTCTTCTTGACGTTTGTCATATTGCTTTCTTTCGAATTTGATTCTTTGGATAGCAGCAGGAGAAGCATAGTATGCATATTGTCTTGGTATAAGATAGTTTCTAGCGTATCCGTTTTTCACTTCTACTACGTCGCCTATCGAACCTAAGTTGTCCAAATCTTGTCTTAAAATAACTTTCATCTTAACACCTGAATTTTAAATTTCTTTTTTTATAATTATTATGACTTTTCTTCTGCTTTCTCAGCAGTAGCTTTGCCAGCTTCCAAATCTCTTTGCTTTCTGTACTCTATTAGTGCATCTGGTAAATCTAAGTTCAAGTGTCTTAGGATTGTATCTTCCAAAATTAAAAACTTGTTGTACAAAGTTTGGAAATCAGAAGAAGCAAGGAATTGAATATGAACATAGCAGCCATTGTATTTTTTATTGATTGGGTAAGCCAATCTACGACGACCTGCATTTTTTATATTCTCAACTTCGCCACCATTATCTTCTATATATTTTGTAACTTTTGACACTACTGCATCGATCTCTTGATCTTCCAAAGCAGCATTGATTATCAAAGTGGTTTCGTATCTACGACGTTCAGCCATTGTTATAACTCCGATTACTGACGGTTTATAGTTTGTACTATCGTATGTACAAACCAGTAAATCATTAATTGTATTTAATTAGACCACAAAATTATCTAAATATAACTTATTAACAAAATAATATTGAAGAAAATCAATAAAAATTCAAAAAAATCCATATCAAGTTTTGTTTCAAAGATTTATAATACTTAACTTGTGAATCGTGTCAAAACACATTTAGAATTTTAAACACATCTTAATCGAAGCGTATGAGTAACGAAGAACTAAAAAACACTGAAAACAGCCAACCAGAGACTGAAGTAAATTCGGAAGAAACATCTGCCAGTGCTGAGCAAACTGCTGAAACTGTAAATGAAACTCCTGTAGTAGAAACTGCTGCCGAAGAGAAAGTAGAGGCAGTTGCCGAAACTACTCCAGAGCCAGAAGCTGCTAAAAAGGAAGAGCCAAAAGCTGAGGAGTCTGCTGACTCTAAGCCGGAAGCTAACAAATCTGATGATTCAGAAACAGAAGACAAGGCACATTATAACAGTGTTGTTAGCTCTTTGGAAAAATTAATAGGTACTGAAGAAACTATAAACGTAGAAGTAATTGCCAAAGCAAAAGGTGGACTTCGAGTAGTTTATGATTCAGTTCCATTGTTTCTACCTGCTTCTCATTTTTCTTTAGAGAGAAATTTAAAAGATGATAAGTTAGAAGCGGCTGTTAACACAAGCTTTGAAGTAAAAGTTACTGAAGTAAAACAAATTGGCGATGGTAAAATCGTTATAGTTTCACGTAAAGAACTTATACAAAAAGAACTATGGGAAAAAATCAAAGTTGGTGAAGAATTAACTGGTAAAGTTTCTTCTATAACTAATTTTGGAGTATTCTTAGATTTGGGTGGAGTTGAAGGTCTGATACACGTATCTCGTCTATCTCACTCTCACATCGATAATCCTAAAAACCACTTCAACAAAGGCGACGAGCTGACTGTAAAAGTAGTAGAAGTTGACCAAAAGAATGGAAAAATAAGTCTAAGCAAGAAAGCATTGGAAGATTCTCCTTGGAAAGGCGCAGAAGAAAAATATAAAGCTGGCGAATCTGTTAAAGGTAAAATTAAACGTCTTACGGATTTCGGCGCTTATGTAGAATTGGAGCCAGGAGTAGAAGGTTTACTAAGAGTAAGCGAGCTAAGCTGGGCGAAGAGAATCAATAAGCCGTCTGATATGCTAGAAGAAAATCAAGAAATAGAATTGAAAGTAATTCAAATATCAGAAGAAAAAGGACAAGCTGCTCTTAGCTTAAAGCAAAACCAAGAAAATCCTTGGCCAGCTCTAGCAGAAAAGTATAGCAAAGGTTCTGAAGCTACTGGTAAAGTAGAAAAAGTATTTGAGAAAGGCGCTATAATTAGAATCAATGATGAAGTTGATGCTTTTATGCCTATTAGCCGTATCAGTGCTTTGAAAGAAAATGAAAATGACAAGCCACTAAAAGTAGGAGCTGAAATAGCAGTTAAAGTTATTGATTCTACTGCTAAAGACGAATCATTAGTTGTGTCTCCAGTATTAACTGAAGAGCAACAAGAGAAACTTAACAACAGAAGAGAGAAACGTGAGAGAGCTCCAAGAAAGCCAGTTCAGAATATCCAAACTTCTGGTGGATCTATCTCGTTTGGTGATTTATTATCTAAATCTGCTCTTGATAGCTTGAATAAAGATTCTAAATAGATTATTAATTAGAATTTCAGATTATTAATCCCTTATAAATGGTTTTTGTAAGGGATTTTTTTTATTTTAACACTTAAGTGTAATAACATATTACACAATTCGACGTTAATTGATAAAAACTAAACCCAACAAATGACAAAAACAATATTACTTTTATTAATATTCTTCCAATTTACATCTTTCACTCAAAATGAAGATGTAAATACTATTCTGAAAAAAAAGGATCAAAGGTCTTCTTTTGAAGTATTCACTAAAGATAGCTCGGATTCTAAAATACCAAGTGCTGAATTCAGAACCACTGAAGCTCAGGATAGTGCTTATGCTCAGGCAATGAGGATGCAGTTACCAATAGAGTTAAGATTACGCTATGACTTAATGAACATAGGTTATACTCTGATAAGTTTAGACCCTGATGCTGAGAAAACGGGAATGGACTACATTCCTACCGACGCTTTCAAACCCGACCCAAATATGATTGTACAAAGGCAAGAAAACCTTATGCGTGCCTTCGAAGTTCCATTTGCCCGTACTTACAACCCTTATGGTGTAAGACTATCTTTTGCTGACATAGGAAGTTTTCTTGGGTTAACCGAAGATTATAGTGGTAATATACAGTTTAAAGTAGATCACTATACGGAAGTAGAAGTAGTAATATACTCTATACAGGCTGTAGTAGTTGCGACAATATTCAAAGGGCATTTGCCACCAGGTAGCTATCAACGTACTTGGACAGGTAGAGATGAGAACGGCAGAAAGCTCCCACCGGGTGACTATATAGGCGAAGTTCGTATAAAGGGCGAGAACTCGTATAGAAAACAGATTATTTTGAGATAGAAAAAGAATTAAATCAAGAGAAAGCCAGTGGTTCCTTCTCCATCCCATTGAAGCCATAGCGTTAGTCATCAGCAAGGTACTTCCAGAAGCTCATTGCACCTGTCGTGCTCTCTGGGTTCTTATAGTCGCTTATCACTGTTCTAACGTTTCCGAGGTGATAAAGATTCTCCTTTTTTAAAAGGGGTGGCTCCCGCTATAAGCGGGAGACGGGGTATTTACATATCCAAAAAATTTGTTATTATCTGATTTTTTAAATCCTGGATTACATTATCCAGATTATGCTTTACATCTAAATCAGAATATCTTATAACTGTCAAACCAAGACTTTTTAAATAGTTGTCTCTAATCTCGTCTTCTTCCAATTTTTCATTGTGGCTTACACCATCTATCTCAATTACAACCCCAAGTTTTTTAATATAAAAATCAACTATGTAATTTCCTATTATTTTTTGTCTGTCGAAGTCTAGATCAAGTATTTTCTTTCGTTTAACTTCATTCCAGAAAAGTACTTCTGATATAACACCCTGTTTACGAAGCTCCTTTGCTCTTTGTTTTAGTTGAGGGTTTGAAGGTAGATTAAATATTCTTTGTTTGAATTTATAGTTACTCATATTGTATTAGTTTTAATAATTGAACACCCCGTCCTGCTTCGCAGTCCACCCCTCTTTCGCGTTGCTTAAAGAGGGGAATCCTTTGCTATCACGGTTTTTATGATCGTTCAGACTCCTTCTACCCCAAATATATCAAATCCTTAAATAATACTATAAAAAAAAGGAGCCAGCGGCTCCTCTTCTTAATCTAATATTCTTACTTCTTTTCTTCTGTCTTTCCATCGTCTTGGATGAAATCGAACCACGTTTTATATTGTCGGACGCTGTTTTCTAGTCCTTTTATGTGGTGACCCATTCCCTCGTATTCTTGGAGTGTTACGTCTTTCTTATATTTTCGTAAACTATCCGCCATAAATCGGCTACCCTCTATTGGGACTCTGCTATCGTTTATACCGTGTGTAAGGAGCAATCTCCCTTCCATGTCATAAGCATTGTAAAGAGGTGAACGGCTGTTCAATTTTTCTTTTTCCGTAGCTGGGTCACCGGCTTCTAGAGTTACCCAATCTGGTATATTGCAATGCTCGTAGAAGTGGATTATATCAGAGAATCCTGCATGTGCTATACCGAAGCCAAAGCTAAAGTCGTCTTTATGTCCGTTAACTTCTCCAGGGAAAGTTAATAGACGCATAACTGCATAACCTCCGTGGCTACCACCATGAACACCAACTCGTTCTGCGGGAATATCAAGTTTTTCAGAAATATATTTGGCAGCAAAGATTATATCTAATATCTCGTTTCCACCCAAATCTTTATCATTCAGTGCGAAGAAATCCTTACCGAACCCACTACTACCACGAGGAGATGGACTAAGTACGTACATTCCAGCATTCGTTAGTATTTGTTCACGTACGTTATATGTATTACTACCTCCGTAGAATGATTGAATCAGTACTCTTTGTTTGTCTTTCGGTAGTGAATCTTTTGGCTTGTACAAGAATGCGTGTATCATTCTCTGCTTACCAGTCGCAGGGTCTATATCAAACGTAGGGAATTCTACTTTTTCTACATCAGCATTTATTATCTTGTCTTTTAGCTCTTTCGGTAAATCCGCCTTTGTAGATTCTGTGAAACCAGTTGGCGATAAAGTGATTTCTTCTATTCTGAACATAGTTGTAGCACCGTTCAACTGAGCTAATAGCTTACCTTCTTCTATGTCTTTGAACTCCATTGTAAACGGATATTTTTTATTCGTTACTATATCTCCACTAATTGGGTCAACTAAGTATAATGTACTTTCGATTGGGTTAGAAGTATTTACAACTAGATAATCTTTGCCTTCAATAGTTGCTATCTCCGCATTTGCTACATCCTCAGTAAACTTAGTAACCTGCATAGTTTTGCCTTTGTATATATCATAGCTATATACATTCTTATAACCATCCTCATCCGAAGTGTAAAGTACTTTACTCCCATTATCTATCCAAGTTGAAAGTATATCAGGAAAAAATCTACCTTTTTTAGTATCAGTTATTATATTCCCTTTTCCTTTATCAACATCTATCAACATCAGATTTGCCTTAGTTCTATCCGTATTTTTTAGAACTGATGCTATTATATAATTGTTGTTCGGAGATACTGATGGGTTAGCCCAAGTGAATCTGTATTCCGGACTATCTTTTATAATTGTTGAGCTAGTCCCGTTTTCCAATGACATTATTCGCAATTCACCTTCTCTATCTTCTAGCTCACCTAATCTTACTATATAGGCGATCTGGTTCTTATCTTTGTTGAAATTCCATCCAAAAATATATGGTACATCTGTTAATTTCTCTACTTTATTCGTTTCCAGATTTAAACGGAACAAATCAATTTTTTCGTCATTAACTTCATCACCCATCCAATAAATAGAATTGTCATTAGGGTTATATTTATTAGACCATACATTTCTAAGTGAATAATCAATATCCGTTACTTGAGTACCATTCTCAAAATCAGGGTTATTTAAATCTGTATAATTTAAAGATGTTATATCGCCAGCTTTGTAATAGAAAATCTTTCCAGTTTTATAATATGCCTGAAAATTGGAGTAGGGAAACCCTTCGAAAAAAGGTTGCAAATCTACCTTTCTACCTTCGTATTCGACAACATACTCACTAGTTTCTTCTTCTTTTGTTTCTTCTTTTTTGGCACAAGATACAAACAAAATCATAGCAAGTGCTGAGATTATAAGACGTATTTTCATATTTTCCTTTATTAAAATAAGTAATTCAACAAGCTTAAAAACTAAGGAATGTTGGGAAAAGAAAAAAATACATTATTGCTAAATGTCATGATTTAGTTAATTCGAACAAAATAGACTATTTTTATATTCGTTAGATTGCAAAAAACAAAAAGTATTGAGTTAAATATATTATAATGAGTAGAATCAATCCTATAAAAATCAATAAACCCGAACCATATTTGCTACAAGCTGAATGGGTCGATGGTAAAAAAGCAATAATCTCGTTAGAGATGCTTAGGCGAGAATGCCCATGTGCTTATTGCAAAGGTGAGAAAGTTGGCAATAAAGTTTACTCCCACCCAATAGAAGTAAAAGAAGAGCCCGGTGCTTTCGAAGTAAAGGATATGAAGCCAATTGGCAACTACGCATTGGCGGTTATGTGGAAGAGTGGCCACGATACAGGTATCTATACTTGGGATTATTTCCGAGAGATATTAGTAAAAAATGACATCACTAATGACGCAGAAGCACTAAAATTGCAAGCAGAGAAGTATGAAAAGTCAAAGAAAAAGATTAAATTAGACGTACTTTAATATCTTTTTATCTGAAATAACAACACTAAAGATACAGTTCGATTGTATTCGGGCTAGATATTGCAAAGTAAAATTAAAAGAGTTAATTTTGTAGCTGTATAAGAAATGCTATTCAAGTACTGATAATAGCTGTTTTGTATTTACATTAAGATTATTATATATGAGCATAAACGTAGTTAAATTTAATACAAGAAATAGACCTGAATTCGTGAAAGAATTGAGAATGAGGGTAAATTCATATTTTAAAGAAAATGGTATTACTAAATACGCTAATACCGAAATGAAGATCAAAACGATAGTAATGATTTCATTATATTTTGTACCCTTTATTCTTATGTTGACGGGTATTGTCTCTGGTTTTTTACCTGTATTTTTAATGTGGCTTTTAATGAGTTTTGGTATGTCTGGGATAGGTTTATCTGTCATGCATGATGCTAATCACGGAGCATATTCGCAAAACCCAAAAGTTAATAAAGCGCTCGGTTATCTAGTTAATTTTCTAGGAGCCTACCATGTTAATTGGAAGATTCAGCATAATGTGTTGCACCATTCATTCACAAATGTAGATGGTCACGATGATGATATAGAGAGCAACTTAATGCGTCTATCCCCTGCTCAAGATAGAAAAAAAGCATTCCGATTTCAAGCATATTATGCCCCTTTCCTTTATGGATTACTAACGTTTAACTGGCTTTTGCTTAAAGATTTTCTACAAGTTTACAAGTACAATAAAGAAAATCTATTAGCTGGTCAAAAGTTGACATTAAAAAAAGCTACTACTGAAATAATAATCAATAAGTTATGGTATCTGGCGCTAACGTTAGTATTACCTATGATAGTTGTTGATTTACCTTGGTGGCAGATACTTATTGGATTCGGGTCTATGCATTTTCTTTCCGGGATTATGCTTTCTTTTATATTCCAATTGGCACATGTAATAGAAGAAACAGAATTTGTACAGCCAGATGAGAATTTAACAATAGAAAATAATTGGGCAATACATCAATTACAAACAACTGCTAATTTCGCGAAGAAAAGTAAATTACTTTCGTGGTATGTTGGTGGATTGAATTACCAAGTTGAACATCATCTGTTCCCCAATATATGCCATGTTCATTATAAAGAAATTTCGAAAGTAATTAAAGCAACAGCAGAAGAATATGGCGTCCCTTATTACGAGCATAGAACTCTATTCGGAGCAATCAAAAGCCACTTTACTTTGCTCAATCAACTTGGGACAGGAAAGTATGATGAAAGAATGGCGAAGGCCTCTTAAATCATATCAAGAAAAGCAAGTAATTAAAAGCAGGTTCAAGGAATTGGATCTGCTTTTTCATTTATGTCAAGATCATCATTTCACCAACTAGCAATAATTAACTTTATCTTTACATAAGTTTAATTATATTTGTATTCTTATATATAAACTATTAAAGGATAAAAAATGAAAAAGATTACTATCTCCTTACTTGCTCTATTGGCTTTAGCTTTTATTTCGTGTGGTGAAGAAGGTCCCGAAGCACCTGATGCAGGGGAATTAAAAACTTATACAGATGAAGCAGCAAAGTTCTCAATTGACTTTCCTAATAATTGGGAAGAATTCAAAGTAGTTGGAAAGCAATTCCAAGCTTATTCTATGCCTAATGGTAAAGATAGATTTAAGCAATATGACACAAAGGGATTACCTGCAGCAAGATTATCATATACAGTAATTGTATTAGATTCAGGTCAATCGTTACAAAAAGCAATCGATACTAGTCTTGTATTTCCTGTTGAGTATTACAGTGCACCTGTTGACTTCAGCGTAGATGGAACAACTGGAAAGAAACTAACTTATAACTTCCCACTATCTGATGGTGAGTTCAATGGTGAGTTAGTTGTAGCAACAAAAGATGGTAGATTATTCAACATTGTAAAAATAGAAGCGTTTGCTGGAACAATCGAAAAATACAGATCTACAGTTGACAATATGTTAAAATCTATAAAGCTTGGTGTTGTACCTGAGCAAAGTGTTACTGTAGGTGAGGCAGAGGAACTACCTCCACCGTCAACTACTATGAAGACAGTTAAAGGTAATGGTTACTCAATTTCAATCCCAGACAATTTTGAAGCTATCCAGAAAGGTGGTGCTACAATGTATGCTGGTGAGCGTAGAGGTGATTCTTACGTATCAGTTTCTGCAAGCAAAACAAATTCTAAAAACCTAAAAGGTACAGCAGAAAAGAATGCTAAAGCAGTTGGTTCTGATAAAATCACAAAAATGAAAATTGGTGGACAAGAAGCTTATATGATTTCTTACTCAGCTACAGCTAAAATCCACAGAGACATTTACTATGTAATAAACAATGGTATGTTATACCAAATAGTCGTAGATTATTTCAAAGAAGAAGCTGATAATTACAAATCTGTACTTAGCAAATCAGCTATGAGTCTTAAATTCTAAAACTTATTTAGAGTAAAAAACGTATTAAAACAGAGGATTGGTTTCAATTCTCTGTTTTTTTATACTATTGATAAATTCCACATAGAAAGGTAAATCTAAAAATTTACTTTAAATTGCATTATATAAGAAATACAATACCTAAATTAATCTAGAAAGAATGAAAAATCTGTTAGAACTCAACGCTTGGCAATCACTCAACGAACACTTCTTCAATATTAAACATCTCAAGATGAAGGATATGTTTCAGTATGATGAAGGTAGAGCAGATAAATACACTTATGAATTGAACAATATCTACTTTGATTTGAGTAAGAATAGAATCAATTTTGATACTTTTTCATACTTTGTGGATTTAAGCAAATCATTGAAATTTCACAATAGAATACCCGAACTTTTTAATGGTGAAAAAGTCAACAATACTGAAGATAGAGCAGCATTACACACAGCTCTTCGTGCGTATGATAATATCCTATTCGATGAAATAGCGAATGAAAGAACAGCATTCCTTCAAAGAGCAGAAGATATAATTTCGGATGACAATATACAACATATTGTACAACTTGGTATAGGCGGTTCTTACATTGGTCCTAAGATGGTCAATGAAGCTTTATATAATTTCTCAAACCAAAGATTTACTATCGACTATATAGCTAATACTGACGATACGGATTTTGAAAAGGTTTTCTCAAAAATAGAGATTTCTAAAACAATTTTTATAGTTGCTTCTAAGTCTTTAAGCACTTCAGAAACACAATATAATCTAAACAAAGTATTAGATAAAGTCGGAATATCACAGCCGAATAATCAATTCATTTGCTTAACGGCTAGTCCGGATCGAGCATTAGAGATAGGCTTTACAAAAAACAACATTCTCACTTTCTGCAGCTCTATAGGTGGAAGATATTCACTTTGGTCATCAATTGGATTCACTATTGCACTTAACATTGGTAAAGAAAATTTTGAGGAATTACTAAAAGGTGCTGAGATAGCAGATAAGCACTTTTCTGAAACTGAAGATTATTTTCAAAATATCCCTTTCCTTCTAGCTTATATCAATGTGTGGTATCGTAATTTCTTTGACCTTAGAGCCAAAGCCAATATTCCTTATTCTGATGCTTTAAAGTATTTGCCTGAATACTTACAACAGCTGGAAATGGAAAGCTTAGGAAAGATAATAGATAAACAAGGCAACAAAGTAAAGTACGCTACTGGAGGTACATTATTCGGTAATATCGGAACTAATTGCCAACATTCATTCTTTCAGATGCTACACCAGGGTGTAGATATAATACCTGTTGACTTTATTGCTATAGCCGATTCTGATATACGTTTGCTAGCTAATTGTTTTGCTCAATCGCGAGCATTGATGATGGGGCAAGACCTATCAGAAGTAGATGAAGACGAAGTTACAGGTTACAATACTCATAAGTTCTTCCCTGGGAACATACCGTCTAATACTATAATGTTTGATAAATTAACACCCTCTACTTTGGGTACTTTCCTAGCAATACAAGAACATAAAGTTTTTGTTCAATCAGTCATTTGGAATATAAACCCATTTGATCAATTCGGGGTTGAGTTGGGTAAGACAATAGCCAAAGATATAGAGCAAAGTATTATCTCTGAAGACAACCATTTCGATAGCTCAACAAATAGTCTGATTAGTAGAGTAAACCACAAATAACTACAATTAGAATAGAATTTTCATTAAAAAATTACTAATAAAGTAATCGATAGAGTGAGTCTAAAAGAATTCATTTAGAATTTCTTTCCCATTGCTAAAAAATATAGTTAATTTATACTATGAAATTACTGACGACTTTAATTTTATTATATATACTTGCTACTGGATGTGCTAATATACAGAGCCCTCCTGGTGGTGCAGGTGATACTTTAGCACCTAATATAGAATATACCGAGCCTACTGATAGAACCATAAACTTCAGTGAGAATGAAGTTACTATTGGTTTTGATGAATATATGAATAGAGCTAAAGTACTTGAAAACCTTCGAATTACACCTGAAGTAAAAATGTCGTACGATTGGTCTGCAACCGACCTCAACATAAGTTTTGAAGAACCTCTAGAACCGAATACAACTTATGCTATTAACATAGGCACCGAATATACTGACTATTATAATAATTCACCAAAGAAAGGATTTAGTATGATATTTTCTACTGGTGATAAATTAGATAGCGGTAGTATATCAGGACTCCTATCTGCGGCAGATACAAAAGGAAAGTTCTTATTTTTGTATAAAGAAAGGGATGGTAATTATCCTGATATGACAACAGTTGAGCCAGACTATTTTGTGAGTACAGGTAGTTCTGGAGAATTCCAATTCGTAGCACTAAAACCTGGGAATTATAGGTTACTGGCAATAGACGATAAATTCCAGAACAGAATATACGATGATCAAATAGATAGTTACGGAACAGCTCTAACTGACATTACTTTAACTGAAGATAGTTTAAAAGTGTCTGGAATTAATATACATATCGGTGCTAAATCTGATAATATCGGTCCGAAGTTAATCAGTGCAAATTCACAATATGCCGGGTTAGCAAATTTAATATTTGATGAAAATCTAGACAGAAATACGATTACCTCTGAAAATATAGTACTTAATTCTATTAATGGAGTAGTACCTATTCTAGGGATAGGAACTAACCCGAAAACAAGCTCCGAACTGTTAATTTGTTTTGATGTAAAATATGCTAGTAAAGAGCTAGAAATAGAGCTAACAAATATCGCTGATTCAACAGGTAATTTAATACAAGACACAGCTTCTAGTATTAAATTTGTAGTAGATAGTACTTACAATAAATCAGAGTTTGAGATAAGCTCTACAAATCTAAATGACAGTACACAAAAAAATGTAACTCCCAATTTCAATATTCTACCTGAAAAGCCAACTTTTAGAGTTAAATTCAGTAAAATCCCTGATGTCAAATCATTAGAAAATAGTGCATATTTAGAATCAAATGGTGAGAAAACTGAATTATTTCTAACAAGCGAGAATTTACTAGACTATTATTTCATTTCAGAAAGACCAATAAACGAAAACACAGACTACATACTTGTATTCGATACTGAAGGAATAAAGGATTTATGGGGACAAAGTTTAATCAAAGACACTTTATACAAAACGAAATTTAAAACGAAATTTGCTCCTAAGTATTCTAAGATTGGTGGAGAAGTAACAACCACAAACGAATGTAATGGTAATATAATAATAAGAGCAATAAATACAACAGATAATAGTAAGTATAAAACTAGCTTAGTCAATGGTAAATGGAACTTAGACAAAGTAACAGCTGGGAGTTATGTATTTGAGGTGTTCTGTGATGAAAATAGTAATAATGAATATGATTTCGGGAAAGTAACTCCTTTCGAATTCCGAGAAAAATATTCCAAGAGTAAGCCTTATACAGTTAATGAGAATTGGGAATATAACGAGATAAAACTAATATTAGATGAATAAATTAATTATATATATCATCTTATTTTGTACTGCACAATCTATATTTGGGTCAAATATTATGTATTTGGAGCCAATAAATGTAAGTGTATTGAATACTGTTAGTGATGACTTTGCTCCATCATGGGACAAATACACTTCTACCCTATACTATACGAGTAAAGTAAGTGGTTCTGAAAAGCTATATACTTCTGATAAAAATGCTGATGGCTTTTTCCAAGAAGGAAAATACTTAGAAGCTCCGATAAATACAATACATGATAATATCAGCTATATTAGCTTTCTATCTCCTGAAAAGGCATACTTTAGCACTTTTCTACAGGCAAAGAAACAACCTCGATTACAGCTTTTCTATTCCAATCATAAGAAAAAAGCATGGTCAGAAGGTTTTCCTATTGAAGAATTCGCAAGTGATAACTTTGTTGGGCATAGTAGTATTTCTCCTGATCAAAATCAACTTGTATTCACTACTCAAAGTGAAGACGGTGATTTGGATTTGATGGTTAGTTATAGATTAGAAGATGGTACTTGGAGAGAACCAATAGCTATTGAGATTACGAATAGTATTGGAGATGAAATAACACCACATTTCGCATCTGATGATACATTATACTTTGCTAGCAATGGCCAAGGTGGTCCAGGTGGATATGACATATATTTTTCAGTTAAATCTGAAGGTATATGGTTAAGACCTAGCCCACTTTATGAATTGAACACTGAATATGATGAATCTGATATTTGTATATTACCAAATGGTGATATACTTTTTGCTAGTAATAGACCAGGTGGAAAAGGTGGTCTAGATTTATGGTTAGCTAGTAACAACAAACTACCAAAAACTTTCAGAGAGCAAGAGAAACTTGAAATTAACTTACAAAGTTATATAACTAATATTATAGTAAATAATAATTATGAATATAGCAATCTACCAATTAGTAGTGTTTTCTTTCTTGAAGATAGTACATCCGAATTACAACCTAACCTTTTTAACTATAGGACTGTTGTAGATTTACAAAATATTAATACTGTTGAAGAATCTTATTATAATAGTTTGAATTTTATAGGGCATAGGTTAGCTCGAATAAAGAATGCGAAGTTAAAGATTAAAGCTCATTACCCTGGGGTTTTGGAAATTGATACTATATCGAAAAGGAATTCTAAATACTATGCTGATATAAATATTAAAAAGATTCGAGATTATTTGACATCTGAATTTAACATACCTCTTTCACAATTAGTAATCGAGTACGAATTCTACCAAGATATAGATAGAAAACCGTCTATATCACTAATGTCAGATCAACCTGAACTATTTAGCCAAATTGAAATTAGAAATGATAAGATAGAAGTAGAACAAAAAATATTACCAATTGATGTTAGAATATCCCCGGTTGAAAGTCTCAGTCATTGGCTTGCTGTTATAAATGTTGCTGGCGAAGAAACTATCGTCTATGAGAATAAGATAGTTAAAGATAGATTTACTATTGACCTAGTCAAATACAAGAACCAGCTAATCGAATGTGATTATCTGAATGTTTTTATAAAAGCATACGGATTTAACGGTGATAGTACGATACAGGTTATACCACATAGTATCGAACATCATTTTTCCAAGAAGCCAAAACTAGTTGTCGAAGACAGTCAATATTTTGATTATAACTATATTATCGTAGGAAATAACACAGATATAGAAAGCAATAATTATATATCTACTTTAGAAAAAGTATATAATTCTATATCAATGTGTAAATCAATTGAGATACGTTATAGTAAAAGAAAGACATTTGCTGAATCATTATCACAAAAACTACAATCCAAGATAGTTAGCCCTCAACTAAAAGTAAAATTAGTCAAGACCAATAATCAGAATAAAAATCAACAATTAAATGATAATTTAATCATAATAAGAGTTGAAAAATTTCATTCACAATCATCTAATAATTGATACTTTTTTTACGATAAATCTATCACCAAATTCAATTCTAATTAGATATATACCTTGATTCAGGCTGTTCAAATCGAATCTATTTTCTGAAGATTTCATAACCATTGAACCATCTAAAGTATAGACTTCAACTCCTTCATAAGTGCTATTATTTATCTCAAAACTATTATTAGAAGAGTTAAAATTTATATCATTATCATAATCTGTTTCAACTGATGTTACATTAGAAGCACATATTCTTAGAGACTCAATTAGAGCTGTTTTATCTTCACCACCTGCAACACAAAGATAACAAGTCTTAGTTTCATAAGAATCAAACTCATTAGTAAATCTCATACCTATTATGTTGAATATGTCATTAACTTCATTTGTGATATTAACTTTACCTAATTGTAATGATGTCGAATAAAAGTTCGAATTTGTTGTTGTCTCAGAAGTAAAACCACCAGCTTGCGCAATGGCGTCATCTTCGAATGAATAGAAAGCAGTCCCAAATACCTGACTAGAATCTTTATGACCTGTATAAATTGCTGAGAATTTTTCGAATGGAATATTTTCTGGTCTTGCTTCTTCTAGAAAACCAGTAGTATTATAATTATATTGATATTCTACACCCATATCCCAATCGAATTCATAACCGATTGAATATTTACTTCCTAACGCAGCACTATCAGTTATATCCGTCTTAATTCTTACCCAATGCCCTTGTTTAGGAAGTTCTACCGTTTGTTCTATAAGCGCTCTAGTCGACTCGAAAGGGTCACTTGTCATCATTGAACCAGTATAGTTCGGATTATAAAATGGCTTTATTGATCTAAAGCTACTTTCAGTACTTGAAAGTGCAAATGATGCGAGTACCGCACTTTCATTCTCTACTAAGAACATACCACTAGCATGTAATGCATCACCATAACTTTTATCTATAAATCCAAAACCATCTCTTCTTCTTTTTTCACCATCGAACGGTGCATAACCAAATGTACCACGATCTGATATTGAGAATTTAATGTCCTGATTTTCAAATGTAGATACAATAGGAAGTGGTATATAGTCAAATAAAATAAAATCCTTGTAGCCAGATTCATCAGATATATCTAGTCTAAAAGTTATATATTCATCATAATGATTTGAGATAACATATTGAAAGCCTGTAATAGTCTTAGTTTCATTAGTACTTATACTCAAGTTCGAATAATCAGAATTTATAAAGGTTAAAGGGTCAAACGATTCTGGGTCAGCAATAGATATGTTAAGATCAAGATTCTCTGCATTTCCCAAAACGTTCTTTAATACTAGCTCCACATTAACCGTGTCACCTAGAAAGAATCTATCTTGAACAGCACCAGATCTATCTTTAAGTATCACTTCTTCAATTGTAATACCCGGTATTGACATAGGGTCAGTAGTTACCATCTTGAGCATATTCAATCTACCTGGTGTTAAATCTTTATAGAAAGTTCTTTTCTCACTTATGTCATCAACAGATTGACGAACAAATTCAATTACTTGAGTGGCATTCAACTCAGGATGTTGGCCTCTTGCAAGGGCTACAGCACCAGCTACGATTGGAGTAGAAAAAGATGTAGCTGCACCTGGTCTATCATATTTATTATTTAAAGTTGTAGTATAATTACCACTAGCAGGCGCCATTATTCTAGTTTGTGGTCCAAGAAGTGACAGAGGAATTTCTCCATCAAAAGGAGAAACTACACCTACACCTAGTACCCCCTTATAACCAGATGGATAGAATTTAGTTACTTGTTCATGCCCATCTTGATTCCCTCCTGCCGCTATTATCGCTACGTCGTTAGCTACTGCATAAGTAATAATCATCTGTTCAAGTTCTGAGTAAACACTCTCTTCACCCCAGCTACAATTTAATACATTTATTCCTGTTCTTGCGGCAAATAATATTGATTCATAACCAAATGCTGTATATCTAGTACCTAACTTCTCATTTCCAATTCTTATTGGAAATATCTTTGAATACCCACCTATACCGGCAACGCCAATTTCGTTATTAAAGTCTGCACCTGAGATACCGGCAGCTAAAGTTCCATGATTATCATCAATATAAGTATTACCCCATAACTGACCTGGGTATGCTCCATCTAAGTTGAAACCGTTATAATCATCTATAAACCCATTATTATCATCATCTATTCCGTTATTAGCTATTTCAGCAGTATTAATTGCTATATTATCTCTCAAATCAGGGTGTAATTGATCAATACCATTATCACTAATTCCAATAACAATATTCGAATCGCCAGAGTAGATTTCCCAAGCATCATAAGCCTTGATTAGCTCTAATGCATCACCTTGCTCTAAGATATATTGGTCATTTGGAGTGAATGCCTGTATCTTCTGTAAACGGTAAGGTTCTGCAATCTCAACTGCATCGTATTTTTTTAATAGATTCTCACAAAATTTCAATGGAGTGCTATTACCATCATATTTAACCACATAGGTTCTAAGTACTGGTTCCTCAGCATCTAGTATTTCTTTATATCGATTGCTATTAGAGGATTTATATTGTGTAGTATTGCCATATCTAAGCGAAGCTTCAAGAGGCAATATTCGTCGCTCTATTCTTGCATTAGACTCTTCCAGAATCTTATTAATCGCAGTATCATCCTTGTGAAAATCACTGAATCGAACTAAGACAGTATTTTCTAAGCATTCTGTTGAGTGTGCATTAATAGTAAAGAGCGCTAGTAATAGTAGTATTCCAAATGTTTTCATTCTTATTTGCTTTTTTGTTATTATCATATATTTAATAGACAATATAAGCAACTAAAAAGTAACAAAACAATTGAATTTAATTTATAATAACTTTTCTATGAATAGTCTTATTATTTAAAGATATTTTTAAAAAGTAGATCCCTGATCCGAAATTAACAATGCTAATAGTATTATTGTGGTTTTCCGATATGGAATCGTAAACCTTTGCACCTAAGAAATTGAAAATTTCTATTTTATTAATTAACTCTTCACTTTCCAACTCAATTCTATCAGTATATTGATTGATAATAACACCCATGTTATCATTTATTTCAACAGATGTTTCACTATCATATAACTCACAAGTAAAATCTGACCCTGATTCGATATACCCTCTAGGTGTAAGATCCTTGCCTAATAAAGCTGGGTGGCTTTTTGATATTCTTTCTACTCTAAACACTTGGTTACTATTGCTTTCTTCACCTTGATTTAGTAACAGCCCGTTGAATCCTGATGGATTCACATATTGCCATACTTTCTCTTTGTTAGGATTTATTTCAGTAAATCTTCCATTCCAACCTTCGCAGAATAAAGTGTTTCCATTCGGTAACCTCTGTGAACCAGAAAGATTTCTACTATAAAAACTAGTATCGGGATTAGCAGTATAATTCCAGAAAGTATTAGAAGGACCAAATTTACCATCACTTAAAATATAGTTTCCACTATCATCTACCAGTGGATCGATTATCAATACTTCGGAATAATCTTTACTACTATCACCAGCAATATTATTGAAAATAATTACCTTACCTCCATCTAATAAACTATCTGGAATCCAGTGAGGGTCATGTTGTGTTACTAACTTAATGTCTAATTCCGTACCTTGCCCATAGGACATTGGGTTTCCCCATCTGTATAATAAATCACCACCGAAACCACTATTTCCACCTTCGCTTGTCTTTGCTTCTTCTGTTGTAGTAGAGTGGTCAATTATTATAACCTCTCCGAAATTGTGATTACTTAACATTATTTGGTCTAAACGAGGATTATAATCTAACGAATTAAAGTGAAGCCAATCTTTGTTACTAAAACCCCTTGTACTAAAGTTGATATTTATTTTTCTTGGATTAGTTACATCACCAAAATTATCAAGTTCATCTGAAACATCTTGAACATAATGGTCCCAAGTATCCCATTGCCATACAACTTCTCCTCCCCCATTTATTAAATCAGGTTTTACTTCAATAACTTTTTCTGACCACAATTCATTTGGAGAAATTGTCCTTCCAGCTTGTATAGCTTCTTCTTTTGTATGAGTAACCCACACAAGAATCAATATATTCCCATTTGGTAATGGCTCTATATCGTGATGTTGACACTGAGTAGAATCGGAAACTTTATATTCCCAAATCAGATTACTATCCCAATCTAACATCTGTATTAGCCCACCGTTACCACCAGCATTAAATTTTGAGTTAAATGCCTTACCCGTTCTTAAAAGCATCCCATTTTCTAACAAATAGACAGTATTACCAGGTGTAGTATTCGTAACCCAAGTGTGTACTCTTTCACCACAATTATCAATCAAATAAGTAGTATCGCTAGCAGCAGGAGCAAATAACGTATAACCATCATAAGATTGGGGCGTATTATAAAAAAGCCCTATTGTTTGTTGCGAATTAAGTTGACTTCCTATTATTAGGAACAGACTTACTAAAATTTTTATCATTTTAATCTCAATTAAAAATAATTAGTTCCAGGAACTTTAATTACAAATTAAAGTACATTTTATTTTTCCTGATTTACTTTTTCCCCATATCTGGTCTGTTACAAAACCGTGTCCACGCAACTCAACAGCAATACCATTGGACTGAAGAACAGATATAGCCCTTCGCATAGAAAAACCTAATACATCGTGTTTTATATCAGCATCTTGAGTTGTTGTATCTATATGAGTTACTGGAAATCCCGTAGTTAGTATTATTTCTTCATTACCTTTTACCAATTGACCTGGCTGAGGATATTGATTATATACGAATTTTCCTTCTTCGATTTCATCATATTCGAACTTGTACTTTGTTAGGACCCTGTTAGCCTCTTTGGATTTCATTCCAACTATGTTTGGCATCAATATACTATCATTCTCTACAACTAATGTGTTTCTAATATCATCATATCCTTTCGAGAGCATCCATCTAGAAGCTATATTTTTGAAAATAGGTGCTGAGTTATATCCTCCGTAAATACTTCTACGAGGGTTTTCAACTATAACTATCATAGCTATTTGCGGATTGTCTGCTGGGAAAAACCCAGCGAAAGACGCATTATAATCACTTTTCGAATATCTTCCATTAGTTATTTTTTGTGAGGTTCCTGTTTTACCAGCTATTTTCATTCTTTCTATTTGCGCTCTATTACCTGAACCACTATCTACAACGCTTACTAACAAGTCTGTTACTCTCTGGGAAGTCTTTTTAGAAACTACTTGTCTTACTTTTTCAGGTTTATTTTGCTCAAGTATTTCTCCGGCAGCAGTTCTGATTTCTTTTATAATAAATGGTCGCATCAGATTTCCTCCATTCGCTAAAGCAGCATAAGCATTAACCACTTGCAAAGGAGTTGAATTAAGCCCATAACCATGTCCTAAATATCGTTTCGTATTAGCATGAAACTGCTTAGGTTTTGGCAAATATCCTGATACCTCACCTGGCAAATCAACGTCTGTTGGAAGACCGAAACCGAAATCTCGGATATATTTATAAAGAACTTCATTCGATAATCTATTTGCGACTTCACCCATTATTATATTTGATGAGTTTTGCATTGCTTCTCTGAACGTAACCTTACCCATACCATGAACATCAGCTATTCGGGCTCCACCTTTATAGACAGCAACTCCATTATGTCCATTGAGAACTTCATCTTCGGTTACTATACCTTCTTCTATACCCATAGCAGCAGTAATCATCTTAAAAGTAGAACCAGGTTCTAACACATCTGTAATTCCTCTTAGTCGCATCCCCTCATTCGAGTTTTCATCAATATGATAAGGGTCAAACATAGGGTAAGAAGCTATAGCTAGAATTTCTCCAGTTTCCGGTTTCATTGCTATTACAGTACCTGCTTCAGCAAGTAGTCTTTCCATTCCTGTACGTAGCTCATACTCTACAATACGTTGCAATTCTATATCAATAGTAAGCTGGATACTATTACCGTGTATTGGTTCTACCACGGGCAAATCGGGTGACGGACGCAATCTACGTAGTCCGTCTCTATACATATGCATAAACCCGCTTCTGCCATGAAGTACTGAGTCATATTGCATCTCGAGACCGCTAATACCTTTGTTGTCAATATTCGTAAAACCAATTATCTGAGAACCCGTTGCTCTATATGGGAAGTTCCTTTTAGGTTCTTCTATTTTTAGTAACCCTTTTTCACTCAACGGCAAAGTATTTATCAATAAATCAGGTGACACACCTCTTTCCAACCATACGAATGACCCTTTGGCTCTATTGATTTTGGATTTATATTTAGAAGCAGGTTTCCCCATATCTGCAGAAAGAGCTTCACACAATTTGTTTACATTTACCAATAATGTTGGGTCAACGGCAATAGAAATAGTTTTGAATGTTGTAGCTACTAGTTGACCATTCCTATCATATATATTTCCTCTATCAGCCCTGAGGTCAATTTTAGATTCATGTTGCCTTTTAGCTATGGAGGTGTACTTCTCATTATTCAATATCTGAACTGAAAATAATCGAACAACTACCATCACGAAGCCGAATAAAATAAAAGCCATTAATGACCAAAACTTCCAAAACTTGCCTTTTGGACCTTTGTAATCTTCATTCTCTTCTAGATATGAGTTAATCTTTGTTTTCATATTCCTCTATGTATAAAGGTGCTTCATCAGATAAAGTCATATTAAGTTTTTCAGTAGCTATTTGTATTATTCTTTCTGGGGATTGTAATCTTTTTACTCTACTATCTGCCATTTTTCTTTTATTTTCTAGATCGTCTATTCTTCGCTCTAGGGTACGAATCTCTCTAAGTAGATCGGTAGTATCATTCACATTACCAACATACAAGACACCCGCTGCAGCTATTATCATCAGATATAACACTATAACCCAACGGTTTAGGTTAAACCAATTTCTAAAAAACTGACCGATTTGAGATTTGTTTTTCTTGATATTTATGCCGTTTTTATCCACTTATTTATGCTTCTCCCCCCGAAGAAGATATTTATAATTGCAAAATATCAAATCAATTAGAAGAAAAAAAATACTTTTTAATTTTTGAAATAAGAAAAAAAGTTATAACTTGCCAATGAACGAACACACCGAGTATTCTATTTATTCAAATAATAGACTTATTATTACTACAAATCTCGTAGAAGTTCAATTCAAACTAAAAATTCAACAAATGAATATTATAAATTATTTCTTTACAAAGACGTTATGAAACAACGAGACAATAGAAGACCGAAGAGAAAATTCTCTTCTGGCAGAGAAAACAGTGGTTATAAAAGAACTAGCCGTATTACTCCTTCACAATCACCTCCTCCAGTTCCTATAATAGATATAGATGAACTAAAAACTAAAAAAATCTCCGAGCTAAATGAAATATCAAAATCATTAGGGATTACTGGTATTAGTGGGCTACGTAAGCAAGACCTTATCTTAAAAATAGTTGAGGAGCAACGTAATAAACGTGAGCAATCTGCTAATGATGATGGACTATTAGCTAGTGGTGGGGTATTAGAGGTATTGCCGGATGGTTATGGGTTCCTACGTTCTCAGAGCTATAATTATTTACCTTCTCCCGACGATATTTATGTTTCACCTTCTCAAATAAAGAGATTTGGAATGCAAACTGGTGACACCGTTACTGGTATGGTACGTCCACCAAAAGAAGCTGAAAGATTTTACGCTTTATTAAAAGTTGAGACTATTAACTTCTCAGCTCCGGAAACTATACGTGATAGAATATTATTCGACAATCTGACTCCACTTTACCCTGATGAGAAACTAAGCTTAGAATCTATTCCTACTGATTATTCTATGAGAATAGTCGATATGCTATCTCCTATAGGAAAAGGCCAAAGGGGGCTAATAGTAGCACCTCCTAAATCTGGTAAAACTGTTATACTACAGAAAATGGCGAACGCTATAGCTCGTAATCACGCTGAAGTAAAGCTAATAGTATTACTAATAGATGAAAGACCTGAAGAAGTAACTGATATGGAGCGTTCAGTGAAAGCAGAAGTAGTCGCTTCTACGTTCGATGAGCCACCAGAGAGACACGTACAAGTTGCAGAAATGGTAATCGAAAAATCGAAAAGACTAGTAGAAGCAGGACAAGATGTTGTTATTCTACTAGACTCTATTACACGTCTAGCTCGTGCATACAACACAGTTATCCCTCACTCTGGTAAAATACTATCGGGTGGTGTGGATGCTAATGCGCTTCACAAGCCAAAGAGATTCTTCGGTGCAGCTCGTAATATAGAAGGTGGCGGTTCACTAACTATCATCGCTACTACACTAATAGAAACTGGCTCTAAGATGGATGATGTAATCTTCGAAGAGTTCAAAGGTACTGGTAATATGGAGCTAGTATTAGACAGAAAAATCTCGAACAGAAGAGTTTATCCTGCTATTGAGGTTAATAAATCTGGAACTAGAAAAGAAGAACTACTAATAGACGAAGACAAACTTCGCCGTATATGGGTACTTCGTAAAGTACTTAACGAAATGGAATCTATCCAAGCAGTTGAGTTCCTACTAGACCGATTACGCAACACTGAGAGCAATGACCAATTCCTAAACGGTCTGAATTCTTAGAGACTATAAGAAATAGAAATCGAAATGTGGCTGTCCCAAAAGGGCGGCCATTTTTTTTACTATACCAAACATAAGTACCTTTAAATTACTATTTTTTGTATTTTGTAATTAAATATTTACTACTACCCAATTTATTAAGATGAAAAAGCTATCAATTATTCTATTTATTCCATTTATCAAAAAATCATTAGGTATTTTCATATTAAATATGGGTTAGTCCTTATTTCATTATTCATCAAGAATCGATGGATCTTCATGCTGACAAATACTTATGCTTTTAAAATAGATTTCTTTTTCATTCTGTAGAATATAGATTAGACTATCAGGGTTTTCAATTAACTTATTAGAGAATTTAATAGTCTTACTTTTCAATTTCTCATCTGAAATTTGACAATTTAAAACAAGGGGGGTTGTTAAAACTATAATGAGAATAATTAATTTCAACTTCCAAGCTCTCCTATTTCTCTAAAAATCATTAGGTATTTCCCATCCCACAAGGATAACAACCACTCATGTTACGAATTTCTGCGGTAAAAGTCCAAATGTTGATTGGTGGTACTGTTTGCTACTTTTCTTTGCTGTCTAGGATAATCCTACTAGGGTGGCTTGGTACAATTATAATATTATATTCTCCTTCTTTATACCACCAATCGCTTAGAAATGTCTCATCTCCTTCATAATCTAATCCAAACATTATTGCAAAATCAATCCACTGTATTCTAAAATTAGATTTTAAGATAACCTTAGCTCCATTTGATAAAACTATTTCATATATAACATATTTTTTATCTTTAGTTGTATCTGAATCATTATATTCGTTAGTTAAAACTAATTTGTCGATTTTTTCAATGATCTGATGTGAACGCTCATTTGACATGATGGCATTTTTACAATCTGAAGAATCTAGTCTAAGGTATAAAGTTTCATTTATATACACTTCTCTATTAACCCTCTCTACATACACATCCTGTGAATTAGAGCCGACTGTTAAAAGTATAAATATTAAAATCATTAGTGTTTTCATTCTTCAATATAGTATTTTCTTTGGAAATGGTCCAAAAGCTAATTGAATGAGCAGTATTTCTTGGATTCTACTAACGCTTGCAGCGTTATCAGAATGACTGGACTTTTCTTAGGCTGTCGGCCTTACCCTCTCTTACCTTTTAGAGAAAATACATAAGCAAGTACTTGGGCTACGGCTTTGTATAGATTTTCTGGAACTTCCATATCTACTTCTACATTGAAAAATAGTGTACGTGCTAGTGGTGGGTCTTCTACTATTTGTACTCCATTTTCCTTTGCTACTTCTCTTATTCTTGCTGCTAGGAAGTCCGCACCTTTGGCTACTACTCTAGGTGCACCCATATTCTTGTTGTCGTATTTGAGTGCCACTGCAAAGTGAGTTGGGTTTGTCACTACTACATCTGCTTCGGCTACGTTTTGCACCATCATCTTTCTAAAACGTGAGCGGATTAATCCTTTTAACTTACCTTTTACATGAGGATCACCCTCTGACTGTTTCGTTTCGTCTTTTACTTCTTGCTTAGTCATCTTCATATCTTCTTTGTGTTTCCATTTCTGGAACATCAAATCGCTAACGGCAATGATTATATAAACCAGCCCAACTGCCAATACAATCTTGAAACTCAAATCTGCCATCATCTCAATAAGTGCAGTGTAGTTTTGTAGTGGTATAGTGACTATAGCTTCCAGATCATCATATACTATCCACATAATAACGGAGCCAAGTAATAGAACTTTTGCAACACTTTTTAGAAGCTCAAAAAATGATTGTGAGCTGAAGAATATACGCTTCAAACCTGAGCCAATTTTGAAAATTTTCTTATAAGTTTCAGGGTCGGTCCATTTCTTTGTGGCTACTGTTAATCCAACTTGACTAATCTCAGCAGAAAGTATCAAAAAAGTGAAAAGTAATAAAAGAGGTAATATTAAAGAAGCAATGAATGTAATCAAATCAGGATACATTTTTAGGATATTTGCTTCGGTTAAGTTAATACTCCACGAGTTTCGGAAAGAATAGTCGAAAAACTTTATCAATCGCGAATATATACTCGCACCAAATACAAATAGAGACATTCCACCTATCAGCAGCATTACCGAGGTAGTTATATCGGTACTTTTCGATACCTGCCCCTTTTCCTTTGCCTCTTGGAGCCGCTTGGGGGTTGCGGACTCGGTTTTTTCTTGTCCTTCCTTATTCTCAGCCATTAAGGTACCCTCATAGGATTCAAAGATATAAGTACATCAAGGAAGTCACCTTGTACTACAGTCAGAGCATTTTTACTAATCATAACGAATGCAGGTAATGATACAGTTAGCATTATCAAACCAACCATTACTTTCATCTGGAAACTGAGCACGAAGACATTAGTTTGTGGTGCTACCCTTGCTAATAATGCAAGTCCGAGGTTTGTAAGGAATAATGCTATGAGCAGTGGTGATGCAAGCTTTACAGCTAGTATAAAAATAGAAACTGCAATTCCACTAAGTATATCGAATGTAGTTTGAGTAAAAACCATAGAGTCGAGCGGCAGCACTTTGAAACTGTAGTAAATACCTTCAATTAAGAAATGATGCCCGTTCATAATCAAGAAGAGCATTAATACTATCAATTCATTGAACTCCCCAACAAGTGTAGGTGTTGATGCCTCTCTATCAAATAGCGCCCCCGTCTGATACCCCATCTCCATATCTACCAGACCACCAGCGAATCGTGCCGCTACAAATGGTATATTTGAAACGAATCCAAGAAGTGCACCGACCATAAATTCTTTGATTACCAACATAACAAGGTTGAATACATTAAGACCAATCTCTGGTTGCTCTTGCCAAAATGCAGAAGTAATAATCACAGTCAGAAGAAGTATTAGGAATATTTTCATCTGTGGAACAATAGAAGAATTTTTGAAAAAAGGCCCAGTCGCAAAAAGTCCACTTACACGTATGAGTATAAGCAGGCCTATTACAAACTTACCTTCTAGATAAAAGAGGGTTAGTGAGTCTAACATAAGCTCACCCCTACGGACCCATTTTTTCTATCATAGAAAACATTTCTATTGTAAATGTCTTCATACTAGAAATCATAAATGGGAATATTAGAATTGTAACTAGAAAAACCGCTATTACTTTAGGTACGAAAGTTAATGTTTGCTCGGAAATAGATGTTGCTGCCTGAAATATAGAAATTATCAGACCAACTGTCAATGAGACTAATAGTATAGGCCCACATACTATCATAATATAGTAAAATGCCTTTCCTGCTATTTCTGTTACCATTTGATCAGTCATTTTATCACCTATTGTTGCATTATACTTTTCATTAGAGAATCAATTACCAAATACCATCCATCTACTAATATGAACAATAGTATCTTAATCGGTAGCGATATTAATTGTGGTGGTAATAGGAACATACCTAGTGACATCAATATACTAGCTATAATCATATCGAGCACGAGAAATGGTATAAATAATAAGAACCCAATCTGAAAAGCTGTTTTAAGCTCACTGATAGCAAAAGCAGGTATTACACTCCACGTAGATACTTCCGATATATCGTTTGGTTTATCTTTACCACTTAGCTTGATGAACAATCCCAGATCTTCTTCTCTCGTATGCTTCAACATAAAGTTTCTGAATGGCGATATAACTGCGTCTAAGGCCTCATCTTGGGATATTTGGTCACTCATATATGGTTGTATCCCTTTTTCGTTTGCCTCGTCTAAAACGGGCTGCATAACGAAGAAAGTGAGGAAAAGAGCTAATCCTGTCAATAACTGATTAGGAGGTTGAGACTGAGTACCCAGTGCCTGTTTAAGAAAACTGAACACGACAATTATCCGAGTAAAGCAGGTCATCATAATAAGAATAGATGGTGCTAATGCTAATACAGTAATAACACCAAGAATTTGTAATGTTAAGACCAAATCATTTTTATCATTGGACCCATCGACACTTACGGAAAGTTTAGGTAGAGATATACCTTGGGGTTGATTTTGCTGTGCAGTCGCATTCTCTACCATCGTGGCAGAAAGTACAAAGAATACCGCAATGGCAATTATATATCGAAAAAAATAGTTCATCCTGAATATTAGCTTCCTTTGTTCTATTAGTTACAATTGATGTGCCAAATAAAAAAAGCCCCGATAAACAGGGCTTCTTACGGTATTCTTCCTTTTTACGCTGAGCTAACAAATAGCTTATTGTTCAATATTAATCATTTTAATATTTGTATTGTCTTTATAGATACTTTATCATTTTCAATTAATAATAAGTAGGTACCTGATTCCAAATCATTTTGAAAAGTAAAATTATTCGATTTCATAGATGATTGTTTCAATAATCGTCCATTGATATTATATAGCTTAACTACTTCGGTCATTTCAGAAGTTGTGATTCGTATATCATTTGCATCAATTGAAATTGCTATATCATCTTTATCAGTTGCATCTATACCCGTAATTATACTAACAGGCAATAATCTATTCTCATTATTCAGTATTGTTGCTTCTTCTACTATTATAGGATTAATCAGATCAACGTCTTCTTCTACTAATAGATAAGCAATAATTCCAGATTGATTTATCTCAAAATCACTTTCGAAACTACCAATAGTAAACTCTAAAGTATTGTCATTAACTGTTTTGATAATATGAGCTTCTGTGCCTTCGAAAAGATCACCAGCGATAACTGCTTTGACAGAAATACCTTCCGGTATTTTCGCATTTGCTGTCATAGCTCTATAATTATTAGTTACTGAGCTGAAAACAGGTATTTTTCTATATTTTGATTCATCTATAGGTTCTACTAGACCGCCTTCAGTGTTTTCACCTGTTAGCCCTGTTCCTTCATTATGTGTTTTGGTATCATTATGGAATACAACCATACCATCAGCCACAGTAATAACACCGTCACCATCGCAATCAGCGAAAGTCGCATCGGCATTATCCCAGACCAATACTTTCTGACCTGTCCACATAATAGTTGAGTTCTTTCTCTTGAAAGTTCTTCCATCATTTTGAATTGAGTTTCCTTCGAAATAAAGACCAATCTGATTATAATCCCTGGTATCAACCAATCCGTCATTGTTACTATCACCTGGCCAAACATTTATAAAGCTATGTATATCAAGAGCTAATTGTTCACTTGATACTTCTACATTTGTTTGACTACTATCGACAAAAGCAGTCGCGAAGAAATTCACAAAAGTAAATATAAGCGACTCTCTATTCGGAATATTATTAGAAACTGCAAATTCTAGATGAAGGATTTTAGGATTATCAAAATCATTTTCACCAACCGTAGTCCCAGAAAATATTCCAACATTCATAAACTTATCGCTAGAACCTGGAATTAACTTAGGTGGAGTTATATAAACTGTACCATTATCGCCAAAATCACCGATTTTATATCCAGAAAAGTGGACATAATCACCAAAATTCCATTGTAATTGGAAAGAAGCACTATTCACATTTTCTAGTTCGTCAATGTAAATATCAATACCAAATTTGAAATTAGCAGTTACATGACCGTATCTAGCAGAGTCCACATCGGTTCTCTCTATCCTAAGAGTTTGCGAAGTAGCCGAAATAGTCAAAACTACTAAAGCAATTAAATATAATATTAGTTTTTTCATAGTTATATGCTATCAAGTCTTATGCCAAATGAATTTGTTATATTATTTGTTTATATTTCAATTAAGTATCACAAATAATTATTATTAAAAAATAGTTGTCTTATAAACCAAATTATGAAGCATAGCGTCATAGGAAAAAATAATTAACTAACTAATAGAGTTTAATGAAACGAATAATATTTTTATTTTTAATAATTCCATTTTTAGGTTTACATTCTCAAGAAGAGTATACACTCAGTGGTTATATTAAAGATAAATCATCAGGAGAGAGCTTGATAGGTGCAACTATCAGTATCAAAGATACAAAACTAGGAGCAGTAACAAATGCATACGGCTTCTACTCCCTCACCCTACCAAAAGGTAAATATATAACTACAGCCTCATATATAGGATATGAGAAGTCGGAAAAAACAATAGATCTTAATAAGGATACTAAGCTTAATATAGAATTAGGTACATTGGATATACTATCAGATGAAGTTCTAGTAACAGCAGAAAAAGCAAACAATAATGTGACATCAATCGAGATGAGTACTATGGAGCTTAGTGCACAAACACTAACGCGTATGCCAGCTCTACTAGGAGAGACAGATGTAGTTAGATCTATACAACTCTTACCTGGTATTGGCTCAGTTGGTGAAGGTTCTACTGGGTTCAATGTTCGTGGTGGTGGTATAGACCAAAACTTAGTTCTATTAGATGAATCACCAGTTTATAACTCATCACATTTATTCGGCTTCTTTTCAGTATTCAATCCCGATGCAGTAAAGGATGTAAAGCTTATAAAAGGTGGTATTCCTGCAGCTTATGGTGGACGTTTATCATCAATACTTGATGTAAGGTTAAAAGAAGGAAATAGCAGGAAATTCAATATTGACGGTGGCGTAGGTGCTATATTTAGTAGGTTGGCCATAGAGGGTCCAATCATAGAAGATAAGCTTTCTTTCCTTGTTGCTGCTCGAAGATCTTATGCAGATGTATTAGCTAAGCCATTTTTAGATGATGGTTTGGAAGATAGTCAGTTTTACTTTTATGATTTGACAGCCAAAACAAACTGGAAATTAGATGAAAACAACACAATTTTCGCATCCGGCTATTTTGGTAGAGATGTTTTTGATGCAGGTTTCGGATTTGATTGGGGGAGCCAGACTTTCACAACTAGATGGAATCACTTGTTCAGTGACAAACTATTCTCAAATCTAACGTATTACTATAGTAATTATGACTATAAATTACAGTTTGGTGAAGATGACCAAGATGTATTCAAATGGCAGGCGAATATTGTTACTCAATCATTGAAATATGACTTAGAATATTTTTTCAATCCTGAAAACAATATAGACTTTGGATTAGAGGCATTGTATTATGACTTTGCCCCTGGTATTGCGGTTGGTATTAGTGACGGTATATCAGTACCTATCAGCTTAGACGAACAGTTTGCAGGACAATTATCAGCATATATTGGACAAGAAATTGACGCTACAGAAGATTTATCTCTTAAATATGGATTGAGAGCTTCTTACTACCAATACTTAGGTCCTGGAACAGCATATTATTATGGTGACACTACTGTTGGAATATCCAAACCATTAATTGGCGAAGAGAAATTTGATGATTTTGCTAATATAGCAGATTATTTGAACTTAGAACCACGTTTTTCAGTTAAGTATCAACTAAATGAAGAAAGTTCGATAAAAGCAAGTTACAATAGAATGGTACAATATGTTCATTTAGTTTCTAATACAGCGGCTTCTACACCTTTGGATGTTTGGATACCAACAACAAATAATGTCAAACCAGAATTAGCTGACCAATACGCGTTGGGCTATTTTAAGAATTTTGATGATAATGAATGGGAGACTTCAGTAGAAGTTTACTACAAAGATTTACAAAATCAAATAGAATATATACCAGGTGCAGATTTACTTTTAAATGAGAATTTGGAGGCAGATTTCCTAAGTGGAGATGGGAGAGCATACGGAGCAGAATTTTACGTTAAGAAAAATACTGGCGATATAACAGGTTGGATTAGTTATACTCTAGCAAGAACAGAAAGACAAGTCAATGGCATCAATAATGAAGATTGGTTCCCAGCTAGGTTTGACAGAACTCATAATTTGAGTGTTGTTGGTTTTTATGATTTATCAGATACTTGGAGTCTTTCAGCAAACTTCATCCTTTCTTCAGGGACACCAGGTACCTTCCCCACAAATAGATTTGAGTGGCAAGGATACTATATACCACATAATGCTGGTGGTACTAGAAACAACTTCCGAATACCTATGACTCACAGATTAGATTTATCGGTTACTTATGACCCGGTAGATGAACCAGATGAGTGGTGGACAGGTAAGTGGGTATTCTCCATTTACAATGTTTACAATAGGAAAAATCCTTATTCTGTATATTTTAGAAACAATGCAGATAATTCGATACAAACTGAAGCTGTTAGGTTTGCAGTATTTGGCTCGATAGTTCCGGCTATCTCTTATAATTTCAATTTTGATGTAGATAAACTAATAAATGAATAATATGAAAAAATTAATTTTAATACTACTTTCTGCAATGCTTTTCGCATCTTGTGAAGATGTGATTGACGTAGATTTGGAAGACGGTAAACCGCAATTAACCGTTGATGCGATTCTCTCTAATCTAGATGAACCGCAGTATGTACGTTTGACTATGTCAGGAGATTACTTTGATGTATCATCAGTTACTCCTGTTACAGATGCTTTAGTCGAACTTACTGACAGTGATGGCAACAATTATACTTTTAAATCACCAGATTCTAATGGAAAATATGAATTAGAATCACAGTTTGACAGTTTAGTTGTTGGCAGAGAATACACTCTAAAGATAACATATAATAATGAAGTATTCACTTCTAAAAGTACAGTCAGACAAGTACCAGCAATTGACTCAATTACGTGGAGTCGTGAGAATATCCCATTTGGTGATGTTGACTCTATATGGGCAGTGCAGTTTTGGGCTTATGATAATCCTGGACTTGGTGATGCATATTGGGTAAAGGCAACAAGAAATGGAGTTGTAAAAAGCTCACCTACAAGCATAACAGTTGCTTATGATGGCTCAACGGGTAGAGGTTCAAAAACTGATAATATTCCTTTTATCTTACCTATTAGAGCTTCTATAACCCCAGGTGGATTTGCAGGACCTCCTGACGGAGAAGAATTTGTAGAAGTTGGTGAAACTGTCGGCGTACAGCTTTTTAGTATATCACAAGATTTGGCTACCTACTTAACTATTTTACAAGAACAGTTGAACAATGGTGGGTTATTTGCTGTTCCACCTACAAATCTGCCTACTAATATTTCAAATCAGAACAGTAATGGCAGCAAGGCACTCGGCTGGTTCGAAGTTTCTAATGTTTCTACTGATTCTGGTGAGATAAGTTGGGAAAAAGGAAATAACAAAGAATAACTAGACCAATGTCAAAGATAAAACTTAAGGAATACTATTAGATTAGTATTCCTTTTTTTATTTTTAAAGCAATTAATCAACTAAATCAAAAAACTTACAATTGCCATCCCAAGATTCATCGTTTGTTACTAACTCTAAAAAATCTAACTTTCCTTTTGTAATATTAAGTTCATAGTTTATTTCATTTTTCAAAGAATCTATTACAAGTCTCTTATTTGAAGATAAAGAAGCATGAGTATTTGATATTTTTACGAAGTCAATTTCTTTGATTAAATATTCAAAGTGTATGTACATCCCAACACCAGTATACTCTCTTGATTTGACCCTTACAAAATGTAAGTGCTCTTTCAATAAAGGAAATTTTTTATAATTATACTTAAATATCTCAATAAGAATTGCTTCTTCAATCTGATTTAAACTGTTATCCATACTTACCATATTATTTAAATTTCTACTAAACTAATTGAAATGAAATAGAGATTATTATACATTATTCCTTTTTAATGATTAACTCAGCACTTCCTTTCTCCAAAGAATTACTGTCATCTAAATGGATGTGATAATTAGAGGGTACACTTTTTTGAGCTAAATTCAATAAATGGTTTGCCAGTGAAACTAAACCTTCTTCATTTGCACTTATAAGTATCTTTTTATTCTCCAAATTTGTCTTTATAGTAAAATTGTCTTCCCATTTAAATTTAAATCCATTTTCAATATTGTATTCAGGTATTTCAATGCTAATTTTCATAATTCTTTGCTTTAATTTTTTAGAGTAGATTTGACAATATAACTTAAAATAAGTTAGATTGTAAATTATAGATTTAATCTCAAATGATAATATGGTTATGATTCGAAATAAAGAAAGATTACTATTTGGACTAATAGTATTTGTACTAGGAATGCTAGGTGTGTTCTCACTCCTAACTATGGAGATTACCCTCCCAGAAGCAGTAGCGAGTATGCTAAAAGATAAGTTCAGCCCTACTCAAATCAAATTTCTACTTTTAATAAACCCAACTATATTCTTAATTATTGCAGTTTTATTCGGCACATTCTTGCACGATAAAGTGAAACTAGATGCTCCTATAATAAAATCATTTGTCTCCAAACATAAACATTTCAATCAAAATACATTACTCAAATTTGGTATAACTGGTGGTGTAGTTACTGGTGTTTTATTAGCACTTTCTAATGTTATTTCTGCTCAATATTTACCTTCTGAACTTGTAGAGATTGGCAATAATCTAAAAGTTTCTTTAGCCAATAGATTTTTGTATGGAGGAATAACCGAAGAAATACTGATGAGATTTGGACTTATGACTTTAGTTGTCTGGCTTGCTTCTAAAGTACTTAATTCGCTCGCCCCTGCTGTCTATTGGATAGGGATTATCGTATCGTCAATAGTATTTGGGTTAGGGCACTTCCCGATCGTATTCCAAACAGTTGTTGAGCCTAGTTCATTCTTGCTTTTGTATATACTGATTGCTAACTCATTTGGTGGAGTTATATTTGGTTGGCTTTATTGGAAGAAGGGATTAGAATCAGCTATGATAGCCCATATATTCGCTCATATTGTGATGGTTACAGTAGGTTATTTCTCCTAAATAAACTTAAATTACTATCTCAGAAAACCCGCAAATAGAAATTGAACATAAGCAATAAAGATAAAGCAATAAAAACAACCTACTTGAGTATAGTGGGTAATATACTATTGGCTATTGTCAAAGGACTGACGGGATATTTCGGTAATTCGTATGCACTGATTGCAGACGCTATAGAATCCACAACCGATGTATTTGCCTCGTGTTTAGTGCTATTCGGAATCAAATATTCCACTCGTCCACCTGATGATAATCATCCTTATGGACATGGCAGAGCTGAGCCATTGATTACATTTGCAGTAGTAGGGTTCTTACTTATCTCTGCAGCTTATATTGCTTATGAGAGTATTTATAATATTACCACTCCTCAAATAGCACCTGAAAGTTTCACACTATATATTTTAGCAGCAATTATAATATGGAAAGAAGCATTCTATAGAATAGTATCCCGAAAAAGCGATGAGACAAATAGCACTTCACTAAAAGCAGATGCGTGGCACCACAGAAGCGATGCAATTACTTCACTTATTGCGTTCATTGGTATTTCCGTTTCTATTTTCTTAGGTGAAGGTTACGAAACAGCAGATGATTGGGCGGCCTTACTTGCATCTGGGTTTATAGTTTACAATGCTTATCTTATATTCAGACCAGCATTAAGTGAAATTATGGATGAGCACATTTATGACGATTTTATAGAAGATGTACGTCGAATATCAGAAACAGTAGAAGGAGTAGTTGACACCGAAAAATGCTTTGTGAGGAAAATGGGGTTGACTTATCATGTAGATTTACACTTAATTGTCAATGGCAATATAAGCGTACGTGAAGGACACGATATCGCACATAATTTAAAAAATGAACTACAATCTCAAATCCCAGAAATCTCAGATGTACTTATCCATGTGGAGCCTGAGTAGGTTTAGAGATTTTCTATTACATCTGATTTTAACCAACGGGTTACTGGACTTCGATTTATTGTAAAACCAGTTGTTTCAAATTTCAGTGCCTTGCTTGAGTTTTGAGACGTATGCAATACGTCTCTACGATTACATATCCAATCCAATAAATAATTCTAACATTATCCCATCTCAAAAAATCCGTTCTTTATTCATTATCGTATATGTTATGTATTATTTACAATAATCATTGGAGATTTTATGAAAAAGTTATCAATTGTTATCGCGTTCGTATTTTTATCTATGAGTCATAAAGCTACTAGTCAAGTTGACTTAGGAATAATTGGGGGTATAAACTCATCTAGTTTACAAATAGAACCTAGTGGTGATTTTGATGTAGAAGGGCGCACGACTTTTGGAGTGGGATTATTTTTAAACTTACAAGCAAATGATTTTATAGGATTACAAGTAACTCCTATGTTCATGCAAAAAGGAGCTAATGCTAAAATAGATTTCGATTTTATTGATTATACTGAATACAAAGCGGATTATCTAGAAATACCTATTCTAGCTAGACTAAATTTTGATGCAGGAATGTTAAAACCATATCTTTTGGCTGGACCTAGTTTAGGTTTCCAACTCAATTCCTCTTACTTAGACGATGATGGTGAAGAAGTGGATATCTCAGATGAAACTAAGAATTTAGATTTATCTTTAGTCCTAGGTGGTGGTCTAGAAATTGAACTTGAAAGTATTTCATTATTCGGTCAATTGACTTATAATCATGGTCTTTCTAATATAGATAATTCTGATGGTATATTAGATTTTACTGATGAAATATATACTCGCAGTATAGGTTTCTATGCAGGTGTATCAGTTCCATTGGGTTCCGAATAAAATGAAGTTTTTAATTAACTAGTAAGACCTCCAATTAAGCTAGTTAATATTAGCGGAAGGTTGTCTTTTCCCTTAAGACAACCTTCTTTTATATCACACTAACTTATCAGAATTAATAACACTCATAGATTTGAGTGCACCATGCTCAGCTATATTATGTAGTGCTTTAACGGCTTTGAGGATTGATCTGGTTAGTTCGCCGTTCCATTCTTCTTCAGTAAATTCGGAGAGTACATAGTCCACTAACTCGCCAGGGCCAAAGTTTTTGCTAATTCCCATTCTTAATTTGTAGAATTGGTCAGTTTCGAAATGAAAAAGGAGTGATTTTAATCCATTATGTCCACCAGCACTACCACCAATTTTCAAGTGTATCTTTCCCAATTCAAAATTATATTCGTCGACTAGTACTATTATGTTCTTAGTCGGAACTTTGTATTTCTTTATTGCTGCTCGAACAGATTCGCCCGAGTTATTCATATAAGTAGTAGGCAGCAGACAAAGTATATTCCTATCACCTATTTGAACTTTAGCTTGGTGTGCTTGTAATCCATCGGTGGGGTTAAAGTCTTTATCATTTCTAAGAACAAACTCATAAAGTGCTAACCAGCCGATATTGTGCCGGGTCTTTTGGTATTTTGGACCAGGGTTGCCCAAACCTACAAATATATAATCGAAAGTTTCTTTCATAATAATAAGTATAAAAAAAGGGTATTCTTAAAATCAATCAAGAATACCCTAAAAATATTTATCGAGGAGCGATTATTCGCTAGCAGCCTCTTCACCGCCTTCAGCTACAGCTCCTTCTTCGCCGATTGAATCGTCATCATCATCATCCATATCAAGAGAAGCGCTTGCACTTGCAACTCTTGGACGTGAAACACCAGCTATTACAGCATTACCTTTAACGACTACTTCTAGTTCGCCAAGATCGATTTCATCTAACTTAATTAGTTTACCAATTTTCAATTTAGAGATATCTACTTCAATAGTCTCTACCAAATCTTTAGGGTAACATCTAACTTTTACTTTTCTTAGTACGTGATTTAAAATACCACCATTTCTAACACCGATTGATTGACCAACCAAAGTGATAGGAATATTTACTACGATTCTGTTTCCTGGAGTTAATCCCATCAAATCAAAGTGAAGAATTTCATCTGTGATTGGATCGAATTTAACTTCTTTAAGAATACATTTTCTTGATTCTTCACCATCTATATCCAATTCAACAACGTTAGTCAATGAAGTGAAAACGATTGGCTTTAGATCTTTGAAATTTGAAGTAATAGGAACTGACTCCGTACCATTGATGTAATAAACACCCGGTATATTGCCTTCTCTTCTTACGTCTTGTACTTTCGTATTCTGAGCGTCTCTTTTAGCTACTTTTAATTGTATAGAAGCCATAATTAAAAACCTGTTTAAATATTATCTTTCAATTTCAAAAAGTGAACTTACCGATCTATTGTCGTGAGTTCTTATAATTGCTTCAGCTAACAAATCAGCAACTGAAACAACAGTTATTTTCTTTGATTTTTTACGTAGTGGGATAGTATCTGTTACTATCATATTATCTATTGCGTCACTACTTTCAATTCTTTCTATAGCCGGCCCAGAAAATACCGGATGTACGCAAACACCTATAATTCGTTTTGCACCAGCGGCTTTCAGTCCTTCAGCAGCCCCGACAAATGTTCCACCAGTATCTATCATGTCATCAAGGATAACAATATCTTTACCCTCAACTTCACCAATGATATTCATAACTTCAGATTCATTGTGGCCTGAACGACGTTTATCTACTAGAACTAAATCACCATCTAATCTTTTAGCATAAGCACGGGCTGTACGAACACCTCCAACATCAGGAGAAGCTAAAGTTGGGTTTTTAACTCCCATCTTCTTAATAGCATTAACCAACACATTCGAAGCGTATAGATTGTCTAGTGGTATATCAAAGAAACCTTGTATCTGTGATGAGTGCAAATCAATAGTAATAACTCTGTCAGCACCAGCACGAACCAATAAGTTTGCTAATAATTTAGAAGTAATAGCTACTCTTGGCTGATCTTTTCTGTCCTGTCGTGCATACCCATAGTAAGGTATAACGGCAGTAACCCTACTGGCTGAAGCTCTCTTAGCTGCATCAATTAACATCAGCAACTCAAAGATATTGTCAGTAGGTGCGAAAGTAGATTGCAATATATACAAATCCACTCCCCTAACATTTTCGTTGTATTTTACCCAGATTTCGCCATCGCTAAAATTCTTAATCGAAGTATCCGCAAGTTCTACTCCTAAAGCTTTAGCCACTTTACTAGCAAGTGGTAAATTAGATCTTCCGGTGGCAATTTTGAAATCAGACATTAATACACACTGTAAATTAGCTGGGATGGCAGGGATCGAACCTGCGTATGACGGTACCAAAAACCGTTGCCTTACCACTTGGCCACATCCCAATTATAAAAAAACACGCTCTGAATACATCAGAGCTTACAAATATAATTGATGAATTATTAAATACCAATAATTGATGTAAGTTTTTTTGAAATATTTTCGTATTCTTTTCTTTTAGTCTACAAATATATCTAATTAGTATCGATTATTTCCTGACTAACATCAACTTTCTTTTATTTTTTGACTCTAATACTAAAAATAAATAATTTTCTCTCAATGAGCTTAAATTAATATTGTCATCTTTTATATTAGACTCCAACAATAACAATCCTGAATAATTATAAACCCTATATTTAATATATTCTTTATTTGATAAGTGTAACACATTATCTCTGATAACTATATTTTCAACATTATAATCGAAATGAGCCGATGTATTAGTGTTAACTTCGAATGCACCTATTGTTGGTGGGTTTACAAATGTGATTGAGTCATAATCGAGTGTCACGCCAGGTAAAGTCTTACCATTACCGACTAGTGTTGACGACTTCGTAGGGTAAATATCATGGCCATATTTATCAGTTAAATCTGGGTTAGTTTCTAGAATACTATTTCGCTCAATTGATGGCAAATTGTGATTCCATGTGTTTCCATTTATATCATACCAAAGATTATTCGAAAACTCGAAAGACTCAGGTCTAGTATTTGGACCAATATTAACAGTCATACTTAGTGTTTCATCTAACAAAACAGCATTATTAAAGAAACTATTATCTCCGCAGGAAAGGAATCTTTCGGCATCAACTGTCTCTTGTAATATACGGAACACCCACTTACGTGAACCAATTATTGTGTTATTATACACTTGGCTATTAACCGTACCAACAAATGCAACGGCGCACTGACCACCAACAAATATATTGGAGTAAACCGTTATATTTTCAGATTCTGTGTCTGCATCCTGATGTCTGAAATATTCCAAACCAGTACTGCCACCTATGTTAACAGCTCTATTACCACCATTAATAAACATATTACGTGTTATATGAATATCACTTGTTCCACCTTTTGCCTGAATGCAGTTAGAACCCATATTTTCAAAATAATTATTTGCAATAAGTCCGTTGTGGCAACCAACCATATCAACTCCGCTTCCACCGGGTGAACCGTTAAGAAATTTGCAGTTTGTTATTTCGAAATCATCAAAGCCGGATAGCTTTAGTAAATCATTATTTCCAGTAGCAGCAATATCTCGGAATGTACAATTCTCTATTCTAATGTGATGAGTAGGTGTATCGAAAGTTCCAGCATCGTCAATGTTCATTCCATTTAAAAGTTGACCTTCTATAGTCAAATCAGAAATATAAAGATACTCACAATCAGAAAATTGTATTCCAGTATTGCCTCCGCTATACTTAGCATTATCTTTACCTTTTATATATATCCAATTACTAGGAGTTCCTTTTAGATTAACTACACGATCACCATTCGTCAAAGTGCCACTTATCAGAATAGTATCACCTGGAACTACATCATTTACTACACTTTCTAATGATTTATACTCACAATCAATACAGACTGTTAGTTGATTTGAAAATAAAATACTTGGTAAAGCTAGTATTATTAAAGTTAAAATCTTCATAATTTCGTTTGCTTTGTTTATCTTGTAAATTAATAAAAAATAAATTCTAACCAACAATAGTAATGACAAACAAATTCGAATTAAACCCTATACTACAAAAATCGATATTTATTATTGTTGTGTTACTTTGTCTTTCCTCACTAGTTTCAAGTCCTGTAGCATTAGTAGGTGGTTTTCTATTTGTTTATTTGTTTGGTCATCCATTCCCTGAGCTAAATAGTAAGGCAGTCGGTCTATTGTTAAAAATAGCAGTAGTTGGATTAGGCTTTGGGATGAACATAACAGAGACTTTGGAAGCAGGACAAGATGGGTTTCTTCTAACAGTATTCTCGATAATATTTACACTAGTTTTAGGGTATTTTATCGGTAAAAAATTAAAAATGGAAAAAAGAACAAGTCACTTACTTTCGTCAGGAACGGCAATATGTGGAGGTAGTGCAATTGCAGCAGTTGCACCAGTTATTAATGCGAATGAGAAAGATATGTCCGTTTCATTAGGAGTTGTTTTCTTGCTAAATTCAGTTGCTTTAGTACTATTCCCAGTATTGGGACATCTATTTGAGCTAAGTCAGCACCAATTTGGCTTGTGGTCTGCTATAGCAATACACGATACAAGCTCTGTAGTTGGAGCAGCCTATGCATTCGGAGACGAGGCATTGAGGATAGCTACAACGGTAAAGCTAGCAAGGGCATTATGGATTATTCCACTATCGCTTGTTTCACTCTACTTATTCAAAGGTAAAGGAAAGAGCATCAAAATTCCATGGTTCATCTTCCTATTCATAGTTGCTATATTGCTGAATACTTATCTACCAATACCTGAGCTAATAACAGGAAGTATAACCACATCTGCTAAATCATTGCTAGTACTTACTCTATTTTTAATAGGTGCAGGACTATCAGTGGAGAAAATAAAATCTGCTGGATGGAAACCGATGATACTAGGGCTTTCACTTTGGGTAGCTATATCCGTTACTTCACTTTTAGTTATTGTTAGTGTTTATTAGGTGAGAGTAAAACATTTACTTAATAATTTTTAAATCCTGTATTTTCTAATTCGGGCTACTAGAGACAGCCTCGTCCATTCATTCCTAGCTGTGACAGGATAACCCATCACTCACCTAGCTTCACCTTGAATAGCTTCGGCCAGAGTTTACCAGTGAGGTAGAAAACCTTTTCAGATTCATCATAAGCTATGCCGTTAAGTACGTCTATAGCAGGGTTGTAGCTAACGCGTTCATATAGCTCAGCCATATTATAAGCAGCTACTATTTTCCCAGTTTCTATATCAATTTTCACTATATCTGCTCTACGCCATAGATTAGCATACAGGTAGCCATCGGCAAATTCAAGTTCATTTAGATATTCTACCTTATTGCCGTTCATTGTTACGTTTATTGTTCCTTCCAATACGAATGTTTCGGGATTAATCACTTTAATCACAGAGCTACCATCCGTCATATAGATCTTACCATTGTGATATTCTATTCCCCAACCTTCGCCAAAATAATTGAATTCCTGTTCTAGCTCAAATGTCTTCTTGTTAAAGACAAAGCATTTGCCAGCTGTGTAAGTAATCATATATATCTTGTCACCCACTTCGCATATTCCTTCTGAGAAAATATAGTTAGGCATCTGGTGAGTTTGTGCTATCGGTTGACCTGGTACATAACGGACTAAGCGAGATTGCCCTCGCATACCGCCGCTTTCGTACATCATACCTTCACTTATGAATAACCCTTGAGTGAATAGAGTACTATCGTGGGGATATTCATTAATTATCTTATAACCGGGATATTTGACTACTGTTTGGTTTTGTGCTTGTGGTTTGTCAGTGGTGGTGTCTTGTGACGATTTTCCATCGCCACAAGCAAACCCCATAAACATTAGTAATGGTAATATCAACATAGTGCTGAGTATTCTACGCAAAGAATTTCTGCCCATTCTCTTTCATCTTCTTAAGTAAGTAATTAGTGCGGTATCTGTCCTCACCATAATTGTTTTGTAGGTCTTCCAGTATATTGACTATGTAATCCAACCCTAGCTCATCAGCCCATGCTAATAGACCTTTAGGGTAGTTCACACCTTTAGTCATAGCTAGTTCCACATCTTCAGGACTAGCGACATTCATGTGAACAGCATCAGCTGCTTCGTTTATTAGCATTGCAAGTATTCGCTCGAATATCTGCTTGCCTAACTGAGTGTCTTTCGTTGGTTCTGAGTTCGTAGCCCCTTCTCGATAATCGTAGAATCCACGTTTAGCTTTTCTTCCTAAGAAACCTGCTTCTACCAATCGTTTTTGGCAAAGTGCTGGCTTGAACCTAGGGTCATAATAGAACTGCTCGAACACAGTTTCCGTAACTGCATAGTTCACATCGTGACCTATATAGTCTGTCAGTTCAAAAGGTCCCATTCGGAAGCCACCCATTTCTTTCATTGCCCAATCGATAGATGGTATATCAGCGATTCCTTCTTCGTAGATTCGCATTGCTTCACCGTAGAATGGACGAGCAACACGGTTAACTATAAAGCCCGGTGTATCCTTCGCCAATACTGTTAATTTCTTCCAACCGTCTATCAAATCGCGAGAAGCTTTTGTTACTTCTACTGAAGTGATGAACGACGGTATAATCTCTACCAATGGCATCAAAGGTGCCGGATTGAAGAAGTGAATACCGATGAAGTATTCTGGATTTTCCAAAGCACCAGCTATAGATGCTATAGAAAGTGACGAAGTATTCGATGCCAAAATCGTTCCATCAGCCGTCAGTTTTTCTAATTCTTGGAACACTTTTTTCTTGATATCAAGGTTCTCTACTATGGCTTCTATCACTAGGTTACAATCCTTGGCCGCTTCCAATGAATGTGAAAAAGTGATGTTGCCAAGTATAGCAGTCTTATTCTCTTCTGTTATTCTTTCTTTTTCTACTAGCCGAGCTAGTATTGATTCGAGTGATGATTTGGCATTCGTAAGTGCCGCTTCGTTCACATCATAAAGTACAACCTTATGACCGAAAGTGGCTGCTATCTGAGCAATTCCTTGCCCCATAGTACCCGAACCAATCACACCTATTATTGAATTGTTGTTTAGCATTTATTTCTCGTTATTTTTTATTTTGTTCAACTCTAATATAAGTTACAGTATCATTGTACTTATAATCCCCTTTCACCAAATTAAAACTGAATCCTGATAAAATCAATGTGTCATTGGAGTGATGAATAATATCTAGATTCTCGTGAACATTATTCAATCTAAGTGATAATTCACCATCGCAAGTACAGAACTTACCAGTATTTATAGAATCAAGATTACTGAATAAAGTAAACACAGAATCTGAATCTAAACGAAAAGCTGGATATTTGAGCCTTTGTTCATTATCTTCACTTATCCTCCATTCACCTACTATATCCTTGTTTTGAATACTATATCCAAAACTAGATAAGAGGAAAAGACTGATTAATATGATTCTGATATTTTTCATTTTTCTTTATAAAATTCACTTAAGTACAACTTCTTAATATTCTATTGTATCCTGAGTATTTTCGAATTATTTTCAATTGGTTTTAATACTCCTGCTTCCCTATTAATTAAGTATCTTGAAGTAAACTCATTAAAAGTCAACCTTTCTATATCCAACCTTTTGAGTGTAATTGTGTCATTATCAACTATGTAATTACCTTGATAAATACAACTAAAATCTATTCCTTTTGGTGAAATAGCAAAGCTCCCATTTGTATATAAAACTAATTTGCTTCCTTCTGATTCTACTTTTCCTATTAATTTTACATCAGTCCAAAACTTATTATTATCAGTTTTGTAAATAAGAAATATAAGATATCCAAAAATCAACATTATTACTAAAGGTATAAAATCAAACTTTTTATTCTTTTTTACTTTTTCATTTATAGTAAAGCTTGAAATATAAATAAAAGTAATTACTAAAATAAATCCAAGCAACACAATGCTTAGACCTTCTATAAGACCAAAACACTTATCTCCAATTGGACTAATAATATAAATTAAAAGTATCCAAATTGAGATTAAAATTCCATATTTAAAAAGTTTACTTTTTAAAATAAACTACTCTGTTAAATTTGCAATATTACTTACTTACCCGCTTTACTCTTAATAAAATTATAAAGCAAACGAACACCAACACCTGATCCACCTTTTAGTCGGTAGCTACTAGGTGCATCCAAGAATGCTGGACCAGCTATATCCAAGTGGATATATGGATAGTCCGTGAATCTCTCTAAAAATTTACCAGCGGTGATAGCTCCTGCTTCACGTCCTCCAATATTTTTCATATCAGCGATGTCCGATTTTAACATTTCCGAATAGTCATCCCAGAATGGGAACCTTGCTATACGCTCAAATACTTCGTAGCTAGAATCAGAAAGTGATTCGAATTCTTTATCATCTGCATTACCCATTGCTACTACGCCATTAGCACCAATAGCCACAGCTGCCGCACCAGTCAGAGTAGCCAAATCAACTACTAATTCTGGCTTGTACCTTTTAGCGTAATGCAGGGCATCTGCTAATATCATACGTCCTTCGGCATCAGTATTAAGAACTTCTACAGTCAGACCACTCATCATCTTGATAACATCGCCCGGCGCATAAGCCAAACCATCTGGTCTGTTCTCAGTAGCTGGTACTAACCCAACTACGTGAACTGGCAATTTGTTCTCAGCAATAGCAGCCATAGCTCCAATTACTGCAGCAGCTCCACCCATGTCTGCTTTCATCGAATCCATAGACCCTTTAGTTGGCTTCAAGCTTAGTCCACCAGTGTCATACACAACACCTTTACCAACTAACACAATCGGTTTTTTGTTGGTTGCTTTTGCTGGTTTCCATTCCATTATGTTGAAAGTCGGAGGATTAGGAGTACCAAGGTTTACAGCCAATAGTCCGCCCATACCTAGCTTTTCAATTTCTTTTTTGTTCAATACTTTAAGTGTGAAACCAGCTTTTTTGCTGATTCTTTTGATTTCTTTGCTAAGTTCTTCAGCTGTAAGGTAAGATAATGGCTCGTTCACGAGAGTTCTTGCTTCGTAAACATTGCTCACTACTGATACCAATTCATCTATATTCGCTTTTGAGATTTTATCATCTAAAACGTATAAATCTTTAAGAGTATATGCTCTCTTTTTAGCATCTTCGAAGTACTTTAGAAACTGATAGTTCGACAAAGCAAAGCCCTCTATGTATGCCAAAGTATAAGCCGTAGAACCAGTCAAATCGCTAAGAGTAACAGCTGTCTCTTTCACAGAGTTCAGTGCGTTCGACGTATTGAAAGCTTGCTTACGAGCTTCTTCTAAGTTCAAATATTCTTCTTTTTTATTGGCTTTTTTCTCAACTACGATAGTGCCATTTGCTCTATTGATAACAGCTGAGTTATTCTCTGCTTTGAATTGCTTTTTGATATAGTCTAATTCTTCTTTCGACAGACCAGTTTCTTTTAGATCGGCATCCGTATTTACTAAGTAAACGATGCTTGATTTTGGCTTGATTGCCTTTACTTTACTTATCTTTAATTTCATTTCGCTCATCTTATTATTTCCCTTTGAATATTGGTTGTCTTTTTTCTAAAAATGCGGCTACACCCTCATTGTAATCGTAGGATTCGCTTGCTGTTTTTTGTAATTTTTTTTCTGTGTCTAACTGATCGTCAAACGTATTTTCTAATGATTTGTTCAGAGCTCTTTTCGTTAGACCTAATCCCTTAGTAGGCATTTGCGCTAATCGGATAGCAAGAGCAGTAGCCGTGTTCATCAGCTCTTCCGCTGGTGCTACATCGTAGATAAGCCCTAGCTCTTTGGCTCTTTCAGCCGTTACCTTGTCGCCGGTCATCATCAGAGCAGCTGCGTTTTGCATACCAATCATACGAGGCAAATAGAAAGTCCCACCGCTATCTGGTATCAATCCAATCTGAGCAAATGACTGTATGAACTTAGCAGAATCTGCCGCCAAAGTAATATCACAAGAGAAGGCGATATTAGCACCAGCACCAGCCGCCACACCGTTCACAGCACATATTATTGGCTTTTCTATAGAGCGGAGAAGCTTAACAATTGGGTTGTATTGCTTTTCGATGATATCCTCTATCTCGTAAGCACCGTCGCCTACCGCTTCCGATAGATCTTGCCCAGCACAAAAACCACGCCCCTCACCAGTCAGTAGCACTGCACGAACTTCATCATTCGCATCGCATTGCCCTAGAGCATCGATTAATTCGAGTGACATCTGGCGGTTAAAACTATTGAGTTTATCGGGTCTGTTGAGTGTGATATGTGCCACACCACTCTCTATTTTAAATATAATGTTTTCCATAATCTATTTTAAAGTATTTGTTTAATAACAATTACAAATATACGGAAAAGGTGGGGATTATTTTTCTGGGAGTTACCCTTTCTACAGATATCCAGCCACTCCGTGGCTTGTCCTCTTTAACTCCGTTAGAAGTTTAATATTAGTAGTATCTATTTATTACGCACAAAATACAACTACGTAGTAGTTGAATACTATTTATCTGGGATCTTTGCATTGACTTCATTCAGCACAGCTTATACTGTGTTTCCTCTCAAGTAACCAGTAATTCTGTGAACTTAATCTAGTATATATTTATTTTTCATGTAGGTGAGAATTTCATTATCTTAACCAATGTAGAGATTCATATCTTCCAAAACACCAAAAGAGAGCCACAAGATGATTAAAACTTATACTATAATATTATTAATTTTAAGCTATATATCAGTTTATTCGCAAGGGGATTGTGATGAATGTAATAATTTCAAGATTGTGGGGGTTTATGATTTTTTACCTCCTCCAGCAGGTAACAATCTAGTCCTGATACTTACTGTAACAGAAGATTTAGAAAATCAATTAGGTGGTTTCTATTCAGATTTATTCTTTGTTGCCTCTTCTGGTGATACGATTACAAACCGTCTGGGTCCAAGCCATACTTTACCTACTTCGAAAAGTGATACTATTCCATATTCTATGGTATTAAGTACAGCTTTAAGAAATCAAGACTTTCCAAAAGATTTTGATGGTAAGCTAGTTATACAAACACCCTCTTTGCCACCTTGTGTAGGGTTTACAGTTTGTAATATTCCATATTCGAATGTGATAAGTGGTATTTTGGAAACTAAAACAACTAATCGATTAAATATCTATCCGAATCCTTCTACAGATTTCGTTATAATAGAAACTAATCAGCCAATTAAAGAAATTAAACTATTCGATATAAACTTTTCACTTGTTATAAATAATGGTAATGCAAATAGATTGGATGTCTCAAATCTAATTAATGGAAATTATATTTTAGAAGTCACTTTCGAAAATAGAACAAAGGTGTATAAATCGTTATTTAAGTATTAAGTTAAAATTAATAAAAGCTTTATTAAACTTTGAATAAATATGATTGTTTTTTAGATTTTGATTATTAAATATTTCAAATTTATAAAAAGGAGTATGTATTGAAAAATATATTACTAATAATCGTAAGCCTTGGACTTTTCATCACTTCTTGTGATAACACTCCGACTCACCCAGACAAAAGCACTGGCTCTGATGTTTCATTAATTGCAGTCGTTGTAGATCCTCCAGATGAGCCGACTGATTGTGAATTAACTAATACATCTTGGACAGATTTTGCTGATGAGGTAAAAGCTTTATTCACTGACGAAGAAATAGAAGCTATCGAAGAAGCTTTAGGTGAGTCTTTTAACTGTTCACTTCTACACTGCTTTGAAGATAATTTTAATAATCACGGTGGATTTGTTAGTTGTATTTCACATTGGACAAATACACTTAAGAAAGCTAAAGTTATTAATGGTAAGCAGAAGGGTTTGATAGTAAAAATAGCTGCTCATTCGCAAGTCGGTAAATAGTATTTAGAACGTATTAATATCTCCTCGTTACTTATTAAGTGAAGAGGAGATATTCTTTATATCTCCTCCCCAATGTATAGATTCGAATCTACAAAAACACTAAACTCAAATCAGAAAGAAGCTATTAGATTGCTTTGGAATAGCGAATATCCAATCAATATACTTCATGAAACTATAGCTGATACTGAGCAATATTTGAATAAACTAACTGACCAAAATCATACTTTTGTCTATGATGATTCGGGTAATATTATAGCTTGGTACTTTGATTTTATCCGAGATCAAGAGAGAAACTTCGCAATTGTAATAAGTAGTGAGCATCAGAAAAAAGGACTGGGTATTGAATTAATAAACCAAGCGAAAAAGAATAACTCTGTCCTAAATGGCTGGGTAATTATATCACAAGGTCATAAGAAACAAGATGGTAAACCTTATAAATTGCCCTTACAATTCTACCAAAAATTAGGGTTTCAAACCCTACAAGAAGAAAAAGAGATACATGGATTGCGACTAATAAAGATTAGATTTGAAGAATTATTCACTGACAATAAAATCCAATTTTAAAAAATTTATTATATTAGTTTTTTTATTACAAACTCACAGGGGAATTAATATGAAATATACAACTCAACTATTGCTATTGATTCTAGCAATTGCTCTAACTACGTCTTGTAGCGATGATACAACAGGCCCATCCGATGCTTCACTTCCTTACTTCACTATCAACGACGGCAATGTTTGGTATTATGATGATGTAATAGTAGTAAATGAAGTTGATAGTGTAAATAGAAAATACGAAGAATATATATCGGAGCCTACAGTAATTGGAGGAAAGAACTGTTTCAAGTTCAATGTAATTGAAGTCGGTGTAGGACAAGATTTTAGTTTTCATGAGTATGTAAGGACAGATGAATCTGGATATTATATTTTCTTTGACTATTTATTTGTAAGTGAAAGAGAACCTATAGATAAGTTAAAAAACGTGTGGGTGAAGTATATTGATTTCAAACAAGATAATTGGACACAGCTTGACTTAAAATTTGATACACTTTACGCAAACAATGAGAGACAAAGAAGTTACATCAACCTTTCAGGTAGTACTGTTAAAAGTGAGGATGTAGAGTATAAAGGTATGTTATATCCAACATTTAAAACAATTTTTAAAATAACGATTGAAGATACTCTTTCTATCGATAATAACATCATTAGAATAAACAATGAAATTGGTGGACTTGAAATCACATCTATACAGGGTATAGGTATATACAAAAGAAGATTTATATATAATGACGAGATAAGTGATTCGTACCAAATCCTCACCGACCACAAGTAACTAGAATATGAAAAACATTATCATAATAAGTATTTCTTTTCTCTTCACTATTTCTTGTAGTGATGACAAAGGAACTGACAATCCTATCGTGGATTCAACTGTTTCTTTTGAGATAAATGAAAGTAACATATGGTATTATAATTGGGTAACAGTTAATGGACAAGATACTGTTATCGACGGGAATAATACTATATTTGTGAAAGATACGGCTACCATTAATGGCTATAAATGCTTTATAGAAGATGACAATTCAGATAGATTCCCTACTTTATATGCTATAAGAACTGACGAAGAAGGGTATTACAATTATAACAAGTATTTCTACGAAAGTATAAAAGATAGATTACCTCATTTCGAAGATGACTGGTTAAAACAAATATCATTCAATGAAGAAGATTGGACAGAATATGATCTGAGAAACAAATATAGTGAAGATGGAATAACTTACATCACAGAATTGACTTCAAAAGGTAAACTCGAAAAGTATATTGATATTGAGTACAAAGGTGATATACTTAAAGCAATGATTACTAGTTACCATTTAATTCTGATAGAAACTAAGATTGAGAATGGAATAACAGATATTGATACTTCCGGCTATGCTTATGAATACACGGTTATCAAAGATGTTGGAATATATAAATATCACGACATTAGGTATGGTGATACTGTAAATTATTACAGAGAATTATACGACCACAAATAACAATAAAAAAGCCGCGCAAATAGCTCGGCTTTTCGTTATATTTCTTGATTATAATAAAACCCAATCTTGGTTATTATCACTCATGTAAATGCTGTGCAGTTGCTTGTTTTATGTAGTAAGAGTTCACGTCTTGTACAAAAGCAATAAATCTTAGCTTATTTGGTCTAAAACCATCTGGAATTTTGTAAGTATATTCTTTAGAAATGCTTTCTCCAGCACTAGCTCCACCCGATTTCAACTGTTCGCCGAAAGTACCTGTTACTGAACCACGAAGAACATGATTATGAACGTAGTCAGGTATTACTTCATTATTGTTCTTTTGAGGGCTTACTATACTATCTTCGGTTACGTAGATACAAAGATTATCATCAGCACTACCTTCGTTAATATAGTCGCAATCAACCGAAATACTAACTGTACCTTCGGATTCGTTGTAAGTCAGTTCCATTTCCATAGCTAAATCTGGCTCTAGGAAGGACTCATCTATTATCTGTTTGTCCCATAAACCAAAGTTTAATAGTCTAACACCATCTTTTAACTTTTGGTTAATCATACCAATTGGCAAACCAGTTGTAGGAGTAGCAAATTTAGAAAATAATTCAGTACTTGTCTCTGAACGCATATCCACATCTTCAGGTTTTTTGGGCTCTGCTAGTGTACTAGCGTGTGCACCGAATAGGATTACATTATCTTCGCCGTAAGATTTAGCTAAATCACTCGATACTTTATTAGCATTTGGGCAATAAACGCAGTTGATAGCAGTAAAATCTAGTAGTATTACTTTCTTTTTGAAATCGCCAATCGTTTTTTCGTTTTGCAAATAAGGTTCATCTACTACATCGCAACTAACTGCGATCAACACTAAAGCAAGTAATAAAATTATTTTTTTCATATAAACACCTAAAAAGTAGTTGATACTGTAAAATATAGTCCATTGGATGCAGGTACAAACCTACAAACACCACCTACGCATATTATCCCCGAGCGTTGACGGCCATAGCTCATTTGCATCCTAGTACCACCAGTTACATAGGCGAATGAACCCATATAATAATGTACTTGATGATCAACAAATTTGTTTCCATAGTTAAATTCATCTGAGAATGAGATATAGTAGTGAGGGCTAATAGTAAGCTCAAATAAAGCCATCATCCAATTCCCGTTTACGAAATCAGCTGTTTTCAATACACTGTCTTGTGATGCCCACAAATGTTCCAAATCCATCTTAAGTGCATAAGTCTCAGACAATCTATAGGTAACATCAAGTATAGCTATATTTGATGTTACTTTCCCAATAATTGGAGCCCAACCATTTTCGGCAACATCTTTATCATATATCTGTGTCATAAAACTAGCGTTAGTTTTCAAATCATCAGACCATCTTTTAGATATTTCAAAATTCAAATCTTGATAGAATAATCTGTCACCAAAAGCAAAAAAGTCAGATGTATAAGTAAAGTCATTAACTTTATTGGAGTCAATACCATGTATTCTGCTATAGTTAACAGAAACAGTAGTACCGTATTCACCTCCTAGTGTTGTTTCAGGAGCAAATTTGTAAGTAACATCAGCCTGCATACCTATCTCACCAACTAACTGTGTCGCATAAGGGTATAACGATGTCAATCTATATGTGTGTTGCTTTGATAAAGGTGGAATGAAATTCATATTCATTATATTACCTGTTGCTGAACGTTCAGCACGGAAATCCATATTATCTGACCTATGGAAATCCAACGATATACCTAATCCATCAGTGTAATAAGAACCACTTAATAAAAGACCTTGTCCAACATTATATGAGAAATTATTTACTGCAGAAGGATCATTAATCTTATAAGAGTATTCCGCATCTAAACTGAAGCTATTCGCTATGAATGAACTTCTTAAATAATAAGCAAATACGTTTTCAGGTAGATTATAAGTGTTTTCTTGATCTTCCTCATATTTACTTACTATACCACCTTCTAACGAGACTCCATTGTCTCCAAAAAAATCTGTGTATTGGTCAAGATAAACTTTACCTTTAGCACCTCTGATTATTCCGTCACTTTGGGTCCAAAAATTACGCATAGTCCCCATTAATGCAGTTAGTTCTACTCCATCATCTGGGCGTAAGTTCACCCTAACTCCGTTGAGTGAGTTATCTACACCTAAGGCCTTTTCTTCATAAGTTCGTAGTATAAGACCTGACCCAAATTGCTCATAGAAATTTCCAGCCGTTACATCCAAATCACTTGACCTGTATGTTCCATATATAAAGGGAAACCCGCTGTTTCCGAACCTAAAATCTATCCCCAATAGTGGTGGTCTATAAGCTTCGTAACGAATACCAAATTCGAAATCATCAATATGATATCTTACATTTAAAAAACCTTGAGCAGCCATTTGCTCAGGGAACTCAGTTGTCCCTATTGAGCTATCTTGCTGATAATATTGCCCTTCCATCACAAAATTCCCTGTAACTCTCCCTTGTGAATAAAGGTTAGAAAAAGAAAGGGATATAATAAATACAGCTAAAACTACTTTTTTTATCATTCTTCTACCGGATTCTGTATTTCTTCTATCAGTCTATTTACTTCCGATGCCAAAGGGCCTTTATTACCATTGATTTCTAGAAACTTCTCAAAGTCTTTAAGAGCAGCGTCATTTCTCTTATTAATTTTGTGCACAGCTCCTCGTGCGTAATAAGGCATCGCATAACCAGGTTGCAATTCGATTGCCCTATTATAATCCATCAATGCTTTGTCCCAGCTCTCTAAGAAGTAATAAGAATTGCCACGAGCATAATATGCCTCAGGGTATTCATTGCTTATAGAGAGAGTTTTGGTGAAACTCTGGATAGCAGATTGCAAATTACCTTCTTCTACTTCAGAAAGCCCACGACCATAATATGCCTCGAAATAATTAGGATCAAGTGAAATAGCTTGATTGAAATCCTTAATAGCATTACTGAATTCTTTTTTGTAGAAATATGCTAATCCACGACCATAAAAAGTAGGAGCATAATTATCAGCTTTGTCAATAGCTTTATTGTAATACATTAATGCTTTATCGTAATCTTTAGTTTTGATTGCATTATAAGCAGTTTGTATAAACCCTTCTGTCTGAGCGAAAAGAGAAATGCTCATCAATAAGAACAATGCTGTTATTAAATTTTTCATAGTTTTTCTCTGATTGTTGTTTTATTTGATTATCAATATATAAAAATTGCTTGGTTTATCCTTACGATAATCTCTTTCTGAAATCTGCAATTGTCTTTTCTAACCCTTCTTTTCTATCTACTTTAGGTGACCAACCAAGTATCTCTTTTGCGCGTGTGATATCTGGTTGTCTTATCTTAGGATCATCTTGCGGTAAATCTTCGAATACAATCTTGGAGTCGGAACCAGTAAGCTCAATGATCTCTTTTGCCAAATCTAACATTGTCAGTTCACTTGGGTTTCCAATATTCACAGGATTAACTTCATCTGACATAAGTAATCGGTAAATACCCTCTACCAAATCATCTACGTAGCAAACTGATCTAGTTTGAGAGCCATCTCCGTAAACAGTAACCGGTTCGCCTTTAAGTGCTTGACGAATGAAGTTAGGTATAGCTCTTCCATCATGTAGCCTCATGCGAGGACCGTAAGTATTAAATATTCGAATAATTCTAGTTTCAACACCGTGATATTGATGATAAGCCATTGTCATAGCTTCCGAAAATCTCTTAGCTTCGTCGTAAACACCTCTAGAACCAACTGGGTTTACATTACCCCAATAATCTTCTGTTTGCGGATGGATTAGTGGATCACCATAAACTTCACTTGTACTAGCAAGCAAGTACCTTGCACCTTTTTCTTTTGCTAGGCCTAATATCTTATGTGTACCTAATGATCCAACTTTCAAAGTTTGGATTGGTAGCTTCAGATAATCTATAGGAGATGCAGGTGAAGCGAAGTGCAAAATATAGTCAATATCTTCTGCAAAGAAATTGTATTCAGTTATATCGTGGTGAACGAATTTGAAATTTGGGTTTCCAAATAGATGAGCAATATTGTCAGTGTCACCTGTTAGTAGGTTATCGACACCTATAACTTTGAACCCTTCAGCTATAAACCTATCAGATAAGTGCGAACCTAAAAAACCGGCTGCACCCGTAATCAGAACTGTTTTCATATTTAATGCTATTATTTAGTAATTACTAATAGCAAAAATAAGAATTTAAGAGTTAATTGACTATTAATTTGGAAACTTAATATAAGACAAAATTTAATCGAACTCTACATCCGGTCTAGTAGATGCAGATGTAACAGAAAGACCTGGGTATTTCTCATTATAATCTTCTCTACCTAATCGGATTATTTCGTAAGCCTCTTCTCTACCATAAATATCAGTAATTTCAACTGTGTTTTGATCTTTTTCATCAGGGTTTTGTTTGTAAGTAAGGAAATAATGCTTTAATCTTCTAATTATAGATTCTGGGATTTTGGATATGTCATTACGTTCATCATATACCAAATCATCATTCATCACAGCTATTATCTTATCGTCAGCTTCACCATGGTCTATCATCCGCATCCCACCTATCGGACGGCAGTTAACTAATATATCACCGTAAGGCACTATTCTCTCTGTGATAACACAAATATCCAGAGGATCACCATCTCCAACTATATCAGTTCTACCTGTCTTACTGTTGCAATACTCCGCTACTCGCTTACCAGCAAAAGTCTGTGGTAACATACCATACAAAGTAGGACAAACGCTAGAGTATATCTGCGGTCTATCTATTTTCAGATAGCCAGTGTATTTATCTAGCTCATATTTTACAGTATCACCTGGAACTAATTCTATGTAAGAAGTCACAATTTTGGGAGATTGCTCACCGATAGGCACTCCGTGCCAAGGGTGTGATTTGAATATTAAGCCTGTTTGATTCCACATTTTCTAATCCTTCATTTTTATGAGGTACAAAAATATGAATATGGATATTAAAACAAACATAAACTCATAAAAAACTTTATATTGTCTTTTGACGTAGAAGTTAATACTAGAAATTTAAACAAAGAAAAAGAATGAAACTTTTAGCCATATTACTACTACTTCTCCTTGTTTCATGTTCATCCAAGAAGCATATCTCCTGTATTAATGAAAATCTTTATTATTGGGAAGGCACCTATAAATGTGTAGATAATTGGAACGATGGTGTTCTAATAGAAAAGCGAATAACACTAAAAGAAGATTATAGCTATAATATGAGAGTGGAGTATGTCGGTTCAGGCATGCCAATTGTAGAAAAACATAATGGTAACTTTAAACTAGATGGAATTTCACACTCACTAATATTATATCAAAATGAAGGTGAAGATTCTAAAGAAACAATATATAAAATGAAAGTTAATGGTTTTGTTTCAGATGAAGATGATGACATTGGCTATAGAAAACTGTTTAGTAATAATTTGACAAGCGATAAGTGGTATTTTAGTACCATAAAGGACATTCTAGTTGACGGAGGAAATAAGCCAGAGACCGATAAATGTTATCTCAAGTTTAATAATTCTGGAATAGTAAACGGAAAAACTAGTTGTAATAGTTTTAGTGGTAGTTTTGATGTGGATGAAGAAGGAATTGTGACTATTTCGGGTTTAGTTATGACCTACAAGAGTTGTGAAAAACCAGAAGTGAGAAAAAAGTATGTCAATTTTCTTTCGCAGAAGTTCCGATATATTATTCGACAAGACACTTTAGAGTTTTTAGATAGTGATGATAATGTAATAGCTAAGTTTGTAAGGTGATTATCTGACCTATACAGCAATGACATATAGAGACCCCAAAAAAAAAGACCATTCTAATAAGAACAGTCTTAATAAATACATTCATTATCTATAATCAATTAAGAATTGTCAACTACTTCAGCATCAGGTGCATTTTTCTTTACAGATTCGATACCGTTAGTACAACCATCTTCAGAAGCATACATTTGGCTAGAGCCAACTATCTGACCATTAGTAGATTTTAGATTGAAATGGTGCTTACCATTTTTAGCAACTTTCACATCATATCTTGCATCATCTTGAGAGTTTTTCTTAACTGATTCGATACCATTCAGGCAGCTAGGTTTTGCTTTGTAACCTTCGCTAGTTAGTATTACTTGACCGTTTCCAGCTTTCAAATTGAATTGAAATTCGCCATTAGTTCTTTTTGTTATTTCAAATTTTCCCATCTCGTAACTCTTTTTATTATTTTTAAAAAATGATTAAGCGAATATAATAATAAGCTTAGTTTTGGTTTTTAAGTAGATTTACTCAAATCCAGACATTTTTTGTAGATTGAACAAATAGAATGTAGTATTGAATATTATTAAATCAACAAATGACAATGAAAAACATAATCGCAATTTTATTTGTATTGAGTCTAATTCTTATTAGTTGTGGCGGAACACCTAAAGAAGAGAACGAACATGACTCCGTCGATAGTGCAGAGGTTTATAAAAAGTACGATTCGCTTTATTGGATGGGTACCTATATAAGTATAGAGGATTGCAATGATTGTGTCCGGATAGAAAAAAGATTAACTCTGAATGATGATTATAGTTTTGAATTGAGAGTCGAGTATATTGGCTCAGACAAACCCAATATAGAGAGATATGAAGGCTTTTTTAGTCTTGATAGAAGAACAAAAGCTATACTATTATATCAAAAAGACGGTGAAGATTTGATAAAATCAATCTATTATTTCAAAGATAATGGTTTCGTATCAGATGAAGATAATGAGATAGTATATAGAAAATTGTTTGGTAATGAATTGACTGACGAAAATTGGTATTTGCAATTCATTAGCGGCAAACCAGTAAGTGGAATTAGGATTCAAAGATTGAAATCAGCATTTATAAAGTTTAATCCTGACGGTATGGTAAGTGGACTGACTAGATGTAATAATTTTAACGGTCGATTTGAAGTTGGGGAGGATGGACTAGTAAAAATTTCTGATTTAATTATGACCAAAATGGCTTGCCCTGAAAGCGAATTAGAAAAGGAATACATCGATGTTCTATCACAAAAATTCCGATATGAGATTGAAAACGACACTTTAGAGTTTATGAACGCAGATGATGTAATTATTGCTAAATTTGTGAAGTGATAGGTTAGCTATTGTCATTGCGAAGACTGAAAGGACGTGGCAATCTTTAAAGAAATAGCATAACAAAATAGATTCCCTCGCTTCGCTTGGAATGACAAGTATAAAAGTGAACAATGTCATTGCGAGGAGCGAAGTGACATGGCAATCTTTAGAGAAATAGCATAACAAAATAGATTCCCACGCTTTGCTCGGAATGACAAGTATAAAAGTGAACAATGTCATTGCGAGGACTGAAAGGACGTGGTAATCTTTAGAGAAATAGCAACACAAAATAGATTCCCTAGCTTCGCTTGGAATGACAAGTCTAAAAGTGCACAATTTGTTATTGCGAGGAACGAAGTGACGTGGTAATCTTTAGAGAAATAGTATAACAAAATAGATTCCCACGCTTCGCTCGGAATGACAAGTCTAAAAGTGCACAATTTGTCATTGCGAGGAGCGAAGTGACATGGCAATCTTTAGAGAAATAGCATAACAAAATAGATTCCCACGCTTTGCTCGGAATGACAAGTATAAAAGTGAACAATTTGTCATTGCGAGGACTGAAAGGACGTGGCAATCTTTAGAGAATTAGCATAACAAAATAGATTCCCACGCTTCGCTCGGAATGACAAGTATAAAAGCGAACAATTCATCATTGCGAGGATACAGAGCATAGCGAAGTGGAGGTGTTTGCCAAGCCAAAGGCATTGGCAATCTAAATTTAATTCAAAAACTAAATAAGAATAAAATGCTCAATAGAATAAAGAATAAACTAAAACAACCATACATTGTAAAAGAAACAGTAGCCGATAAACTGAAAATGTCATTCGTTTACGGATTGTTTGTGGCTTTATTCTTATTAACGTTTCAGCCATTTGGGCTCAGCACTATGGGAAGTGGTATAGTTGAAGTCTGCTTTGTATATGGGGCGATTACGACCGCGGCAATTATTATCCTAAATATTATCATTGCTCCGCTATTCCCAAATTATTTTAATGAAGAGTCATGGAATACCGGGAAAGAAATCACTTGGACAATAGTAAATATATTAGCAATAGGGCTTGCTAACGCTATCTACACATCTTATTTGAATAATAACACACTTTCTTTGAAGTATGTATTAGTTTTCGAATTCTATACTTTTATGGTTAGTATCCTGCCTATAACTTTTATAATAATATATCAGGAATCCAAAAGTGCGAAGAAGTTTGCTGCAGAATCGGAAGGTATCAATCAAAAGCTATTAGCACATACTAACCCTAAGACTACTATCAAAATTGACTCTCAAAATCAGAATGAAGAACTAGTTATTGACAGTACGGAATTGCTTTTTATCAAATCTGCTGATAACTACATTGAAGTTTTCTATTTGAAAGAAGAGAAAGTTGAAGTAACATTACTTAGAAATACTCTAAAAAACGTTGAGCTAATCTTCAATAATAATGAAAATATTATTCGGTGCCACAAGAGCTTTTTGGTAAATTTACAGTATGTGAAAAAAGTCAGTGGGAACGCTCAAGGTTATAAACTACACCTAAACTTCACAGATATTCCTGTCCCTGTTTCGAGAAAACTCAATGATTTTGTCAAAGAGAAGCTTACCACATAGAGAAGTGCTATTGTAACTCACCACAAATAGCTTCCCATTTGTCCCTACGCTTACTATTCATACCTTACAGCTGGTCTAGATGTTAACTAATACCGATTTTTGAATTGTATTTTAACAACAATTATCAGGTAATTTGATGTCAATTCTAACAAGTTCGCTGCTCATACTACATATTGTTTTTGGTGGTCTAGCCCTCCTGCTTGGTTTATTTTCTATGTCCTCTAGAAAAGGTAAAAAGCTTCACAAGAAAAGTGGATTCTACTTTTTTGTTTCTATGATGGTTGTATCTTTTACAGCTATTTTACTTTCGTCTTTTAAGGGAAGTACTTTCCTATTTCATATAGGAATATTCTCACTTTACATGAACTATTCTGGTTTACGAGCTATTAGAAATAAGAAATTAAATCCATTAACTTCCGATTGGATTATAAATATAGTTTCATTGATAAATACAGTACTAATGATAGTTAGTTTAGAGTTAGTACTAGTCGTATTTGGTTTAATCTCTCTACAATTAGTTTATAGTCAGTTAAAATTATTCTACTTACTCACTAAAAACAAAGAGATACCACGAATGACGTGGTTAGTGCAACACATAGGCATGATGGTCGGTACTTATATCTCCACTTTTACTGCTTTTTTAGTAGTTAATATCAACTTCATAGAACCGAACTGGATAGTATGGATTTTGCCTTCCGTTATATTCACTCCGCTGATAATATTCTGGACTAGAAAGTACACACAGACTCCAAAAAGAAAAGCAATTGAAGATATACTTTAGATAATTGAAAGGACCTAAAAAATCTCGTGAATCTGTCATTGTGAGGAGCAAAGCGACGTGGCAATCTCAAGAATCGGAGCAGAGTGTCAGAGATTCTCACGCTTCGCTCAGAATGACAAAAATATATAAAAGAAAAGCAATTGAAGATATACTTTAGAATGAAGATATTATTTACTAATTTATGATAAATAAAATCGATTGAATATAAATTATTTTACGGAGTATAGTCATGTCAACAGCTAAAATACCACCAATAAATTTCAAGAAATGGATAGACGAGAATCGTCATTTACTAAAGCCACCTGTTGGAAACAAGCAAGTATATGAGGATGGCGAGATGATAATAATGGTAGTTGGTGGACCAAACGGACGTAAAGACTATCACTATAATGAAACCCCTGAGTTCTTCTACCAAGTAGAAGGGGACATCACTGTAAAAATAATAGACGATGGTGAGTTTAGAGATGTACATATAAAAGAAGGAGAGATATTTCTCTTACCTGGAAAAGTACCTCATTCACCTCAAAGACCAGCAAATACTATCGGACTTGTAGTAGAACAAGTTCGTGACCCTGAAGCTATAGATGCCCTAGAGTGGTATTGTGAAAATTGTAATAATAAGCTTGCTAGAAAAGAATTTGCTATGAAAAATATAGTAACAGAACTACCCGTAAAGATGGAAGAGTTTTTCAACGACGAGAAAGCTAGAACTTGCGATAAGTGTGGTACTGTGATGGAAAAACCGGAGAAGAGGTAAATGGTAGATTTGGGAAATGGAGAGAAATCACTAAAAGTTGACGTACACACACATATAATGCCACCTAATATGCCTGATTACAATAGTAAGTTCGGGTATGGTGAATTCATTCACTTAGAACATCACAAACCTTGTTGTGCTAAGATGATGGCAGGGCCTAAATTTTTCCGCGAGATAGAAGATAACTGTTGGGATGGTGATGCTCGTATTAAAGATTGTGACCACCACCAAGTAGATGTCCAAGTTATCTCGCCAATACCTGTACTATTCTACTATTGGGCTAAAGCAGAGCATGCCGAGGAAACTTCAAAATACCAAAATGATTTTATAAAGGGGGTTTGTGATAAGCACCCAACTAGATTTATTGGATTAGGAACTGTCCCACTCCAAGACCCGAAACGAGCTATCAAGGAATTGGAACGCTGCGTAAAAGACCTAGGTTTACCCGGTGTAGAAATCGGTACTCATATCAATGATTGGAACTTATCAGCAGAGGAACTGTTCGACTTTTTTGCAGCAGCCGAAGAGTTGGACGCATCTATTTTCGTTCATCCTTGGGATATGATGGGTAAAAGTAAAATGGAGAAATACTGGCTACCGTGGTTAGTGGGTATGCCTGCCGAGACTTCACTAGCTATTTGCTCTATGATATTTGGAGGAGTTCTAGAAAGACTACCCAAATTAAAAATGCTGTTCGCTCATGCGGGTGGTTCTTTCCCTGCAACTATTAGCAGAATTGAGCATGGATTCAACGTGCGACCTGACCTATGTGCTATTGATAATAATATAAACCCACGTGAATATCTAGGGAAGTTCTACATAGACTCACTAACACACGATGAGAAAATGCTAAAATATGTAGTTGACTTAATGGGCGAAGACAAAGTAGCATTGGGTACAGATTATCCATTCCCATTAGGTGAGCTAGAGCCCGGTAAACTCATAGAATCAGTAACTGATTTTTCACCAGAACTTAAGAAAAAGCTATTATCTACTAATGCTTTTGATTGGCTGGGAATAGATGGTAGAGGGTTCTGAATCACTGATTAAATAGATTTAGAGATTACGCGGATTAGAAATGAGTAGTTTGAAACATAGTGATATTACTGAATTTGAATCCCATACTATACAACCCCGCTGGGGCTGATAGGTTTGGTGAATATTTAAGTTACAGATATTTCGCCACTCTGTGGCTTTTAGTTGGACGTCACTCTGTGTAGTTCTGGATGATTAAAATACAAAGCAGTTGGAAGTGATTCTACTGACGGTTGGTTAAAGCCAATGGAAATACGCAATATCATGATAAATATCTCAATTACCTTGATACAGGTCCTCCCTTTTTAAGGGAGGATTTAGGTGGGTTTAAGGGGTTTTTCATACAAAGCTCAACCACATCTAGCTAATACATTAATCCTTACAATCCGTGATTCAGATAAAGATTTTGAAAATTCTCCTAAACTCTTCTAACGCCTGCGGCGTTATCAAAGTTACGGATTCAAAAAAAAAAGCCATCGATTAATTAGATGGCTTTTTCTATTCTTTTATTTTTCTTTGTTTTTGAATTCTTCTAGAGCTGAATCGTCTCTTAGGCGGTAACCAACTGATCGAATACTTTGTATAGTAGGTCTAGTTCCTTTTTTCTCTATTTTACTTCTAAGTTTTTTGATATAAACATCAATTACGTTCGAATCTTTGTCTATATCCTCTCTCCATACATTTTGAGTAATGGAGTTTCTAGTTAGTACTTTATTCTTGTGAATCATCAGGAACATAAGAAGAGAATATTCTTTTGTTGTTAGCTCTATCTCCTTATTGTCTCTATAAGCTAAGTGGGTAACTGTATCTAATGTAAGCTCACCAGCATGCAGCTTTGTTGATTTGTGTTTTTGTGTTCTACGTAGTATGGCTCTAATTCGAGCAGCCAATTCATCAAAGCTGAATGGCTTAGAAATATAATCGTCTGCACCAAAATCAAGACCGTTAACTCTATCTTCTGTAGAGTCTAAAGCAGATATTAGTATAACGGGTACATTGTAATTATTGGCTCTTAGTTCTTTTAGGATATCAATCCCATTCATTCCGGGTAACATCACGTCTAATAGTATTAAATCATATTGGGTATTCATAGCAACCTCTAATCCATCGCGACCATTGGTTTCTAAATCTACCTCATACCTTTCTTGTTTCAAGCCGTTCTTCATGAACGTTGCTATCTTTATTTCATCTTCTATTATAAGTACTCTCATTGCAAACCTGTTTATTGTTTTATCTTCTTACATATATTGGGTAAAATTCACGTTTCCCATCAGGGAATTCTATATATAAATAATATAATCCATTTGCAACAAAGTCTCCGCTAGGCATCCTGCCATTCCACGTATCAACGTGAGCGAGTGATTCATCCCTAAATTGCTTATTAGCAATGGTTACTACTTCTCTATTTGATTCATCTAATATTTTTATAGTTATATCACCTGATTTGGGTACTTTATAAACAAACTTTACCTCTTCCCTACTTGGATCAAATGGGTTCGGAGCCACTACATTGATATAATTTGGCTCAATATCCGAAAGTAAAGTATCAGTTCTCATACAAGAACTCTCACAACAAAATCTAAAAACTACATCATCAGGTGCATCTAATGGTATTTGCCATCTGTAGCTCATAGATGACAGACTTACCTTATCTTCTAACGTAAAACTAAGTCCGTTGTTATAACTTTTCATTATACTTATAGTGTCACAAGGGTATGGAAAGTCCATTGGATCCCAAGAAAATCTTTGAGTTGGGTCAACTGTATTTTCTACTTCTATTGTGATTGGGAATGGAGCAGGTCTCACTTTAACTGAGAATTCCATCAATTCTTTGCTATAATTACTTTTAAAAACCGTTACCTTATAGTGGTACATACTATCTAAATCCATTGAATCACAACTAAATATCGGAAGGCAAGGAATAGTATCTACATAGCCAAATATTGGAGCAATGGCAGTATCAATAGTCGCAAGATATTGCCATGTAGAGTCAATATATCTACTCTCTACTACTACCGAATCGAAACAATTAATCTCACCACCAAAAGTAAAGGTCTCTCCAACTGTCACTATAGTATCTGACATCATAAAGTTACTCAAATTGAAATCAACTACACTTATAGTAGCTGAAGAATCTCTTAATTCGTCTGGCTCTATAGTACTTTTTATGATGAAATATCCGATTTTACCAATAAAAGTACTATCAAGGTCGATCATAACTGAAATAGTATCCATATCATTTTGTACTAATGTACGAACAACCATTGTATCTATAAAAGATGTATCTGTCAAATCTACGAAGTCTATATCTATAGTACCTATGCCTAATATTTTATTTTCCCATACTAGCTCTACGCTATCACCTGGGCAATACTCTTGAGGAGGAGTAACTTGAGTTGTAGGCTCGAGCAAAGTAAGAACATTTTTTAAAGGAGTCCCAATAATATATGTAGCTTTGAAAGTTGTAACTACCAAATCATTTAGACCATCGCCATCCATATCTGCAACTTCAACTGCATATATATCTTCTTTATCAAAATCTTTATAATAGAGTGTATCCATTGGATTTCCAGCTCTATACATCGGGTCTTCATAATTTCTAAGTCCCAATACCATTATCTTCGAACCATCTACTATAACTATTTCTTCTTTCTCATCAGGGGCATTGTCCATATCATTTACAGCTACTACTCTTCCGTTTATTCTAGCCGCTGCTATAGTATCGAAAGGGAATAACTGAGTATTAGGAGGAGTAGGCTTACTAACTATTTTCGTGTCATCATATTTTAAAATGAATATTCTACTATTTGCGTGAGCAAAATTTCTAGAGCTTTGAGTCGCGATAATTTCTTTCCCAGGATTATTAGGGAAAAAAGGTAACCACTCATTATTCGTTCCATCCAAATCACCAACTGCTATCGACCAGAAATGATTGCTATCACCTACAAATGAAGGTATTGCTCCATTTGGCGAAGAGATGAAATTACCATCCATATCAAGCAAGTGCAATTTAGAAATACCTTCTGAGCCTTCGTCTCCTTGGTATTGTTCAGCTTGTAATATATATTTTTGAGGTGTCAAACTACCGTTATTCAATTCTATTATGTAAGGACGAGTATATGGCTTGATACCATTCAAACTATCCGATATATTTATCGGAGCAAAATTATTAGCTATAGTTGCTCCAGTTATATCATAACTAAACAGATAACTATTGTTAGCGTTAGTCGAGCCACCCAATTTGTTATTTATATTCAGGTTCAGATTAGTATCCGGCACAGTAGGCATAAATGCCAGAGTCGTACCACTTGCTAATTGAGTAATAGAAGGTTGTTCTATACCAATTCTATTAGCTAATTCAATTCTGTTTGTAGTGTCGTCCCCTATATCAGGAAGAGGAAAGTTAGGGAATTCGATAGCTGAGTTAAAATGAGTAAGCCCTCTTAAGTAAGGAGCGTCTGTAGCTAAAGTATCATTAACAACTGGATTATAAATATCTAAAGTAGAAAACACTTGAACATTATTATTTCTTAATTTTCCGAAAAAAGGCCTAATTGAGTTATAAATATTATCAGGATAATCTCTCATATCAACGGCCAATCTTTTATGTAGTACAATCTCATTAGCATTATTATCATATCCTGCTAAGTAACTGTGAGCAAGACTATCTTCACTTACACTTTCGATTGTTTCTAATGCCATAATCACATGTGAGTCAACATCTTGTTTGTAGCCAGTAGCTAATGAATCAAACAAAAGAGACACCCCCTTGATCGGTAGTATACTGTTATCAAGAGTCTTAGTATATACTCTACCAGCTCCATCAAGTATTATAATATCTCTACCTGACACAACCACTATTTCATTTGGCGCATAAGGGAAAGCACTAGATATTTTATCATTATCAACCAAATTTCCTATCAATGGCTGTAAATCGCCTGATATTCTATTATTTACAATTTTAATTTTGAAATCATCAATCGATTGATTGAAAGACTTTCTATGATTATTCTGAGTTGCAGCGTAGTTCCCATTAGGAAATAGCCAATTAGACGGACTAGCTGTCGATTGCCCAAATGCACTATAAGAAGTGAATTCCAGCAAGAATATTAACATTATTGATATGTAAAATGAAAATCTAATCATAAAGCACTCAAACTTAGTAAAATTAAAATTAAAAACATAAACTTTTAACACTATTTATGAATTAAAATTCACAGCATTAATTATACCAAAGATTATTAAAACTTTTTTTAATACAAATCGTTGTTTAAATGCAATACTTATTAAAAAATCAAGTTGGTTTTTAGAAACTTTTGTATTAATTTAAATCTTATAGTATTTAGCATAGAAAGAATTTACTTAACAAAGCGGAATCTACATATGAGATTAATCTGCAGTTTATTATCAGCCGCCCTATTAGCAGGGCTTTCAGTCACGGCAAACGCGACTGTCCCCGATGCAAACAAAATCTATTTGTTTCCCGATGAATATTCGGTACTCGACAAATACCCGATAATTAAAGAAAATTACGAAAAAGGTATAAAAAATTCACTTGAAAGCTCAAGACGAAAGTATCTTACTGCCTTAATTTATATTCAAAAGAAAGACACAACAAAATCAGCAGATTTTTTCTCTCAATCACTAGATGAATTGAATAAAATTGCTAGTTATCCCGGCATAGAATACAATGATGATTTTATTGAATTATCAAACGCCATAATAGAAGATTTTGAGTACTATATAACAGATTTTGCAAAACTTGAAGCAGATGCTCCCCTATTTATCATCCGTGATAGAATGATTAGTGACTTAGAAAACGATCAGACTATGACAGGTGTTGAATTATTAGATTTGCCTGTTGTTGAGTTTGCTAATGAAGATGATGGTGCTCTTCCGTTCTTAGGTCCTGATTCGTTACTGATACCAATGGACATGAACGATTATGTCGAGAAGAATATCCAGTGGTTAACCCAAACTAAAGCAAAGAAATTCTTCAGCAAATGGCTAGAACGTTCTGGCAAATGGTTCAAGATGATGAAGAAAATTGCTGAAGAAGAAGATATGCCAGAGGAGATTGTCTATTTATCAATGATCGAAAGTGCTCTGAATCCTAATGCACTTTCTAAAGCTAAAGCTGTTGGTTTATGGCAATTTATGAGAGCTACAGGTAAAGATTTTGGACTTAACGACAATGATTCTTATTGGGTTGATGAACGTAGGGATCCGGAAAAATCGACAAGAGCTGCTATGCATTATTTAAAACAGCTTTACGCTGAGTTTGGTGACTGGCATTTAGCTCTTGCATCTTATAATTGTGGTCAAGGTAGAGTAAGAAGGGCAATAAGAAGATCTGGTAAAACTAATCCTACATATTGGGAAGTTAGAGATAGATTACCAAAAGAAACTAGATATTACGTCCCATTATATATTGCAACTGCTGTAATAGCAATGAACCCAGAGCAATACGGATATAATATAGATGAACTAACTTTGGAATCCGAATTTGAATATGATACATTCACAACTTTTGAACCCGTTAATCTAGATGTATTAGCTAGATGCGCAGATATAACTGAAGAAGAATTACAAGCTCTTAACCCAGAGCTAATAAAAGGATGTACGCCTCCTGATGCTGCATCTTATGATTTGAAAATACCAAAAGGAAGTGCAGAAATATTTGCAAAGAATTTTGCAAATCTAAAAGACTCAGAAAAACAACCTTGGGTTACTCATACAGTAGAAAGATATGAATCTATTTCTAAAATCTCTGTAAAATATGGTGTAACTACTGAAGATTTAGTTCAGCTTAATAATTTGAAAAGCTCTAGATCAAAGTTGAGTACAGGAAGCAATCTTAAAATTCCAATCTCAGCTGAAAGATATGCGGAAATCAATTCATCTTCGGAAAGAACTGGTACTTACTATCCGATGGATGGTACAAAAGATATCACTCACAGAGTTAGAAAAGGTGAATCACTATATAGTGTGGCTAGAAGATACGGTATATCTCTAAGTTATTTGAAAGAATTGAATGGAATTTCAAGACACGATGACAATCTAAGTGTTGGACAACAATTAGTAGTAGCTCGTAAAACAGTTGAAAATGTAGCTGAGAGTAAATCACAAGAAGCTTCGCAAGCAATTATAGTTAGACACAACGTACAAAGAGGAGAATCTTTGGGTAGGATTGCTGGTGATTATGCTACTTCAATTGCCGATTTGCAAGAACTAAATAGACTTGATGGGACTCATATCTATCCTGGTCAAATTCTTAAAGTTAGAACTTACAATAACACAGCTATAGCTAAAAGAAATGAAGTTAAAACTGTAAAAGAAGAAACTAGATACCATAAAGTAAGAAGAGGCGAAACAGTAAGTACTATCGCCGCTAGATATGGTATGACTGAAAGAGAGTTGAAATCTTTAAATGGTAGTAAAATAAGAGGGAACACAATCTTTGCTGGTTCAAATCTTAAAGTTACTAATGAATCATTTGGTAAAGGTAGCTCATCTTCGGCACCTAACACAGTAAAAACAGCACCAAAATACTACAAAATAAGAAAGGGTGAAACTCTAGCAGCTATCGCTCACAAATTTGGTGTATCTGTTAATAATATATTAAAACTTAATAGCCGATTGAATCCAAGAAAAATCCGTGTTGGTCAAAAGGTTAGAATTCAATAATTAAAATAGCGGTATAAAAGAATAAGGAATATTAATGAGTAAAAATGTTTATCATTTTACCTCCGAATCAGTTTCAGAAGGACATCCCGATAAAGTTTGTGATCAAGTAAGTGACGCAGTATTAGATGCAGTATTAACAGAAGACCCAAATGCTAGAGTAGCATGTGAGTGCTTCGCTGCCACTGGTATGCTAGTAGTTGGTGGAGAGGTAACCACCAATTCTTACATAGATATTACAGAAATCGCTCGTCAAGTAATCAGAGATATAGGATACACAAAAGGCGAATACAGATTCGACGCTGAGTCTTGTAGTGTAATCAACGTCCTGAATAAGCAATCAGAAGATATTGCGATGGGAGTTGATACTGGTGGAGCTGGTGATCAGGGTATTATGTTTGGTTATGCTAACCGAGAAACAGAAGAATTGATGCCGGCAGCACTTATGTATTCACATAAGTTACTTATGAAGCTAGCAGAAATTAGAAAATCGAAACAGATTATGACGTATTTACGCCCCGATTCAAAGGCACAGATAACTTTAGAATATGGCGAAGATAATCAGATAATTAGAGCACACAATATAGTTTTGTCGACACAACACGACCCTGGTATAACTAGTGCACAAATCAAAGATGACGTTATCAATAACGTAGTGAATGAGATTATTCCAAAAGAATGGTTAGTAGATACTGAATATCACGTAAACCCAACTGGTCAATTTATAATTGGTGGACCGCATGGTGATACTGGTCTGACAGGTAGAAAGATAATAGTAGATACTTATGGCGGGAGAGCCCCTCACGGAGGTGGAGCATTCTCAGGTAAGGATTCCACTAAAGTAGATAGATCAGCTGCTTATGCAGCACGTTATGTGGCTAAAAACTTAGTTGCTGCTGGAATAGCTGATGAATGTACTATACAATTAGCTTATGCAATTGGAGTTGATAGGCCGTTATCAATTTACGTTGACACACACGGGACATCAAAACACAATAGATTTGAAATATCTGATTGGATAAAGAAGAACGTTGATCTTACACCTAAAGGTATAATCTCAAAATTTGGTTTAACTAAACCAGTCTTCCAACAGACTGCAAGTTATGGTCATTTTGGTCGTGATATATTCTCATGGGAACAACTAGACATAGTTGATCAAATCAAACGTGAATTAGCTTAGACTATAAACACTACTGAAAATTAAAGAAAGGCATATATTGATTTATGTGCCTTTTTTTTGTGGGCTTAACTAATTAAAACAAAATGGAATTGATTAAAGAGTCCACAACAAAAGCAACCTTGTATAGGAATGGATACTTCTCTAAATTTCCCTAGGTTGATTTGTCTTAGTAAAACAGAGCCATGTCTTTATGCGTATTAGAATAAAAAAAAGCCCCATCGAAGATAGGGCTTATAATTAATTTTATATGGATTAGAATTAATGTATTCCATTCATCCATTTTTTGAGTGTCGGAACTAAAGTGAATAATAGTAACGCCGCTACTCCCACTACTAATACACCCCAGAGCAGATAAGTATTAGAATATGTAGTCAAAGTTTCTAAAATAGGTGCAGCTTCACCTTTTCCACCATGATCAACTGCAGTTAATTCCCCAATAAGACCAGCCATTTTATTAGCCAGAGCAATTGACAAGAACCAAGCACCCATTACAAAACCTACCGCCTTTTTAGGTGAAAGTTTCGTAATCATAGATAATCCAACTGGTGACAAACTTAGTTCTCCAGTTGTGTGGAATAAATATGTTAACACGATAAATATTACTGGTACTAAACCTTCCGATGAAAAGAATTTTGCTCCTATTACTAACACACCAAACCCAAGTGCTAGTTGCGATAGACCAAGTACAAATTTCATTGGCGTAGATGGCTCGTTATTCTTGTTTCTAAGTTTAATCCACATAATAGAAAATACCGGAGCTAATACCATTATAAAAAATGCATTTAGGAATTGAAAGATTGATGCGGGCACTTCTGACCCAGCTATGACTCTATCAATATTACGAGCGGTAAACAAAGTAAGTGAACCGCCAGCTTGTTCGAACAATGCCCAAAACATAGAGTGGAAGAGGAAAAGAACTACTACAACTTGTAATCGCTGTTTCTTTTCAATTGTATCTTCTTTTTGAGCCATAACAAAAAGATAACCCAAAACACCTAAACTCATAATTATAAGAATCCAAGTTAATATATCACTCAATTTTAAAAATTGAGCACTAATAGGAATAAATACTAAAGTTGCAATATAAGTTAACAACTGATTTCTTCTTAGTTGTGGAGTCATGAACTTAGTGAAATTTTTGGCTTCTTTTTGTCTAACCAATTCACGGTTCTCTTCGGGACCACTTAGTAATGCAATATCTTCTTGTTCATTAATCTCAGGAAAATCTTCCATTGAACTTGGGTTTATCCCTTTTTTGCCTAAGTATTTATCTCCTGCTAACCAGAAAACAATTAAGCCAATCATCATACCAATTCCAGCAAGACCAAATCCATAGTGCCAACTTATTTGTTCACCTACATAGCCACAAGTCACAGTTGAAAGTAACGCGCCAATATTAACACCCATATAAAAAATAGTGAATGCACCATCTTTACGGCTATCGTCAGCTCCGTAATAATTACCAAGCAAACTGGAAATATTAGGCTTGAAAAATCCGTTTCCAATGATAATGAAAGCAAGTGATAAATAAAAAAGCTGCATATTCCCAGCGAAATACATCCCTTCTAATGCCAGTGCAAAATGCCCTGCCATCATCAGAATTCCACCGAATATAATTGCTTTTCTGAACCCTAGGATTTTATCTGCAATTATCCCACCGACCACGGGGAAAAGATAAACCATAGCGGTATAAGAGCCATAAATACCGAGTGCAGTGCTATCTGCTTCTAAACTACTCATCTCCGCAAATAATACTTTTACCATATATAGTATTAGTAGTGTTCGCATTCCATAGTAGCTAAATCGTTCCCACATTTCTGCAAAGAACAAAATAAATAGTGCTTTTGGGTGTAGTTTTCTATTGTTATAAATGATTATCGGTACCCATACTAGTACAAACAACCAAGCTACAATTAGTATTATAAATCCTAAATCCATATTATTCCAAATATTATAAGATTATAAAAATGTTAATTATAATTTGTCTGCTTCTGCAATTTCATAACCTTCTTGTTCGGCAGGATCAATTGCTTGTCTATCTTCTGCACCATGTGCTAATCTTTTCAATGGTTTCAGTAATGCTATAACAAGAAACCCAATAATAGTACAAAATATTGCAATACCAGTGAATATCTGTAACTCACCTGCTGATTGTGACCATTCTCCTACCATACCCGCGACTTTATTACCGACACCAGTAGCTGCGAAATAAGCACCCATCATAATAGATGCGTATTTAAGTGGAGCTAGTTTAGTGATGTATGATAATGCAACTGGTGAAGCACAAAGCTCACCAACCGTATGGAATAGATATGCTAGTACTAGCCAATACATTGCTGATTGACCTTCTGCTTCGAATTGTAAAGATGCAGCTGACATAAATAAGAAACCAAGTCCCATTATTATAATACCTATTGCCATTTTGAATAAAGAAGATGATTCTTTGTTTTTCTGTTTCCAATTATACCAAAAACCAGCAATTGGAACACCAAGTAGTATTATAAAAAGGGCGTTTACAGATTGAAACCATGAAGCAGGAACAGCATCTAAATCAAGAATTGGGATTGTGAAACCTAAACTTAAATCTGTTTTCTCTGCAGTATAAATATTCATCAATCCACCAGCTTGTTCAAAAGCTCCCCAGAAAATAATAATCAAGACAAAGGAAATCAACATCACTTTGACTCTGTCTATCTCTATACTCGTTAAAGGTTTTTTCTTTGCTTCCATTTCAGCAGGTGTTAAATCTTTTGTTGCTTCTCCTACGCCAGATAAGAATTTTTGTCCTGCCATAAATACTGCTTGTCCAAGAAACATACCTATACCTGCTAGACCAAACCCATAATGCCATCCTATAGTCTCACCTACATAACCTACAACAAGTGCAGACAAGAAAGCTCCAAGGTTTATTCCAATATAGAATATTGTGAATCCTTTATCTCTTCTATCATCTCCTGGTGCATAAAGCCCACCTACCATAGTTGAAATATTTGGCTTCAATCCACCAACACCTAATATAATTAGACCAAGACCCGCATAGAAAGCCCAAAGTGCTTCAACGGCAAGAATACCATGACCAAAACAGAGTAGAATTCCTCCTATTAGTACAGTTCTTTTCTGACCCCAATATTTATCGGCTACCCATCCACCGGCAATAGACATAATATAAACTAAGGCCGTGTACCAACCATATAAATATAATGCTTCAGTCTTTTCCCAACCAAAACCGGGGTTATCTCCTGTAACTGTACTAATGAGGAACAATACAAGTATTGCTCTCATACCGTAGTAACTAAATCTCTCCCACATTTCTGTGAAAAACAGGATATACAGCCCTTTTGGGTGTCCCCAGAGTTCTTCTCTTTTTTCCATACTTGATTCCTTTATTTCGATTTGATATTATCTCAAAGCATGAGAAAATATATTAAACCATTTCAAAGTTCAATATATTTTCTTAGTCTTCATTTTTAGAAGCGATAATATATGAAAATAATATCATTTCTTCAGATATATTGAAAAGATTTTTATTTATCAATTCTAACTACAATTGCTCTATTAAGCATTCTACCATAAGGGTGTTCATTAGAGAACAGGTATTGTTCGGGATAGATAACTTGTAGATTACTACTATTGCCACCTATTATACTTTTGGCTGCATTTGCTCTTCGTTCAGCTAATGCTTTATTGTATTCTTCATTCCCTAGATTGTCAGTAGAAGCGTAAATAGTTACTTTTCTATTTTGTTCGAGTGCTTTCCTAACTAATTTTAGTACGTCACTATCTAATGATTTGAAACTTGATTTATCGAATTCAGTATAAGCTAGAATATGCTGTTCAGTTAATTTTGAGCCATCATTTACCGTATTGATAGTTTGATTTACATTCTTGACTATTGGCTCTACTGTAAACGAAACTTTATCTGAGGCGTAAATTCCTGCCACTTCTGCATTGGAAATATACTCAAACTTCACTGGCTCATTTTTTTCAAAATCTTTAGTGTACTTCTCGTCTATTGAAAACACGAAGTCTTCGTTTTCTTTCTCTATAGATTGATCATTTACATACAGATTTGCTTCTTGGTAATAATCTTCTTTAGAAGAGTTGATAGAAGTATTTGGAGTAAATGTCTTATTCTCATACTCAATTCTACTCTCTATTTCGTATATACTTTTTATAAGTTCTGAATTATCTGAAAGTGCAAATTCAACTTTTCTGTATTCTTCTTTTAGCTCGTTATATTTGAAGTCTTTATCAACTGCAATAGTTTTCGTTTTTACTCTTGATAAATCAACTCCCTCATCTTTCAGTCTTTGTTGTATATTATACAATCTTTCTTCGGGCATATTCTTAGGTTCATCTCCCAAATCATACGTTGTTAGATTCAACTTCAAAGACTTATCAGATTTCATTCTTTTAGCTATTGAGTTTATCATCTCAGTTTGCACATCGAAATCAGAATTTGTAAAACTCTCAATATTATATTGCTTATAATTATAGTCTGCACTATCGAAGAATACTACAGGCTTTAAAGCATATTCTTGCTTAGTCTCAAATACAGTTATTGGTAAAGTCAATTTCTGACCATCTTTTATTTCATTTCCACTTTCATCTTTTAATGTCATACTAACATTAATATAAGGTGGAGCTGGGGTAATAACTTCTTCAACAATTTCTATTTCCTTTGGTTTAGGTTGTGGTGGTGGAGCTGGAGCTTTTGGCTCTGGAGTAGTCATATTATAAACGAATGAAATCGACCCTGATAATTGAGATACAAATAAATCTTTTCCATCCAAAATACTACCAGGTATATAATTATACTTCACTTCTGGTCTTATAGTCCAATCATCAAAATCATATAAATCGTATCTAATACCAGCAAAAAGAGAAACTATAAGCGAGTTCATCTCTTCTATAGTTCCTTCCCCTGTATTTATTTCTCTACTTCCATTATCAAATGTAAAATTATTAGGGCTTAGAGCTAATTCATTTTGCGAATAATCAGAAGTCATTGCAAATCCAATGTCTGCACCTAAACCGAAAGAAAAACCACTAAAAAGCTCAGAATAAATTGAATTACCTATTGATAAAAGCTTTATCGTTGGGTTGAGCTGATGTTCAACCATAATTGGTTGTTTATCAAACTCATTAATCTTATACCCTCTGAATCTTTCCTCTGTATATTCGCTACTCAACCCGTTGTAGTTAAGTTGCAGTACGTAGCTCGAGGGTATATCGAATAATAAATTACCCATTGCTAACTCCATACCAAAACCAAAAGTTGGATCTAGGAAATTCCCACCAGTAAAACCATCACAGCAATTTTCTGTACCTGAAAACCCTTTGATATCTGTTGTGTGCATATTATAGTTAAGACCAGCATTGAAGAAATACTTCGTTCCAGTTCTTTCACCTGCAATTAATAAGCTACTACATATTATAAAAACTATTGATATATATTTCATATTACTTAACTATCACAAGGGTTTTGGAACTAATAATTTTATTTTTCTTTAATACTAGATGGTATGTACCAGATAAGAATCCACTCGAATCGAATTGAACAATATTCTCACCTGTTTGCAATTTGACTTTCTCTTTGTGAAGCTCTTCGCCTCTTTGGTCAAGTACAAGCATCTCATATTCTTCGTTATCATTAGAGTAAATTTGAATATTTGCGGTATTGTTAACTGGATTCGGAGCTATTGATTGTATCTCAGTATTAGTGTGAATTATAGTTTGGTCATTGCAAGTAAGCAGCAAAGAGAACAATCCTGATTTTTGAGATTCTGTAGTACTCTCACCCCAAAATACTGAGTTATCGTTGTCAAATAACATTAACGAGGTGCTTTCTTCACTCAGTCCTGGATAACCTACTATTTTGGCTAAAGTTCCTTTCTCTGGGAAATCACCATTGACTGTAAGCTTCATCTTTCTTTTTCCATTTTCTATACCTATATTCTCAATAGTTGCTTCTCCGTATTCGGAAACTGCGTATTCAGGTATAAATATTTTAGGGTCAATAGTTACAACAGCTTCAAATTTTCTAATTCCTTTATAGCTTGCATTTTCTAAATTAGTAAAGCTAATTGAAATAGAAGTAGTATCAAGAGGATCTGCCTCAGTGTCATTGATATCTAATTCAGATTCTGCTTGATAATCCACTATAGTAATAGTTCTTTGTGTAAGGCAAGGAACTGCTTCCATTTCCAAAGTAGCACTAACATTAATATCAGTTCCTATCCATTCTATTTCTATTTCCTTAGTTTCACCAGGTAATATCACTATTGGAGTAGGAGTATTAATCTGGAAATCTGTCATTGGATTCAAAATTAGACCAGTTATATCAACTGGGTCAACACCAACATTTTTAATAGTCAATATTCTTGTTCTTTGTTCAGGTATAAAAGGTAAAGTAGTATGGCTAATTTCAACATAAGTACCTATACCTTGCACCCTGAGTTGTGCGGCAGCTTTATATTTCTCTTGGTCACTATGCAATACATAATAATCTGAATTAATAGTACCCACAACATTAGGAACCACTCTAACAGTAGCAGTAATGAATTCACCTGGGGCAAGAACTGTATCTTGCTTATAATTTTCGAAAGCGAATATATCGGAACTATCTACTTCGAACTTGTTGAAGCGAAGAGGTACTGGGTCTCCATTAGTAAATATCTTGTCAGTTACATAAGTAGTATCTTGTATACATACTTCGCCTAAGTCTATAATATTCTGATTGAAAACTATATTTCTATTTAGTCCATTACCAGATACATATACTGCATATTCTAAATTACATGACGATATTATAAGAGAATCCGATACAACACTAGTATCTTTTGGGTTGAATATTAAAGATATGTTAATACATTCGCCTGGCAAAAGTGTGTCTGGTAATTCAAAATTGTCAACTGCGAAATGGACTTGGTTTTTAAAGTAAGCGTCTTCTATGAATAGGGGAACTTCTCCAGTATTACAAAACTCAGCATTGAATGATCTCCGTTCATCGTTGAATATATATTCGTCGCCGAATACAATTGGTGATTTTTCAACTATTGGATTTATTATTCTAAATGATTCATCTGACTCATCTGTCTCTGGGAAAGTGAAGAAGTATTGTTTCATCTTGAAATTACCACCGCCAACACTAGAAACAAGGAATGAGTTATTTTCTGAAGAATAAGCGAGCGAATGCATAGCATCTGAGAATGTCTCGATTATACCAGATTGCAATCCTTTGACCAAATCATATATATTTATTTGGTTTTGATATTGGTATGCAAATATAGCCATATTACCTGTTGGGCTAAAACCAATCTCTACTGGGTCAGAACCACTAATATTAACAGAAGTAATTATATTTTTTGATTCTAAATCCCAAATCATTGAATTTGTACTGCCTTGGTTTGCACGAGCAATAGAACTAACACCCACTAACTTCCCGTCTGGCGATATATTAAGTTTTTCTGTAATAGGAGTTCTATAGAATTCGATACTATCTTTAGTTTGATAATCAGAAGTTGAAACAATCAATACCTTACCATCTAAACATCCTACTGCCATAAGAGTAGTGTCATTGGCAACGCCAATATCAGTTATAGGTTGTTGGTATATTACTTCTTGCTTCAAAGTTAGAGTATTGCTATCATAGACCCTGAAGACATTCCCGAACTGAGGAGTTACAATAAATTCATTTTTATCTCTAATTGTATAAATCTGTTCTGGATTAAAATCAGAAAGATCAATTTTTTCAATTGGGTCAGTTGTACCAACATCGAATATGGCAAGAGTATCAAAATTTCCAACAGAATAAATAGCAGCAAATCTGTCTTCAGAAATATACTTTGCGGACAATGGTAATTGACCACTATTTCTAGAGTTCAAATCGTATTCAATTCTCGAATTGTCTAATTTCACTAAGTCCCATTCAGATATAGAACCAACAGTGAAAGAAATCGCTTTTGTGGAGTTAAAATTATAATCAACAGAATAAACACTACTTCCCTCAGGGAAATTATGCGGTGCTTGTTTTGTAAAATCTTGACTAATTCGCATTTTCGCATTTTCAGAAGTATTTCCTGAAGGTACTTTCCATTCTAAAGTATCTGCAATAACAGAATCTACACTTTCCCAGGTTTGACCATTGTCATAACTTAACTCTGCCTTTGTATATATACTTTTGACATTGCCCTCCCAAGCTATGATTGTATCTTGACAAGGAGTAAAGGTCTCCCCTCCATTAGGGAAGTTGAGTTTCAAGTTTGTTTTAGCTTCAATTACTTTCCTATTGCCTTGTACTCTGAGGTAAACAACTGCCCCTCTATTATAGTGCACTTTTATAATTGCCGACTGTGCACCAGGTTCATAAGGTGCAAATCGAACCAACACTTGGTTAGAAGTGAATAATATACTAGTAGGTGGTGGGTTGGAGTTGAATTGATTTCCACGCCACTCTACTAAAAAATTATCATTAGATATTGTAATAGAATCAACTCTGATTGATTTTATTTGCTGCTTATCAGTCATAAGATTGTAAAAATAATCACAATTAATAGACCTTAGAGTTGTATCACCTATTTCGGTGGGAACAAATTGCAAGTCAAAAATTCTATCACCTGAAGCATTTTTAAATATGAATGTTCCTATTTTCTCTTCTAAATCTGGTATTAGGATAGGGAAAAAAGCTGATTCTTTCTCGTGTGTAAATACTAAATTGGTACTATACTCTTTTTCACCAATTGCTGTGTGATCGGGAATCCAATCTATTACCTGCCATCCTTGTGCATCAGGGGCACCAACAGTAAAGTCTCGATGAGTAAATGCACCCTCTAAGAACAAAAGGTTATTTTGATTGATTTCAATTGGTTGAGAATTATTTACGGCTCTTATTTCCGCTTTCATCTGAGGGAAATTTTGAGAATCCAAATTTCTAATACTAAGTACAGGTTGTGATACTAGAAGAGTTGGAAGCAATAATAATATTAAATAAAATAATTTTTTCACAAAGTCCTTTAAAATTTTGCTTTAAGACGTTTTCAAAAATAAAATAGTTACAAATATAAATAAAAAGAACGCTTACTAATATTATAAGCGTTCTTTTTAGTTGTTTTACACTGTATTAGTAAGTGTTATTTTTTATGTTCCAATACTATAAAATTTATCTCTAATCAAGTATGTAATATTATTGATATAATTTAAATTAGGTTTATCAGGTAATGTAGAGTTCTTAAAAGCTATTTCCATTTCTGATTTTTTCTCATTTGCCATTTCAATTAGCTTATTATATTCATATTTACCAGCTTTTATATCAAGTAAGAATTGACGATTAGGTCGTTTTACGTTTACTTTCCCTTCTTTGCCTATTTCAATAGCCATTTCTAAAAGTCTAAATACATGCATCATATTCTTAGCGTCATACTTTTTCCCATGACTTTCAGTGCTTATGTACCTATCCTCATTTCTGTTTTTAACCCAATCCCAATATTCACGATACTCTTTGCAATAGATTGAATACCCATTTCTGTTAAAATACAACAATGATTCTTGCTTCAAACTTTTTGGTATAGAACTTAAACAAACATCATTAGAATCAGAACTCCTCATTATACCATTGAGAAGTAGTTCATCTGAATAATACAACCCATAAACATCTTGCATATTCGGAATATTTATCAGTCCACAGTTCTCTTGTTTCCAACCTTTAATTTCAAGAAATTTTTCTAATGGGATTGATCCGTGTTCATAGTTTACAAAACAAAATGACAATATATTCTTTCGATCTTCTGATACGGGATTTAGTATTTTCTTTTTTAATCCCTTTGCTTTTTTAATCTGAGATAAAGCAAATTTCCCAAAAGTATTAGCACAATATTTTGAGAGTATCATTTCTGATTTGATTTCATTTAATAACGGATGTTTATAGATCACTGCCGATTCAGGTGTATTAAGCAATTCAAGTATATTTGGATTGTTTACAGAAAGCAACTGCATAAATCTTCCAAATTCATAAAACATGATATCATTAGATTCATTATTTACTTGAGGTATGTAGTCTAAGCCATAATATTCCTCTTTAGGTAACAAAAATACTCCTTTAATATCTGTGTCTGAACTAGGAGTATCTAGACCATAAGCTCTACTACCGCTAATACATTCTAGTATAATTAAGCCTTTATTTCTTAGATCATCTATTGTCAATAATTATTCCAATATATTAATGAAAAATTCATTTAAATCACTTATTTTAACTTCTGATGATGGTAATTGTTTTGATTCATTCTCAGCTCTATCAATACAACCCTTCATAAACATTATTATTTCAGACTCACCTTTATGTAAGTAAGATTCACTACAGGTTGATTTGAATTCAATTAATTCAACCACTCTGTTTCTAATCACTGAATCGATATTCAATTCATTTAGCATTTTCCCAAATTCGATTGGGGGCATTTCCTCCCTTTCTAAAATCCACAAACATGCAACAGAGGCTCTTAGAGCATAAAAGAATTTCTTCAATTTATATTCTTCTACATTATATATTTCGTCATAGCTCTTCTTTGCCATACTCAAATAATGGTAGATAGTAGCAATTCTCGAATATGACTTGGTAGCAAGTGCATTGAAGCTGTTCAAAAAGCTTTCATCAACTTTATATATGATTGGAGATTGTATTCGTTCTAAAAGTGGTGGATTTGACTTCCAAAGTAGTTTCAAACATTTCCTTATATCCCAGCCGCTAATATCGATGTCATTATTCTCCAAAAAATACTCGACTGTATCTTTTTCTTCGACTAAACTTAAGTACCAATTCTTGTTATGCTTATAGATTACACGTACATCATAATCACTATCAGGTGATGGGAAACCCCAAGCCCTAGAACCTGTCTCACATGCGAGTAGGATTTCAATCCCTTTCGCTTGCTCCAATTCATTAAGGTATTTTATAATCTTTTCTTTCATAATTTTCATTTTAAAAAATTTAATTCCATCTTCTTTTCCATTTAAAAGCTAAATTTAATCCCAATATTTTTCTATTAAATGATAAATAGTTCCATTTTTAACGTCAACTGCCAAATAATTAGCATGAGGATATTTATTACAACGAAAATATTCAACTTTCTCAATACTTTTGATTTCAAAAAAGAAAGAAATCTCTTTTTTTAATTTAGACATTTTAAGTTCAATAAATTCTAGATTCTTTTTGATTTCCTTTCCATTTGATTCTTGGTATTTTGAGTCCGATATGTCAGGAAAAGCTGTATTCAAATCAGATAGAAATTTTAATACATCTACTTTGTCTGCTTTGTATTTAAAGTAGCAGGAATAAAAACTTAGAGGATAGTTAATTTGGATACTCTCAACTAACTTTAATTCTGGTATTCCTTTAGAAGAGTAAATATCTTTAAGTGTTATTTTTTCAGTATAACTAAGTTCCTCTAAAGCAAAATCCACAGTATTATCCCATGCTTTTTTAGAGGCTTTATCTAATTCAGTTTTAGATAGTTCAACTAATTCCTCTCCTTTGTTTTTTACTCTTTCACAAGAACAAAAGAAAATCAGTGTCAATAATAATATAATAATATTATTAATCAACGTTTTATTACACCCTCTGTATCACAGCGGCATAACCTTGACCAACTCCGATACACATAGTAACAAGTGCAAATTCTTTTCCTTGCTCTACTAGTTCAATAGTTGCAGCACCGAGTAGTCTAGCGCCCGTCATTCCCAGTGGGTGACCTATTGCAATTGCACCACCGTTCGGGTTAAGTCTTGCGTCATCATCAGCAATTCCCCATGCTCTAGTACATGCTAATGCTTGTGCTGCGAAGGCTTCGTTCAGCTCTATTATATCCAAATCTGCAAATGTTAATCCAACTTTAGCTAATGCTTGGTTCGAAGCTTCGACTGGGCCAATCCCCATAATGCGAGGTTCAACTCCCACTACTGCTGATGAGATTATTTTTGCTTTGGCTGTTAGCCCATTTTGTTCTAACCCATCTTCGTTAGCTAGCAATACGGAACAAGCACCATCATTCAATCCAGAAGAGTTCCCTGCCGTTACTGAGCCATCTTTTTTGAATGCTGGTCTAAGTCCTGCGAGTCCTTCCATAGAAGTACCCGGTCTTATGAATTCATCTTGACTAAATATTATAGGGTCTTTTTTTCTTTGTGGAATTTCTACCGGCATAATTTCTTTTGCTAATCTTCCATTTTGAGTAGCTTTTGCGGCTTTTGATTGAGACCAGTAAGCAAATTTATCTTGATCTTCACGGCTAATACCATACATTTCAACAAGATTTTCAGCAGTATTACCCATTCCATCAGTTCCATACATTTCATGCATTTTGGGATTAACAAACCTCCAACCAAAAGCTGAATCGAACATCTCAGCGCTATTACCCCAAGGTTGTGCTGATTTGGAAACTACATAAGGTGCTCTTGACATACTCTCAACTCCACCTGCTATCATTACGTTACTATCACCCAATATCAAAGAGCGTGATGCATGTATTGCTGACGCCAATCCCGATGAACATAGTCTATTGACAGTTTCACCAGGAACTGAGTGTGGTAACCCTGCTAATAGGGCAGACATACGTGCCACATTGCGATTCTCTTCTCCTGCTCCGTTCGCATTTCCAAGTATCACATCACCTATATTTTTTGTGTCTAAGCTAGGGTTTCTTTTTACCAATTCAGCTATAGTCATAGCAGCCATGTCATCAGGACGAACTGCGGCTAATGTACCTTTAAAATTCCCAATCGGTGTTCTTATCGAATCTACTATATATGCGTTTTTCATTGTTTCTCTATTTTTTTACTTTTTCAATCTTTTTAAATAATTCGAAATCTAATTTTTGAATATAAGACTGATAATCAGCCCATTCATTTTCTAAAAATTTATTTACTTTTGATACTAATTCATTTGTCATTCTCTCTATTCTCTCTGCCATAATCCGCTGAGTAGAGTTTGGACTGCCCATTGCAGAGCCAAGATAATATTGAGCATAACCCAAGTGATGGTTGTAAGTATCTTCTCTTCTTACTATACCTTTTAACCCACCTTTTCCTCTCAAATATATATTTATAGATTCTATTGAGTCTTTTATCGATTTTGTTCTTTTGCTTAGACTATCTTTCTCCAAACCTTTATTTGCTTCCATTAGCTTTTCGTATATACCTAATTTTTCTTCTGCTTCGTTTACTTTATCCATCGCTTCGGTTGCATTACTGATATTAGCTTCTAGCTCTTTATACATTGATTGTACAGCGACCAAATCACTCATATTATATTCTACTCTAGGATCGTTCTCTACTATAAACTCTGCAGAGTCACTTATATTCATATATGTAAACACAGCTTTATATTTCCCAGGTAATACGGAGATGCTACCGGGAGGTGTAGTCTCATTCTCTGGTTTTTTAGAGCCAGGTCTTCTTATTCCATTCGTCTCGAATCCCCAATAGTATCTTTGGATTGCAGTATCTACTTTCATAAAAAGTGTTCTGACTTCTTTTCCAGAGATATCGTATATTCTAACCGTTAGAGAGTCTTTTGAGGGACCTTTATCTTTCTTCTTGTCATCAGTATCATCATCAATGTCTTTCTTTTTTTCTTTTTTCTTAGACTTTGGCTTGTTGATGTTGAATGTGAATCGAACTCCCATTCTCTCATTAGTACCATCATACATAGATTTACCTCCAAATCTAGTGCCTGCTGGTTGCTTTGTCGAAACCATATAGCCAGTATTAACAGGGAATAGAGTCAACGGTTTTTCTAGTATATCAGCACCTTCTTTTGCAACTTCTCTGAATGCAGAAATATCATCAAATATCCATGCCGCTCGGCCGAAAGTCCCAATTACTAAATCATTCTCTCTTTCTTGTATTTCCATATCCATAGTAGGTACGCTTGGGTAACCTTCTGTCCATTTTTGCCAATCCTTGCCTTGATTGAACGATACATAAAGTCCAAACTCTGTACCTAAGAACATAAGATTTGGCTCTATTGGGTCTTGGATAAATGATATCACATAAGATCCTATTTCCTTGCCTTTAAGTAAATTGGTCCAACTATCACCTTTGTTGTTAGTGAATAGTAGATATGGTTCCCAATTATTACGTCTGTAATCGTTGACTACAACATAACATTCGGATTCATTATATCGAGAAGGGCGTATCTGTGGTATCCAAGATCCCTTTGGTGCTCCACCTAGATTCCCGGTTTTGTTTTGCCAGCTATTACCATCGTCAGTAGTTAGTTGTATATTACCGTCATCTGTAGTAACCCATATCATCTTATCATTCAGTGTACTCGGAGCTATGGCTAATATAGTAGTATAGTTCTCGGCACCAGTAGCATCGAAAGTCAGTCCACCACTTGAATCTTGTTTTTGATATTCAGGATTGTTAGTCGTCAAATCAGGTGAGATAATTTCCCAGTTTTCCCCTCGATCTGTGCTCTTGTGTAAATATTGCGAGCCATAATATACGGTCTTATTGTCAAAAGGGTCAGCCGAAATAGCTGCATTCCAATTAAATCTCAAAGTTATAGAATCGTCAGGGTGTACGGGTTTGATAAAGTTTGTTCCACCTGTTTCCAAATCATATCTACCTAGACTACCTCCCTGTGCCATAGCATAACCATAACGGTTATCACTTGGGTCAGGTACTACATCGAATCCATCGCCAAAGCGTAGCTCCTCCCAATAAGCATTACGGATACCGCCACTTCTCCAAACTGAAGATGGGCCAATCCAAGAGCCATTGTCTTGCATACCACCATACACTCTGTAAGGTACTTCATTATCAACTGAGATATGATAGAACTGAGCGACTGGCAGATTCTCTACAAATCTCCAATTAGCACCTCTATCTTTTGATATTGCTAATCCTCCGTCATTACCATCTATTATATGATTAGGATTGTTGGGGTTAATCCAAAATGCGTGATGGTCAGGGTGTACTCCATCTGCGTAATAAGCTATCATATTCTGGAACGATTTACCACCATCTTCGGATTTATCAATTACAGAATGCACATTATATATTCTATTCTCATTCCAAGGGTCAACTCTAATATCTGCATAATAGAATGGACGACCGCCTATGTTTTCAGTTTGTTGATTTCTCCATGTAAAACCACCATCCGTACTTTTGTAAAAACCATTATCTTTTGCTTCTACTAGAGCATATACTATGTCTCTATTGCTCTGGCTAATAGCAAGGCCAATTCTTCCTAATTCGCCTTTGGGTAATCCATCTTCATCTGTCAATTCTTTCCAAGTGTCACCACCGTCTAGGGTCATATATAGTCCAGAACCCTCGCCACCAGATTTGAAAAACCACGGCCAACGGCGAAATTCCCACATAGCAGCGAACATCTTATTAGGATTGCTCGGGTCAACTATTAGGTCTGCTATTCCAGTTTTTTCATTTACATAAAGAACTTTTTTCCAGCTTTTACCACCATCAGTTGTTCGGAATACCCCACGTTCTTCGGTTTCACCCCAAGCAGGGCCTTGCGCTCCAACGTAAACTATATCGGGATTATCACGATGGATTATTATTCTATGAATGTTCCTAGAGTTTTCTAAACCTAGGTGAGTCCAAGTACGACCACCATCTATACTTTTGTAAATTCCATTACCACTAGATTGACTATTACGTGGATTGCCCTCACCTGTACCTAGCCAAATAACATCTGGATTAGATTGCTGAATTTTTACATCGCCAATTGACTGCGTCGGAAGCTCTTCCGTAAGTGGCTCCCAAGTTATGCCATCATTAGGAGAGTACCACAACCCACCGGAAGCAGTACCAACATATATATCAGCTGGGTTGCTTAGATTTACATCAATGGTGGTAACTCTACCACTCATACCTGCTGGGCCTATGTTTCTAGGAGCTAATTCTTTGAATTTACTTAGATCTACTTGTTGTGAAGTTACTATTATAGGTAATAATAAAAGTGCTAACAAAATACTTATTTTCTTCATTCAGATTCCTCTATCCAATTCTTGTCTGTTCGATAAGCTGTACCACGGAAAAGTCCAACTAGCTCACCTTTCTGATTTTTTACTTCTACATCTAATATGGCAGTTTTGGGCGAAAGTGAAATAGTCTTCGCAATAGCGGTTATTACTTCCCCTTCTTTAGTAGCTTTAGGATATTGCATAATAACGGAAGTAGAGACAGCTTTCTTTCCGTATGAATTGGAAGCGAATGCAAATGCACTATCAGCTAATGAGTACGAAATACCCCCGTGCATTATATCAAAGCCATTAAGCATTTCCTTACGGACAGTCATTTTTAGGTGACAATACCCCCTCTCAATAGCAACTAGCTCTATCCCAAGCCATTTGCTAAATGGGTCATTATCGTACATCAGATGAAATACTTTTTCAGCAATCTTTTGGTCAGTCATAAAAGTTCAGATTTGTAATAATTTAATCAAATAATTTAATCAAAACGTGAGTATTTTCCATATTTGTTGTTCGATTTAGCAAGAAATATCATTTATTAATTAATCTAGAATTAGTTTCTCAAAATAGTTCTTGCTAATTCCTTCAAAAAACTATACGTTTACGAGAAGAAAAGAAATACTTCGAAGAAATATTATGAAAAATATAATACTCACTTTATTAATAGCAATAATAACCTCAGTTACAGCCAAAGCTATAGAGATAGACACACTTTGGTATAGAACAGCTGGATCTGTTGTTCAAGAACTTGATTTTACTCCTGACGATAAATATGTTATTTCATGGACGAATGCAATTGAATTTTGGGAAGTGGAAAAAGGAGTAAAGGAATTTTCAATACCAATAGATAACAATGCTGTTGGTGATTATAACTATAATGGCCAATACCTAGTATTTGCAAAAGATAGTACGCCTAAACTATTAGATTGGAAAACGAAAGAAGTTATAGAAGGGTTTGAGAAAGAGGAAAGACCTTTGGGACGAATACGAACCGCTAAATCTAAAAATGAGTTTATGGCTCAAACAATCAATTCATTTAAACACCAATTTTATAAAGATCAAAATATTCTCTATTTCTGGGATATAGACACTAAGCAAAAAGTAGATAGTGTTGTTTCGCTAAATATCTTTGATAAAGATGGCTATAGATGGAGCAGAAAGACAATTGATTATGACTATCTAGGGGAGTCTGATGAATTCGTATGTATAAAGTATGCAGATAATAATAGTTATGAGATTCCAATTGAACCCATGTATCATACTACAAATACTTTTTATCATATTTATAATATTCAAACTAAAGAATTACTTGATTCAATATTTGTTTATCAAAGTACAATTGAAAATAATGGGTTCTTTGCTGATAAATTGAAGATATTGAATGATAGGTCTAAGATTGCGTGGAATTATAAAGGTGGTGAAATTAATTTTTACAAGTTAGAGAATGATGAATTATTGTTCTTAAGTGTATTTAAAAGGCAAGACTTCTCGAAAGTTAATGACATTGAGTTTTCAATGAATGACAAATTGATGAGTTTAACCTATGGCTTATTTATTAATGTATTCAATCTTGAAAAAGGTGATATATTTGCTTCATTTAATACTGGTTCAACATATGGACAATGTAAGTTATCTAGTAACCAACAATACATGATCGCAAATGTTACTAATAGCTTAATTATGCACCCTGTAACTTTATCATCAGTTGAAACGGATAATGCTAAAACCCCTGTCATAATCTCCCCCAACCCAACAAGCAATTTCGTAAGTATAGAATTGAATTGCTCTGAGCCAAAGGTTGATTATCAGATAACTGATATAAATGGTGCGACCGTCTCACAGTCAACTTTAGCAAATCAGAGTGGGAATCTACAACTTGATTTGTCTAACTATTCTACTGGGGTTTATTTTCTGACTATCAACTGCAAGGAACATATGACTTATAAGATAATAAAGGAGTAGGGGCGATGAAGCAAAATGTATTGCTTTCGGTTTTAATGTGACTAAAGTCACTTTTTTGGGGAGAGTGTTTGTATCCGTTGACTAAAGTCAACGGCAATACTTTAGGTTATTTAAGCAAGTTGTATGAATATAAATAGAATGTATTGCCGTCGGTTTTAACTGACGGGTTGAGGAAACTTACACCCCACTTTGGGACTTTAGTCCCATTGTACTATATTGTACTTGTAAAATCAACTAGAGGAAAACAAAATGAAAAAACTAATTCTTGCTGTTATATTAGCAAGCATATCACTTACAGCAAAAGACTTTACCGTAACTACTTTTGGCGGTGTTTCACTTCATCAGAGACAAGTTAAAGATGAAGTTGGTGGAAAGAGCTACCCTATATTAAGTAACAATTCGGAAATAAATTTGAATTTCGAAGTAAGGTATAATATCAACGAATATTTATCCGCTGGTGTTTATTATAGATATGACTTTGGCAATATACAAAGCTCATATATTTCTTTAGATGGTTTTGGAGATCAAGCTCATTTCGATTTTAATTATAGCGAGGACTGGATTGGACCAATAGTCAAAGGCCATTACAAAAATGTATTTCTTGGCTTAGGTTACGGACTTATGGCATCAAGGAGTGATATGCTCGGTGGGATAGCGAATGAGGAATATGGGTTGAAACAATTTACTGCTTCATCTATAGCTTGGCTTATTCAGCTTGGTGGTCAGTTCGAGTTGAGCGAAGATTTAGATCTAAATATAATGATAGAATACAGAGTTAGATACTATGATAAAATAGAAGAGTCTAATATAAATGGTAATTATGTAATCGGCACTCAGAACATAACACCAATGGCAGGAATTTCTTATAATTTTGATTTGTAGATTTATTATTATGAAATATCCTTTAACCTTAATATTACTCTTCGTTTCGTTACCACTTGTATCTCAGGATTTCACTGTTTCTTCATATTTAGGTTATAAGATTTATCAAAATCAATTTACAGAATTCCTAAACTATAAAGATACTCCAATAGATTTTAGATATTCAGAGTTTAGTTTAAATACTGAGTTAATGTATAGATCAAATAAGTACCTGTCTTATGGGGCTTATTACAAATTAGATATTGGAAACAGAGAGTTTATAACTAGAACTGTAAAGGACAAACAAGAAACAGTTCAAACATTAGATGATGTGTTTATAGATAATTGGGTTGGCCCTATTATTAGAGTTCACTACAAAGGATTATTTGTAAGTTACGGATTTAATTTTTTACTAGGTGATGGAAGAACTCACTTGAATATTGAAAATGGTGATGATGACTTTGGGTACCACACTGTTAAATCACCAACTCAGATCATTCAATTAGGGGCTCGATTAGAGTTAACAAAACAAATAGAGTTTAATGTATTATTCGAGTCTAGATATAGGTTCTTTAATTTAATATATGAATCTGGTAAATATTCAACATCTGTAATTGCTACTCGGAACATTACATTAATGGTTGGTGCTTCATATAATTTTGATTTGTAGTTAATTATTACTTTTTAGTTTCTCTATCTTCCCTCGTAGATGCTCTATTTCCTGCTTATTCTCGGTTAGTGTTACTGCTTTTTCTAGTGATTTGATAGCCATTTCTATATTACCATCTCTTTTATAAAGATGAGAAAGAGTTGAATGAAAAAGATAATAATTTTCAAGCTCAGTTATTCCTTTCATCAAAGTTATAGCTTCTCCGATTGACTTAAAGTATGAGATCGCTATAAATTTGTTGAGAAGAATATATGGTGATTGTTCTAACCTATATAAGCTATCGTAGAGAGAGACTATCATAGCCCAATCTGTCTTTTCTATAGAAGGACCTACACAATGTGTTGCAGATATAGATGCTTCTAAAAAATACTTATTAGTTGTTCTTATTTTCACTTTCTGCATATCTATGAACGCCGATTCCATCATTTCTCTATCCCATAGCCTTCTGTCTTGTTTATCCAGTGTGACCAGGTTGTTTTCTGCGTCAAAACGTGCTTTGTTTCTAGAAAGATGACATTTGATTAAAGCCAATAAGCTAGTAGTATAATCATTTCTAAATCGGTGGTTTGTTGTTAATAATTCAGCTAACCGTAAAGCTTCAAAGCACAAATCCTCTCGCAATATTCTATCGCCAGTTGTAGCATTATACCCCTCATTGAAAATAAGATATATTACTCTGTTCACAGAGTGTATTCGCTCCTCAGCCTGATCACCTATAGGTACTGACAGCTCTTTATTCTTCTCTGCTAGTTTCTTTTTCGCTCTGTATATTCGCTTGTTCGTGGTTTCTTCGTTAGTTAATAATGCGCGTGAAATCTCTTTTGAACTAAATCCTGCTAATATTTTTAAGACAAGGGCAATCTGATATTCAATAGCCATAGATGGATGGCAACATGCGAAAATCATTCTGAGTTGCGAGTCCTCAATTTCATTATCTAAAAACATTTTATCAATCGTAGGAATAAGGCTCATATCAGTGTACAATAAGCAAGATACTTCTGACTCGTATTTTACCTTATTCTTATTTTTGCGTATTTCGTCAATTGCTTTATTTTTGGCGACTGAGTAGAGCCATGCCTCTGGATTGTCTGGTACACCTTTTATTGACCAAGTTTGCATTGCCTTAAGGAGTGTATCTTGGACTATATCTTCGGCCTCATCTACTTTGTCATAGCCAATTATCCGTGCAATAACAGAAATCATCTTTCCCGACTCGTGTCTGAAAAGATGATCTATTCGGTTTTCTATGATTTGAGAATTGGTCAATTAATGACACTATTTAGTTGTTTTACCTTCGTAAAGTTCTGTGAAGACTTTGTCTATAGGCTCCCAAAACTCGATTTTATTTCCTTCTGGATCTATGATATGAGCAAATTTACCATACTCGTAAGCCTCAATCTCACCAACTATTTGCACACCTTCAGAACGTAGATTTTCGATTAATTTTTCTATGTTTTGGACTCGGTAGTTAATCATGTATTGCTTGTCGGATGGGGAGAAGTAATCGGTATTTTTATCAAAAGGGCTCCATTGTAGATATCCCTTTTGGTCAGGATTATCGGAGTCTCTGAACTCGAACAAAGATCCGTATTCGTTAGTGACTAAACCTAGCTTTTCCGAATACCAATTCCTCATATTCTCGGGGTTATCACTTTTGAAGAATATACCACCAATTCCTATTACTTTAGGTTCTTTATCTTTACTATTACTCATTATCTTACTTTACCACCACGCTTGTCTTTTACATTAAAATCTGTCATTTGCATAGTTGTAAGTAACTCACCTGGCGCACCATATTGCTCAGTTTTTATCAGCCCTACTCCTTCAGCAAAGTAGTAACGAGTACGAACAGTTTTATTACCATCTATTCTGTGGTCTTTATACATTTTTAGTTCACGCTTGTTTAGCTCTCTAATTTCTTCCAGTACCCAAACTTGATATTCACCTTTAGGTACTTTTATAGTTTGTTGTCCACGCCAAATAAAGCCTTCTTTGTTCTCTACTTCATCCCCTTCTTTCGGATTGTTGGGGATTACCCAGCCAGTCTGCAATTCCTTGTAATACCAATCATTGACAGTAAGCAAGTGGGTTCCATCTTGACATTTGACGAAGTAGAAGTTCATACTTTCTTTACCGTCACGGCATGCTCTATAAGCTTCGAAAGGAATTCGTTCACCATTTCGGACATAGTATATAGTATCCAATCCGCAAAGCTCTAACTTATATTCTTCAGTAACTTCATTACCATCAACTGTTTTCACTACATCATAAGTCCAGCTATTACCTTCTTCGATAGGAAAATACATAGATGTAAGTCCTTTGTCTTGGAAATCTGTACAAGGAGGTTGGAATCCAGTTGTTTTACATCCGTAGATAGTAACAGCGATTAGAACTATTAATAATTTTTTCATTGTTTGGAGTCTTCTATTATTGCTATACATTTGAGTTCAATTGCGATAGGAGTAGGTAAGCTATGGATACCTAGTGTCGTTCTCGCTGGCTGATTATCTTTGAAATATTCAGCATAAATCTTATTATATTTTGGAAAGTCATCTTTCATATTAGTAAGAAACACAGTAACATCGATTAAGTTACACCAATCACTACCACATGCCTCTAAAATCATCTTCACATTATTAAAAACAGAGTGGCATTGTGTCTCTATATCATAGCTTTCTATATTGCCATCAGCATCCAAAGTTACACCCGGGATTTCCTTTTTCCCTCTCTCTCTAGGCCCTACACCCGATAAGAATAGGAGGTTGCCGACTTGTCTAGCGTGAGGGTATAGTCCTACTGGCTCTGGTGCTTTATCCGAATTTAATCTAATATCATTACTCATATTTTCACTACAAAAGTATTATTTTCAAATTTTAATTTTTGTAATATAATAAACAGCGACTACATTACTAAATGAAAGTAGTTATAATGGGTTTTATTGAGAGTAAAAAAGTAAGTTATTCTTTGATTAGTAAGTGTACTTTTAGGATTCCAGATGCATATAATTGCACTTGATTTTTAATCCAAACAACAATGAAACAGTGTATGAAAAATAGATTTTCTCAGTATAATAAAGTCGAAAGACACATATAATTAGAAAAGAAGTTAAGAATGATAAATATAGATATCGAGAAATTAGATACCCTAATACCAAAATATAATTAAAAATATTTTAATCACTTCACTACTTCAGATTTTAGTAAATCTAAGATTCTGGTTGCAAATACTTTTCGCGAATAGTCCTAGATATATCTTCACTAGTACTACTTATTTCAGAATTTGAGTTATTAGCTATTTGATATGGTAATCCCCAATAAACGAGTTTTTCTTCTACAAAGATAAAGATATAATACTCTATTTCTACATACGAATTCCTTTCTGTAACAAGGTACTTGACATTATTGTATGTATATAAGTCTTGATTAATTTCATCATTAATAAGGTCGATACCAGGTCCATAATCTGAATTATCAATTACGGTTCTGACTTCTTCTAAGCTCATACCTTTATGTATATGTGCTAATTCCTCAAATAGAAAATAAGTACAACTTGAAACAAAAAATGTAAGAAATATAATTGTTATTTTTTTCATTATGAACCCCTTCTTGTCAAAGTAATAAATTTAGCATATCTCGTTTGGGACCAATCATAGCTTCATAAGCAAGTCCAGAGAAAAAATATTTTTCGCCTTCAAAGACTAGATAAAATTTCGAATAAACGGGTACAGACATAGTAGAATTTTTTGATGAACCATTGCTATCATAAGATTTAACACTCACTTTTTCAAACCCAGTAACTTTTTCCATTACTATGATTGTATACTCTTTATTGTTTATTTTTTTAGTTACAGTGTTTTCACTATTTATAACTTCTTTAAACAATTCTTTTGATCTGGTTAGAGTAAGATTACTGTTAATTTGGGTTAAAGCTTCAGACGTCACCCCTGTAATTCCGCATGAAGATATAATAAGACTCAGTAATATTATTAGTAAGTATCTCATTGATTATCCATTGTTGTTTTTATCAATTCACCTAATTTCATTCCAACTTCATTCGCCTTTTCATTATCCGACTTTAAAAAATCTTCAGGCATTCCAAAGAAAAACAAGCTGTCATTCTCAAAAGCATAAGCGACATAAGTGTATATAGAATTAGATTTTACCGCCCTAGCATATATATCAAAGTGATATAATAAAACACGGTAGTCGGTTCCACTTGTGCTTTTAAAAATCACATTCGTCTCATATAAAACTGGGAATGAACGGCTATCTCCACTATACTTAGATAAGGGATCACCAATAATCGATTTATTCAAATGCTTGTAATTCATTCGGACATTTATATTACCTCCACATGAAACAAGAGTCACAGAAAAAATTAAGATTAGAATTTTAAATTTCAATTTTTATCCTCATTAAAATCAATGCAGATTAACAAATGTATTATTGTCAAGATTTAATTTTTGTAATATAATAAACAGCGACTACATTACTAAATGAAAGTAGTTATTATAGGTTTTATTGTACAATTCTAATCGGATGACCTTACCTCACCACCTCAATTATCTCAGTTTTAGTAATAGTTGGGGTTGTTAGCTTTATGTAGTAGCGGCCATTAGTATATTTGCTTAGGTCTAGGTTTATTTCTTGCTGTCCCGCACTTGGTGTTCCAGAGTAAACCGTTTCTATCTTATTACCAATTTGGTCGAAAATTACAAGATCTGTCTGACCTGTTTCGATTAATGTAAGATTGATTCTTGCGTTGCTATTAAGTCCATCTGTCGTTACTACCATATCTACGGCTTGGCCATTCGGATTAATTAGTCGTAAACCACCTTCTTCACAAATACCAAGAACATTGAACTCGCCAACACCAGGTTCAATGTCATAATCCACCGAATCGCCATTAGCATTATATAGCTGGAATTCTGTGATTACTAAACCACTTTTTACTGCTGTACCTAAACCCACTTTCATTGGTACGGCGGCTATTTGTGGTACTCCACTTAGTTCGCCATTGATTTTTATATAAGATTTATTGTCTTCAGAAGTCACTTGTATTGACTTGTCGATTGGGGCAAGTAGTGTCGAATTGTAGCTCACTGTCGCTGAGAAGTTAGTGGCAATTTCGATGAGCCCTTCTGGTTTTATTTTCCCTAAGAATATCCCTAACTCTACAGCCTCACCAACGTAAGCATCTGGTACTTGGGGATATACCTCGCCACCGATTCCCTCTGCGAATAGTAGAGAACGAATTGGTGAGCCAATACCGTCATAATGGAAATCTAAGAATGAGTTAGTCTTACCACCATATTTGGCAGTGTAGTTCAGTTGAAATTCTTTCTCTTCACCTGCAGAAATGGTATAACTAATAGGTGCTGTATTAAGAGAGAATTGCTCCGTATCTGGGCCACTAAGTCGTGTGTCCGTGATAGTGATATCAGAAGTTCCAACATTCTTAACGAGTACAACAGTTGTGTCCTTGTCTTCACCTAATTCAAAAACTCCGAAGTCAACCACCTCCGCAGTTGCTTCTATGACTGGGTCTATCCCAACCCCACGGATATTAATTGTATCCGTAAAATCACCTATAGTTGTTCTGATAGTAGCTACGGCTGTTCTATTGCCAAGTGCTGATGGTGTAAACTCGAACATCATATCCTGACACGAATCCTTCGCCAAGTAGAAATCACCTGCCCCACGAGGAATAAGGAAATCTCCTGCATCACCACCCGTTATATCAACACCAAGAACGTGAAGGGGTGCATCGCCTGTATTGCAAATAACCGAAGACACTATCGTATCTTTCGTACTACCATCTATCATCTGCCCCATATCAATGTCATTATTCTGTATTACCGGCTCAGGCATTATAATAGAAAACACTGCATCCGATGTGTCGGATTGTAGGGGAGGAAGTTGTGGGGCAAATTTCATTACCAAAAGACTATCATGTTCTGTATACAGTCTTACATATCCGGCAATTATAAAACCTTTGTCTTTAGTAGGGTATGTAGAATTTGCTATTTCTTGACCTTTGCTTCCGAATACATTTGAACCTACTAATTCACCAGTACTTAATAACTTAAGAATCCATATATCAGAAGGGCCAGTTCTCTCTAATTCTGTTAAATCTCTATCGTATGAAAAAGTGCTGCCTAATACAATAATTTCGTCTTGATTATTTATAATAGAATTTATTGCATAATCACTTTCTGATCCCCCGTATGTTTTAGACCATTCAATTTCACCATTGTCATCTAATTTTAATATCCAATAATCAGCTTTCCCCTTATTACCAACTTCTTTCAAATCGCCATCATTTGAGCGTGAATCACCAACTATTATGTACCCCCCCTTCAGAAGACGTTTTACTGATTGGAGGTTGTCATTATCCGAACCGCCATAAGTTTTAGACCATTCAATTCCTCCGGACTCATTTAATTTTAATACCCAACTATCATACCTTCCTTTATTACCAGCTTCTTTCAAATCGCCATCAATCGAATTACTTACACCAACTATTAAATACCCACCATCAAAGGTTTGAGTTGCTGAATTCGGAGAATCATCTCCTGAACCACCGTAAGTTTTAGACCATTCAATTCCTCCGGACTCATTTAACTTAAGTATCCAACTATCACCTTTACCTTTATTCCCAGCTCCTTTCAAATCGCCATCAATCGAATTACTTACACCAACTATTAAATACCCACCATCAAAGGTTTGCGTTGCTGAATTAACGTAATCAACAGCAGTACCACCATAATTTTTTGTCCATTCTAATTCACCAGCGCTATCTAATTTAAGTATCCAACAATCTCCTTGTCCTTTATCCAGACCAAAAAAACTTTGACTCGTACTAATAAGGAAATACCCACCATCTGAGGTTTGAAATACTGAATTCAAAACATCAGATTCGTCAGTTCCAAATGTTTTTGACCATACAATCATACCTAAACTATCAACTTTAAAAACCCAACAATCTTTATCGATCCTATTCTTATTTTTTTCAACGTCTCCGTCATATGATTGGCTATATCCAGCTACTACATATCCTCCATCTGAAGTTTGGATTATTGAATTAGCCTGATCAGGGAAAGAACCACCATAATTTTTTGACCATTCAAGTTCAAAAGGATTATCATCCTTTATTATCTGATCAACTCTAATCAAGCAGTTATCAGATTTTTTATTACTTACGAGCCAATCATCAATTAAACCCACAGCATTATGGTCAAGAACAGTCCAATTATTTCCGTTATCAGGACTAAAACTTAACCTTACCTTCTCATTTTCAGATACACCTTTCCAAGTAATTTTCGAGTCAGAACCAGCTAGAAATACTTCTCCACCATTTGGATGTACTACTTCTAAAGATTTAAATGTTAAATCTTGCTTTTCTTCCCCCGAAAGTAAAGAAATTGTATTTACACAATATTCACTTTCAAAACTCATAAGTGTATAGAGCTTATCTGAGGATAATGACGTATATCTTATTTTAATTTCACCTGAATTATTCTTCTTAATTATCAAAGGGAGTGGTGTTAATACTTCATAAAGTCCTAAGTCTGGTTTAAATGAAATATCATTTATAATTTGAATTGCTTTCTTGGGTTGAATTATAATTGAAGTATCTAAACTAAATTCACCCATATTTATGAAATTGTTAGATAATACCAATAATCGCGTTTGAAATTCACTTAGATTAACCATTAGGACAAAAGTCATTAAGTTGGATTTGTTAAGTATAATTAATTCTAATTTGTTTGTACATTTAGGTTGACTTTCCCATACAATTTCACAAGGCAAATTTTGTATCTCATTAGCTACTATTACAAATGCTTCATTAAACTCATCTTGGGATATTATTTCATTATATACTCTCCCATTTGTAGTATTTGAAATATTCTGTAATAGTTCTATTGTTCTATCTCCAATGATTATTGAAAATATTCTAGTGTTTTGGGTTTTTGCTGCATTTATAATTTTAGCTTCATTTCCTGATGCAAAACCATCTGTAACAAGCACAATATTTTTATCTGGGTACTTAGCTTTATTAATTGCTAATAATGCTCCAGCCATTGGGTTTATAAAGGCAGCATTAAAATTTGTTCCTCCACCAGCTATTAAGCTTTCAACTTTTGATTTTAATTGTGACTTTTTTGTTGAGAAGTCACTAATATAAAAATTGGAGCTATTGAATGCAATTAGTGCAATTTCACTTCCATTGTCTGGCAATAAATCTATAAATGATTTAATTGCTTCTTTGGAATTCTGTATTCTTTCACCACTCATTGACCCTGAAATATCTATAGCTATTACTACTGAAAATGGTTCTTCTTTTTGCTCTGGACAACTCACACTAATCACATCTCTCGGTTCACCGTTTTCAGTTATCTCGAAGTCGGCTGGGGTGTGGTTTAGTATTTGCTTTCCGTTTGCGTCTATAGAGTAGAACTTCGCTTTCATTATCGGGTATTCGCTTGTGTCTATGTCGAATACTTCAAAGTACTGGGCGCTTGCTATCATTGGTAGTAGTATGATTAGGAGTATTATTTTTTTCATTTTAGTTCTGTTGTTTATTGTATTCTATTTTAGTTTTTTATGTTGCCTTCGACTCCGCTCAGGCAACGTACGACACCGCTCAGGCAACCTACGGCTCCGTTGGTTGAGCGGAGTCGAAACCATCGGAGTGAACTGCTCTAATAAATCACCCTAGCCCTCTTAAAATTCAAGAGGGAATCTCATTGTTCATCAATAGATTGCCGCGTCCTTTCAGTCCTCGCAATGACCACATTTCGCCCTATTTTATAGGAGTCTCTACTATTATCTCTACTGTTCTGTTGTACATCCTACCTTCGGGTAGGTCGTTGTCGTATAGTTCTATTTTCTCCCCATATCCCTTACTTATTGCATTGCTGTTTCCTAGTGCTTTGTTGGCACTTTCAGCTCTGCTGTTCGATAGTCGTTCATTCAGTGCTTCGTCACCCATACGGTCTGTGTAGCCCTTGATTTGGATAGTTGAGTTATCTTCAATTCTTGTATCTATTATTTCTATTATCTCGCTATTTCTTCCAGATATTTCTGAGCTATTGAAGTCGAAAAGTATCAAATTGAATTTGTCTATTCGCTTGTCACCGACTTTGTTTATTGCTTTTTCTGATAGCTTTATCATCTGCATTGGGAGCTGCGCGTTAGCTTCGGCTGTCTCGCCTCCCTTCGTAAGTACTAACTTGTAATCTAGAGGTGAATCGAAGCGAGGTGTTGTTCCTTGCTCTTGTTCCAAATTCCAATCGATTGATTTAGGAAGTGTACCATTTCCATTATACTCTTTAAGTGTAATCCCATTTTGACTTACTACTACTTTCCAGTTTTCGTAGTCTTCGGTTCCTTTGTATTCAGTCATAAATCGAAGTGTTGGTGGGTCTGCCTTTCTTAGAGTATCTTTCGCCATTATAACATCAAGTATCTGATTGTCAGAGCTATATATTTCCACCCTTCTGTTTTCAGCAATACCATCTTCTACTGTAGTATTTGAAGCATTTTGTGGTAGATTCCGGGCTTCTGTTTTTATTCTATTAGCATCTATACCCCAAGCATTTACAAAGTAGTTTTTAACTTCAATTGCTCTCTCTTGTGATAACTTCGTATTATCTTTTTCTTCACCTGTATTGGAGTTTGTACCTATGAGTTTAATTGTAGATTTTGGATTGTCTTTTAATCGTCTGCCTACTATGTTAAGTAAATTGTAATATACTTCTAAAGTCTCATCGTTTATAAGTGAGCTTTCTGTAAACTCTTCTAACTTTTTATATTGAGTATATCTATCTGGCACCACACTACTATTGTGATCAAAGAAAATATATGGTAAAAGAGGGTGTATAACATCACTTATGAATTCTTCTACTTTCATAGTTGCTACTGAGGTTAGATTACCATTATAATCTACACCTTTAGCCGTTATCGAAATATCGGTATTCTTTAGTGAAGATTTATTCTCATTTGAGCTTTTACTATTTTCTGCAAGACTAGGGTCTAGCAACCGGTGCAAGTATTTTTTTTCAACTGTTGTGGTTATAATTTTAGTGTTACCTTCTATCTTTTCAGACTCATCTAATACTCTAGTGTTAATCAATTTTATAGATGGTTTATTCTCAGTTATATATTCAATAGTAGTATCTCTGACGATAACTGTATCTCTGATAATTTTCCAATCTCTGTCATTTTGGGGAACATATTTAAGAGCTATGCCGCCTTTTAGTTCATTAATAGACCAATCAATCCCATTCACAACATTCGAAAAAGCGAAATCGAAATTCACTTCGGGCATCAGCCTAATGGAATTATCACTATTCAAAGGTAGCTCATAGCCAATACCAGCAGAGAGGAAGAGTCTTATTGAGTTAAGTTCTGGTATATCATCACTAAATTCATTTCTTGTTCTACTACCAGTATCAAAACCATTCTCATCTACAAAAGTACCTCGATCCGAAGGTTTTGATAATGTTTCTACTTGGTCAAATGTAGCATTAATTACATTGCCAACTCCGAACCCAGCATAGAAACTTAAGTTAGGTATAATCCTATATCCTGCTAATATTCGAGCAGTCACCGCTTGTATGCTAGAGTTTATTGTGTGGGTAAACTCGCCATCTTCGAATGTATTATCAATAATAACTGTTGTTTGATCATATCTTCTAAGTTCACCACTTATATCTGTATATCCTAAGCGAGCTGCTAAGAAAAGATGGCTAGTCATATCCATCTCAAATAGCGCTCCCATTGACAAACCTAGTCCATCGCCTTCTTGAAAATTAGTACAACAGTTGGGTATTCCAGGTAATGCTCGGAAATCAGCCGAGTGCATATTGAGGCCATAGTCAGCATATACACCATATTTCTTTGTAGAGCTTTCTTGTGCATGGATTTGGATAGATAATGCTAAAAAGATAGTTAGAGCAATAAACCGCATAATAAATTTCCTAAATTTCATATTCCTTTACTATTAATAATATGAAAAATAAAAGGATTTTACAATTTAGAATGAGTTATTATTTACATTTATACTTCTTTTTAATTCCAATAGTAAACTTGGTAGGAGTAAGAATTAACAAAGATTATAGAGAAGAATGACAATTTTACATATTACTTTACAATAGAATTTGTACAAAAAGTATAAAAAGCTTAAATTAATTAACCAATTTTATTTAGATACAACTTTTTCTTGGAGGACGAATCTTGAAGTCTATTATAACTTGCATATTTTTAATTTTCACATATCAACAACTCTTTACTGATTACAAACAAGCCATAACTAATCTGAATCAAAATAATATTGATTCTGCAATTGTGAATTTTGAAAATGCCGTCTCTGAAGGTGACAACGCTGAAAAAGCCTCACTTTACTTAGCAATACTTAAAGAATACGAAAAACCGGATCCAGAATTCGTATTTTCAATTTTAAAATCTAATGTTCAATCTTATGAATATATAACAACAGCACTGTGGGGAAGCTTTTTTTCTAAAGCAATGAACAGTAATCACGGAGATTTTTTCGAATTGCTTGAGGAAGAAGTTGAGTCAATAGAATACAGCCAATTAAGAAACAATATGTATGAAGCTATTGGTGTTTATAATAAAACTATTTCCAATTATTCTAAGAGTAAAGATTATCTTAATAAATTGAATAATTTTCATAATTGGCAAGTAGTAGGTGTATTTGAAAATACATCAGGCTCTGGCTTTGACAAAGAATTTGGCCCTATATCGAATCCCAAAGAGGACAATGTATTCTACAACAAATATAATGCAAGGGTTAAGTGGTTCGAATCGAATTTATTTGGTAAAGGCGAATGGCTACGTTTCAATTATTTATTCGATAATATTAATTCTATAATGTATGCACAAACATTTATAAAGTCTGAGAAAGACACAACAGTACAAGGTAGATTAGGAGTATCTGGTTCTGTAAAAGTTTGGACAAATGATCAGTTAGTCTTCAAAGAAAAAGAAGAACCTAACAATGGACAAGATTCGTATATTTTTGAAGTAAATTTAAAGAAAGGTTGGAACAGAGTTCTAGTTCAAATCGGTTCTAGCGAAATTTCTCAAGCTAACTTTATTTTTAGACTTACAGACCCAGTAGGGAAAGACATAGAGAATCTTTCTGTAAGCTCGTCTTATATGGAATACCCTCGACTGAAAGGAGAAAGTATAAAAACATACAAAGACAAACATGAAGAATATATAGAAGGTTTAATAGAAAAAGAGCCGAACGAAGTAGTATATAGATTAATATTGTTCAAGGAGCACATTTTCACAAATAATTTCAAAAAAGCAAATGAGCTAAGAAAATCGATTCACAAGATTATGCCTAATACTCTTTTAGGGAATTTAGTGGATATGGAATATTTTGCTATAACTAAAAATTCTACATTATTTAATAATACTATCGAGAAGATAAAGTCATACTCTGACACCTACCCAGCTCCCCTATTTAACCTTTGGAGCCAAGAGCTACAGAATAATAATATTCCTGCCCTTGAAAAGATACTCGATAAAATGAAGATGTACCCGAAATATTTTGATGAGAATAGTATAAATCAGCGTGAAATCAATTTGGAAGCACTAAGAAACAACTACCAAAGTATGATTAAGAAATGTATAGATGGTAATAAAGACTTCCCAAATGAAATATACTATGTAAACATATTGATGAACTATTACTTTAGTGGTACTAAAGAATATGATAAAGCTATAGAAGTTGTCGAAAACTATCTAGAAAAAAATCATAATTATAAATTTACAACTTATTTATCATCTCTGTATATACAAATCGGAGAAAAGGAAAAAGGAATAAACATAATTAAGGAGTATTTAGATGATTTCCCTTACGCAACAGCAGCTTACGACATACTAAGCAATATATATTTTAATTCAGAAGATTATAAAATCGCTCTGGACTATATAAATAAAGGTTTGGAAGTCTCTCCATACTATGCGCCTTTTCATTCGTCTATAGCTCAAATCTATCAACAGATGAATGAGATAGAAAAAGCTAAGCAAGCATATAGAACCTCAATAGAATATAACCCTCTAGACTATAAAAGTAGAACACGTCTATCCAATCTAGAAGGTGAAGTAAATGTATTCGACAAAATGGAAAGCCCCAATTTGGATTCTATATTCAAAAGTTCAATAACTGAAAGTGAATATGACATATCTTATTTGCACGATGAGGTACAATCAGTAGCTTATGCTAATGGAGGGTTCGAACAAAAATATTACCTACTTATAAAAGCAAACAACTCTAAAGGATTAGATATTTTAAAAGAGTTCGATGTTCCTGTATATAGTAATCAAACATATCAGATAGAAGAGGCCTTTCTATTGAAAAAAAACAACTCAAAAGTTAAAGCTGAGGAAAATGAAACTTTCCTTGTTTTTCCTAACATTGAAGTTGGTGACGCTATAAAGATAGTTTATAAGATTTGGACTTACAATGGTTACGCTATGACAAATCATTTTTGGGACGATTACCAAATGAATAGTTACTTTCCAGTTCATAAAACCAAATACACATTAGCAGTAGAAGGAGATAAAAAATTCAACTACCATGTATCAAACAACGATACATTAAAACCAAAAATTTCTAAGATAGGTAACTACAATATCTATGAGTGGGAACTAGAAGACTTAGAAAGTATTAACTATGAATCATATATGCCAAGCCCTAAAGATGTAGCAACGTGCTTATATATATCAAGTATTCCAACTTGGTCTTATGTTGTTGATTGGTATAAAGACTTAACAAAAAATAAAATCGAATCCCATGACTATTATAAAACATTATTAGACGAACTAATTAGTGATAAAGACACTGACTACGAAAAAGCATTTAAAATATATCAATATGTAGTAAAAGAAATAAGGTACTCTTCAATTGCTTTCAGACAGTCTGGATATATACCTCAAAAATCGAATATTCTTCTTGATGAGAAGCTAGGAGATTGTAAGGACATCTCGACTCTTTATGTTAATCTTTGTAAGGAAGCAGGTCTAGACGCCAACTTAGTACTTGTGAATACTAGAGATAATGGTTTGCAAAGTTTACCTCTACCTTCTATTGATTTTGATCATTGTATAGCTCAGTTAAATATTGATGATAACACTTATTTTATAGAAACTACAAATGAATTTCTTCCATTCGCCAACGTTCCTTCTTGGTCTAAGAATCAATTATTACTTCCAATAAGGGAAGGTTCTAATGAACTGATAAATATGAGAAATAATTTAGGTTCTAAAAATCGAGTTGAAAGAATAACTGAACTAACATTCGAAAAGGACAAAGTCATCACAAATAAAGAATCGAAAAAGTTTGGTGACAATGCCTCTATTATGAGAGATATTTATTATTACCTAACTGAAAAAGAAAGGAACGAACAAATGGAAAAAGCTGTTATAGATGAAGATCCAAGTTTAACTATGACAGATTTTTACTTTTCTTCTGGTCTTGAGGGAGTTTCTGATAGTGTTTGTTATTTCTATAAATATGAACAGCCTCAAAAGTTTATTGAAGTTGGAGATATGCTAGTATATGAAGTCGAATGGACAGATAAATTCAATAGTGCTGACTTTGTTGCAAGTTCAGAAAGAAAAACGCCTATCGAATTACAAAGTTATTTTAGTAGTGAAGAAGAGTTAGAGACTATAAAGATAACACTTCCGAAAGACACTAAATTATCTGAGGTGCCTAATAATATAAAAATTTCAAATTCGATTTTCGAATACTCACTTACATTCGAAGTTGAAAAAGAAAAGCTAGTTTGTAAAAGAGAATTTCATTTATTAGCTGATATAGTTAATATAGAAGATTACCAATTATTCAAAGAAGACATAAAGAAATTAGCGAAATCAGATAAAACTAATTTGATATTTAAGAAGATATAATTCTTCTTTTTAGGAGATAAATACCCCTTATAGTAATATGCTATTGGGGGTTTGTTTTTTATGTAAGAAAGAATAACAAACAAACTAAACTAATAAAGTCATAATTCGAATACATATCAATCAAATAAATTTACTTCGTACGACATTCACATTGACTATCTACGTAGGCAATCACATCAGGAAAAAAGGAATTAAATTCTTCGGTAAATAAGTCGTAATCATCTAAGAGGTGTTCTACAGCATCTCCAAAATTAGAGGGGAAGCGCGTACGTTTATCCATTTTCTCAAGAGTAAATTTCAATCCTTCTAAAGATTTATAATTATTTAACCAATCATGTTCAATCATTTTAGGGAGACTAATTTTTAAACGAGGAGGCATTTCATCCATTCTTCTTGAAAATACTCTATAGACATCCTTTGCAAAAATATCAAGCGATGTACCTGAATAAAGTTCCCAATTATTAGCAAGTAAATGGTCATATAGAACATCAATAACTACAGGAGAGTATTTCTTATGATATTGACGTAATCTATAAGTTCCCTTACGTACTAAGTCATGTGTATCTGTATAAGAATCTATTTTCCGATGGAGTATTATTCCATCCTTCACCTTTTTAGGCAGTGCATTCACTGCTTTTATTGAAATAGAATCAGCTATAAAGTTCCCTATAAGGATATCTTCATTATTGCATGATAGAAATAAATGAGCCAGATAATTCATACTACTTTAACGTTTTAAATTTAAAAAATTGCAGCACGAAAATATAACACTTACTATTGCATAATACCTATGAATTAAGTAAGTTAATCAATACTAAAAATCTTACAATATCTATTTTTTTTTAGGAGTATGTATGAAAAATTCATTTACAAGCTTAAATAACAAGTGGAAAGTCTTATATAGTCTTCTGGCTATTCTGATATTCTTCAACTTCCCCTCTATAACTAGTGCACAAGATAATCCTATTGTAACAGTTGTTGCATCTGCAAAAGAAGGCGATGAAGATCCATATATAGAAGTTAAATATGTATTACGTGAAACATCAGTTATTCAAATTGACAAAATAGAAATAATTGATGAGGATGTTAATTATTACGAATTGAAAGAAGATGATATAAGCGACGGTGACATTGATGGTGAAATAGGTTATACCGAGACCGCTGGCCCTACTACAAAAACTTTCAATTGGTACTATGAGCCGACACTTACGAACAAAGATATATCTGGTAAACTGAAAGTTAAGATATTCCTTAGTGCAAAATCATCACAACCTGCCTCTATAAAGATGTATCTGGGTGATATAATGCCACAATATGAAAATCAAACTGGTCCAGTTATCCTGAGAAATTCTGAAGGCCCCACTGATGATTTTGAACCATATACAGGGCTTTCCCCTTTAGGTAATTGGCATACTACTTTGCCAGATGAAGTAAAATTCTATGCAATTGGTTCTGTGACAGATTTCCCTATTTACAGACATAGTTCAAGTAATTTTCACGGAAGACCAACTTTGCCAAGCGGGTCCTCATTTTTTGCTTTTAAAGAAGAAAAGAACACTCGCCAGATTTGGATTAATGCTGCAGCAGGTAAAATGCAGGGAGTTCCTGGAGCAAAAAAATTAACTGATTTCCAAATTCATTATACTGGTGATGAAGAGTCAGGTACTGCAATTGTTGGTATAGCTAGAGAAGGTGAGTCAGATTTAATATCCACCTCTACAACTGATGCCACACTGGAATTAGAATACTCCTCATCTGACCCAGTCGCTTCGAATGAAATTGAAATAGATAAAAAACCTGCGCTTAAGCTAATTGTAACTGCAAATGAGGATTATATTGAAAAGCCACTAGCACCCGAAGATACTTTGGTTTATAAAATTAAAGTTGAAAAGCCAGATGACGAAGGTAATTTTGAACCTGCAGGTGATGTTAAATTATTTATTAGAAATGAGGTTAATCAAGATATTCAATTTGTTGAGCTAGAAGATAAAACTGATGCAAGCGGTGAATTAAATTTCACATATATAATTCCAGAAGAGACTGAGTTTGGTTTATATAAGATTGAAGTATATGCAGAAACAGATGACGAAGATGAACTTAAATCGAAAACACTTAGAAACGTAATTAAAGTCGCACCTGAGCCTGATTTAGTAATAGCTTCTGAAGAAGAAACTTATGAAGTATTACAAGAAGAAACTGTTGAAATTAGTCTTACAGTAAGAGACAAAGATGGTGAAAAAGTAGAAGATGCTAGAGTTACTGTAATCAATCCTTTAAACCAACCTGGTATTGAGGAATATCTTGGAAAAACTAATGGTGATGGGCAATTATTATATAAATATCCTATTCCGAAAGACACAAAAGACTCTGCTTATGAATTTACTTTTTATGCTAATGAAACACTCGATGATGACCAAAAATCTAAACCTTTAAGTGTTAGGGTCATAGTTGGAGATATACCTGTTCTTCTGGTTAAAATTACTCCAAATACTGACTATAAATTGAAACCCAATGAATCTGAGAAAATTGATATTACTATTTCTGAAGAAAAGGACGGTGAAATTGTTCCAGTTGAAGATGCTCAAATTTATATTCAAGATGGCTTGAAAGGTGATAAGTCGTTCAGACCTTTGGGAACATCAGATGCAAATGGAGTAAGAAAGTATGACATTTTGGTACCTGAAGATATAGAACAAGATGAATATGAAATAAAATTCTATGCTTCAAAAGAAAAATATATTGATTCTGAGGAATCTATTGTAATAGTTGATGTAAGTATAGACTCTTGCTGGAAGGAAGGTGCTTTTGAGTTTTGTACTAAAGAAGGATGGGAAGAGAAAGAAGGAAATCCAGTAATAAAAGCAAATGGGGAAGTCCTTATAAATAACTTGATTTCTTTTAGTGGAACAATGGAAATAAATAAAGAAACTCTGAAACTCAATGCAAATGGTACTTTTTCAATAAAAAATGTACCAATCCCTGGTGGTGGTAATGGTAACATTACATTGATGAGTGGTAATCTAGTTAATGTTGAGCTATTAGGTTCAAATGGAGGTTTTACGAATTTATTGAATCAAGCAATTTCTAATGCACCTAAAATATGTGGAGTTCAAATAGAGAAAATATCAGATATTAAATTAATAGGTGGCACAAATGCATCAGGTGTTGAAATTAGTGCATCAATTAAAATTCCAGGATTCTCGCCAGGTTGTGATAAGGATGGTAAAAAACCAGTTGACACAGGCATAAAGGTAACTGGTTTAAAGATACAAAGAAATACAGGTATGTATTTTGATGGTTTTGAAGTCTCTGATTTATCTCCAGCTCCAAAATTTTGCCTTAATAAATTGACTTATAATTATGATCAGAAATCGGATAAACTTGACCTAGGAGCAGAATTCACAGTACCATTTATGACAGTTGGCGCAGGAGCTGCATTTAAAAAAGCAAAGCTTGACAGTGTCGGATTCAAAGGTACTCTTGCAAAAGGAATACCAATTGGAAATACTGGAGTTTGTGTATTGGGATTAGAAGGTAAAGCCCATGGTCTAGCATTCCCACCTCTTGAACTTACTTTTGGGGGAACAGTAAACAACTGCTTAAATAAAGATCTGATGGAGATAACTGCTCGAGCAGGTTACAAAGCACCATCTACTATATATATAAATGGTGAGGCAAACTTTATGAAGTTACCGAGTACTTCTTATTGGCAAATAACGGGTACACCTGAAATCAGGTTTGACTATAATAACGCCTTATTAAAACTGTCTTCACAGCTAAAGTGTGGAACTTTTGATGGGAAGTCTTATGTGCTTAATGGAGCATTTGACATGGGATACAAGGCAGATGGTAACAAATTTACAGGAAAAGTAAATGGTAGTCTGACTTTACCAAAACTCCCTTTTGAAGGATTTCCGTTTGATATTATCGAAGCTAGAATAAAACTTCCTTATACTGCTTCAATGAATGCATTAATAAATATGTCAGAGAACACTCGTCATATATACACTGAATGCGATTTTGCTGAACTTGGAAAGTTTAATTTCCAACTAGATTTGACTAAAGCGAGCAATGACACGGAATTCTTTACTTATAACAAAGGTAAACAATATATACCATCTATTGTTCCTAATGGTAAAAAAAGCAATAGTGTAAGTTCTACACAAGCAGACATAGAAAAAAGTATCGATATACCTTCAAATTCGGAGTGGATGTATGTTAGAATTAATAGCAAAGGACACGCTCCCGATAGCAAATTAATAATGCCAGATAATACAGAGTTGACAGGACCAGATGAAGATGCGAATATTCTTCATTTTAATTCGGAAGATGGCTTAACTTCGTTCTGGTCTGTAGAAGCCCCTATGGAAGGCAAGTGGAAAATTATATTATTAGATGGGTCTGAGGAGGATATTGTTGAAGTTTACTTAACAGAAGGTGATACTCCATTCTTAGTAGCTGCTACTCAGAATGATAATGAAGTTACACTATCTTGGAACACGGATTCTTTTGAATCAACTGATTTCATAGAGTTCTATATAGATGACAATGACGATGGATTCGATGGTTATAGATTTGCTGAAGTACGTGCTACGGATGCAGAATTTAAATTTACTATGGACGATACTTTGGGTTACTGCAATAACTACATATATGCTTATGTGCAATCAGAGAGTGAAGAGCTGCTTGCTACGGGCTATGCAGACTCACCAGTTACTAATGAGAAGACTTCTTTGCCTCCGCCACACGATATGACTGCAGTTTACTACACAACAGGAAAGCTGATGACAGTTGAGTGGATGCCGAATAATATGGAAAATGTAGCTGGATATTATGTGATAGTTACTGACAAAGATGGCAAAGATTCCACTTACGCTATAGCTTATGCGAATGACACGAAAGTTCAATTTAATTTAGAAGATAATGAAGGTGTAATCATAAGAATGGCAGCTATTGATGAAGAATACAGAAGTGGATGCCCATCAGCACCAATTGATATTATTACTGATGTAGAAACAGAACCTATAACAGGTTTAGTTTTCGATGAAAGTAGAATCTCGATAGCACCTAATCCTGTTACTGATAACACTGACATATCATTCAAGCTGAATAGGAACTCTTATGTAAGATTAGAAATTTATGATATGTTCGGGAATAGAATAGCAGTACTTGCTGAAGGTTATTACCAATCAGGTGTAATAAACAACAAGTGGAATTCACAAGGACTGGCAGCAGGTACATATTTGGTAAAACTAGAAGCTGAGGACATATACACAACTCAGAAACTAATACTAATAAAATAATTAACTGATAACGATTAAAATACAAATCCCGGTATTCACAGAGAATATCGGGATTTTTTTATTTAGTGTCGAAGGGGGGCTTCTCGTTTGAATTTATTTATGGAAATACCTCACATCGCTGATTACTGTTCAAGGGTGTTAATCACGAAAAGGTCCAAAATTATCCGTATTTGAATGTATAATGGCATTACTTTGAGAAGGGCGGACAGAAATTACAGTATATGGCTTTAACATTACTTTTCTTGTAGTATCTAAAAAATCTGTAATAACTATAATCTCTATAGAATCACTAAAAGTAAAAAATATGTCTCTATTTTGTGTTTCATTTGATTGTACAACTCTGTAATGAGAAATTTCATTGGGGTTTACATTTCTGAAATATGTAATTCCAGTTTTTGGAATATCAATTGTGTAATGATAAAATTCTTTAGTAAAGTATGTACCATGAACAACACCTACAAATTTGAGACCAAACCAGTAAAGTATAGTAATTACTAAAATTAATACAGAGACTAATATTAGTATATATTTTTTACTTTTTTTTTCATATATAATATCTTGATCCGTATCCAATTAATTTTTTAAATTTTTCCCAATAAATTAAGGGCTTATTATCTTTGTTTATGTAATTTTCATCTACTATTTCACTATCACTAACCGAGTGTAATATACAATCTCTCCAGATTGCAAAATCACAGAATAAGTACCCGAACCAAAATCATCGGCATCAAATTCTATTATGTGCTTTCCTTCAGTAAGATTTTTACTGATATCTTTTATCTCATTGCTGAGGTTGTCAAATATCTTGATATTTACAACTCTTTTCTCTTTTAAGTACAACTCAAAGTAGCCGGTGTTATTCACAGGGTTTGGCCTGATGTTTAATACTACATTGGAGACGTCAACTAATCTCTTTTCAAATGCGCAACACTCAGCTATCAGAACCCCGTCTTTTGTGTTCACTCGTGAATATCCATCGGCAAAATTGTCTATTTTTAAATCGAGTGGTGTATCGTAATCGTCACCAAGCAGTACTTCAGCATTGAGTACAGCCAGAAGTCCATCTTGATTAAGATTACCATTTGAGGAAACATTAATATTATCCATTGATATAGTTAGAGATTCATTCCCTGCTATGAGTCCTTCATTAATAGGTGTGTTGTTAAATCGGGCGATTCTAAAGTTGTGATAAATTGAAAATTCAATTCCTGTCTTATTAGCATCATTCATCAACTGCGCAATTTCCTGTGTGGTCAGTCCAGTCCCTTCTTTCGGAGCTATGCTGATTGGAATATCTACATTTGTTCCAACCAGCCCAGTTACACTTTGCACTGAAATATCAGCACAAATAATACCTCTACCTCGTATCAGTAGTGTATCAGAACCCACTAACCAATCCCCGTTACTTTCAAAGTAAACTTTCTTTTCGAAATCTCCAATTTGTTGAGGGGTGAAGTTAATAGCAACTTCTTTGCTACTATCCACTTCTATTGTAATTGGTAGTCCAGCATTTACATTTATATTACCTGCACCTAGTTCTGATACAGATATTACATCCAGATCACCATTACCAAAATTCCTAATAACGGCTAAGGTGTCTATTGACTCTCCTATACAGACGTCACCAAGGAAAATGGAATTTTCTCTCATATTAATTACAGGTCTATATCCACGACCTATGAGCTCAGTATTTTCCGGCTCTTCACAAATTGCATTATTGTCCATAATATAGTCTATAAACGCTGACCTGTTTTCTATATCTTGTGGATCAAATTGGATATCAAATACTTGGTTCTCACCAGGCGAGAGGTATATAGGATAATTAACCCCAGCCGGTAGTATTACAGTGTAATCATTTGGGTGAACACCTCTGATTCTTATATCATCTATCTCTACACCTGCTGATCCTGTCGAAGTAACAATGGCCTGCCGTGTAGAAGAATTTCCTATTCTTACATCACCAAAATCTTTTGTTAACTCAGTAACTAATGAACGTGTGGCTACAACAGCGCTAATATTTCTGGTAATTTCAAATCCAGTATTAGTTCTAATTGTAACAGTACCATTGTAGTTTCCTTCGTTGGCAAATTCAGCAACAATATTGGCATTAGCACTACCATCAGATGGGATAGTAAATTTCACTGGATTTACTGTAAAAGCATTACTAGTTGATGTAATGAAAACCGTATCTATATCCACAACACAAGCTGTTGGATTGTCCAATTTAAGTCTAAATGGATATTTTGTTCCCGGACATATAGTATCAAAAGCTACTTCAGTTTGCAGTATCTCAAATATCGGCAGATCACCTCTACCTATTACAACTAGAGTATCAAATCCTGGGGCAGACGGACTTTCTAACACTAGCAGAGTAGTATCCCAGCCTTGAGTATTAGGAATGAACTGAACTAATGCCCTACCTATGGAACCATCATCTTGTTTTGGTATTACCAATGGATAATCGCTAGCATTTGCAAGTGAAAACTGATTCAAGAAATTTCTATAAAAATTATAATCTTGTATTGTAACATCACAACCACCTTGATTGAGTATTGCCCACTCGAAAGTAGCAGTATCTCCAATACAAACAGCTCCCATATTGAGTGTATCTTTTTCATCAGCGAAATAGAATTCTTCGCCTTTACCAATGCCTGATATAACTGCAGTATCTCTTACAATTAGAGTGTCCCCTCCGGGAAAACCGTCAAAATCTCTAATTTCCACTATCAGATTTACCTGATAATTACCTAAAGCTCCGGGCTGGAAATGTATGTCAAGAGGTGTTGGAACATTGGGTTGTAATGTTGCTGGTAAAGCTTGTGCAATACTGAAGTAATTTATATCAGGAGCATTCCCTTCTATATAAATATCTACTACATCACGGCATCTGACATCTTTTAGGAATATATTGGCTGCCATTGTGTCCGCCGTCGAGGGACACACGAAACCGAAATCCATATCAGGTATTGAATCTCTGCTGAGAATCCCTGGGACGGTGATACATAACTCATCTATTGCAAGCGTATCATTTGCATTACCCATTAGTCTTATTGGTACTTTCAAGTCGGCTGTGTATAATCTCGGATCTGCGTGAAATGATACAACCCCAACAGCCGAGGTACTTTCTTCGAGCATATTAGGAGTGATACTGTTCGAAGTTGCAACAGTATGTAGTCCTGTAGGAAGAGCATCAACTTCTATTCTTACATTATTAAATGTTTTGTCTTTAGTGTTTGTTATAATGAATAAGACATCCAGAGTATCAGGATAATAAGGGTGGTAATTAGGGTCATTACAATCAGTCTGATGAAGCGTATCAAAAGGAACGCAACCATCCGGCCTTGCATAGAATATACCGTCACCAGCACCACCTGACGGCCCACCACCAGTTGTTGATCCGGCATCGACTACTTCTAGAGAGTCCACTATACCAATTTCTGTAGAAGCTAGGACTTTCTTCTGCCCCGCTCCTACCGATTCTTCATCCCATATTAATAGAACGGCACTGTCCGTATAAGTAAGAGTATTGTCAGCATTTCGATCTTTCCATAAGAATTTTCCAAGTCCTTTTAACGTATTCTGCCCTGTGTAATCTGCCCAGTTCCCGAACATAAAAAAATCAGGTTCCAACAGACCTTGCTCTTTTAGATTGCCCCTTGCCGTCAACCCTGGCTGAACAGGACTGCCCTCCAAGGCCAACCAGAATTCAGGTATCCCAGGCACCACTGCTTCGGTAAACTGTTGTTCTGTGTTATAATATCCATAGGATGTTACAATAGGCGTTCTATCATTGTCACCGATTTTAGTATCTATCAATAAAAGTACACCAACATCATGAGCTTTTGATGAAGTATCCGCAGAGACTGACATTTTTATAAACCCACCACTAGGTCTTTTACTTGGCTCCATTGAAAATAAAAATCTAACATTTTCACCATCTGGCATATTGGCTATTAATTCCGAATTTATCCTTGGAATTCCGTTCAATGTATCTCTGAACAATCGGGAAACAGTTAAAGAATTTTGAGGGGGAGGCATTTCTGTATTTGGATCGTCCTCAAATGGCAACTGGAATATAATATTGTCAATCATCAAGTGAACATGAGAAGTAAAGTTTGGAGGTGTAACTCCATTGCCATCTTCATGATAAATCAAAGATTTCGGATCATCTGAAGGGTCGAGATAAGATGTACTAATATGAAAATGTCCATTTTTTAGTACAACAGCATCCAGTAAGTAAGGAGGAAGCATTCCCTCCAATTTTAACTCCTGTTGCGACTGAAGCAATGATGGTGCAATAATCAACAGAAGTATTAATATTTGAAAAATTCTTTTCATATTATTGTTATCGTTTTAATGGTGTTGTGATCTCAACTATAACTGTTCTATTATAAAACCTACCTTCCGGAATGTTATTATCATATATCAGTGTTTCACCAACACCTTTACTATATATATTTTCAGGAACTACTCTTTCTTTAATCGCTTTCTCAACTGATTTTGCTCTGTCAACCGATAATTGATTGTTGTACTCATCAGTTCCTAATTTATCCGTAAACCCAGTAATACTAACAGATGAATTAGTGTTTATTCTGCTTAAAATAGTTTTAAAAATATTTTCATTTTCTTCATTTATCAGAGGCTTATCATAGTCAAAGAATATTAAATTGTATCTTTCAACAACAGAATCTTCAACTATTTCTCCATCATAATATTTCGATTTTTTCTGATAAAAAATAGGTATTGCAGTAGTAGCTTCGTCAGAATTCCCTTCGTTGTCAACCACTTTAAAATTCACAGAAATATGATTACCTGATATATCTCTTCTTGCCAATTCTATCATTTTGTTTTGGTCTATATCCCACTGCATAGAACTAGAAGGGGAGCCGTTGCCATTTTTCTTCCATAATTGAGAATTGTCAATATTAATTGCTTCTATATCCCAATTTTTTAGATTCTCATCATATTTAACTTTAGGTTCTAATACAATTGACTCAGGACTTATTTCACTATTATGTGTTATAAGTCTGACCGGTTCCAAAATTTCAGGACTGTTTGACATTAACTCTACTCTTCTGTTCTCTTCTCTACCTTCTGCAATGGTCCTATTAGAAATTTCCTCAGGTAATTCACGTGATTGAGTTATGATTCTGTCAGCCGATATTCCCCAAGTATTTACTAGGTAATCCCTAACTGTCTGTGCTCTTGAGGAAGCAAGTTTATTCAGATTAGTACCGTCGTCTGTTGGTTCAACACATCCTGTCACAGTAAGATTTGCTTTATTATTTTTCTGCATTCTACTGCCGACAATATTCAGTAAGTTATGATATACCGCTAATACAGAATCTTGTAGAGTTGACTCATCAAACAGATTTTTTTCTGAGCTACTAATGGTAACATATCTGTTTGCAAGTTCAGAAACACCTGCATCAAAGAAAATATAAGGAAGTAGAGGAACATAATTGTTATTATTCTCTTCAGATACTGTTACTTGTGCAAACTCTAACATAGTACCATTTTCTAACAGACTTTTAGCTTTAATCGATGCAATTGGATTAGGTGTAATCTTAGGTTCTGTGATTGGGTCAAGTATAGGTGCAGGTTCCTTTATTATAACTTTTTCCGGAGTTCCTAATTCATATTTCAGAACCACTCCTGCGTGTAAAGTGCTTACTGACCAATCATTATCACTAAGAACATTCGTAAAAGGAAATATGTAACCTACTTCAGGACTTAAAAATAAATTTTTTGATATTGAAAAATCAGCACCAACCAATGCGTGAGCAGTAATTCTTAGGTTTGTTTCTGTGTTCGGATTAACATTAAAATTTGCTGATGCAATCTGTCTAGTACTTTCACCGTTTCTGAATGTTAGTCCAAATGGCTGTTGTACCTCTTCAACTTGCGTATATGATGCTTGTGTAGGCATAGCTACTCCCGGGCCAAGCGCCATATAGATTTTGTCAGTCAAATAGTAAGCACCCAAAATTTCAAACTGAATATAATCTAAAGATACATCTAATTGATGCTCAGTTGACAAGTAAACTAAAGTACCGTCATCTAGAGAAACTCTAATCGGATTTTCGGGGGTAGACTCAAAATCTCCATCAGCTTTATGAAAGAAAGCCCTGCCGAAAATTGAGAAATTTGTATTAAATGGGACTTCTACACTGTTACCAGCCATCCAACCTATACCGGTTCCATCCTCAAAAGTTCCACAAATAAGCATACCGTCATAGCTACTGAACTGACCTGAGTGCATATTCAAAGCTCCCGCACCAAACATTCCTATTCGGATATTTCTTTCTGATGTTTTCTTTTGGGATAACAAAGAGTTCCCCGCTATTAATAAAATAGCCGTTATAATTAGTATAGTCTTTTTCAATTCACATCTACTTATTTTGTGATAATTATTACTTTATTATACAACACTCGTGAACCATCTTTTAACCTTATCACGTAAGTACCATTAGATAGATCTACGGTGTTTATTTTAAACTCAGAAGCAATTTTACTGCTTATATTAAAATTATTTTGATATACTTTTATTCCTATTTGGTCATATATTTCAACTTCAAAGTTTTTATCCTCAATATCATAAATTAATAAATTCATTTCGTCCACTGCTGGAAGAGGATATACATTGAAAATAGTAGAATTTTTTGTTAGTATTTGACTGTCGCGCCCTCCGCAAAGCCCTTCCACATAGAACTCAGCGGTATTTCCTGTTAAGCATACATTTTGTGATATTTTATCTTCAATTCTAATTGGAGTAAAGTGTGAGTTGCCCCTGAGTACTTCATACTCAATACCAAATGCTGGCCCATCAGCAACTAAGCCATTTTGCCAAACAATTGTCATTTCAGCAGTATTAACACCTCTCAATGTAATGTCTGTATTTGCTTGATCAAGTGCTACACCTCCGTTTAAATCTACAATTCTTAGAGGGTATAGCATAGTCGAATTATAGTAAGTAGTCACATCTATATTCGTTAGAGGGTTACTAGCATCGACTCCTCTAATATCATAAGGGATAACAAATCTTTCTCCTGGGTCGTAATAATGGCTTACCACATTTGGAACTATAGATATGTTAGGTAGAATTTCAGCTTTTACTGGGATATTTGCACTGCCGAATGACCCTCTGATTTCAATAGTTTCGTTTATAATACCCGAATTATTCCCGTTAATAGAAACAGTCAGAGTTATTGACTCCCTCGGGTTCAAAGTTGTATCGATTGAATTTGGTATTATAATCGGTGAAGAAGGGTCTTCTTTTGTGATCCTATCTATAGTCATTGTTTCATAATTACTTGGATTTTCGATAAGGATAACTCTTGTTAAAGAGTCCCCAGAGCATAATGTCCCGAAATCTAATTCAGTAACTGAAAACTTAATATTTTTAGATCTTACAACATAACACAGAGGAATAATTACTGTAGAATCCTGATCACCGTCGTGTTCAAATTGAACATCTATTTTGAATGTACCTTCTGCAACTGGTGTGAAGTCAACAAATAATTCTTCATCTTGACCTGCCGCTATATTGAAAGGAAAATTATTATTTATATTATAAAGATTGCTATTACCACCTATGTACTTATACCCCGTAACAGTAATATCCCTGTCTCCAGGGTTTTCGAGTATTATAGATGTTTGATAAATGTTTCCTTCTTTGTAGAATAATGTGTCACAACCACTAGGACCATATCCGCTTAAATATTTCAATAATCCTGTACCTGATAGCCCACTAGGATATGCTCCATCAGCAATATGTACTATAGCACTACTGAATATTCTGCCTCTTTCAGTGGGATTAAATCTAATACAAATCTCAAGAGTACTGTCAGGTGGTATATTTACTCTCCCATTTGGTCGGACTACTTCGTAGCTACCAGGTGGTGAGATTGAAATAGAGTCAATGTAAGTAGTATCTGTTCCATTGTTTCGTATTGCATCAAAACATATTGTGGTATCAGTACCAACAAAAATATCTCCAAATTCTTGTGAATTAGTAACTATTTCAATTGAAGATTTAATACCTGTACCAGTAAGTTTAACAGTATTCGTGACGTAGCCAATATCAAATAATATCGTGCCACTTCTATTACCTTCACCAGAAGGTCTAAACCAAGCATTTATTCTTCGAGATTGACCAGGTTGTAATACGAAATCAGATGTATCGCCTGTGAAGAAAAATTCTCCTGGGTTACTCATTCTAAAACCATCTATAGCTACAGGTAAAAGCCAACTATTTGTAATTGTGATTGGAATACTGTCAGATATTCGACCGACTTCCTCTGGGCTGAATGTTGCGTCATTGGCAGATAATGGCTGATAAACTTCAACCCCGTTCATAGCATCATCAGAATTATTTTTTCCTCCGAACACCAATGCTAAGTTATTACCATCTATTGCTACTTCACGATTAGACCCCGATTCAACTAAGTTTCCTAGTTGCGCCCAAAAACCTGTGGGTGAAGATGTAGTAGGTAGAGTATAATACTCAGTTTCTCTTATAGTACCAGATGTATTATTCCCACCAACTATCAAATATGAACGAGATGAATCAGTAATACCACCTATAAATGTAACATCTGACTCTGCTCTAGGTAAAATCATATTTGCAGTATATTTCCAACCAGATTTTACATCATACCACTCGCAAGTATTATGGGCATCACCGCTTAAGTTATAACCACCTATAACCCTAGCAATACCACCGATATCAACGAAACTAGCTCCCAAATATCTGTATTCTCGAGGAGCAAAGGCATGGGAACTCCAATCATTATTTTCGAAAAGTTCTGTTGTTGTTGTAGTCCCTTCTTCGCCCCCTGCTGTTATTACTAAATCATCACTATTGGCATCTAAGATTGTACCTAGAAAGTGTCCCGCCCTTTCTTTTCCCATATCAGGTAATGAGAACAGTCTGTTTGTTGAGATTTCTATATATTCTGAGGATGAAACCTTAGAACCACTTCTAAGCTGACCTCCATTCTGTTGGATTCCACCGTTAATTATTACTCTGTCAGATTTATCCCAGGTAGCTTTGCAATCACCTCTACCGATATCCATATCATCTAGACTGATCCAATTAATATTAATCTGTCCGTTTTGATAGTTTACTCTTTCTACTGACTTAACTGAGGCGTAGTTTCCAGAGCTACCAGAATATCCACCAATCACAAAAATACTTGCACTATTATTTTCAGGTATCATTACAAGTGAATGATATGCTCTTGAAGATGACATAGAAGTTACTTTTCTGTATTCACCAGTTTTATAGTTAAATATATAAGCAGAGTTTACGGCATTACCTGAAGAGTTAATTCCACCACTAATCAATATGTTCCCATCAGGAAGAAGTATAGAACTGTGCCCGTGTATAGCTTCGGGAAATGCAGGTAATGAGCGCCATTCGGGGATTGTAGTTTGACTATAATTCGTATGAATCATAAATAGAGAAGTGATAAAAAATATTATAATTTTTTTCATATTATGAATCTTCAGCGAATTTTTAAATAATTAACTCATCTAAAATAACATTTATTTCCAAATTATGAAATAATATAAGATATATTATTGAATTAGACTTGCATTATATTGTGAATACTATAGGTGTTAGAATATCATGTAGTAGTTAAATCAAAAACGAAAAGGTTTTGCAAAGGTAAAAAAAAAGCTCCACCGCAATGCGTGGAGCTTTCTAGTATAACTTGTGGGCCCAGAGGGACTTGAACCCCCGGCCAACGGATTATGAGGGCTAACGCCCATGAGCAGTAAGTTTATATATAACAGTAATTATATTTTGAACATTTATAAAAAGGACTGTGTATGGACTTTTTGTCAAATATTAAGGAATATATTTATTTTTTTGGGGAGGGGAGCCAAATATATAATGGTACCATATAAGGAAAGTAATTTAATTTGACTATTTTACAAAAAAAAATATAATAAATTATTAGGTTAATATTAAAATGGGAATCGATTTAGCTACACGTAAAATGCTTTGGGCAAACTCCGGAAATAAATGTTCATTTCCTAATTGTAATGAAGAATTAGTCTTTTTAGAAGGGGAATCAGTTAATCCAAGTAACATTGGAGAAGAAGCTCATATTGTTGGAAAAAATGAGGATGGCCCAAGAGGTTTATCATTAATGGATTCTGTACAAAGAGATAATTATGATAATCTTATTTTACTATGCAGAAATCACCATAAGATAGTTGATGATCAAGTTAGTATTTATTCTGTTGAAGTTTTAAAAGAATACAAGTATAAACATGAAAACTGGGTTAAAGAAAATTTAACTTTTGATAGTAAAAGAATAGAGAATGAGATATTAATTGCGAGATATATAGATAAACTCTTTGAATTAGCAGAGATTGAAAATTGGTATAATTGGACATCTGGAATTTTTGCTGCTGGTCCTCCTTCGCCATCAATAAATCAAAGAATAATTCGAAAACTAGAGGAGTTAGATCATTATTCCAAATCACGAATTTGGCCTGACAGTCACCAAGAAATAAAAAAAGCATTTAACAATTTTATTTTTATTGCATATGATTTTATTGGGGTATTTAAGAAATTCGCAGTATTTCCCATTATAAATAAAAATGAAATGACTCAAGAGACAATAGATAATCAAATAATTCATACAAGTGCATTTTACAAGTTGGAGCCACATACAGAAGAAGAATATAACCGTCTAGCCAATAAATGGGAATATCATTGTGATTTAGTTATTGATCTAGGATTAGAAATGACAAGAGCAGCAAATTATATTCTTGATTTAGTTAGATTACATATATTCAGTGATTTTAGAATGGATGAAGGTAAACTATTAGTTCAAATGGCTCCAAATTATAATTTCAGAGGAATAAGTTATTGTCCTGAATATAAGGCAGAAGAAAAGAAAACACTTTATACTGATTTAAAAAGTTTTATGGAAATTCGCGATAGCAGAAACCGTTCTATGGGAACTGGTATAAGCAATTTTTACCTATAATGCAATAGTAGTAATTCCCAATCTCAAGTTAATCTTAATCTAGATACTAGTACTATATACAAATTATATAAATTGTTAAATAAGATTTTATACAAACGGACTAAATGTCCGTATTTTTGCTACAGTTTAAAAGTCATTTTTTGAGGTATTTTGTGGACTGTATATGGACTTAATTTTTTAGTTAATCGCCTTTTTTGCTTAGTTATTTAGCGCTTCCCTACAACAGAAAAAAGCCTTGCAACACACCTGTTACAAGGCTTTTCTATTATGTGGGCCCAGAGGGACTTGAACCCCCGGCCAACGGATTATGAGTCCGTTGCTCTAACCAACTGAGCTATGGGCCCTAATTGCTATTATTTCAATCCTGTGAATAATAGAGTTACAAATATAAGAATTTTTTTTTAATACCAAATTTAAAATTCAACTAATCCTATCATTATCCCTAATCCAAATTTAAAACCAGATAAATTGAAGTCGGGATTTATGGAATTTGTTCCCAAATAGTTGTATTTCCAATCTGCATCTTGGCCGAATGTTAGATTATAACTAACATCTGCTCTTAATAATATTGCTAAAGCTAGTGTATATTCCAATTGGATGCTAGGCATAACAAAAAAGTAATCCTTTTCGTACCTATCCATCCCATATTCTGTTTGAAATTCATCGCTATCAAAGGCATTGTAAATCTCAAAGGTCATATCTCCCCAACCGGTATTTATACCACCTAGTACAGCAAAATGTTTGAAAGGAATAAAACCATAGTGAAGACTAAACCCGAACATACTTGCTGATAAACTACTTTGAGCTTCCAAATCAATTCCAGTTGGACTTCCATCTATGTTTGTACCTTTGAATGTAGATATGTTTGACTTTACACTTCCGTCATAGCTTAGCACACCAAAGTTAACAACACTTCCAGAAGCACTAATTGGTGCACCTAATACAAAATGACCTCCCGTTAATTGCATTGTAGAGGGAAAGCTATAGTCTGATTCTGCTTGATTATTAAAGAACGAATTTAGATTTTTTTCATTAAGCATAAGCCAATCGATTGAAATCCCACCCGCAAAAACCATATATTGAAAACGGGCTTTCTTAATTGGTACATCAGGGAAAGGCAGCGGGTCTACTTCATCAACTTGCGCATTTGCTGATACAGAAAAGAATAATAAAATTATTATTAAAAGTTTTTTCATCAATTCAGATCCCACTAATTTAGAAGTTTACTAACCCAACCATAACACCAAAACCAATTTTCAAACCCGATATATCCAAGTCAGGATTAATATTAGATGTACCTAACCTGCTATATGTCCAGTTATTATCTTGCCCGACGATCATATTATAACTTGCATCTGCACGGATAATAATAAAGTTCGCAAAAGCATACTCTAATTGGACATTAGGCATTACAAAAAAGTAATTCTTTTCAAGTCTTTGAATCAATCCAGTAATTGGCGGATTTATCTCTTCAACTGTCCCTCTGACCGAAAAATAGTTTTCAAAAGTAATATCACCCCAGCCAGAATTAACTCCACCAAGAATTGCGAAATTCTCAAATGGTACGTAACTGTAATGCACACTAAATCCGAACATACTTGCTGTAAAGCTATTTTGGGTCCGTGATTCTTCTTCAATAATTTCAGACTCTATACTTCCACCATATCCTAACACACCTAATCTAAGGTTTTCAACCCAAGGAATTCCAGTTACTCCCTGCCCACCAACTAATTGGATAGGTCCTGATAAATCTAAACCCTCAGGATAAGAATGAAATGAATTCAGATGATCTTCTGTAATCATTAACCAATCAAAAGTAATACCACCTGCAAGAACAAAATACTCGCGTGAATCCTCAGCTATAGGACTATCATCGAACTCTACTTCAAGTTGATCATCTTGAGCAAATAATATAAAAGGCAATATTAATATTGAGATTATTGTTAAAATTCTTATCATTTCTATCTTTTGTTTTACTATTAGAAATTAGCTAAACCGATCATCACACCAAACCCAACTTTTAAACCATCTAAGTTGAAGTCTGGATTTACTGTCGAAGTTCCGATTGTATTATGTGTCCATTTCTCATCTTGTGCAAATGTCAAGTTATAACTTGCTTCTGCCCTAAGTATAATATAACTTTTAACAGCATATTCAAGCTGAATATTCGGCATAGCAAAAAAGTAATTTTTTTCTAATTTATCTGTACCAAAAGCACTTATTTGTTTAACATCATCGATTGTCGTAGAAGAAGCAAATAATTCATGTGTAATATCTCCCCAACCTGCATTAACTCCACCAAGAATAGCAAAGTGTTCGAAAGGAACATACCCATAGTGAAAGCTAAAACCAAACATACTAATTGTAAGATTATTTTGAAGACTGCCATAAACAACAGAATCTTGAGAATTAAACATAGGACGATCTACTTGATTAGATTCTATACTACCCCCATAGCCAAAGACTCCAATTCGTAAATTTTGAACCCAAGGTATCCCAACATTTCCTTGACCTCCTATTAGCTGAATTGGACCAGAAAGCCCTATTTCATCACAATCACAAAATTCATTCAAATTGTCTTCATTTATCATAAGCCAATCATAAGTAAGACCACCTGTAACGACAAAATAAGTTCTTGCCTCATCACTAAGTGGTTCGTTATCGAAAGGTAGGTTGTCTATTTCATCGTCTTGAGCTGTTAAAAACATCGGTAACATAAGTACAGACATTAGTATTAATATTTTTTTCACTTTTACTCCAATTTTTTATTTATATTTTGAATACAAAAATAATGAATTATACGAGACTTACATATTATTACGATTATTTGCACATTAGTTTTTATATTTGTAGTCTATTTTTAGACCAAAACTCGCTTAATTATTATGAAAATCACATTTCCAGATGGCAACGTAAAGGAATTCCCACAAGGGACTAGTGGATACGATATTGCTAAATCTATATCACACGGCTTAGCCCGCAATGCATTAGGTATAATCCTAAACAATGATGTAAAATATGAACTCCATAGCCCAATAAATGAAGACAGCACCATAAAGTTTGTAACTTTCAATGATGATGAAGGGAAAGACTTTTTCTGGCATTCCTCTGCTCACTTATTGGCAGAAGCATTGCAAGAACTATATCCGGGAGTGAAATTCGGGATTGGCCCATCTATAGAAAGTGGTTTTTATTATGATATAGATATGCCTGGGGATGGAACTTTATCGTCTGATGATTTTCCAAAAATAGAGAGTAAAATGAAAGAGCTAGCCAAAAAGAAATCGGATTTCGTTATGTCCGAATCTACTTGGGACGAAGCTTATGAGTTTTACAAAGAGAAAGGAAACGAGTTCAAGCTAGACTTGTTAGAAGGACTAAAAGGTCAACCAATTACATTCTGTACTCAAGGGAATTTCAAAGATTTATGCCGTGGAGGTCATATACCAAACACTGGTGAAATCAAGGCAGTGAAACTGCTATCTACAGCATCTGCTTATTGGAGAGGAGATAGTAATAATGCTACATTAACTCGTGTTTATGGTATTACATTTCCAAAAGCATCTATGCTAGATGAATTTCTAGAGATGAGAGCGGAAGCGCAAAGACGTGATCACAAAAAATTAGGTCCCGAACTTGGTATCTATATGATAAGCCAAAAAGTTGGTAAAGGTCTGCCAGTTTGGTTACCAAATGGTACAGTACTTCGCAGAAAATTAGAAAACTTTATCAAAGAAGAATTATTGAAACGAGGCTACCAAGAAGTAATCACACCGCACATTGGAAATTTGGAGCTTTACAAAACTTCAGGTCACTACCCTTATTACGCTGAATCTCAATACGAACCAATGAGTGTAGAAGAAGAACAATATATGCTAAAACCGATGAACTGTCCGCATCATCATCAGATTTATAGTTCGGAATTACGTTCATATAGAGATTTACCTGTTCGTATAGCAGAGTTTGGTACAGTTTACCGCTATGAGCAATCTGGTGAACTAAACGGAATGTCGAGAGTACGTGGATTTACTCAAGATGATGCACATATATATTGTACAGAAGAACAATTAAAAGATGAATTAAAAAATTGTATAGAGTTAACCCAATTAGTATTCGAAACTTTTGATATGGAAGTAACAACTCGCCTTTCTTTCAGAGATGATCAAGAAGGAAAGTATGCTGGTGACGAAGAGGGTTGGATCAAATCTGAAAGAATAGTGAAAGAAGTAGCTGACGAGTTGGAATTAAACTATTTCATTGGTTTAGGTGAAGCGTCTTTCTACGGACCTAAAATTGACTTTATTGTAAGAGATGCTATTGGACGTAAATGGCAACTAGGGACTGTCCAAGTGGACTACGTTATGCCTGAGAGATTCGAATTAGAGTACATAGGTTCTGACAATTCGGCTCACCGTCCTGTTATTATACACCGTGCGCCATTTGGGTCTATGGAGAGATTCATTTCTATATTAATAGAGCACTATGCAGGGAATTTCCCTTTTTGGATCGCACCAATACAAGTTAGTGTATTACCAATAACAGATAGACAAAACGAATTTGCTGAGAAAATAGTAAACTCGCTACTTGCTTCTGGCTATAGAGTGAAATTTGACAATCGTTCGGAAGGAGTCGGTCGTAAAATAGCCGAATCTGAACAAGCAAAAATACCTTATGCCCTGATTATAGGAGATAGAGAGCAAGAGAGTGAAACAGTCTCTATTCGCCAACATACTAAAGGTGATGTAGGTACAGGTACTGTAACTGAAATAATGGAATTATTCTCAAAGCTGAACGAACCAGGCGGCGAAAAAGAAGCGGAAGGGTAATGTTCAAGAAAAAACTATTAGTACTCTCATCCCCAAGTGGTGGTGGCAAATCGACTTTAGCTAATTACCTTATGACTTTGTACCCAGAGATTCGTTTCTCTGTTTCTTGCACAACACGTAAGATAAGAGAAGGAGAAGTAAATGGAAAAGATTATTTCTTCTTATCTAAAGAAGAATTCGAAGAAAAAGTAGGGAAAGGTGAATTTGCTGAATACGAACAGATATTTGGTAACTATTACGGTACTCTTAAATCAGAAATAAAAAAGCATCTGAACTCTGGCAACTCAATCCTTTTCGATGTTGATGTAAAAGGTGCAGTATCACTAAGGAATAATTTCCCTGAAGATACTCTACTTATATTCATTTATCCTCCTAGTTTTGAAGAACTAAAGCGTAGATTAGAGAAACGAAGCACAGAAAGTGTTGAAGAACTAAATATAAGATTAGAAAGAGCTAAAGAAGAACTAACCTACAAGGATAAATTCGATCACTCTATATTGAATGATGTTTTACAAGAAGCTTTCTCGGATCTAGAAGGCGTGATAAAAGACAATATTGAGTAAAACTCACCATATCTGATTGATTAATATAGTCGAATTGTACATAATATTTAGCTTCTTGAACCTTTCGAATATATTAATAAATATCATCATCACAAGTAAATAGAATTCTACTTAATTTTAAAAGTATATAAAAAAAAGACTGTCCTAAGCAGACAGTCTTTAATTTTTACTACTCTAAAAAGAAAATAGACTAGCTATTCTCAAATCTTTTAGAAACTTCATCCCAATTCACTACATTCCAAAATGCAGAGATATAATCAGGACGTTTATTTTGATAGTTTAAGTAGTATGCATGTTCCCACACATCTAATCCTAAAATTGGCTTACCAGAACAACTAGCAACTGGCATTAATGGATTGTCTTGGTTTGGAGTAGAGCATACAGCCAAAGTTCCTTTGTCTGTAACACATAACCAAGCCCAACCAGAACCAAATTGTGTAGCGGCAGCATTAGCAAATTCTTCTTTAAATTTGTCGAATGAACCGAAAGCCGTATTAATAGCTTCAGCCAGATTGCCAGATGGTTGACCACCACCATTCGGAGACATTATTTCCCAAAATAGTTTGTGATTCCAATAACCACCACCATTATTTCTAACAGCTTTGTTTTCTGTATGATTAGCTAATAAACTTTCAATACTTTCATTTTCTAAATCTGTGCCCTCTATAGCAGCATTTAACTTCGATGTATAGCCAGCATGGTGCTTACTGTGATGTATTTCCATAGTTCTTGCATCTATATGTGGCTCTAACGCATCATAATCGTAAGGGAGCTTTGGTAGTTCGAATGACATATTATTCTCCTGAATTTCTTTATTCAAAAATTGTTTTACTTAAGGACTAAATAAATGCAATTTAATTGTATTTATTTGAATAATTAATCCTTTTTTCTGAATCAAACTAGGGAGTTAGATTCTTACAAAATGTGCTGTAAAATGTCTCAGAAATTCCGGTTCGTATGTAATCCTCATTCCTTTTGATTGTGATTTTTCGGAAATAATTTCTTCGAAAGTCTCTATAACATAGTCTATATGACTTTGTGTATATACTCTTCTTGGTATTGCTAATCGAACTAGTTCCATAGGAGCAGGAATCAGATTACCTTTTTCATCCTTCTTACCAAACATAACAGATCCAATTTCACATCCTCTGATACCACCTTTTATATACAAATCGCAAGCTAAAGATTGCCCAGGGTATTGCTCCACAGGTATATGGTTATAAAATTCTTTTGCATCAATATATACTGCATGACCACCTATTGGTCTCATTACTGGTACACCTAGCTCTATTAGTTTATCTCCTAGGTAAGTAGTACTTCTTATTCTATAATGTAGATAATCTTTGTCGAACACCTCTTCTAATCCAATTGCAATTGCTTCCATATCACGTCCCGATAATCCACCATAGGTAACGAAACCTTCCTTGATTATGAGAGTATTGATACAACTATCAGCAATCTTTTTGTCTTTTAGTGCTATAAAACCACCCATATTTACGAGAGCATCCTTTTTAGCACTCATCACAGCACCATCAGCTAAAGTGAACATTTCCTTTGCTATTTCTCTGTATGTATATTCTTCAAATCCATCCTCTCTTTCAGAAATAAAATATGCGTTCTCGGCAATTCTACAACAATCAAGTATATATAGGACTCCGTATTTATCACAAATACGTTTGACTTCTCGAGCATTATGCATACTTACTGGTTGCCCTCCCCCGCTGTTATTAGTGACAGTAAGTATAACAGCTCCTATATTTTCTGCACCGTATTTTAGTATATTATCTTCTAATTGTTCTATATCCATATTGCCTTTGAACGGATGGATTAGAGATGGCTTCCTTCCTTCTTCTGTGATACAATCAATTGCCATAGCTCCTGAATATTCTATATTAGCTCTCGTAGTATCAAAGTGAGTGTTACTGATAAATACTTTTCCTTTACCGCCTAATTGAGTATAAAGTATGCTTTCCCCAGCTCTTCCTTGATGAGTAGGGATTATGTTTTCGTACGTGGTAAGACTTACTATAGCTTCTTTCATTCTCTTCCAACTTTTTGCTCCTGCATATGATTCGTCTCCTCGCATAATACCTGCCCATTGGTTAGCACTCATGGCTGATGTACCACTATCGGTAAGTAAATCAATTATAACTTTATCGGCATCGAGTAGGAATAGGTTATTATTTGCTTCCTTTAGGTATTGTATTCTTTCTTTTTCAGTAGTTATCGTTATAGGTTCTATAGTCTTTATTCTAAAGGGCTCTATTATTGTTTTGTGTTTCATCTTATTCTCTCTTTTTGTATGTTTTTATTTCATTTAATTTAAATTTAATAAATGCCACAACATTATACAAGATAAAAAGACATTTTACTCATAAATTAGAAAGCTGGTCTTTTATTCTTTGAGAAAAGAAATTAGATAAATTTATTAATGTATGTTGACTATTTGTGGCTCATCACATTCGAATCCAAGAAGACTAGCAGCTAATTCGCGAAATTTAGGTGATGGTTTTGAAACGTAGAACTTAACATTCTTATTATGTTTTTTATCCGTTAGCATTTCCCTTTCCTTCAATTCTTTATAAGTATCATGTGCTGCCCACTCGGAAGGATCAACTATATGTAAATCTGGTGCAAATGCTTGGATCTTCTTTTTTAAAAACTGGTAATGTGTGCAACCAAGCACAAGTACATCTATTTCGTCCCTAATTAATGGTTCCATATACTCTTCAATTATTTGGTCAGCTTTTTCTGTATGTATTTCATTGTTTTCAACTAACTCTACAAATTTAGGGCCTGCTTTTTTGAAGAGTTTAACTTTTCCGGAACCTTCTGGTTCTTCTAAAGATGCACGAAAATGAGCATTACTAATAGTAGCTTCTGTCGCTATAATCCCTATATGACATATCTCTTCTTCATCAAATTCAATAGCAAGTATTGGCTTTACTAAATCAACAAGTCGAATATTTTCAATATTTTCTTTCAGTTCTTTGCCCGCATTATTAGAAGCTGTATTACAAGCAACAACAGTCATTTTTACATTTTTGGACTTCAGAAAGTTGGCGCAGTCAAGCGAGTACCGTACTATTTCTTCCTTACTTTTAGTGCCGTAAGGAACTTTTTCTGTATCCCCTAGGTATATAAACTCTTCATTTGGCATCAGTTTTATTAATGTTTTTAGAACTGATACGCCTCCTACCCCAGAGTCAAAAATGCCGATTGGTCTATTGTCCAACTTGTCCTCTCTTAGTAGCTAGATAATCATAAAATGAGTCAGGAATTACACTCAATAAATACGACCCTAATCGAGTCTGCCAGGGAAATGAATAGCTGTTTTTTTTACCATTTATTGCTTTGTACATTAGAGCAGCAGCCTTCGGTGCGTTCATAATAAATGGCATCGGGTGTTTATTTTTTTTAGTCATATTAGTATCTACAAATCCAGGTTTTATAGTCATAACCCTCACCCCATAATGTCTCATTTCAGTTCTGGCCGATTCAAGATAGGCGCTTACTGCTGCTTTAGAGCTACAATAGATTCCTGATCCTTCGAAGCCTCGTACATCTGCCATAGAACTAACTCCAACAAACTCACCTTTGCCCATCTTTTTGAAATAAGGAAATAGGATATGTCCGAAGTTTACTATTCCAAAATAATTTACACCCATAGTATTGTGAGCAGTATCTATATGTGGAATAGATAGTTGACTATTTAAACCTAAACCTGCATTTAATATTGCCAAGTCTATAGTTCCAAATTCTTCTTTAGCTATATCAAAAGTTGCTTTGCATTGGTTGTAGTCAGATACATCACAGCTTATATAGTGTATATTATTCTCAGATGAGTTAATTTCTTTTTTTAATGTAGCAAGTCTTTCAGTATTCCTAGCTACCATATATAAATTGTGTCCATCTTGAGCTATTAGCTTACATAGCTCACGACCAATCCCTTCCGAGGCACCAGTAATTAGTATGTTTTTTTTCTGTACTATTCTGGAACTCTGATTATATAACTTTCATTTCTTGGATTATTCAGCTCTCTTTTTACTATCCATGGGTTTAGTAGTTTGACCGTTTTGTAGTCTGTCCCATTATTTTTAGCCCATTCAGCAATGTTTTTAATTGAACTGTCAACCTTTATTTCCTTAGTAGCTGGATCTTTGTAACCTCTTAGACTACGGACGTCATAACCATATTTACCAGGGTTTTCCATAAGCTCTTTGATTATCAATATCCTGAAGTAATATCTAGATGTTTCTTCGTTGAGGTATAGGTCAGTGTACTTATTTTTCATTTGGAAATTAAGATCATTTGCAATTCCGTTTTTCCCTCTATTATAACCAGCAATTGCTAATGCCCAACTTTTGAATTTCTTATGACCTTCGGATAAGTATTGTAGTCCGGCAACTGTACTTTTTTCGGGGTGTCTCCTTTCGTCAACATACTCATCAACTCTTAACCCCAAAGAGCGAGCTGTCTCAGGCATAATCTGCCACAATCCTTCAGCACCAGCATGAGAGCGAGACATATACAAAGCACTTTCTGCTACTGAAACATATTTCAAGTCATCAGGTAAATTGAATCGGTCTATATAAGTTTCGTATAGTGGAAAGTATCTCTCTGATCTCTTTAGATACAATAATACCTGACCTGTTTGTTGCATTAAAAGTAAAAACTCTCTTTCAGCTCTTTCTCTTAATTCGGGGTCAGTCAAATCAACTATTTCACCACATAAAGTCAATGTATCAGGTAGTTCTAACTGAGAAACATAAGTATTGTAGTTCTTATGTTTAACTAGCACTTTAGTCGAATCTGTCTGAACCAGAGGAGTCAGTAGAAATAGTATAAATAGTATTAGGTCCATAATTATAGTCTGATAAAGTTATTACACCAACTCATTTCATTATTTTCGTTAGTAGCTATGGCGACTAATTTACCGTTATTTTTTAGATTTTCAATCTCTTTTTTTAATGTTTCTATTCCAAAAACATCAAGATTAGAGGAGGGCTCGTCAAAGAAATAAGCTTGATAGTTTCCTATGAGATTAAGTATGATTTTCAATCTTTGTTTCATCCCTGACGAGAAGTTTTTAATAGGGACATTCTTTTTTTTAAGCAATTCGAATTTATCTAAATAGTCTTCAAATTCAGCTATATTTTCTTCAGAAATTCGAAGCATTATAACAAGTTTGTATATCTCTAACGGAGTATAATCTTCATAAAGATTATAATAAGGAGCAACGTATGAAATATTATTCAATAAGATTTCATTATCATTTTCGAAATATTTTATACTGCCTTTTGTTGGGTCAGATTGCCCAGCAATTATCTTGAGTAAAGTCGATTTACCAGAACCATTTTTACCAGTAATCGCAGTCACTTGTCCTGAACTCAATTTGAAATCTAAATCTTTGAAAATATACTCTATATAATCATACGATTTAGATAGTTTATCTACTTCGATAGTTAAACTCATTTTTTCACCATGAATTTACCAATCTTAGAATCATTATCATTAAATGCTTTGAAAATATAAACCCCGTCACCAAAGGAAGAAATTTCTGAGTTCATCAAATCTAATACTAGTTGTCCTTTATGAACTGACACTTCTATTTCGCCAGTGAATACCACTTCCATTTCTAAAGTATAAATTTCTAAGTAAACTTTATCATAAACAGATGCTTTTTCAGGAGCAGGAATGTGTAAGGATTCATTATAATTCAACCGGAAAGGATTAGGGTAAGCATCGGAATACCTTATACCTTTTTCACCTTCAAATTCTAAAATTGGGTTGCAATAAACTTCATCTGAATCTACTATATAATAAAGAGCTAATTTACTCAAAGATTGGGACGATGTTAATTCGTTTTTAGAAAGTAGCAATTTAGCACTTTTCTTTATCGATTGTCCGATTCTTGCATTTATCAGATCGGTATTAGTTAATATAACTATTATAGTGTCGTTGGTAGATTTATTGTCACTTTGTACTATTATTCTTGTGGGACTGAAAGTAAATGGAATCAGCTCTGTTGTTATATCTATCTGGTCTTGATCAAACACTATTTCATCTGTGAATGTTAATTCTGGTAACTTATCCGAATTTTTGAAATATTCATCACCTTTCGAATTGACACCAGTATAATACATCCACGTACTAAATTCACAAAAATCATTTACTAAGTCACCAGATTTTGATAATAATGCATTATTAAGAGCATCTGCCTTTTTAGTATTTTTAGTTAATTCATTCCATAGTTCTAACTGAATTCCATCTCCATACTTCTTGTAAGTGTACTGAAAAAATAAGGCCATACTATAACCAGCATCAGCACTGTTTTCGTTTGTAAGGGACATATTCGTTGGGTATTCGAACCAATTTTTTACCCACTGCATATAATCTAATATCTCTGGGAAAAAGCGATACTCCATAAATGTTGAAGTCATCTCCGCTAGAACACGAGAATTATTATCCGTCATGTAGTACTGGATAGCATGGTGAAATTCGTGAAATATCGTAATTTTTAACCCGTCAATCCCTGTAGTTCTGAATTTTGCTGTTTCTAGATAGTCATTGTCGAGTACCATAAATGACGTTCTGAAATTAGAATTCCCTGGAAATGAACTGGATTCAGGTTGCATAGCACCATAGTAAGGTGTATTTTTCAATTCTTTGATAAATATATCATACATAGTAGTTCCACTGAACATACTGTCTATTTCAGAGAAAGGAAAACCTAATTCTATTACTTCTTTTTGATAAGCTAGTTCTGCGTAGTAAGCAACTGAATCGATATAATCTGGAATACCATTATTATTTAAATCTCTATTATCTACTGCATTGAATCCTGTCACATCATAGTGAATTGCAAAGTGTTTATCTTCGGTTATTAATAGTTGCTGCATTTCTTCACGAGAAATCTCGTTCGTCATAACACTATTTTGTTTGCCATTGTGGAGGTTATCCAAAGCTTCAGGGTAGTAACATTTGTGACTATCGCTCGAGTAAGCATTAGAAAAAGCAAAAGTGATAAAAACTAATAAAAGGTACTTTTTCATAAAAGTATTTAACCAGAGAAATAAGATAATGTGAAAGACAGCGAAAAGAAAGAATTAACGGAATAGCTCCTTAATCATTCCCCAAGTTCTTTTAACAGAACTGACATTGTGGCTTATTTGGATTTCTTCCGAATCTTTGGAAGTGCCATTATCATATCGAACTTTAATTTTATATTTCAAATCAATTGTTTCTTGAACTTGAGCATTTTTTGCGTTTTTAATAAATGCTTCAACATCTACGTGTTTATAGCTAGTATTATTACCTTTTGCTTCTTTATCAGCAATTTTAGTAAATATTCCATTATTTGCACGATATAATTCGTAGCTTTTCACTTTCGTTTCACTACCCAATATCCATTCTACTACAACATTATCGCCCTCTGGTCTAGCGTTGATACGCGAGAAATCAAGCGAGCTAGCTAGTAGCGTTAATGCTGCTAAAAGGAAAAAAGATATGTAAATTATTTTCTTCATCTTCGTAATTTAATTAATTTATTTCAATTTTAAAACTACTTACCTAACGTTATAACAATCCGAATAGATTTTTAGTTACAAATTTAATCATTACTATTAATAATACTATAAATTATGCGTTAAGTTTCTATTAATCAGCAATAAACTTGCCGAATTAATAACATATTTCATTTTTTTATAAAACTATTACTAATTTGAATTATTATAATTTAACTAATCTTATTCCTTATGGATGGTCTTTTCAACGATATAAACAAAGCTAAAAAGCTAAGAAATACTCCTCTAGCTGAGAGAGCAAGACCTAAATCCATTGATGAAGTTGCTGGACAACGGCATTTGATAGGAGAGAATGGACCGCTTCGAATGTTTTTCGAAACTGGTAATTTCCCATCCATTATATTTTGGGGACCACCAGGAGTAGGTAAAACAACATTCGCTAGTTTGATAGCTGAAGCAGGTGATTTCAATTATACTCGTATTTCTGCCATAGAATCTGGTGTAAAGGAAATAAGAGAGATTATAGCTAGATCTAAAATTAACTTTGAGAATGGAAAAAAGAATCTGCTATTTATTGACGAGATTCACAGATTCAATAAATCACAACAAGATGCATTGCTACACGCAGTAGAAACTGGAATACTCACTCTAATAGGGGCTACCACAGAAACCCCTTCTTTTGAAGTAAACGGTGCTTTACTTAGTCGGTGTAATGTTTACAAGCTCAATCATCTGGAAAATGACGAAGTTCGTGGTCTGATAGAGCGTGTATTAGAAACTGATATAATTCTTTCTGAATTGAAAATAGATATCAAAGACTGGGATACGTTAATCACTCTTTCTGGAGGTGATGGTCGTACTTCTGTCAATGTTTTAGAAACAGCTATAAAATTTAGTAAGCCAACAGAAGATGGAACTATTATACTTGACACAAAGCTATTCGAAAGTTCACTATTGCGAAGAGTAGCCAAATATGATAAAAAAGGTGATAATCATTATGATACCATCTCTGCTTTCATCAAATCTATGCGTGGCTCTGACCCCGATGCAGCACTGATTTGGTTAGCTAAGATGATAGAAGCTGGCGAAGACCCCAAATTTATTGCAAGAAGATTAGTAATATTTGCGAGTGAGGATATAGGAAACGCTGACACTAATGCACTTAGGATAGCAACATCTGTATTTGAAGCAGTTAACATAATCGGTATGCCCGAAGCTGGTATTAATTTAGCTCAAGGAGTCACATATTTGGCATCAGCACCTAAATCGAATGCTTCCTATACTGCATATAATGATGCTTTGGATTTTGTACGTAAATCTGGAGAACTGCAAGTACCCTTACATTTGCGTAACGCACCTACTAAGCTAATGAAAGATGAAGGTTACGGTAAAGAATACAAATATCCACACGATTTTGGTGGTTTTGTAGAGCAGAATTATTTCCCAATTAATATTAAAAAACGCTATTTTTACAGTCCTAAAAATTCTGGTTTAGAAAAGAAAATTAAGGAAAGGTTGGATTTCTTGTGGAACAAAAAAGACGATAATAATTGAAAAAAATATTTTATACTTTAGTAATATCTGTACTTATTCTAATACTTCTATTTATTAGTTATTCGAACTCTAAGATGAGTGAGCTACCTTCATTCAGCGATACAGTTACTGTTTTCGTACCAAAAAATTCATCAGTTAATACTATAGTTGAGAAGTTCAACGAACGTGATTTACTTCAACCATCTTGGTTGTTTTCTAACTACATTAAAATAAAGATGAAATTAGAAGGTAAATCTGTATTTGCAGGATATTATGATATATCACCAAGCAATGCTAACGAAGATATAATAGAAAAACTCTTTACTGGTGGATATGCAAAAACTATAAAAGTGACTATACCTGAAGGATTAAGCAATAAGGAAACAGCAGAGTTAATAGCAGAAAAGCTCAACTTGGATGCAAAAAGATTTCTCGAATTAGCTAACTCAGACAGTTTGCTAAGGGCATGGAACATACCAGCTAAATCTAGCATAGGGTATTTATTACCTGAGACTTATGAGTTTTACGGAGATGAATCAGAGCAAGTAGTTATAGATAAATTGCTGAAACATCACTTTGACTTCTGGACTGACGATAGAGAGCAAGATTTAAAAACAACAAAATTGACCAAACATAAACTTTTGGCTATAGCATCTATAGTACAAGCAGAGACACCACTGAAATCGGAACTACCTACAGTTGCGGGCTTATATTTGAATAGAGTAAAAATAGGGATGCTTTTGCAGGCCGACCCTACAGTTCAATTTGCCTTAGGTGAGAAGAAGAGATTACTTCACAAGGACTTGGAAGTTGATAGCCCATATAATACTTACAAATATGCTGGTATTCCTCCTGGACCAATTAATAATCCTGGTAAAGACGCAATCAAGGCATGTTTAAACCCAGAAGTACACGACTTTTTGTTTATGGTCGCTTATGGCGATGGTTCTGGCGCTCACTACTTTGCTAAAACTAATGTTGAACATACGCGCAATGTTGCTAAATACCGACGGGCAAGGGGAAGATAAGTATTTAAGTGCTTTAGAATCAATTATTCTAAAATTATTCCCTAAATTCGAAATCAATTTTTGAACAATTTTATATATTTCTCTAATGAAAGTTTACAAGCGTCAATTTAAATCAGGACTAAGAGCAGTCATAATCCCGAAGACAACTACACCAATTGTAACGGTTAATATTTCGTACCAAGTTGGTTCCAAAGATGAGAAAGTAGGTAAAACAGGATTGGCTCACTTATTCGAACACCTAATGTTCGAAGGTACACCTAATGTTCCGAAAGGAAAATTTGACCAGATATGCTCCGAAGCTGGTGGCACTAATAACGCTTATACTACTTACGATTGGACAACATACTATATGACTGTTCCAAAAACCCAACTAGAGTTAGCTTTGTGGTTAGAAGCGGATAGACTATATAATTTCGAATTACAACAAAGTGTTCTTGATGTTCAAAAAGACGTTGTTACAGAAGAAATATATCAAACTGTAATAGATAGACCATACGGTCAATGGAGAGACCATCTTTCTACTATAGCATTTCGGAATGATTGTTCTTATTCTTGGGAAGTGCAGGGATTAATAGACGATGTTAGGAGCGTAACTCTTGAAGACGCTAATGATTTCAGAAATAGATATTATAAGCCAAAAAATGCTGTATTGAGTATTTGCGGTGATGTAGATGTAGAATCGACTTTTTCACTGATTGAGAAATATTTCAATGAAGGAAATGGTACAACGGATATAGTTGAAAGAAATCAATTCGTTCCTGAGATGAGACTTACAGGTGGGGTTGCAAGTTACGAAGATAATGTACCTCATAGTGCAGTATTTGTATCATTCCATTGTGCAGGATTTGCGGAGGGACCAGAGGACTATGTAGCTAAAGTTTATACAGATATAATGGCCCGAGGCCGTAGTTCAAAGCTTTACAACTCACTTGTGTATGAAAAAGAGATAGCTTCACATGCCGGTGTTTTCTTTGATAAAAGAGAAAATTCATCTCTACTTACATTCTTTATAATTGCTAATGAGAATACGACTTCTTGTGATGAACTATATGAAGCAATGATGACCGAGATTATAAGCGCTAAGAAATCTTCATTCTTTGCATCAGATTTGGAACGCTCTAAAAATTATGTAAAAACTTCCATTAGTAATAGTTTCCTTAAAACAGGTGGAATTGCTGATTTAGTTTCTACAAAAGAAATGTTTGAGAATGATCCTGAAGCTGCATTTAATCTAGTTGAGAAATACGATGCTATAACTATGGAAGACATAGAACAGTTTATGGAGAAAAGGATACTCGAAGACAAGGCAATACGAGTAGATGTAGTACCTAAACCAGAAATAGATGATGAAGAATAATTTACTTCATTAGTAAACTCGAATCCCCATAGCTCAGAAATCTATAGTTATTATCTAAGGCAGACTTGTAAATATCAGTCCACATTTCACCAACAAAAGCCGATACTAATAATAGAAGTGTACTTTTCGGAACATGATAATTAGTAAAAAGTCCATCTGTGAATTTAAACTCATATCCTGGTACTATTATCAATTCTGTTTTCCCCTGTATTATACTATTATCTGTAGAGTTAATCAGATTCGTAAGTGAATCTATTGGTGATAGTATCTGACCGCTGACATAAGGGGACCATTGATTTACTAATAAAGCTTCGTTAAATTCATTGATATTATTCCCTGCCCAAAATAGAGATTCCAAAGTTCTAATACTAGTAGTCCCAACACAAACGATATTTCTTTCTTCCTCTAAATCTTGCTTCAAATCTAGAAGTAGTGATTTATTAATAGAAAACATTTCGGAGTGCATTTTATGCTCACTCACATTATCAGTGCTTACTGGCAGGAAAGTACCCGGTCCAACGTGCAGTGTCAGCTCTCTTATTTTCACACCCTTTTCTTTTAACTTAGCTATTACTTCACTTGTAAAGTGAAGCCCAGCAGTAGGTGCGGCTATGGAGCCATTATCTTTTGCAAATACAGTTTGGTAGTTCTCTTTATCTGCCTCTTCCGATTCTCTATTCAAATATGGAGGTAAAGGTAAAACACCCGAATTGAGTAATAACTCAGAAAAAGTGCCATTTTCCCATCTCAGTCGTACCGTAACTTCGTTCGCTTCTTTTTCTAATACTTCGGCAGTTAATTGACCATTTACATCTTCCAACACAGAACCTACTCTTATTCTTTTCCCCCCAATTATTGCTTTCCAGACTGCTGTCCCGGTTGCTTGTAGTGCTATTTGTGGATCATTCGAAGGTTCAATTGGTTCAACTAATAGTATCTCCGCCCTACCACCAGTTTCTTTTACCATATAAAAGCGACCAGAGATTACTTTTGTCTTATTGATATATAGAGATGTATTTTCTGGTAATATGTCAATCACGTCTTCAAAAACATGGTGAGAAATACTACTAGTAGACGATTTCGCTAGAAGAAGTTTTGATTTAGATCTATTACTCAGCGGATATTTTGCAATTCTATCTTCAGGTAAATCGTAGTCAAAATCATTTATATTAATATTAGGTAACATATTTTCTTTTTTACTGCTTTTTTTTGTGCAATTTAATAGAAATATTAATTGAAAGTAGAATCAGACTATTTTAATTTCATACCCATAATTTTGTAAATTGTCAATTCAAGCATTTCAAAATCACTAAAAACAGCAATTATATTATGTCTAAAGTATTAATCATCTTAGTTTCATTTTTCTTTTTTTCGTTATCTACTTACTCTAAAACTGATTTGAAACTTAATCTAGAAGTTGGCAAATCATATCACCAAAATATGGTCGCAAAATCTATTATTAATCAAGTCTTGAGTAACAATAAAATTGATATGCTAATGACTATGACTGGCAGTATGACTTATACCGTTACTGATAAAAATGAAAATATTTATACAATGGATGTAGTTTATGACAGCTTGAGTATGGGAGTTACTGCCGATGAATATGATGTAATTTATAATTCTGAGAACTTAAAAGATTCTAATGACTATATTTCAGTTTTGCTTGCAGCACTAAAAGAGACAAAATTTGGAATAAAAATGACCGAGAGAGGTAAAATCGTAGATATTTCTAACTTTGATGGTCTATTTGAAAAGGCATTTGAATCAATTCAGAAACTTGACCCATCTGTAAGAAAACAACTAGAAGCAAACTTGAAAAGCTCGTTTGGTAAAGAAAATTTTAAAAGTAGTTTTGAAACAATAACAGCCATTTTCCCTCCTGAGCCAGTAAACATAGGCAGACAATGGAAAGCTGAATCAATACTAAATAACAATATGCCAGTAAAAATAAACACTCTTTATAAATTTGAAAATGAAACAGATAGTAATTACATAATTACTGGCGTTGGCTCACTTATATCATATCAGCCAAAAAACGGTGAGTTTAACAATACTACTCCCTATACTTATCAGATGACCGGTACAGTCGGCTCTGAAATTAAATTAGATAAGAACACTTGCTGGATTAATGAAGCAACTGTAAAGCAAGAAATGAAAGGGTATTCTATATTGAAATCGGAGCTAGGAACAGAAAACCCTAAAAAGATTGAGATGGAATTCAAAGTAATAACAACATATAATGACTAGAATGATCAATACTGCTACTTATATAAAAAGATTCGCAAAAGTTTGGATTCAAACAATCCTAACAGCAACTTTAGTTCTGATGTTAAGTTTGCCAATAGTAGCAAGTGATAATATGATTTTAGATAGTTCTTTAATAGTGAGTTTAGGTTTTGGGTTTGTTATTGCTACTATTGGGGCTATTTTTGGCTCTTTTATCCCATTAGCAATATTCACAATGGTTCATTCGAAAATAAATCAAGGGGAATCGAAAGTAATTGCGTTAGTTAATCATACTATGGTATCTATAGTAGGATACATAATAGCATATCTTTTCGTTAGTTCGTTCTCTCTTAAGAATAATAACGTAGTCTTCGTTGTAGTTTTATACCAAGCGTTTGGTATAGTATATCTCCTAAATGATATGAAGAAATTTAAACAAAAAATTACTGAGTAATAATAGTAAACTCAACTCTTCTGTTCAGTTGTTTACCTTCTTCCGACGAATTACTCCCTATGGGCTTTGTTTCACCATACCCCTTAGAAGTTAATCTGGAAGTATCTATACCGTGATCTAATAGCCATTGAACTACGGCTTGTGCTCTATCTGAAGATAATTTCAAATTATTTGCGTCATTACCTACATTATCAGTGTGTCCTGATACTTCAATTGTCATTTTCTCATTATCTATAAGTAGCTTCTTTAGGTTTTCTAACTCATTCTCCGATTCTTCTCTCAGGATAGCAAGTCCAGTATCAAAGAATATATTATTAAGACGGATAGTTTGACCAATCTCTACTGGAACTAAATATAGGTTCTTTTCAATTTCCTTGTATTCTTTTAGCTCAGTCAAATCTAGGTTTTCGGAGACAGATATAAATCCGTCAGAACTTGATTTGAATCCATAGTTAACTCCACGAGGAAGTATAATTTTATACTCACCAGTTTCAGGATTAGAATTAGCATTACCATAATTCTTGTCATCCTTTAAACCGAAATACTCTATATTAGCAGAAATAGGTTCATTCGTTTTCTTATTCAAAACTTTACCATAAACTAGTACCACTGGGTCAGGTTGAGCAGATTTAGAAAGTTGAACTTTTACCAGATCACCTGCGCCTTTAGAGCCTTCTAGCTTCTCATAAGAGACCATATATGCTTCATCCCCTTTTGCAGTAAGTGTAAAAGCAAATTCGCGACCACTAGTATTGATTGCCGGACCTAAGTTTTTGGGTTTTGACCAATTTAACCACGTATCATCTAATCTTTTTGTAACCCACACATCTTCCCTACCATAGCCGGGCAGTCCAGCAGAGATGTAGTAAAGAGTAGTATTGTCAGCAGCTAAAAAGGGATTAAAATCATCGGCAAAAGTATTAATATTTTCACCTAAGTTTACAGGTTCGCTGTAGCTACCGTTTTCTTTAAGCTTACTAACATAAATATCCATTCCACCGTTACTAATATTAGTCTCTATTCCAGTAAATAAGATTTTTTTATCTTGAGACATAAAGTAAGAAACGTATTGATTGTTGTTATAGAAATTTTCTATTTCAACTTGTTTTGGTATTTCCCACCCCATTGAATTTCTTCTAGAGATAGACATACCGGGTCCATCTGGCTCACCATTCTTATCATAAAGATTAGATAAGTAAACTGTATTATAATCAGGAGTTATAGTAATTAATGAATTAGATCCGCCATTATTTATTGGTTTAGGCATTATTTTAGGTTTACCCCACTTCCCATCCTTAAATTCAGAAAACCAAATATCTTGATTGCTTTTAGTTCCAAAATGCTCAGGGTAATCATCTCTAGTGAAAAAAATAGTTTTACCGTCAGGTGCTATTCTAGGAGACAATTCATCTGTTTCACTATTGAGTTCTGTTAATACTACTTTTTCAATATCTGTTAATGGGTTGTCAATCAAATCTATGGTTTTTTTAGATTCCCAAAACTTCAGATAATCTGCATCTATTTCTTGGTCTTCAGTGGTAAGAAAAAATCCACACCAGTAGCCATTTGGGATAAAGTACTCATCATTATATACATTTACACCATTTATATAATACCGAGCAATATAGTTGATCCTTTCAACTCTAAGAACATTCCAATCCCCCACTTTGACAGCATCAGTTCTAGTCCACGATTTTTGATCGTGATATTCGTCGTTATAGTATGATTGAATTCTAAAAAAACCATTATCAGAAATTGAGAAAAGATAAAAATCATCGGCATCGCTATTCGAATTTAGTACTAGTCCGTATGGCATATCTTCTTCACCATCTTCATATCTAATTTTAGTCTCAATAGTATAATTACTAGTGGACAGATCCTCTACATCAAGCAATTCTATACTGAATTTAGTATTATTTCCAGAATTATATCGATAAGTATAAATTCCATCCTCTATTTCTCCTTCCTTATCGTCTCTACCTTCTAAAGTCAGATTTTTTGGTTCCAGAGTGCCATCAAAATTCTGATCGTAAATTAGCTTTTGCGATAACATAGGTGTTGTAACAATTAGAAATAGGAGAAATAAGTACTTTTTCATACACAACTCAAATATTTTGTTCAATTATGTGACAAATATAGCATTTTTTTGTTAATTGTGGGTTAATAAGTTTCAACAAAATGAAATGATTAGCATGTTAATATTCTTCAGAACCATATTCATTGCATTTCTGTTCTCACCCACATTCTTCTATGCCCAAGATATAAACTCTGAGGGTAGAGAATTTTATGTAGTCTTTCCACTGAATGATACTAATGGCATATATACCCCAAATTTTGCAATCTATATTTCAAGTAAAACTGAAACTCAAGTAAAAGTTAAAAGAAATGACATTTCCACTGATTATAATTTCACAGTAAAAGCAGGGGAGCTTTATACTTTTTCAAAAGATATCGACAGAATGGATAGTGATATAGAATTGACAAAGTATGAAGAAATTTCTAATCGATCACTTAAAATAAGTTCAGTTGAACCAATTTCTGTATTTGTATTCAACAATAAAGCTGCAACAGCGGAAGGCTTTAAAGTTATCCCAACAGAATATTGGGGTGAGGAATATATTCATAATTGCTATTATGATTACAAAGATAGGTTAGAATGGGGAAGTGGGTTTAACGTAATTGCAAAAGAAGACCAAACGGAAGTTTCCATATTAATTCGCGATGGTGCAAATGGTACAACAGGATTTGGCAAAACTGTAAATGGAAGAGTTCATGAGGATAGTATTTATGTTGTACTCAATGAAGGTGAAGTTTATACAGTGCAGGGCTCTGGTGAAACAAGAGGAGTATTTGATATTAGTGGCTCTATAATAAGCTCTAATAAACCTGTGGGGGTGGTTTCTTATCATAACCGGGTATCCATACCAATAAGTATAGATAAGAAGCAAGGCGATTATTTAGTTGAAATGATGCCACCGATTGATACTTGGGGTAGAAAATATATCTTTCTCGATTTGAATAGAGAAAATGAAAAAGGTGATTATTTCAGGATATTAGCCGGAGAAGACAATACTACTTTTAGTGTAAAGTGGTATGATAGATCAGGAAATGGTAATAATAAAATGATTAATTCTGTAGAATCTATAACTCTCAAAAACAAAGGTGATTGGTATGATTATATCGATACAAAGGATATAGATCAGAATCAAGAATCAATAAAAGGTGTTGCGGTTTTTGAAGCTGATAAACCGATATTGGTACATCAATATACTTATAGAGGAAATTATGACTTCGGTTTATTTATGACTACACTCCCTGCAATTGAGCAATATGTTAATAGTGCTGTATTTGTATCTCCACCAAATATCATTATTAGAGAAACAAGTCGTAGTACATTAACATTATTTGCTATAGGTGACAGTTCAGACATTATGAAGAACACTGAATTACTCAGTTCCATAATCATAGGTGATTTACAAGTTTCTTATACATATCCAGATTTTTTAACAAGCAGGATACCTTGTACTAATATTTATTGGACCGACGTCGCTATAGGAGGAAGAGGGACTATGACTATTACAGCTAATACTAAATTTGGGGCGCATTTACATGGGTATGCAAGTCATTCTTCTTATGGTTGGCCAGCTGCTGTTAATTACAAAAAGATTCACGACCCACAATCATCAATTGAAACATCCGATATAGTTGACCAGTTTGAGGGGAATATAATTAGTGAGAACCCAACTAATAATGACGAACTCAGAATAAGAGTAAGCTCCAGGATAGAAGAGAATGCTAAGTTCTACATCACAGATATAAACGGTAAAATAGTAAAAGAATTAGGTGAAAAGTCAATTATTGGTAAGAAGGAATTTAGTTTTAATATTTCAGATTTGGTTTCTGGAGTCTATTTTATTACTATTTCTGCTAATGGTATGAATCAGATCATAGAATTTATTGTAACTAGATAATCATAATCAAATACATTTCAGTAGGAAAATTAGATATAATTTTCGGGCATTGTTTTATTTGACAATGCCTTTTTTTATCTTTATAAAATACTTTATAACAGAATTGAATGAAAGATTTTATTTCCATCATATTAGTTTTAACCCAAGTCTCAGTTATAGTAACTACTATACAAGTTTATCTACGTATAAATAAGATTTGGAAAAGAAAACACGAAGAAGAAGTTGCTGCTTCGCAATCCATAGCTGGTATCCTACTATTAGTTGGTAACTGTGTATTGTGGATATTCTATTATATATGGGTTGAGACAGATATGCTTTCAATTGTTGATACATCGCTCTATCTAATCGAATCTTTTGTCTTTTTGCTTATTTCCACGGGATTATGGGTGAAAGGTAAGACCAGTAGAAATCTGTGGCAATTAGCTAAATCAGCTTTAAAATTGGAAAGAAAAGAATCTACTTACTTACTTAAGAAAATGTTCAAACCATCAAACGCTGAGATTATCATTAGTATACTACACCAAATAGCTATGATAGATGATGATCTTGACCCCAAAGAAAGAGAAATTATAGAATCTTTCGCAAAAGAATGGAATATAAATTATTCTGTAGATGAGATGAATAAGAATAGAAAAGACGGGGATAGTTATAACTTCATATTGTTGCGTGACTCTATGACTAATTATCTTTCTACTAACCCACCTAAAGAACAAGCTTTGCACATGCAAAGTATGATAGAAGCACTCATCACTGCAGACGAAGTAGTAAGCGACGAAGAAGAGTTAATCCAAGCCGAATTAATAGGGCTAATAGTAGAGTACACTACAGAAGGCAAAGCGCAAGAGAACAAATATAGTGTACTAATTGTTCCTCAGAATTTGGAACACCACGAAGTAGTGGAAACTATTATACCTAACACAGTTAGAGTAAACACCTCTGGTGGAGTTGCATATTCTATTGGCTCTTATTACTCTAAAAAGTACGCCGAGATGGTATGCGATCAATATAGAAAAATAAATCTATTCACTATTGTTTATAATATAGATAACGAAGATTTGAAACAATAATGTAATTCAACTGTTATTAAAAGAAAAACAAGGAACAAATATGAAAAAAATAATTTCAATCATTTTTTTATCTGCAATACTATTCGCTTGCAAAGAAAAAAGTGGTTCAGATAAATACAATGGATATGAGAAAAAGCCAGATTTAAAAACACCTGTAACAATAGTAGATAGGATGAGTTATACTTTTGGTTATGATATGACTACTGGTATAAATATGATGGATAGTGCTAATAGCAGAGTTAATTTTGATTATCTTATAGCAGGTATAATAGATGGTCTTGAGAAAAAAGATCCAATGTTAGACGAAGAACAAAGAATGAAATTAATCAATGAAATCCAAAAGATTCAGACTGAAGCCGAAAGAGAAAGATACAATGCTAAGCTTCAAGAGATGAAAGAAATTGGTGAGACATTCATAGAACTTGGACCTAAGTACCTAGAAGAAAACATTAAGAAAGAAGGCTGGAAGGAAACATCTACAGGACTTCAGTACAAGCCAATAAAAGTCGGCGATGGTCCCAAACCAACTGATAATATGGTTGTAGCAATGAACATACGTGGTGAATTGCTTAATGGTGATGTGTTTGAAAATACTTTCGAAAAGAACAAACCTTTAGAAATACCAATAGAAGGTGTCGTTTACGGATTCCAAGAGGCAATTCAAATGATGGGGGTTGGTGATATATATGAGTTTGTAATTCCACCTGATTTGGCATTCAAAGGCGAAGGTAGTGGACAAAAAATTCCACCTAATTCTGTATTAATTATGAAATTTGAATTAGTAAGAATAGTTTCTACAGTTGAGGAATACAGACAGAAAATGCGTCGCCCTCCTGGAATGTAATTGAAAACTAAAGTTATTAAACTAAATGCCGATTTCTAATATTATGAAGTCGGCATTTTTTATATTAATACTATTATTCCCATTCGGTCTATTATCGAAGACTATTACTGTGGCTAACCAAAGTGGTCAGATAAAAAGTGTGAATGTAATAATTAATATGGGTTATGAATATTCGGATTTAGAATATACTACTTCATTTATTATAGATGAATTTAAGATAGATTCAGCGGGTATTAATTTCGATGGAAAAGAGTTGCAGTTTGCGCCTAATAGTAACTTACTAACTTACAAAGTGGCAAGCCAAATCATAAGAATAACTATGGGGATGCCTATTCTAAATATTAGCAATAGAGTTTGTATTCCTATTAAAGATTATTTCTTTGCACTCGATTCTCTTGGTATATGTAAAGTTATATCATCTAGTAATGATGTCTATAAAATAGATGATTATAGTATATTGAAATTTGCACCAAAGATATCTAATTTCTCAAACAAATATAATCTAGCTTACTACCAACAAGTGTACAATGAAGTGAATAAATCTAGACTAACTGCTAAACCTAAAGTAAGAAAAAATGTAGCTAAAAAAGTCGAAGACAACAAAACTTTAGATTTGATAAAAGAAGCATTAGAAGATGAGAAATCCGAAGTACCAACACCTAAAAAGAAAGATGATTATTACGACATTCCTCGTGGTTTGAACCGAGACGACGCATTAAAGAAAAAAAAGAACTAGGTAATAAATCAGACTAGTTCTTTAAGCTTTTCGAAATCCTCTGGAGTATCAATTCCTAGTATTTCTTCCTTAGTTTCCATACAAAAGTACTTTGAGTTATTTTGTAACAACCGGAGCTGTTCCAGACACTCCGCTATTTCGAGGTCAGTTTGATCAAGTCTTGAGAATTGTTCCAATGCTTCCGAGCGGTATGCATACAACCCAATATGCTTCCAATAATTGTTTTCGACTAGATGATCTTGTGGCTTATTTCTGTAATAAGGAATCGGACTTCTAGAAAAGTACATTCCTTCACCATCCATATTTCTTACAACTTTTACTATATTCGGATTATTTAGCTCTTCATCTGTTTCTATTCTTTTTACTAATGTACCTACATGGCAGAGCGAAGTAGAAAAACCAACAAACAAATTATCAATTAATTGGGGTGAAAGAAGTGGCTCATCACCTTGAATATTAAATATAATATCTTGGTCAAGTTCCAATCTACGATATGCCCATGCTATTCTGTCCGTACCAGTAGCAAATGTATTTGGTGTAAGTACGTACTCAGCACCAATAGCCTCTGCCTCTTTTGCTATGGCTTCGTCTTCAGTAGCTATAACTACTTTATCTAAAGTCTTGGCTTTTTGGGCATTCTCATATACCATCGCTATAAGCGATTTGCCATTGATTCTTTCTAATAGTTTACCTGGAAATCTTGTTGAAGACAATCTAGCTGGTATAATACCAACAGCTGTCATTTGACGTTCATAAGGGTTCAATCAAACACCTTAGGTACTTTGAAAAATATATCATTGTGTTTTGGAGCATTTTTGAGCGCTTCTTGTACCGTAATCGATTCTTTAACTTCATCATCTCTCATTACGTTCGTATTGTCTAATACGTGAGTCATTGGCTCTACTCCCTCAAGGTCAATTTTGCTCAGTTCATCTATATAATCTAGTATTTTACTAAATTGCGGAGTGATAGCAGATAGTTCATCTTCGCTAAACTCTAAGTGAGCTAGCTTTGATACGTGATCAATTATGTCTTTAGTATTTTCCATTTCATTTTCTATTTTTTATTATCTACAAATATAAGTAATTCAATTTAAAAAGGTGTCCAAACAAAACTAAAAAATGGTGCAACTACAGGTGTTGTGAAAAATGCTAATCCGAAATCTGCTGCAAACTTTGTATTGGCCAATCTGAAACCAAGTAGAACACCTGTATCTTGTGGCTTAGCTATGTTAGCATTCCACATCTCTCCAATAAAATGAATATCATGCCAATGTGTGAATTTAGTATCTAATCCAATTGCAAGCCCCATAGCTCCATTTGCATAGTTTATATCAAAGAAATTATCTCTGAAGTTTGGTCTGTATATGTCCTCAGAACCTAGTTTAGAAAACAAAGCAAGGGACAAACGAGAACGTCTTTTCTGGAAAGTCGCCACTCCATAGGCGTGTATAAACCTATTATCATTATTGATGAAAGCTAGATTCCCTCCCAGAGCTACATTCAGTTTACCTTCGAAATCTTCATATTCCTGTTCAACTACTGTAAACTTTATATTCATATCAGTAATCTGTTCTTCACTCGGTATTGTTGGGATAATACTCCTACCAGCAGTAACAGAGATTTTATCCATAATTCCAAATCCACCATATAAGAATAGTAGCTCAAAATCACCAATAAAGTGATTATCGCCAATAGGTACAGCAGTAGGCATAAAGTAAACCCTGTGTGCGTGCCTATAATGCTCTTCTTCTAATCTATATTCTTCAATCTGGTCGTAAAAAATAACGGCTTCTCCAAGTTGCGTTTCCACGGAGATTCCTTTCCCGAAATCTTTTACTTCGACTTCTGTATTCACTAACCCAGTTACTAAATCTCCATTCTTAAGTTTAAATACATAAGTCTTACCATACTTCAAATCAATTTCCTTTGCAATCAGACAAAAAGAAAAAGTGATAAACAATGCTATGATAAGGCCTAATCTCAAACTTCTTCACTCTTATTATTTCTAGTTGAAAGAGCTAATTGGCCACATGCCGCGTCTATATCACTACCAAAAGTATCTCGAATAGTTACAATTCCTCCAAATCCACGTATTTCATTCGCAAACTCTATAATACGTTCGCTACTAGAAGGTTTTAGTGTTTCGGCAATACCCGATGGCTCAGTAAATGATATATCATTAAATGGGATTAAGTTTATTCTAGATGGTACTCTTTTACAAATCTTAGCTAACCGCTTAGCATCTTCTCTTGTATCGTTCATCCCATCAAATGGAATATACTCGTAAGTAATATTCAGCTTAGTTTTTCTATAATAATCCTCTACCGCATTCATTAGGACTGTTATATCTGCTTTCAAGTTGATTGGCATTATCTTATCACGGAAACCATTGGTAGTACCGTGAAGCGAAATAGCTAACTTTGGTGGTCTAGCAAGATTAGCCAATCTCTTAATATTAGGAACCACACCAGAAGTAGATACAGTAATTTTTCTTCTTGACATCATATCTGTAAGTGGATGAGTAAGTATATTGACTGCACGAGCTACATTTTTGTAATTCAACAATGGCTCTCCCATACCCATAAATACAACATTGGTTATTTTTGTATCTAAATCTTGCTCCACATCTAATATTTGAGAAATAATCTCATGGGTTTCAAGATTACGTTCCAAATCCATAGTACCAGTAGCACAAAATTTACAATCCAAACTACAACCTACTTGACTAGAAATACATAAAGTATTGCGGATGTTTGTCTTTTCTGCATCATCGTACCAAGGCATAAAAACAGCTTCTATACTTTTACCGTCATCCATAGTAAATAAATATTTGATAGAGCCATCTACAGAAACTTGTTTTCTCATTGCCTTAAAAGACTTAATGGTATGGTTAGCCATGAGCTCAGCCCTTAACTCTTTAGGGAAAGTAGTAATTTTATCAAGACTATCCACTTTATTAGAATAGAGTGCTGTAAATAGCTGTTCTGCTCTGTAATCAGGCAGATCATTACTATTGAATAATTGGATTAACTCTTCGTAATCGAAATTTCTTAGGTTCATGTGATTCTCTGTTATGTGTAAGTAACAGTTTAATTACTCATTTGTAACAAAACGGTTATTATTTTTCATTGTTGTTTATATTAAACCCAGGAGTTTTATAGTCCGTTGGGATATATTGGTCAGGTATAGCGATATGGTTACCGTCACGTGCTGCTCTATAATGTGGTGATAATATCTCTACACCAGCTTCGTTGAATTTATCTTGGATATTCCTATGTATTTCTGAATATATAGCCGCCATTCTATGCGATTGAGTCGTATATGCATTAATCTGATATGCCACATAAAAATCTTCCAAACTCGTTTGTAACACAAATGGCTCTCTGTCTTTATCGATACCTTCCGAATCCTTTGCCGCTGCTATTAGTAGTTCTGATACTTTCTCGTGTGGGACATCATACCCAATAGTAATTGTAGTATGAAGAATTAGTCCCAAATCATTAGAAGAAGAAGTATAGTTTGTACTGTGACTTGATAATATTTTCGAATTTGGAACTGTAATATCTTCATTTTTTATTGTTCGTAATCTTGTCACTAGTAGGGTCTTTTGTATAACATCACCAGTTATATTATCAATCATCACCCTGTCTCCAATCTGGAATGGGCGCATATACGTAATAATTAATCCTGACACTATATTGGCAATTGCCGTAGATGAACCCAAAGAAACTAAAACCCCAATAAATATAGAAACACCTTGGAATATCGAACTGTCTGAGTACGGTAAATATTGATAAGTTATAATTACAACAAAAGTATAGATTAAGAAACGAGCAATATTAAAAGTTGGTTTTGCCCATTCAGGATAAAAATTCGGAAGTGTTAATCTTTCGTGCCTAATTTCGTTTGAAATAAATTTCAAGAACTTAACTATATATTTAGCAACAATAAATATTACTATTATAGTAAACAGATTTGGTATATAATTTACAAATGCTATTACTATATCTTTCAGTGGGTCTAATACATACCCGTACAGCTTTTCCGAAAGCCCTTTAGTCCAAGGGAACAGTCCAAAGACAATAGGGAAAACGAAATACAGGCAAAATAGAATGAAAACAACTTTAACTCCCTTCAAGGCAATAATTGCAAATCTGAGGAGATTATTAGAATCTAATAGCTTTACTTGTTTTAACTTTATATCCTTGATAACTGTATCCTTCATAGAATGCAGTTGGAGTGTCAAATAACGGAAAAGTTTGTTTACGTACTTTATAAAAAAGAAAAAGGCAATTAATATAAGAATAGTAATCCCAACATTAATCAAAATCGATTTATAGCTCCTCTCTTGATGCTCTTTTTCTATTTTCTTACCCAGTAAACCAAGCCAAAGTTTTGCTATTTCAGATCTATTTTTTCCAAATGAAATCTCATCTTCGGCACCAATCGCTACTATTATATTTTCTTCATATTTAATAAAAGTAGTGAACTCATTACTGTCTATTTTTAATTTCTTTTTCTCAAAACTAAAGTCATTGATTAAATCTTCTGATTTACGAGAAATATCATCAGCACGTTCCCTTATGGTCTTACTACCTAAACCATTTTGAACAAAAAATATAGTATCTTTATATACAACAATAGGAAGCATTTCCGACGAATCTTTTACTACTGACATACTATCCAAAAAGGTCTGACCTTTCTGAGCAGTAGCAAATAAAGATGAAATTACGAATACTATAAGTGTTATATATTTTAACATACTATTTTCTTATCTGATTAGTTTGCAATCAAATTAATCAATTTATCTTGAATAAAAATAACTTTTCTGATTTGTTTACCGTCAATAAATTTTTGAACGTTTGGTTCATTTTTAGCTATTTCCAATACTTCATCTTGACTTAAACCAGATGCGACATTTATCTTAGCTCGGATTTTACTTAATACCTGCACAACCATTTCTACAGATGATTTTTGCATTTTTGATTCATCATACTCTGGCCACTCAGCATGGACTATACTCGTGTTATTACCTAATATTTCCCAAAGTTCTTCCGTAATATGAGGGGCAAATGGTGAAAGTACTCTAATAAAAGCATTAATTGCAGATTTGGGTACAACATCATTTTTATAGAATTCATTTACTAATATCATCATTTGCGAAATAGCTGTATTGAACTTCAGGTTTTCTATGTCTTCTCCGACTTTTTTAATAGTTTCATTCAACACATAATCTAATTCTTCATTAGGGGTTACTTCTTGAACTTTATCACTAAGGCCACCATCTTCAGATACTATTAATCGCCATACTCTACTCAAAAATCTAAAAATTCCTTCTATACCTGTTTCTGACCAAGGCTTTGCTTGCTCCAAAGGACCTAAGAACATCTCGAACATTCGCAATGAGTCTGCTCCATAATCTTTGACTACATCATCGGGATTGATGACATTTCCCAAAGATTTGGACATTTTCCTCCCATCAGTACCCATAATTAGACCTTGATGAAAAAGCTTTTTGAATGGCTCTTTACTAGTTACATAACCATAATCATATAGCACCTTATGCCAAAACCGAGCGTATAAAAGATGTAAAACAGCATGTTCTGCTCCTCCTACATATAAGTCAACTCCTTCATCTCCCATCCAATATTCTTGTTTTGCTTTATCAGAGAATATATCATCATTGTTAGGATCTATATACCTTAAATAGTACCAACAAGAACCGGACCATTGAGGCATAGTATTAGTTTCTATTTTACCTCTTTTTCCAGTTACAGGGTCATCATAATTTATCCAAGAATCAACAGTAGCTAATGGTGATTCACCTGTCCCAGCTGGTTTATATTCTTTCACATTTGGTAATTCTAATGGTAATTCGTCTAAGTTCATCGCACGCTTAGTACCATCTTCGAATAATATTATTGGTATCGGCTCTCCCCAATATCTCTGACGCGAAAATAGCCAATCTCTCAATCTAAATTGTATTTTACCTTCGCCTAATCCATTACTCTCTAACCACTCTATTATCTTGGCTTTAGCTTCAGCCGTTTTCAACCCATCAAGTGAAACGCTTTCACTTTTAGAGTTTATAGCAATTCCTTCATCTGTAAAAGCGCCATCTTCTGGATTATGCTCACCTCGTTCTGGCTTAACGACTTGGACAATTTCCATATTATATTTTTGAGCAAATTCATTATCTCGTTCATCGTGACCTGGTACTGCCATAATAGCACCAGTACCATAACCCATCAAGACATAGTCTGATATAAGTACAGGTATTTCTTTGCCGTTTACAGGATTGATAGCATAAGAGCCGGTGAAAACACCTTTTTTATCTTTGTTTAATTCTGTTCTCTCTAAATCTGTTTTTAGAGATGTTTCTTTGATAAAAGTATCAACTTTCTCTTTCTGAGCATCAGTTGTGATACTATCAACCAAAGGATGTTCTGGTGCTATAACCATATATGTAGCACCGAATAAAGTGTCCGGTCTAGTAGTATATATTCTAATCTTATCTTCAGAGCCAACTAACGAGAAATCAACTTCAGCGCCTTTGCTCTTCCCTATCCAATGTTTTTGCATTTCCATAGTTGAGCTAGGCCAGTCAACTAAGTCTAGATCGGTTAGCAACCTTTCCGCATACTCAGTAATCCTAAGCATCCACTGTCGCATAGGTTTACGTTCCACTTCGTAACCTTTGCCACGCCATTCATCAACTTCTTCGTTTGCAAGCACAGTACCTAACTCCTCACACCAGTTTACTGGTTGCATAGAAATATAGGCCAATCTTTTACTATCTATGTATTCTAACTTATCTTTCTCTTCAGTTATACTTGTTGGAACTTCTAGTTCACTAATATCTTTTGTTGTCTGAGCATCGTGGTCATACCACGAGTTATACATAAGCAGAAACATCCATTGTGTCCACTTATAGTAGCTAGGGTCCGTCGTGTTTATTTCTCTAGACCAATCATAACCAAATCCTAAAAGATTCAATTGTCTTTTGAATGTAATTACGTTCTTTTTAGTCGCTTCAGCAGGATGAACCCCGGTTTGCATACTATATCTTTCCGTAGGTAATCCGAAAGCATCGAATCCCATGGGATGAAGAACATTGAAACCTTTCATAGTCTTATATCTACCGATAATATCAGTAGCAGTATAACCTTCGGGGTGTCCAATATGCAACCCGGCCCCACTCGGATAAGGGAACATATCTAGTACATAATACTTGGGTTTACTTGTATCATCGTTTACCGCATATACATTATCTTCAACCCATTTCGCTTGCCATTTTGGCTCTATCTTACTAAAATCGTAATTCATTCTTTTTCTGGTAATTTATTATTCATATAACCACAAAATTAACGAATAAATAGGAATATAGTTAGGAATATTAGATTTCCTTGGCAGCGACTTAAATCAGACGTGTCAATAACAGATATTTGATTTACTTAAAAGGTATGCAAATAAGAAAGTCCCCCCTTCGACGGAGGGACTTAAAAGTAGTTTTCACTAATGAGCTTCGAACCAATTAATACCAGTTCCTGTATCAACGACTACTGGTACATCACCCAAGGGTAGTGCCGTCCTCATCTTTTCTATAACAAGTTCTTTTAACTCTTCTAGCTCTGTTTGTACAACATCAAAAACTAGTTCATCGTGTACTTGGAGTATCATCTTTGATTTTAGTTTTCTATTAGTCATTTCTTTGTCTATGTTAATCATAGCAATTTTCAACATGTCAGACGCTGTACCTTGTATAGGCATGTTGATAGCTGCTCTTTCATCTGCATTTTTTAACATTCGGTTCTTACTAATGATATTAGGGAAATAACGGCGACGTCCACATAAGGTTTCAGCATATCCTTTTACTCGAGCCGATTCAACAGTATCATCCATATATTTGATTATTCCGTGATACTTTTCTTTATAGTTATCAATTATGTCTTTCGCGTCACCTCTACTTATCCCAAGACGTTCTGCCAATCCGTAAGCTCCAAGTCCATACATAATTCCGAAGTTCACTGTCTTTGCAATTCTCCTCATATCTTGAGTAACTTCTTCTTGTGGAATATCATTTAGAACGGCAGCTGTTGCAGCGTGGATGTCATCTCCATTGATGAATCCACTAAGCATCTTTTCATCACCACATATATATGCCATTATTCTTAGCTCTACTTGAGAATAATCGGCAGCTAGTAGAATATTACCTTCGCTTGGAATAAACGCTTTTCGGACTTTTTTACCTAAATCTGAACGTATTGGTATATTCTGTAAATTAGGGTCAGTTGAAGATAGACGCCCTGTGCTTGCAACCGCTTGGTTGTATGTAGTATGTATTTTATTCGTCCCTTCGAATACCATTCTGGGGAGTGATTCAACATAAGTAGATTGTAGCTTACTTAGTTGACGATAATCTAACACATATTCTGCTATTGAGTGCATAGGTGCCAATTGACTAAGAACTTGTTCATTTGTACTATAACCTGTTTTAGTTTTTTTAACAGCAGGTATTCCCATCTTCTCGAACATTATTTCGGAAAGTTGTTTAGGAGAATTTATATTAAATTGCTCCTCAGCTTCATCATATATTTGTTCTTCTAATTTGTCGATACGTTTAGATATCTCTGCTTGTAATTCCTCTAGGGCATCCGTATCTATACTAACTCCACACATTTCCATTTTATTCAGAACAGTAATAGTAGGGAATTCGATTTCATAAGCTAATTTTTCTTGGGAACTATCTTTCAAAATTGGTTCCATCTTGTTTTTAAGCTGTAATGCTAAATCTGCATCTTCGCAAGCGTAGTTCGATATATCCTCAGGATTTAGGTCTGCCATTGATTTTTGATCTTTTTTCTTCTCACCAATTAAAGATTTGATTGCAACTGGTTTATAACCAAGCCACTTTTCAGAAAGTGCGTCTAAGTTGAGTTTTTCATCGGGATTCAAAACATAGCTGGCAATCATAGAATCAAATACTATAGGAGCTATGAGAACATCATAGCGCATAAGAATATATTGGTCAAATTTAATATTCTGACCACACTTACCAATCTTTTTGCTTTCGAGTATTGGTCTTAGTTTATCAATTACATATTTAACTGGTAGAGATTTATCAGCCCTTAATTTACGATTGAATTGAGTCTCATCTATTTCCTCTTGTTCGAAAAGTGATTTGTTCTGCGGTTTTATTTCTTCCAACTCACTATTATCGATAACTGGTATATAGTAACCGGTCTTCTCTTTAAAAGAAAGAGCAATACCAACTATATCACATTCATTTTTGTTTAGACCAGATGTTTCCAAGTCAATCGATAGTATATCATGTTTATTTATCTCAGAAACTAAATCCTCAATCCCCTGATGTGTGTTTATCATCTTATAATCAGTTTCTACAGACTCAATAGTATTTAGTTCACTCTCTTCTTCTATTTCAGGTAATAAATTTACACTAGCCCTTCCAGAACGTTCAAACCATTTTCCTCGTAGTGTACGAAATCCTTCGTGAGCCAAAAACTTATCTAACTCATCAAATTTCGTATCTTTGAATTCGTAGTCATCAAAGTTAAATTCTATAGGACAATCCTTTTTTAGAGTCACCAATTGTTTCGATAGAAACGCCATTTCCTTATGTTCGACAAGTTTAGTTTTTACCGATTTACTAGTTATTTCATCTATGTTCTCGTAAACACCTTCTAAGGATTCATATTTTTCAATTAAAGGAAAAGCTGTTTTTATACCTATACCTTTTACTCCAGGTATATTATCTACCGAATCACCTATCAATGCTTGTACATCGATTACTTGATCAGGTCGAACTCCAAACTTTTCTTTTACTTCAGGGAAGTCAACTACTTCTAAAGCTCCACCTTTGTGAGCTGGTTTTAGAATTTTAATATGATCCGTCACTAATTGATAATAGTCCTTATCACTTGTAAGACAATAAGAATCTATTTCTTGTTCTGAAGCTTTATTTGCTAATGTTGCAATCAGATCGTCAGCTTCGAATCCATCCATCTCCATTTGAGAGATACCAAACAGATCAAGCATCTCCTTTATTTTTGTTATCTGAGGTCCCAAATCTTCTGGGAATTCAGCCCTGTTTGCTTTGTATAGGTCGTACATTTCGTTCCTAAAAGTTGGAGCGTGAGTATCATAAACCACTAGTATATGCTTAGGGTCATATTTATCTAATAAAGATGTTAATATATTCGCAAATCCGAAGACTGCACCAGTAGGTTCACCAGAATTGTTGGTCAATCCAGACCTAAACATTGCATGATACGCCCTAAAAACTAGTGACATACCGTCTATCATAAAAAATCTAGGCATAAATAATCCTTTTCTATTCGCTGAATAATTTCTTTTCTTCTATTAACTTTTGCAATGGCTCAACATGTTTAAGTAAAATAACGAATGCGAGCATTGCTACTAATTGTAAGTATCTAGTAGCATCTTCGAACGCAACTATAGTTGTAATTTCTATTAATTTATCAGGAGATATCATAACCATTATTGGCGCTCCAATTGTTGCCAATGCGTTAGCTACATGTATATTTTTACGGACTCCATAAAACGAGATAACCCACACTATACCCCATTGAAAAATAGATAAAGGATTAATAAAGAGTAGTACTCCGACAGCTGTTGCTAATCCTCGCCCTCCTTTCATACGTAACCACAAATTAAAATTGTGTCCAATAACAGCAAACACTCCCGCATAAGACAATAACGTCATCATATCATTACTTTCGGGAAATAGCATATAAACTATCATACAAGCTAAGAATCCTTTGAATCCATCTAATAAAAACACAACTAGACCAATCCACTTTTTACCAGTTGTTTCGTAGCTATTCATTGCACCTGTATTTCTGCTTCCTTCTACAGTTAAGTCCAATCCCGTTGCTTGTTTTACTATTATTTTTGAAAAAGCAATTGAACCAAGTAAATAACCTATAATCCCAGCTATCAAACCATCCATTTAATACTTCTCCCTCAGTAATTTCATCTGTATTAGTGATATCATCAATATAATAAAAAACAGTACATAAGCAACAGCTGACGCATAGCCCATTTTATCCGTCATTTCAAATGCGTTTTGATAAACCTGATAAACTAAAGTTGAGGTCTCGTTAAGTGGACCACCTTTAGTCATTACGTATATTTCAATAAATATTTGGAATGATTTAATCGTATTCACTACTAATATAAAAAGCAATGTCGGCTTCAACATTGGTAGAGTAATATTTTTGAACTGTTGCCAAGGTGATGCATCCGATATATCTGCCGCTTCGTATAAATCCTTAGGTATAGTTTGCAATCCTGCAAGTACTATAATCATATAATATCCCGTAGCAATCCATATATCCATTGCCATAATAGCTGGTAATGCGGTATCTACTGATCGTAACCACCCTTCAGTTTGACCACTCATTCCTACCATTTGAAGCAGTGTGTTTATATACCCTTCTTTACTATATAAGTTTTTAAAAATAAGTGCTATCACGACTAGAGATGTTACTGATGGCAGAAAGTAAGCTGCTTTGAAAAACTCTTTTAGTTTACCATTAGTTCTATCTACAAGAACCGCCAATATAGTAGCAAGAGTAGTAGTAATGGGGACTGTCACAAATACAAATATCAATGTATTAGAAAGCGATTTTAGAAAAGTATCATCTGAAAGTAGAGATGTATAGTTCTCAAAACCTACAAAAGTCATATCATTGCTCAAGGTTTTGTATTCAGACAAGCTAAGTATAAAAGAATAGACAACAGGGTAAGCCCAAAACACAAGGAAAGTCAGAATCCATGGTAAAAGCAATAAAAAGACATTTGCTCTTTCTCTATTCTTATAACTTATCATTGAAAACCTTTATCTCTTGGTAGAAACGCGACAGAGGAAAACCAACTATATTATAATAACATCCAACTATATTCTCTACAAAAACAGAACCATAATCATCTTGTATTCCATAGCTTCCAGCTTTATCCATAGGAGAACCAGTTGCTATATATGCATATTTTTCTCTTTCACCTAGCTCTCGGAAAGTAACATCGGTTTTCACATGAAATTTTACGGATTCACTATTGTAAACAAGAGAAACACCTGTAAATACTTGATGAGTTTTACCGCTTAGCTTAGTCAACATAGCGAATGCTTCATTCTCATTTGCAGGTTTATTGAGTAATATTTCATCAAGGGAAACTGTTGTGTCTGACCCGATTATAATTCTACCAGGTTGAATCTTCGCAACGTGTTGAGCTTTTCGATTAGCAAGCTCCATAACGAACTTTGCTGGGTCGAGTTCAGATATATCATCTTCATCTATATCAGCAGGAATAATATTGAATTTCAAACCAATTTGCTCTAACAATATTTTTCGTCGAGGTGAACCCGAGGCAAGTGTAACTTCGTATTTTAAATCTAATATCTTTGCTAAATCTAACATTATTACTATTATATTCGTTTCATTTTGCTGCATAGCAAATATATGAAATTAGAATTTAGTGTAGCGTATTACTTTAAAACTATTATTAATTAATAATAGGTTTACACTAAATTGTCAACCTATATATTCGACCTTCTTAGTTGTCAAAAGAAGAAATAATTCGTAATTTGATTCAAATGAAAAAAATAATATTCATATTAATAGCTACATTATTTACTTCCTGTGCTTCGGACTACTATGCACTGAATAAGTATAGAAATATAGCTTTACCAACTTTAGTAGGGTACAGAGGAGAAAACCCCCTTAGTGTTAGTCTATTAGCAGATGACGCTATTTTAATAGAAGAAAGTTCATCCACGGCAATTCGCCAATATGATGTAACACAGTATGACAAATCCTTTATTCTAAAAAAGACCAAAGGTGATTATCTAAAGATAACTGAGAGAACTTCACCTTTAGAAAAAGACACTACAATAGGGATAAAGTATGTGTTTACAGATTTAGGTGCCAATGTATATGAGAAAAATAGATTAGTTGGTTCAAATCCGAATATAAAACTAAGAAATAACGAAAGTCACATCATAAGAATAACACAAGATGGCGATTATACTACACTAATTGTAGATTGTGATACATTATCACACTATAAGTCTTCAATCCCCGCTTCAGAGTACACTATGTTCCATACTGGAATAGGAACAGAAGTCGAAATTTATAGCTTTGAAGTAAAAGAATTATACGAAACTTCACTTTTTTGGTAAAAATGTGGAAAAATAACTAAAGTATTCTAAACTAGCTCCGATAATTGATTTTGATAGGATAATTTTATTATAGAAATGGCAGGATGCCCTCAAATTATTAATTAATTACACACGGAGGTAGTAATGCCATCATCAATAGCATCAGGCGGAAGAATTAGAACTAATATTCCCGCACTAAACGCGTACAATTCACTTCAATCATCTAATAGAGCAATTGCTAAATCGCAATTACGTCTATCAACTGGTAAAAGAATTAACGCAGCATCGGACGACGTAGCTGGTTATATCACTGCACGTTCATTAAACTCTAGAAACGTTTCATTAAAAGCTGCATTAAATGCAGTTGGCGAAGCGAAAAATGTTACATCCATCTCACAAGATGCGTTAGATAACATCACTAACCTACTAACTCAAATCAAAGATGCGGCTTCTCAAGCTTCTTCTGGCGCTTTGGGTACAGATGAAAAAGTAGCTCTTGCAAAAGCAGCATTCAGATTATCTGAGCAAATCCAAACTGTTGTTGACTCTACTGTATTCGGTGGTCAAGAATTGTTAAACGGTGCATTCTCAGGTGATTTCGTTATAGGTGTTGGAGAAAGTAACTCTCTAATCACTATCGAAGTTGACTTATCTTCAAGTAACTCTACTAATTTCAATACAGATGTAAACTTCGAACTTAACAGTGACACGGCTGCTAACTTCGGTGGTATCACAGGTCTTAACCTTGCAAGTTTAGATTCAGTATCTGATTCTGATTTAGGTATGTTTAGTGCTGCAAATATCTCTACTACTCTTACAAGTTTATCTGATGCATTAGATAACGTAAGTAAAGTAGCTTCATTTGTCGGTGGTCTAGAAGCTAGATTGAACTCGCAAGAAGATTTGTTAACTTCACAGATAACAAATTACAAGTCTGCGATTTCAAGAATCGAAGATGTTGATGTTGCTGAAGAGCAATTAGACTTGGTTAAAAACCAATTCTTACAACAAACTTCAATTATTACTTTATCTCAAGCAAATCAAAATCCTCAAACTTATTTACAGTTATTTGGATAAGAGATTTAGCTGAGCTAAATGTGATAATTATTATTTCAAACTTGAAAGACGGCTCGATTTTTGCAGCCGTCTTTCATAGTTAAAACTAATAAATCAGGAAGATTATAACAGTAATGAATACTCAAGTTCAGAAAATTGCAGCTAGTAAAGCTTACGGTACTGGGAAAGGGAAAAAAGTCCCTTCTTACGTTGAGCAAGAGGTTCTCTCTTGGAGTAAGGAAAAGTTAATACTTAAAATGTATGATCTTTTCTTAGTAAGTAATAAGAGAAATGACATCGAAAAAATGAGTAAAGTTCTAATAGAACTAATGGGTGCTCTTAACTTCGATTATGGCGAAACATCGACAAGATTGTACAGATTGTACGAATATTGTCAAAGATGTATATACCAAAAGAAATATGACGAAGCTTACAAAATAATAAAAGAATTGCGTGATACATGGGCGCTAGCCTTTAAGCTTGAAAATTAGGTTCTATTATGAGTGATTTAAATAGTCTATTAGGTAGTGGGAATCAGACGCAAACTGACTTGCTTGTGCAATCATATTTGCAAACCCAACAACCCAAATTAAATAGTATTCAGAACAAGAAGAATGAGTTAGAAGCGAAAAATTCATTTTTTACTGCTCTTAATACTCGTATTAATTCTATAGTTTCTCAAATTGATGCCTTTCAAGCTAATGATTTTGATAAGAAATTTGGCATAAAAAAAGTTGCCTCTACCGGAGCTGAATACGTAACAGCCTCTGCGGATGGAGATGCAAGTGTTGGTACAAATACTGTCAAAGTTAATAGATTGGCTAGTTCTGATTCTTTAGTGTCAAGTAGAGTAACATCTGCTGACGATTTTGGTAGCTTTAATGGTACATTTGAGTTTACAGTTGAAGTCAACGGTGATAGCCGTACTTTGAGTGTTGAATTAGATGATACGGAAACTTATCAGCAAGCAATGCAAAAGATTGCTGACGCTGTCAATGATGAAGAAGATTTCAAACTAACTGCTTCAGTTGTAAAAGATACTTCTACAACAGCTAGACTGTCTTTCAATACATCCGAATTAGGTGAAGACAATAAGATTATTTTCTCTAATGGAGTTGGTAATGTATTAGCAAACATCGGATTAGACGAAGGCATACTTAATCCCAATAGTTCAACAAGAGTAGCTTTCGATAGTACTAACGCTGGCTACAGAAAAGCAGCCGTTTCTGACTTGAATTCAGAAGCAGAAGTGAACGGTATTACTGTAACTAGGTCATCTAATACTTTGGAAGATGTTATAAACGGATTCAAATTTACTTTAAATAAAGTACATGACTCTGGGGATAATGCAGAAACTTTAACAACTGAAATAGATGTTGATGGAGTTGCTAGCTTATTACAACCGTTGTTAGATTCTTATAATAGCGCTTTAGCTCTAGTAAACAACAATAAGACTATAAGAAGAGGCGATGCAAGTGCTAACAGTTTATACAGCTCACTTCGTTCTTTACCTTCAACTAGAGTTACTGGTCTAGATTCAGGCGCACCTGATTATCTGACCGTAATAGGTATAAAGCCTGATTCGGCTGGGAACTTGAAGATAACAGATAAAGATGCACTAAAAGAATTCTTAGAAGATGACCCGCAAAAAATAGCGGATATATTTACATCTCCTGATGGATTTATAGCAAAATTAGAGAATATAACTTCTTCATTGAAAGGTGATGATGGTATAATAAAAAGTAAAAAGCAATCTTTGGTACAACAGATAGAAAGCTATGACAAACGTTATGATCAATTGAAATTACGAATTGACTCACAAGCGAACAATTTAAGAAAGCAATATGAGAATATACTTGGTACTTATTTGACGGCTCAAACCCAATATAGCTCATTCTCGCAATATTCTTCGGGGCTATTCTCCGGACAACAATTTTAATCGCACTGAGGTGTTATTATGATAAAATCAATAGGAAATTCGGAATCTATTAGTTCTAATTTTGACAATTTAATGTCAAACTTAGCAAATAGAAGTTCACAAACTGAAGTTAAACAAACTTCTGAGAAAGTAGATAAGCAAAATAATGATGAATTTCAAAAAACTTTCGAACCAAAGAAAATTGAAACTGAAATATCGAAATTATTAGAAGATGATTCATTAATTGCTCAATTTAGTACAGATGAAGAAACAGAAAAACTAATTCTTAAAATTCTTAATCAAGATACTAAAGAAGTTGTTAGACAATATCCTCCCGAAGCTTCACTTAAAATAGCTAGGATGGTTAGTAACATGATAGAAAGTAATAATATAGCAGATGTCCGTATTTGATAAAAATATAAAACCAATAGTTAATGAACTAGACTCATTAACTAACAGAATCATAGATAACCTATCCGACAGCGATGAAGGGTTGGATAATCTAGATGAACTGTATAAAAAGCGTACTACTTTTATTGAGCAAATAGATGCTTATATAGGAGAAGAGAAAAACAAACAATTAATATTGGATCATCAATCCGAGTGGAAGAGTATGATGGAACCTCTAAGAGTCAAGGATGAAAATGCTCTTAGATTACTCAAAAGTAAAGTAAATAGCATGGAAGAAGAGTTAAAACAACGTGAAAAGCAAAAGAATGTTCTTTTGTATAAGGAGAGTGGAAAGTGAAAATAAATGCTACTAACTCGTATAACAAAATCTACGAAGACAAAGATCGTAAACAAAAAGCAGAAACAAAGTCTGAAGTAGAAAGTAAAGAAGTAAAGAAGGACTCCTTGGAATTATCGACTGAAGTCCTCAAATATGGACCCATAAAAACTAAAATTAAACAAGGGTTCTATGAGAACGAAAATGTCCTCAATGAAATATCTGAGAAACTCCTCAAAGAGCTAAAGCTATAAATAAATTAAAATTCCATTTGAAAGATGGAATTTTTTTTTATAACTTATACCTTAACAAAAGCCAATGGTCTATCATTATAATAATGGGATTTTAACGAATTGCTAGGAGAATAATAATGTCAAGAACTTTAAACAAAGTAATGTTAATTGGGAATGTAGGAAAAGAACCCGAATTAAAAGAAACCCCTGGTGGTGTCCCAGTAACTTCATTTCGTATGGCTACTTCTGAGAGTTGGAAAGATAAAGATGGTTTTTTGAAAGAGCATACTGATTGGCATACTGTAGTTGCTTGGCGAGGTCTTGCAAAAGTAATTGACAAGTTAGTTACAAAAGGTACCAGAATATATGTAGAAGGACGGTTACAGACTAGAAACTACGAAGATAATGATGGTAACAGAAGACAAGTAGTGGAGATACTTGCTGATAATATGCTGATTTTAGAAGATAGAAAGAACGGGAAAAGTAGAGATGATGATGAAGATAATTTTGATTTCGATGATGACTTTTCTACTAAGAGCAAAGAAATAGAAGATGATTTTGATAGTAGATTTGATGACTAATGTCTTGCTTAAATTAATACAACAACTATAAGCTCCACTAAGGAGCTTTTTTTTCGTAAATTGAGATATATGAAAACGCATTTTAAAAATTCATTATATATTCTAATAGGAATACTATCTGCCTCTTTCGGACTAAAAGGCTTTTTATTACCTCAAGGATTCTTAGATGGTGGGGCTATGGGTATAGCTCTTCTGATAAAGGAAGTTGCTGACCTAAACATTGGTTTGCTAATTGTATTAGTGAACCTTCCTTTCGTATTATTGGGTGCTAAGATTCTATCCAAGTTGTTTATTATAAAAACTGTTATAGCTATTGCAGGACTCTCGCTGGCTGTGACTTTTATACCTTATGGACAAGTGACTGATGACAAATTGCTGATAGCGGTATTTGGTGGGTTTTTCCTTGGCGCAGGTATAGGTTTGTCTATTCGTGGTGGCAGTGTAATAGATGGAACCGAAGTACTAGCTCTTTATTTTACAAGAACTTCACCATTTAGTATTGGCGATATAATTGCTATATTAAATATCATAATATTCAGCTTTGCAGCATTACTATTAGAAATAGAGGTAGCACTATATGCGATGTTAACCTATATGTCCGCATCTAGGACTGTTGACTTTTTTATTCATGGTTTCAATGAATATCTAGATCTGACAATAATATCTAATAAGCACGAAGATATTAGACATAAGCTGATAAATGATATGGGTAAGGGAGTAACTATAATGAAAGGTAAACGAGGCCGCTTAGAACCAGATGGATCGGAAAAAGAAATTGATATTATCTACACAGTCACAACTAAACTAGAAGTTTCTAGGTTAAAATCTGAAATACTAGAAGTTGATGAAACCGCCTTTATCATACAAAATAGAATTGATGAAGCTCATGGCGGATTCCTCAAAAAACATCTAGTTCAGCATTAAATTACTTTTTTATCTATATATTCGGAATTGAAAACTCTCAAAGCTCCCATATACTTAAGTTTAAACTCAAGTATATCTCCAACTTTTCGACCAGCTTTATTTTCGCCTAAATCAATAACTATCATATCAGAACTTGCTCCAACAATTTCAATATCTTTATTCTGAGGTATCAGAAAGTCAGTAGTTGAAATATCAAGTACTCCTATATCAATCAGTGCACGGTAAGAACTTTTACCATAATTACTCTCATCTATTTCAAACACTTCACCTGATGGGTTAACCTCCATAACGCCTACTGGTACTTTTGGCTTTTCATTTATCTCTATTATCTGTGAGAGGAGTCTGAATACATCGTCATTCATTCCTTCAATCACTTCATTAGTTATCAAGTTATTACCAAAATATAGCGTCTCACCAATACGAAAATGATTCATATCTGCTGGAATCTGTTTTTTAAATAGCAAAGGAATGACAACTGAAGTCCCTCCAGTTACCCAAGGTATTTTCTGATTAAATTGTGCCTCTATAAGTTTTTTATAAAGTGATAATTGTAATAGCTTATCAGCTGAAGGTAACACTCCATAAAGACAATTCAGATTAGAACCGATTCCTGTTATCTCTATATTTGGTAATTCGAATACAGTTTTATAGAAGTCTGTCAGATCATCACCTAAAACTCCCTCACGTAAATCGCCAAGTTCTATCATAATTATAATTTTATGTGTCTTACCTTGCTTTACTGCCTCTTCACTTATCCATTTTATAGTAGAAAACTCGGTGTTAAAACTGACATCAGCGTACCGAACTACCTCCTCTATATTATCTTTAGCTGGTGGTTTGATATATACGGTATTGATATTAGGGTTTATTTCCTTTATAAGCTTCAAATTGCTAATTCGGGAATCACAAATTTCGTTTATATCCAGATCACATAATATTTTTAGATATTCCTCAGAGCCACACAGTAGTTTACTCACTATCGCCCATTCTGTTTTGTTCTCTTCGAATAGCTTTTTAAGATAATTGAAGTTACTAATTAAGTTTTCTTTATTAAGAGTTACATAAGCCATATTATTTTTTCAACCTCATTTCTAAATACGGATTAGTGAACCCAAGCTTTTCATATAATTTCTTAGCAGGGTTATTAGCTTCTACATGAAGAGCAATATCACCTTCCGTTTCGGATATTGCTTTTTCCATTAACTTTTTACCGTAACCTTTTCCCCTAACATCGGAATGAACAGCAATATATACAAGTATATTCTCCGGTATATAACCACTCATACCAGTTTTATTTATTATTACTGCGCCTACTATTTTATCACTATTATACCCTACCAGAACTAATCCACCTTTTCCCAATTCATCTGAAATAGCATAGTCCATTGCCTTTTCTATACTCTCCAGTTTGTCTCCATACTTCTCCAAATGAGTAAACAAGAAGTTACTTATCTCTGATTTATTATACTCATTGCTATTTATACTATCCTTATCATATTTTCTATATTCCATCTTACCTTTGGCTAATTATCTAATAAAATTGATGTTAAACGAACGAATAAGTTTACTAGCCATTGCTTATATTCCGAGATAGTTATTTGTAAGTGTAATTAATTACAATTAATATCACTTAGTAATCGTTAACTTGGAAACAATTAAATAAAACAATGGAAAATAAAATGAAATTATTTGCAATCGGTACAACAGATAATAAAGTAAGTATAGCAATGCTTGTACTAAGGTTAGTATCAGGACTAACTATGGCTTTTAGTCACGGACTAGGGAAAATGGAAAATTATAGTAAAGCAGTTGATTCATTCCCAGACCCTTTTGGATTAGGAAGTCAGTTATCTGTAATTTTGGCTATATTTGCTGAGCTATTCTGTGGAGTTCTAATTGCAGTTGGTTTTGCTACACGATTTACAGTAATCCCACTAATTATAACAATGGCAACTGCCTTTTTCATAATACACGGTGGAGATGCATTCGGTGACAAAGAGATGTCATTTATTTATTTAGCAATGTATCTTGTAATCTTTATTATTGGTCCAGGTAAATATTCAGTGGACAAATTAATAAGCAAGTAATATTTAATAACTATAGTTATTAAAGTAAAAAAAGACTGCTTTTATTTAATCAAAAGCAGTCTTTTTAATTTTATCTAAATATAATAATCTATTTGATAATAGTAATACTACCCGCTACAAAATTTTCCTCATTTTCTATTACAAGAATATAAGTACCTGCAGTTACGTTTTTAGCATCCAAATCAAAATTGTTTTTTCCATCTATAGTATTCAGAGTAGTTTGATAAACTACGTTACCTGTAATATCTACTAATTTGATGTTAGAAACGCCAGCTTTACCATCGAAAGATACATTTGAAATATTTGTCACTGGCATTGGGCTTACCAATAGCTTTACAGTTCCAAAGTCTTGGTAATCAACAGAAGTAGTGATTTGATTTAGAACTATTTCTGTATCTATTTCTATATCCTTAGAGTAATCTATTTCAATAGTCTCAGTATATGAATCGAATCCGAACTTATCTATACCTAAAGTATATGTACCTGGAGCCAATTCTTCTAGTTCGAAGTAGCCATCAACATCAGTAACAAAATGAGTTACCACGTCACCAGCTTCATCCATTAGGTAAACTAAACCACCGTTTATAGCTTCATCAAGATTTCCTACATCCGATCCACCTGGCGAAATACCTTTTAGTCCTCTAATTAGTCGACCTTTTATTCTTGCTATTCCTTTGGCTCTATCTTTACCTGAAGGAGCGTGAATAATATCGACCATCATAGTAGGTGCAAAATCACCCACACCAACTAATGTTGCTTCTTTCCATTTTAACGTAGCATAGTCACCAGTAACATAGTACCCAGGAATATAACTATTCTCAGCAGGTAATGAAAGTACTACATACTCTCCATATTTCAAGTTACTGAAATTGAAATAACCTTTTTCATCAGTTCTTGTAACAGCTTTAAATTCTGAATTATCTCCTTTGTGAAGCGCAATAACAGTTGACATAACTATGTTGCCATCTTTATCAGCTACCGAGCCACTCATATACCCTTGTGTAGCTTCTGCAGCTTCTAACTTGAAGTTTATACCATCTTTATCAGAATCTAGATAAATAATATCCGCTTCGTAATAAGAGTCTGCACCTTCGTACCACTGCATTTTATATATATTAGTGTTTGTCATAGCTACAGCATTTGCATAGTAAGTATAAGTATCTGGTAATTTGATAGAGTAGTTTCCTTTATCATCAGTTTTTACTCTATTATCAAATTCGAAATCAATGTTACCATTATCACTACCTTTACCACCCAATACCCACTTAACAGGTAAAAATGTAACTACTGCAGGTAATGGTTCGCCTGTAGCAGCATCAGATACTTGACCAGTCACTACAAAGTAGTTCGGCTCAGGTATTGAATGAAGCATCATTTCTACTTCTACTACTTCATTCTCACCTACACCTATTGTTTCTGCATTAATTAATTCGAAAGCGTCTTTGTAGTATTGTGGTTTATAACCCACAACATTTGCTCGTAAATAGTATTTGCCTGAAGGTAATTTGACAGATATAGACGTTCCGTTCAACTCAACAGTCTTATAAAAATGAATATTACCAGGAGTGTTAGGGTCTTTATCAGCAGACCATATAGTTACTGCCCCACGGAAATCTTTTATATCATCTGTTTCGTCATAGAAATTACAAGTCAAAATACTAGAGTAATCTGGATCATCACCTTTAACTAATAGGTAAAAGTAGCCCGTTATTTGAGTATAAGTAACTCCACCATCACAAGTAGATCTAACTATAATTGGTACTTTGTATTCACCTCTGACAGGGTTGTCCCATTCAATCAAACCAGTACTTTCATCTAACTTTAAGTCTTGAGGAGTAGAATTATGTCCATCAAGAGCATCAGATAAGTGATAAGTTAACCTACAATCACTTTTAGAAACAGCATTGACGTCATATCTCCATGACATACCCGCTTCTAACTTATGAGTAAACATAGTACCTTTTTCGAAGTATAAATCCGGTTCGTTAGAATTACAGTCACCATAGCAGATATCGAAAGTCAGTTTGCTAACTATTTCGCCAGTACATTTGTTTCTTAAACCAATTACTGATTTATATTTACCTTTTTCTTCAGCAGTAAATTTAATCTCTGCAAAGTCTTCACCTAGTTCCATAACTGCGATTTTAACTTTCGATTCTACAACCATAACATCAAATTCGCAATCTGTCTCGTTGATTATCTTTACTCTAGTTGTCGCTTGACCTTCATCATTAAGGTTCACGAATAAATAAATTCCTGCAAAGAACATTCTTTCTGTATTGTTAACACAATCACCATTGCAAATCAATAGCTCTACTCTATCAACAATCTCGCCGCTACATGCGTCAACTAGTCCTAGGACAGCAACATATTTCCCTTTTTCATCAGCCGCTATTTTTAGTAATGCTCCTTTTTCACCTTGTTCTGCTATCTCTACTTTAGCATCTGTTTCTAGTACTTTTACTTCAAATTCGCAGTTTGTATTATTCTTTACATCAACAAAGAATTTACCTTGGCCGTTTTCAAGTTTGATTAATTTCGTTTCACAGTTAAAATACATTTTTCTGAAATTATTATCATCACCCACAGTGCCGCAAACTCTCTCTGTAAGATCACTTGCAATATCATACTGTTCATCATATAAATCTATAGTATAACAATAGTCAGCAACAGATAACTTCTCGATTACAAATTTATATTCACCTTTATTATTTCTCTCTACTTTACCTACTCTCTCTTCTATTTCTTTACCGTCAACTTTTTTATATTGATTTATTCGAAAGTAGTCACCTAAGTCATTATTCCTATCTCCATCAACCCAAGTCAATGTGATATTACCTTGAACTGGTGATGATTCCATGATATCTACTTTTATCCCAACCTTGATAGGTTTAGCTGGCTGTTTTGCAAGTAAGTCTATGCTACCTGCACTCATAAACGCCGCAATGAAGCCTAAAAGCAGTATTTTGTAAATAGTTTGTTTCATTTGAGATACCTCATATAATAAATTTATAATTATTTTTTTCCGCATTTGATATAACAACACACAACTTTAAAAAAGGTAACAAAAAAAGATAAATATTTTTTTTAAAAGTCTAACATCTCTAATAGTTATCTATTTATCTATTTCTAACACCTTTATTTATAAATATATTCATTAATTCCTCGTCCACCAAAAGTATTAAGTCAAAATTTGTTAATTTTGCTAAATTAAAAAATCAAAAATCATAAAAAAGGTTTATAAATGACTGGTTCTAAAATTACGATAAACAATGGTAAATTAAATGTTCCAAACGATCCAATAATCCCTTTCATCGAAGGCGATGGTATAGGTCCTGATATCTGGGCGGCAACAGTAAGAGTACTTGACAGCGCGGTTGAAAAGGCATACAGTGGTGAAAAGAAAATAATTTGGAAAGAAGTTTTGGCTGGTGAAAAGGCATTTAACAAAACTGGTGAATGGTTACCTGCTGAAACTTTAGAAGATATTAAAGAATACTTAATTGCTATCAAAGGCCCTCTGACTACTCCAGTTGGTGGTGGTATTCGCTCTCTGAACGTAGCTCTAAGACAGCAACTAGATCTTTACACTTGTTTACGTCCTGTTAGATGGTTCCAAGGTGTACCGTCTCCAGTCAAAGAACCTAACAAAGTTGATATGGTTATCTTCCGTGAGAACACTGAAGATATTTACGCTGGTATAGAATGGAAAGCTGGTTCAGAAGAAGTGAAAAAAGTAGTTAATTTTATTGAAAATGAAATGGGAGTAAAGAAAATCAGATTCCCAGAATCATCTTCAATTGGTATCAAACCAATCTCAATAGAAGGTACTCAGAGAATAGCTAGAGCGGCTATCGATTATGCTATAGAACACGGCCGTGACTCAGTAACGTGGGTTCACAAAGGTAACATAATGAAATTCACTGAAGGTATGTTCAAAGATACTGGATACGACGTAGCAGAGCAAGAGTATGGTGATAAAGTTTTCACTTGGAGACAATACGACGTAATAAAAGAAGAGAAAGGCGAAGATGCTGCTAATACTGCGCAAAAAGAAGCATTGGCTAATGGAAAAATATTAATTAAAGATGTGATTGCTGATGCATTCTTACAGCAAATTCTTTTACGTCCTGATGAGTATGAAGTAGTTTGTACTATGAATCTAAACGGGGATTATATCTCTGATGCATTGGCTGCAATGGTTGGTGGAATTGGTATAGCGCCAGGTGCAAATATCAATTATACTAGTGGTCATGCAATTTTCGAAGCGACTCACGGAACTGCACCTAAGTATGCTGGATTAGATAAAGTGAACCCAGGTTCAGTAATTCTATCTGGTGTGTTGATGCTTGAGCATTTGGGCTGGCAAAAAGCTGCTGACTTAATAGTAGATGCTGTAGAGAAAACTATTTCACAAAAAACTGTGACTTACGATTTTGAGAGACTAATGGACGGCGCAACATTGCTAAAAACTTCTGAATTTGGCGATGCACTAATCAAGAATATTTAATAAGATAAAGAATTATTCTTTAGATTTTAAGAGAACCGCTTTCTTTAATGGGAGCGGTTTTTTTGTGAGGTTCTAATTCATTTTTCTTAAGTTGGATATAATATAATATAACGAGTTAGTAAATGAGCTTCCTAAAAGCAGAGTGGCGTAGATTGGCAATAGCAAACTATGAGGTAAATGAATCGGACCTCTTAAAACATTTGCCCTATGGAACTGAGTTAGATACTTGGGATGGTAAACACTATGTTAGCTTAGTTGGGTTTATGTTTGTGAATACTAAAATGTTGGGTATGAAGATACCATTTCATGTAAATTTCGAAGAAGTTAACTTGAGATTCTATGTTCGGTATAATGATAAAGGTAAATGGAAGAGAGGAGTAGTATTTATAAAAGAATTAGTACCTCGAAGAGCGCTTTCAATCGTTGCTAATACTCTGTACAGTGAACACTATCAAACCGTTAAAATGTCTCACGAATGGATTGACAATCATACAAATATGATTACGAAATATGAGTGGGAGCATAATAACGACCAACATCATATCTCATTAACATCTGAAAAGGAAGCCAAGCCAATTCCATCAGGTAGCAAGGAAGAATTCATAACCGAACACTATTGGGGATATACGAAAGTAAACGAATCAAAGACTTATGAATACGAAGTTACTCACCCCAAATGGGATTGCTACAAAATGTTAGACCACGATATTAGAATAGACTTTGGGTCACTATATGGTGCGGAGTTCTCTAAGTTGACAAGCCGAGAGCCAGACTCAGTAATGTTGGCTGAGGGTTCGCTAATCACTGTTGAGAACAAAAGGACATTGAGATGAGGTACCCCATCCCCTATCTATCAGCTCTGTTAATCCAGTCCTCAACTATATAATTAATTTCGTTAGATTCTTTTAGCTTTAATATCTGCAAGTTCAAATCCCTCAGCAAGGGACTGTCAATAGGTACTATGAATCCATAATTTTGTTTAAACATATTCTTTTTTGATAATCTGTACTTATTTTTTTCCATTTTGTTGAACATATATTCCAAAGGAATTAGATCATATATCAATGCGTTAACATCATTATTTTCTAGATCTTTTATCCCTTCTTCAATATTATTGACAACTTTAGCAGTACCACCATTAGTTCTAATAGTATTCACCACTCTATCAACTGAGGGAGTTGCAATCGTTTTATCTGTTATATCATTTATTGAGCTTATAGTTTTCTTGGCTCCACTACTAGCAGTTAGAGTACTAGCAATACCCGCTACAAATGAAGTAGCCATTATCAACGATATAATCATCCAAGCGCCTAGTACAACCCTACCTGCGACACTCTTTGGAGCATAGTCACCATAACCAACAGTAGTCATAGTTACTATAGACAACCAAACTCCTAACCCAATACCCTGGATTGGCTTATTTTTATATTCTTCCAAGGATTCTTTTCTCTCTGTTAACCAAACTAGAAAACCAACAATAGTCAGAATAAACAGCAAACCTATAATGGCATAAAGAAATGTAGTGCTAAAAAAAGGAGATAATTTTTCCCAAAGTGTAATCTCGATTTCAGGGGCAAGTAAACCCATTTCTGTCTCGAAAAAAGGTTGAGTAAAGCTTACTTTTTCTGCTCTTTTTCTATTAATAGTTATAGACCCAATTACCACATCTAATGAGTCAGTGCCCATTGCATTTATCGCATCATTAACAGAGTTATAGTGCATAAGAGTGTAATTTAAATCTGAGTTTAGTGCTACTTCTTTCCATACATCTATAACTATACCTTCTGGGGTGGAACTGTGGAATACGAATGGAGGTGACCCAACGTATCCAACCTTTAGCTGATTATTGATTTCTTGAGGTATTAGTTGCAATGGGATAATAAGAAAGATAAAAAAGTAAAGCTTTAACTTCATAAAAATATATTTATTAATTTATAGACAAACATAAATATACTAATAAATATACTTAATATAAAATCTACTCTTTCACAAGATTGAATGTCTGTTGTAGGTTATTACAATTTATAGTAATAAAATAAATTCCGTTAGAATAATTACTAAGGTCAATTCTAATAATATCAAATTTATTTTCGGCATAGGCACTTACTAAATGTTCACCATTCTGATTAGAAACTTTATAAAGCATAGTCGAACAATCGCTATTAGTTCTAATAGCAACTTTACCATTAGTTGGATTTGGAAAAAGAATCAATTTATCTATACTTTGGTATTCATTTACATTTGTGGTTGTATTGCAATCATACGTTGGATTTTTCCCTTCTGACATTGCACCACTTTCTTCTATTATTTTTATTTCTTTGTCTATACTATCTAAACAAGCATAATCTACAAATCTCGTATAAAACAATGAGAACTCATCAGACACAGATCCATTTTTTAAATTAAGATAATCAAGTTGAGTTAATCCTTCTATTCTTATACTTTTGGTCAAATTAAATAAATTAGAAATATCAATATGATGTAGCACCCTACAATCAGCTATTAGTAACGTATTAAGCTTTACCAAATTCAAATTCGAAAACTCAATGAGACTATCCAAGTAGATAAGAGTTAATTTCCTAAGATTAGGAAAATGGTTCAAATCTACTATTGATTTAATATCAAATTCTCTAGTGAAATCACTTATTTCTAATTCAACTATTTTCTCTGCTTCTTCAGTCCCAATCTTACCGTCACTGTTCAGGTCAGGACTTATCAAAGCACCATCAACTGTAACTGTGTCAGCACAAATCTGAGTAAGTAGAAACCTTTCAAATTCCTTATCTTCAAATTCAATTACTCCACCATAAAGTTGTGCCGAAGCAATTAGAGTTATTAATATTATTTTTATCAATATTTACCTGCAATCATTAATACAATGATATTAACAAGATATTCTATTTTTAGTTACATTACTTCGGAAGTAATATTGAAAACAATAGAGTGGATAATAATTGCTATATTGGGGGAAATTATAAAGAAGTTTTATAGATTAGAATGATAAAAAAATTAGTAATTATATTCGTTGTATTTACATTAGCGCTATCTGCCCAACAAAAAAACGCTTTTTATATAGGACATAGTCTGAGTGACCAGATTCCCGATATGGTAAAGTCTTTGTCTGATGATATGTTTGCTGTAGATTTTGATTGGGCATACCAAAGCATACCTGGTGCGCCTCTTAGGTGGCAATGGGATAGGAAAATCAACAAAGACTATAATGAGAATCCACCTTATTACTATGCATTCTATAGCGAAGAAGGTGGGCTGCCAACTGGTGAGTATAATGTGCTTGTACTTACTGAATCAGTACCTCGTTATTGGTCGATTATAGATGACACCTATCAGTATGCCGATAGCTTAGTGGCTTATGCACTAAGCTACAATCCGAATATCCAGATTTACCTTTACGAGGATTGGCATTGTATAAAAAGTGGGACACCTACGGGGTGCGATTATGATATAGACGCTAACCCTTGGCGACAACGACTAGATGACGATTTAGCAATGTGGGAAAGCGTAGTCGATACGTTGAATAATAGATTCAACCCTATTAATCCGATATGTATGATACCAGCTGGTCAAGGTTTGGCTCGGCTTAATGACGCAATAGAAGAAGGTACAGTTCCAGGCATATCGAGTATCGAGGATATCTTTAGCGACAATATACACTTAACGGATGTAGGAAAATATTTCGTTGCCTGTGTACACTTTGCTATGATACATAATACTAGCCCTGTTGGATTAACGAATCAAACCCAAGTATGGTGGGGTGGCGATTTTGACCCACCTACCGAAGATCAAGCTAGAGTATTCCAAGAAATAGCTTGGGAGACTGTGAATAGCTACGAGCGTAGTTGCTTGAATACTAGTACAACTATTGTTGAAAATATAGCCGAAAACGAAGAGATAAAATACAATTCTTTTACAAATACTCTGACAATTCCTAACTCCAATAATGAAGAATTAACTATCTACAATCTTTACGGGCAATTGGTGTTGACTAGCACTGAGGACACAGTTAACTTATCGAATTTATCCAATGGAGTTTACTTTGTTAGGTTTGGAAATGTAACGAAGTTGATAGTTAGGTGAATTATTTGTCAAAAGAAATTATTATTCGCAATTTCATTAAGTACAATTAATAGCTAATAAAAAATGAACATTGAAAATATAAAAATAGAACTTATACAATGGTTAACCACCTTAGAAGATGAGAATGCTTTGAAGGATTTAATTTCAATCAGAGATAAGAGTAATAAGGATTGGTGGGAAAGCATATCAAGTGAAGAGAAAAAATCAATTCAAAGTGGGTTGAAGGACATAAAAGAAGGAAAAGTGGTCTCACACACAGAAGCTAGAAAAGTATACGAAGAGTACTTATAATATAAAGACGTCCGATGTCCTCCGCAGGCGGAGGTGGCTAACGCCGAAGGTGTTAGACGGAGGTGGACAAACTAATTGCTGATTGGAGCCTGTCGAAATCAATATTAGTTTGAAAATACTTGCCTTCAACATGCTCTGGTAACGTAATTTTATCCTCCTCAGTCAGAACAAGTTCTGACAGCTCCTCCAAAGGAGCATAGCCAACCGCAATACAATACATAATTAATCCTTTAATCAAAATCAGAAATCGCTTGTCCAAAAATCATAATTAATATTAGTATGTTGAAGAACAATAGTTTGTTACTTAATTCCTTATTCTTAAAGTAGAAGAATCTAGTATTCAGTATATTTATAAGACCAATTGTCAAAAATACACCATAAATATTATCGCCATTAAAAGTATAAATAATATTTTTATAACCCAATATAGCTAACGAAATAGCAATTATAAATAATAATACTGTAACGGCTTTTGTAAGTTTTATGAAAAACATCATTCCCCTCTTGACTTCTTTCCCTTCCTTTACATCTAAATTTAATAAATCAAGATTTACATTGTTTTCATCTTGTAACCAAGTCCCTGATATATCATATTTGTCATTCTGGGTTGAAGTATCTTCCTGTGATGTTTCATTACCATTATAAGAATATTTTGAGTCTTCTTTCATACTATTCCCCTAAGTGAGCATAACTGATTAATGTCATAATAAGAACAATATTGAAAACAAATAGAAAAGTGCCTAATTCTTTTTTACCAAAGAACATTATAACTATGCTACAAAGCAAGGAGAATAAATTCAATATTAATCCTATCTCATTAACTTGTTCACCGTGTAATATATTTTGAGTGTATTCATAATTCAGACCATTCAACAGTATTGACACTAAGCATAACAAAGAAGTTAAAGCAATTGTAAGCTTTTCGAATCTATTCAATTTTCTATTATTAATTGAACGTTCAAATTCATCAATTGTTAAATAATCTATTGGTTTCGTATCAATCTTCTTTTCTTTCAACTTAATCTTCCTTTACTTTTTGAGACTTTCTGAAATCACGTTCATATCTAGTACTATCTGATTTATATAAGTTTATATCACTTTCATAATCATCATCTTAATGGAATTAACGCGCTATGTGGTCTTCGTGATGCATCAAATATAATCAGAATTTATATTCCTAGACTCTTCGCTTCATTTCATTCCACTCAGAGTGACGTAAATAACCACTCCCACCTATTTATTTCTTAACTTTGTTGATTCAGTAATTCGTTATTCCCCTAACATTTTACCGAGTTAATCGTTTCATTTCTAGACTACGCTAGTATAAGAAATAAAGTTTTATATGATGAAAAAAACACTACTCCTATTTATAATCGCTGTTCTCGCTTTCTCTACCACTAAGGCAGAGAAGATACTAATACCAATGGATTTGGCTCAGACCAATCACCTGAAGGCTTATGGCATCGCTTTCTGGGTTATCAAAGACAACAAAACCGTGGATTGGCTGCTCAATTATCGTGACGGCGCATTTATGACAGACTATTCAGAGAAAATTGCCCTAGAGTGCCGAGTACGTGGGGTGACATTCGAGCAGATATCCGATGGCAATGCCGCTCAGATATACGCACAAGTGCAAGCAGACAATGTGAACGAAGATGTAGTGAAGCTAGAGAAAGCTCCAACTATTGCAGTATATGTACCTAAAGGTACACAGCCCTGGGACGACGCTGTTCGTATGGCGTTGGAATATGCCGAAGTAGATTATGATATGGTGTGGGACGAAGATGTTATAAATGGTAAGCTAAAAGATTACGATTGGCTTCACCTCCACCACGAAGATTTCACCGGCCAATTTGGTAAATTTTGGGCAAACTATCGCAATGCTCCTTGGTATATACAGCAAGTTGCCTTGAACGAGAATATGGCTAAAAAGTTGGGATTTGCAAAAGTATCACAGATGAAATTGGAAGTAGCGAAAACGATAAAAGAGTATGTAGCTAATGGTGGTTTCCTCTTTGCTATGTGTTCGGCGACTGACTCTTATGATATAGCTTTAGCAGCAGAGGGAGTAGATATAGTTGCATCTATGTTTGACGGTGACCCAGCGGATATGGCCTCTCAAGACAAGCTAGATTTTGAAAAGACCTTTGCTTTTGAGAATTTCCGATTGAAGATGGATCCTTCTGAATATGAGTTTTCTGATATTGACGTTGGGGCTACTAGTTTGAATAATCCCGAATCTGATTATTTCACTCTATTTGAGTTTTCTGCCAAATATGACCCAGTTCCAACTATGCTAACTCAGTGCCATACTGGAATTGTGAAAGGATTTTTGGGGCAAACAACAGCTTTTGCCAAAGAAAAAATAAAGAAATCAGTAACTATACTAGCTGAAAGAGAGGGTACTAACGAAGTTCGCTATATTCATAGCAACTATGGGCGTGGTACTTTTACTTGGTACGGAGGACACGACCCAGAAGATTACAGACATGCTATAGGTGACCCTCCAACTGATTTGGACTTGCATAAAAATTCTCCTGGATATAGATTAATATTAAATAATATTCTATTTCCAGCTGCAAAAAAGAAAAAGCAAAAGACATAATTTTTTCTTAGAACTAAAGTTTAAGTACTTTTGTATATTCTCTAATGGTAATTAATCCGTATTTTTGCTTTTATGAAGCTACTTATAACATTTTTTATATTTATCTTTACTCATAGTGCTTATTCTACTAGCATTAAAGTAAATGACACTACTGCCGAAAAGGGGCAGACAATACAAGTACCAGTATATGCAGATATAACTGAAAGTTTTGTCTATCTAGACACTTCTAACCTTTTTAGGATAGAGTTCAATTTCAATGCATTAATGCTTGATTTCAAAGATGTAGTACTCAAAGGTGAGTCTATTATCACTGATAGTGAGATAAATACCGGCACTATATTAAACTCGGATAATTACAGGAATTCTACTTTTTTTGTTGAGTTCACCCAAGAAATAGACAATGAGTCCGGGATATTATTCTATCTAGAATTTGAAGTATTAGCTGGACCGGACACACTCGCTAATATTACTCCCTATTCGTTTATACTGAGAAATGTTGAAATTGTAACCGAATTTCAAGAAGGTTTTGTGAATATTCCTGAACCTGTAACAGAAACAGATAAATCCTATATAGGGAACTTCTACCCTAACCCTCTCCACAGAGAAGCAAGAGCTGAAATCCGATTTACTCAACCAACCAGAATAAAACTTTCTACTTATAATCTGAATGGTTCGGACAAACTAAGTGAGTTTTGTAACGCAGATTGTATAGAAAAGCATTTCCGCTTGACAGATGAAGCTGGAATTGAGTACAAAGGTGATGAGTTACTGATGGATGGAAAATATACACTACAGCTAAGAAATGATTTTAGTACTCTAGCTGCTGGTGTTTATCTATTAATTATTGAAACAGATTATAAAGTTTTATCACAAAGATTCGTGGTGATAAAATGATGAGATTATCTATTGGTTTATTACTATTATTAAGTATAACATTTGGTGCTTACTCACAAGTAGATAAAAATAAATTGTTGCGTGAGAAGAGCCCAGAAGGTACAGAGTTTTGGCTTTGTTTTATGCGTAATCATAATGATGCAGATAAAAACAACCCGAATGCAACTCAACTCGATTTGAAGTTATTCTTAACTTCTGACAAAGACGCAAATGTAACTATTGAAATAAAAAGTATTCGTTTCAAAGAGCAAGTATTCGTGAAAGGAGGAACTGTAAAAGCATTACAGATCTCACCATTGGCTCAAGTAACAAGCTCTGAGATAATAGAGAGTGGTCGTGCACTTCATGTAACTGCCGATGTACCTATTTCGGTTTACGGACTAAATAGAAGAAAATTAACCACTGATACATTTATGGGGTTACCTCTTAATGTATTAGGAACATCGTACAGAGTAATGTGCTATGATGTATCTATTAAGCTAATGGCTGAAATGGCAGTAGTAGCAACTGAAGATAGTACCAGAGTTACTATAACACCGACAGTAGATACTGATGGCGGTCACAAACGAGGAAGACCTTTTACAATAATGCTTAACAAAGGTGATGTTTATCAAGTAGCGGCAGCTAATACTGTACCTTGCGTTGATAACTGTGATTTGACAGGTAGTTTGATAGAATCTGATAAAAAAATAGCGGTATTTAGTGGTCACCAATGTGCTTATGTCCCAACAGATGTTATTGCTTGTAATCACTTAGTAGAGCAAGTTCCTCCATTGCACTCTTGGGGTAAGCATTTCTATATAGGTGCATTCAAAAAACGTAGTTTCTACAACTATCGTGTACTAGCTAATGTAGATGGAACAAGAGTGTTCGAAGATTCGAAACTAATCGGTACATTGAATGCTGGACAACATTTAGAAAGAGAGACGGACAAATCAGTACAAGTTACTGCTTCTAATCCTGTTTTAGTAGCTCAGTTCTCTCAGGGTTTTGACAACGGTGACAGAATCGGAGACCCTATGATGTGCCTAATAAGTCCAACTCAGCAATTTTTAAAGAAATATAGATTTGCGACACCCGTTGATGGGTTTTGGGAGCATTTTGTGAATGTAGTAGCACCAACGAAGGCACTAAACTCTATTCGCTTAAATGGTATAAAAGTAGATGCTAATAGATTTCGCAAGTTGGGAGATACAAGATATTCATTCGCTCAAATAAGTGTTAATTATGGTACGCACGTTATCGAGTGTAGTGAACCATTTGGTATGACTTCTTATGGGTTCGGTTATGGTGATGATAGATATGATGCTTACGGTTCCCTAGGTGGTCAATCATTCTCTGAGTATGTAGAAATCCCCGACAGAGAGAAGCCATTCATTGATTATACTACTGATAAAGATGGATTCAAATTACTAATAAGAGATGATAGAAACAATGACAGAGGGATAGCGAAAGTAAACCTATTCCAGAATACAGGTTTCGACTATACTATAGCAAAGTTTGAGCCGGGTACCCCACAAGTTATTGTGAATTTTGGTAACGAGAATTACAACAAAGATTTATCAGTTAAAATAGAAGCAACCGATTTGGCAGGTAATATTGCTGAATATACACTTTGCTACACTTTCAATCAGATTGCTAATCGTTATCAATATACATTACAAGAAGGTTTGCAAGCAAGTTGTGGCGAATCAGACCCTTGGGAATATGGTGTGTCTTTAGGGTACAATTATATAAATCATTTTGCTGACTTTAGTAGAACTGGCAATTTAGTTAGTAAAGGGACATTCTCTGATATTGTATCTAGCTCTGTAGAGTTTGGAATGATAGCCACATATAGAATAGACCAGAGAATAAATCTGATGGGTCGATTGAATTTTATGCAATATTCTGGACTAATGCAATCACCTGATTCGACAACTAGTTCAGTTAGAAATCCATTGAATGGTGAACTAGAACCATATAGAGAATCTATAAACTTCGAATTAGATGGTATATTTACGAACGTAGTATTAGGTGTAGAATACTTATTTACTAATAATATATATGTGATGGGTGGGTTACAGTTTGACATACCACTCAGTACTGCTATAACTGCAGAAAAAGAGATAATTATGCCTCAAGATTATAATTTTGCTAACGGAAGTAATGTCTCTGAATTAGAAATAAATTCACTTAGTTCTATTAATAAAGTGGGTATCTCTGCTAATCTTGGGCTAGGTTTCCGTATTAATGCCTATAAAAACATTAATGCTTTCCTAGAAGCTGGCTATGCGCAAAGATTGACTAATATGGTTGATGATGCTAACTGGACACTTTCTGTAGTAGGAGTTAGAACTGGTATCAGATTCCCTCTATAATGGATATTTTTAGAAGAATATACGGAGTACTGTATAAAGAATTCTTGACCGAATTTAAGAATTTCTCGTCTGCAGCATCAGTATTTCTTTTTGTACTTACTTCTGTTATTATTGTTAGTTATTCTGTCTCTTCTAACACGCTTTCTGACGAGATCTTTGCTGGAATAACTTGGATTCTTATTTTCTTTACATCTATGATTGGGCAGAGCAGAGTCTTTGTTACAGAAGAGGAAAGAGGTACGTGGATGTTTCTCAAAATCAATTCCGATTCTACTAGTATCTATTTTGGCAAATTAGTCTATAATATTGTATTTGGAATTGTAGCCAATATATCTACAGTAGCTTTACTGCTTATATTTAACTCTACATTTGTGATATCAGAGTTGGGAATGTATTGGCTTAGTGTATTAACTGGGAGTATAGGTATTTCAGCTGCCTCTACTATAATATCGGCACTAATTGCCAAAGCATCATCAAAGGGAGCCTTATTTCCAGTCTTAGCTTTCCCTCTTATTTTACCTATAATCTTATTATCAATCGATGCTACTATACTTAGTATAGTCGGAGCATCACCAGAGAGAATCCAATCAGATTTACTAGTTACCCTTGCGTATGCAGGTGCTGTTATAACAGCATCTTATTTACTATTCGACTTTATATTCAAAGATTAAGCTTTTGCTAATTCTTTATTGCCTTCAACTTTTACTTTTCTTTTTACAGGTATAGAAAAAGCGAAAGTAGAACCTTCTCCTTTCTTACTTTTGACCCAAACATAACCGTCGTGTGCTTCTATCATTTTCTTTACTATCCATAGTCCAAGTCCTGTAGCAGATTCACCAGCAGTTGGCTTACTACTTAGAGTAGCCCCTTTCTGGAAAGTACTCTTTATATCCTCTTCCGAAAGACCTTGACCAGTATCACTTACACTATAAACTATATGATTTTTGTCTTTATCAAAAGTAGTCTCTACTAATATAGAGCCATTTCTCTCAGTATATTTGATAGCATTAGATATAAGGTTATCCATTACCTCATCTATTCTTAAAATATCTACAGATATCTCTGGCAAGTCATTATCAAACATACATTCGTAAGTAAGACTTTTGTTTTTCGCGTTATAAGAGTTACGAGTGAATACATCTTGAGCAATATCATTGATATTTACTTCATCGAAATGTAATTTCATCTCAGATCCTTCTAGAGCCATAATTTTACTTATCTCTGAGGAAAGCATAAGTATTCTACTCGAGCTAGCTGCTATATCTTTCATAATATCATCAAAGTCAGAAGCAGTACTATCGTAATTTGTAAGTAGGTCAACTAATCCTTTGATTACTGAAGCAGGATTTTTAATGTCATGTACAATTACTGCAAAGAGTTCTTCTTTTTGTTTCTGAAGATCTTCTAATTCTTTTTTGGACTTATCAGTTAAATTAAGAGTTTCTTGCAATTCTTTATTTTGCATTATCAGATTACGACTCTGATCTTGCATTTTATCTATCTGCATTCTCAACGCTGCTAGTTCTGATTTTAGATTAGCATTTTCTTTTGCCAAATCATTTTGATTCGAGTTAGCCACTTTTACCTCACTTTGTGTAGTAGCAAGTGATGATTTCTTCTTCTTCGGTCTGTTTTTGAAGGAAATAATCACAAATGTTAATATAACTATTATAAGTACGATCAGAGCTATATCAGAAACAATCGAAATTATTCCATTGTCTTCTTCTAACTCTTTTAATTTCTTTTTCAATTCTGCAATCTGTATTTCTAAGTTCTTAGATTTTAGCAATACTGAATTCAGATTATTATCAACTTTAAATTTTAACTTATCTTCTTTAGAGTTCCATTCACCGTTACTATCGAAGGCGCTAATTATAAACTCATATTCGGATTGGGGCAAATTCGCATATCTTACTTCCATGCCACTAATAACATTCACAGAAGTATCTCTGCCCCTAATAAGCATAACTCGATACAATACCGGTTCGTTTTCTAATTTTGGATTAACCGAATAGTTAAAAAGAATAGAGTCAGAATTTGAAATAACTATTTGGTCACCATAATAAGTATCGGCACTTTCACCATTTACTTGAATTTCATCTATATTGACTAAGTAATCTTTTGCAACCAGCAACTGACTACTATTAAGCAAACCAAATAGAACGAGGAATATAGTTAATGTTATCTTATTCATATTTGAATGCATTATTCGAATCAACGGTTGCACGATTTCTCTTTTTAAACTGATTGTCATTTAGTTTTTTTTCCAATATCCTTTTCACGTCGAAAAAAGATTTAAAGTTATAGTGAGGCAGACTATTATCATTACAATATGTAGCTAAATATTTTTTCGCAAAAATAATATCACAGTGGGCTGCGCCGCAAAAATCTGAGTAGCCATCACCAATATAAATTTTCAAAGTATTTTCTTCACTTTGATTTAGAACAAAATTTCGTTTGCAATTAGCCGAATAGCAATTACACGATTCGGAAGCAAAAGTAAATTCTGGCTCTAAGTGAGTACCTTTATCAATCAATTTGTTACTACAAATTGGAAGCTTGATATTATTTGATTGCAATATTTCATTGATATAAATATCATAACCATCACTGACAATAAAGAGTTTTATTTTATTTTTTTCACAAAACTCAACAAAATTTTTAAAATAAGGGTCAATCTCAAATTTTCTTGATTGCTCTCTTACCATATCAATGCTAGTACCTTTGGGTAGTTTACTACAAAGCTTGTGCCAATATTCATAAATGGTTAATTTTTCTTCTATGAAAAGTCTGTTTAATAATTCAAAATCATCTACTCCTTTAAATAGCTCATTTCCAACATCTTGAAGTGTTATAGTCCCATCAAAATCGCAGAATACTTTTATATCATCAAACTTTATTGACATTTTTTCTTATATTTTCATTTTTATTTCTGGTAAAATATGAAAGAGTTGGGAAAAAGAATAGTAACGGCAGCAATTGGGATACCATTAGCTATATTTTTATTTCTACAGGGAGGAATTTTATTCTCCTTAGGGATACTAATTATTATAGCATTCGGGTTACACGAATTCTACTCGATGGCCGAAAACAAAGGACACCACCCTATGAAAAGGGCGTCTATAGTAATTAGTTTGATAGTTGGAATAATTTTCTACCTTACAGTATCTAATGTACTTGAATTCGAATTGATTTATACTATACTCGCTCCTACTTTGGTTGGGACTTATTTGATTACGTACGGCCTATATAAAAAAGGAATCTCAGCTATTACAGATATATCTATCAGTATTGGTGGGATAATGTATATCACATTTCCATTACTATGTCTAATTGCTATTCGTGAGTTTAATAATCTAACTACTACTGAAATTGATTTCGGGTACTTTGTACTTACGCTGTTTATAACTATCTGGCTTTGTGATAGCGCTGCATATTTTATAGGAAGAGTAATAGGAAAACATAAATTATTCCCTCGACATAGTCCTAAAAAATCTTGGGAAGGGGCAATAGCAGGTTTTCTTTTTGGTGCAGCCGGCTTCGTCGGGCTTACTGCTTGGCTTAATCCTAGTTTCGGATTATTGAACAGCATTTTGGTTGGAGTAGTTATTACTATATTCTGCCAACTTGGTGATTTGATTGAATCACATTTCAAGCGAGATGCTGAAGTAAAAGACAGCTCTAATTTTTTTCCAGGTCATGGTGGGTTTTTAGATAGGTTTGATGGAGTTATATATATATCTCCGATAGTTCTAATTATATTATTTTTAATATTTAAGTAGAATAATAAAAGCAATCAGTTGTCTATAGCAAGAATAAGCTAAGTTTGACAACATTATTACGAATCAATAAATAAAAGAAAAATGGGAAAAATATTAATTTTTCTAATAATTATACTAGGAATCATAGTAGTCTTTTTCAAAGGAGCTACTAAATTAATACTTGCATTAACTGGATTCAAAAAAGTAAATAACTCGCAAGCCCAAAATAAGAACAAGGAAACTAATAAATCCCCCGATAATAGTGACGTAATTTACGAAAAGGGAGAGACAAAAGTTTTTAAAGGCAAGGCAGGCATTAAACGAAAAGAACAATAGATATGACTTCACAAATAATCTCAGCTATAGACGTAGGAACTAACTCATTTCATATGGTTACCGCTTCTGTTGACGAAAATGGGTTACTCAATATAATTTCAAGGGACAAAGAGATAGTCAGACTTGGCTCAAGTAGTGGAGATATGAACTATCTTCAAAGAGACGCCATAAAAAGAGCTGTTACTACTTTAAGAGCTTTCAATAAGCTTGCCCTCAATGAAAATGCACAAGTTAGAGCAGTTGCAACTTCAGCAGTGAGAGAAGCAAAGAATAAAGATGAATTTATAGACCTAATCAAACGTGAGACAGGAGTTGAGTTAGAAGTTGTTTCTGGTGTAGAAGAAGCCCGTCTTATCTCTTTAGGAGTAATTCATGCGCTCCCAATTTTATCTGAAAAAGCTCTTATTATTGATATTGGTGGTGGTAGTACTGAGACTATAGTAACTGAACAAAGAGAAATGTTACATTTACAAAGCAATAAACTAGGTGCGATTAGACTTACAAAAAAATATTTCGATGGAATACCTTCCACCGAGGACAGCATAGCAAAATGTAAAAAATTCATCAAAGGAGAATGGGCACAAACATTAGATAAAATAGAAAATGTCGGTTTTACTACTACAGTTGGGACTTCGGGGACAATGACTACTCTATTATCTATGGCGTATTTAAGAAAAAATGCAGAATTACCTACTGTACTGAATGGACTTACAGTTAAAGCAAAGCACGTTCTAAAAGTAATAAGAGATATTAAAAAAGCATCAACTCCTGAAAATATAGCATTACTTAATGGTATGGATGCAACAAGGGCTGATATTATAACTGCTGGTGCTTTGATAGTAGAAGTAGCAATAGAGGAACTAGGGATAAAGAACTTCGTTGTATCTAATTATTCTCTTCGCGAAGGAGTAGTATTTGATACTATAGAAAAGATGCAAAATTTAAAACAGTATCATCAGCTAACCAAATTACGCTACAAGACTGTAACAGGGCTAGCTGCTAAATACGGTGCTGACATGAAACATGCAGAACATATAAGAAAATTATGTAATAAAATGTTTGATCAGTTAGAACCAATTCACGGTAAAGGTTATTACGAAAGAGAATTATTAGAGTCTGCATCTTATTTACATGATGTCGGGTTCCATATCTCGCATGATAAACACCACAAACATAGTTTTTACCTAATTAAAAATAGTATAATGACTGGCTTCACAAACGATGAAGCAGAATTAATTGCAAATATAGCAAGGTACCATCGAAAAAGCCATCCGAACCGCTCCCACAACAGCTATAATATGCTAAGCCACAAAAAACAGGAAATTGTTTGGTTGTTGGCAGGTATATTAAGAATAGCAGAAGGACTAGACCGACGACAAATACAAAATGTAGAAGACGTTGATTTAACAATAGATGACAACCGATTAACAATAAAAATCATTGAAAATGACTCCGAAACTCCTGATATAGAGACTTGGGGAGCCAACCGACGAAAAGCTATGTTAGAGGAAGCTTTGAACCTCGAAATTATTATTGAATAAATTGTGACAAATAATACTTTGAACTGTTATTACTATCACAGCTATAATTCAAAATTTCCCTTTTAAAGAAGTTTGAAATTTTGTAACTTTAGTTTCAATTAATGAATAAAACAATTAATCTATTTAAATTAAGAGGCTTTCACTATGAAATCTATGTATACTAAATTAGCTTTAATGCTACTTTTAATTTTCTCCATGACCATGCCCAAAGATATTTTGGCAGGTGTAGATGAAGAAGAGATGAAAGAAAAACTCCCATTAATGATGGGGCAAAGTAATGTTGGTAAAGAGTATTGGTTTACGATTCCTCCTTGTTACGAAGAAACAACTGGCGACAATTTTATAAAAATCTTGGTTGCGTCACCTTCGAAAACAAGGGTAGTTGTAGAAGTTCCAGGCAATGGTTTTTACAAGACTCAAGAGACTGTACCAAATGGTGTAATTGAGTTTGCTGTTAAGCCTGTTGAGGGTCAAGCTGTTCTTCACCAAGCTAGAACAAATCAAACTCCTCCTGCTAAAGTTTACAAAGGTGCTGGGATTCATGTTTACTCAGATGACCCCATAGTTATCTATGTTGTAGTAAAATATCGTGCAACATCTGATGGATTCTTAGCTATTCCAGTTTCTGCTTTCGGTACAAAATATATAAACATGGTTTATCAAGAACCAAACTTTAAACTTTACTATAACTATAGTGGACTTGCTTCACCTTTCACAGGTGTTACAGCAGCTTATGACAACACTAAAGTAAATTTCACAATGGGTGGTGGTCCTAATGGTGACGATGCAGTAAAATTAGACGGTGGTCAGTTAATAAGAACTGGTCAATCTACTGCAGTAACAATGATGCGTGGTGATGTTTGGCTATTAGGTGTAGATGATGTAGAACAAGATTTATCTGGTAGTATCTTTGAAGCAAATAAACCATTCTCAATAGTATCTGGTGTCCACTGTGCAAACTTCCCAGTAGGGAATTTTTGGTGTGACTATACCGTAGAGATGGAGTTACCTACTTATACTTGGGGTAAGCAATATTATGTTGTTCCTATGGCTAAGAGAGGGTTTAATGGTATTATTAGAGTTTACGCTTCTGAAGACAATACAGAAATATTTCGTGACGGTGCTTACATAGGTACTATCAAAAAAGGTGGTGGTGACACTTGGGGTAAAGCTTATATAGAAACAAGACTATGGCCTATGTATGTTGACGAAGGACCTGTACAAGTACAGAACCCTCCGAAAATAGCTACTATTAGTGCAGACAAACCAATACAAGTTATGTACTATAACACTGGTACACAAGAAGATGGAATTGGTGGGCAAAGTGATCCATTCCAGATGGTTCAGACTCCTATAGAGCAATTCCAAACTGAGATGTATTTTGCATCACCCAATGCATTAGGTGGTGGTGATGTATTTACTGAGAACTATATCAATCTAGTATTTGAATTGCATGAAGATTTTATGCCTGAGGATTTACAGTTTGCAGAGTTTTCTACTAACGGTAGAGAGCCTCAATGGGTTCCGATATCACAGCAATTTGGTGGTGGTTTCAAGGAATTTGCAATACCTTACCAAGGTAAAAGATTTGCAACAACTACTATAACATTAGGGACTGAAGGTGTTTATGGAATCAAGTCTGATTCTACAAGATTTGCTTCTTATTCTTATGGTTATGCTCCTTATGAATCATACGGTTTCCCAACTTCGGCTGCCCTTAAAGATTTGACAAAACCTGATACCAACGCCCCTGTTCCTACTTACATCCAAGAATGTAATGGCGATGTGTTAAAAGATATGGGTAATGTAACAGATATGCCTAACGATGAATCTGTACGCTCTAATATGGCAGATTTATATATGGTAAAAGAATTAAGTGAGAACTACTTATTTGATTGGAGATCTAAATCAGGTGAGTTTATACCGGGACAAATAAGAACACTTTCTTGGTGGTTAACTGTAATAGATAAGAAAAAATACGCAAAAGCAACTCTATACTTTGTTGATAGAGCTGGAAATGATACTACTATTGTTATTGAGTATTTCCCACCTGAGTACGAAGTAACTGGTGATCTACACTATGGTACTTTAGCTGAGACTGGTCCTCCGGTAATATTGCAAGATACTATTAGAAACTTATCTACTACTTCTCCTCTGTATATTA